>Ga0208297_1000031_pt1 | contig 401092 bp, 372 predicted proteins | sample LMS_cellobiose_e_FD_187367 | JGI IMG/M metagenome (GOLD analysis project Ga0208297, IMG submission 187367) | Rumen-fistulated moose microbial communities from Alaska, USA - LMS_cellobiose_enrichment (SPAdes) (version 2) | ecosystem: Host-associated > Mammals > Digestive system > Stomach >...
TGACGAAGGAAGAAGGCGGCCGTCATACGCCGTTCTTCAACGGCTATCGTCCGCAGTTCTACTTCCGGACGACGGACGTGACCGGCAACATCAAGCTGCCTGACGGCGTGGAGATGGTAATGCCCGGTGACAACATCGAGATGGAAGTGACGCTGATTACGCCCATCGCCATCGAGGCCGGCCTGCGCTTCGCTATCCGCGAGGGCGGCCGCACCGTGGGTTCCGGCGCTGTTACCTCCGTGATCGAGTAATTGCGTTCAATAAACAAACAGCGCGATCTGAAAAGATCGCGCTGCTTTACTTTGCTGAAAACTCAAAAAACGGCATTCTGTGTTCGGTGATGATTTGTTTACTTCTGAACCACTGAATGCAAAAAATGGACAGGGAGGGAAACGAACAGAGGATCTTCTCTCTTTGCGTCAAAGAGAGAAGCAGAGAAACCCCGTTTGCCGCCGTAAAAGCAGCAAACGCAGGCTGAAGCAGAAGTGCCGTTCCCCGCTTTCGGGCAGGCCAGCGAAGCTGGCCCTGCTGTGCGCATGCGCACAGCGAAAAACCGCCGGACAGACCGAAAAACAAACGAGTTTGTTTTTTCGGCTGGCCTGCGGTTTTTTTATTGTCCGGAAGCTCTCTTTGCGCCTTTCAAGTTACAGGCGCTAATTGTCTGTTATTGTACTCAGGCCGGTTCGCCGGCTGGCTTCTTTGCAGCTTTCTTTCCCGGGAAGAAAGCGCGTATTCTCCCCGTCCAATTTCTAAAAGTTCACCATCGCGGGAAAAATGCGCATTTCCTTGGTTTCCATGCAAATGTGGGCAAGGGGAGGCTAAATTCTTTCGTCGGTTATGATATGCTCGATTCCGCTGTGTTCCGATTGTAGATAATCCTTCATAAACGATGGGAACGCTTTGTATTGATCAAGCTTTTCGATGGGAATCCAGTGCATGGTTTCCTTCACGCCCATCGTATAGCTTTCGCTGTGAAGCTCTTTTGTGCCTCGGGGCTTCATCATAAAATATAAAGCAGTTTCGTGACAATCCATTCCCTTTAACGAACCCGCGTTTTCGCTGAAGAAATTCTCGTGAATGACAGCGAGATAATCCACTTCGTATGCAACGCCGGTTTCTTCAAGTACTTCTCTTTTTACCGCGGCTTCCGCTGATTCCCCTACGTGAACAGCTCCGCCGATGGAATAGAAATAATCCTCTATTTCATTGCCGGCAAACAGCACGCATCCGTCTTCCACAATGATGGCTGCTGCCCGATATCTGAACCAATTCTTTCCATCCTTAAAACCGCAATTGTGTTCCATGATTTTTCTCCCAAAATTCAAACGGTTGACGTTAGGGATAGAAGTTTCTTCCTTTGTCTTCAGCGATGAAAATAGGCTTCCAAAGATTTTAGCGCTTCCGCTTCGTCCGTTCCATCAATAATGAACTCCACTTTGTCTGATTCCAGCCCGACAAGGGACAAAACGCCCAAAAGAGACTTGGCGTTGATGGTTTTATTGCCATCGTGAATCAGAATGGAGGATTCAAATCTGGACAGCTGATGGGTGAATTGGGCAGCCAACTCCTGCGAAAGGGGAAAATGCTGATGGATGGGGAGCATCCGCTTAATCATCTGAATACACTCCTTTTTCGTCCGTATTCTGCTGAGCTGCTTCCATAATCTTTCTGAACCGGTGATTGACGCCGGATTTTCCCAAAGGCGGGGAAAGCAATTCCCCAATTTGTTCCAGGGATAGGTGCGGATTTTGCATCCGGAGGGCAGCCAGCTGCTGCAGCGAGGGGGGAAGGGTTTGCAGCAGGCTGCGTTCTTCCAACAGATGGATGGCTTCCATCTGTTTCTGGGCAGCCGAAAGCTGCCGAACCATGTTGTTGTGATCACAGTTTGTGCTTCTGAGTACATGCTCCCGCAAACTGCGCTGAGCAAGGACATTTTCATAGTGCATCATCGCGCGGGTGGCCCCCATCATGCCGAGAAGGAGGGAAATCTGGGCGCCTTGTTTCAGATATACCACATGGGAAGAGCGCCTGACAACATGGCTGCACTGGATGTCATTGCGCTCCAGCAGCTGCAGAATGGAGGCGGCGCGCTGCTCCGAGCTGCACACAAACTCCAGATGATGATCGTGCTCCGGAATGGATACGGACCCCTTCCCAAGAAAGACGCCGCGCAGGAACGCCTGCTGGCAGCATTTTCGCGTAAGGGCTCTCCGGGGAATTCCCCGGAATACTTCCCCGTGCTCGCCCTCGTGGAGCATGTGCAGCGCATACATCAGCTTCCGTGTATCCGCAAAGGACAGCTGAATCACGCAAATTCTGCGTCCTCCGAAACGGGAAGACTTGGCAAAATGCGGCGCAGCATTGATTTCCAGTGATTTCTTTAAAAGAATGAATATTCTTTTTGCAACGGAAACATTTTCCGTGGTGTAGGCAATGGTAATCTGCCCGCGGCCGCGCAGTGTCATGGAGGCGCAGGATTGCGTAAGCGCGTTCAGCTCACTGAGCATGCAGCAGTTTTTTTCCGGCCGCAGCGCGACCAGTTCCTGTTTTACCTCTGCGGAAAAACTCATGCTTCAAACCGGCCGATCAGACGCACTTCCGGCTCCAGCATAACGCCGCTGGATTGATGAACGGCCTGCTGCACATGGCGCATGAGCGCATAGACCTGGGCGGCTGTCGCATGGCCGCGGTTGATGATGAAGCCGGCGTGCTTTTCACTGACCTGGGCATCGCCAATGGCAAAACCCTTCAGCCCGGCCTGCTCAATCAGCGCACCGGCAAAATGCCCGGCGGGGCGCTTGAAAAAGGATCCGCAGCTGGGATATTGCAAGGGCTGTTTATCGCGGCGCCGCGCATTATAATCCGCCATTTGAGTGTTGATCTCGTCTTTGTTCCCCAAATGCAGCAAAAATTCAGCGGACAGCAGAACGCCATCCGAATCCATCAGGGCACTGTGCCGGTATCGGAAGTCCATTTGCTCGCAGTTAAACTCCCGTACACTTCCTTGCGTGTAGACCCGGGCGCGGTGAAACACCTGAGCAATTTCACCGCCGTAAGCGCCGGCGTTCATGAAAACAGCGCCGCCGACGGAACCCGGAATACCCCCGGCAAAGGCAAGCCCTTCCAGGCTGTTATCCGCGGCAGCACGGGCTGTGGCAGACAGCATGGCGCCGGCCTGCGCGGTGATATGGTTTTCGCTGCAGGTGACGGCACTGAAATTCTTTCCCAAATGCAGCACAACGCCGCGGAATCCCTCATCGGAAACAAGCAGGTTGGAGCCGTTGCCAAGGAGACAAACCGGAATGCCCTCCTGTTGGGCCAGCTGCAGAACACGAACGGCTTCCTCCTCGCCTGCCGGCGAAATCAGCAGGTCGGCAGGACCGCCAACCCGCATCGATGTATAGTCCCGCAGAAGGGCATTTTCTGCAATGTGCTCCGGAGGACAAACGCGCCGGAAAATGGAAGCAATCATGAAATCTACCTCTTGAATGGATGATGGCCTTATTTTATGCGCTGCCGGCGCGTTTATTCGATGGGGCGGCAAGCAGGCATTGGGAGCAATCCAGGGAAAAGTCAGTGCAGTCAGCAGGAATAAAAACTGATGTTCCGGGGGAAAGCAAGCGTTCACCCTCCCCTGCATGAATCGTCAGCTTGCCTTCCGACAGCACGGTAAGTACAGAAAAATGGGTTTTTTCGGCATGAAAAGGAAGCGCAGCACAATCAGAAAGACGCTGCAGTGTAAAATAATCACGATCCAGCAGCATTTCGCGCCGACAATGGGCATCGGAGAGCTGCACAGGGGAAACCGCCTGCGGCGGCAGATCCAATCGTACCACGTCCAGCGCCTGCCGGATGTGCAGCGGACGCTGCCTTCCGGATGCATCCGTGCGGTTCCAGTCAAAAAAGCGATAGGTGATATCACTGGACTGCTGAATTTCATACAGCAGAATGCCGCCGCCGATGGCATGCACCATACCGGCGGGGATGAAAAATACATCGCCGGCCTTCACAGGCACAAATTGCAGCAGTGTTTCCAGCGCGCTTCCTGTTTCAGCGGCCTGACGAAGCTGTGCTTTATTGATGCCGGGCTTGATGCCGTACACCAGCTGGGCGCCCGGCTTTGCCTCCAAAATCACCCATGCTTCCGTTTTTCCCTGCTTGTTCTCATGCACACGGGCGTACTCATTGTCCGGATGCACCTGAACGCTTAAGCGCTCTCTGGCGTCAATCAGCTTCAGCAGCAGGGGAAAAGTGCCCTCCGGGATTTCGGAGCCGGCCATCCGCCGCCAGTCGCGGCGAAGCAAATCCGCTAATGTTCTGCCCTGATCATCGGTGGATTCCAAACCGGGAATCACGCTCATTTCCAGGCTTTCGCCTGTGTGCTCATCAGGAATGGCCTTGCCGAAGGCACGGCGAAGCCCATCACCGCCCCAGGGCGTTGCGCTTCCGTGCCGATAGGCCGGATGAAGCGGAATGGGATACAGCGGCATGTCAATCTCCTTTTATAATAAAATACGCCACCTTTCTGTTCTGCGGAAAGGCGGCGTACAGAAGCGTGTTAATGAACGGATTTTGTGGCGATCACATCGACGCCGGTTCCGACAACATCGGCAATCAGAACATCGCCGGCCTGGATGGGTGCCTGAAGCTGAAGCGCATCGATCTCGCGCATACAATCTTCAATCTTCGCCTTTGGGATGGGCGTGCGGGTTTTCAGGCTGACCGGCATAACGCTTCCTTTTACGGGCGCAACGGCTGTGATCATGCGCAGAGGCTGTGTGCATTCCTGATGCGCGTAGGTTTCGCCCCGCTTACAGGTGTTGCCCTTCACGGACACAACAGCGCCATCCTCCAGAGTAACTTCCATACGGCAGCCCATGGGGCAATTGATGCAGGTGATAATTTCTGTTTTTTGCAAGGAAGGATACCTCCTGACCACGTTTGTATTGCTGTATCTATTTTACGCTTTTCCTGCCAATTTGACAATAGCAGAAGCAAAAATTTTTACGTTTTTATAAAATCCGTTCAGATCGATGTATTCATTGGCCTGATGGGCCAGATCTTCATCATCCGGGAAGGCGGCGCCGAAGGCAACGCCCTCTTCCAGCTCCCGGGCGTATGTGCCTCCACCCGTATACAGGCATTTGCGTTCCAGTCCGGTTTCTTCGCAGTACGCATCCAGCAGGCGCTGCACCAATTCACTGCTTTCCGGAATGTAATGCGGCTCCACCGGCTCGCTGGGGAGCACCTCAAACCCCGGGAAGGATGCGCGGATGTTTTTGACGATCATCGCGGAATTGGCCATGACGGGGTAGCGGATATCCAGCGTGGCGGAAATCTCCTTTTCATCTGCCCGGATGATGCCCAGGTTGCAGGTCAGGTATCCGCTGATGCAGTCCTGCAGAGCAATCTGCATGCCGTCTCCCCGATAATCCATGCCGATGCGGTCAGCCAGGGCACGAAGCGCCCCCTGAACGCCCAGCTCCCGCAGCAGCAAAAGCATTTCCCCGATGGCGTTGCGGGCGCTTTCCGGATAAGCCGCATGGCCGTTGATGCCGATGGTGCTGATTTCAATGGCACCATCCTTCGCCTGGGCGGAAACAGGGAACTGCAAACGCACCGCCGCGGCTTCCGCCGCTCGGGCCAGATCGCCGCTCCCGGCTACCAGCGCCGTGGCTTTTCCCGGAACCACATTTGGCCGCTCCCCGGTGTTGAACTGAAGCACCTGCAGCCCATCCGCGGCGGGCTTTGCCCGGAGAACAACCCGCAGAATGCCCTTTTCTATGTTGATGATCGGGTAGGAGGCGTCCGGGCTGAAACCGCTGCGGGGCATGGTGGCTACCTGCTTGTAGTGGGCCATGCAGGCGCTGCCGCTCTCCTCGTCGCAGCCCAGAATCAAGCGAACCTTTCGCTTGAGCGGAATGCCGGCCAACTGAACCGCTTTCATGGCATACAGCGCGGCGACGGCAGGGCCCTTATCGTCGTTGGTTCCCCGCCCGTACATGCGGCCGTCGACAATCTGAGCGCCATAGGGCGGGTAGTTCCAGCCGTCTCCTTCAGGAACAACATCCAGATGCGCCAGAATTGCCAGGGCTTCTTCATCGCTTCCCTCGCCCAGGTCGGCATGGGCAGCGTAGCCGTCAAAGATCTTTGTTTCAAAACCCAGCCTGCGGCAATCATCCGCGGCGGTATCCAGCGCCTCCCGGATTGTTTTCCCAAAAGGAGCGCCGGGTAGGGGGGCGGATTTCAAGCTTGGAATCCGTACCCATTTTTGCAGGGTTTCTGTCATTTCGTCCCGCATGGAAAGAATGATTTCATCCAGTTTATTCATTTGATTCATCATGGAACCTCCGTTTGTTTGATTATTTCTTCATAGCTGCTTCCAGGCGATTCAGCCCTTCCGACAGGGAGCTGTGCGGGCAGGCAAAGTTAAGCCGCATGAAGCCTTCCCCGTCAGGCGCGCCAAAGTCCGTTCCGCGGTTCAGCACAAGATGCGCGGCGCGAAGCTTTTTGTCCAGCTGCTCGCAGGTGGGCGCATAGGCGCTCAGGTCAATCCAGCACAGCGCGGTAGCGTCTATGGGGGTCAGTCTGGCCTGAGGCAGACGGCGGGCAATCTCCCAGGAGAGGATGCTGCGGCTTTCCTCCAGATACGCAATCATGCCATCCAGCCAATCATCGCACAGGGTATAGGCGGCCTGGGTGGCGGGCAGGGCAAAAGCGTTCCCGCTGGTGATACCCTGCATTTCAATCTGATCTGACAGCGCTTTCAGCAGTGCCTTGTTAAAGGAAACACACATCGCCTGCTGGAGCCCGGGAATATTGAAGGTTTTGCTGGCGGCAGCCAGCGTCACTGTGCAGGCATCCGCCCCCGGAATGCTGAGCATGGGATGAAAAGTAAGCGGAGAATAGACAAAGTCCGCGTGGATTTCATCCGATACAAGGACAGCATGATAGGAAAGGGCAAGCTGCACCAAACGGGAGAGCTCTTCGCGGCTCCAGGCACGGGAAACGGGGTTGTGCGGATTGCAGAAAAGAATCAGCTTTACACCCTGCTTCAAGTGATGCTCAATGGCGTCGAAATCCAGGCAATAGCGCCCGTCAGCCTCTCTGCGCATGGCCGCCGCCGCTGCAATGCGCCCAGACCGGAGCACGGCATCCCGGAATGGGCCGTATACAGGCGTCATAATCAATACACTGTCCCCAGGCGCGGTAAATGTAAGGACAGCCTGCCGAAGCCCGGTGACAACACAGGGCAGCATGCAAGTCTGCTCTGGACGGATGGCAAGCTGATGCCGGCGCAGCCAATATCCGCAGAAGGCTTCCTGGTCGTTGGGGTCAGGGCAGGAATATCCATAGCAGGCATGCTCCGCACGCTGCTTCAACGCTTCCACGATGGGCTCGGCACAGCGAAAATCCCAATCCGCAACCCACATGGGCAAATCGTCCGGCCCGCAGAAGGAAGCCGCGTCCCACTTCACGCTTCGGGAGCCCCGGCGGGGAATGCCCGCGTCAAAAAATGAACGGTCGTATTTCAATTGCTACGCCTCCTCATTGCAGCGAATAACCCAATATCCGCTGCTTTTATCGATCACCTCAACGGCTGAAAACAGTGTGGAAAGGTATTTGATGGCAGAGGGCGCCCCCTGCTGCTTTCGGATTACCAGGTACAGCGCGCCGCCGGGATTCAGGTGGGCTTTTGCGTCGGCAAACATCTGGTATATTTTCTGTTTGCCTGCGCGGATGGGCGGATTGGTGACAATGCAGTCAAAAGCATCCGAAATGGCCTCAAACCCGTCACTCTGCACGAAGGCGGCGCGCTGAATATGGCAGGCTTCTGCGTTGCGTTTGCATAGATCCACCGCACGGGAATTAATATCCGCAAATGTTACGGAGGCTTCCGGATTCTCCAGCGCAATGCATATTCCGATGGGTCCCCAGCCGCAGCCCAAATCCAGTACCGCTCCGCTGATTTCCTGGGGAAGGGCGGCCAACAGAATCCTTGTGCCGGCGTCCAGTTCTCCCCGGGAAAAAACACCGGCATCCGATGTGAGCGTCAGATCATGGCCGCGGTAATGAAATGCGGCGGCGGCCGGACGGCTCTCGCTGGTGGGGGTTTCCGTGTAATAGTGTTCGTTGTTCATGGTTCTGTTTCTCCTGCTGCGGCACGAATCAGTAAATTGACTTCTGCGCCGCTCAATTCCCGGAAGCTGCCGGGGGAAAGGGTTTCATCCAGCGCGAGAGGCCCGAAGCTGAGCCGCTTCAGCGCTGTGACAGTCCGGCCTCTGGCGGCAAACATGCGCTTGATCTGATGAAATTTGCCCTCGCGCACCCAGACGCGGGCGACAGCGCACGATGGCCCGGAGGAACAAATCTCCATGCGGGCCGGTAAAGCGGTGAAATCCGAGAGTTCGAGCCCCTGCTCAAAGGCTTGCGCATCCAGAGCGGTCAGCGGGCCATCCACTGTTGCCAGATAGCATTTCCACACATGGCGCTTGGGGGAAAGCAGGTGGTGGGCCAGTTCCCCATCCGTAGTCATTAACAGCAGCCCTTCGGTATCCTTATCCAACCGGCCCACAGGCATGCAGCCGCACGCGGCATACGCAGGCGGCAGGAGATCCAGCACTGTCTGCTGACGCCGATCCCGCGCGGCAGTCAGAACGCCCGCGGGCTTGTTAAGCATCACATGCCGGATGCAGCGGGCATCCAGCGGTTGGCCATCCAGCGCGATCAAATCACCCGCCTGAACGCGTGCATCCCCGCTGCGCTGAACAGCGCCATTGATACTGACGCGCCCTGCTTTTAGCACCTCTTTGGCCTGGGAACGGGATTGCGCGGCAAACAGGGTGATCAGGCGATCCAGCCGCATGGGCGTATCAGCGTTCTTTTGCATAGCAGTTCACCACAACAGCGCCGTTCCTGATTTTTCGATAGGGAAGGAACGGGAAGTATAGCAGGAAAAAGGCGGCAGCGGGAAGTAAAAACACCTTCCAGGAGAAAAAACCGGAGGATGCAAGCAGTATCACAACGTCCAGCCCTTGCAGCGGAGAGCTGCCCAGCACGCTGTAAATTCTGAAATACAGCAGCACAAGAAAAACAATGAGAGCGGCAAAAAAGAGGAGAGCATGAAGCAGCGCGTTCCTTCGAAGCTGGGAAAGACAGCGTCTTCTTGCCTTTTTTGCTGATCGCAGTGCCCGGAGGGGGGCGGTTTTGCCCACCATCTGGAAATCAAAGGGAACATCCCGCCACCAGCCGTAGGCAGTCAGCAGCGCAGCGGCAAATACCAACGTAAAAACGGCTGCTATGCCCGCCGTCTGCATGCGCAGAGTGTCTGTAGAAGCGGTGAAATATCCGCCAAAGGCGGTTAAATCCCGCATGAAACGGGATCCGTCCAACACAAAGATGTAGCGATATATCTCATACAGCAGAAATAAAAGCGGAAAGCCCCAGATAATCCCCCTCGCCAGCCGCAGGAAGCCTGCGGCAACAAGCGCGGGGTATCCGGAAAGCCGAAGCCTGGAGCTGTCGGCGAAGCGGACGCTTCGGGTGATGCGCAGTGCAGTGCGAAATCGCGCCGGAAAGATGATCAGCAGATAAAAGAACAGAACAAGAAACACTTTGCCAGGCGCTGAAAGAAACCTTGCCCGCTTGAAAACAAGCGGAAGCCAGAATGGGGAAAAGGCGAGAATCCGCAGCAGAACGTGAAAAAGCATGATCGCATAGAAGCGAAGCGGCTGACGCAGCAGCGCTTTTTTTGCAATGCGATGAATCCCCGTGCCCATGCTCTTTCCCTCCGGCTTTCAATCCGTTCCATTATATATGAAATCAGGATAATTTGCAATCTGCCGGCAAATTCCACCAATTAAAAAAGCACGGAACGGAAAATTTACACGCAAAAGGGGAATTTCCACTTGCACACAGTCTCTGGGTATCGTAAAATAGAAGCGTTATGGAAGCCTTTTCCTTTCTCCTGAGAGAAGTGCGCGCCAGCGCGCTTCATTTTCAATTGCGGGGCGGAATCCTGGTGGGCCTTTCCGGAGGAGCTGATTCCGTCGCGTTGCTGCGCGTATTATGCGCGCTTCGGGAGGAACTGCGCCTGGATGTATCCGCCGCCTGCATCAACCATGGGCTGCGTGCGGGCGCTGACGGCGAGGTTGTGTTTTGCGCAGCGCTGTGCCGGGAACTTCAGGTGCCTTTTTACAGCGAAAAGGTGACTGTCCCGCCCGCCGGCAGCGTGGAGGCGGAAGCCCGGGAAGCCCGGTATGCGGCTTTGTATCGGCTGATGGAACAATCCGGCGCCTCCACGCTGGCCCTTGGCCATCATTTGGATGACCAGGCAGAAACAGTGCTGATGCATCTGCTGTACGGGGCTGGGGTAGACGGCCTGGGGGGGATGCACCCATACCGCGCGCCGGTTTGGCGTCCGTTTCTGCATGTCCGGCGGGAGACGATTCGTCAGGCGATGCAAGAGCTGCGGCAGCCCTGGTGCGAGGATGATTCCAACCAGGATGAAACGATGGCCAGGAACTATCTTCGAAACAAGATACTTCCTTCCGTTCATCAGCTTTATCCCGGGGCGGCTGAGGCGGTGAGCCGCGCGGCGGATATCCTGCGGGAAGAGAATGATTATCTGTACCGGCAAGCTGCTTGCTGGCTGGAGAAGTTTGCGTCCAAGGGTGAATTCCCCTTCCTGATGGCCGGGCCGCTGCAAGCGGAGCATATTGCCATGCAGCGGCGCATTCTTCGGGCATACTGCGCGCGCCATGGCATCTGTATGGAATGGAGCCACACGGAGGATATGCGGCAATTGCTGACGGCGGACGCCGGCGCGGTGTGCAATCTGCCCGGCGGTTGGCGGGCCATGCGCTCAAAAAGCCGAATCCACCTGCTTTCACCGGCCACGCGGCACGTGGTATGGCCCCAGGATTCGCTGCAGGGGCTGCCCTATTCCGGACAGCAGGGAGACGGACTGCTTTCCCAAGCGTTTCCGGCGCAGCTGTTGGAAGGGGCAACGCTGCGCACCCGGCGCGAAGGAGACGTGATTCGCCCCTTTGGCATGCAGGGTACCATGAAGCTGAAGGACTATATGATATCCCGGGAAATTGATCGCCCATTCCGGGATGCGTGGCCCCTGCTGTGCCGGGAGAACAGGGTGCTGTGGGTCATTGGCCGCGGCTGCTCGGAGGATGCGCGCATCAGCAGCCCGGACGAAAAAACTGTATTTGTTCGGTTTGCGGGCAAACTGCCCGATCAATTATGAGGAGGATATGACAATGCAGGGTGAAATGAAGCAGTATCAGGATTTGGAATGCGTTCTGCTGAAAAGGGAAGAGATCGCGGCCAGGGTTCAGGAGCTTGGGCGCAGGATAACAGCCGATTACCAGGGGAAAGCCCCGGTGGTGGTTTGTATTCTCAAGGGAGCGGTTGTGTTCTTTTCCGATCTGCTTCGTGAATTGGATTTTCCGCTGGACATTGATTTTATGGCGATTTCAAGTTATGGCAGCAGCACAAAAACCACGGGCGTAGTCAAATTGGTGAAGGATTTGGACCGCGATGTGAACGGCCGGGACGTGCTGGTGGTGGAGGATATTGTGGACAGCGGAATGACGCTTTCCTATATCAAGAAAGAGCTGCAGCAGCGCGGCGCCACCAGCGTCCGCATTGCTACCCTGCTGGATAAGCCCACCCGGCGCAGGGTGGAGCTTAACGTGGAGTATTCCTGCTTCGAAATTCCCGACGCCTTTGTGGTGGGCTACGGCCTGGACTACGACGAAAAATACCGCAACCTGCCGGACGTGGGCGTTTTGCATCCGAGGATTTATACCAAGGAATGAATAAAACAGTTTGCATTCAAATGCAGAAATATGGTATACTGGCTTTGCATTTTGTTTTAAGGAGGACGCGGATTTGAGAAAGCCTTCCCGCGGCATTGTGGCCTATCTTGTGCTGATTGCTGCGTTTATTCTGCTGGCGTGGGTCATCTCGGGCGGTTCCAATGTGAACGGTTCCGAAATTACATACGCCGACATGCTCAAAAAGATTGAAAACGGTCAGGTGGAGTATGTGGCCGTGCGCGGCCGCTCGCTGTATGGGCTCTATTATAATTCTGACCGGGCCTATGCCGAATTTCCGGGCCGGTACGATTTTTCCTGTATCATTGGCGAGGATTTCATTGATACCCTGTATACCCTTTGCGCCAATTCCTCCGGAGCGGCCCGGGAATCGATCAATGAAGCCAACCTTGTTTTCAACGGAAACAAACTCAGCATTTCTTATCTCGCGCCGCTGACCACCCCTTGGTTCCTGGAATGGCTGCCCTTCATCCTGATTACGGTGCTGGTGATGCTCTTCTGGTGGTTCACCATGCGTCAGCAGATGATGGGCGGTGGCGGAAAAGTGATGAACTTTGGCAAAAGCCATGCCACCATGAGCGATCCCGGCAAGAATAAAATCCGCTTTTCCGACGTGGCAGGCGCTGACGAAGAAAAGGAAGAACTTCAGGAAATCGTGGATTTCCTGAAGAATCCGAAGCAATATCTTAACCTGGGCGCCCGCATTCCCAAGGGCGTTCTGCTGGTGGGCCCTCCCGGTACGGGTAAAACCCTGCTTGCAAAGGCGGTGGCGGGGGAAGCGAATGTGCCGTTTTTTACCATCAGCGGCTCGGATTTTGTGGAGATGTTTGTTGGCGTCGGCGCCAGCCGCGTTCGTGATTTGTTTGAACAGGCCAAACGCAATTCGCCCAGCATTGTTTTCATCGATGAGATTGACGCGGTGGGACGCCATCGCGGCGCCGGCCTGGGCGGCGGGCATGATGAGCGGGAGCAGACCCTGAATCAGCTGCTGGTGGAGATGGACGGTTTTACCGCCAATGAGGGCGTCATCGTGATGGCGGCCACGAACCGCCGGGATATTCTGGATCCCGCGCTGCTGCGCCCCGGCCGCTTTGACCGGCAGATCACCGTGAACTACCCTGATGTGGATGGCCGGATTGCCGTGCTGAAGGTGCACTCCCGGGGAAAGCCCCTGGCGGAGGATGTGGATCTTTCCAATATCGCCAAGCGCACCCCCTTTGCCACAGGCGCTGACCTGGAAAACATTATGAACGAGGCGGCCATCCTTGCGGCGCGCGCCCGGTCGGAGAAAATCACCCAGGCGCTGCTGATTGAAGCGGTGGAGCGCGTGCAGATGGGCCCCGAAAAGAAGAGCCACAAGGTGCTGGAAGAGGATCGCCGTCTGGTGGCTTACCATGAGGCCGGTCACGCCATTGTGGGTCATTATCTGCCTTTGTGCGATGAAGTGCATACGGTGACCATTGTCCCCCGCGGCGGAGCGGGCGGTTTTACCCTTTCGCTGCCGTCCAAGGAGCTGGACAACATGAGCCGCAGTCAGCTGATGCAGCGTACGGCCATGAGCCTGGGCGGGCATGCGGCCGAGAAGCTGATTTTTAACGATATCTTTACAGGCGCTCAGAGCGACCTGCAGAATGCAACCAAGATCTGCCGTGCCATGGTAACCCGGTATGGCATGAGCGAAAAAATCGGCACCATTTATCTGGACAGCGAGCAGGAAGTGTTTGTGGGGGCCAGTTTTGGCCATTCCAGGGAATACAGCGAGGAAATTGCTGCCGCAATCGACCGGGAAGTGGGCGATCTGCTGCGTTCCTGCTATGACACGGCGATGCATACCCTGGAGGAACACCGTGACAAGCTGGAAGGACTGGCACAGCTGCTGATTGACCGTGAAACCCTCACCCGCGAGGATTTCCTTGCTTTCGTAGAGGGACGCCCGCTTCCTGAAAAAGCAAGCCAGAGGGAAGCTGCGCCTGCGCAGAAATCTGTGCTTGCGCAAGAAAATACAACGGATGAGCATCCGCTGACAGAAGGACAGGAAAGTGACTGATTTTCGCGCAGACCTCCATATCCATACAACGGCCTCCGACGGGGTGCTTTCCCCGTCGCAGGTCGTTTTCCGTGCCAGGGAATGCGGTTTGAACCTGATTGCCATTACCGATCACGATACGTCGGCAGGAAATGCCGATGCAGCCGGCACAGCGGCGCAGGAAGGTATGACGCTGCTTTCCGGTGCGGAAATCAGCGCCGGCGGAGAGCCGGAAGTGCATTTGCTTGGATACGGATTTTCCAGGGAAAGCAAGCGTCTTACTGCCCTGTTTGAGCAGATGAAAGCGGAAAGAAAGCTTCGCGCAGAAAAAATCCTGGAAAAGCTGCACCGCATTGGGCGGCCCATCATGGAGGAAGAACTGCAGCCGGGCGCCAGCGGAATCATCGGCAGGCCGTTGATTGCGCGGGCCATGGTGCGGAAGGGATATGCCGCAGATGTGCGTCAGGCGTTTGACAGATATCTGGGAAAGGGCCGCGCGGCCTATGTTCCCAGAAGCCTGCCGTCACCGGAATATGTCATCCGCCTTCTCCGGGAGGAAGGCGCCGTCCCTGTGCTGGCGCATCCGGCGCTGCTTCACATGGAAGAAGTTGAAATCAGGAAGCAGGTGTTCTTCTGGAAAGATTGTGGATTGATGGGCATGGAAGTATATCATCCGGCGCACGCCCCAAGATCGTTTGCTTCCTGGAAAAAGCTGGCGAAAGAGGCGGAATTGCTGGTGACCGGCGGAAGCGACTTTCACCAATCGGGGGATAAACACGCCGAAATTGCGGAAATGCTTCCTTATTGGCAAAGCTGCGCGGAGGATTGCCATCGTCTGCTGGAAGCGATGGAAGCCTGCGGAAACGGCTTTAAATGAAACGGCACTAGAGCCTGTTTCTAAATTCGGAAAGATGCATTTTCGGCGTCTCGGCATGCAATTCAGCGTTGCTTTTCCTCGATTTACCTCCAGTAAACCATCGTCAAAGCGCCTTGAACTGCAAGACGATCCGCTCGAAACTGCACATTCCTCATTTTACAAACAGACTCTAATCCTCAGACTTGAAAAGAATATGCGTTTTAATTTTTGTTCATATATTGCGGAAACAATTTGGTCGTGGTATAATGAAGAAGTTGGAACGAATCTTTTGAGGAGGAACGGATGAAAAACGCAAGACAAACGGCCATACTCAGCATCATTGAGCATGATAATATAGAAACCCAGGAGGAGCTTGCCGGAAAACTTCGGGAAATGGGCATTGTGGTAACGCAGGCGACTGTCAGCCGTGATATCAAGGAGCTGCGCCTGCTGAAGGTGCTTGCGCCCAACGGCAGCTATAAATATGCCACCGCCGACAAAGCGGAGCATGGGATATCCGAACGATTGGTTCGTATCTTTGTGGATTCCGTACTTTCCATCAGCTCAGCGGAAAACCTGATCGTCATCCGTACACTTTCCGGAAGCGCCAATGCGGCAGGGGAAGCCATTGACAGCATGCGCTGGCCTGAGATTCTTGGCACCATTTCGGGAGATAATACCATTTTCGTTGCGGTTCGCAGCGCAGGAGAGGCACCTGTTGTTGTAGAAAAGTTTCAGGAGATTCTGAAACGCTGACCTTGGCAGAGGATGAAACGCCGTGCTTCTTCAATTGCTTATCAAAAATATCGCGTTGATCGATCAAATCGAATTGTCCTTCGGCAGCGGATTGCACGTGTTGACGGGCGAAACAGGTGCCGGCAAATCCATTGTGGTGGATGCTGTCAGCTTGTTGCTTGGCGGGCGTGCCGATCGGGAACTGATTCGCACGGGATGCGAAAAGGCCTATGCCGAAGGGCTTTTTGATTTGTGCGACTGTGAGGCGGCCCGGCGCTGGCTGCAGGAGCGGGAAATTGAATGCGAAGAAAATACTGTCTCCCTGGCCCGTGAAATCAGTCTGAATGGCCGAAGCGTCTGCCGGGTGCAGGGGATGGCTATGCCGCTGTCCCAGCTGAAGGAATTTGCCTCTTTGCTGCTGGATATGCATGGACAGCACGAGCATCAATCTCTTCTCGATGACAGGAATCATCTTGCGTGCCTGGATTCCCAAGGGGACGCAGCGCACGAAGAACTGCTGCGCGACGTATCCACGAAGTTTGATATCTATCATCGCGCCCATGCCGAGTATTCCCGCATGAAGCGGGAGAGCGCTCATCGGGAAGAGAGGCTGAAGCAGCTGCAGGAGCAGGAAAAGGAACTGTCGTCCGCCCAGTTGACAGTCGGGGAAGAGGAATCGCTTTCCGCGGAACGGGATCGCTACCGGAGCAGTGAAAAAATCACCCAGGCGCTTCGGGAGGCTTGTACGGCGCTGTATGAGGCCGGGGGCGGAAACGCTGCCGTGGAGCAGGGAAGAACGGCCATGCGGGCGCTGGCGCCCATCGAGGGATTGGGCAAGGATTATGCGGATGTTTACCACCGGGCTGAATCTCTGTATTATGATATTGAAGACCTGGGCCTGACTGTGCGCGGAATGCTGGACAGCATGGAAGATGACCCGGAGCGCGCCGCGCAGGTGGAGGAACGCCTGGATTTAATCCGGAAGCTTTCCCGGAAATACGGGGCTACAACTGAGCAAATGCTGGAGAAACTGGATAAAATCCGGGAGCAGCTGGCACAGTTTGAAAGCATGGAGACCACGCTGGACAGGCTGAAGAAAAAAGCCCAGGACGCATACCGGGCGTACTATACCGCCGCGATGGCGCTGTCAGAAAGCCGCAAGCAGCTTGCCGCAGCGTTTGAAAAGCGGATGGAAGCGCAACTTCATGATCTGAACATGCGCGGCACGCGGTTTTACGTTGATTTTTCTGAGGAGAAGCCCATGCCTTCAGCGGTTGGCATGGATGCGGTTCGTTTCCTGATTGCGCCCAATGCGGGCGAAGAAAAGAAGCCTCTGGCTAAAATTGCCTCCGGCGGCGAGCTTTCCCGCGTGATGCTGGCAATCAAGGCGCTGTCTGCCCAGCAGGATGAAATCCCTTCCATGGTTTTTGATGAGATTGATACCGGTATTTCCGGCCGAACCGCACAGGTGGTGGCTGAAAAAATGTGGGATATCGCAAGATACCGTCAGGTCATCTGCGTGACCCATTTGCAGCAGATCGCCGCTATGGCCACCCGGCATTACCTGGTGAGCAAGGCGGAAGCCAACGGCAGAACCAATACTTCTGTTCAGGAGCTTACGGGCAGTCAGCGGGTGGCTGAAATCGCGCGGATGCTCAGTGGCGTGGACGAAAACAGCGAAAGCGGTCAAATTCATGCCCAGCACATGCTGGATGAAGCGGCGGCATACCGAAATAAGAACATGTAGAAAGCATTCTTTTAAACAGACAGAAAGCAATTCTTTCTGTCTGTTTTCTTAATACTTTTCTGTTTCTCAACATCTACATGAACAAACAGAATTTTGACGATGGGGAAACGCTTCTCTTTTGCGTCAAAAGAGAAGCAGATAACCTTCTTTTAACGCCGTAAAAGCAGCAAGCGCAAGCTGAAGCAGAAGAGCCGTTCCCTACTTCCGAGCAGGCCAGCGAAGCTGGCCCTGCTTTGCGCAAATTGTTTGTTATTCCACCCAAGCCGGTTCGCCGGCTGGCTTCTTTGCAACTTTCTTTCCCGGGAAGAAAGCGCGTATTCTTGCTGTTTGCGGATTTAATTCTTTAAATGATATGCAGTATAAATTGTCGGAAACAAAATGCATTGAAGAGAATGGGAATTATTTAGCCGGAAAGTGAATGCTCAGCCGGCTTCTATATTTTTCTTTACAAAAATGTTTCAATTTAATGTATTTCTCCCTATGCGAATCTGCCTTTTGTGTGTTATAATAAGATTGCGCGTTTATAAAACGCGCAGAAGGAAAGACCCCAATGGAGAAAAAGCTGATTCTGGCGTCCGGCTCGCCGAGAAGGAGAGAGCTGCTGGCGCAAATGGGAATCGATTTTATCGTTTGCGCTGCGGATGTGGATGAGCATCTCAGCGGATCGCCGGAGCAGGTGGTGACCGCTTTGGCGGAGCGAAAAGCGCGTGCCGCTTATGCCCTGCATCCGGGAGAAACGGTGCTGGGGGCGGATACGCTGGTTTCCTGTGCCGGAAGAACGCTGGGAAAACCCCAAAATGCTGAAGAGGCATACGAGATGCTTCGTCTGCTTTCTGATAACACAAATATCGTCTATACCGGGGTTTGTCTCATTGACGGCCGCACCGGAGAAGCGGATGTGCGGTGTGATACTGCTTGGGTGCATTTTGTTCCGCTGGACGACGCGTCAATCTGGCGGTATATCGCCACGGGTGAGCCGCTGGATAAGGCGGGCGCGTATGGCGTTCAGGGGATGGCGGGCATGTTTGTTTCCTCCATCGAAGGCAGTCCCTCCAATGTGATTGGCTTGCCCATGCATCTGGTGCGTGAAATGCTTCGAAAGATTGGATGGGTACTTTAAATTTCAGCAAGGATGTGCAGTTATGGCAATTATTGCGCCTGATATCGCGATTGATTTGGGCACTTCAAATACGCAGGTATATGTGAAAAGGAAAGGGGTTGTGCTGGATGAGCCAACCCTTATGGTGGTTCAGGACGGCAAGAAGAAATCCGTCAAGGCTTTCGGCGATGATGCCAAGCTGATGCTGGGCCGTACGACGGGGGAGTATTCCGCTGTGCGTCCGCTGGAAGAGGGCGTGATCCGGGATTACGACATGACGGAATACATGCTTGAGTTCTTTATCCGCAAAGCCATTGGCACATCCCGCCTTGTCCGCCCCCGTGGATGGATTACAATCCCCAGCCGGGTAACGGCTGTGGAGCGCAAGGCAGTGCGGGAGGCAGCGGAAAACGCCGGCATCCGCCGGGGCGCTTTGCACCTGATTGATAAACCGTTTGCCGCGGCGCTGGGCTCAGGCCTTCCCGTATTCGAGCCCCGGGGCAGCATGGTGGTGGATATCGGCGGCGGAACAACAGAGGTTGCTGTTATTTCCCTGGGCGGTATCGTGATTTCCCGTTCCATTCGGACGGGCGGCGTCAAAATGGACGCGGCGATCATCGAGTATATCAAACGCGAGTTTAATATGCTGATCGGTGACCGCACCGCGGAGGATGTCAAATTTGACCTTGGCGCAGCCCTGCAGATGACAGATACGCGCAGAGCCTTTGTGCGCGGGCGCGATCTGGTGACGAACCTGCCGCAGACGGTGGAAATCAATTCCAACATGATTCTGGACGCCCTGCGGGAACCGTGCCAGGAAATCCTGGCTGCCATCCAGTTTGTGCTGGAACGCACGCCGCCAGAGCTGGCGGGCGATGTCATGCGCAGCGGCATCCATCTCACCGGCGGCGGCGCGCTGCTGTGCGGCATGGATCGGTTTATTGCCAGCGAGCTGGATATGCCAGTCCTTCTGGCCAAAGAGCCGATGGAGTGCACAATTTTGGGCATTGGCCATCTGTCTGAAAACATTGACTGGCTGCAGCGGATGACCACCGGGCTGGTTCAGCGGGATGAGGAAAACTGATTATTTGCGTCTATCGGAGGATGGAAATGCTGCGGAAAAAGCAGGCTGAGGCGGAACAGCAGGAGAAGGAAACGCTGGACGCCGAGCAGATGCAAAAGAAAAACAAGAAAAAACGGAAACCGGATCCGGAAGCACATCATCGTGCCCGGACGGCGGCGTTTGTTTTGATTGTCGTTTTTTTGCTTGCGGTCATTGCCAGCATGGTGGCCAGCCAGCTGCTGCCCGAATACCAGGTGCTTGCGCTGCCCCGAAAGGCTGTTGCCACCATCATGCAGCCTGTTCAGCGGGTGTTCTCCTCGGGCACGGGATGGTTTTTCAATTATGTTCAGCGGCTTAAAATCCGCAGTAACATCGAATATGAATATGAACAGCTGTATGAAAAGTATGATGAACTGCTCAGCCAGAACATGATGGTGAATGAGCTGCAGCAGCAGCTGAACGAATACAGCGAACTGATGGATGAGATGCAAACCCATTCCCAGTTTGACGGCGTTCCCGCAAAAGTGATTTCCACAGATTCCACCAATTATTTTTCCACGCTGCAGATCAACGTGGGCAGCAAACAGGGCATTGAGGATTATATGGCTGTTGTAAAGGCCGGCGGTTTGGTGGGCTACACCTACGATGTAACCGAGACCACGGCCAAGGTGCAAACCATTATCAACAGCGATACCAGCATCCCTGCGCTGATTGAATCCACCCGCTATCAGGGAACGGTCAAGGGCACCATGGGAATCAATGGCGAACCCACCTGCCGCATGTACTACCTGAGCGAAAATCACCTGCCCCGTCAAGGGGATACGGTGGTTACCTCCGGCGTGGGTGTGGAATTCCCCAAGGGCATTCCCATCGGCGTTGTGCGGGAGAGCACCCGCGGCATGGAAGAGGGAAAATCCTATGTGGTCATTGAACCGATTGTTGATTTTGAGCGTGTTGAGTATGTGATCGTCTATCGCTATGTTCCGCCTTATGCGGAGCAGGCGGAGCAGCGGGACGAAACCGGCGTCATCTTTACCGGCCTGCCCACGGCGCGTCCCGTTCCCACGTTTGCCGTCCAGAGTGAAAGCGCCTTCAGCGGAGAAGAAGCGCCGCCCACAGAAACGCCGATGCCGGAGAATACGCTGACGCCGAAAGAAATTCAGGAACCCGACGTATCCGCTTCTCCCGTTCCCGATGTGCTGAACACCCCGCTTGTGGAAAATCTTTCTTATGAGGACATCCCGGGCACGCCCACGCCGGCGCCCACCGACACCCCGGCGCCGACTGCTACGCCGACGCCCACCTTCTCCCTGGACAGTCTGACCGAAGAGGGGGAAGAGTGAGGGTGCGCCGGCTGATCAGAGCGTTTGTGCTCACACTTATCTTTTATTTGCTTCAAGTCTGCGCCATGCAGCACCTGAAAATCTATGGCGTAGTGGGCAACCTGCCTGCTGTGGCCATCGCCGTGCTGACGGTTTCCTATGGGAAGAAATACGCATTTGGCGCATCGTGCATGACGGGGATTTTACTGGAAGCCATGACTTTTTCCGTGGGTGGATTATATCCGGTTGTGTATCCGGTGATCAGCATGCTTTTTGCCCAGGTTTTTGCGGATATGAGCGATGAAAAGCGGGAGAAGCTGCTGCTGCGCCAGAATGATTCCACAAAAAAAATCCGCGGGGATTTGAATCCGCATATCCGGATTCCTTTAAATGCCATGAGCATCGCGGCAGCGCTTGAAGCTGTATTTCTGATTTATGTTACGCTGTCCGGTACGGAACTGGCCCTGGTTCTGCTGCTGCGCGCCGTGGTTGCGGTGCTTTATACGGGCCTGCTGGCCGTATTGCTGATGGTGCCGGCCAGACTATTCTTGCGCATGTACTCAGGACGGATCCACCGCGCTATGACGGAGGAGAAAGCGGAGTAATAAGCCATGAAAAAAACAAGCGTTTTTCGGAATGTAATTGCCTTGCTGATTATGGCAGGGCTGTTTGCATACCTGATTTACGGCCTTGCGAACCTTCAATTGATCAAGGGGGAGGAATACGCCGAGGATGCCGGCTCAACCAGTCTGAAGACCATAAGAACCACCGGCAAGCGCGGCATGATCACGGATGCGGACTCTGTGATTCTGGCCATGACAGAGGATGTATACAACGTCACGTTTTATCGCACTTCCGCGCAGGGCGGCGCTTCCAATTACCGAAAGTTTACAAAATCCATTTTGTCCGGTATTGATATCATCGAAAAATACGGCGGCGAAATTTGCGTGGATTTTGTGATCAAGCGGGATGAGGATGGTGTATGGCAGTATCAGTTTGGGGAGGGTATCTCTGAAGCCAGCTGGAATATCCGCAGCAATCAGTGGCGCTCCAATCATTACCTGACGGCCGCCAAGTATGACGACCCGACAGTTGCTTACGAGGAGCTGTATAACCGCTATCAGTTTGATTATCTCGCAAAAAACGAGGGCATTGAATTTGACGAGGAAAAAGTGCTGAAGGTGATGGCCATCTACAATGAGATGCAGATGAACCTGTTCAATTCCGTGCCGGTTGTGATCGCCAAAAATGTTTCCTATTCCACGGTATCCGAAATTGAAGGCCGCAGCATGATGCTGGAAGGCTTTGATATTGAGGTGGGCTCTCAGCGCGTATATCCGCGGGGAACTCTTGCATCCCATATCATCGGCTACGTGGGGCCCATTTCTTCCTATGAAACCTTCAATACGGATTTGAAGCCCCAGGGCTATACGCTGGCTGACTCCATTGGCCTGGATGGTGTGGAATACACCATGGAGCGGGAGCTTACGGAAAACATTTCCATCCGCTCCGGTTCCCGTGTGATGGAAAAGGACAACAACGGCAAACTGACCCGCGAACTGAGCAGCACGGAGCCGCAGGATGGCAACAATGTGAAACTGACCATCCTGGCCAGCTATCAGCAGGCCGCCGAACGCGCCATCGAGGATAATGTACGCAACACCCGCAGCGTGCAGGAAGGCAAGCTGGCGGATGCCAAATGGCTGGAAACAAACCGCGCCAAGCTGACGGACGGACGCCGAGATTGGGAGGAGTTCCCGCTGCTGCTGGCGGATACCGGCGTACTGATGGTTACAGAGGTCAGCACAGGCAATGTGCTCGCCATGGCCCAGTATCCTACCTATGATCTCAACGCCCTGATTGCGGGCGGGGACGCGGCGGCGGAAATTTTGACCGACGAGCGAAACGTGATGATGAACTATGCCATCCAGCAGCGGGCAGAGCCCGGCTCTACTTACAAGATGGTCACGGCTCTGGCGGCCTTGGTGAACAAAAAAATCACCCCGGTGGATAAAATCAGCGATAACGGCCCGTTCATGGCATATACCCACAACGAAAACGAAGCGCCCACCTGCTGGATTGCCAAGAACCAGCGTTATCTGCACAACGACCAAACGATTATCCAGGGGCTTTCCAATTCCTGCAACTATTTCTTCTATGAACTGGGCGCCCGACTGTACGGGGAAACGGGCAGCAATTTGCTGTATCAGTATGCCGTCAATATGGGCCTGACCAGCAAAACGGGCATTGAGCTGAAGGGCGAGGCCCGCAGTCTGGTGGGAAACCAGGCAAACCTGTATGACCCATCCGTATCACTGGGAGAGCAGCGCACATGGACCCCGATGCTGGTATCGGCCAAGATCAAGCAGCATTTGCAGACCATCGGCGCCAGCAACGGTATTTCCTACAGTGAAGACCGCCTGAACAAGTGCATTACCCGGATGATGGATATGGCGGTTACCTATTCACAGACGGACTGGGTTTCCCAGCTGCAGATCATTCTGATGGATGAACTGAACATGCCAAGGGAACAGGTGATTCTGGCAGCGGTCGTCAGCGACATTTACAACTATCTGAACGATATTAAGTGGGGCGGCAGCCTGGAAATTCAGACGGCCATCGGCCAGGGTATCACCATGGTGACCCCGGCCGCCATGTCCCGCTATATCGCCTCTTTGGCCAACGGAGGCAAGGTTTGGAACCTGCATATTGTCGATTCTGTTATTTCTCCGGAAGGAGAAGTGATTTCCAAAACATCGCCCAGCCTGTTCAACCAGCTGGAAGATGTGGAAGGATACCTGCCCTATATCCGGGAAGGGATGAAGGGCGTGGTGGATGACACCGGTACCGCAAAAAAATATTTCAGAAACTGGCCATACTCTGAGGAAATCTGGGCGAAAACCGGTACTTCTCAGATCACCCGCGGCAAGATCAAGCTGGATTTGGAGAACAACGCCTGGTTCTGCGCGCTGACTCCCTTCAGCACGGATGCGGAAATCGCCGTTATATGCTTTATCCCCAACGGCTTCTCCGGCGGCGAGGCCTCACTGGCCGTGAAGGAATTTGTGGGCTGGTGGATGGACGAGCATGAGAAGAACACCGGCGATATCACCGTTGTGGGCGGCAATCAGCTGATGCCGTAACAGGAGAGAACATGGGTAAAACGATTGCCATTACCGGCGCTAAAGGAGGCTGCGGCAAAACGCTGCTCACCGGCGCATTGGGCGCTGCCATCGCAGCTGCAGGCAAAAAAGTATGCCTGGTGGATGGATGCATCGGCTTGCGCGGATTGGATATTCTGCTGGGCGTTCAGGATCGCGTCGTGTTTGACTGGCTTGATCTGTGCGAGAAAACCTGCTCTGTGGAACAAGCGCTGATTCCGGCAGAAAGGCTGAACGTGCGCTTTATCGCCGCTCCCCAGCAGGAAATCGATATGGGGGAAATCCCGGAGGCGTTCTGCAAGCTGACAGATCGGCTGAAAAAGCGCTTTGACGCTGTATTGCTGGATATACCCGGGGATTTAACCCCCTTTATGCGGCAGGTTTGCGCGGATGCGGACGAGGCGATGCTGATTTCTGTGCCAGGAGATGCTGCCGCAAGGAACGCGGAACGCATGGCCTCTCTGCTGTATGAAACGCGCGGGGGAAAGCCAATCTCCCTGGTTATGAATTTCTTTGAAAAACACCTAGTAACCCGCGGCAAAACGCCTGCTCCCGATGCCGTCGCCGCGTACCTTGATCTGCCGTTGATTGGGCTGATTCCCGCTTCGGAAGCGTTGGGAGATGCCTTGTTTGATCACAAGCTTCCGGATGAATATCCGGAACGGGTCAAAAAAGCCGTGGAAGAGATGGCTCAGCGGCTGGAAGGAAAAGATGTGCCGCTGCCCAGTTTCCATGAAAGGAGGTTCCCGTGGCATTCCTGAAAAGAAAACGCAAGCTTCAAATGGCCGGTGTGATGTCCACGGAGGATCGCCGCACCCGCGCGCATCTTGATGTGCCGCTGCTTGTAATCACGTACATATTGGCGCTTTTTGGCGTATACTCCATCGCCATCGCTACCTTTAACCCGGAGAAAGGTACCGACCTTTCTGTGCTGAACTATATCCTTAATTCCAACTCCGCCTCCTGGCAGGCCGTGTTTTGTTTGGCGTCCCCGCTGATTCTCGGCTTCCTGGTGGCAATTCCCTACGAGCTGCTTCGCGTGCAGGGACGATTGGTTTATTACGCCATCATTGGACTGTTGCTGCTTGCTTTGGCATCGGAGGCCATTTCGGGCGTCAGCGCCTGGATTCCCATTGGCCGCGGCAGAACCATCCAACCGGCAGAATTTATTAAAATCGGCATTATCCTGATGCTTGCCCGCAGCTTTTCCAGCACGGAAAAGCCCTTCAATTCCCTGCGGAACGCAGCCTATAATATCCTGCTTTTCGGCGCGCCTGTGCTGATTACGCTGGCTCAGGGCGAGGTAGGCTCCGTGCTTGTCATGTGCGTGATTTTTTACGTCATGCTTTACTTTGCGGACGCGGAGCCCTGGCTGCTGCTGACAATCCTGATTCTGGCGGTGCTGGCCGTCTTTGGCCTGATCGGCTATATGCTGGTCAGCGGGTCTCAAAGCTTTCGCTTGCTGCGCATTCTGTCTTTCCTCAATCCGGAAGAATACAAAAGCAGCGGCGGTTATCAGATCCTGAATTCACAGCTGGCCATCGGCTCCGGCGGCAAAACAGGCATCGGTACATTTGTGACCGGCTCGCTGAGCCAGCTGAATTATGTACCCGAGGACTGGACGGACTTCATCTTTTCCGCCATTGGAGAAGCCTTCGGGTTTGTGGGCTGTGTTGGCGTTATTCTGATGTATGCTTTGCTTTTGCTTCGCATGTTCTATCTGGCCAGCTTTACGGCGGACAAGTACGGCAAGCTCATCATTTTCGGGGTCATGGCCATGTTTTTTGCCCATATCGTTGAAAATATCGGCATGACAATCGGTTTGCTCCCTATTACGGGCATTCCGCTGCCCTTCCTCAGCTACGGCGGGTCGAACTTTGTAACGAACATGGCGGGCATTGGCTTGGTACTGAATGTGGTGAAGAATCGTTCCAGCGCCACGGCAATCAACGTGCCCATGATGCTGCGTGCCGGCAGGCGCGGGCGGAAGAAGGCAAGGCGCAGTCCTTTGGCCAGTAACTGACGCTGTATCAGCCTGAACCGCAGCTGCATCTACACAGTTGAAATCAGCGCGGACGGTGCCAGGGCATGTTGACGATGGGATGCCGTTATGGTAAAATACATGCAAGTTTTCCGCGTTTGAGAAGAATGTTTCGACAATCTCAAATGGGGATAACGCCGCTGGTTTCTCACTTTGCAATGACCCTCATTACGCTGCGACTGAAGCGGATTTTTTCTGAATGTTGGGAGATCTGACGCACGATGATTGTTTTGAACGCTGTTCCGAGTGCTGAATCCCGGAAACGGATCAGGGAAACGGCATGAGGATAAAGACGCCGATTACAAAAGCGCGGCTGCGCAATCATATTGCATATCACTGGTGGATGTATCTGCTGGCTGTTGCGGCCTCGGTTTTCGGCTGGAATCTGCTGTACTCCGCAACGGCTTACCGCTCTCCGCAGAACCTTCGCGTGGATGTTTATATTCAGGGCGCCCGGGCGACAGAGGACCAGGTAAACGCGTTTTTAAAGCCGGTATGGGAAGCATACGTTCCGGAAATGGAGACGGTTTCCTCCGTGCTGCTTACAACCTCTTCCCAGGACTATTACGGCAATATGCAGCTGACGGTTTATATCATGGCCAATGAAGGGGATATCTACCTGCTTTCATCCAATGATTTCAAATCGTTTGCCTCCCAGGGCGTGTTCCTGGATCTGCAGCCGTTTATTGACAGCGGGCAGCTGAATGTGGAGGGGCTTGACCTGTCTGCGGGCTACGTCGCGCTGGTGGATGATGAAGGCATCGCAGCATCGGAGCGTACGCTCTTTGGCATTCCCGCGCATCAGTTGCCCGGGCTGCAGACAGGAATGGGCGTGGATTGCCAAAACACTGTCCTCTGCATTACCGCTTTTAATGAAAATGAGGAGAACGTCATTCGGTTCCTGGACGGCTTGCTGGCGGCAGGGCGAATGGAGAATACAGCAGAATGACTAAAAAAGCGATGCCGCGTTCGCCTGTGCGGACGCGGCGTTTTATCGCATGGACGGAGGAAAAGCATGATTCAATACGATGCTGTGATCTTTGATCTGGATGGAACGCTGACCAATTCGGAAAGCGGCATTGTGAACAGTGTTGTTTATGCCTTGGGGAAAATGAACCATCCTGTGCCGGAACGGGAAACGCTGCGAAAGTTCATCGGGCCGCCGCTCGCGGAATCCTTCCCCAGGCACTGTGGCATGAATGCGGAAGAAACCGCCCGTGCTGTTGCCTTTTACCGGGAGCGGTATTTGCCGATCGGCTGGAAGGAAAACCAGGTCTATCCGGGCATCCGGGCGCTGCTGAAAGCGCTGCATGATCAGGGGATCTGTGTTTACGTGGCCACTGGAAAACCCCAGGCGCCCAGTGAACGGATCCTGTCCTATTTTGGACTGATGCCATTTATTGATGGGGTTGCCGGTCCCACTGAGGATGATTCCCGCGCGGATAAGGATGTACTGATTCGCCGCGTGCTACAGGAAAAAGTGCCAAAGCATGCCGTGATGGTGGGAGACCGGCGCTCGGATGCGGAAGGCGCCTTAAAGGTTGGCATTGACGCCATCGGCGTGGAGTATGGATTTGGCGAGGAAAACGAATTTGCCGGGCTGCCGTGCAGGACGGCAGAGAGCGTAAACGCGCTTTCCCTGCTTCTGACGGGAAAAGAGCTTTCGCGCAAAGGGTATTTTATTTCCATTGAAGGGTTGGACGGCTGCGGCAAGACCACGCAGTCGAATGCCGTGGAAAGCGCCTTGAAAAGCTTGGGCTATACCGTGCGCCATACCCGGGAGCCAGGCGGCTGCCCTATATCCGAAAAAATCCGCGATTTGCTGCTGGACGTAAGCAATAAGGGGATGTCGGATATTGCGGAAGCGCTGCTGTATGCGGCCTCCAGGGCGCAGCATGTGCAGGAGGTGATCAAGCCGGCCATGGCTCGGGGGGAAGTGGTGCTGTGCGATCGGTTTGTGGATTCCAGCGTCGCCTTCCAGGGCGGCGGCCGGCAGCTGGGCGTTTCCCTGATTCAGCAGATCAACGCGCCTGCGATCAAGGGCTGCGCCCCGGATGCCACAATCTACCTGCAGCTTGATCATGAAACGGCGCTGCGCCGCCGGGAGAACGCGTCAGCGCTTGATCGGATTGAGAGCGAAAAAGCCAGCTTCCATGCCCGGGTGGAGGAAGCCTATAACGTGTTGGCTGCCCAGGAGCCAGAGCGTTTTATTACGGTGGATGCGGCACAGCCGGCCGAGCGGATTACGTCGATTATACTGGAAAAACTTCTGAAGCGAATGGATGCAGCGGGGGTGGTATAAATGCGGGTGGTAGTGGGCATGTCCGGCGGCGTGGATTCTGCCGTTTCCGCACTGCTGCTGAAACGCGCAGGCTATGATGTGCTGGGCGTCTTTATGAAAAACTGGGAGGAAAAGGACGAAGATGGCGTATGCACATCCGAAGGAGACTGGAAGGATGTGCAGCAGGTATGTGAAATCCTGGATATTCCATATTATGCTGTAAACTTTGCCCAGGAATACTGGGACCGGGTTTTTACCCTGTTCCTAAGTGAATACAAGGCGGGCCGCACCCCAAATCCCGATGTGCTGTGCAATCGGGAAATCAAGTTCAAGGCTTTTTTGGATTTTGCCATGCAGCTTGGCGCGCAGAAGATCGCCACGGGACATTTTGTGCAGACCAACGAGCGGGGCGATTTGCTGAAAGGGATTGATCCGCAAAAGGAACAAAGCTATTTTCTGTATATGCTGCATCATCAGCAGCTTGAAAAGGCCATATTTCCCGTCGGCGGCATGACAAAAGCGCAGGTGCGGCAGATTGCCGCTGAAGAAAAGCTGCCGGTCGCAGAAAAGAAGGATTCCACCGGTATTTGCTTTATCGGCGAGCGTCACTTCAAGCCCTTCCTGAAGCAATATCTGCCAGCCCAGCCCGGGGACATGGTGACGCCTGAAGGTGAAGTTGTTGGGAAGCATGACGGGCTGATGTATTACACCCTGGGACAGCGCCGCGGCTTGGGCATTGGCGGTCATGGAGATGGAAGAAGCTATTTTGTTGTGGATAAAGATCTGAAAAACAACAGGCTGATTGTTGCCCAGGGGGAAGATCATCCTTTGCTTTACAGCCGTGCCGCGCGGATTGAGCAGCTGACCTGGGTAAATGAACCGCCCGCTGTCGGGAAGGAATATGGCGTTAAAACCAGGTATCGCCAGCCAGATCAAGCCGCGCAGCTGCTTTCCATGGACGGGGATATGGCGACGGTTTCCTTTTCTGCTTTGCAGCGCGCTGTGACGCCTGGTCAAAGCCTGGTATTCTATGATGGGGATAAGTGCCTGGGCGGCGGAATTATCTGCGAGGCAATTCGCTAAGGAGCCAGGAATGGCAACGGCGCAAGCCTTTAAGCAAAACAAAGCCCTTTCCTATCCTTACTATATATCAGTCTAAATAGAATATGGTATGGATTTAATGTTTTTTGCTGTTTTATTCAAGAATCTGTTTCTCATTTGACAATCTTGAAAAAGGCCTCTATAATATTGTTAAACGGTTGACTGATAAACGGCTGTGGATTTTTCGGGAGCGATGGAGAATGGAGAACACAAAAACGGTAATTGAGGCTTGTGAACGGATGATGCTTTTGCGGCGAAGCATATTGCGACAGTGTACCTTCCGGCACGGGCTGCACCTGGGTCAGCCGGAAATGCTTCTGTACGTAAAGAATAATCCCGGCTGCTCTCAGCGTCAGATGGCGGACGATGCAGGCGTTACGCCGGCTTCCATTGCCGCCTCTTTTAAGCGCATGGAGAATGCGGGATTGATCAGACGGCGTTCGGATACATCGGATATGCGCTGCAACCGTGTTTATATCACCGATCGGGGAGAAGCGGAATTGGAGCGCTGTGTTACGGACATGCAGGAGGTCAACCTGCGGATGCTGCAAGGGCTTGAAACAGATGATTTGCTCGTTTTTTGCAAATGCCTGGAGCAAATTACCCGCAATCTGCAAACAATAAAAGATCAGGCAGAGGGGGAGACTCCCTGAAATTATTCAGAATGCTGCGGAGGTTAGTATAAAATGAAAAAATATCTGATTTTTTTGTTTCTTGCCTTGTTTCTTTTAACGCTCTCCACTGGTGCGACAGCGGAACAAAGGCAAATTCTTACCTCTTTTCATCCAATTTATATTCTTGCGATCAATGTTTTCGATGGCATTGACAGCTTCCACGTATCGTGCATGACGGCCCCTGAAACCGGATGTCTGCATGATTATCAGCTGATGGTTGGCGATATGATGAAGCTTTCCGACGCAGACGCTTTCATCATCTGCGGAGCCGGCATGGAGCAATATCTTTCAGATGTGCAAAGCCAGTTTTCTTCTCTGCCGGTGATCGATTGTTCCCTTGGGCTTCATTTGCTGCCCTCCCAGGAGCATCACCATGAGGAATCGGCTGACGATGAAGAGGAATACAACGCGCACACCTGGCTGGATGCGCAGAACGCCATACAGATTGTGCGAACGATTGCAGATGACGCCTCTGCGCTGTTTCCGGATGAAGCGGAGCGTATCCGGAAAAATGCGGATGAATATATCGCCAGGCTGGAAGCGCTGGATCAGCAGCTGAAATCGATGCTGAGCCCGGTGCAAGGAAAAAGTATCGTCACGTTCCATGAAGCGTTTCCTTATTTTGCCAATGCCTACGGCCTGCAAATTGCCGCCGTGATCACTGAGGAACACGAGGACACGCTGTCGCCCGCTCAGCTGGCGGAAGTGATTGAAGCGGTGAAAACCGCCGGAAATCCGCCTTTATTCACTGAGCCGCAGTACAATGACGCGGCCGCTTATGCTGTGGCGGCTGAAACGGGCGCGCAGATTTACGTTCTGGATCCGTTGGTTACCGGGGAGGATACAAAGGAAGCGTACGAACAGGGGATGCTGCGCAACGCAGAATCCCTGCTTGCAGCCTTTGAAACTCCCTGACGATCTATCGTCTAACGAATTTAATCGACAAACTGAAATTTGACGAGGAAGGGGAACGAACGGGAGATCTTCTCTCTTTGAGTCAAAGAGAGAAGCGGAGAAACCCCGTTTGCCGCCGTAAAAGCAGCAAATGCAAGCTGAAATTTGACGGGAGAAAAACGCTTCTCTTTTGAGTCAAAAGAGAAGCAGAAAACCTGCTTTTAACGCCGTAAAAGCAGCAATTGCAAGTTGAAACAGGAGCGTTGTCCACCGCTTCCGGGCAGGCCAGCGAAGCTGGCCCGGCTGTGTGCAAAGCGCACAGGGAAAAACCGCCGGACAGACCGAAAAACAAACAAGTTTGTTTTCCGGCTGGCCTGCGGTTTTTCTTTTGCCCGGAAGCTCTCTTTACACCTTTCAAGTGACAGGCGCAAATTGTTTGTTGTTGCTTTCAAGCCTGTTCGCCGACTGGCTTCTTTGCAGCTTTCTTCCCCGGGAAGAAAGCGCGTACTCTCCCCGCCCAACTTCTTTTTGTGCATGCAGTTATAGTTATTTGAAATCGAAAAAATGGTCAAAGGTCGCGTGTTTGATGCGGCCTTTTGTATATTCGCAGCAAAACATCCACAAAATAATTCTATGCTTTCGTCTGTGGGGGAACGGTATGCGGATTGCGGCAATTTTCCTTTACCTCGTCCTGATTATGCCTGTTCATATTCATCTGCAGCTGTTTTTTTCATTGGATGCGCTGTTTACTGGGGCAATCGACATTTTTCTCTGGCAGTATAAAATTCCTGTTTTGTTTGATATTGTGCGGAGAAGGCGTTCCATTGCCTTGCGTTTCCATTTTCCCTGGGGTGATAAGCAGCTTCCATTGAAGTGGAACAGGACAATGCATGGAAAGGTAAAAACTTCAATTGCTAAGAAATGGAGAAATGCCTGCAGATTGCTGCAGCTGTCCATCGGAACGGGAGACGCGGCGCTGACAGCTATTGTCTGCGGCATGCTGATGCCTATGATGCCTGTGGACAGCGCTTTATCCGTCAGGCCGGATTATCAGGCAAAGCAATGCCGGTGTGAAGTTTTATGTATATTGGATTTCCGCCTGGGCAAACTGTTTTTATCCGCTGCGCAGTTGGGAGCATCCCGGCTGTTCGGAAGCGTTCGGGAGGGATAGCATGGAGATTTCAAAGGATCGGCAGGTAACCTCTGTAATGCAGACCGCACTGGAAAATATCAAAGATATGATTGACGTGAATACAGTCGTTGGAGAAGCGGTGATCGCGGGGAATGGCAATACGGTCATTCCGGTATCCAAAGTCAGCTTCGGCTTTGTGGCAGGCGGCGGGGAATACGGAAAGCAGCCGGATCCCAAACAGCCTTTTGCGGGCGGCTCGGGCGCCGGCGTCTCCCTCCAGCCGGTGGGCTTTCTGGTATTGGGGCCGGACGGCGTACACATGCTGCCGGCGCAGAACCTGCTTCCATGGGAGCATACCATCGCCATGCTGCCCAGGCTGATTGGGGATATGAAAGCCATCTTTGCAGCGGATGAATCGGCAGCCGATGCAGGCGGAAGGAGCAAAGAATGAAAAGATTTGCATCGCTCCTTTTATTTTTCGCCGTTTTCCTGTATAATGGTTGTGCGTTTGCGGACGCTGCGTCCGCCGTGGTGATGGAAGAAAGCACGGGCAGGATTCTGTATGCCAGCAATCCCGAGGAACGGCTGCCCATGGCATCCACAACCAAAATAATGACGGCGCTGATTGCGCTGGAGAACAGTGCGCTGGATGCGCCCGTGACGGCCGGAGAAAACGCCTTTGGTGTGTCGGGTACCAGCATTTATCTGGAAAAGGGCGAAACACTGTCCATGGAGCAGATGCTGTACGGCCTAATGCTGGTCAGCGGAAACGACGCCGCGGTGGCCATTGCAGAGCACGTTGGCGGCTCGGTGGATGGGTTCTGCGCCCTGATGAATGACCGGGCAAGCCAGCTGGGCTGTGTGAATACCCATTATACAACGCCCCATGGGTTGCCTGCTTCCGATCACTACACCACCGCGCTGGATCTGTGCCGGATTGCCCGGGAAGCCATGCGGAATCCAACCTTCCGAACAATCGTATCCACGCAGCGCGCAACGATTCCCTGGCAGAATCATGCGTATGATCGGGTGCTGATGAACAAGAATAAGCTGTTGTCCACATATGATGGGGCAATCGGAATCAAAACCGGCTACACCAAAGCAGCCGGCCGCTGCCTCGTTTTCGCAGCGGAACGCGGCGGAATGACGGTGCTTGGCGCCGTACTGAATTGCCCCGATTGGTTTGACCAGTCCGCCGCTTTGCTGGATCGGGCGTTTGAACAGTACCATCTTTACACTGCGCTCCGGCAGGGAGAAATTGTTTATCGTCTGCCGGTGGAGGGCGGAACGGCTGATGGGGTGGATTTGATCGCTTCCGGGGCGCTTACCGCCCCGCTTTCCGCTGATGAAACAGCCGAGATCGGGTTCCGGTGGCCGCAATCCCAACGGGCGGGTTTTCAGGCAGGGGAAAGGCTGGGGGAGGCGTTTCTGACGGTAAACGGGGAAACGCTGGCATCCGTGCCGCTGGTTGCGGCGGAATCGGTACCGGATAATTCCTTTCTTTTCCGGCTCAGGCGAACGGGCGAAAACTGGCTATTCCTGGAGAATTGATTTCCAAGGTTCTGCGGCTGTGCTGATCGGATGGCTGCTGGGCGATTTGCTTTGGCTGGCGTTTCTGATACGTAAAATATAGGAGAAAACAAATGAGACTGCAAAAATACCTGGCCCTGTGCGGCGTGGCAAGCCGCCGGCATGCGGAGCAGATGATTGCTGACGGACAGGTGTCGGTGAACGGCGCTGTTATTACAGAGATGGGCACACAAGTAACGCCGGAGGATACTGTATGCGTGCAGGGGGTTCAGGTTTTCCCGGAGGAGGAAAAGCGCTATATCCTATATCATAAGCCCATGGGAGAAGTTACAACCGTAAGCGATGACCGGGGCCGGGAGACAGTGATGGATCACTTCCGGGATTTTCCGGTGCGCCTGTATCCCATCGGCCGTTTGGATTATGACTCGGAAGGCCTGCTGCTGCTGACAAATGACGGAGATTTGGCGGCCAGGCTGACCCATCCCAGCCACGAGGTGGATAAGACCTATCTGGCCCGCGTCACGACCCATCTGACCCCGGAGGAAATACATCGGCTGCGAACCGGTGTTACGCTGGATGACGGCTTCCGTACGTCTCCGGCGCGCATCCGGGTTATCCGGGAGGAGACGTTTGCATCGGCTGTGCTTGTAACAATTCACGAGGGGCACAACCGGCAGGTCCGTCGCATGATGGAAGCGGTGGGGCATAAGGTGCTGCTACTGCGGCGCGTCAAATTCGGCCCCATCGATCTGAAAGGTGTGGAACGGGGTACATGGCGGGACCTGACACAGGAGGAAGTTCAGGCACTGAAGGAGCTGTGAGCATGCGGGATTTTGAACTGAAATCGGCTCGGTTTATCGCTTCAGATTGCCTGAAGCGTTTTTTGCGTCCTGGCGACCGTGCGGTGGATGCCACCATGGGAAACGGACACGATACGCAGCTGCTGTGCGAGCTGGTGGGGGAAGCAGGCTGCGTCTGCGGATTCGACATCCAACCCCAGGCGGTGGAGAATACGGCTCAGCGGCTGGAAACAGCGGGGCTGCGGAGCCGAGCCAGATTATTCTGCATCGGACATGAGCACATGGCGGAATATGTCCATGCTCCGGTGGATGCTGTTGTATTCAATCTTGGCTGGCTTCCCGGCGGTGCGCACGAAATCACGACACGGTGGGAAATCACCCGATCCGCCGTTGAACAGGCGCTTCGGCTGTTAAAAGAAGAGGGGATATGCATTATTTGCGCATACCCGGGACATCCGGAAGGAGAGAACGAAAAAAGAAGCCTGACGCAAATGCTGGGCGCCTTGAAGCCGCAGGATTTCAACGTGCTTCATCACAGGTTTCTCAACGCCGGCGCATCGGCCCCTGAATGCTTTATCCTGCAAAAACAGCCGGGAGCGCGCTATGAATAATTTGTCAAGGAAAAGCACTTGACATCGCGGCTGATCTGTATTATAATCCTTTCGTCAAGGAGAAGTGCTTGACAGGAGGAATGCCGTGAGTGGGGAACTTCCGCACAAGGTGGATATGGACTTGCTGCTGTCCGTGTACGGCGCGCTGCTGACAGACAAACAGCGGGAGATTGCCGCCCTGTACTATGAGGAAGACCTTTCCCTGGCGGAGATTGCCCAGCAATTTCAGGTAAGCCGCCAAAGTATCCACGATACACTGCAGCGCGTTGAAAAGCAGCTGTCGGAATGGGAAGCGAAGCTGAAATTCCGGGAACGGCTTCAAAAAACAGAGAAAGTGCTGCAGCGGGGAATCAGTATGCTGCCTCAATCCGCGGACATCGCCCAGGCAAAACACCATTTTGAAAAGGCGCTTCGCCTTTTGAATGACGAGGAGGAAATCCATGGCCTTTGAGGGTCTTTCAGATAAGCTGCAAGCCGCGTTTAAAAAGCTGACGGGCAAAGGCAAGCTGAATGAACAGAACATCAAGGACGCGATGCGCGAGGTGCGCATGGCGCTGCTGGAAGCCGACGTCAACTATGTGGTGGTCAAGGATTTTATCAAGCGTGTTACGGAGCGGTGCGTCGGCACGGAAATCCTCTCCTCTCTGAACGCGGGGCAGCAGGTCATTAAGATCGTCAATGAAGAATTGACCGGCCTGATGGGCGGCACCAACGCCCGGCTGACCTGGTCCTCCTCTCTGCCGACCATTTTCATGCTTTGCGGCCTGCAGGGCGCCGGCAAAACCACCATGTGCGGCAAACTGGCAAACTATCTGATCAAGGAAGGCAAAAAACCTCTCCTGGCCGCCTGCGATATCTATCGCCCTGCAGCCATCAAGCAGCTGCAGGTGGTTGGGGAACAGGTAAATGTCCCGGTTTTTGAAAAGGGCACGCAGAATCCTGTGCAAACCGTCCGGGAAGCGGTGGAGTATGCGCGGTATTATGGCCGGGATGTGCTGATTATCGATACAGCCGGCCGGCTGCATGTGGACGAAGCCCTGATGAATGAGCTTTCCGAAATCAAGGAAGCTGTGCATCCCCAGGAAATCCTGCTGGTGGTGGATGCAATGACCGGCCAGGATGCTGTGAATGTCGCCAAGGCCTTCAATGATCAGCTGAACATTGACGGCGTAATCATGACCAAGCTGGATAATGATACCCGCGGCGGCGCGGCGCTGTCCGTCCGGGCCGTTACCGGCAAGCCCATCAAGTTTTCCGGTACCGGCGAAAAGCTGGGGGATATCGAGCCCTTCCATCCGGAACGTATGGCGTCCCGCATCCTGGGCATGGGCGACGTGCTGACCCTGATCGAAAAAGCCACCGAAAACATGGATCAGGATTCCAGCGAAAAGCTTACCAAAAAGCTGCAGCGCAATCCTGCTGACATCAATCTGGAGGATTTTCTGGATCAGATGCAGCAAATGAAGAAAATGGGCCCGCTTTCCAGTATTCTGGGAATGCTGCCGGGGGTTGGCAGCAAGCTGAAGGACGTTGAAATTGATGAGAATGCCCTGAAAAAGCCCGAGGCCATTGTACGCAGCATGACGCCGCAGGAGCGGCGCCATCCCGATTTGCTCAACGCCAGCCGCCGCAAGCGTATTGCAGCCGGCGCAGGCGTGACCGTGCAGGACGTCAACGCGCTGATGCGCCAGTTTGATCAGATGCGGCAGATGATGAAGCAGATGGTCGGCAGCGGGAAGCGCAAGGGAGCCATGCGCCGCATGGCCGCACAGATGAACGGCATGAAGCCGCCGTTCCGTTAAACAGCAGGTTATCATTCCAACATGATTACCATAGAAACCACTTCATTTTAGGAGGAAAAACAATGGTTAAGATTCGTCTGAAGAGAATGGGCATGAAAAAGCACCCCTTCTACCGCATCGTCGTCGCGGATGAGCGCTCTCCCCGTGATGGCCGTTTCATCGAGGAAATCGGCTATTACAACCCCATGAAGCAGCCTGCCGAAATCAAGGTGGACAATGAAAAAGCTGCCGACTGGATGAAGAAGGGCGCCCAGCCCACGGATACCGTGCGCATCCTGCTGAAGAAGAGCGGCGCAATCGAGGGCTGAACGACCGCGTTTCTTCATAACGCAGAAAGGAAAGCCCCATGAAAGATCTGATCCTCTTTCTGGCGAGATCTTTGGTGGAAAATCCGGATGCTGTGCAGGTAACGGAAACAGAAGGGCCGGATTCCATCATTATTGAGCTGAATGTTGCCCCCGAAGATATGGGAAAAGTGATCGGCAAGCAGGGACGCATCGCCCGGGCAATCCGCACCGTGGTGAAGGCGGCGACGCCGAAAGACGGAAAACCCGTTTTTCTGGAGATACAACAATAACAAAGGCGCCCTTGTGCGCCTTTTTTTCATCGGAGGAACCATGTATAGCGAATACCTTCTGGTTGGCGAAGTACTCAAGCCGCAGGGCGTGCGCGGCCAGGTAAAAATCCGCCCGGATACGGATGATCCGGCCCGCTTTCTTGCGCTGGACACCGTATACCTGAAAAACGGGGAGCAGTATGCTCCGTGTCCGATCGGGCAAATTGAAGCGCGGGAGGATGGATTTGTATATGCTGTGCTGAACCATGCCGGCAGCCGGGATGAAGCGGAAAAGCAGCGGGGCTGGATGCTGTATGTTGATCGCGCCCATGCGGTTGAATTGGCAGAGGGGCAGTATTTCATCAGCGATTTGTTGGGCTGTACTGTGCAGGACAGGCAGGGAAAACCGATTGGAAAAATTGATCAGGTGCTGCAGCCCGGCGCCAATGACGTATATCAAATCCGCTGCGGCGACGGAAGAATGCTGTATCTGCCGGTTCTTCCCTTTGTGGTGCTGGATGTGAAAGTCAAGGAAGGCATCATCACAATCGACGAGGAGCGCTTGCCGGAGGTGGCGGTATTTGAAGATTGAACTGCTGACTATTTTTCCGGAAGTATTTGATTCCTTCCTCAATACCAGCATCATCGGCCGGGCCCGGGAAAACGGGCTGCTTTCTATTCATGCCACGGATATTCGTCCTTTTTCGCAGAGCAAGCACAAGAATACGGATGATTATCCCTTTGGCGGAGGCGCCGGGATGCTGATGATGGCGCAGCCCATTGCCGATGCCATGAAATCCGTGACGCAGCCTCCTTTTGTCGGAAAGCGTATTTTCCTGGGCCCCAAGGGCAAGCTGCTGACTCAGCAATTGGCACAGCAGCTTGCCCAGGAGCAGGAGCTTGTCATCCTCTGCGGGCACTATGAGGGGGTAGACCAGCGTGTGCTTGATCACTACATCGATATGGAAATCTCCATCGGTGATTATATCCTGACGGGCGGAGAAACGGCGGCGATGGTGCTGATAGATTGTGTATCCCGCCTGATTCCGGGCGTTCTGGGCAGCGAGGAAAGCGCCCAGGACGAAAGCTTTTCGGCCTCCGGTTTGCTGGAATATCCCCAGTATACCCGTCCCCGCATATTTGAGGGGGAGGAAGTGCCGGCGGTTTTGCTCAATGGTGATCACAAAAAAATCAGTCAGTGGCGCCGGGAACAGGCACTGCTGGCGACGGCAAGATTGCGTCCCGATTTGCTGGAAAAGGCGGATATCACAGAAATCGAAAAAGAGTGGTTAAAAAAGAAAGCGGATGAAAGCCTGTCATAAGTTAACTGTTTAACAATTAAACGGCTATCATTTTATATAGCTTAAAGGACAGAAACATGCAGGAATTACAAATCAAACGATATACAAGAGATTGCATTCCCGATGTGCTTGCGTTTGAAAAAGAGCTGCGCAGGCAGGAAGATGTCTGGGGATGGGAAATTGATGAACAATACAAGCAGAATGTTGCGGACAGCTTTGAAAAAGAAGGCTTTGAAAATGCTGTGTCTTTCCTGGCGTGCCAGGGGGGAAAGGTGATTGGAAGAATTGATGCTGTATTGCTGCCCAGTCATTTTGACGGCTCTGTAAAAGCATATCTGGATTGGATTTGCGTTTTAAAGGATCATCGGCATCAGGGGGCAGCCCAGGCGCTGCTGGCTGCGCTGAAGGATTATTTGAGAGCGCATCAGGTGAGAACACTGATTGCATTGACTGCTGCCAATGAAGAGGCACAACGGTTTTATCAGAGCATTCCCAATGCGCTGATGCGCGATACCGGCATTTGGATCGATGTATGAACCCAGGCGGGAAATGAACCTTCCTGTGCGATAAATACGAAATCTGCTGATCAAATCAGTTTAAGGGGCTGCATCATCAGGCCTTTCCAATAGAAATATGGACAGGCAGCGATCAGGGGAGATGCCCGGTGACAGTGAAATACCGGTTCAGAAATACTTTCATCTATTCGCAAAAGGCATCTTTTACGAATAGATGGCTTAGTTTTGGGGGAGGATAATTGCGGGAATGCGGCTCTGGATGCTCAGAGCACATTTCCGGGCAGCAATTAAAAAAAATAAGAGGAAAGCTTTATAATAAGAATAAAGTAGCAGAATGCATCTGTTTGTTTTGCCGACGTAAAAGCAAACCTCTTCTTTCCAGAACCGATAAGCTATATAACGCATTGCCTGAAGGCCGATACTTTCTATTTCAATCAATTCTTCTCCAGGGCGTTCGCCTGAAATAATGCCGAGTTTATATCTATCAGATCATGCATGCTTTTTTCATGCTTCTGATCAGATTGTTTCCACTGTAATAAAACGCTCTTTTTACTCTCCCTCTCATTCCCGGTTTTCCCTTCCTTCAAGGGTGTTGACAATTCGCTAAAAAAGCGATAGGATACTTTTGCGAATAGTTGAAAGGAGCTGCTTATGGCTAAACAGGCAGGCTATCATCAGCAAATCGAATTGAAGCGCACCCAGCGTATCCGGGAAATCTGCAAGGAGCTTCCGGATGCCTGTACGGATTACTTTTATGCAATCTCCCAGACCACCAGCGCGCTGACCCGCTTGGCGTATGCATACGACCTCCGGCTTTTCTTTCAGTATCTCACGCTGGAGCAGGCAGACTTTTCGGGCGTTGACCCCCGGCTGATCACCACAGAGCAAATCGGAAAAATTACAGCCCGCCAGCTCCGCGATTTTCAGGATTATCTGACCCAGTATATCAAGCAGAACAACGAAAGCGAAGTGGTGATCAGCAATCACGAGCTGGGCATTATGCGCAAGCTGTGCGCGGTCCGATCTTTCTTTGAATTCTTGTTCAGCAATGAGAAGATTCCGGCCAATATTGCCACCCTTATCCCCCTCCCGAAGCTCCATGAAAAACCCATTCTTTATCTGGAGCGGGACGAAGTGGAAAAGCTGCTGGACGCGGCGGAAAACGGCAGCGGGCTCACTGATCAGCAAAAAAGGTTCCAAAATCGCACAAAGGCCCGGGATGTGGCCATTTTAACCCTCTTTTTGGGCACCGGTATCCGCGTAAGCGAGCTGGTTGGCATTGATCTGGATGATCTGGATTTTACAATCAATGGGTTCATCGTAACGCGAAAGGGCGGCAACCAGACAATTCTGTATTTCCCGGAAAGCGTTGCGGATGCCCTGCAGGCCTATCTTCGGGAACGCCGGGAAATCGTTCCGGAGCCGGGCCATGAAAACGCGCTGTTCCTTTCCTTGCAGCGGCGCAGAATCACCCAGCGGGCCGTCGAAAATCTGGTAAAAAAATATGCAATGATAGCGGCGCCGCTCAAAAAACGCATCAGCCCACATAAGCTGCGCAGCACCTTTGGCACCAGCTTATATCAGGAAACCGGGGATATTTACTTGGTGGCGGATGTACTGGGCCATGCGGATGTGAACACGACGCGAAAGCATTATGCCGCCATGAGTGATCTGAGAAAGCGCGAGGCCGCCAAACGGGTCATCCTGCCGGGAACGGAAACCTCCCGGGAAGCGAAAAAAACTACGCAGGAGGAACAAACCGAATGACGTATTCACAATGTGTACTGTATGATCGCGTTTGCACCAACTGCGGAGAATGCGATATGTGCGAGCTGAATCCGGAAAAGCGCTGTGATAATTGCATGAAGTGCGTCAAAGGAGATGCGGAGTACCGCGCAATTTGCATTGATCGGGTGGAAAAAGAGCAAGATAAGGAACCTTAATCGAGGTTCTTTGAGAAGGTTGCTTTTTCTTAAACGAACAAATGTTTGATTTTTGCTTGCCAAACATATGTTTGCATGATATAATTATTATTGCAGAGAAACAGAATGGAGTTTTGGAAAAATGACTACATCGCGTCGGGCTCGCGGAGATACACAGCAGCGTATTTTGTCCTTTATAGAACAGGAAATTGCGCAGAAGGGCTATCCCCCTTCTGTTCGAGAAATCGGAGACGCTGTTGGGCTGAAGTCCACATCGACAGTGCATGGGCATCTGCGCCGTCTGGAGGCGCGGGGTCTGCTGCGCCGGGATGCCATGAAGCCGCGGGCCATGGAGGTTCGCGGCAGCGATCTGCAAAGCCGTTCTGCCGGCATGCGGCTGGTTCCCCTGGTGGGTAATGTGGCGGCAGGCACGCCCATTTTGGCAGAAGAATACGTGGAAGATCAGATTCCCCTTCCGGAAACCCTGCTGGGTGAAGGCACCCATTTTGTGCTGAAAGTGCATGGGGACAGCATGATCAACGCCGGGATTATGGATGGGGATTATGTGGTTGTCCGTCAACAGAATACCGCCAACAACGGTGAAATTGTGGTTGCTATGATCGATGGCAGCGCCACGGTGAAGCGGTTTTATCGGGAAAACGGACATATCCGGCTGCAGCCTGAAAACCCAAGCATGCTGCCTATCATCACCCGCAACGCGGAGGTAGCTGGAAAAGTTGTGACCGTTTACAGAAAGTATTAATACGATTTTATTTCTAAGCAACTGCATTCCAAGCAGAAATTGAATGGAAAAGGAAACGCTTCTCTTTTGCGTCAAAAGAGAAGCAGAAAACCTCCTTTTAACGCCGTAAAAGCAGCAATCGCAAGCTGAAACAGGAATGCTGCGCCCGCTTCCGGGCAGGCCTGCGAAGCCGGCCCTGCTGTGCGCAAAGCGCACAGCGAAAACCGGCGTCAGGCCGGAGAAAATGAGCAGGCTCATTTTTCCGGCCTGACGCCGGTTTTCTTTTGCCCGGAAGCTCTCTTGGCGTCTTTCAAGTTGCAGGCGCAAATTGTTTGTTTTTGCGTCCAAGCCGGTTCGCCGGCTGGCTTCTTTGCAGCTTTCTTCCCCGGGAAGAAAGCGTGTATCCTCCCGTCCCTTTTCAGCTTCCGAATATGCCGTCACTGATGCCGCTCAGCGCCAGCGTAACAAGCATGACCAGCCCCAGCGACATCCATTCGCCCGGGTTCGCCTGCAGCAGAAGGATTTCGGATACAAAAAAGGCAAACAGAATTGTTCGGATGAATGTGCCGATGATCGGCATGATAATCTTATTAAGCATCAGCCGCGCAGCGACAACCGCCAGAGCAATCTTGATGGCCACAGCGCCCACCAATAAGGCGGAAATTGTCTGCGTGGCATAATTGATGATTGTTTGCAGTGAAATATCTGTAATATATTGCTGAATCACCCCTTCAATCAGCAGACGGAAATAGACCTGGCGATACAGAATCCAGGCCAGCATCACGCTGCAGAGATTCAGGGAAATATACAAAAATATTTTGGCCAGGCTGCCCTGATAGAGCGGTTTATAAAACAGCATGCCCAGCACCATGGAAATGGGAATGGTCAGCATGGCTACCATCACCAGAGAGATCATCTGATCGAAAAAGTGCTCCCCCAGGGCATTTGTAACGATATCCACCGTCAAATGCTGTTGGCTTTGGATTGCGCCAAGCAGCTGACGGATGATGGCGCTGCAGGTATCCAGCAGCGGAAACTCATCCATGCTGACAGAGGCAGAGAGATTTTCAGGCAGAATACCGTTCAAAAGAACAGGTGAGCAAATCGCCAATAAAACGGCAGCGGTCAAAGCGCATATGATCATCATTCGAAACGCCTTCATCTTCCTGCCGCCTTTCTTTGTATAGAATCTAAGGTATTATAGTTTTATCTGGCTGCATTTGTCAATGGAGCAGGATGGGAAACGGTGACAATCTGCGCGCCCAGCATCCGCAGCTTTTCATCCAGCTGTTCGTATCCCCGGTTGATATGTCCCCCTTCATCGGACAGCCGGGTTTCCCCCTCGGCCGCCATCCCGGCCAGCATCAGCGCGGCACCGGCCCGCAAATCGGTGGCTTCCACAGCTGCCCCATACAGCGGCCGTCCGCCGTGGACAACCGCCATGCGCCCCTCTGTACGGATATCCGCTCCCATGCGGCAAAGCGCAACGGCATGCATATAGCGGTTTTCAAAGATGGTTTCCAGAAAAATGCTTTGTCCGGCAGCCTTGCAGCACACGGTCATCATCGGCGCCTGAAGATCCGTCGGGAAGCCCGGATAAGAAAGCGTGCGGACATCCGCCCCGCGCTTGGCCCTGCCGCGCAGCCGTAATCCCAGCGCGTCCTCCTGGACGATCATGCCCATTTCCCGCAGTTTAAACAGCAGCGCGCGCAAATGATCTGCCCTGGCGCCGGAGAGAAAAACGCTGCCCTCCGTAATCGCAGCAGCGCAAGCCAGCGTGCCCGCTTCAATCCGGTCCGGGATCGGCGTATACTCTGTCCCTTGCAGCGTTGGAACGCCTTCTATGATCACCGTTCCTGTTCCGGCCCCCATGATTTTTGCGCCGCAGCGTATCAGAAAGTCTGCCAGATCCACGATCTCCGGTTCCTTGGCCGCATTTTCAATCCGGGTATTGCCATTTGCAAGAGCGGCTGCCATCATCAGGTTTTCTGTGGCTCCAACGCTGGGAAAATCCAAATATATTGTATTTCCTCTCAGCCTGCCATGGGCCGACGCCAGGCAATTTTCTTGGCTGGCAACAGCGCCGAGGGCGTGCAGTCCCCGCAGGTGAATATCGATGGGACGCTGCCCGATGGCGCAGCCTCCGGGAAGCGGCACCTCCGCATCCCCCAGCCTTGCGCAAAGCGGCCCCAGAATCAGAATTGAGGCGCGCAGCTTATGCACAGCCTCGGCATCCAAGGGCTGATGGAGTGATTCTGCCCGTATGGTCATGCGCCTGCCTTCTCTTTTCACAGCAGCGCCGCACGCGATTAGCACCTGGGCCATATTATCCACATCTGTCAGGCCGGGAACATCGTGCAGCGTCACAGGCGTGTTGCATAAAAGCGAGGCGGCCATAATCGGAAGCACGGCATTTTTTGATGTGTTGATCTGAACCTCACCCTGCAATGCGGGTGATGGCCGTATAATATAATTCGGCATTTGACAGCACCTCCTGAAGCTTTGTCGGCCAAAACCGACAGCCTCATTTTGCGCTGCCTTTTTTGAATCATCCGGGCTGATCAAGCGCCGAAAACCGTTCCTCATCCGGATAAACCCATGAATAGCGCGTTGTTTTCGGAAAAAACGGCTGCTTCCATGGGATATCTTTAAGACTTGTCAAATGCATCCGGTTATGCTACAATCAATGCGAATATACATTCTCATTCAGGAGATCGATTATGGGACAATTTGTGTTGAAAGCCCCCTATCAGCCCCGCGGAGATCAGCCGCAGGCCATTGAAGCCCTGGCAAATGGTTTCAAAAGCGGATTGAAGGGCCAAACCCTGTTGGGCGTTACGGGTTCCGGAAAAACCTTTACTATGGCATCCGTGATTGAGAAGGTGCAGCGTCCCACCCTGGTGATCGCCCATAATAAGACCCTTGCCGCGCAGCTCTGTTCTGAGTTCAAAGCATTCTTTCCGGACAGCGCGGTGGAGTATTTTGTATCCTATTACGATTATTATCAGCCGGAGGCGTATATTGCTTCCAGCGATACCTATATTGAAAAAGATTCATCTGTCAATGATGAAATTGATCGCCTGCGGCACAGCGCCACAGCAGCCCTGCAGGAACGGCGGGACGTTATCATTGTGGCGTCCGTCAGCTGCATTTATTCCATGGGCGATCCCAGCGAATACACCAGCCAGATGATTTCTCTGCGTCCGGGAATGAATGTGGGCCGGGATGCCTTGCTGCGCAGGCTGATTGATATTCAGTTCAATCGAAATGACATCAGCTTTACCCGCGGAACCTTCCGGGTGCGGGGCGACGTGGTGGAGATCATGCCGGCCAGCATGTCGGATAACGGCATCCGCGTGGAATTTTTCGGTGACGAAGTGGACCGCATCAGTGAAATCAATCCCGTTACGGGAAAAGCTGTGCATACCCTGCAGCATGTTGCCATCTATCCGGCCACCCATTATGCCACCAACGCTGTGGAGCGGGAGCAGAACATTGCGCATATAGAGGAAGACCTGAAAAAGCAGATTGAGAAATTCACCCAGGAAGGAAAGCTGCTGGAGGCGGAACGCATTGCCCAAAGGACCCGCTACGATATTGAAATGCTGCGCGAAATCGGCTTTTGCACCGGCATCGAGAATTACAGCCGGTATTTCGACGGCAGGCAGCCGGGTGATCCGCCTTTTTCCCTGCTGGATTATTTCCCGAAGGATTTTATTGTATTCATCGATGAAAGCCATCAAACCATCCCCCAGATCCGTGCCATGCACGCAGGCGATAAAGCGCGCAAGACGGCCCTGGTGGAATATGGTTTTCGTCTTCCCAGCGCTTTTGATAATCGACCGCTGCGCTTTGATGAATTTGAAGATCGCATCGGCCAGGTGTGCTTTGTTTCCGCGACGCCGGGGCCTTACGAGGCGGAGCACTCCCTGCAGACAGTGGAACAGCTGATTCGCCCCACTGGCTTGCTGGATCCCCGGGTAATCGTTCGTCCGGCAACCGGACAGGTGGATGATCTGCTGGGCGAAATCAACGAAACCGTAGCCCGCGGAGAGCGTGTGCTGGTTACAACGCTGACAAAGAAAATGGCTGAGAGCCTGACGGATTACCTGCGTGAAAACGGCGTTCGCGTGCGGTATTTGCATTCGGATATCCAAACCATGGAGCGGATGGAGCTGATACGTGATCTTCGCTTGGGGGCTTACGACGTGCTGGTAGGCATCAACCTGCTGCGTGAGGGCCTGGATATCCCGGAAGTTTCCCTGGTAGCCATCCTGGATGCGGATAAAGAAGGCTTTCTGCGCTCGGAAACCAGCCTGGTGCAGACCATTGGCCGCGCTGCCCGCAACGTGGATGGCCGGGTGCTGATGTACGCGGACAGCCTGACGGACAGCATGACCTATGCCATCAACGAAACCAACCGCCGCAGGGCCATCCAGCAGGCATATAACGAAGCCAATGGCATTACGCCGCAGTCCGTGCAAAATGCGGTACGGGCGCTGCTGGAAATCACCGATAAGGCCGAAGATGACGCGCGGCGGTATGGCATGAATGACAAGGAGCTGCAGGAGCTGATGAAGCAGCTGGAGGACCAGATGCTGGCTGCCGCCGGAGATTTGGATTTTGAAAAAGCGGCCAAGCTGCGGGATAAGCTGTTTGAATTGAAAGGACAGGCGCCGGCAGACAAGCCGCAGCCGCAGCACCGCAGAAGACGGGAGTATTTAAAACACGGAAAATAAAAAAGCGGTTTTCACCGCTGGCGTTTAGAAAATGAAAAAAAACGAATTATGCCAACGCATATTATCGCGGCGGCAGGGATTGTTTTGAATGAAAAGGGCGAAATGATGGCGAAACAAGGCCTGCGCGCAAAGATGCAAGGATTTTAGCAGGTCTTTTACCGACAATATAGGAATATCAGCTGAGGATGGGCGGTTGTTGCGAACAAGACCATCTGCCGTTCCATCCTATTCTCCTGGGAAAAGAAAAGGAAGTCCTTACCCCTGATGGAGCGGCAATTCCACGGTGAAGGTGGTTCCCTGGCCGACTTCGCTGTCAACGCGGATTTCCCCGCCGTGGAGCATCACCAGCTGCCGGACGATGGAAAGCCCAAGGCCGGTGCCGCCCGCATCCCTGCTTCTGGCCTTATCCACGCGATAGAAACGATCAAAAATATGCGGCAGGTGTTCCGCGGCGATGCCGGGGCCATTGTCCCGGACGGTCAGAACGGCGCTTCTGCCTATTTTTTGCAGCGTAACCCAAACCGTTCCGCCTTCCTGGGTGTATTTAAAGGCGTTTTCCATCAGATTATATACGACCTGCTGCAGCTTTGTGCGGTCGGCATACATGTCGCAGTCGTCCTGCAGGGACAGCACCAGCTTCTGGCCGCGCTTATCCTTCATGGGATTGAGCAGATGCTCCGTATCCTTCACCAGAGCCGCAAGGCTCATGTTCTCCCGGGAAAGCTTCACATCCTTTACATCCATGCGCACAAGCGTCAGCAAATCGCTGACGATGGAGGACAATCGATCAATTTCCCGATTGACGTCCGTTAAAAACTCCGTACGAAGCCCGCTTTCCATTTCGGGCTGATAAATCAGGGATTCAATCAGGATTTTCATGGAAGCCAGGGGGGTTTTCAGCTCATGGCTGGCGTTGGAAACAAACTGATTGCGCGCCTGATCCAGGGATTCTATCTTTTCACTCATGGAGTTGAAGGTGCGCGCCATCCGCCGCAGCTCTCCGGAGCCGATTACCTGGACACGGGTGGAAAAGTCGCCCCGGGCCATGCTTTGAATACCCTTTGTCAGCGCTGTAACGGGTTTGGTGATGATCTGGGAGAAGATCATGCTGAAAATAACCGCAAAAACGGCAACGATCACGAAGATCAGCAGCATCTGATCCCGCAATTCATACAGGTTGGTCATCATGGCCTGAACGGGCGAGGCCAGCAGCAGCACGCCGATGACATCGGATTGATTGATGATGCCGGCGGTGCAGTATCCCACCCAGGTGGTATCCTGCGCCCGGCTGAACAGAAAGCTGCGGCTTCTCTTGATTTCACCCTCGCTGTTCAGCGCATGAACGCCATAATCGGCCATATCGCCGCGCACAAGGACGCTGGCAACCTCCGGATAGGCAATGCGCGTGCCGTTCAGTGCGGCATACGTATCCACCTGCACCTTGCCGTCCCGATCAAGCACAAGCAGCCTGCCGCCCAGCTCTCCCCCCGCGCTGGTAAGCTGCTGATACAGGCTGTCCGTATCCTCCTGGGCCAGCATGGGCGCAATGCGCACAGCCAGGCTTTCCACGCTGGCGCCATCTGTCCGGATGCGCTGTTCAAACAGATAATCGCCCACCATATTGGTGAGCGAATTTGCAATAATGGAGAAGGACAGGCCAACGATCAGCAGAAACGCAAGGGTGATCTGCCAGCGGATGCTGAATATTTTGCTGTCAGTCCTTATCAGTAAAATAGTAGCCAACTCCCCACTTTGTGAAAATAAACTCGGGCTGAGAGGTGTTGCGCTCAATCTTTTCGCGGAGACGGCGGATGTGCACATCCACAGTGCGGGCATCCCCCATGTAGTCATACTTCCATACTGTTTCCAGCATGGCCTCGCGGCTGAACACCTTGCCGCGGTTATTGATGAACAGCTGAAGCAAATCGAATTCCTTGGCCGTCAGCCGCACTTCTTTTCCGCCCAGCGTGACCGAGCGATTGATCACATTCACCACCAGATCGCGCACGCGGATGATTTTTTTATCCTCGTTGGCGGCGGGCTGGCTGGCTCTGCGCAGGATGTTTTTGATGCGGGCCTTTACTTCCAGGATGTTAAAGGGCTTGGTCATGTAATCGTCCGCGCCGTATTCCAGGCCCAGAATTTTATCCATATCCTCGCCCTTGGCCGTCAGCATGATGATGGGCACGTTGCTGCTTTCCCGAATGCGCTGACATACCTGAATACCATCCAGCTTAGGCAGCATTACGTCCAGCAGAACCAGATCAATGGCATTGGAGAAGAAAAGATTCAGCGCCTCTTCGCCGTCCATGGCGGAAAGCGTTTCATAGCCTTCCTGCTCCAGCGTGTATTTCAAGCCCTTGATAATGTTCGGCTCGTCATCAACCAACAAAATGCGCTTAGCCACAGTCTTTCATTCCTTCCTGTGCATCCGAATGCAAGTAGTATACATATATTATATTACAACAAATATTGCAATCAATCAAGTGAAATGACACATTTTCTACATAAATTTTCGTAAAAAACAGAATTTTGTCGTATTGTCTTTTTAAAGTCGCGCTGTTTCTTGTCGGGAAAGCGGGCGCAATCCGTCGCGGTCCATTTTCATCACCCGCCCCGGCCAGTTTTCAATCAGCGTTCGGTCATGGGTGACTGCAACCACTGCCCCCGCGAAGGTGCAGATCAATTTCCGGATGACCGGCGATGACAGCGGAGACAGGTTCCGGGTGGGTTCATCCAGAATCAGGAAATTGGCATCCGACAGAATCACCCGCAGCCAGAGCAGCTTTGCCTTCTGCCCGCCGGAGAGCGCTTGGATGGGATGCGTCATCTCCTCTGCTGTGAACTTGAATGCCCCCAGGAAAGTGCGCAAACGCGTCAGCTGGTCTTTCTCTCCTGTGGTATGCAGGTACTGAATGGGGGTCAAATGCATACTCAGCACATCCTCATACTGCTGCGGCATGTAGAAAGGCAAAATGTCTTTCCTGGCTTTTTGCTGGTTCCATATGTGCTGCAGCAGGGTCGTTTTCCCGCAGCCGTTGCGTCCGATGAGCAGGACTTTTTCAGGCCCCGTCATTTCCAGACTTAAGTTTTCAGCCAGGATGCTGTCCCCCGCCCTGAGTACGGGAAGATGCAATTCCAGCATCCTTTTCCCCTCCGGTACGCTGTGATGTCCAACATAGGACGCATCCAGCGCATACTCGATGTTTGGACGCTCCGTTTGCCGCGCTTTTTCCCGCTCATATCGATGTTCCAGCGATTTGACGGCCTTCATTTTCTTTTTCAGCAGCCGCCCGGTGCTGGGATCCTGCCGCGAAACAGTGGCCTGCGCATGCTCCACCGCTTGCTGAATGCGTTCAAAACGCTGCTGCTGCGCTCTTGCTTCCCGCCGTTCCATGAGGGCAGCGCTTTCCTGCCGCTGAATGGCTTGGGAACGCTCCTCCATGTATTGTAGATAGGGCATATTCGCCAGCGTCCAGCGGGGTTCATTCTTGTGATGCGCCATCTCCAGGTGCAGAATGCTGGTGGCAGTGCGTGCCAGCAATTTTTCATCGTGGGAAATGTATATCACCGGAAGCTGACAGTGAAGGATGAACTGTTCCAGAAAACGCAGCCCAGCCAAATCCAGATCATTGCTGGGCTCATCCAGCAGAAGCATGGTAGGATGCTTGCACAGAATCAGCAGCAGCTGCAGCTTGATCCGCTCACCGCCTGACAGGGAATCCACAGGGCGGTCACTGTAGCACAGCGCTGTATCCAGGCGCAAATCGGCGCATAGGGCGTTGAGCGCCTTAAAATCCATATTCAGAAAGGCATCATGTGCTGCGCAGAAAGTATAAACGGGTTTTCTGCGCAGCGCGGGCGGAATCTCCTGGGCCAAATATCCAAACACTTCGCCGCCACGGTCGATGGCGCCTGTGTATTCGCAGTATTCCAAGCCCTGCGCCTCATCGTATATTAGCTTCAGCAAGGTGGATTTTCCATTACCTTCTTCACCGATCAGGGCAAGATGATCCGTTCCGGATACGGTAAAGGACAGATCGGAAATCAGGGTTCTCAAATCCTTTTGATGGGTAACGGTAAGATGCCGAACAGAAAGCAAAACAAAACACCTCCGCTGCACGCAAAAAACGGAAGTGCCATCAAAGTATCAGAAAGATAGAGATGCGCAAATAAACTTCCGTTTTTTGACATGACCAATATAACCGCATCGCGGTTTCACCGGTTCAGTCAAATTGCGGAAATCAGTTGCGCATTGTCCCTTTCCTTTCTTTTTTCTTTATCATACCAGCCGGAATGTGCTTTTGTCAACTGATATGATTCTCCTTCTGAATAACGGCATGCACAAACATAAATTGGACGGGAAAAGGATACGCGCTTTCTTCCCGGGGAAGAAAGCTGCAAAGAAGCCAGTAGGCGATGCGGCTTGGACGCAACAACAAACAATTTGCGTCTGTAACTTGAACGGCGCCAAGAGAGCTTCCGGGCATAAGAAAAGCCTGAAAATTACCGAAAAACAAGCTTGCTTGTTTTATCGGAAATTTTCAGGCTTTTCCCTGTGCGCTTTGCGCACAGCAGGACCAGCTTCGCTGGTCTGCCCGGAAGCGGTGGGCAACACTTCTGTTTCAGCTTGCGTTTGCTGCTTTTATGGCGTTAAAAGAAGGTTTTCTGCTTCTCTTTTGACTCAAAAGAGAAGCGTTTCCCTCTCCCTGCAATTTCCGTTTGCCGATCTTTTACACAGTATGAAATCCTGGGAATATTTCCTTTGCAACTTTTCCGGGTCTATTGTATGATAAAAAGGGATTTGTTTTTAAAAAGTTTACTTTATGCGGGGGTGACAGCGGATGTGTTTGCGTAGTATAATAAAAAACAGGCAGCACAGGGCCTTCCTGCCACTTCTGCTGCTGGCGGCATGCGGACTGATGCTGCTTCTTCTGCTGAAGCCCGCAGAAACCGCCGGAAACCGCGCTGTCCTTGCTTCGGAAGGGTTAAACCATTACGAGTTCTCCCTTGTTTTCCGTCCGGAAAAGCAAACCCTGGCCGTAACGATGGAATTGGAATACACCAACCGTACAGGGAGCGCATTATCGGAATTGATGCTTCGTACCTGGGCCGGAGCGTATCACAGCCAGGAAACCAGTCCCGCTGCTGCTTCATCGCTGTATGAACAATGCTATCCCCAAGGCTTTTCCCCTGGCGGCATCCAGCTGGAAGGGTGCTGGTGGAATGATATGCCCGTGGATGCCCAGTTTCAGGATGCGGCGCAAACCGTCCTTTCCGTACCCGTTGGCGTGCTCGCTTCCGATGAGGGCGGAAGGCTGCGGCTGCGCTGTCAGCTGACCATTCCGGAATGCGCACATCGCTTTGGCCATGATCAGGATACCTGGCAGTTTGGAAACGCGCTGCCCATTTTGTCTGTATATCAGCAGGATGGATGGCGGCAAGATCCCTACGAAGCGATTGGAGAGCCTTTTCTGAGCGAATGCGCCAATTATTCCGTTACGCTGGTGACGCCGGAAGGCTATGCGTGCGCGGCTACCGGCCGCTGTATGGAAAAGGCAAAAACAGCGGACGGTGCAGTGCGGTATCTCCTGAAAGCAGAAGCTGTCCGGGAATTTGCCTTTGCCCTTTCCAGTGGCTGGGCGCAGGCATCCGCCCGTTCCCATGGCGTGCTGGTTTCAGCGTATGCCGCCGAACGCTCGCAGGCCAGTCGGGCTGTGCAGTATGCGGCCAAAGCCTTGGAAATTTACTCCGCGCTGTATGGAGAGTATCCCTACGATACCTTTTCGCTTTGCGCGGCGGAATTTCCCTTTGGAGGCATGGAATATCCCGGCCTGATCTTCATCGGCGCGCCGTATTTCGCGGCGGATCGGAAGGACAGCCTGGAGCTGGTCATCGCCCACGAAACCGCCCATCAGTGGTTTTACGGCATGGTGGGAAGCGATCCGTTTAACCATCCCTGGCAGGATGAAGCGCTGTGCGAGTATGCCACGCTCCGCTATGTGCGGGAACGGTACGGCGCCGGCGCTTACGAGAACCTACGCCTTTTGCGGGCGGATGCGCCCATGCGGGAAAACATTCCGTTTCCGCTTGTTCCGGATTCCCCCATCAGCGATTTTTCCCGATTGGATATCTACTCCAGCATTGTATACGGTCGGGGGCTGGCCTTCCTGCTGGCGGCTGAGGAGATGACCGGAAAGATGGATGCTTTTCTGGCGGAATACTGCAGGCGTTTTGCTTTCCGCATTGCATCCAGGGAGGATTTCGAATTGCTCCTTTGTGCGGAAACCGGCGCCGATCTGATGCCTTTGTTGAAGGATTATCTGGATACGCCCCTATAACTATCAGAAATTGGAGATTTTGTCATGAAACAATCCACCCGTATTCTCTTGATCGTACTGGCTGCAGCCATGCTGCTGGCCTTCCCCTTCCTCATTCCCTCCGGCAGCATGCTGTCGGAATACCAGGAAACGTGGATGGACTGGGCCTGGAACAGCGACGCGCTGCTGCGCCGCCTGCTTCCTTCGGCCAGCGCCGAATCGGCCCCGGCCGCCCTTCCCATCGACTTTACGCCCGGGATGGAGCCCAACCCGGACGCATATTCGGAGGATGGATACCAGGATGATTCCCTGAGCGTCCAGCTGGAAACAATGGAAGAAGAAGGCGTGGTATGGCGTATTGCCAGGGTGCAGATTCAGCATCCCTCCCAGCTGCGCACCGGTATTGCGGGCAATAAGGTAACATCCAGCAAAACCTCGCTGGTATCCTCCATGGCGGAGAAATATAATGCGGTCATTGCCATCAGCGGCGATTATTTTGTAAATGATCCTCCCAAAACCAGCTTCGAATACCGTATGGGCACGAAAATCCGCAGCAAGGCAAACCGGGTGAAGGATATTCTGATCATCGATGAAAACGGTGACTTTCATACCTTTATTAAGTCGGATGCGGAGAAAATGGAAGCCTTCAGTCAAGCAGGACATCAGATTATCAACGCGTTCACCTTTGGCCCCGCGCTGGTCAGTGAAGGAAATCTGCTGGAATGCGATACGGGTTATGGGTATAACCCCAACGGCAAAGAGCCCCGGATGGCCATCGGTCAGTTGGGCGCCCTGTCCTATGTGCTTGTGCTGGCGGAAGGCCGCAATAAAGAATCGGAGGGCGTAACCCACCAGGAGCTGGCTGACTTTATGTTTGATCTGGGCTGCCTGGAGGCCTTCAATCTGGACGGCGGCAATACGGCCACCATGGTTTTCCATGGCGGATACTATCAGACCGGGCGCTCCTCCACCAATGAGCGGGCGCAAAGTGACTGCATTTACTTTGCAACCACCGTGGACCCTGTTTCCTGGAGCAAATAAAATGATGCAAGAATCTGCCACGTTTTCCGTTTTCGGCCTGACCGGCTATGCATACGGCGCGTTTATCGCCGCAGGCATCGTTCTGGCGCTGCGGCTGTTTGCCGCCGTCGCCCGTGAAAAGCAGATGCCTGCTGGAATTACGCCGCTGTTTGCTGTGCTGTCGATTCTTTTGGGTGTTTTTATCAGCCGGCTGCTGTTCTGCCTGCTGGATTTCCGCTTTCATGGCGTATTCTCCCTGAAAGCTGCTTTGATGTTCTGGGGCGGAGGTTTTTCCATGACGGGAGCGCTGCTTGGCGCTGCCGTTGCCGCGCTGATCACCGCCCGGGCTTTCCGGATTTATCCTCTTTCCTTGCTGGATATGATAACGCCCGTCCTGCTGCTGTTTATTGCCGCTGCGCGGATGGGCGAGGGCTTTACGGAATTGCTGGGCCGCAGCCGGCCGCTGACCACAAGCTGGCTGGCCAGCAGCTTTCTGGCGCAAAGCGATGGATATGATGCGTATCTGCGGACATATCTGCTGGAGGGGCTGACGGCCGCTGTCCTTTGTGTTTTCATGACAGTTCGCGTCCGCAATGCCCGCATTGGGAATACGTTCCTTTCCGGGATGCTGCTGCTGGGCTGCACGCAGACATTTTGGGAGAGTTTGCGGTTTGACAGCCACATGCGGTACAGCTTCATCAGCATGCAGCAAATTCTTTTTGCCTGTATGTTTGCCTGTCCCCTGATTTACTATGCCGGAAAATGCGGCAAGAAAGCGCTGATAACCGCCATTTGCGTATGCGTTCTTCTTGTGGGATGCATCGTAGGGCTGGAATTCATGATTGACCGCAGCAGCATCAGCAACATCATTCTGTATATTCCCTACGCCCTGCTGCTGGCGGTTCCCGCCGTGCTGGGATTCTACTATCAGAGAAGGAGCGAGAAAGCTTGACAAAGGAGCAGGTAGCCCGTATCAATGAGCTTGCAAGAAAAAAGAAAACGGTGGGCCTGACCGAGGCAGAGCTGCAGGAACAGGCGGAATTGCGCGCGCAGTATTTGAAGGATTTCCGGGAGGGTTTTCAGCAGCAGCTGGAGCATACATACATTCAGTATGAAGACGGCCGCAAAGAAAAGCTGACCCAGAAGCAGCAGAACTGACCATGCGATTGACAACGCTTTGCTATATCCGGCGAAACGGCTGCTGGCTGATGATGAATCGAAACAGAAAAAAGCAGGATGAAAACGCCGGAAAATGGGTCGGGATTGGCGGCCATCTGGAGGCGGATGAATCGCCGGATGAATGCATTTGCCGGGAAGTGCTGGAGGAAACAGGGCTGACGCTTTTGAATCCACGAATGCGCGGAATACTGACCTTTATCCTGCCCGACTGGGGAAACGAAATGACCTTCCTCTATACGGCAGAGGCCGCAGGCGAACTGGCTGCGGATTGCTCCGAGGGGACGCTGGCGTGGATTCCGTTGGAAGATGTGATGCGCCTGCCGCTGTGGGAAGGCGACCGCATTTTCCTGCCGATGCTTCAAGCGGACAGAGCGTTCTTTTCGCTGAAGCTGATCTATGCTCCCGGAGGGCGGCTGACCGGCTGTGCCCTGGATGGCCGGGATATCACAAAAGATGTATTGGGTGAAATTGAATGAAGAAAGCATTTTGTCTGCTGTTCTCTCTATTAATGCTTATGGGATTGACCCAGGCTGCGCTGGGCGACAGCGCGCTTTATACCACCACAGCCAAAATAAGTGGGCCTATCTATGAAAAAATGGATAAGGGCTCCCAGCAGATCGGCAGAATCAATCCAGGATATGCCGTCCATGTTTATGCCCTCTATCCGGACTGGGCCCGCATCAGCGCCGGTGCCGGCACCGGATATGTGCCCCGCAGCTATATCAATATCGGAAAAGCCGTCAATAAAGCAACCACACCGCCTTGGGGTGTGGAGATTTATCATTATGTGGGCCGCGCCGGAGCAAGCGGCATGGAGATTCGGGAAGCCCCGGACAAGGGCAGCAATGTGCTGATTTCCTTGGGCGAGGATGCGCGGGTTTCCATCATCGATCTGGAAAACGGCTGGGCCCGTCTGGCGTATTACAGGCAATATGGTTACATCGACACAAACCAATTGAAGGAGCTGCTGCCCGTATGCACGGATGCAGCTTCCGGAAGCGACCTTTCCCCCATTGCCACCTTCACCACCTATTATGTTGTTGGCTCGGAGGATGTCAGCGTGCACGGCAAAGAGATCAATATCGGCGTTAACTGCGCCGATATGAACGGCGACATTCTGGAGGCCGGAAAAACGCTGGATTATGACAATTATTTTGGCGCCTATACCCCCGCAAAGGGCTATGTAAAAGGCCCCGTGCTGCTGGATACGGGCTGGGGTCTTGGCCCCGGCGGCGGCGTGTGCCAGGTATCCAGCACGCTGTATAACCTGCTGCTGCAGCTGCCCGGAATCAACATCATTCAGCGCCGCAGCCATGGTCCCAGCGGTGCGGAATACCTTCCCATCGATATGGATGCTGCCGTCGGCAATCAGGACAATGGCATCAATATGGTGTTCCGGAATGAATATGATTTTAACCTGCGCTTCGAGGCCCAGGCGCAGGACGGCGCCTTATTCATCGCGCTGTACCGCGCTACGGAATGATCTGAACTGTATCCCCTTCCTGGCAAAGCTGAAACAGCTTTGCCATATTTTTATCCTCCAATGCGATACAGCCCGCCGTCCAATCCCGCTGAGCACCGCCGCCGTGCAGGTAGATTTCTCCGCCCAGGGGCGTTCCCCAGGGCGGGCGTCGGCGCTCCGCCTCCGCCTGCTTGAACAGCAGAAGCAGCTCCGCATCGATGATTCCGTCCGAATACGCTTTTTCGGCATCCCGGGCGGAGGGATAACTGATGCCCAACGCGCAGCCAAATTTTCCCGTTTCCCGCTTCAGACAGATATAATATATCCCTTCCGGGGTTTTCCCGTCCCCGGTTCGCTGTTTATGGCCAAGCGGGCTTTTCCCAAGGGCAACGGGGCACTGCAGCAGCACGTTCCCCCGCGTATCTGATACGCTCAGCCTTCGCGCGGCTTTTTCAACCAAAATTTGCAGCATTACAGCACAATATCCCCGGGCCGGTATCCGGGAGGCAGCGGCTCCTCTTCAAGAAAGGCGAATTGCTCATCCTGCAGGGTAGGCAGGAAAGCGGCGTAGGGCAGTTCGGGGAATTCACATCCATAATCGCTGGCGCCGAACCATCCGCCTTCGTGACCTTTCAGATTCAAATCACGGGCAAATTTGGTGCGGTTGCAGCAGTCATGCACAACAATGGGCCATTTTTCCTCCGAAGCAAGCTTCATCATGGAAAGGGAAATCTCATGGCTCCATATCGGGGAAATGTATCCATGGCGGGAAATATACATGGGTTCTCCCGCATAGTTTTCTATATTGTTGGGATTGAGGTGCAGCTCAGCACAGTTGATAAAATCAAGGCCGGTTTCCAAAATACGCTGCTTTTTTGTTTGGAACACCTCCCAGAATTCAGACGTCATGGGCGTTTCAATGCCAACGTACGGGATGAAGCGCTTGGCCAGGCGAATGTTTTCGATTACGCTGTCCGCGCAGCCTGATGCTCCCAGGTTGAAGCGAAGCTCGTCCAAACCGGCCGCGCCCAGCGCACGCAGGTTCTCTTCCGTGGCCAGCGTGCCGTTGGTATACATGTGCTGATGGATGCCTTCCCGATGGAACCTGGCAATGACGCCATAATACTGTTCAATTTCCATGAACGGTTCCAGATAGACATAGGAGATGCCCGTGGGCTTTTTTTGAATGGAAAGCAGCAAATCCAAATCCTTTTCATAAAACTTGCTTCCGCCAATCTCCCACATCCCCTCGCCAACAGGGGGCTGACAATCCAACTCTCCATAATTGTAGCAAAACTTGCATTGGATGTTGCAGCGGTTTGTTTTTCGCACTGCGCTCAGCCCGGTTCCCAACAGGCAGCTGCGGCATCCTCGGGGAAATCGGTCCGCAGGGCCAACAAAAAAGGTTCGATCATGCAGGGACTGAATATCCGGAATTTGCTTTGCAAGCCGTTCAACCCGATCGTCCACAGCACGCTCGATCTGCGCAAAAACCGCGTATGCGATCTCCTGCTGATGGGGCATCAGCGCCTCTCCTTCCGGAAGCTGCGCAAAGAAGGTGAACCACATCAGCGCGTCCTTTTTGGAAATTTTCATGCATCCCGCTCCATTTCTTCCGTGATGGAATCATTATAGCAGATTACGGGCCTGTTGTCATGGGAAAATGCACATGATATAATGATGAACAGCAGAATGAATCGAGGAGAGAAGATGTGAGGATTTATTTCGCGCCCATGGAAGGCATAACAGATGCTGTCTATCGTCGGGTGCATTATCGAAACTTTGGCGGCGCGCAAAAATATTTTATGCCGTTTATCAGCCCCTCCCACTCGTTATGCTTTAACAGGCGCGAGCGTTTTGACATGTCGCCGGAACAGAACAGCGGCGTACCTGCAGTACCGCAGATTCTGACCAACAAACCAGAATACTTCCAGGCGGTGTCCGCGCTGCTGCGGGATATGGGATATTCAGAGGTCAATCTGAATCTGGGATGCCCCAGCGGAACGGTTACAGCCAAGGGCAAGGGCAGCGGACTGCTGCGGACGCCCGATGTACTGGAGAAATTCCTGGATGCAATTTTTGCACGTCCGGTTCTGCCCATTTCCATCAAAACAAGAATCGGTTACGATAGTTTGTCGGAATGGCCCGCCCTGTACGCTCTTCTGCGCGCTTACCCCTATTCTGAACTGATTGTGCATCCAAGAACGCGCCAGGAATTTTACCAGGGAGAACCGCATCGTGAGGCGTGCAGCCGGATTGACGTGCCGTATATCTATAATGGGAATCTGTTCCGGAAAGAGGACTGTCTGCAGATATGTAACGAAAGTCCTGCCATACAGGGCGTTATGCTGGGGCGCGGTCTGGTGGCAAATCCGGCCTTGGCGCGGGAAGCAAACGGCGGAGCGCCGCTTATGTTGGAAGAACTGCGCAGCTTCCATGATGACATGTTTTCGGAATATCTGCATTACTGGCCTGAAAGCGCGGTTGTGGGCAGGATGCACCTGATCATGAAATACATGAGCAGCTGCTTTGAAAACAGCGAAAAAGCCCGGCGCGCAATCGTGAAAGCAACCAATGCCGAGGAATATCATGCAGCGGTTTATCAGCTGTTCCACAACTGTCCATTCAGGGAGAAGCCGGCATTTATTCTTGAAAATATTCTAAAACAAGGGGAAATTGCGCAGGATAAAAACTAAATTTATATATAATCAGATTAAATTATATGATTAAAATACTTTATTCTGTTTTAAAATAGCGATGGTATTATTCAAAGACGATTCGCTGTTCTTTTCCATACACCCTTGCTTCCACGCCAAATGGAATAATGCACCGTGGCAAAGCATGGCCGATGCTGAGATTGCATAAAACAGGCAAATCGGATGGGACAATTTCCTGCAGCTGTTTTTTGTAGTCCGCTGCACATGTGTCATCCATGGGTTTTCCAACAAGGATGCCGTTGACGGCGGAGAATATGCCCCTTTCCTTCAGCGTTAGCAGCGTTTTCCTGTATTTTTCCGGGGGCATCTTTTCTTCACTGGATTCCAGCAGCAAGATTCTTCCTTGCCATTGCTCCGCGGCCGGGAACACGCCATATCGATGGCACAGCTCCGGCATATCTGCATATCGTTCCTCAGTGAAAATGTCATAGATGGAATCGATGCATCCGCCCAGTATCTTTCCGGAAAAATCAGGGCTTCCCTGCAGCAGTTCCCAGCCGGTATTTGGATGCTGAATCAACGGCACTCCGACTTGGTCTGCATCAAAGCTTTTTCGGGATTCATACCATACGTTACTGGGAACAATCTGGCGAATTGTTCCGGTGCGAATCAGTTCTTCAAAGTAATGCTTCGTATAGGGCAGCATCTCCGTACCCAGCTCACAGATATCCGGCAGGAATGCCTGCCCGTAAAAGGTGGGCAGACCAACGCTGTTCAGCATCATATGATTGATGGTTGTATCGGAGAACCCAAGAAAAACCTTGTTACGAACAGCCTTTTTCAGTTCGTCATGCTCAAAAAGATATGGCAGCAGCCGATAGGTATCGTCTCCGCCGATGGCGCACAGAATCATATCGACATCCGGGTTTTGAAACGCCTGAAGCAAATCCTCTGCCCGCTTTTCCGGATGGTTTTTGATATAATCAAGTCCACACAGCGCATGCGGCATAAAATGGACATCCAAACCATACGCCTCCAAACGGCGAAGGCCGATTTCCACCTCATGCTGAGTGAAGCTTTCTCCCAGGATGCCGCTGGACAGGCTGACAATGGCAACGGTTTTAATCACGTTTTTTCTTCCTTTCCGACAATTTGAAACGTAATTCTACACAATCGTCTAAATTCCTTCTCTCCGTGTATTCAAACAGGGGTTGCCTATACACAGTCTTGCTCACTTGCTCAATTCCGGCTTTTGTTGACCCTTGATCAGTTTCAATGATATAATGCGGTGAGCCGTTCAAAGCATCATCACCCATGACGATTTTGAGAGGTAAAATGCCAATGAACAACAGTGTGCGCAGTTATGTGGAAGGTTTTTTTGAGCGCGTGCCGTTTTCGGAAGCTGCCAGCGATGCGCAGCGCAAGATCATCCATACCCTGCAAACAGAATATGATGCAGGAAAAACGTACGATGACTTAGTAAAGTCCTATCCCTCTCTGCCCGCCCTGGCGGAGCATGCGGGCTACAGTCCGGAAGATGTGCATGCCTAAAAGCCTGGATAACCTGACAGACGGCCAGAACATCCGAAAACTGTTTAAAAAGAAGCGCCGCTCGGCCTATCTTTTTTCCATTCTGATCGTGATGGCCTGCTCCAGGGCGCTGAATTTTGCTTTTTATAAGGAAATTTTGTTTTTGCTTCTGTGTGCCGTTTTGACCGCCATGGCCTTCTGGACATGGAAGAAACGCCCCGGATTGCCCGCAGGCGGACTGTCCTTAGATGCCTGTGAATATTTGCAGAATCAGCATGACAAATACACCAAATAGATTTTTATGACTATATGCGCAGGTATATGTCTGAGCACAGAATCTCCATAGAAGAGCTGAGAAGTCGCCCCTCTCGGAGGAATTCGCATGAAGCATAAAGTCAAAGTGCTTGTGGAAGTAGAGATGACCGGCTTTTTCGGTCAGAAGAAAAAGGTCATGGAAAAGCGTGATATCTGGGTTGCCGAAAAGACCTACAAAGAGCTGAAAAAGAAAGCTAAGGATAAGCCTTACAGTATCGAAGAAATGATGCTGTATGACGATTTGTTTGATGAGTGGTGATTGTCGCACTGCAACCAATGGTTGACAAACTTCCGCTCCAAGATGGTGGCTTCGCAACCAAGAAAAAGGATAAGATGAAGCCACCAAAGGAGGTAAGCAGTATGAAACTTGCAGACAGAATTTTAGAGCTGAGGAAGCAAAAGGGAATCTCGCAGGAGGCACTGGCAGATATATTAGGAGTCAGCAGGCAGGCCATCAGTAAATGGGAATCTGAACAAAGTACGCCTGAATTAGACAAGATTGTTCTGATGAGCGACTTCTTTGAGGTTTCAACAGACTATCTGTTGAAAGGTATAGAGCCTGCTTCCGAGGATAATGGAAAGAGCCGACGTATTGGAAATGCTTTGTCTTTGCTCTCACCGTGGATGGCATGGATTGGACTTATCACGTCCTGTGCTTTCTGGTATGAGTATCAGAATGCATTTGCTATTATGGACGGTTTCATATGGATGATCGGCTCCGTTGTAGTAATCTATGTATCCAAGCTCAATCGGGTAATTGATCAAAAAGCAGTATGTCGTTATTGGATGATTTCAATCCCGGCTATCAGTGCCTTCGTACTGTCAGTTTTGTATAATTATTTATCATTGAGAGCACTAGCACCGTATCCTCTTCTCCATACCAATAGGTACTCTTTATTGGTGATATACTTACTTTTGTTGATCAGTGTAATCATTGCAGTTGAGATAGCTATGTATAAAAGGATAAAAAAGCAAAACAAAAGTTTGGCGAGATAAAGCAAAAAAGCGCCCGGTGCAGGCTGTCAGTTCACTGACAACCCGCACCGGGCATTGTGTTAGCTCAGGTCAAGATCCTGACTGCGTTTTCGAGGCTGCTTTGCTGCTTCTTCATGAAGCCACGCAGCCTCTTCTTTTTTCTCCTGAAGCTTTTCAAGAATGGACGGCTTTTTATCCTGCTCCTGTTCCTTGCGCCGATCTCCGTTATTGATACAAGGACACCCACACTGCGGATGATTTCCACGATCATAGCCATCTGTTCATCGTCTCTGAAGAGGAAAGGATGCTCTTGGAAGGGAAGAAGCTTCTCTAAGCTGATGTCAGCAAAACTCTCCGTTTTCTTGCTCATGTCTGAATCCTCCTTAACGCAAAAAGCGCTCAGTACGAACTGGTACTAAGCGCCGGAAACCGTATTGCATTTAATCAAATTCAGACAAATCAGGACAAAAGGAACTATCAAGATCGTCCTTGCTGACGGTGACAATGGGTTAAGACGTAGGAGGCTAAGTATTCTCAGTCGTCTCTCTTCGTCGTCCAGATTATTAGCCCATTTTTTAACCCATTTTTCGATTTAACCCATTTTTAACCCATATAAATTGGATAAATCAGGGCAAATCACGTCAAACCTTGTAAAAGAGAAAACCCCGGAAACCCTTGAGTTTCCGGGGTTCTTTGCTTGTTTTAGCGCTTGGAGAACTGAGGCGCGCGACGGGCGGCTTTGAGGCCGTACTTTTTGCGCTCCTTCATGCGAGGATCGCGGGTGAGGAAACCGGCCTTTTTCAGGTCGCCGCGCAGGTCGGGATTGGCCTTGCACAGGGCGCGGCTGATGCCGTGACGGATGGCGCCGGCCTGGCCGGTAAAGCCGCCGCCGTTCACGTTGACCATAATGTCATAACCGGACACCTTGGTCAGCACGAGGGGCTGGCGAACAGTCATCTTCAGGGTTTCATACCCGAAATAGTTTTCGATATCGCGGCCGTTGATGATGATTTTGCCATCACCAGCTACCAGGCGAACGCGGGCCACAGCGGACTTGCGGCGGCCGACAGCATTGAAATCATTAGCCATGAATGTTTAACTCCTTCCGCCTTACTTGATCAGCTCGCACACTTCGGGCTTCTGCGCAGCATGGGGATGCTCCGCGCCCGCGTATACAAACAGCTTCTTGGCCATCTGACGGCCCAGGGGGCCCTTGGGCAGCATGCCCACGATGGCGTGACGCACGGCAAACTCGGGCTTTTCAGCCATCAGGTTACGATACTTCGTTTCCTTCAGTCCGCCGGCATAGCCGCTGTGATGATAGTAAACCTTCTGATCCAGCTTTTTGCCGGTCAGGATCGCCTTATCGGCGTTAATGATGATTACATAATCACCCGTATCCACATGGGGGGTGTAGATGGGCTTGGTCTTACCGCGAAGAATATTGGCAACCTGGGTTGCAATGCGGCCAAGCACCATGCCGTCAGCATCAACGACATACCACTTGCGCTCTACGTTCTGCGCATTTGCCATAAAGGTATTCAAGTGCAGTTCCTCCTTGACAAAATCAAAGCAATTCTTTGGATGGCCAGGCATGATGGTCAGCATGCGCAGCCGGTGTTCAATAGTTTCCGGGGCTAGCGGAGTCTATTGATGCATCGGATATTATATTAAAATTCGCAGGATTTGTCAACAGTTTTTCATTATTTTTCTATCTTTTTTATTGACAAACCACCGCATGTTTTATATAATATTCAGTGGCTGCAAACGCCAAGCCTTTTGCCGGTGTGATGGAATTGGCAGACGTAGTGGACTCAAAATCCACCGCCAGCGATGGCGTGCCGGTTCGAGTCCGGCCACCGGCACCATTCCCGTCTGCGCGGATGCAGACGGGTTTTCTTCTTTCTTTCATTATTTTCCATGAGGTAAATGCATGATTCACCATTCTGGGAAGGCCATCGCAATGCTGATTTGCCTGCTGATTTTTGTCTGCGGCTCTTTTGCAGCGGCGGAATCCGACGGCCGGACTGAAATTATATTGTCCCTTGCCGGGGATTGCACGTTGGCTTCGGATGAGCCCCTGCACAGCATGCCGGATTCCTTTGTTGGCGTCATGGAGGCCCATGGAAACGATTATACCTATCCCCTGGCCAATGCCCGGGATTTGTTCGCCAATGATGATTTTACCCTGGTCAATCTGGAATGTGTTCTGACGGACAGGGCCTCTTTCCGCAATGAAAAGCTGTATCTTAACTTTCGCGGTCCGGCAAGCTATGTGAACATCCTCACGGAAGGCAGCGTGGAAGGCGTCAGCATGAGTAACAACCATGCGCTGGATTATGGCATTGACGGTCTGAAAGACTGCCAGGCCAATCTGACCAATGCAGATATCCTATGGGCTTATAATAACAATTACTTTACCTTTGAACGCAAAGGCGTTCGCTTTGCAGTTTTCTCTTTCCGCCGGTATTATATGGAAGTATATTATCAATGGCTGGAAGAAGCCATCCAGCGGGTAAAAGAGGAAGAAGATGTCGATTTTGTGATTGTGTGTCTGCATCACGGGGAGGAATACGAGGAAAAGCATAACGACCATGATCAGACCCGCTTTGCCCATCATGCCATCGATTATGGCGCTGATCTGGTTGTGGGCACCCATCCGCATGTACTGCAGGGTATTGAGGTTTACAAAAACCGGCTGATCTTCTACAGCCTCGGCAATTTCAGCTTCGGCGGCAATAACCGGCCCTATGCAGCCTCTATCCCCACGGCAGTTATGCAGGTGCGTCTTTCCTTTGAGGACAGGCAGCTGGTCTCCTCGCAGTTCACAGTCCATCCATTCCATGCCACCGGCACCACGCCGTACAGCAATTATCAGCCTGTTCCGGTTACTGGAAGCGATGCCAAGCAGGTAATGGACATTTTGCAAAGCGATACCCCTTTCCCGCTTAACCCTTACGTAGAAGGCGTTGGCGCGGTTCAGGATATCATATATGCCAATTCTGAAAAGGAGTGAAATAAGAAATGGTAAAGGTAAACATTATCTCCGGTTTCCTCGGCGCCGGTAAAACCACGCTGATCAAGAAGCTGATCGCGGGTGCCATGCAGGGTGAAAAGGTGATCCTGCTGGAAAATGAGTATGGCGAGGTAGGCATTGATGGCGGCTTCATGAAGGATGCCGGCATCACAGTGACCGAGCTGAACAGCGGCTGCATCTGCTGCACCCTGGCCGGAGATTTTCAGAAAGCTATTGACGAACTGATTGATGCCTATCATCCCGAGCGCCTGATCGTGGAGCCCACGGGCGTTGGCAAGCTCAGCGATATCCGCAGGGCTGTTGAGGAGGCCAAAGAGCATCATCCCGAGCTGGAAATCGCCGGCTGCGCAACGGTGGTGGATGCGGGCCGCAGCCGTATTTATATGAAAAACTTTGGCGAGTTTTTCATTGATCAGGTCAAGAGCGCCGAAACCATTATTTTCAGCCGCACCCAAATGCTTCCCGCGGAACGGGTGGAAAAGAGCCGCGCCCTGGTTGCGGAGCAAAATCCGGATGCCCGCATCATTACAACGCCCTGGGATGATCTGGATGCAACGGTGATGCTGGAGACAATCGAGCATCCCGGAAAGCTGCTTACCCTTGCGGATCTTGATCTGGATGATGACGAGGATGAGCATGAGCATCATCATCACGAGCATGACCATGAACATGCGCATGAACATCATCATGACCATGAGCATGAGCATGAGCACGAACATCATCATGCGCATGATGAGCACGATGAACATGAATACCATCATGACCATGAGCATCATCTTGATGAGAATGGCCACTGCTCCTGCGGGCACGATCACCACGACCACGAACACCATCATCACCACCACGGTCATGATGCGGATGAGGTATTTGATAACATCGGTGTGGAAACGGCCAAGCGTTTTACCGAGGACGGGCTGCGGGATGCCCTGTCCAAACTGACGGATGAAGAGGAATACGGCAGCATCCTGCGGGCCAAGGGCATTGTTCAGGCAGAGGACGGCCGCTGGCTGCACTTTGATTATGTGCCCGGTGAAACGGAAATCCGTTATGGCGGCGCCGATTATACCGGCCGTCTGTGCGTGATCGGCACGCATATTGACGAACCCGCCCTGCGTACCCTCTTCGGCGTGTAAGGAGAAAAAGTATCATGCGTCCTGATCAAATTATTCCGATCTATTTGGTTGCCGGTTTTCTGGACAGCGGAAAAACCACGCTCATCCATAATATGCTGGAGGATGAAAGCTTTTCCCGCGGCCAGAAAACGCTGCTGATCGTTTGCGAAGAAGGAAACGAAGAATACGACGAAAAAAAGCTGGCAGATCAAAAGGTCATTCTGCACATGGTGGACAGCGAAGCGGAAATGGTGCCTTCCCTGTTTGTTGATCTCAATAAGCAGCACCGTCCGGAACGCGTCATTATTGAATACAATAATGTATTCAAGTTTGCAAAGCTTAACACCATGCAGCTTCCCCCGCGGTGGGAACTGGTTCAGGTGATCACCATGGTGGATGCCGCCACATACGAAAATTACATGAACAACATGCGTCAGCTGATGACCGATCCCATGCAAAACAGCGATTTGATTCTGTTTAATCGCGTGGAGGAGGGCATGCCCATCAGCGCATGGCGCCGACAGATGCGCGCCATGAACAGCTCCGCCACAATCCTGTTTGAATTCACGGACGGGCACTCGGATGACGGCGTATCGGACGAGGATCTTCCCTATGATATGAAGGCGGATATCATCGACATTGCCGAAGATCAGTTTGGTCTTTTCTATCTGGATGCCATGGATCATCCCAATCGGTATGATGAAAAAATCATCCGATTGAAGGGCCAGGTGTTTGAATCGCCGGGCGTTCCCAAAGGATTTTTCAGCTTTGGCCGGCTGGCCATGACCTGCTGCGCCAACGACATCCAGCCCATGACGCTGCTTTGCCGCGGGGATATGCGGCCCTCCCGGCAGAAATGGTATATCCTCACTGCCAAAGCCCAGTGCGTATATAATAAGGCGCAGGACCATGATATGGTCGCTTTGATGCAAATGGATGCCACTGTGGCGGAAAAGCCCAAGGAACAATATGTAACGTTCAACTGATACTGTTTCCCTTCCAAAATAACAACTGCAAAAACAAACAGAAATTGGACGGGGAGAATACGCGCTTTCTTCCCGGGGAAGAAAGCTGCAAAGAAGCCAACCGGCGAACCGGCTTGAACGCAAAAACAAACAATTTGCGCCTGTCACTTGAATGTCGCCAAGAAAGCTTCCGGGCATAAGAAAAGCCTGAAAATTTCCGATAAAACAAGCTTGCTTGTTTTTCGGCAATTTTCAGGCTTTTTCCTGTGCGCTTTGCTCACAGCAGGGCTAGCTTTTCCGGCCTGCCCGGAAGCGGTGGATCCGTTCCTGTTTCAATTTGATATTGTTGCTTTTACGGCGTTAAAAGAAGGTTTTCTGCCTCTCTTTTGACGCAAAAGAGAAGCATTTCCTTTCCCTTCCAATTTCGTTTGTAAACAGTATGACTGAAATGTCCCGGTTTCCCGGAATTTTTTGATTCCGGAAGTACAAAGAAAAAACACCGGAACGGATTGTTTTGTGTTATACTTTATTTGTCTAAAGCATTAAAGCACTAAAGATAGGAGAGGACCATGCGCTTGCTGATGCTGTCATCCGTATACTATTACCGCTGCTGCGCCTGTGACTGAAGGACTGCGGCGGAATTGTGATGGATTGATATGATTACGAAATATCACAAGCGTACGCCGCAGGAAGCCCTGCGGCGTATTTTAATCAAGGAGGCTGTGCAAATGCCCATTGTTGACCTGCTGAGAAGAAACGCAAAGGAATTCGGCGACGAAGTCGCCTTGGTGGAAATCAATCCGGAGCATGCGGAAAAGCGCCGCACCTGGAAGGAATATGAGCTGATTGAGCCTTCCAACGCCCCCTGCTACCGCCGTCAGATCACCTGGAAGACGTTTGATGATCACGCCAATCAGTTTGCCAATCTGTTGCTGACGCGCGGCCTGGGCAAAGGAAAAAAAGTGGCCATTCTGCTGATGAACTGTCTGGAGTGGCTTCCGGTTTATTTTGGTGTGCTGAAGGCCGGCGCGCTGGCCGTTCCGCTGAATTTCCGTTATACAGCCGATGAAATCCGGTATTGTCTTCAGCTTGCGGAAGCGGACGTATTGGTTTTCGGCCCGGAGTTCATCGGGCGTATTGAGGAGCTGGCGGAAAGGTATTCCGATCTTCCCGCGCTTTATTATCTGAACGGCACCTGTCCCACCTTTGCGGAAAACTATTTTCAGATGATTTCGGAAATGCCCGCCGATGACCCCATGGTGCCGCTTTCTGAGCAGGATGATGCGGCCATCTATTTTTCCTCCGGCACAACGGGATTTCCCAAAGCCATTTTGCACAACCATGAAAGCCTGATGCACTCCTGTATATGTGAGCAAAAGCATCATGGGCAAACACGGAATGATGTATTTCTCTGCATTCCCCCGCTCTACCACACGGGCGCAAAAATGCATTGGTTTGGCAGCTTGATTTCGGGCAGCCGGGCTGTGCTGCTGAAAGGAAATAAACCGGAATACATTCTGGAAACTGTCAGCGAGGAAAGGTGCACCATCGTATGGCTGCTGGTTCCTTGGGCGCAGGATCTTCTGGGCGCCATCGAGCGCGGCGAGGTCAGCCTCGCCGATTATCAGCTGTCTCAATGGCGGCTGATGCATATCGGCGCCCAGCCTGTGCCCCAAAGCCTGATTCATCATTGGCACCAGTATTTTCCCAACCATGCTTATGACACCAATTACGGTCTCAGCGAATCCATCGGCCCAGGCTGCGTGCACCTGGGGATTGAAAACATCCATAAAGTCGGCGCCATTGGCAAGGCTGGCTATGGATGGCAAACAAAAATCGTAGACGCTCAGGGTGCCCCTGTGTCCCGCGGGCAAGTGGGTGAACTGTGCGTAAAGGGCCCCGGCAACATGACCTGTTATTATCGTGATCCGGAAGCCACCGCGGCCGCGCTGAAGGATGGATGGCTTTTTACCGGAGACATGGCCATGGAGGACGAGGATGGCTTCATTTTCCTGGTGGACCGCAAAAAGGATGTAATCATCACCGGCGGCGAAAACCTGTATCCTGTCCAGATTGAAGATTTTCTCAGCACGAACGAGGACATCAAGGATGTTGCCGTCATCGGTTTGCCCGATAAGCGGCTGGGAGAGATTGCGGCTGCCATCATTGAACTGAAGCCGAATCGCAGCGCGACAGAGGAAGAAATCAATGCTTTCTGTCTGCAGCTTCCCCGCTATAAACGGCCTCGCCGCATCATTTTTGCAAAAGTGCCGCGCAATCCCACGGGGAAAATTGAAAAGCCGTACCTCAGAAAGCTGTATGGTGGCGAGCTGCTGGTGGAAGCCCAGAATCGTTCCTGATCACTATTCCGCACAAAAAGCATGACAAAGCCGGTTGTTTGTTGTATAATATAAAAAAATAAAGTCTGGAGGTTTTTTCGTCATGAAAACGACCTTGGTCATCATGGCTGCCGGTTTGGGCAGCCGTTACGGCGGCAACAAACAAACCGAAGGTATTGGCCCGAATCATGAAATGCTGATGGAGTATTCCATCTTCGATGCGGTTCGCGCCGGTTTTTCCAAATTCGTCTTTGTCATCAAGCCCGACATGAAGCCCCTGATTGAAAAGCTCTGCGGCGGATTGGTTTCCTCCTGCAAGGATAAAGAGGGCAATCCTGTGGAGGTTTGCTATGCCACCCAGGATTTCAGCAGCATCCCCGCCTTCTATACCGTGCCCGCGGAGCGCACCAAGCCTTTTGGCACCGTGCATGCCGTGATGTGCGCCGAAAAGTATGTGCAGGAGCCTTTTGCGGTGGTCAATGCGGATGACTATTACGGCGTTGATGCGTATTCCTCCATGCGGGAATGCCTGCTGACGCTTCAGGAAGGCGAAGCCGCCATGGTGGGCTATTATCTGAAGAATACCGTGAGCAAAAATGGCACCGTTACCCGCGGCGTCTGCTCCCATGAGGGCGGATTCCTGACCAAAGTGACGGAGACTTTCAAAATCATGCCGTTTGCGGATGGAACGATCCGGGATACCGCATCCAGCGAAGAAGGCGTTGTGCTGGATCCCAACGCGCTGGTTTCCATGAATTTCTGGGGCTATCTTCCTTCCATCTTCAAATCCATGAATGCCTACTTCGACGCATTCCTTAAAAGCATTCAGCCTGGAGATATCAAGGCGGAATGCCTGCTTCCCATTATGGTGGATGATATGATGCGCGCCCATGCCCTGCGGGTGCGTGTGCTGTCCACAAACGCAACCTGGTTTGGCATCACCTATCCCCAGGATAAGCCCTATGTGCAGGAAGAACTGAAAAAGCTGCACAATCAGGGCGTTTATCCCCCGTCTCTTCACTCATAATGAAAATCTGCGGCATCATAGCCGAATATGACCCGCTGCACAACGGGCATGCCTGGCACCTGAGCGAAGCGCGCCGAAATACGCAGGCGGACTGTGTCATCTGCGTAATGAGCGGCTGCTTTACTCAGCGGGGTATGCCCGCTTTGCTTTCACCGCATGTGCGGGCGGAAATGGCCCTGCGCGCCGGCGCGGATATCGTGCTTCAGCCGCCTGTTTCCTATTCGGTTTGTGACGGGCTGCGCTTTGCGTTGGGCGGCGTCTCCATTCTGCAGCGATTGGGAGCACAGTGTATCAGCTTCGGCGCGGAGGAAACGGGCATTCCCTGGATTGCGCAGGCGGCTGATTTGCTTGAAGCGCCCTCCCCTGCTTTTCAGCAGACCCTCCACCACGCGCTGAACCGCGGCGTATCTTTCCCGGCAGCCCAGGGGCAGGCGTTGGCCGAGACACTGCAGGCCCCCTCTTCCGTCTTTTCCCTTCCCAACACGGTGCTTGCCATCTGCTATGTGCGTGCTGTTCGTCGTTTGAAAGCAGACATGACCCTTTTTCCCATTTGCCGCAGGGGCGATTATCACGCGTCTGATTTAAACACCTCAAACGATGCTGCGCTGCCATCCGCCACCGCGGTTCGCCAAGCGGTTCTTGCAGGCAAATGGAATGAAGTGGAGCAAGCCATGCCATCCGATGCTTTTAATCTGCTGCAAGGCGCGTTTCAGCAGGGGTGTGTCCATTTGCCAAACGCCTTGGACGGTATGCTGCGTTGGCGCTTGCGTCAGACGAAGTATCCCTCCATCCCGGATATTTCAGAGGGCTTGGAAAACCGTTTTGCAGCCGCTTCCGAACAGCTGAGCCGCGATGCCATGGTGCATGCCATCAAAAGCAAGCGCTATCCCTATACGCGGATTAACCGAATGCTGACCCATCTGCTGCTTGAAACGGACGCCGCCAAGCTCTCTCAGCTTCCGCAGCATGCCTATATTCTGGGTTTCAAAAGGGAATTCTCCCCGCTTTTGAAGCTGCGTGAGGACAGCGATTTGCATCTGATGCCTGCGCTGTTTCCGGGCCTTGAATCCTACGAAATGTCCCTGGACGAGCGGGCGGACGCCCTCTGGGCGCTTGGCGCGCATCAGCCCTTCGGGGAGATTTTCCGAAAAAAGCCTGTTATTCTGTAAAAGTTGCCATCTGTGCAGCCCGGCCTCGGACTGTACTTTTGTTTGCTTTTGTGGTAGAATACTGGGGTACTCATTCAGGGAGGAAGGCACTTATGCTGAAACGCATTGCAGCTTTGATGCTGATGGCGGCGCTGCTGTCAGTTTTCTTTTGCATGCCTTCCAGTGCTTCCTCCACCAGCAGCTATGACAGCGATCATCCGGAAAAGCTGAATGATGTGGATATCGACGCTACTGCCGCCATCCTTATAGAAGCCAACACCGGCATGGTCGTATACGAAAAAAATGCCGATGCCAGGCTATATCCCGCATCAACAACGAAGATTTTAACCACCTATCTGGGGATCCTGATGGGCGATATGGATGAGGTCGTCACCACAAGCGCCTCCGCGCTGCAGATTGACGCGGATTCCTCCACCATTCCCCTGGCGCTGGGCGAGGAAATCCGCTTTCAGGATTTGCTGTACGCCACCATGGTGCGCTCCGGCAACGAGGGCGCCAATCTGATCGCAGAAAGCGTCAGCGGAAGCATTGATGCCTTTGTCGCCCTGATGAACCAGTATGTTTCCTCCCTGGGCCTGGTCAATACCCATTTTATGAATCCGAACGGCTTGCACAACGAAGCCCATTATACCTCCGCGCGGGATATGGCCATGATTGCCCGGGAGGCCATGCAGGACGAGACCTTTCGCGATATCGTCAGCAGGACCTCATACGAATTGCCAAAGGACAATGTATACCGCTCCCGCACGCTGAATTCCCGCTTGTCCGAATTCGTTGGGAACCCAAACAGCAACAGCTATTATCCTTATGCCATCGGCATTAAAACGGGTAATACCTCCGCGGCGGGCCATTGCTTTGTGGGGGCTGCGGAAAAGGACGGCATAACCTTCATTTCCGTGGTGCTGCACAACAGCGGCGAGAGCTACCGGAACTGCTGGCGGGATACCCGCAGATTGATGGAATATGGATTCTCCCAGTATGTCAGCATTTCTGTTCCCGCCCTGTATGCCATGCGGCCCAAGGTGCTGGAAATAGCCAAATACGATCTCTCGGATCCGGGATTGGGGCAGCTGGAATTAGCGCTGCAAAAAACCGAAGGCGGCGGGGACGATACCATTGTCACGCTGAACAGCCGTCTGGAATATTTGGTTTCCAATTTCAACGATCTGGTGACCATCGAATACGTGCATGATCCCGTGGCTCCCATCAGCGCAGGCGATGTGATGGCAACACTTACCTACTATCCGGATGCAGGAGAGCCCATTGAGTATGAATTGCTTGCCACCAGGAGCATCGCCAAGCGCATGCTGGATGTTCCCGAGCTGGACGACATCATTGCGGATTCCCTGAACGATGCCAATCCCTTCCCCCGCTTCACAGTGGAAATCCTGCTTTTCTTCCTGGCCGTTATCGGCATACTGGTTGGCAGTTTTGTGGGAATTAAACGGCTGCTGGGCTTCCGCAGCAAACGTCCGCGGCATAAACCCATCAAACCGATTTCCCGTTATTACAGATAAAAGCATCCACCGGCTCAGCCGGTGGATGTTTCCTTTATTCCTCTGCGTTTCGCTCGTAAATCAGCCGCAGCCCCTTCAGGGTAAGCAGCCCGTCGATTTTGTCGATGGCTTTTGTCTGTTCCGCAATCATCCGGGCCATACCGCCTGTGGCCACCACCACGGTATCCTCCCGGTTCAGTTCCTGCTTCATGCGCTTGATCAGGTATTCCACCTGCCCGACATAGCCAAACAGCATGCCGGATTGCAGATTGCTGATCGTGTTCCGGCCAATGACATTTTCCGGCCAGTTTAATTCAAAATTGGGCAGTTTGGAGGTGCCCCGTACCAGCGCGTCGCTGGCGATTTTGATGCCTGGGCAAATGCAGCCGCCCACAAAGCTTCCCTTTTCGTTTACAACGCCAAAGGTCGTGGCCGTGCCAAAGTCGATGTAAATACAAGGGGTTCCGTAATATGCCTGAGCCGCCACGGCATTGCATATGCGGTCGCTGCCCAATGCCTGCGGGTTATCGTATTGGATGTTCAGGCCTGTTTTGATGCCGGGCATCACCAGCTTGGGCGCAATGCCAAAGTAATCGTTGCACATGTGCTCAATGGTAAAATTCACCGAGGGCACCACGCTGGAAATCATCACGCCGCTGACCAAATTCCGGCTCAGGCCATCGGTATGAAACAGGCTGGTCACCAGGATGCCGTATTCATCGCTGGTGCTGGTACGGTTTGTGGCAAGGCGCCAATACTTAATCAGTTCCTTTCCCTTGAAAAGCCCCATCTTGATATTGGTATTGCCCACATCCATTGTAAAAATCATATCGCTTGCTCCCTCAGATCAGATGGGCCTTCTGCAGCGCCGTTCCAACGGCGCCTGTAACGATTGCAGCCACGATCATTTCCACCACAGCATTGATGCCCACGGAAGCAATGATAAAGGCCAAAACGCCGCGACCCGCCATCAGGCCCTGCATATATTCCGTGTGACCAAACAAAAGAACCAGCAGGGTCATGAAAAAGAAAGTGTTGAAAAACGCCGCGGCAAAGCCGGTTACTGTGCAGCAGATCTGCGGGCGAATCCCCCTGCGCTGCATAGCGCGGTAAACCAGCGCAGACAGAATGCCCACAAGCACGCGGGAACAGAATCGCTGAATAAACATCAATACAGGACTGACGCCTACCAGGGCTGCGCCCATGGCGCTGAATCCAATGATGCCGAAGCACTGCAGGAAGCTAATCAGGCCAAACGCGCCGCCGACGATGGCGCCGCCGGTATAGCCCATGGCAATAGCGGCAATGGCCACCGGAATCATATTAAAGGTAATGGAGAGGCCAGCCGGCTGCGGAATATTGACAAAGGCCAGCACCACCAAAATGGCAATCAGAAGAGCAAGCAGCGTTAAACGGGCAGCCTTGCGATCGGTACGGGAAAAGCTTTTCATTTTTCTTACCTCCGTTCAAGTTCCATTGGATACCTGACTTATTTGGAAACAGCAAAACATGTTCAACCCGCTGTGCGGTGTCGACAGGCCGATTATAGCATTAATGCATAAGATTGTCAAAGCTATCCTGTTGATGCCGCGCGTCAAAAACAGCCGCTTTTTGCGGCTGTTCATGTAAACACTATTCCATTTCCGAATAACTGCATGAACAAACAGAAATTGGACGAGGAGAATACGCGCTTTCTTCCCGGGGAAGAAAGCTGCAAAGAAGCCAGTCGGCGAACCGGCTTGGACGCAACAACAAACAATTTGCGCCTGGAACTTGAACGTCGCCAAGAGAGCTTCCGGACAGAAGAAAAACCGCAGGCCAGCCGGAAAAACAAACTCGTTTATTTTCCGGTCTGTCCGGCGGTTTTTCCCTGTGCGCTTTGCGCACAGGAGGGCCGGCTTTGCCGGCCTGCCCGGAAGCGGGGAACGGCACTCCTGTTTCAGTTTGTCCTTGCTACTTTTACGGCAACAAAACGTGCTTTCCTGCTTTTCTTTTGGCTCAAAAGAGAAACGTATTCCCTTCCCGTCTATTTCTTTATGCTTTTTTAACGGCAGCAAACGGGGTTTCTCTGCTTCTCTCTTTGACTCAAAGAGAGAAGACCCCCGTTCGTCTCCCACCCCGAACAATTATTTACCGATGATACAGTTTTCGCGTCTGATACCTGGGATCGCTGGTAACATTGATGCCCAGCCGACGGAATACATTCATATCCACTCCGGACAAAATGACGGTGGTATGCGCCTCCAGCGCTTTGAGCTTTGGCAGCTGTTCCAGCGCCAATGCCGCAACAGGATTGGTTGCGGCGGAAACGGACAATGCCACCAGCACCTCGTCCATATGCAGCCGTGGATTATGATTGCCCAGATACTTGCATTTGAGCTCCTGTACGGGCTCAATGACAGCTGGCGGAAGCAGCAGGATTTCATCTCGAATCCCAGCCAGCTCCTTCACCGCGTTGAGCAGCATGGCAGCCGACGGACCCAGCAGGGAGGAAGTTTTGCCCGTGATCAGCTTTCCGTCCTCCATCTGGATGGCCGCAGCCGGGGCATCCGTTTCCTCCGCCCGCTTTCTGGCGGCTGCAATCACGGGTCTGTCCTCATCGCTCAGCCCCAGGCGGCGCATCAGCATTTCCAGCTTGTTCAGTTCGCTTTCGTTGCCGTGCCCCTGACGTTCCTGGCACCTTGCGTGATACAGGCGGCGGATAATCTCCTGCTTTGCGGCTTCGCAGCACACATCGTTGTCTGTAATGCAATTGCCCACCATATTGACGCCCATATCCGTGGGCGAATGATAGGGCGATTCTCCCCAAATTCCTTCAAACATGGCCTGAAGCACGGGGAACACCTCGATATCTCGATTGTAATTCACCGCGCTTGTTCCGTAATATTCCAAATGGAAGGGGTCAATCATGTTGACGTCGTTCAGATCTGCTGTAGCCGCCTCATAGGCCACATTGACCGGATGCATCAGCGGAAGATTCCAGATCGGGAAGGTTTCAAACTTGGCATAGCCCGCTTTCACGCCATGCTTATGCTCGTGATACAGCTGAGAAAGGCATACCGCCATTTTTCCGCTTCCCGGGCCGGGCGCCGTCACCAGCACCAGGGGCTTGGTGGTTTCTACATATTCATTGCGGCCATAGCCTTCCTCGCTGACAATTAATTCCACGTTGGCAGGATACCCCGCAATGGGATAATGACGGTACACGCGCACGCCCAAGGCCTCCAGCCGATTCTGAAACGCTTCCGCCTGGGGCTGGCTGTTAAAGCGGGAAAGCACCACGCTGCCCACATACATACCCACGCCGCGGAAGGCGTCGATCAGGCGCAGCACATCGGCATCATAGGTAATGCCCAGGTCACCCCGAACCTTGTTTTTTTCAATATCATCCGCATTAATGGCAATAACAAGCTCGGCCTGGTCCTTCAGGGTCAGCAGCATAGCAATTTTGCTGTCCGGCCGAAATCCTGGCAGTACTCTGGAAGCATGGTTGTCATCAAACAGCTTGCCCCCAAGCTCCATATAAAGCTTTCCGCCAAACTGCGCAATCCGCTCCCGGATATGCTCGGACTGCATCTGCGTATAACGGTCATGATCAAAACCAATCCGCATGAACAACGCCCCCTCCTGTGCAATTCAACAAAGACATTTTATTATAACACAAAATTTTCCGATCTCCAAGGCGAATTTTGTATTTTGCCGGTTTTCAATGCACAGCTCATCATGGATAAGGCAGCAAAAAACCTAAGAGATAAAGCAGAAAAGGGGTTGCACAGCCAAGGATTATGTGTTATAATTTGACGGATAACGCACGCGGGTGGTATGTCGCTTGTGCCTTCGGGTTGGCCGACATCAAATTAAACCCCCGCGGTGGAAAAACAAGGAGGAAAAACCATGGCTGTCATCTCTATGAAGCACCTTCTGGAAGCGGGCGTGCACTTCGGTCATCAGACCCGCCGCTGGAACCCGAAGATGGCTCAGTACATCTTCACCGAACGCAACGGCATCTACATCATCGACCTGCAGAAAACCGTCAAAAAGATCGACGAAGCGTATATGTTTGTGCGCAACCTGGCGATGGAAGGCAAAAATATCCTGTTCGTCGGCACCAAGAAGCAGGCGCAGGAAAGCATTGAAAGCGAAGCCAAGCGCTGCAATATGTTCTATGTGAACAACCGCTGGCTGGGCGGCATGCTGACCAACTACAAGACCATCAAAACCCGTATTGACCGGCTGAACCAGATCGATCGTATGGAGCAGAACGGCCAGTTTGACGTGCTTCCCAAGAAGGAAGTTATCAAGCTGCAGCATGAACGCGAAAAGCTGCTGGCCAACCTGGGCGGTATCCGCGAAATGAAGGGCCTTCCGGGCGCGCTGTTTGTTGTGGATCCCCGCAAGGAGCACATCGCCGTGGCGGAAGCCCGCGCGCTGGGCATCCCGATCGTGGCGATCGTGGATACCAACTGCGATCCCGATGAAATCGATTACGTCATTCCCGGCAACGACGACGCCATCCGCGCTGTCAAGCTGATTGCCGGCAAGCTGGCCGACGCTGTGCTGGAGGGCCGTCAGGGCGCTCAGGACGGCGAGGAAGCCCCTGCCGAGGAAACCGTTGAGGCTGAGTAATCCAATATATATAGATGAGGAGGTATTCCCCCATGGCTGAAGTAACTGCTGCAATGGTCAAGGAGCTGCGTGAGCGCACCCAGGCCGGCATGATGGACTGCAAAAAGGCGTTGGTTGAAAGCAATGGCAACATGGAAGCTGCCGTCGAATATCTGCGCGAAAAGGGCCTGGCGGCTGCCAACAAAAAGAGCGGCCGCATCGCCGCCGAAGGCGCTGTGGAATCCTATATTCACATGGGCGGCAAAATCGGTGTTCTGGTTGAAATCAACTGCGAAACTGACTTTGTTGGCAAGACTGACACCTTCAAGAACCTGTGCCATGATGTTGCCATGCACATCGCCGCGGCTGCGCCTGAGTTCGTTTCCAAGGACGAAATCCCCGCTGCCCGCCTGGAAGAAGAGCGCCGTATTGCCCGTGAGCAGGTGATGAATGACGAAAAGAACAGCAAGAAGCCCGAAGCCATCATCGAAAAGATTGTGGACGGACGTATTGAGAAGTTCTGCAAGGAAATCTGCCTGCTGGATCAGTCCTTCGTGAAGAATCCGGATATCACCATCCAGCAGCTGCTGCAGGAAGCCACCCTGGCCACCGGCGAAAAGACCACCATTCGTCGTTTCGTCCGTTATCAGCTGGGTGAGGGCATCGAAAAGAAGCAGAGCGACCTGGCGGCTGAAATCGCTGAAATGACTGCGAAGAAAGCCTGATTGAATCCAATCGGCGGACGGTTTATCGTCCGCCTTTTTTGATGCGATGGAGGAAGCTATGAGCAATTATAAGCGGATTATTCTTAAACTGAGCGGCGAAGCCCTGGGTGAAGACGGCCGCCTGTTTGACCAGGGCAAGATTAGCCATGTAGGCCGCATCCTGGCAGATATCTCCCGCAAGGGCATTCAGCTGGGCGTTGTGATCGGCGCCGGAAACATCTGGCGCGGCCGTCAATCGGAGGAGATGGATGCCGTCACGGCCGATCACATGGGCATGCTGGGCACTGTGATCAACTGCCTGTGCATGCGGGACGCCGTGGAACGCGCCGGCGCGCAGGCAGTTGTGTTTTCCGCCATCGATATGCCCCGGGTATGCGAGCCGTATAACGTGCAGTCAGCCCGGGAGGCCATGGAGGCAGGCAAGGTTGTCCTTTTCGCCGGCGGCTCCGGCAATCCTTTCTTTACCACGGATACAGCCGTGGTCATGCGCGCCGCGGAAATGAAAGCCGATGCCCTGCTGCTGGCCAAGAATATTAATGGCGTATACGATGATGATCCCCGCAAAAATCCCCATGCAAAGTTAATTCCGGACATCAGCTATGCCGAGGCTCTGGATCGCCGTCTGAAGGTGATGGACACCGCTGCCTTTGCCATGCTCACCGAACAGGCCATCCCGGCTGTTCGGGTATTTGGCCTGGCAGAACCCGAGGACATTCTTCGTGTGCTGGACGGAAATACCTGCGGCACCGTGCTGCATCCCTGAGGGAGGGACTGGACCGTGAATCAAGACCGTATACTTCGCGTGGCAAGGACCTTGCAGAAAATGCAATTAACCCAGACATTGATCAGCGCTCCGGCCTCCGTCTATTATCTTACAGGCAAATGGATTTATCCCGGAGAGCGCATGCTGGCCCTCTACATCAACCAGCAGGGTACCGTGCGCCTGTATGCCAACCGGCTGTTCGCGCTGCATGGAACAGTGGATATCCCGCTTGTGGAGTTTGACGATACCGAGGATTGCGTTCGGATACTGGCCCGGGATTTGGAAAGCGGTAAAATCGGCATTGACAAGGATTGGCCCAGCCGCTTCACCATCCGATTAATGGAAGCGTGTCCTGATCTGATTCCGGTGATCGGTTCCCCCGCCGTTGATTTGACACGGCTCTGCAAGGATGCTGAAGAGCTGCAGCTGATGCGGGAAAGCTCTCTGAAAAATGATGAGGCCATATTGCGCACCATCGGCCAGCTGCAGGTTGGCATGACCGAAAACCAGGTGGCAGCGCTGTATCTTAAGCATTCCGCTGTCCTGGGCTCGTCTGCTCCCAGCTTTGAACCACTGATCTGCTTTGGCGCCCATTGCGCCGAACCACACCATGTGACCGGGAACGCGGTTTTAAAGGAAGGCGATTCTGTGATCATCGATGTGGGTCTGATCTGGAAAAGCTATTGCAGTGATATGACCCGCACCGTTTTTCTTGGGAAAGCATCGGATGAGCAAAAGAAGGTCTATGATCTTGTCTGCGCTGCCAACGCCGCTGGCCGCGCAGCTGTGCGTCCGGGTGTTCTCCTGCGCGAAATTGATCGCGCTGCCAGAAGGGTGATTGAGGATGCCGGCTATGGCAAGTATTTCATTCACCGTACCGGCCACGGTATCGGCCTGGAGGTTCACGAGTTCCCGGATGTCAGTGCTTCCAGCGATGCGGTTGCCAAGCCGGGCATGATCTTTTCCGTTGAACCGGGCATCTATCTCCCCGGCAAATTCGGTGTCCGGGTGGAAGACCTGGTAGCCGTTACCGACGACGGCTGCGAAACCCTGAATCACGCCCCCAGAGACCTGCGGGAAATTGAAGGATAGGGCAAGCTCATCTGCATTGGGGAAGAAACCAAAGTCACTTTCACGCAGCTGCATGCACAAACAGAAATGAGATGGAAACGGGGACGTACGAGGGTTCTACTCTCTTTGAGTCAAAGAGAGTAGAAGAGAAACCCCGTTTATCGCCGTAAAAGTGGCAGACACAAACTGAAGCAGGAGTACTGTCCCCCGCTTCCGGGCAGGCCAGCGAAGCTGGCCCTGCTGTGCGCATGCGCACAGGGAAAAGCCTGAAAATTGCTGAAAAACAAGCTTGCTTGTTTTATCGGAAATTTTCAGGCTTTTCTTATGCACGGAATCTATCTTGGCAGCATTCAAATTTCAGGCGCAAATTGTTTGTTATTGTATCCAAGCCGGTTCGCCGGCTGGCTTCTTTGCAGCTTTCTTCCCCGGGAAGAAAGCGCGTACCCTTTCCCCGTCCAATTTCTGTTTTTTGTCCGATTATAAATGGATGAGACATCAATCAATCTTTTCCACGAATTTTTCCATCACATATCCTTCCAGTACATCGGTCTTAACCTGCAGCCAGCCATCTTCCAGCCGTTTGACTGCAATCAGCTCCTGGCCGTAATACAGCAGACGCAGCACCTCCGCGTCCGTACTGGGAGCGCTTCGCAGGTTCAGGGAGGAATCCTGCCCGATCTGGGTAACCTTCACCCGCCATTCTCCTGGCTGAAGCGTGGCAGTGGCCGGCATCAGGGTGGGGCGCGGTGTGGGAGTAGCCGCCGGGCCGGGCGTGGTCAGATAGGCCGCTCCGATTGGACTTGGCAAGGGAACTTTGGTATCTGTTTTTTTGAACTCCAGTCCAGGATAATAGAAACGAAGAATCTGATCATATTTCCAGTCGTATTTGTCAGCCATCCACTGCGCTCCGCGCTGGCTTAAGCCCACGCCGTGCCCATATCGGCGGGCCTCAATTATGAATTCTTTTTCCTCTTCCCGCACTGTAATAATTTCGTTGTTGCTGCCGTTGATGGAAAGATTCAGCAAAGGCTCCAGGCAAGTGAATACCGGAACATCCACGATAACCGACGCTTCCTTCTCCACAAGCACCGGTTTCGGGGAAGCGGTCGGCGTGCTGCCGGACGGCGTTTCTTCCCCCTGAAGCTGAAAGATATTCATCTCAGTATCCTCAGGAAAAATGGATTCTTCCAGTTTCTTTCCAGACACCCGCAGGCCCATGCGCAGCTTTGTATTCAGCAGAGAATCCTTTCCATATCTGGGTTCCACCATTTCAAGCGCTTCCAGGGTGATTATCCGGACATCCTCCGCCTCCCCCGTAAAGCCCTGGGCAGACAGCGCTTCCCACGCAAGCAGCTTGATCTCTTCCGTAAAGCGGGCATTGCCAACGATACCATCCGGGACACTTTTGGGAAGAATAGCCCGTTTTACCACGCTTTCCGGGTTTTCCACATCATAAGGATCCGTGTGATAGCCGGAATACCCCGCCTCGCGTTTCCCCCATACGTGCTCGGGCAATTCAGTCTGCCCGCCATTGCTGGCAGTATAGTAGCAGTTTGCCAGTTCATTTTTGCTGTATCCGCAAATTCCGGCCGTTTCCGATACAGCCTGGATTGCATTCTTGTTTTCCTTCTGAAAGCCGCGGTATACCTGATCGTTGGTATTGTCCACCATATCATAATCCGCATCGCTGCCAATACGCTTCATGGCATACGTCCGCGCGGCGATTGCCTGGGCTTTTAACGCTTCCAGCGGAAACGAATCACTCATCTCATAGGGAACAACACCCAGCAAGTATTCCTCCACGGGAATGTGGAGGATGGCCCGCAGCTGCCGGCCGGCCATGGACACCTGCAAATCCCCGCAATAAAGCGGATATGCCCCGTTCAGCCGGACGCCGTTTTCCCCCTCCTGTTCCAAAGCGTGCCGAACCATCGTCACGCTGCTGCCCGCATCAAAGGCCATGCCCTCGTAATACAGCATAATGGTTCCCGTCTCGCAGGACAGCAGCAATTTGGAGCCCCGCTGAAAGGATACGTTTCCGATGGTGTAGCTGCCGTCAAGGGATACGGACAGCTGGTTGGTCAGATTCAGCTTTGTCAGCAAAACGCGGACTGTATTCTTTTCCGCGCGGCTGGAAGCGGGAAAGAGCATGCCCGTGAAAACCAAAGAAATAAGTGCTGTAAAAATATAGAAATGGATAAACCGTTTCCGACTGCTCAATCGATCACTTCCTTACAAGGCAAATAAAAGGTTGAAATCCCGCACCGTTGCGTCGGATGCCCAATACATGGCATATTGCGTCTGCATGCCCAAAACACATCCCTGGTCATTGCGCTGGATGCTCTCCACGGCGCTTTCCGGAACGATCTCCCGCACAATGGGCGCAATGCGCGGATCCAGCGTTTCGCTGTATGGATCAATAATCAAAAGCTGGAATTCCCCCTGCTGCCGGCGCCCATCCACCGCTGCCACAATATGCCCCACCCGCAGATTGCACAGCGCAACCCCGGCATGGGTCAGCAGATGATCACGCAGCGTTTCCCGGTCATTGCGCAGGCCGTCCAGCCGATAGCTGAACCCGAACTCCGCGGCCAGTCCTTTTTCCATCATCGCGGCAAGCAGGGCCGGACGGTCCGTCCCGTCGTCCCCCCGGCCTCCGTTCGCCATGGAAAAGTCTGCCAATTCCTCCGGGGAGAACGCCTTTCCCGTCAGCCATTGGCCGCAATGGCAAACAGAAAACACACCGCAGCCGGCGCTGGACAGCGTTGCCTTCTGCGGTGTTCTGTAATCGTATGGATGTGACCACGCCCGGCAGCGCTGATTAAGCACTGTCATATTCTTTCCGTTATAGGAAACATTTATACTTTTCCCGGTTTCCATGAACCCTCCTGTGTCAAGCGCGTTTCCACCCCATGGCAATCCCTACCATGGGCTGTGCCATGCGGAATGAAACATCTGCAAATCCCGCCGCTTCCATCATACGCAGCAAGCCACGCGGACTTGTATGCCCGCTGTGCTCCCCAATTCCCAGGATGTCACACGCGCAGGAAACAGCCTCCGGCGCCCCCTTCAGCGCAACCAGAAATTGTCCGTTGGGCTTCAATACCCGAAAAGCCTCCCGGAAGGAAGCGGGTTCCACCGAATCATCGTTTTTATTTACCTGGTCAAAAACAGCATCAAAGCTTTCATCCCGCCAGGGAATATCCTCCTTACGGGCACAGAAAATCTCCGCATCCGGCACCGTTGCGCAAAGCGACTTCGCAGACGCCGTATCTCGGGCAATGCCGCAGACACGCAGGCTGAATTTCTGCGCAAGGGAATGCAGCAAGCGGCCATCCCGGCAATGCAGATCCAGCACATGGTTATAATCGTCCACAATCGCCCATTGAGCCAAAGCCCTCTGGGCGCCATGCAGACGGATTCCACTGCCAATTTCCCGGAAGAATAGTCCGGATTGACTTTGCACTCTGTTCAGCATGGCATATTCCCTCCAAAAAAATCACTTTGCACAGTTGCAAAGTGATTATAACATACTTCAGAAATATTTGCACTATATTTCGTAATATTTTTTTAATAAATTTTTGTTCTTTTTTTCATTTTTTCGATCGCCCATCGCGCATGCTCAGCGACAGTCTGGGAAGGACTGTCCAGCAAAGCTTCAACAAAAGGCAGCAGATCATACCTCTCCATGTTTGCCGCCGCCAGCACAGCCTGGGCCAGAATACGATTCCGGATGGCATAGTTTCTGCCGTACAGCTCTGCAAACGCGTCCAGCGTCTGATCATTGCATTGCAGCAACTCTTCCAGCGTCAGCGCATCCGTGGATTGCCGCATTGCTTCCATCGGCCGGTTGGCCGGGCAAACCCGCTGGCAGATATCGCATCCGAGGATTCCCTTTGCGCCCCCCTCACATCCAATCCAGGGGCGAAGCACCTCCGGCATCACCCGGCCGTTCATCATGTGGAAGCGGATGCAGCGTTCCTTCGCAAACCCTTCCTCTGTGATTGCGCCCGCCGGGCAGGCCAGTTCACAGCGTTTGCAGGTATCGCAGGGTAACTGCGCGCCCGGATACTGCTCAACCCGCTCGTCCCGCAAAAGCGCGGATAAGCCCAGCAACTCCAAACAGAAACGCGAACCGACATCCGGCAGATAATTGAGCGTGTTTCTGCCCGTTCCAAAGGCAGGATGCCTGCGGCACATCGGCTTCATGCGCAGATTGCTCAGCAGGCATGCCTGAACCTCATGTTCCGTTTCCATGCGCTTTGCCAGCTTGCGCGCGGCATGATATGCGGCATTGCTTGCGGGATAGAACCGATCTGCCATCCTTCCGCCGGGGACATACGATCGAACCAGCAGCACCAGCGTTTTCACTTCAGAAGGCGCGCCATCTTCTTTTTCCGGCGCAAAGCAATACACCGCAGAGAAGCCAAGCTCTGCGGCATACTGGCGCACGTCGGAAACCGAAATTGCGCGTTTCAATTTATTTTGTACCGAACAGGCGGTCGCCGGCATCGCCCAGACCGGGAATGATATATCCATGATCATTCAGGCGCTCATCCATTGCGGCGACATAGATGTTTACATCAGGATGGTCCCGCTGAATCCGTTCCACGCCTTCCGGCGCAGCGATCAGGTTCACCAGGCGGATGTTATGGCATCCCCGGTCCTTGATAAACTGAATCGCCGCGGAAGCACTGCCGCCGGTGGCCAGCATGGGATCCACTACAAACAGTTCACGCTGATCCGCGTCGATGGGCAGCTTGCAGTAATATTCCACCGGCTCCAGCGTTTCCGGGTCACGATACAGGCCGATGTGGCCAATCTTGGCGTTGGGAATCAGGCTGGTAATGCCGTCCACCATGCCCAATCCGGCACGCAGAATGGGAATAATGCCGATTGGTTTGCCCGCCAGCATTTTCACAGTGGTTTTGCAGATGGGGGTTTCGATTTCCACATCCTCGGTGGGCAGATCCCGGGCCACCTCATACACCATCAGCATCGCAATTTCATCCAGAAGCTCCCGGAATTGCTTGTTTCCGGTGTTCTTATCGCGCATGATGCTGAGTTTGTGCTGAATCAGGGGATGATCGAAAACATGTACCTTGCTCATAGTTACCCTCCGTAATTCATGTAATAGCCAAACCTTTTTTATTATACGGAAAAACCGCCCCATCGGCAAGCCCTATTTCCCATATCAACATTAAATTTTTGTCAGCAAAACCGCCGCCGGACGTTTCATTATCCGAATCCTTGTGTTATAATACTAATATACGAGTAACACTATCCAATGGTTCCTATTTATCCGTCATACACCGTGAAATAATATCCAGGAGGTTCATCAAGATGACACAGTTTGATCCCTGTGCGCTGGGAGCGCGCATTTGCCGGAAGCGGCAGGAACTGGGCCTGCGGCAAATGGACATGGCGCAAAGCCTCAACCTGTCCCTGTCCTTTTACGGTCATATAGAACGGGGCACCCGCGTTCCGAGCCTGCCCACGCTGACGCTGATTGCCAACCGGCTGCATGTTGGATGCGATGAGCTGCTGAAGGATAGTCTGGATTATCCCAGCCTGCCCAAACGCCACTGGACCGATCGTGAACTGGGGATTTTCCGTCAGTTTCTGGACGATCAGGGCGAATCCCTGGACGCCTGGTTTCCGGAGCACGGGGAAACGGAATAATCTGCATAAAAGACCGCCGAAGAAGCAATCCGGCGGTTTTATTTTTGCATTGTCTTTTGATGGATGCTGCCCGTTCCGCCCTCCACAACGCCATCATGCAGGAACACCTTGCGAAAGGTACCGAAAAAGCACCGGCAATCAAACGCAAAGCTCATTCGGGCCGCATATTCCCCATCCAGGGCTGCTTTTTGGGGAATCTCCAGTTCGTCCCGGCCGTTGATCTGCGCCCAGCCTGTCAAGCCGGGCCGGATATCATTAGCATGATAACGGTCGCGCTCCGCAATCAGATCATCCTGGTTCCATAAGGCGGGTCGCGGCCCGACTATGCTCATTTGCCCCGCCAGGATATTGAATATCTGCGGAAGCTCATCCAGGGAGGTTCTGCGCATGATTCTGCCGCAGCGGGTAATATAAGCATCCGGGTTTTGCAGCAAATGCGTTGGCATATCGTGGGGAGTATCCGCCCGCATGGTGCGGAACTTTAATATGTTAAACAGTTTTTTGTTTTTTCCCACCCGTTTTTGGCGAAAGAAAACGGGGCCGCAGGAATCCAGCTTAATCCACAGGATAAGCACAATCCAAACGGGAAGCAGCACCACCGATCCGACCGCGGAGAGAAGCAGATCAATCAAACGCTTGAAAAAACGCTTATACATCTTCATCATCCTCTGTATGGCATCTTTTGTTACAGGAGGCGGGCGCCGGCTTGATCCACCGTCAGATCGCGCACCTGCCAGGTGTGGCGGAGCGATTGCACGGCCCGCCGCATCCGATCGGCAAAGGCAGTATCCGCGGTCACGCACAGCACCGTCGGCCCCGCTCCGCTGATGCAAACTGCGTTGCATCCGTTTTGCCGCGCCAGGGCGCTGACATCCGCATACTCGGCGATCAGCGTCTCCCGGTAAGGCTGATGCAGGCGGTCCCGCAGCGCGGCGGCAATCAGCTCCTCATCCCCCAGCTCCAGCGCTTTGATCAGCACCGCCAGGTGGGCGCAGTTGTAGACTGCGTCGCCATGGGGAACCCTTTGGGGAAGAACCTCCCTTGCCGCATGGGTGCTGAGGTGAAAATCAGGGGAGAGCGTTACAAAATGCAAATTGGGATGCACGGAATACGAAACGGAAAATACCCTGTTTCCTTCCATCAGAGAGGCTGTCAGTCCGCCATAAAAAGCAGGCGCCAGATTATCGGGGTGGCCTTCTATCCCCGTAGTCAGGGCCAGCAGCACATCCAGGGGCAACTCCGCGCAGCTCATTGCATTGGCGGCCATCGCCCCGGCAGCCAGCAGCGCCGCTGAAGAACCCAGTCCCCGGCTGACGGGAATGCCCGTATCAAAATCGATGTGAACCGGCGGCATTTTTTTGCCAGCATGACGGTAAACGGCAGAGAAAGCCTGCACCGCCAGGTTATCTGCATTTTGATAAGCAGCATCGCAGCCGGAAAAGGACAGCGTCTTGCTTTTTTTGAATGCCAGCGTATTATACAAGGAAAGCGCGCAGCCCAGCGTATCAAAACCGGCTGCCAGATTGCCCGTGGTGGCCGGCACGCGGATGGTTACGGATTCCATGGCTGCTCCACCGCCTTTTCCATGATATAATTCTGCATTTGTTCTGTATCAATCACATCCCTGTGGCGCACCGGCAGCGTATCCAGCCCGCACAGGTTCCGGGGAACCGGCACACCCGTGACCCCCTGCAGCTGCCGGATGGCTGCAAACCCATCCCCTTGCTGCTCTGCCTTCAGGGCCTCCAGCACGGCTTCCGGAAACTTATAGGGAGACGCTGTGGAAAGCACCACCAGCGGACGGTGGTCCGGCACCGCTGCCTTATACTGCTGCGCCACATTCCAGGCCACTGCCGTGTGGGTATCACAAAGGTAGTGATGCTCCCGCCAAACCTGGCCGATGGTTTGCTTTGTTGCTTCGTCATCGCAGTATCCGGCCCAGAAAACCCGCTGCATTTTCGTCAGCAGTTCCGGTGGCGCCTGATAGCAGCCCTGATCGGAAAGCTGCGCCATCAGCCGGCTCACCAGCTGTGCATCCCCGCTGAGCAGATAAAGCAGCCGCTCCAGATTGCTGGATACCAGAATATCCATGGAAGGCGAGGCCGTCAGGTGGAACGGACGGCGCCGGTCATAGCAGCCCGTGCGCAGAAAATCCGTCAGCACATTATTGGCATTGGAGGCACAAATCAGCCGATGGACGGGAAGCCCCAGCTCCCGGGCGATAAATCCCGCAAGGATATCGCCGAAATTGCCCGTGGGCACAGCAAAATCAAGGGTTTCCCCCATGGTGATTTTTCCGCTGCGAACCATGGCTTGATAAGCGGTGAAATAATACACCACCTGGGGCGCAAGGCGGCCGATGTTGATGGAATTGGCGGAGGACAGGCGGATGCTTCTGCCTTCCAGCAGGTGCTTCTGCTGAATCGCCTGGAACGCCTGTTTCACCCCGGTCTGGGCATCGTCAAAATTGCCGCGAACGGCGCAGACCTTCACGTTTTTCCCCGGTTGGGTTGCCATTTGCGTCTTTTGCACCAGGCTGACGCCCTCTTCGGGATAAAACACGATAATCCGGGTGCCGGGAACATCGCAAAAGCCTTCCATGGCCGCTTTTCCCGTATCCCCGCTGGTGGCGGTCAATATCAGAATTTCGTCGCGGCAGCCGCATTTCTCCGCGCTGACCCGCATCAGATACGGCAGCATGCTGAGGGCCACATCCTTGAACGCGCTGGTGGGGCCGCGAAAAAGCTCCAGCACGGTTTCCTCCCCAACGGGCACGGACGGCGTCAGATCAGGCGTTTCAAATTTGCCATGATATGCACGCTCCGTCAGCGCCAGCATTTCTTCCACGCTGAAATCAGGCAGAAGCGCTGCCAGGATGCGGGCTGCCATGGCGTTAAAATCCAAGTTCAGGACCGCCTGCCAATCAAACCCAATATCTGCATAGCTGCGCATTGTATACAGTCCGCCGTCGGGCGCTATCCCCTGCAGGATCGCCTCCGGCGCAGAAGCCGTGATTTGCGCAGAGCGCGTGCTCTGATAGCAATTTTGTTTGTTCATTGTTCTAAAACCCGCAATTCGTATTTTTTTGCCTGCAAAAGGTTGCGTTTTTTCATAGATTATGATATTTTGCTTTCATTGGAATGTCAAGCTTTTTCTGCTCGGCAGAAGAAGGGAGGAAGCCGCGCATGAAGATCGGACTGATGGGGTTTGGCACCGTCGGCAGCGCTTTTTATACCCTGGCCCGGGAACATGAGGAAACCGAAATTCGCCGTCTGCTGGTTCTGGAGCCCCTGCCGCAGGTCGATTGCCCTCAAAACACGGATTTTCGTGATCTGATTGACGACCCGGAGATCGATACCATTGTGGAGCTGATTGGGGGGCTGCATCCCGCATACGAATATGTGTCCGCCGCGCTGAAGGCGGGAAAGCACGTCGTCACCGCAAACAAGCAACTCATCTGCGCCTGTTATGATGAATTGGTGCAGTTGGCCGGGCAGCATCACGCCGCGCTGCGCTGCACCGCCGCCGCGGGCGGCGGTATTCCCTGGCTTCACAGTCTTTCCCGGCTGGCGGTCTGCGACCGGATCACCGCTGTTTCCGGCATCATGAACGGGACCACCAATTATATTCTCAGCGCCATGACGGAGCAGGGCATGGATTATTCCGCCAGCTTGCTGCAGGCACAGCAACTGGGCTATGCAGAAGCAGACCCCACCGCCGACGTGGAGGGGTTCGACGCCCAGCGGAAGCTGGTGCTGTCGGCCAACATCGCCTTTGGCGTTTCCCTCCGGGAAAGCGAGGTGCCGTGTCTGGGCATCTCCGGCATCACGGCCCAGGATATCGCCGCATTCAAGCGGATGGGGCTGGTGTGCAAGCTGATTGCCCACGCCCAAATGGAAGGAAGCTTTGTTTCCGCCTGCGTGGAGCCCACGCTGTTCCCTGTCAGCGGGCAGATGGCCCACATCAGCGGGGCTGAAAACCTGATTTGCCTGCAGGCGGAACGGGTGGGGCGGCAAAGCTTTGCCGGCGCCGGGGCGGGCGGATATCCCACTGCCAGCAACGTGCTGTGCGACTGTTTGGAGATTCAAAAGAATCCTGCCCCGTTTTATACTGTCCTGCGGACGCCTGCAGCGGTGCGGAACGACACCCTGGAGCAGCATTATTATGTTCGCATCAGCCAGCAGGCCGAGTCCCGGCGGATGACCGCCGCGTCGGCCCATGCGCTGGCCATGACGTTAAAACAAAACAGAACGCCGTTCTTCATGGCGGCGGCATCGGAAGGACTGGAAATATGCTGAAGGTTGTTAAATTCGGCGGCTCCTCACTGGCGGACGCGGCGCAGTTTGCCAAAGTTCGCCACATTGTAAAAAGCGACCCGTCCCGGCGTGTGGTGGTTGTGTCCGCCCCCGGGAAGCGCGCCAGCGACGACCACAAAATCACGGACTTGCTGTACCTGTGCGCCGCCCATGTGGAATACGGCGTATCCTGTGAAAAAATCTTTGATATGATTCGCAGCCGCTACCTCGAAATCAAGCGGGACTGCGGGCTTTCCACCGATATTGAAGGTGATCTGGACGCCCTGTGGCAGCGTATGCAGAAGGGCATCGGCCGGGAGGAGCTGGCTTCCCGGGGCGAGTTTCTGGCTGCACGGCTGATGGCGGACTATCTGGAATATGATTTTCTGGACGCGGCGCTGTGGGTCAAGTTCAAGTTTGACGGCACCGTGGATAAAAAGGCAACGTACGAAGCGCTTCAGCATGCGGCAGAGGGCCGAAGCGTGGTGATTCCCGGCTTTTATGGCATTATGCCGGGCGGACATATCCGCACGCTGACCCGGGGCGGCAGCGACATCACCGGCGCTTTGGCCGCCGCTGCGCTGGACGCTGATTTATATGAGAACTGGACGGATGTTTCCGGTATTTTGATGGCCGACCCGAAAATTGTGAAAAACCCGGCCCCTATCCGCCAGATCACCTACAGCGAGCTGCGCGAATTGAGCTATATCGGCGCCAAGGTGCTGCACGAAGGCACTGTATTCCCGGTGCGGGAAAAGAATATTCCCCTGAACATCCGCAACACCAATGACCCCGATCATCCCGGAACGCTGATTCTGGAGCATATCCAGGACGAAGGGGACGATGGCAGCCTGATCACCGGCATCGCCGGCAAAAAAGGCTATTGCGTGCTGACAGTGGCCAAAACAGGCATGTCCTCCGAGGCGGGCGTTTTGCTGCGGATTCTGGAAATTGTAGAGAGCCACGGCGTAAATGTGGAATACATTCCAAGCGGAATTGACATCCTATCCCTTGTGATGTCTGAGGAAAAAGCGCTTCCCTGCCTGTATGCCATGCTGGGCGAAATCCAGAAGGCCATTTCGCCGGACAGCATCAAAGTGACAGAGCACATTGCCATCGTGGCCGCCGTAGGCCGCCGCATGGCTTCCCGTCCAGGGGTTTCCGGCAAGATCTTTGCCACGCTGGGTGAAAATGGCGTAAACATCCGCATGATCACCCAAGGCCCCGAGGAGCTGAACATCATCGTGGGGGTGGAGGAAAAAGACTTTGCCCAAGCCATCCGCGTGCTGTATACAACCTTTATGAAGGAGAACGACCATGAAAGGGTATAATGTGGGAATTCTGGGTGCCACCGGCGCCGTAGGCCGGGAAATGATGAAGGTGCTGGAAGAACGCCGCTTTCCCGTGGCGGAGCTTCGCCCGCTGGCCAGCGCCCGCAGCGCGGGAAAAACCCTTGTTTTCCAGGGGCGGGAAGTTGTGATCCAGGAGGCAAGCGAAACGGCGTTCTCCGGGCTGGATATTGTGCTTGGGGCAGCGGAAAACGATGTTGCCCGTCGGTTTGCCCCCTGCATTCAGGCTGCCGGCGCCGTTTTTGTGGATAATTCCAGCGCATTCCGGCTGGAAGCTGATGTTCCGTTGGTAGTGCCCGAGATAAATCCGGAGGACGTCCGGCTGCACAAGGGAATCATTGCCAATCCCAACTGCACCACGATTATTTCATTGGTGGCCATCAACGGCCTGCGGAAGGCCGCCAACATCGAAAGCATCATTGCCTCCTCGTACCAGGCCGTCAGCGGCGCGGGAGCGGCAGGCCCCATCGAGCTGGATGCGCAGATGCGCGCGCTTTGCGCCGGAGAAGGCGTGGAATGCCGCACCTTCCCCTATCAGATTGCCTGCAACGTCATTCCCCAAATCGGCGGGGAAGCCTTTGCGGGCTACACCTCCGAGGAAATGAAGCTGCAAAACGAAGGCCGAAAAATCATGCATCTTCCTGATCTGCGCGTCAGCTGCACCTGCGTTCGCGTGCCCGTAATGCGCAGCCACAGCGTTTCCCTGCTGGTCCGGCTGGATAAGAAAATCACCGTTGCCGAAGCCCGCAGGCTGATTGCCGATGCGCCCGGCTGCAAGCTGGTGGACGATCTGGCCAACAGAAAATATCCCATGCCGCTGGATACCTCTGATCAGGATCTTGTCTTTGTGGGCCGTATCCGGGAAGATCTGACCGCTGAAAACGGGCTGAACATCTGGTGCTGCGGCGATCAGGTGCGAAAGGGCGCGGCCACAAATGCCGTTCAGATTGCCGAACTGCTGATTTAAGGAAGAAACGGAGGGGGGGACGCTTCTCTTTTGAGTCAAAAGAGAAGCAGAAAACCTCGTTTGTTGCCGAAAAAGCAGCTGACGAAAACTGAAACAGGAGTGTTCTCCACCGCTTCCGGGCAGGCCAGCGAAGCTGGCCCTGCTGTGCGCAAAGCGCACAGGGAAAAACCGCCGGACAGGCCGAAAAACAAACGAGTTTGTTTTTCGGCTGGCCTGCGGTTTTTCTTTTGCCCGGAAGCTCTCTTGGCGACGCTCAAGTTTCAGGCGCAAATTGTTTGTTCTTGTATCCAAGCCGATTCGCCGGCTGGCTTCTTTGCAGCTTTCTTCCCCGGGAAGAAAGCGCGCATTCTCCCCTCGCCAATTTCTGTTTATGTATTCAGTTGCTGAGAAGAAAAACAGCATAATACCCCTGTTCCTTCAAAGCCAGGGGGTATTTTGTAAAATTCCGCTGCTTTACCGCAAATCAAAATCCGGGATATACTGCGTCTGCGCGGCCTCCTTTTCCTGCACCAGCGGCTGCATTCCCAGGGAGAGGGCGTAATCCACCACGCGGTCGTACGCTGCGTCCGTCACGCGCCTGTCCATTCCCTTTACCGTACATTGGGGCATGGGCGTATACTGGCGCATGATGCTGATGGGAACATACGAAGGGATGTGCTCATGCATCCAGGCCAGCACCTTCAGGCTGTCCCCCGTGCATCCGGGCAGCACCAGATGCCGGATGATCATGCCCCGGCGCATGATGCCCTCCGCGTTGTATACCGGTTCACCAGTCTGACGGAGCATTTCCAGAACAGCCGCCGACGCGAAGTCGAAATAATCCGGCGCATTGCAGAGAACCTGGCCCAGCCGGGGCGAAACGTGCTTGATATCCGGCAGATAAATGTTTACCTTTCCTTCCAGCTGGCGCAGTGTCTCCACCCGTTCATATCCCCCGGTATTCCACACCACCGGCACGGCCGGACGGTAAAGCCGAAACGCTTCCAGAATAGCCGGGACAAAATGGGTGCCGGTGACAAAGGAGATGTTATGCACACCTGCCTCCTCCAGCCCGCGCATCATCCCCACAAGCTCGGCCGCCGTAACATTCTTTCCCTGCAGCCCATGGCTGATATCGTGATTCTGGCAATACGCGCAGCCCAGAGAACACCCGCTGAAAAAAATGGTGCCGCTTCCCCGGGTGCCGCTGATGCAGGGCTCCTCCCACAAATGCGGCGCAGCCCTGGCCACCACCGGGTTGGTTCCCAAGCGGCAGAAGCCGTTTCCGGCATTCTTATTTCTGGCCGCCCCGCACATGCGCGGACATAAAATGCATTCCATCCTTGCCTCCCGAAAGCTGATAAGAATGCTGTTCGATGAAAAGGCCGGGTTTCCTGCCAACGTCTTTGCAGAAAATTAAAAAAAGCCCTTGACAAAGCATTGCGTTTTATATATAATATCATCTGCAGCGTTGAGCTGCGCGGCATTGGGGAATGGTGTAACGGCAGCACCTACGACTCTGACTCGTATTGTCAAGGTTCAAATCCTTGTTCCCCAGCCATCTGCCTCCGTTGTGTAGTGGCCTAGCACGCGGCCCTCTCAAGGCTGAAACACCGGTTCGAATCCGGTCGGAGGTGCCACAAAAGCGTTTGTAAAGCAAGCGCTTTTTTGTTTTCTGTATCCGTTTAAAACAAACCCCCTGTGCCTTCTCATCAAAAGAAGCACAGGGGTTTGCTTTTCTACGCCTAAAAGCCGTATTTTGGGGTTCCTTATTCCTGTGTCAGCGCACACAGGTTGGTCAGCACCTCGCGGCCTGTAATTACCATATCCAGGCACAGGTATTCCTTGATGCTTTCCAATGTCTGCGCCACATGCTGATCGGCGCGTTCCACCAGGCTTTCCACGGGCTCGTTCTCCCGGTCATCCCGCTGGCAGGCAACCAAACGGATATTGCGGGGAGTGAGCACAGCAACCACATAAAACAGATCTTCATAATACCGGCCGAAGAAATTGGAGCGCAGGGCATTTTCCAGCCGCTCGCTGCCATAGTGCCACTGGGAGCTCAGATAAACCTCGCCCTGAGGCATATCAAACTCATACAGTACGCAGGGCTTGTCCGGGGAGATATGGGAACGCAGCATCTGCAAGCGTCCCCGCAACAGACGCTCATCCCGGATTTCCCCCACCAGCAGATTATGGGTCAGCTCATCCCGGAGCATGTTCATAACCGTTTCTTCATCGTACAGCTCGTCCGATACATCCGCGTGCAGACGATCCAACACCCGGCGCATATCCTCCAGAATTCTTTTTTGATTTTCCAGGCTGCGGCGGATTTCAAAAATGGGGAGGCTTGGGCGCACGGCATTCAGATAATTGCTCAGCAGCTGCGCATCCTTCTTTTTCAGCATATAGGATACGCAATCAACGCGCTTGCTTTCAATTGTCTGAATGGCTTCCTCCGCTGTACCCACGATGATCGGCGGGCGGAAATTCATATTCTCCCAGGAAACACTGGCGTTCAGCGCATTGAGCACGCCAGGTTCGTCGGTAGCGACAAGAAGATGATACATTCGCAAGTCCTCCATGATGGTAGTTCTGCAACATCCATTATACATGAAATCTTTTTTTTTGCAATCTTTTTGATACATTTACCTTTTGTTCTGCATTTCAATGCAGGATTGAACATATAGTAGCCTGAGGTGATGAAACGATGTCCAAACAGGTTTCTGCGCCCGCTGCTCCGGCGCGTCCCCACACCCTTTCGCTGGACAGCAGAAAATCCCTCCTGCTCACCGGCGTAAACGAAGTAACCTCCTTTGATGACAAGCAGCTGATCCTGAAAACAGAAGGCGGAAAACTGACCATCGACGGGGATGCCCTGCATGTCACCTCCCTGCTGCTGGAGGAAGGCCAGGTTGCCGTGGAAGGGCGGATTGACGCAATGGTTTACAGCAGCCCGGGAGGTGCTCAGCGGAAAAGCTTCCGAGGATTTCTCCGGTAATGCCGCTGCGGGAAACCGCCCTTCAGGGGCATACTTTTCTCTGCCTGATGTATGTGGGCATGATTTCTGCCCTGCTGTTTGATCTTTGCTCCCCCGTGTTCCGCTGCAAAAGCATGCTTGCCCATTTGGGCGTGGATATTCTGCTTTGCACAGCTTCTGTATTAATGTGTTTTTATGCGCTGGCGGCAACGGGCTGCGATACCCTGCGGCTCTATATGGCCCTTGGCCTGGCCACCGGCGCCCTGCTGTACCGTTTCGGCCCTCGCCGGGCAATTCTTTATCTTGCAAATTTAATTCGCAGAAACAGGAATTCCGCCGATCGCAGCGAATAGAAAAAACAATCCCTGTCTGATCGGAGGCGTCCATGTCCAATCGAGTGCCCGGTACTTTTCTGGAAAGACTGCTTTCTCTGCGGGTTCGCCCGCTGGTGCTTTTTTGCGCCCTGTTTGTGGTAATTTCCCTAGGCGTGATGATGATCAATGACGTGAAAAGCTCCTCCGCTGCCATGGACGTGCGGGTAACCGATCTGCGCATTGAGCGCGACCAGCTGTTCAAAGAATACAAAAAGCTGGAAAACGAGCTGGAAATCGTCGAAACAGACGATTACATCATTTCCAAGGCCCGCCAGCTATACGGCTACATGGTTCCCGGCGAGCTGCTGTTTGTGATCAAGAATCCGGACGCGCTGTACGGCAACGTGGAGGAGAACATACAGATGTACGTTGTGGAGGAACTGCCGTGAACCGGGGCGCTGTGATCGTGATTGGTTCCAACTCCACACGGTATGTCTCGGCCAATCTGGACGAATTCTCCACCGCTCCGCTGAGAAGGCGCATTGAAACGCGCCTTTTTTTGTGTATGGAAAACGGCCTGTTAGCGCAGCGTGCCGTTCAGGAAACCGCCGATGGAATTTGCCGGCTGGCTTCTTTGCAGCTTTCTTCCCCGGGAAGAAAGCGCATACCCTCCCTCCCGTCAATTTCTGTTTGCCGATTTAATTTTTAGATGATAAACAGTATGAAATGGAAAATACCTGCAGCGGCCGGCGGCCGTCCGCCGGCCGCCCTTGTTTTTTGCCCGCTCATCCTGTATAATAACCGGGTGGAAAAGGAGGTGGTGTCATGCGGTATTTGCGTCGGCTGGTCTGGTTTATTGCGTCCAGGCTGTTTATTGTTTTAATTCTGCTGGGCATTCTCACCGTCACCTTTTATTATGCCATGAACGCCACCAATATCTATGTGGTCATCAAGGATGGCATGGCCCGGCGCGCCCAGGTCATCATGATGGATGAACCCATCTCCTCCCTGGACGCGTACTTCACCGCCACCTGGATTGAGCGCGATGCCCAGGTGCAGGCTGCCGCCGCGGGAACAGGCGCTTATCAAAACAGCAGCATTACCGGCTTTGACCACCGCATTGCCTTAAGCTATGTTTGGTGCTGGCCCTGGGACAGCGTGGCAACAGCCACCGTGACGGAACGGATTCCATCCATTGACGGGCGTTCCCCCAGCGGCAGTGTCCCTGCCTGGCAGAATGCGCGGTATACCATGATTCTGACCAACGAAAGCGGCAATTGGAAAATACAGAATATCACCACAGCAGGACTATTGACCGATGACTGACCAAACCATTCTTGCGCTGGCTCCCATGGCCGGAATCAGCGATTGGCCCATGCGCACGCTGTGTGCGGAGCAGGGCTGCAACTACACCACCACCGAAATGGTGAGCGCGCAGGGGTTTCTTACCGCGCCCAACACACTGAATGTATACAGGTATCTGCTTGCGGTGGGGCCCGACGAACCCAGACCCGCGGTGCAGATTTTCGGGCGCCGGGCTGATTTGATGTCCCGTGCGGCCGCTGCGCTGACCGAAACGGGACTTTTTTCCGGCATTGATATCAATATGGGCTGCCCGGCGCAAAAGGTCGTCTCCTCCGGCGCAGGCAGCGCTTTGATGAAGGATCTGCCGCTGTGCCAAGAGATCATCGCGGCGGTTCGGCACGCCACAGCGCTACCGCTGAGTATAAAAATGCGTTTAGGCTGGGATGATGATCATATCAACGCCGTGGAGCTGGCGCGGATTGCCCAGGACTGCGGCGCGGATTTACTGACGGTGCATGGCAGAACGCGCATGCAGCAGTATGCCGGCCGGGCCAACTGGACTGAGATCGCCCGGGTAAAGCAGGCCGTTCAAATTCCGGTGCTCGCCAATGGAGACATTGTTTCCGGCGAAACGGCGTTGGCGGCCCTGAAGGAAACCGGCTGCGACGGCCTGGCCATCGGGCGCGGCGCGTTGGGGAATCCGTTCGTTTTCCGGCAAATTCAATCTGCCCTGACAGGCGTGCCGTTCCAGTCTCCTTCAGACGAAGAAATTGTCCAAACCGCCATCCGGCACGGGGAGATGATGCGCGCCTGGAAGGGAGAGCGTTCTGCCGTACTGGAAATGCGCAAGCATCTGTGCTGGTATATCCACGGACGGCGCGGCGCGGCGAAGCTGCGCACCAAAATTACATCGGCCAATTCCATGGACGATGTATACGCCCTGCTGCAGGCCTTTGCCGCCGTCGAAAAGATATGAAATTTCTCCGCTTTTTGCAAAAAACTGTTGACAATCCAAGGAAGCGGTGCTATGCTGTTTTCGAATCCCGATCAATTTAATCGGGTATCGAGAGAGGAAGGGTATTTTGAAGCTTTCAACCCGGGGAAAGTATGGTCTGTATGCCATGATGTATCTGGCGCAAAGGGTAAATGAAGGGCCACAGCCGCTGCGGGCCATCGCCCAGCTGAATCTGCCCGATCAGTATCTGGAGCAGCTGCTGGGCTGCCTGCGCAAGGCGGGCCTGGTAACCACAGTGCGGGGCGCCCAGGGCGGTTATATGCTGGCCAGGCCTGCGTCTGAAATCACCATCGGCCATATTATCGATGCCATGGAGGGCCCGCTCAATCTTTCCGAGTGCGCGGTGGAAGGCGAGCCGGCCTGTCCCCACAGCGACGGATGTCCCGCAAAACGCGTATGGGAATACCTGACCAACAGCATCAATGACCTTCTGTATGGAATATCGCTTCAGGATATGCTTGAAAAAAGGGAGATGGATCATTCTTGAACCGCATTTACATGGACAACGCCGCCACAACCGCTGTCAGCCCTGCCGTGCTTGAAAAAATGCTGCCCTATTTTACGGAATGCTATGGCAACGCCAGCAGCATTCATGGCACCGGCAGGGATGCCCGCAGGGCCCTGGAGGAGTCCCGCCGGAAGGTGGCCGGCGTACTGAACTGCAAGCCCCAGGAGATTTATTTTACATCCGGCGGCACGGAAAGCGATAACTGGGCCATCAAAGGCACTGCCTTTGCCAATAGAAAAAAAGGAAACCATATCATTACCTCCGCCATTGAGCACCACGCCGTGCTGCACACCTGCCAGTGGCTGGAAAAGCAGGGATTCACGGTAACGTATGTGCCTGTGGACGAATACGGCCAGGTGAATCCGCAGGATGTGAAGGCGGCCATTACAGACCAGACCATCCTGATCAGCATCATGGCCGCCAATAACGAAATCGGCACCCTGCAGCCCATCCGTGAGATCGCCCGCATTGCCCATGCGCATAAAATTCCCTTCCATACGGACGCGGTGCAGGCCATCGGCGCCATTCCCGTGGATGTTCAGGAAATCGGCTGTGACATGCTGAGCCTTTCCGCCCATAAATTTCACGGCCCCAAGGGCGTGGGCGCGCTGTATATCCGCCAGGGAACGCGGGTGGATACCTTTATGCACGGCGGCGCCCAGGAACGGGGCAAGCGCGCCACCACAGAGAATCTGGCCGGCATCGTCGGCCTGGCGGAAGCGCTGACGCTGGCGGTGGATCATCTGGAGGAAAAGTCCGCCCGTATCGCCGCCCTGCGCGATCAGCTGATTGACGGTTTGACCGCCATCCCCCATGTTCGGCTGAATGGGCACCGCACCAACCGGCTGCCCAATAACTGCAACGTTTCCATCCGCTTTGTGGAAGGGGAAGCGCTGCTGCTTCGTCTGGATTTGGCGGGAATTGCCGCTTCCAGCGGCTCCGCCTGCACCAGCGGCTCGCTGGATCCCTCCCATGTGCTGCTGGCCATTGGCCTCCCCCATGAAATTGCCCACGGCAGCCTGCGCTTCTCCCTTTCGGACAACACCACCCAGGAGGAAGTGGATTACGTATTAAAGACGCTGCCTGATATCGTTACCACCCTTCGTTCCATGTCCCCGCTCTATACTGATTTTCTGGAGGCACAAAAATAATGTATTCCGACAAAGTATTGGATCATTTCAGCAATCCCCGCAATGTGGGCGAAATTGAAAACGCGGATGGCGTCGGCACTGTTGGCAACGCCAAGTGCGGCGACATCATGCGCATGTACCTGAAGGTGGACGACAACGGCGTGATTACGGACGTAAAGTTTAAAACCTTCGGCTGCGGCGCCGCCATCGCCACCAGCTCCATGGCCACGGAAATGGTCAAGGGAAAAACCCTGAAGGAAGCCCTGACGCTGACCAATGCTGCCGTCGCCGAAGCGCTGGACGGGCTGCCGCCCGTTAAAATGCACTGTTCCCTGCTGGCTGAGGAAGCCGTAAAGGCCGCAGTGGAGGATTATATGAAAAAGCATCCGGAGGCTGTCATCTGACAGTCTGCCAGGCATGCAAACAATCCATGGAGGACCTACATGCCGGATATTCACGGAAACCTGGATGGCGTGCGCAAAAGCACCATCGCAGAGCTTCAGACCCTGTACGACTATCCCATAGAACGCGATGAATACCTGCCCCTGGAGCTTGCCAAGATCCTGGGCAGGTATTCGTGCGCTCTGAACCGGGAGATTTCCCTGTATATCAGCCGGGACGGCGAAATCATCGATATCACCATCGGCGATACAGCCAGCGTCCCGCTGAGCGATATCCGCCTGCGCAGAAGCATGCGCAGGCTTTCCAGGGTGCGCTGTATCCACACCCATCCCCGCGGCGCGGCGGAACTGAGCGATGTGGATATCACCGCCCTCAAGTCCCTTTGGCTGGACAGCATGTGCGCCCTGGGTGTGGACGCGGAAGGCAGCATTACCGGCGTGCAGGCCGCGTTTCTGCAGGAGCGTGTGAACGGTGAGCCGCAGCCGGCCTGTACCCCCATCGTTCCCCTGCGTCGTATGCCCCAGCAGGCCTGGATGGACGAAATTGCCCTGTCCGATCAGCGGGTGCAGGCCGGGGAGGACAAGCGGGAGGATGACAGCCCGGAGCGCGCGCTCCTGGTGGGCATTGACAGCATGGAATCCCTGGACGAGCTGGCTGCCCTGGCGGAGAGTGCCGGAGCCGTCGTGATCGGTCGTTCTTTGCAGCGCAAAACACGGCCTGACACCGCCACCTACATCGGCAGCGGAAAGGCCGAAGAGCTGTCTTTGGATGCCCAGGCGCTGGAAGCCGATGTGATCATTGTGGATGACGAGCTGACCGGCGCGCAGATTCACAACCTGGAGGACATCATCCGCGTCAAGGTGGTGGACCGCACCACCCTGATTCTGGATATCTTTGCCCAGCGCGCCAGGACGGCGGAAGGTCGCCTGCAGGTGGCTTTGGCCCAGCTGCGGTATCAGAGCGGACGCCTGATCGGCCAGGGCCTGGTGCTGTCCCGGCTGGCCGGCGGCATCGGCACCCGGGGCCCGGGCGAAAGCAAGCTGGAAATTGACCGCCGGCGCATCCGGGAGCGCATTACGCAGCTTCGCCGGGAGCTGAGCGAATTGGAAGCCCAGCGCACGCTACGCCGCAAGGCCCGGGAGCGCAGCGCCATCCCGGTGGTGGCGTTGGTGGGCTATACGAACACGGGCAAATCCACCCTGCTGAATAAATTGACCAATGCCGGCATCTATGCCCAGGACCGCCTGTTCGCCACCCTGGATGCCGTTTCCCGGCAGGTGCAGCTGCCCGACGGCGGCGAGTTCCTGCTGGTGGATACTGTGGGCTTCATCCGCAAGCTTCCCACCGAATTGGTGGAGGCTTTCCATTCCACATTGGAGGAAGCCGCCCTGGCGGATGTGCTGGTAATCGTCAGCGACGCCTCCTCCCCCGATCTGCTGGCACAGCATGCCGTGGTGGAGGAAGTGCTGCAAAAGCTGGATGCCACACGTCAGCCCCGGATTGATGTGCTGAACAAATGCGACGTTGCCGATATAGAGGAATTTCCCGCGCTTCCTCGCTCCATACGCATTTCCGCCCAGACCGGCGAAGGCCTGGAAAACCTGCTGCAGGCCATTGCCCGGGAGCTTCGCAGCCGCGAATGCAAAGTCAGCGTGCTGGTGCCCTTTGATCAGTATGCGGTGCTTGGCGAAATGCGCCAGCTGGGCCGCGTCGTCAATGAAGAACATCTGGAAAACGGCACCCAGGTCACCGTGATGCTGGAGCCGGCAGCCTATGGCCGCCTGATGGCCCGCTATCCCGCCGTAATGTCAGGTGAAGCGCCATGCTGAGTCAATTGACCGCCTTGCTGCTTTCCCTGCTGACGGCTTTTTCCGTCAGTCTGGACACGCTGGCTGCCGATCTTGCCCCGGACGGGTATCTGATGCTGGTAAACCGGGATTACATGCTGGCGTCTGATTATGTGCCGGAGGATCTGGTCTATGTTCAGGTAAAGCATTCCAGCAGCGCATACCAGATGCGCGCCGACGCCGCAAAAGCGCTGGAAGCCCTTTTTGCGGCAGCCAAGGAAGAGGCCGGGCTGACGCTGTATGCCCATTCCGGATTCCGCAGCTACCAGACCCAGCATTCCGTTTATCAGCGGAAAATCAAGAATATGAAGAACTTGGCCAAGGCCCGGCTGTTGGTGGCAGACCCGGGCGCCAGCGAGCATCAGCTTGGCTTGGCAATGGATGTGAAAGGGCATCCCGACGACAAGCTGAACGCCGCTTTCGGTAAATCCAAAGCCGGCCTGTGGCTGGCCGAAAACTGCTGGCGGTTTGGCTTCATTATCCGCTACAAAGAGGAGTGGACGGATATTACCACCTATGCCTATGAGCCATGGCATATCCGCTACGTGGGCACTGCTCATGCGGCGGTGCTGAAGGAAATGGACATTCCCCTGGAGCAATACGTGGAAATGCTGCGTTCCCTTGCCGCGGAAAACCTGCTGAATGGAGATACCCCATGAAAAAGAAACTTTTCCTGTTCCTTTTGCTCGTTTGGGCCATCATCCTCCCCGCGCAGGGGGAACAGGCGTTTCCGGACTGGAATTACGCCATCAACCCGCTGACCCTGCGGGACGCTGACCGGTACCTGACGCTGGCCAACCGGGAGCATTTGCTGGATGATGCCTATATTCCAACCGACCTGGTCAATATCACCGCAAAGCACGTAAGCGGACATTTTCAGCTGCGTCAGGCCGCCCACGAAGCGCTGACCGCCATGTTTGACGCAGCCAAAGAGGATGGCTGCACGCTGTATGTCAAAAGCGCTTACCGCAGCTATCAGACCCAGCGCACCATGTATTACAACCGGCTGGAGAAAAACAACGGCCGGGACGACGGATGGGTGAGCTATCCCGGCGCCAGCGATCATCAAACCGGGCTGGGGCTGGATGTGCTCAATTATGCCTGGACCCAAAAGGACGGCATGAACGCCGATTTTGCCAAAACGAAGGAAGCCCAGTGGATGGCGGATCATTGCCATGAATTCGGTTTTGTCATCCGCTATGCCCAGGACAAGCAAGAAATTACGGGCATCAACTTTGAGCCCTGGCACCTGCGGTATGTGGGGACTGAGTGCGCCGCCTATATGAAAACCAATAATCTGTCCCTGGAGGAGTTCACCGCGGAATGGCAGGCAGCCGTTGCGGACTTCAACGCCCGTGGAGGCGATTTTGACGCCTACTGCCGCTACCTTGCCGCCCTGCCCGAGCCGGTGGATACCGGCATCTACGATGCGTCCGGTGACGCGGAAATCTCTTTCTTTGGCAACTTTGGAAACTGAAAGGAGCCTTGCCTATGCCCTCCCTGCGTGATAAACTGCGATCCATGCAAAGCAAGCCGCGGCGCAGCGCGCCTGCGCGTCCTGTGCCACAGGATTGCTATGTGCGGGAAAGCCGCTTTCCGCTGCGGGAGGGCACGCGCATGAGCGACGGCATGCTGTCCCTCATGCAGGGCGATCCCGCCATCCCCCATCATATTATTCCCGAGCGTCTTTTGTTTCTGGATACAGAAACCACCGGCTTGTCCCACGGCGCCGGCACTGTCGCCTTCCTGGTGGGCGTCGGCTTTATCACAGGCGATGACGTGACCGTGCGCCAGTATATGATGCGCGACTATGATGAGGAATGCTTTGTGCTGCGCCGGGTGCTGCAGGATTTGAATGCATGCCAGGTGCTGGTGACCTATAACGGCCGCAGCTTCGATATGCCCTTGCTGCAAACCCGCTTCGTCATGCACCGGATGCGGGCAAACACCGACGAAATCCCCCATGCCGATCTGCTGCACACCGCGCGCAGGGTATGGAAGCTGCGGCTGCGCAAATGCAGCCTGGCTGCGCTGGAGGATATGATTTTTCACGAGCCCCGTGCCGATGACCTCCCCGGCGCCGAAGTGCCCCAGCGGTATTTTGATTATCTGAAATCCAAGGATTTCTCTCTGCTGGAGGACATCCTGAAGCACAACGCCCAGGACATTGCCAGCCTGGCCCGATTGCTGTTTAAGCTTGCGGCGCTGCACGAAAACCCGCTGAGCGCCGAGCATCTGCAGGATATATACAGCCTTGGACGGGTATATGAAAAACGCGGCAGGCTGCAGACTGCCAGGATGTGCTACCGCGCAGCCGACGCAGGCACCATGAGCGCGCTGAGCCGGGAGCGGCTGGCGGATAATCTCCGCCGGGAAAGACGAATGGAAGAGGCTGCGGCCATTTATGAAAAAATGATCGCTGCCCACCAGGGCGGAGCAAAGCCCTATATCGCCCTGTGCAAGCTGCTGGAGCATCGGCTCCGGGCGCCGGCGGCCGCCGCCGATATTGCCAGGCGCGGATTGCTGTACCTATCCGATCTTCCGGACGGCATGATCATTCAGGCGGATTATGATGATCTGACCCACCGATATGCCCGGCTGATGCAGAAGAGCGCCCGCCGTTGATTTCAACTTGAGATATTCAGCGTATGCTGATATTGTTTGGAGGGATTTACCATGGCTTTGTTCGATGCGATCAAAATTCGTTCCGCTCTGTCGCAGCACCGCAAAGGCGATGTGCAGGCCGCCCGTTCCGCATATGAGCAGCTGTATGCCCAGGGCGTTATCCGCGCCCAATACATGCTGCCCTGGTCTTATTTATTGCTGCGGGAAGGGACACAAGAAAGCTTTCTGAAAGTCAAGGAAATATTGGCCAAAGCCCAGAAGGCGCCCGATCTGTCCGATGCGCTGCGAACCGATTTGCTGGTAAACTTCGCGGTGGCGGATTATAAGCTGGGCAATTTGGAAAAGGCCATTTCCCTGCTGGAACGCGCCCATCAGAAGTCTCCCAGCGGGGATACCTATGCCGCGCTGGGGTGCCTGTATATTGAAGCGGGCGACACGGAAAAAGCGCTGGCGCTCACCAACGCCGCCCTGGAGTATGACGAGGAGGATCCCGTCATTCTGGATAACATGGGGCAGATATACTACCGCCTGCTGAACGACAAGGAAAAAGCCCTGCCTTATTTTCAGAAAGCTCACGAAATCAAGCCCAGCCAGATCGATACCTTGTGGTTCCTCTCCCGATATGATGTGGAGCAGGGTCGCCGCGACGAGGCCTTGGAAAAGCTGGAAACCGCCCAGGAAGGCCGCTTTTCTCCCCTGAATTACGTTACAAAAGCGCAGGTGGAAGAAGAAATTGCCCGTCTGAACGGATAAAAGCCTGGAATTACGGCAAACTACCTCCGAAAGCAGGAGGGATGTTATGAAGCTGTTTCACAAAGCAATCCCCGCCCTTTTGCTGGCGGGGATTTTGTCCTTTTCCACCGTACAGGCCTCAGCCCAGCCCCTGGAGGCCGAGGCTCCCATTGCCCTGTCCGCCCCTTCTTATCTGCTGATGGAAGCAGATACCGGCACCGTAATTTTTGAAAAGAATGCTGACGAGCAGCGGCAGGCAGCGTCCGTCACCAAGCTGATGACCATTCTGCTGATTCTGGAGCGTATAGATGCTCAGCAGCTGGCCCTGAACGACATGGTAACGGTATCCGGGAACGCGGCGGCAACCACCGGCTCCACCGCTCTGCTGGACGCCGGCGCCGCATACCCGGTGGAGGATTTGCTGCGCGCCACCATTGTGGCCAGCGGAAATGACAGCGCTGTTGCCCTGGCGGAGCACGTGGCGGGGACGGAGCCGGAATTTGTTCGGATGATGAATGAGCGGGCTGCCGCCCTTGGGCTTACCGGCACCGCATACGTCAACTGCACCGGCCTGCCTGCCCAAGGGCAGCACACCACGGCCCGGGATATTGCCGCTGTGGCCCGGGCCGTGGCTGACCATCCCCTGTACTTTACCTATTCCTCGCTCTGGCTGTCCAACATCACCCATCCCTCCGGGCGGGTAACCGACCTGACCAACACCAATCGTCTGGTGCGCTTCTACCCCGGTTGCGATGGGCTGAAAACAGGCTCCACCAACGAGGCCAAGTACTGCATTGCGGCGTCCGCAGAAAAGAATGGAATGCGGCTGATCGCTGTGGTGCTGGGGGCAAACACCAGCCAGACCCGCTTTGATGAAGCGCGCGCCATGATGGAATATGGCTTTTCCACCTATACCCGCACCCAGGTGATCAGTGCGGGCGATTTGACCGGGTATCAGCTGCCCGTTGTCCGCGGAGCAAGAAACAGTGTGGATATCGCCGTTGGAAAAGGGCTTTCCATGCTGCTTCGGGCAGGGCAGGCCGAAAAGCTGCGCATTGAGCTGCGCCTGCCGGAATCCATACAGGCGCCCTTGCCGGCCGGAGAACAGGTGGGCACTGCCCGGGTTCTGCTGGACGGAACAGCCGTGGCAGAGCTGCCTGCCGTCCTGGCGCAGGATGTTCGTTTGCCTGGATTCCTGGAAGGGTTTGTCCGTATCCGGGAGCTGTGGCGCTGATATTCACAAACAGAAATTGGACGGGGAGGAAAACGCTTCTCTTTTGAGTCAAAAGAGAAGCAGAAAACCTTCTTTTAACGCCATGAAAGCAGCAAACGCAAGCTTAAACAGAAGTGTTGCCCACCGCTTCCGGGCAGGCCAGCGAAGCTGGCCCTGCTGTGCGCAAAGCGCACAGGGAAAAGCCTGAAAATTGCCGAAAAACAAGCTCGCTTGTTTTATCGGAAATTTTCAGGCTTTTCTTACACCCGGAAGCTTGCATGGCGACGTTCAAGCTTCAGGCGCAAATTGTTTGTTGTTGCGTCCAAGCCGGTTCGCCGGCTGGCTTCTTTGCAGCTTTCTTCCCCGGGAAGAAAGCGCGTATCTTTTTCCCGTCCAATTTCTGTTTGCCGATGTAATCCTTTAGACAATAAACAGTATAAGAATCCAAACTTGCCAATCCTTTTTACATGGGTTATAATTGTACGCGGAGAATTATTGTTTTTGGAGGCTGTTGATTTTGCTGGATTGGATGCGTTCGGATCCTTTGGGATTTTTCACATTCATGCTGTATCGTGCTCCGGCTGTGCTGCTGGCACTGACCCTGCACGAGATTTCGCATGGCTATGTGGCCAATCTCTGCGGGGATGACACCGCCCGGCGCATGGGGCGGCTTTCCCTGAATCCCCTGCGGCATCTCAGCCTGATCGGCACGGTGATGATGTTCACCGTCGGCATGGGCTGGGCAAAGCCCGTACCCGTGAACCCAGCCAACTACCGCCATGGACGCAGGGACGATTTTCTGGTCTCGATCGCCGGTGTCACCATGAATTTTCTGCTTTTCACGCTGGCTACCCTGCTGATGGTGCTGGTGAATGAGCAGCTTTGGCAGCCCGCTGTTTTCCAGCTGTCCAAGCCCCTGACCACGCGTACGGATTTTCTTTCCTTCTCCGGAGCAAACTTCACCCAAATTCTTTATGGCAGCGAATATGTGCTGCTTCAGGAAACGGGAAACGGCTACTATCAGGTTTTGCAGGCAGCAGATTATCTCCAAACCCCCTGGCTGATACACATTCAGCGATTCCTGTACCAGTTTGCCTTCTGCAACATCGGCATGTGCATTTTTAATCTTCTGCCCTTTCCCCCGCTGGACGGTTTTCATGTGTTCAACGATATCCTGCTTCGGGGACGGCTGCAGCTTAACGCCCAGGCCTTCCGCATCTCCATGCTGGCGCTGCTGGTGCTGATGAACGCCACAAGCATCTTTTCCCGGCTGATTTCCACCGTTACTTACTCCATTCAGAGCGGCATGCTGCACGGTTTTCTGGCCCTGTTTGGCCTGTCATAAAGGAGCCTTATGGAAATAACGTATCATCTGAGCCAATTTGACGGCCCGCTGGATATGCTGCTGTATATGCTGGACAAGGCAAAAATCGACATCCGGGATATCTTTATCTCCGAGATCACCGATCAGTACATTCAGGCCGTTCAGAACGCTCCCGAATTGGATATGGACGAAGCCAGCGCCTTTATCACCGTCGCCGCGCGCCTGCTGGAAATCAAAAGCTATAAGCTGCTGCCCCGTCCACCGGCCGAGGAAGAGGAGGATCCGGAAGCCGCCTTTATCCGGCAGCTGGAGGAATACGCTGCCTTCAAGCAGATTGCCCAGGATATGCAGGCCTTTGAAAAGGCGGCTGCCCTGGTGTACCACAAGCTGCCCGAAGAATATCCCCTTCCGCCGCCCTCCTTTGAAATCACCGGCTTGACGCTGGATGGGCTCATCAACGCCTTTGCCCGGGTCATGGCCCGGGTATCCAAGGAGGATGACGAGGAAAGCGCAGCCCAGCAGTCCCGGCGCATCATCCGGGATGAGCACACCGTTCCCATGTGCATGGCGCGGATTCTGCGCAAGGTGCGTCATGGGAGCGCCCCCTTTGTGTCCCTGCTCAGCGATTCGCCAAGCCGGGAGGAAGTGGTCACCCTGTTCCTGGCCATGCTGGAATTGCTGAAGCTGGGCAAAATCACATTTACGCAGGAAGGCATTTACGGCGATATTACCGTGGCCTGTGCCTGAATTACCAAGGAGTTCATCGATGACTGAACTGAGCAAAATTCTGGAAGCCATTCTGTTTGTATCCGGCGAACCGCTGCAGCTGGCCGCGCTGGCCAATGCGCTTGAAGTAACGGAGTTGGAAATTTCCGCCGCCGCGGATGAGCTGGCCAGCGACTACGATTATAACCGGCGCGGCATTTGCCTGAAGCGGTTTGGTTCCCATGTGCAGCTGTCCACCCGGGCGGATTACGCGCCCCAGATTGAGAAACTGCTTCAACCGGTACAAAAGCAAAGCCTATCCCAGGCCGCGCTGGAAACGCTGGCCGTGGTTGCCTATAAGCAGCCGGTCACCAAGCTGGACATTGAATCCGTCCGGGGGGTTAAGTGCGATTATTCCGTCCAGTCCCTGGTCAACAAAGGACTGATTGAAGAAGTCGGACGGAAGGAAGCATTGGGCCGTCCCATTCTGTACGGCACCACGGATACCTTCCTTTCTCATTTTGGCCTTGCCTCTCTGGAAGATCTTCCCCAGCCGCCGGAGCAGTCCGCAGACGGGCAGGAGGAACCGCTGACACCGTAACCGCTTGGAACATGTGCCTTCCATGAAATAATATTTACCGTCCAAAGGATTGCGTTGGCAAACTGAAATTGGACGAGGAGGGAAACGCCTCTCTTTTGAGTCAAAAGAGAAGCAGAAAACCTCGTTTTAATGCCATAGAAGCAGCAATCGCACCTTGAAGCAGGAGTGCTGTTTCCCGCTTCCGGGCAGGCCGGCGAAATTCACTGGACGGCATTCAAGTTCCAGGCGCAAATTGTTTGATATGATATTCAAGCCGGCTCGTCCGCTGATTTTTTGCAGCTTTCTTCCTCGGTAAGAAACCGCGTTGTCAGATATTGACTCGCCCGGCAGCCATCATAAGCTTTCAGAGGGCATCATGCCGTTTTTTGTCTCTTTCATAAAAGTATAATGCATATTTTTTGAAAAAATCGTCCTGTCTGGGAAAAAACAGCAGGATTTTTTATATTTAAATGGAATAAAATAAAGTGCTATGTATTTGTTTTCGTTTTGTTCAATTCAATAAAATGGAGGTTTAGGTATGAAGAAAAGCACTTGGATCCCCCTCTTGGTCGCCATTGCAGCGGTCATCGCGCTGATTTTCATGATCAGTGCCAATGGAACGCTCCGCAAGGAAAAAAACGCGCTCACAAGCACCCAGGCTGAAGCTGCCGAACAGATTACCGCGCTGCAGAGCGAAGTGACGAAGCTCACATCCGGCGCTGAGGAAAGCGCCGGAAAAATAGCTGAATTGGAAGCCGCCATTTCAGAAGGCACCGCAGCCCTGGATACAGCAAAAAATGAAGCGCAGCAGGCTGCCGCCGAAGCTGCTGAAAAGTATACGGCACTTGAGGCTAAAGCCGCCGAAACAGCCAGCCAGCTGGCGGCGCTCAAAGAAGAATCTGCGGCAAAGATCAAAACCCTGACCGGCGAGCTGGCCGCAGCCCAGGCAAGCGCGGAGAAAGCCGCTAAAAATGCCGCTGACGAGCTGACCGCTGCGAAGGAAACCGCGGAAAAAGCGGCAGCCGAAGCCGCCGCTGCGTTGAAGTCTGCCAAGGAGGAAGCCGCTGCCGCCGCGCAAGCGCTGGAAATGGCAAAGGAAGAAGCTGCCAAAGCTGCCGCCGATGCCGAGGCAAACCTGATATCCATCCAGCAGAAGGCTACCGTTGACGCTGAAGCTGCTGCTGCAGCCATGAAATCCCTGCAGGATTCTGCCTCTGCCGAAGCCGAAAAAGCGGTCTCAGCATTGGAGCAGGCAAAAGCAGAAGCTGCCGCTGCGGCCGAAAGCGCCGCTGCTGAATTAGAAAAGGTCAAGGCAGACGCTGCCGCTGCCGCTGAGACTGCTGCTGCCGAATTGAAGCAGGCCAAGGCGGATGCTGCCGCTGCCGCTGAGGCTGCCGCTGCCGAATTGGAGCAGGCCAAGGCGGATGCTGCCGCTGCCGCTGAGACTGCTGCTGCCGAATTGGAGCAGGCCAAGGCGAATGCCGCCGCTGAGCTGGAAAAAGCACAATCCGAAGCTGCTGCCCAGGCAGCAGAAATCGAAAAGCTGACCGGTTCCGTTTCTGAGCTGACCGAAAAACTGATTGCTGCGGACGAAAAAGCGGCTGCGGATGCCCAGCTGATCGAAGCTTATGAAGCCCTTCGCGCCGCAGGCGAAGCCATTCAAAACAACGAAGGCGACGATATTCCGGACGCGCTGCAGAAAACATACAATGATGCGCTGGATACCCTGATGGGGCTTTTGAATCAGTAATCCACTTGTAATATTATTCCACCTCTAAGTACCTGCATGAACAAGCAGAGATTTGACGGGAAGGGAGACGAGCGGGAGCGTTCCTTTTCGCAGCCCGAAAAGGAACCGAAAAGGGCTGCGTTTGTCGCCGTAAAAGCAGCAAACATAAACTGAAGCAGGAGCGCTGTCCCCCGCTTCCGGGCAGGCCAGCAAAGCTGGCCTTGCTGTGCGCTTGCGCACAGCGAAAAACCGCCGGACAGACCGAAAAACAAACAAGTTTGTTTTTCCGGCTGACCTGCGGTTTTTCTTTTGCCCGGAAGCTCTCTTGGCCACGTTCAAGCGACAGGCGCAAATTGTATGTTGTTGCATCCAAGCCGGTTCGCCAGCTGGCTTCTTTGCAGCTTTCTTCCCCGGGAAGAAAGCGCGTATCCTCCCCCGCCCAATTTCTGTTTGCCAATTCCGTCTTTTAGACAGTAATATAAAAACTCCCCGCATCCGGCAGGGAGTTTTTTGCCTTACAGAATATACTTGCGCGTATCAAGAGGCTGATGGAAGCTGCGCAGGTGCTCATGCACGTATTCCTGGGTAATGTTCAGGTAAACATCCGGCATTTCATCGCCGCCGGCATTGAAGGACACATCCTCCAGCAATTCCTCAAATACCGCATGGAGACGGCGGGCCCCGATATCCTCCCCCGTTTCATTGGCGGCAAATGCGGCCTCCGCGATGGCCTGCAGCGCCTCCTCCTCAAAGGTAAGGTGCACCTTGTCCGTTTCCAGCAATGCGGTATACTGCCGGGTAAGCGCGTTGTCCGGCTTCACCAGGATATTGACGAAATCCTCCCGGGTGAGGCTCTTCAAGTCCACCCGCACCGGAAAGCGGCCCTGCAGCTCGGGAATCAGATCACTGACCTTGGCCACATGGAAAGCGCCGGCCGCAATGAAAAGCATAAAATCCGTCTTAACCGGGCCGTACTTCGTATTGACCGTGCTGCCCTCCACAATGGGCAGGATATCGCGCTGCACGCCTTCCCGGGATACATCCGGCCCGTGACCGCCGCCATGGCCTGCAACCTTATCAATTTCATCCAGGAAAATGATGCCGTGCTGTTCCGCGCGCCGCACAGCCTCTTCCTGCACGGCGTCCTGATCGATCAGCTTTTCCGCTTCTTCCTGCACCAGGATTTTCCGGGCATCCTTGATTTTCATGCGCCGCTGCTTGGTGCGCGGGGGCATGAGGCCGCCCATCATATCCCCCAGGTTGATGGCGTTGCCGCCCACTTCCAGTTCGGGGGTTTTCTCCGCAATTTCAATTTCGATCTCTTTTTCTTCCCATTCACCGCGCCGCAGCTCTTCCCGCACCTGGTCCCGGCGGCTGCTGAGCCGCTCCTTTTCCTCATCGGAGATTGACGGCTCATTGGCGCTGTGCGGCGCGAGCAGCGCCTGGAACGGATTGTTGCTGGGCTTCTTGGCCGGATATACGATCAGGTTCAGCAGCCGATCCTCTGCCAGCACCTCCGCCCGGGTACGCACCCGGGCTTCATGCTCCTCCCGAACCATGCGCACCGCATTCTCCACCAAATCCCGGATGATGCTCTCCACATCGCGGCCCACATAGCCCACCTCTGTGAATTTGGTTGCCTCCACCTTCACAAAGGGCGCCTGCACCAGCTTAGCCAGGCGGCGGGCAATTTCCGTTTTGCCCACGCCGGTGGGGCCGATCATCAAAATATTCTTGGGAAAAATCTCATCCCGCATTTTTTCATCCACCCGGGCGCGGCGATACCGGCTGCGCAGGGCGATGGCAACGGCCCGCTTGGCCTCATCCTGGCCAATGATATACCGATCGAGTTCCCGCACGATCTCCCGCGGCGTCAGTTCCTTCATGGTTAAACCTCCTCCACGATGATATGATCGTTGGTAAATACGCAAATGGAAGCAGCCACCCGCAGCGCCTTTTCGGCGATTTCCGCTGCGGACAGCTCGGTATTCTCCTTGAGGGCCCTGGCGGCTGCCAGTGCGTAATTGCCGCCGGAGCCGATGGCGCATATGCCATCGTCGGGGTCAATCACTTCTCCCGTGCCAGAGACGATCAGCATATTTTCCTGATCCGCCACAATCATCATGGCCTGCAGCTGTCGCATGGCCTTATCCGCCCGCCAATCCTGGGCCAGGGAAACCGCGGCACGCTCCAGGCTGCCGTTGCATTGGTTCAGCCGCTCCTCAAAGCGCTCGCACAGGGAGAAGGCATCCGCCACCGAGCCGGCAAAGCCCGTAACCACTTTGTCATTATAAATCCGGCGCACCTTTTTGGCGCTGTTCTTGAAAATGGTATTCTCGCCCATAGTCACCTGGCCATCGCCCGCAATGGCAATCTTGCCGTTGCGTTTGACCGCGCAGATTGTGGTTCCCATCATCGACATCGCTGTTTGCTCCTTTGTTTTATTTGGGGACAGCCTTACTGTATAACCGATTTCGCCAAAAGGCAATATCTTTTGTGTCAACTGTCCAGTTTCCCGCTTAAATCCCGCACAAGGGCGATTGATCGTTCGCTGATCAATTCATACCGCTGGGCTTTGTTGCGCACCCGTTTTTCCAGCGGATCAATAAGACCGAAGGTGATGTTCATTGGCTGGAAGGCCGTATTGGGCGTTGCAATATAACGGGCCAGCGCCCCAATGGCGGTAGCTGTACCAAATCGCACAGGCTCCCGTCCGTTCAGCCGCGCAGCCAGGGCCAGCCCGGCCAATAAACCGCTGGCCGCGCTTTCCACATAGCCCTCCACGCCGGTCATCTGCCCGGCAAAATAGGTGCCCGGCCGGCTGATCATCTGATAGGTGTCATCCAGCAGCCCCGGACTGTGCAGGAAGGTGTTCCGATGCATGACGCCATAACGGGCAAACTCCGCGTTTTCAAGTCCTGGAATCATGCCGAACACCCTTTTCTGTTCCCCGAACTTCAGCCGTGTCTGAAAGCCCACCAGGTTGAACATGCTGCCCGAGGCATCATCCTGGCGCAGCTGCACGATGGCATAAGCCTCTTTTCCTGTCCGCGGGTCCGGAAGGCCGACAGGCTTCATGGGGCCGAACGCCAGCACCATGTGGCCCCGGCGCGCCATGGATTCCACCGGCATGCAGCCCTCAAACACCATGTTCTCCTCAAAGCCGTGCACAGGGGCCGTTTCCGCGGAGAGCAGCGCATCCACAAAGGCATCATACTGTGCCTTGTCCATCGGGCAGTTGAGGTAATCATCTCCCCTGCCGTATCGGGATGCCCGGAACACCTGGCTCATATCCAGTGAATCCGCCATTACAATGGGCGCCGCTGCGTCGAAAAAATGCAGCGTGCTCATGCCTGGCAGGGCGGCAATCATTTCCGCCAGAGCGTCGCTGGTCAGCGGCCCTGTGGCGATGATTACCGGTCCCTCCGGGATCTCCGTTACTTCTTCTTCCTTTACGGTAACACAGGGGTGCGCGCGCAGCGTATCCGTGATGTATCCGGAAAAGCGCTCCCGATCCACCGCCAGCGCCCCGCCGGCGGGAACACGGGCAGCATCCGCCGCGCGCATGATCAGGGAATCCAGAACGCGCATTTCCTCCTTGAGCAGGCCAACGGCATTCTGCAGACGGTCTGACCGCAGGGAATTGCTGCACACCAACTCCGCAAACAGCGGGCTTTTGTGGGCAGGGCTCATCCGGCGGGGTTTCATTTCATACAGCGTTACTTCCACCCCGCGCTTTGCCAGCTGCCAGGCCGCCTCGCAGCCCGCAAGCCCGGCGCCGATCACCGCTGCTTTCATTCCCCATCCTCCGCCGGCCGCTTTACTTCCACGCGATGGCGGCAGGTCTCATTGGCACACAGGTGCCACTGTTCTCCTTTGCTGTTGCGCTTCAAGGTCATATAGCTGCCGCATTTGGGGCAGCGTTCATCCACGGGCAAATCCCAGCTGACAAAATCGCATTCCGGATAATGCTCACAGCCATAAAATTTGCGGTTTTTCCGGCTGGTTTTTTCCAGCAGGCGGCCGCCGCACTTGGGGCACTTGGCCTCTATATAATTCAGCACCGGCATGGTATTGCGGCAATCCGGGAAATTGGGGCAGGCCAGGAATTTTCCGTACCGGCCCACGCGGTACACCATGTTGGCGCCGCACTTATCGCAAATGACATCGCTGGGTTCATCCCGGAGCTCCACCTTTTCGATGGTGGTTTCCGCTTCCTCCAGCATCTTTTTGAAGGGCGGGTAAAAGTCCCGCAGCACCTGTTTCCAGGCCACGGAACCGCCTTCGATGGCATCCAGTTTATCTTCCATCTGGGCCGTGAACTCGGTATCCACGATTTCCCCAAAATACTGGGTCATGACGTTGGTCACCATGCGGCCCAGCTCCGTGGCAAACAGCCGTTTATTCTCCCGGGTTACATAGCCCCGGGCGATGATGGTGGTGATGGTGGGCGCATAGGTGGACGGACGGCCGATGCCCTTTTCATCCAGCATACGCACCAGGGAGGCTTCCGTATACCGCGGCGGCGGCTGGGTGAAATGCTGCTCACTGTCGATGCTCTGAATGGTCACCGCATCACCCACCTGCATCTGGGGAAGCACGGTTTCGCTGGCTTCCGCCGTCTCGTCCGAGCCCTCTTCATAAATGGTGGTGAAGCCCGCAAAGCGCTTCTTTTCCCCATAGAACCGCAGGCCAACCCCGGCCCCGGCAATTTCCATGCTCATGGTATCGTACTGGGCATTATTCATCTGGCTGGCTACGAAGCGGGAATAAATCAGACGGTACAGCTGGAACTGTTCCTTGGTCAGCGAGCCCTTGATGCTGTCCGGCGTGCGGCGGGCATCGGTGGGACGGATGGCCTCATGGGCGTCTTGGGCGTTGCTGCGGCCCTTATAGATATTGGGCTCTTCGGGCAGATAGTTGGCCCCAAAGGCTTCCCCGATGAACTCCCGCACCGCCGTCAGCGCCTCTTCGCTGACCCGGACAGAGTCCGTACGGATATAGGTGACAAGGCCCTGCATGCCTTCCCCTTCCAGCTCAATGCCTTCATACAGCTGCTGCACCACCTGCATGGTTTTCTGGGTGGTGAAATTGAGCTTGCGCCCCGCCTCCTGCTGCAGGGAGGAGGTGGTAAAGGGCGGCGCAGGCTGTTTCTTCTTTTCGCCGTATTTGATGTCCTGCACCCGGAAGGCGGCATTTTCCACCCGCTTCCGGGCAGAGAGCATTTCCTGCTCATTGCTCATGGCGGCCTTTTTGCCATCCAGGGTGACCAGGCGGGCTTTGAAGGTTGTTTTCCGGGTGCGGGCATTGGGCAGAACGGCATGGGCTGTAATATCCCAGTATTCCTCCGGAATGAATGCTTCTATTTCCTGCTCCCGCTCCACTACCATCCGGGTGGCAACGCTCTGCACGCGGCCGGCGGACAGACCCTTTTTGATCTTTGCCCACAGCAGCGGGCTGATGGTATAGCCCACCAGGCGGTCCAGCGCGCGGCGCGCCTGCTGGGCATCCACCAGCCCCATATCCAGGGTACGGGGATGCTGCAGGGCATTTGTTATCGCTTTTTTTGTAATTTCGTGAAATTCAATGCGGCACGGCGCGTTCAAATCCATATCCAGCGTCTGCGCCAGGTGCCAGGAAATGGCCTCTCCCTCCCGGTCCGGGTCTGTTGCCAGAAAAATTTTGCTGGCATTTTTCGCTTCTTTGCGAATTTTCGCCAGGATTTTTCCCCGGCCGTGGATGGTGATGTATTTTAACTCAAAGTCATGCTCCGGGTCGACACCCAGCTGAGATTTTGGCAAATCCCGCACATGGCCCTGGGATGCTTCCACTTTGTATCCTTTTCCCAGAAATTTGGCGATCGTCCGCGCCTTGGCGGGGGATTCCACAATAACAAGTTTTGATGCAGCCACTTGGTAACATCCTCCGATTCGTTCTTGATTCAGGTTGTTTTTAATGCATAGACGCGCCCGGCGCACAATTCCACCAGGCCGTCCAGCTCCATCAGGGTCAATTCACCGGTCAACGCATCCGTCGGGATGCCCGTTTCCTCTGCCAGTTCCTCAAAGCGCTTGGGCTCATCCAGCATCAAAAGGGCAATCCGGCGCTGAAGCTCGGGCAGGTCGCGGAGGCGCTCCTCCAGCAGGAAGGATTCCTGCTGCACCCTTTCCTCCTTTGCCCAGCCCATATCTACCAGTATATCCTGGGCGCAGGTGCATATACCGGCACCGTCCCGCAGCAGCCGGAGCGGCGCCGCGCTGCCGGGAGCATCCACCGCGCCCGGCAGGGCAAACACGTCCCTGCCCTGTTCCGCCGCCAGACCGGCCGTGATCATGGTTCCGCTGCGGGCATGGCCTTCTATCAGCAGCAGCGCGGCGCTGATTCCGCTGATGATGCGATTGCGGATGGGGAAGTGATACGCCAGCGGCTCGGACCCGAAGGGAAATTCCGTGATGACGGCGCCGCCGCTGTCCACAATCCGTTTCGCCAGATCGCGGTTTTCCTCGGGATATACGGTATCAATCCCGCATCCCAGCACCCCGACCGTGCGGCCGCCGCCGGCCAGGGCGCCTTCATGGGCCGCCGTATCAATGCCCCGCGCCAGACCGCTGACCACCGTAATCCCTGCCTGGGCCAGCTCCTTGGCGATGGCAAACGCCTGGCTGCGGCCATACCGGGTATCCCGTCTGGAGCCGACGATCGCCACGCTCTTTTCGTCCGCGGCGCAGCAGCCCCGCACAAACAGCGCATGCGGCGGATCCGCAATCTGGCTCAGCAAGGCAGGATACTCAGCCTCACCCCGGAAAATCACATCGGCCCCGCTGGCCTCCAACTGATCCAGCAAATGGCGGGCTGTTTGCTTTTTGATCGCCCGCATTTCCCGTACAGCCTTTTCGCCCACGATCTCCACGACGCCCTGGTCCATGCAGGTGAGAATACGCTCCGCGCTTCCGTACGCCTCCAGCAGCGCCTGTTCCTGCCGCCAGCTGAGGCTGTGCACGCATTGCAGCGCAATCCGGTATATCTGCTCTCTGGTATAGCTTCGCATATAGGCTCCCATGTTCCTTTACAAGAAAAACGAATGCGTTTTTCTTAAGGAAAACGCGTTCATTTTCTTTGACATGTTAGCACACTTTTATTTAAAAGACAATGGCTCCGCAAAAAAATAATCCCGGGCAGACCGGCTGCTGCCGATCTGCCCTGATTTTATCTGCTCCAGTATTTTGCATCCAGCATACGGTATTGAATCGCTTCTGCCATGGCCGGGGCGGAAATTTCCTGTTCTCCCCGTAAATCCGCTATGGTGCGCGCCACCTTCATCAGGCGGGTATAGCCCCGCATGCTCAAAGCATATTTTTCCGCCGCCCGGGCCAGCAGCGCGTTAGCTGCGCCTGACGCGTTTGCCAATTCCTCAATGTGTTTGTTTGTCATCTGGGCATTGCAGGTAATGCCGGCCCGGGCAAAACGGATATGCTGCAGGCTTCTTGCCTGCTCCACCCGTTCCCGCACCGCCTGGCTGCTTTCCCCCGGCTTGCTGTCCGTGATCTCGTCCACCGGCACAGCATCCACCTCAATATGGATATCAATGCGATCCAGCAGCGGCCCGGAAATCCTGTCCAGGTATCGCCGTATCTCATGGGAGCCGCAGCGGCATTGCCGAACCGTGCTGCCATAATATCCGCAGGGGCAGGGGTTCATGCTGGCCACCAGCATGCAGCGGGACAGATACTGGGTATGCGCCCGGACCCGGGTGACCGTGCAAACGCCGTCCTCCAGCGGCTGACGCAGCGCCTCCAGCGCCGTGCGGGAGTATTCCGGCAGTTCATCCAGAAAAAGAACGCCGTTATGCGCCAGGGATATTTCTCCGGGCATCGCGTTTGCTCCGCCGCCCACCAGGGACGGCATGGAAGCCGAATGATGCGGCGTTCGGAAGGGACGCTCCGTCAGCAGCCCGGAGCCGGGCGGCAAAATGCCCGCCACAGAATGAATCCGGGTGGTTTCAAAGGCCTCCTCCATGGTCATCTGGGGCAGAATGCCCGGCAGACAGCGGGCAAGCATGGTTTTGCCGCTTCCCGGCACGCCTACCATCAGCATGTTATGTCCCCCGGCTGCCGCCACTTCCAAGGCCCGCCGGGCACCCAGTTGGCCGCGGACGCTGCGCAGATCGCAGCTGACGGTTCGCTCCCGCAGGCATTCCGCATAGGTTTTCTGCACCTGCGCCAGCAGGGGCGCATCCCCGGACAGATGCATCACAGCCTCATACAGCGTATGGGCCGGATACACCTGCATGCCCTGAACCGCCTGCACCTCCTGGGCGTTTTCCGCGGGCAGCACCACCTGCCGGATGCCATGCTCATGGGCAGAAATTACCAGGGAAAGCGCGCCGCGCACCGGCACAAGCCGGCCATCCAGCGCCAGCTCCCCCATCAGCAATACATTGCTGACATCCACAGGCTTGATTTGCCGCGTGGCAAGGATGATGGCCGTGGCTATGGAAAGATCAAAAGCGGCCCCTTCCTTGCGCACATCGGCCGGGGACAGGTTGACCGTCACATGTCCGGACGGGGTCATAAACCCATTGTTTTTCAGCGCCGCATAGACCCGATCGCGGCTTTCCCGCACGGCGGTATCCGGCAGACCCACCATATTAAACGCGTAGGCACCGGAGGCCACAAAGGCCTCCACCGTGACGGGAACGCCCTCCACGCCCTGCAGGGCAAAACAGCATGTGCGTGCAAGCATGGGCACCGCCCCTCGCTTTCATCAGAAGTACAGCCAGCCCTTGAACCACTGCATGGCGCGCAGCCAATCCGTGCTGGCGGAAATGCCGCTGGCATACGGGAAGAACGCAATGAAAAGGCCCAGTGAAATGACCAGATACAGAATCAGCAGCGCTGTTACCCATTTTCCCAGCCGCAGCGTCACTGTCCCGTTCGCTTTCTCCTGCAGGCCTTCCGGCACATCGTGATTGAACCAGCGGCCCATCCCCGCCAGCAGACGATGATGCCAGGAAGGCACCAAAATGGGCTGATCCGCGCTGTCCAACAGTAAATCAAAGCACAGCGCCGCGCACAGAATGATGAATGGCACGGACGGGAAGTAGTGATAGATGTACGTTCCGCGCGGCACCAGCGTCCAGGGAACGTACTGGGCCGCAAAGCCGATCAGCAGAATGGCCGGGCGCATATCGTTTTGCCGAGTATGCAGGACCAGGCCCTTCTCCCGGTCAAGATGACGTGACAGCCAGAGCAATGCCACGGCCGCAATGGCAGCCAGTCCGCCCCACCATACAGCGGGATTGCCGAACGCGGCAATGGTCTGCGCCGTATTGCCCTTTACGCCGCCGGAGTAATACCACATGGGCTTGGCAATCACCGGCCACTGATACCAGGGAGAGTAGAACGGGTGATCCATGCCAAGGCGGGGGGTGCTGTGATAGCCCAGCATGCCGCCTGTGACGCCGGTTTCAAAATAATCTCCCACCGCTGCCCGAATCACGCGTTTTACCGTCACGCCGGAGGGCGAGTAGGGCAGGAAATAGGGAATATAGGAAATATAATAGATGATCAGCGGCACTGCCACAAAGAACACCAGACAGCAGGCCAGGGTAATGATCGGCCGGCTGTAAATGCCCGCCGCGGCATTGCTGTATCGCGGATTATCCGGATGCTCCGCCCTGTGGGCCCGGGCTTCCAGGGACTGGGTAAACCGCCGGTACAGGCTCCAGAAGAACAGCACGGCCAGACCCACGCCGGCATAGCAGCCCGTCCATTTGCTGGCCACCGCCAGGCCCATGCACAAGCCGGAAAGGAACAGGGGCACCAGCGTTTGCCAAAACTTCATACGCCAGTAATCCATGCGGACATAATAGACCATGAACACCATGGACCAGAGGATAAACAGCACCACAAAGCTGTCGATGGTGGCGATGCGTGTCTGGGTAAAGTGCATGCAGTCCACTGCCATCAGGAACATGGCCGCAAAGGCCGTGATCCGGCGTTTTGTCAGCATCTTGCCCAGCAGATACAGGCCGGGAAGCATCAGCACGCCTGCCATGGCGCCGGCAAAGCGCCAGCCGAAGGGCGTCATGCCAAAAATACCGATGGAGAACGCCATCAGCACCTTGCCCAGGGGCGGATGGGAGGTTTCGTAGGGATAGTAGGAATAATCCCCCCGCATAGCCAGATAATGCTCATAGGCCGTCCGGGCGTGGTAAATTTCATCGAAGTAGGTGCTGTTATACCATCCCGGCTCGCCAAAGAAAGCATCCTGCTCATCCACCAGGGCTTCCGCCCCGGCGCTGACCGAGGCCACCGGATAAACTATCTGCGTCTCAGGATCCCGCAAAATGACTTCATACAGGGTGGTGGCAATGCTTTGGGCCTCAATGCGCACATAACGTCCAAACAGCATCGCAGGCACAGCGGAATAGTTTCTGGTTTCCTCATAGGTTTGCACTTCGCAGAGGTATTGCCACTTGAAGCACTGGCCTTCTTTTATTTGCGCCCAATATGGCTCGCTCCAGCTTTCCCCGTCATCGCTGACGCGGACGATGAATTCCTGATCCCGGCCGTGTATGCCGCCAAGATAGAGCATATTCAGCGCATGGCGCTCGCCCAGATCGATCACAGCTGTTTCATCCGCTGCGGCGGAGCGCCACCACGTCTGCGGGGATTTGACTGCGCCCAGATTGGTCAGCGCCACAACAGCATACACCGCGGTGACGCCCAGCATAATCAGCCAATCCTGCCAACGCATCGCCGCAATGGGCATGGGCTGCTCCAGCTCCAGCCGGGAAGGGGCAACAGCGGGCGCCGCCCCCTGCGGCACTTCCGCTGCCTTTTTACCCGAATCCGCCATCACGGCATACCTTTTATCGGCGCAAATACTGGCAGCGGTCATTCCGGCCAGGAAGGTTGCCGTACATTGGATGGCCGCAATCACATATTCCAGAGCCGCGCTGTCGCTTTCAATGCCGAAGGACGGCGCATTCAGATGCCCCGCGCTGCCGCCGATGCGGATTCCGCGATCCAGCACAAGGCTTACATTGAGGAACACGGAGGCGGACACCACGGCAAACAGCAGGTATACCCGCGCGTCCCGCTCCAGAACACAGGCCAGGGCAAGCAGCAGCACAGCCGCGAACAGATAGCGCTCATGCATCATCACGCCCAGATTGCACAGCAAAATCAGCAGCACGGCGCCCAACAGCGGCAAATGGCGGATTTCGCCGCCTGCAATATACAGGCCGGCGCACAGCAGCACGCTGAAGACAATCACCAGGGTGCCCAGCGCGCTGAAGGGCATGGGGATGGCTGTCATGGCAAGCGCTGCCAGCAGCGCTCCAGCCAGCGCCGCCTGGCGCTTTCTGTCCTTGCGATACCAGGCGCCGCGCAGCGCAGCCGCAGCCATGCCGCCCCAAAGAAGCGCAGCCACTGCCAGCCGGATAAACCAGGCTGAAGGCATGGACACATCGATCCAGTTTTTATTGAACAGGAAATACAGGTTGCATGCGTTCACTGTTACATTGTCATAGTATCCCATGGTGCTGCGGTAGAGCGAGATGATCCACCAGCCCTCCGAATTGTCCATATTGGGAGAGAAGGGAAGAATCACCGCAGCGCCAATGGCAGCCGCCAGCGCCAAGCCCAGCGCCGTCTGTCTGTACAGCTTTCTGTTTCCCTGCCGCACCAGAACCACAACCAGTGCCAAAAGGCCCAGCGGGCCGAACATCAGCGCCTGGGGTTTCATCAGCACAGACAGCATATAAATTGGAAGCGCCGCCGCCCAACGCTGTTCAATGGCAAGCACAACCACCAGCAGCAGACAGAAGGTCATAACGCTGTCCGCCTGTCCCCAGGCCGCCCCCGTCGCAAAGGTCAGCGGATTAAATGCATACAGGGCTGCCAGCGCCAGCGCACCCTTGCCGGAAAGGCGTTTGCTGGCAAAGGCGTACAGCACGCCCACTGCCGCGGCATCGCAAAGAATGGACGGAAGCTTTACCAGCATTTCCGTCATGCCGGTTCCAAGGGCGTTGCCGATATGTCCCAGCAGACCAAGCACCAGAATATACCCCGGCGGGTAATCGCAGAACCCCACCGTATTATAAAAATCCGCGGCGCCGGATTTGGCCATGAAGCTGCCCCAATATGTGAAGCAGCCAATATCCACCGCATAGCCTGGAATCAGCTGGGCGACGGCCAGCCGGGATGCCAGGGAAACCAGCATGAGCCCAATCAGCACGCGCCAATTCAGCTGTTTCTTTTCCTGCGCCTGCGCAGCGGAAAACACCTGCCTGCGCTGGGCAAAGCACACAGCGGCATATACGCAGGCAATTACCACAAGCCATGGCCAGGCAGGGGAAGCCATTCCGGTATCCGAGGAAGAAGACTTCTGATTTTCCCGATACCAATTTTCCACCGTCACGCCGGAAGGGGCGCTTGCAACCTGCTCCAGGGAAAGATTGCGGAAGGAAGCAGTGCCCACCGCTTCCCCGCTGTAACCGCCCAGGCGCGCAAAGACGGTGATGCTCTTTTGTTTTTCTCCGGTGCGTCCATACAGGCGCACGGCCGTCCACTCCCCGGCGCTGTCGTACACGCTTTCAGAAAAGGAATAGACGTCCGCCACCGACAGATTGGCTCCCCGGCCACCCTCTGCCTCCGCTTTGATTTCTCCGCTCAGGCAATACAGGGCATTGGGCTGCACATCCACCTGCTGAGCAAAGCGGGCATCGTTCAGCTCATGGTTCACGATGGTCACAGCGCCGTTTCCGGCGGAGTAATCCGTAAATCCTACGGTTTTTACGTAGTCCTCCGTATACCAGTCCTGGGGCATGCCCTGGGAATCCAGCAGGCTGAAAGCACTGTTTTTCAGCAGGTTACCCTGCTGCACCATGATTTGCTTATGGCGCAGAGTCAGCGTCAGCGCGCCGGCAACGGCCAGCAGCAGCACTGCCGCAATCCAGGGCCAAATGCGTTTTGATTTCATAAATTCTCCTAAAATGCGTTTTCGATATACCGCGCGCCGGCACGGGTAAACTCGATAATATCAAACCGGCAAGGCGCTTCGCTGATGGCCTTCCGCTGCAAATACGCGTCTGCCGCGCGGCGGATCCTGCGTCTTTTCTCCATTGTAACCGCATCTGCCCCGCCGCCCAGCCCGGCAGCCGGCCTTGCCTTGACTTCAATGAAAACCACCGCATCGCCATCCCGGGCAATCAAATCGATTTCCCCGTCCCGGGCCCGGTAGCGCCGGGCAAGCACCCGATATCCCCGTGCCCGAACCAATCTTGCCGCACGGAGCTCATACAAAAAGCCCAGTTGATAGCTATTCATAGGAATTTTCCGATGAAGGTCATCCGGTGGGCCGGGCAGGGGCCGAACTGCCGGATGGCCGAAATATGCTCCGCCGTGCCGTAGCCTTTATGCCGGGCAAACCCATACTGCGGATACTGCTCGTCCAGTGCCCCCAGCTCCCGATCCCGGGTCACCTTGGCCACAATGCTGGCCGCCGCGATGGAATAGGAAACGGCGTCCCCGTGGATGATGGGGATTTCCGGCGCGTCCAACCCAAGGTTTTTGACCGCGTCGATCAGATAGATATTGGCCTGCGCTTCCGCAGCGGCGCGGCGCATGGCGTTCATGGTGGCCTGCAGGATACTGATCTGATCAATCTCCGCGGCGTCCGCCCTGCCCACGCCAACAAACAGCGCGGTTTTTATAATTTCATCATACACTTGTTCCCGGCGCTTGGGCGACAGCTTTTTGCTGTCATCCACCCAATCGATCACCGGCTCCGGCGGCAAGATCACGCAGGCAGCCACCACGTTGCCCGCCAGCGGGCCTCGCCCGGCCTCATCCATGCCTGCCACACGGCTGCATTGCTGCCAATAGGGCTGATCATGGAGAATCATGGCGGTTTGACGCTCAATCCTGTCGCTGCGCATGGGGCTCCTCCCTTGTATTTTCTTCCGTTTTGTCCGTTTCATGCGGACGCTCCAGGGTGATGCGGCCCAGCTTTCCATCCCGGAATTCATCCAGCACCACGGCGCAGGCGCGCTCAATATCCAGTTCTCCCCCGCGCATCAGAAAGCCCCTGCCCCTGCATACAGCTTCCACCAGCGCCTGGCCACGCAGGGTCATATCCGAAATATGGTAGCGCTTTTCCAGCATTTCCGGCGAGATCTCCGTCAGCTCTTCCAGCAGGCTGCAGGTGAGGGCAAAGGTATCCACCACTTCATCCTTGATGGCGGAAATATAGGCCAGATGCTTTGCCGCGACGGGGTCATCCAGCCGGGGCCACAGCATGCCCGGCGTATCCAGCAGCTCCAGATATTCCCCCACGCGCACCCATTGGTTGGCCCGGGTAACGCCGGGGCGGTCGCCCACCTTGGCGATGCTGCCGCCATGCAGGCGGTTGATCAGCGTGCTCTTGCCCACATTGGGCACACCCACCACCATCACGCGCACTGTGCGGCGCATTCCCCGGGCTGCGCTGCGCTCCACCCGCTCCCGGGTCAGCTGCTCAATGGCCTTCAGCACCTCCCGCGCGTTCTTATCGGCGGAAACGGCGCTGCACCGGATTCCGCGCTGCTGAAAATATTGCAGCCAGCGCTTTGTCTGAACGGGGTCAGCCAGATCCGCTTTATTGAGCAAAAGCACCCTGGCCTTGTTCCGAAGCATCTGATTGAGCACAGGGTTCCGGCTGGAATAGGGCAGCCGCGCATCGCACAGCTCGATGACTGCGTCCACCCGCGCCACCTGCTCCTGCAGCAGCCTTTTGGCTTTGGCCATGTGGCCGGGATACCAGTTAATTTGCATACCTACCTCGTACAGCAAAAATCCACGAATGAATGATACCGTTTAATCATACCATGCAACGCCCCAAAAATCCAGTAAAAAAAGCCCGGCACGCCAAATACCGGGCAAGTTTTATATTGGATTCAGTCCGTGGCAAAGTTGGTAAAATATCCCTGAATCAGCACCACAGGCGTTCCGCGGTCACCGCTGCCGCTGGTCAGGTCGCAAAGGCTGCCCAGCAGATCGGTATAGCGGCGCGGCGTAGTGCCCTGGGAGGCCATCTGCCCTTTGAGGTTGCTGTCCTTCTGGCGGATTTTTTCCCGCATAGCCTGAGCCAGCGCGTCGCCGGAAAGCTCTTTCAGGTCGTTATCGGCAAAGTATTTCATCTTCAGCTCGTTGGGGGTTCCGACCAGGCCGTCGGTATAGGCCGGGGAAACCACCGGATCCGCCAGCTCCCAAATGCCGCCCACAGGATCCTTGAAGCAGCCGTCGCCGTAGACCATCACTTCCATGTGTTTGCCGGTGGCATCCAGCAGCGCCTGCTGCAGCTTCCGCACAAAGGCATCGCAATCCCGCGGGAACAGCTTCACCTTATCTTCGGTCGCCTTGTTGCTGCCCAGAATGCCATACTGGGGATTGAAGCCGCTGCCATCCACGGACGCCGTCATGATATCGTCCATGCCGATCACCTGCGCGCCCTTGGCCCGCAGAATGCGCTTGGTCCGGGCGCGGGTGTGGATATCGCAGGCAATCACCTTTTTGGTGTACTGCAGAATATAGGCCGGGTCATTGGAAAAGACCACTTCCACCTTGGGCGCGCAGGTACGGTAAAACTCGATGTAATCCATGCCCGTAAAGGGGTGCACGGTATTCATGCCGAACACCCGGCGGAAGCCCGCGTAGTCAAAGCTGTCGCTGTAGGGATTGACGCCCTTTTCATCCAGCATATCCCAGGAAACCAGCGCATTGCCCACCTCATCTGACGGATAGCTCAGCTGGATGACAACGCCCTCCGGGGAGGCCATGGTCATGGCGCGCAGCAGGATGCTGAAACGGTTGCGGCTGAAAATGGGAAACACAATCCCGATGGGGCCTTCGCCCAGCTTGGCGCGGATATCCGCCGCAATCTGTTCGCAGGTAGCGTAGTTGCCCTGTGTACGGCCCACCACGGCTTCCGTCACCGCCACGATATCCCGATCATGCAATTCAAACCTCTCAGCAGCCGCCGCGTCACAAACGCTCTTTGTGACCGCCGCCACCAGATCATCCCCCTGTTGGAAAACCGGAGTTACAATGCCTCGTGCCGTCACACCTGTTGCGCGCATATTCTTGACGTCCTCCTTTGCGGGTGATTTCTGAAAAACAACAAAAAATATTATAGCACGCAATCATCCGTTTTGCAATTCCCGCCACGATCTTCTCCTGTATTCCCGCTGTACGAATTCCCGCCGGTCTGCCTGATCCGCCGGATAATTCCACCTTGCATCCTGAATGCATTTATGGTATGATAAAAAAAGTTTGAAAATGCGTCTCGCAGTGCCTGATGCCCTTTTCGGCAATTCAAATCGGTTTTTGCCGTCAGCACTGCGGGCCACTGATCAAGCCGCTTTGAAAACCCTTTGTGTTTTTATACTGAAGGATTTCCGGCATGTGCGCCTGTACCTCAGTAGGATAGAGGGTCCGCCTCCTAAGCGGAACGCCGCGCGTTCGACTCGCGCCAGGCGCGCCAAAGCCCGTTATGCAGCAAACGCTGTTAGCAACGCTTTGCTGCATAACGGGCTTTCTTTTTTCTTTTCCCAAATCTGATTCCGTCGTTTATTTTCTAAATATCTGCGTGAACAAGCAGAAATTGAACGGGGAGGATACGCGCTTTCTTCCCGGGGAAGAAAGCTGCAAAGAAGCCATCTGGCAATGCAGCTTGAGCGCAAAAACAAACAATTTGCGCCTGTAACTTGAACGTCGCCAAGAGAGCTTCCGGGCGTAAGAAAAGCCTGAAAATTTCCGATAAAACAAGCTTGCTTGTTTTTCGGCAATTTTCAGGCTTTTCCCTGTGCGCTTTGCGCACAGCAGGGCCAGCTTCGCTGGCCTGCCCGGAAGCGGGGAGCGGCACTTCTGTTTCAGCTTGCGATTGCAGCTTTTACGGCGTTAAAAGAAGGTTTTCTGCTTCTCTTTTGACGCAAAAGAGAAGCGTTTTCCCCCTTTCCTGCTTTCACGGCCACAAGCGGGGTTTCTCTGCTTCGCTCTTTGTCGCAAAGAGAAAAAAGCCCCCGTTTGTTCCCTCCCGGATCGGTTGATCCGCTTACTCGATGGTCAGAATATCCGCAAACCCGGTTACGTCAAAGACTTCCCGAACGATTTCATTGCAATGAACCACTTTCATGCTTCCCTTTGCATGCATGGTGCGCTGTGCCACAAGCAGCACCCGCAGGCCGGCGGAGGAGATATACTCCAGCCCGCTGAAATCCAGCGTCAGCTCGGTAACACCGTCAAGGTTCTCCGTGATTTCCTTCTCCAGATCCGGCGCGGTAATGGTATCCAGGCGGCCTTCCAGTGCGATTTCCAAGGCGGTTCCGGTTTGCTTTTTGGTTATATTCATATGCTTATCCTCCTATTTCTGCAAATGCCTTGTTTTTATCAGTTAAACTTTTTACTGACCGTCATATCCACCAGACCGCCGCGAATGGCGATTTTCACATCGTCCGTCAGTTTCCGCAAGACAGAACGCTCATAACCATCCCATTCAGAATCCTCAAATGCATTGTTGGGCAGATCCTTCAGGACATCTACAGGCAGATCATTTTCCGGATGATCCGGTTCCGCCGCCATGGCTTCCTCAAAAACATTGCGCAGATAGCCCAGGAAGGTTTTGGCAGCTTCATTCTTTCTGGACGTGGTGGAATTGATCAGCTGATACCGCTTTTCCTTGTCCATCACTGTTTTGGTTGTCATGTGCAGGTCGTACTGTCCCTCTGCGCTTTCAATCCAGAAGGAAGCCTGCATTTCGCCGGTCACGCTTCTGGCCAGAGAAAGCATTTCTTCGGTGATCAGCTGCAAACGCACAGACGCTTGCTCTCCCAGGCCCTGCATGGCGGCAACCTTCTTCGTTTCCGCAATCGCATCCTGGAAACCGTTGCCCTGATTGTCGATCTTGATCATGTCAGACTTCATTGCACGTTACCTCCTTAATTGTTAAATACGTTTTTGTATGATCAGAACGTTCATGCCGTTTTCATACCGGTAGTCCACCCGGTCCATGGTTTTTTTGACAAGAAAGATGCCCAATCCCCCGATGCCGCGTTCCTCCAGGGCGGTGTTCACATCCGGGTCGTCCTTGGCCAAGGGATTAAAAGGGATGCCGCTGTCCATCAATGTGATGGTCACCATCCGGGCGGCTTCCTCAAAATCAAACCGCACTGTGGCGTCGCCCGTCCCTTCCGGATAGGCGTAATGGGCAATGTTGCCAAACAGCTCGTCAATGGCCACGTCTATTTGCATTTGGGCTTTCATGGGGCAGTCCAGCGCTTCCAGCTGTTCATCGATAAAAGCTGTCACATGGGGAATTTGCTCCACCGCGGCCTGCACCGTCAGTTCTTTCATTGTGCCTCGCCCCCTGTTCCCTTGTATTCCATGCAAAGCATGGTCAAATCGTCAAATTGCTCAGCCTCCAGCACAAAGCCATCCACTGCTTTTCTTACGTTTTTCAGCACTTCCAGGGGCACTGCCTTCGGCTGGGCGTTCAGCGCAGCCAGCATCCGTTCCGTGCCGAAAAGCTCGTTCTGCGCATTGGTGGCCTCTGCCACGCCATCGGTATACACAAACAGCTTGGATCCGGGCCGCAGCTGAAGCTCGTATTCCTTGTACCGCACGCCTTCCATGCCGCCGATTACAAACCCATGCTTATCCTTAAACAGTTCAAACTGACCATCCGCCTGCTTCAAGGCCGGATATTCATGCCCCGCGTTGGCGGCGGTCAATTTGCCGGTGGAAAGCTCCAGGATGCCCAGCCATACCGTAACGAACATCTGCGCTTCGTTATTGGAGCAAATGGCCTCGTTGGTTTTCGCCAGAATTTCGGCAGGAGAGCGGCCCAGCATGGCCACGCTTTGCAGGATGATTTTGGATGCCATCATAAACAGCGCAGCGGGCACGCCCTTGCCGGACACATCAGCAATCACCATGCACAGGTGGTCGTCATCGATCAGGAAATAATCATAGAAATCGCCGCCCACTTCCTTGGCCGGATCCATGCTGGCAAAAATATCAAATTCCTTCCGGTCCGGGAACGCGGGGAAGATATGGGGCAGCATGGCCGCCTGAATCTGGGTTGCAAGGGAAAGCTCGGTACCGATGCGTTCCTTCTCCGCGGTCACCCGTTTGACGGTATCCAGGTATTCCACTGTTTTGTGGGAAATTGCCGCAAAGGACTGCGCCAGCTCCTCCACCTCATCCCCTGTGCGGTAGGCGTCCTCCATTTTGAATTCAAGGTTCGTTTCGCTAAGTTGGGAAATCCGCCAGGTGATGGTATTCAGGGGCTTAACAATCCGCTTGCCCAGCACCAGTGCCCCGGCCAGCATCAGCAGCGTAACGCCAATCAGAAGCACCATGGCGGTATTGCGGGAATGCCTTGTGCTCTCCAGGTACGCGGCGGTGGTTTCCTGCTGAATCTGCTCGTAGCTGCCCTGCAGCATGGCCGCTGGCTGACCCACCGCCTCCTGGCTGCACACCGAAATAAGCGTCCAGCCCACCGTTTGCATGGGCACGCCAATCATGTAATGCCCGCCGTCCTCCAGCTCCACCAGCCGCATGGGCGTACGGCCCTGCATGGCTTCCGTCACAAAGGAGGCCAATGCGGCGTTTTCATTGGCGCGCAAATCCCGCGCTTCATCCGCAGACAGAACACGGAATACGCCCGTTTCCTGCGGAGAGAACACCACATGTCCTGTGTGATTGACAACACACACAAAGCTGCTGTTTTCCTGGGACGACTGCACAGATTCCTGCATGGAGGTGAGGAACAGATCAGAGCCCACCACGGCCGCAAGCTGCCCATCCACATAAACCGGCATGGCGCACACGATGCCGATATCGCCTGTGAAGGCATCCTCCTCCACATCGGTAAAAATCAGCTCTTCCCGCTCCACCGCCTGCACATACCAAGGCCGGGTGCGGGGATCATAGCTGACCAGGCTTCCCGACTCGTCAAACTTTGTTGCGCTTCGGTCGTCCGTCACCAGGAAAGCGCCATCCGGCAAAGCAATAAAGCAGGAGTTGGTTTCCGCCGACGCGCCGAACAAGGAAACCATCATATCCGACATATTGGCAGCCAAGCCCAGCCGGTCGGCAAGCTCCGGGTCGCTGCCATCCACGCCGTCCGCCAGCATCAGCTGGGAAACCACCTGCCCGTTCTGAGCAGGATCCGGCTGGGTATAGGCCATCCGGGGATAATCCTCCGGGCTGGAAAACAGCCTTTCAGTATACTCTCCCAGCATCTGTACCCGTGTTTTTAATCCGCTGAAGAGTTCATCCGCAATATAGGCCTCTAAAGCTGTCGTGCGGCCCATGGATTGCTCCACCACGGCGTCCATCACCGTGTCGATGATTTCCCTGATAGCTGCCTGCTGCTTTTCGCCGGACTCTGTAGCCAGCCTGGACAGCATGTTGCTGTGATATGCGGAAACGGCGAGATAGGCGCCGGTCATCAGAATCACCGTAACCAGAATCAGGTTAAACACCTTGCTTTGTATCCCGCCGATTACCAGGTTTTTAAAGCGCTTCATGCCTTGCCTCCTTCACAATTCACTGATCGCATCAGCCCTGGGTTCCGGGCAGCTTGATGGTCAGGTTGTTCAGGTTCAGGGCGTAGGTATAGCGAATATCATCCGCCATGGCCATGACCAGCCGGATACCCAGCGCATCGTCTTCTCCCTGGGGCACATAGCTTACAGGGTCAAAGGCCCGGCAATCGTCCCGGAAACGCAGCACCCAACGGTTGCCCTTATGCTGAACGCGAATGGACAGGTGATTCCCTCTATCCTTGGCAAAGCCGTGCAGCACGGTATTGCTGGCCATTTCCTCCACACAAAGGGCAATATGGTTTGCAACCTTTTCGCTCTGGCCGTGATCAAGGCAGAATGCGCCCGCTGCTTCCGCTGCGGCCATTACATCCTGCAGGGAATGAATGTCCTTTTCCATCAGGTTTTCCGGCAGCACGCCAAAATCCTTTTTCAGCAGCAGGAAGGGGGCGGATTCCAGGGTAACCCGATGATTTTTCCGCCACACGAAAATCGCCGCGCACAGCAGCGCCAGGCATTCCCCCGCCGCAAAGTACAGCCACACCCCCGTAACGCCCAGGAAGCGGCTGAAAATGAAGGCGGCAATCGCAGGCAGCAGAACGCCCTCCGCCACGGAAATCGCTTCCGTCATCAGCACCCGTTCCGTGCCCTGATACAGGCTTTTAAGCGCATTGATGATACAGCAGGGAATCAGCCCAAGGGCAAACAGCCGCACACCCTGCACAGTCAGGTTTTGCGCCGTACCCGCTTCCGGAATGAAAATGCGCACCAGAACCGGCGCGAAAACCGCCAGCAGGATTCCAACCGCGGCGCCAAGCAGCACGGCATACCGCACCAGCAGCTTCAGCAATCCCTTCAAACCTGTCCTGTCCTCTTCGTTATACAGGATGCCGGACAGAGTCAGCGATACGCCGCCCACGCCGGTGGAAATGCAGTTGCTGGCATTGCCGATGGTCAGCAGCACGGAATAGGCCGCCACCGCCTCACTGCCGCCCACGCCCAGCAGGATTTTATTGAGGATAAACACCAGTATGACGGACGATGCCATGCTGAACACCGTGGGCACCCCGCCAACGATCAATTCCTTGATCTTTTTTGCGGTAATGAACCGGAAGGAGAAGGTGAATACGCACTTTCCGGACAGGAAATATCCCATGGCGATGACCATGGCCACGTAATAGCTGAGGGAGGAAGCCAGGCCCATGCCAAACATGCCGCCGTGAAATACCAGCACGTTCAGCAGATCAAAGCACACGTCTGCCACCGTCATGCCCAGCACTGCCGCGATGAGCAGATTGCTCTGCCCCGCCATCTGCAAAAAAGGCACCAGAATCAGCGCGCCCATGGAGCCGGGCGCGCCGATGATGAAGCCCGCCAGATAATCCCGGGTCTGATCAAACAGTTCCCCATCGCGGCCCGCGCCCATGGCGCTGGCCAAGGGGCTGCGGAACGCCAGCACCACCAGCGTGAACGCCAGGGAAATTCCCAGGGCCAGCCCGATGGCAGAGGAATATCCTTTGTTGGTTTCTTCCTGGGAGCCGCTGCCCAGCGATCTGCTGCAGGCCACCTGCACGCCGGCAGCCAGCATGCTGCCAATGGCCCCAATCACCAGCAAAACAGGATTGGCCAGGCCATAGGCGGCAATCGCCTGCACGCCCAGGAAACGGCCAATCATAATGTTATCAATCAACAGGCAAAGGGATACTGTCAGCGCAGACAGCGTCTGTGCCGCCAGCATCTGTTTGATCAGCTTTCGGATCATCCGTTCTTACCCTCTTGTATTTTACTTTGACTTATTCACCGCGCACAAAGGAAAACCGTATGCGGCTTCCGCCGAGGCAGCCTCACACCGTTCGCTGCAAACGGCATTCACGCATGCCTTTCACCGTTCATCATGCGAGCTTTTTTACAATTATCATTTCGGTCTGCTGCCCGCGGATGGAAACCTTCACATCATCGGCCACATGGGTCACGACGGACTTTTCCAGCTCATCCCACATTTCCCGGGCGCTCTCGTCCTGGGATACCCGGCTGCGCAGGGCGTTCTGATATTCCATCATGGACCATTCCCAATTCAGCGTGGAGCTGGTATATTCTCCCATCGTATTCGAATGGTACAGCGGCAGCCCCGACACGTCGGCCCCCTGATCAAAGAAATCCCGCAGCCGGCCCATCAATCCCCTGGCCGCCTCATTCTTGCCGGAAGCAGAAGCAGCCAGCAGCTGATCCCGCTTTTCCAGGTTCATTCTGGTTTTGACCAGCAGGTGCAGCTGATACACATCCTCCTGGTCTTCAATCCAGAACTGTCCTTCCGTTTCGCCGGTGATGGAGCGCACCATGCCCATCATTTCCTCCGTCAGAAGGCGCAGATGCAACGCGTTTCTGGGCGAAAGGCCCTTATAAGCAGCCACTTTCTCCGCTTGCTCCAGCGCCTTTCCGATCTGGCTTCCCCGGCTGGAAACAATGATCACATCCGTTTTCATCGGGTTTTCCTCCTTATGCGATGTTCAGGATATCGGAAAAACCGGTCACATCAAACACTTCCCGGACGATTTCGTTGGCGCCCGCGATCTTGAGGCCGCCCTTGCGGGACATGACCTTATGCGCGCTCAGCAGCACCCGGAGCCCGGCGGAAGAAATGTATTCCAGCTTGCCAAAATCCAGCGTGACGGCATCCGCGCCGCCCATTTCAGCGGTCAGCTCCTTTTCCAGTTCCGGCGCGGTGACGGTATCCAGCCTGCCCTCCAGATGAATGGTCAGTTCATTTCCGTTTTTTTCTTTATTGATGGTCATGTTCATTTCCTCCTTGCTGTTCACACTGCTTTTATGCTGACGGTGATTTGGAAACCCTTATCACCTTTTGCGTATTATAACAAAGCCAGCCCAACAAATGTCCAACAAACGGCAGACGAAATGGCTTTATTTCATGCTTTTCCGATCACTTTTTCATGCTTCGTCCCTATTCACGGCTCTTCCGCCATGTTGATCCGCTGCTCCAGGTGTCCTTCTGTAAAGTTCGCCCAGGAATACGCGTTCATGTACTCGCCGCGATATGCGTTCACCGCCTGCGGATCTCCCTTTAAAAAGCGGTAGAGATCGCAATCCAGTTCCTGCGGCACAACCCACATAGCGCCCCCCTGCATTTTCAGGATGTGCGCAATGCCATATTCGCGCAGCGTGGCGCGCAGGCTGCGCACCACCACATCCATTTGTTTTTGCATGGAACGATCGTACAGCGTATCCTCCCACAGGATGCCGAAGGCGCTGGCGCGCTTGACGCTGCAGCCCTGCCGATCGATCAGATAGGCCAGCAGTTCCTTTGATTTTGACCGTTTAAAGGCCACCTTTTCCCCATCCACATAGACATCAAAGCCCCCAAAGGTCTGCGCAGAAATGTGTGACGCCCCATTCCGAGGCGGATAGGGCTTTGCGGAAAGGGCGTACGCCACCTCGGCAGCCAGGCGTTTTTCCTCAATGGGTTTGAGCAAATAGCCGGACACATGCAGGCTGATTGCCTCCAGCGCATATTGGGAATAGCCCGTTACAAAGATAATGGCCGTTTCGGGGTGCGCTTCTTTGATTTTCTTGGCCAGCGCCAGTCCGTTCATGCCGGGCATGTCAATATCCAGCAGCGCGATGTCCGCAGGGTGGGTTTCCTGCCATTTCAGCGCATCCGCAGCGTTGGAAAATCCCTGTACGTCGCTGATTTGGGGCAAATCCCTGCACATGGACATGATGAGCTGCAAAATCAAAATCTCATCATCCACACAAAGAATGGTCATGCTTTCCCTTCCTCTTTTCCGGGCAATTGAATGGTAATGACTGTCCCCTGCCCGATTTTGCTTTCAATCCGCATGGTGCCGCCGCACAGCTGCCAAAGCCGTTCGCGCACATTCTGAATGCCGATATGCGTTCCGCTGCTCAGCGCGGTTTCAGGGTCAAATCCCTTTCCGTTATCCATGATCGTAATTTCATGATCACTGCCGCGTGAAACCGTGCGCACCGTTACCAGGCCGCTTTCCCGGATGCGCACCCCATGCCGGATGGCATTTTCCACCAGGGGCTGAATGGTCAGCGGCGGCAGAGAGAAGACCGTATCCCGCAAATCATACACCACCGAGATATTGGGAAAACGAAGCATTTCAATTTCCGCGTAAACCTTTGTATGCTCAATTTCCTTTTCCAGGGGAATCAGATTGGGCTGATTCAAGGAATCGATGTTTTGACGCAGATACGCGCCGAATTTTGCTGTGGTATCAAAGGCCTTTTCCGGGTCAGTACGGCACAACGCCTGAATGGTGGATAAGGTGTTATTCAAAAAATGGGGCTGGATTTGCGTCATCATAATCTCGATGCGCTGTTCAGCCCGCAGCGCCTTCTCATGCTCCCGCACAAACTGCAAATGCAGCCAAATATAAAAGCAGACGCAGGCGGTGACCGCGGCGATGGTCAGGTATTCCACCGGCTGATTCGTTTTATCGGAAAAAAAGTCCATCCCGCATGCCGAAAGAATCAGAACTGTCACAAACAGCAGCATCCAGATTTCCCGCTGCCGGTTTTTCCGATACCGGCGGATGGCGTCGTAAAGGAGGTTCCCCAGCAAAAAGACGCTTGTATATAGGCAAAAATGGCAAAGCGGTCCCCCATGATAATCGTTGCCCGGTCCAATCCAAAAACAAACGGAAGAAAACAGCGCCGTAAGATGCACGGCCGCGTTCAATCCGATCAAGACCCATATGTGAACACGGTTTTTCTTTGGGCTGACCAGCATCATAAACAGTGCCAGGATGACCGGGCGGATACAATACCCGAAAATAGCCACGCAGGTTCGCAAAAGGATATGCGGCGCGCCAACCACCAGCCTGTACTCCGCGTAATTCTGGACAATCAGAAGAAAATCGAAAACAATCACAGCCAGCATGATCGCTTGACGTTTTTTGCCGATGTGCTCATCCATTAAAACAGCAAATGCCAGCCCGATCAAATGAAGGAAAAGCGGCATCACAATCAGAAAAACAGCAGGATTATCTTTCAAAATCATGCTTACGGACACGGCTTTTCCTCCTCTCTTTTCGACATTATGTTAGTTTTATGTTTTATTTTACACCATGTTTTCTCTGAACACAACAAAAAAGCGATTCATACTGCTTATCATCTAAGTGAATCGGCAAACAGCAGTTGACCGGAAAGAGGACGAACGGGGGCTCTTCTTTCTTTGCGTCAAAGAGAGAAGCCCCGTTTGTTGCTGTAAAAGCAGCAAACACAAACTGAAATTGGACGGAGAAGAAAACGCTTCTCTTTTGCGTCAAAAAAGAAGCAGAAAACCTCCTTTTAACGCCTTGAAAAGCAGCAAGAGCAATCTGAAGCAGGAGAGCCGTTCTCCGCTTCCGGGTTGGGCGGCGAAGCCGCCCAACCTGTGCGCAAAGCGCACAGGGAAAAGCCTGAAAATTGCCGAAAAGCAAGCTTGCTTGTTTTATCGGAAATTTTCAGGCTTTTCTTATGCCCGGAAGCGCTCCTGGCGCCTTTCAAGTTACAGGCGCAAATTGTTTGTTCTTGTATCCAAGCCGGTTCGCCCGGCGGGATTCCAAAGGGATGAAATCCCTTTGGCGCGGGTTTGGGCGCGCGGAGCGCCCAACGGGAACCCCGTCCATTGCTCAGCGCAGCAGACCAGGCACTGCTTCAGACAGTATTTCCGCCAATTGCGCGTGTCCCTTGCGGGTCAGATGGGTAAAATCCACCGCATTGAACTCACAATCCCTGGCATCGATAAAATGAACGTGATTTCTTTCTGCCACGGCTTTCATATAAGAGGACAGCGCCTTGGACTTTTCCACGCAGCCCGCTCCCATCACCGCGTCATGGAATCCCTCCCCCAGCGGCGGCGGACACACGACCAGGATATTGGGGCCGTCCTTTCCCCAGCATTCCGTATCCTTGCATTTTTTGATCAGCCGCTCCATCCCGGCCGCAATCGCGGCCGCGTTGGCGCTGAAGCGCTCCTTTGTGTCATTCGTTCCCAGCATGATAATCAGCAGATCAACGGGTTTATGGCTCATCAGAATGGGATAAGCCACGCCCAGCGCGTCCATTCCCTCATGCAGGGGATCGGAAAACACCGTGGTTCTGCCGCCCAGGCCCTCTTCAATCACCAGATAATCCTGGCCCAAAGCTGCCTGCAGCAGGCAGGTCCAGCGCTCCTGTTCATTAAACCGATTGCCGCCATCCTGGCAATCCCCGCAATCGGCGCAATAACCGTGGGTGTTTGAATCTCCAAAACAGACAATGTGTTTTTTCATGTGCGCATTCTCCTTTTGCTTTCTATCTATTTCCGTTTTTATGCCCAACGGCAGTATATCAGAATTCCTCATAGGAATCACCCGGCGCGTATTTGCCGGAGGAATAGTGGGCCAGCATTGCCTGGGCAAAGGCGAGATAATCGTATTGCTCCAGAGCGTCCACAATGCGCTCATGCTTAATTACGGTGCTGGCCAGATGCGGCACCTTGGCCTCCCGCTGAAATCCGGTATCCACCGCCCAGATCGCATCCAGCATGGAGGACAGCACCGAGTTGTTGAGCGATCGGAACAGGACGGTATGAAACCGCCGGTCTGCCTCCTCAAACATCTGTCCCTGCTCCCATCTGCTGCGGATCTCCCGCACGCATTCACGCATTTCGGCAATATCCGCCGGTTTGATGGCATCAAACGCTTCGCGCATAAAGCTCATTTCCAGTGCTTTGCGCACCGAGAACATCTCACGAACCTTCTTTTCCTGGCCGTCCATCCGGAAAAACAGAACATTCTGAAAGATAAAATCCAGGCTGAAGGCCTGCACCACAGTGCCTCTTCCCGGGCTGGCCTGCACCATTCCCATCAGCTCCATGCTTTTAATGGCCTCGCGCAGCACATTGCGGCTCACGCCCAATTGGGCGCACAGCTTTTGCTCGGAGGGCAGCAGATCGCCCTCCCGCAGGCCGTTCATCAAAATATAATCCCGCACTTGGCGAAATGCCTGCAGATAAAGCCGCTCGTTTCTACCGTCTTCTGTCATATATGCCTCACCTTTTTTTGATCACAATTGTACTACATTTATCATTTGCATTATAAAGGAACACCGTTGGATTTGTCAATATAAAAGTGAAAATTGGCCGGTTTGTGGACTGAAAATATATTTTTTAAAAAACCTATTGACAGGCAGGCGCATTTGTAGTACATTTAGTCCAGACAGAACGCCGACCGTGCGTTCCAAGCATGTATCCCATTATAAAAGGAGGAGTTTTCTCATGAAGAAACTGCTGGCTCTGTTGCTGTGTGCCATCATGATCCTGCCCGCATTCGCCTTTGCGGACGAAACCACGGAAATTTCTCTGTGGACGTATCCCATCGGCAGCTGGGGCGACCCGGACACGGTCAATGGCATCATCGCCAAATTCAACGAAGTGCACCCCGAAATCAAGGTCAAGGTGAATTACCTGGATTATGCTTCCGGTGATGACCAGGTAACCACCGCCATCGAAGCCAAGACCACCCCCGACATCGTGATGGAAGGCCCTGAGCGCCTGGTGGCTAACTGGGGCGCTGCCGGCAAAATGCTGGACATCAGCGACCTGTGGGATGACGCCGTAAAGGCCGACATCATTGCCGCCAGCCCCGCCGTGGAAGCTGCCTGCAAGAATGCCGAAGGCATCTATTATGAATATCCCCTGTGCATGACCACCCACTGCATGGTCATCAACTACAACGATTTCGAGGCGGCCGGCGCCCTGCAGTATCTGGATGAAGCAACCCACACCTGGACCACCGAAGGCTTCCTGAATGCGCTGGACGCGCTGGAAGCTGCCGGCTATCTGCCCACCGGCGTTGTGTACTGCGGCGGTCAGGGCGGCGACCAGGGCACCCGCGCGCTGGTGACCAACCTGTACTCCGGCCAGTTCACCAATGCTGATCACACCGCTTACACCATGGACAGCGAAGAGAACATCAAGGCGCTGCAGCTGCTCAAGGACCTGGTGGAAGCCGGCAAGCTGGATGCTGACCCCGGCATCGTGGCCGGCGACGAAATTGCCCTGTTCTGCAACAGCACCCTGTCCATCGGCTTCTGCTGGAATGCCTCCGCGGCTGTTTCCAACAAGGCCAGCCTGGCGGATGACGTGAAGGTCTTCCCCATGGCGTTCCCCTCTGACGACGGCGTTCCCGAGCTGCAGGGCGGCATCTGGGGCTTCGGCCTGTTTGACAACGGCGACGAAGCCCGCGCTCAGGCTGCCAAGACCTTCGTCAAGTTCGTCTGTGACGATGAGAACCAGGCCGCTGCCAGCGTGTATGCCTCCGGCTTCTTCCCCACCCGCGCCTCTCTGGGCGATGTGTATGCGGGCACCGATAAGGCTGAAAACGGCGAGTATGCCATCTTCATGCCCTTCCTGGGTGACTATTACCAGGTGACCGGCAACTGGGCCGCTCAGCGCACCGAGTGGTGGAACCTGCTGCAGCGCATCTTCGCCGGCGGCGATGTGGCGGCCGAAGTGGCCACCTACTGCGCCAACGCCAACAAATAATCATCGGGCAATCTGATTCGCAATGTAACACAGCGCCCCCATTCCCTCCAGGGGTGGGGGCGCAATGCTTTCCCCAAAAGGAGGCCTTTTTCATGCAAAAGACCGCGCTTCGTTCGGGAATGACAGTGAATATGCGGCAGGCGCGCCGGCGTGAAAACATCGCAGGCTATCTCTTTATGGCGCCAAGCCTTCTGTTTTTCCTGGGCTTTGTCATCTTCCCCATGGTCATGTGCCTGGTATACAGCTTTACCAGCTACACCATGACCGAATTCAGCTTTGCCGGCCTGGCCAACTACCAGCGCATGTTCCAGGATGCCATCTTCGGCAAGGCGCTCATCAACACCATCATCCTGGTGCTGGTCAGCGTGCCCATCACCTGCTTCTTCTCGCTGTGGGTCGCCTCCATCATCAGCAAAATGGCCGATCGCACCACCTCCTTCTTCCGCTGCGTGTTCTACCTGCCGGTGGTTACCGGCTCGGTGGCCGTCACGGTGGTGTGGAAGTGGATCTTCAACCGCTATTACGGCGTGCTCAATTATCTGTGCATGTCCCTGGGCCTGATCAACCGCAACATGAACTGGCTGGGCGATCCCTCCACCGCGCTGTGGTGTATCCTCACCATCCTGCTCACCACCTCGGTAGGCCAGCCCATCGTGCTTTATGTCAGCGCGCTGAATAACGTGGACCAGTCCCTGGTGGAGGCGGCATCCGTGGACGGCGCCACCAACCTGCAAACCTTCTGGCGCATCAAATGGCCGCAGATCATGCCCACCACCCTGTATATTCTGGTTATCACCACCATCAACTCCTTCCAGTGCTTCGCGCTGATTCAGCTGCTCACCTCGGGCGGCCCCAACCACGCCACCGAAACCATCATGTACTACATTTACTATAATGCCTTCAAGCTGCAGAACTATGGCTACGGCAGCGCCATGGGCATTATCCTGGCCCTGATCATCGCGGCATTCAGCGCGCTGCAGTTCAAGCTGGCCAAGACGGACAACGGCTGAGAAAGGAGGAGCAACCATGAGTGAAAATATTGCCAGCATCCAAAAGCGCATGCAGCGCAAACAGGCCAACACCGGCGGCGATCACAGCGTGCATCAGATCACGGCATACGAAGTGGCGGCGCTGGTCGTGCTGGTTATCATCGCCATCCTGTTTATTTTCCCGCTGTACTGGATTATCACAGGCTCCTTCAAAAACGCCCAGGACGTTATCGCCAAGGTGCCGGTTTGGTTCCCCACGGCCCCCACCGCGGATAACTACGTCCGCCTGTTTGCCCGTCCGGCTGTCCGCTGGCTGATAAATACGGTGTTCCTGTGCGCCATGAGCATGGCCCTCACCTGCATTTCCGCCTCCATGGGCGGGTATGCCCTGGCCAAGAAAAAGTTTGTGGGGCGCACGGTGGTGTTTTCCGTCTTTGTGTGCGCTATGGCCCTCCCCAAGCAGGTTATTCTCATCCCCCTGCTCAAGGAAATGGCTTTTCTCAAGCTGCATGATACCCTGTGGGCTGTGATTCTGCCCACTGTGGGCTGGCCGTTCGGCGTGTTCCTGATGAAGCAGTTTTCTGAAACCATTCCGGAATCCCTGCTGGAAGCCGCCCGCATTGACGGCGCAGGCGAAGCCCGCACCTTCATCGAAATCGTGCTGCCCATCATCAAGCCCGGCATCGGCGCTTTGGCCATCTTCACCTTCATTACTGCCTGGAATGATTATTTCCTGCAGCTGATCATGCTCAATGACACCAATGTGCTTACCATCTCCCTGGGCATTGCAAAGCTGCAAAGCGAATTGAGCAACGATTTCGGCCTGATCATGGCAGGCGCCGCGCTGGGTTCCATTCCCATTATCATCATCTTCCTGCTGTTCCAGAAATTCTTCACCCGCGGCATTACCATGGGTGCGGTCAAGGGATAAGGCCGGGATTTCAGAACACCGGATAAAGGAGCTATACAGTATGAATCTGGACAAATATCATGGCGTTATCCCTGCGTTTTACGCCTGTTATGACGACAGCAACGAGATCAGCCCGGAACGCACGCGCGCTCTGGCACGACATTTGGTGAACAAAGGCGTAAAGGGGCTCTACGTGGGCGGTTCCTCCGGCGAATGCATCTACCTGGAAAAGGAAGAGCGGATGCTTGTGCTGGAAAACGTCATGGCTGAGATCAAGGGCGAATGCACCGTCATTGCGCATGTGGGCTGCAACAACACCCGTGAATCGATGGAGCTGGCTGCCCATGCGGAAAGCCTGGGTGTAGATGCCATCGCTTCTATCCCGCCCATTTACTTTCATCTGCCGGAATACTCCATCGCGCAGTATTGGAACGACATCTCCGCTGCCGCGCCCCATACGGATTTTGTGATCTACAACATCCCCCAGCTGGCGGGCGTTGCCTTAACCCCATCGCTCTTTGCCGAAATGCGCAAAAACCCGCGGGTCATCGGCGTCAAGAATTCTTCCATGCCCACCCAGGATATTGACACATTTGTCCGCATTGGCGGAGAGAACTGCGTGGTATTCAACGGCCCGGACGAGCAGTTTGTTTCCGGCAGGGCCATCGGCGCAGCCGGCGGCATCGGCGGTACCTATGGCGCCATGCCCGAGCTTTTCCTGAAGATGGATGCGCTGGTGCGCGCAGGTCAATATGAAAAAGCGGCCCCCATCCAGCATGAGGTCAATGCCATCATTTCAGAGCTGTGTGCCTGCAAGGGCAATATGTATGCCGTAATTAAGGGCGTGCTGAAAATCAACGAGGGCCTGGCCCTTGGCTCTGTCCGCAAGCCCTTGACCGGTTTGCAGCCGGACGACCGGAGCAAGGTTGAGGCTGCCGCAAAGCACATCCAGGCCGCCATCAAGCAGTATTGCTGAAAAAGGTTATCCTGGGAGAATGCTGAGGCTTTCCCCCAGCATACCCGCTGGATGAACGGCAAATCACATTGCAAAAGCCCTTCGCTGTGAGGTCATCCACAAGCGAAGGGCTTTTTATACTGTGTATCATCTTAAAAAATCATTCGACAAACAGAAATTTGACAGGGAGAATACGCGCTTTCTTCCCGGGGAAGAAAGCTGCAAAGAAGCCAGTTGGCGAACCGGATTGGACACAATAACAAACAATTTGCGTCTGGAACTTGAACGCCGCCAAGAGAGCTCCCGGGCATAAGAAAAGCCTGAAAATTGCCGAAAAACAAGCAAGCTTGTTTTATCGGCAATTTTCAGGCTTTTTCCTGTGCGCTCTGCGCACAGCAGGGCCGGCTTTGCCGGCCTGCCCGGAAGCGGGGAACGGCGCTTCTGCTTCGTTTTGCTGCCACTGCTTTTACGGCGTTAAAAGAAGGTTTTCTGCTTCTCTTTTGACTCAAAAGAGAAGCGTTTCCCTCCTCGTCAAATTTCAGTTTGTGCATTCGTTCGTTTAGGCGTAAAGCCGGTGTTATCGTCTCAGCTTTTTCCGAAGCAGCACTGCGTATACGCCAAACAGCACAGCAGCAAACACGATTCCCATCGGGTACGCAATGGATACCGATAGACCGAAGCCCTCACTTGCCATCAGAATATAGGTCATGCTGACGGCTGACATAAACGCGCCGGGCAGCGCTGTAAGCAAGGAGGCAAGGCGGCGCTCATTTTCCTTCAGCAAATATGCCGTTGCCACCCACAGGGAAATCATCGCCAGCGTCTGGTTGCTCCAGGAAAAATAGCGCCACAGCACGTTAAAATCCAGCTGTGTCAGAATCGCGCCCACAGCCAGCAGCGGCAGGGTAATAATCAAACGGTTTTTAATCTTTTTTTGATCCAAATGGGTGATCTCCGCCAAGATCAGCCGGGCGCTGCGAAAAGCCGTATCACCGGACGTAATGGGACAGACCACCACGCCGACCACCGCCAGCGCGCCCCCAGCCACACCCAGCATGGTATTGGAAATCTCATAAACCGTTCCGGATTGGCCCAGGGTGGAAATTGCGTTATTCAGCACGTCCGTGGCCCCATAGAAAGCAACGCCCGCAGCGGCCCAGATCAGAGCGATCACAGCCTCGGCGATCATTGCCCCATAGAATACACCCCGGCCCTGCCTTTCGCTTGTAATGCACTTTGCGATCATCGGCGACTGGGTCGCGTGAAAGCCGGAAATTGCGCCGCATGCCACCGTAATAAACATAAACGGCCATACGGGAAGCCCTTCCGGATGCAGATTGCTCAGCGAAATTTCCGGAATCGCGTATCCGCCAAAGAGGATGCCACCCAGCACGCTGAGTGCCATAACAACCAGAATTATGCCAAAAACAGGATATAGCTTGCCGATCAGCTTGTCGATGGGCAGCAGCGTCGCCAGTACGTAGTACAGCAGGATTACCACAATCCAGAACCTTTCATCCAGGAAAGAAGGCGTTAAGCGGGCAATCAGCGCGGCGGGGCTGTTTACAAACACCGTTCCCGTCAGCGTCAGCAGCAAAATGGAAAACACACGCATAATCCATTTGGCCGCGCTGCCCAGATAAATGCCGGAGAGTTCGGCGACAGAATCTCCCTGATGGCGGCAGGAAATCATGCCGGACATATAATCATGCACCGCGCCGCCCAAAATGGAGCCAAGCACAATCCAAAGAAACACCACCGGGCCGAAGCACGCCCCCATCAGCGCGCCGAAAATCGGCCCTGTGCCCGCGATATTCAAAAGCTGCACCAAAAAGGCCTTCCAGGGCTTCATGGGCACGCAGTCCACTCCGTCATTGATGGCGATGGCCGGGGTCTCGCGGCCGTCCGGGCCGAAAACGCGTTCACATACTTTGCCGTATACAGAATAACCGATCAAAAGCACCGCCAGGGAAAGGAGCAGCGAGATCATGCAAGAGCCTCCAATGAAACATCATTTGACCGGACTAACTAACGAATCAAAAATAAAATAGCCCTCCGCCATCAGGATAGTATATTGAAATTGTATTGTCAAGCTGTTTCCGCACGGGATTCAGACCCCAAAAATGCTTACATAGATTTCAGGATTTAAAGGATTGTGGCAAACAAGTCATCAGCTGTTTCTAAAACAAGGAATGTGCAGCGAATATCGGCCTGCACTTCAAGGCGTTGCGCTTTACCGATGGCTTGCTGGACGTGAACCGAGAAAAAACAACGTGGAGGCGCGGGCCAGGATACAGAATATGGAATTTCCTATGAAGAACGAAAAGATGCGCCGCCCTTTTATTTTCCCCGGCTGGTGACCTTTGGTTTCACGAGAAAATGAAGGAATCCATCGCAACAGATGGGCAGAAGAATTCAGCAGAGGGCGAATGGGCGCGTACCGGAGGCGGAAGTTATGGGGTCAGCTTTTTACTGCCGGTTTTATTGATACCAACATACTCGGCTTCAAAGATAGAGAATCATTCATCCCGATGAGGCGCCTGCATCCTTTGTTCTGCCCAGGCATACAGCGCGTTCAGCGTGGGCAGCAGCGTTTTGCCCTGTTCAGTCAGTCTGTATTCCACCTTGGGCGGAATGGTGTTGTACTGGGTGCGGTGGATGAGGCCGTTTTCCTCCAATTCCACCAGGCACTTGGTCAGCATGGTCGGCGTGATGCCGACTACCTTTCGTTTCAGTTCGTTATAGCGGATCACTTGTTTATCGGCGATGTACCACAGGATGGGCAGCTTCCATTTCTGCCCGATGATCTCCATGGCGTAGAGGATTGGGCACTGGGTATCATAGATGTTTTCGGTTTCCGGCAGCGGATGGTGTTCAGACATGGCCTTTCTCCAATAGTATGTTTTCTGTACTGACACAGAAAAAACTGCATACTTGTTAATATGTTGCGTCTATTATAAAATACCCTCCGGGGTTTGTAAAGCCCCAATGGGAGGGATTATTCATGAGAAACGTGTTTGAAACAGCCCATCTCGGGAAACTGAAAGTCAAAAACCGGTTGATTCGTTCGGCCACTTGGGAAGGGATCGCCACCGAGGATGGCGGCATTACCGAACCGGCTTACGCGATCTATGAGGAGCTTGCCAAGGGTGGTGTGGGCACGATCATCACCGGGTTTACCAGCGTTTCTGATCACGATTTCTATATTGAGGGCCCCATGCGCTTGTCCCATGATAGCCTGATCCCCCAGCATCAAAAGCTGGTTGATCTGGTCCATCGGGAGAACTGCGCAGTGATCGCCCAGCTTGCCTTGGGGGCTTATTACCGGCAAGGCATTCAGGTGGAGCCGGATGGCATGACGACAGAAGAAATCCAGGAAGTGATCGGCTGGTTCATTGACGCTGCTGCTCGTGCTGCTAAGGCAGGTTATGACGGCGTGCAAATCCACGCGGCCCATTTCTTTTTCCTCAGCCGCTTCATCAGCCCCCGGGTCAATCACCGTACCGACGCCTACGGCGGCGAGAATCGGCAGCGGATTCTGCTGGACATTTTGGCGGGCATCCGAGAGCAAGCGCCCGATCTGCACATCACCACCAAGATCAATTGCAGTGATTTTACTAACGGTGGGCTGGACGAAGCGGAAAGCCTGCGTATCTGCAAGGCACTGGCTGCTGCTGGCATTGATTCCATCGAGGTCAGCGGCAACGGTACCTCTGTGCCCGGCATCCGTCCCCATGTGAACGAAGGCTATTTTGCCCCCTTCGCCGCAAAGTTAGCGGAAGAAGTGGATGTGCCTGTCATCCTGGTGGGCGGCCTGCGCAGCATGGACGAGATGCAAAAGATGCTGAACGAAACGAATATTCAGTTCTTATCCCTGTCCCGCCCTCTGCTCCGGGAGCCCGATTTCCCCAATAAGCTGCAAAACAGAGAAAGCACAGAAGCCAAATGTATCTCCTGCAATCGCTGTTATTCCTCTCCATGCCATCGATGCATTTTCAGGAAGTGAGCCCATGACCGGAAAGAAAGCGAGGGTCAAAATCCATGGCGTGGTCGCCTCCACGCCCATGGACTATGAATATCCCGGCGAATACGCCTTTGCAAATGATACACACCTGGTCGTGTACACCGATTATACCGGCAATGACATCACCAAGTGCGCCATCCAGGCCAACGGCGATTCCATGCTGCTGCATCGGGTGGGCGCTTTTAGCGGGGATATGTATTTTAACCCGGCTTATCCCACTTTGGTCCAATATTCGGCGGATATGCTGGCGTCCGAAATGGTGCTGCATACCCAGGAATACGCGTTGATGGTAAAGGAAAAGCAAGTCATTCTGGATATCCGATATTGGCTTTCCGATCCACAGGGCGGCAATGTGATCCATGGGAAGCAGCAAATTGAAGTAACCTGGGAGGAGCAGGAAGCATGATGAAAAAACTGAACGTGCCCACCAATCGGGGCACGGTTTTAAATGGCGTTCTGTTTGAAGCGCAAAGCGCCGATACTGTGGTTATCGCCATCACCGGCATCCACGGCAATTTCTATTCCAATCCGTTTTATTACAATTTCGGCGATACCCTGAACAGCGGCAACATTGATTTCATTTACGCGCAGACCAACGACGCCCTGGGCAAGATCGACACCGTGAATGTGAAAACGGGAAAGCCGGAGATCATTGGCTCCTTCAAGGAGGATTTTAATGATACCGACGAGGATATCGAAGCCTACCTGGATTACGCGAAGCAGGCCGGCTACAAGCACATCATTTTGGCCGGGCACTCCCTGGGCGCCAACAAGGTGATCTATTACCTGTCCCGGCATCACGATGAACGGGTGGAGCATTTTCTGTTGCTGAGCCCCGCCAACCTGACCCACATGACCAGCGACACATCGGAGCAGGAAAAGCAGATTGTCAAGCGGATGGTGGAAACGGGCCACGGCCAGGCGTTTTTGCCCTTCTATTTTATGGGCTGGCTCCCCTGCTACGCGGATACCGCCTATCAATGGTTGTTCACCGACACGCTGAACAATGTGCACGTAGAGAAGGACGGGGAATTTTCCCAATGCGAAAAGATCACCCATACCGGCGCGCTGCTCATCGGTACCTATGACCGCTTCACCTATGGCGATCCCGCAGGGTTTCTCAAAAACATCAACGACCATATGCCTACTGCGGCGCAAAACAAGCTGATCTTCATTGAAAAGACCGGCCACACCTACCAGCAGAAGGAGCAGGAAGTGGCCGATGCCCTTCTGAAGCTGGTACAGGATTGGAGGAAATGATATGCCGTTTATTCTGTCCAAGGTGAGCACGCAGATGACCGAAGCCCAGGAGAAGGAAATCAAGACCCGGCTGGGCCGGGCCATCTCCCTGATTCCCGGCAAGAGCGAAGCCTCTCTGCTGTGCGGCTTTGAAAGCAATTACCACCTGTATCTCCGGGGCGAAAAGGACGCGCCCATCGCCTATATCACCGTCAGCATTTTCGCCAATGAGCGGCATATCGGCAACGATGCACTGTTTGCCGCCATCACGGAAGCATTTCATGAGGTACTGAGTATCGCTCTGGATCGTATTTACATCAAGTATGATGATATTGCTGTTTGGGGTGTCTGCGGCCAAGCCATCGACAGGAGTGATTTCCGGTGAACGAGCAAATCACATTGACGGTGTTTACCGACCCCATGATGGGTTTGTCCTACGAAAGCCAGCCCCTGCTGGATGCGCTGAAAGAAAAATACGGCAGCCGATTGGTGATCGAATACCGTATGGCGATACTGGTGCGGGACGTGAGCGACTTTATGACGGCGGAAGAACGGGCATTGCCGCCGGAAATCGGCATTCCCCGCTATAATCAACGCCTGGCTGGGATCTACAAGAGCGAAGAACCCATCGGCAGCCTGCCCATGAACATGGAGGGCTTTCATCTCTTCGATCCCCAGCATCGATCCTCCCAGCCGCTGTGCCTTGCTTATCATGCCGCCAGGCTGGCCGCCCCGGATAAAGCGGAGCAATTCCTCATCAATCTCCGCGCCGCGACCGTCCTGCAAAACCGTCCCACCACGCACCGGGACGTGATCCTGGAGATCGTGAACGAAACCGGTATTGATGAAGCGGCTTTCATTGATCATTTCCTGAATGGTTCCGCAGATGCAGCCCTGGAAGAAGATCAGCGCTTTGCCCAGCGGCTGGGCATTCGCGCTTTACCTGCCTATTTGCTATCCTATCAAGGACGGCGCTGGATTCTGCCTTTTATAACGTACCTATCTAGATTTTCCTCTGCCATTGATCGCTTAACAGAGAACAGAGCGCGCCGTGATTAACCTTTTCTTTAAACCGCAGATGGAGCCTGATAGCAAGTCGGTAATTCAGCCAAACATCTGTTCAGCATTCAATTTGCAGCGGAAATCGATTTGATGATTAAAAAGCGATAATTTTTTATATAATAAAACAAAAACATCGCTGTTTTATAAGTGGCAAAACCGTTGAGAATCACATCAGCTTATGTTGATTCTCTTTCGATCACCCTGGGAATCGTGCAGAAGCTCTGCGTTTGCAATTCCGGCATGCGGATTTTTCGCAGGATAAAACGGGCGGCTTCCTGGCCCATATCATACATATCGGCTTCCACGGCGGTCAGCTGCGGCCGGGCGAGCATGGAAAACGGATAATTGTCAAAGGTCATGATGGCAATATCCCGCGGTATGGAAAGGCCCCTTTGCCGGATCACCTGCAGGCAGCCCATGGCCAGATAGTTATTGGTGCACAGCAGGACTTCCGGGCGTTCCTTCATGGACAGCGCTTCTTCACAAAGACGCGGGCCGGATTCATAGGTGCCGTCGCCATACAAAGTGGTAAAGGATAACTCCTCCTCTGCGAACAGGTGCAGCATCCCCTCCCGGCGGGCGGCGGAGATTTTGTCCGTTTCCCGATTCCCCATCAGGAACGCCATCCGGCGGTAGCCTTTATCCAGCAAATATGCCGCTGCCTTCTGCCCCGCCTGCTCATGGTTGACGTCCATCCAGCAAATGGGCGTGGAAAAATCCGGCTTGCCGATAACCAGGTGCGGCACGTCCAGATGATGCAGCGTCCCGGCCAGCGCTTTGCTTAAAACTGCCGCATGGATGATCACCCCATCCGCCTGCTCCCGAATCATCAGCTCTTTGATCGTCTGCGGCGCGTCCTTAGGGGTGGCGTGCTTTAACAGCAGGGAATAGTTCTTTTCGTCCAGATATTGGGAAATCCCCGTCATGATTTCAAACATGTGGGGATTTACAAACGCGACATTGCGGAATAAATCAGTGATGAACAGCACAATGCCGCTTTTTTGTCTGGCAAAGCTGCGGGCCCGAGCATTGGGCTGATAATCCATTTTTTCCGCCAACGCCCGGATGCGCTGTTTGGTTTCTTCCGATACGGCATAATGATCGTTCAGTGCTCTGGATACCGTGGCGATGGACACGCCCGCCGCCTTCGCCAGATCATAAATCGTATTTGCCATGGTGAACGCTCCTTGTGACAACATAACCGGATGGCATTAGTAAACCACAAGTAAAGCCTTTTTTCAAGAGCGTATCACCGGAAATTGCGCAAGGAGAAGGTGCGCTGCCGGGATTCAGGGCAATTTCGATGCGTTCCTTCCGATCGGTTCGTGCGTAATGCAGCATCATCCCCCGCGCCTCCACCGTTTCAAAGCTGCCGCGCGTCAGGGCAGAATGGCCTTTGCGCAGTTCGATCAGCCGTTTGTAAATGTCTGTCAGGGGCGAATCGGTATCCCAGGGCATGGGCTTGCGATATTCAGGTTCCGTAAGCCCCGTCACGCCCTTTTCGTCGCCGTAAAACACGCAGGGCATCCCGATAAAGGTCATCTGGAACAGGAGCGCCAGCTCCATCCTTTCCAAATCGCCCTTGCACAGGGTCAGGAAACGGCAGGTATCGTGACCGTCCAGGAGATTCATCTGGGCGGGCAGCATTTGTTTTTTATACCGCATCAGCAGCGAGGACAGCCGCAGATCAAATTCCGGGGCCGTCAGAATATTTTCCGCAAAATACTGGGTGCAAAACCTGCGAAAATCATAGTTCATGGCGCAGTCCACCATGTCGCCGGTCATAAAATGTTCAGCGTTTTCCCAGATTTCCCCAATGATTACGGCATCCCTTTTCTCCTGCTTCACCGCCTGGCGAAAGGCCCGCAGAAAGCCGTCATCCACTTCGTTGGCCACGTCCAGCCGCCAGCCGTCTATGTCGTATTCTTGAATCCAATGCCTTCCCACTTTGCAGAAATACTCCCGCAGGTCAGGGCAGGCGGTGTTCGTTTTGGGCATGTTGGCTACATACGCAAAGCAGGCATAGGATGGCAATTCGTTTTTCTTTGGCAGAACCAGTGGGTCGGGCAGATCATAAAACCAATTGTAGTACGGCGACTTCTTCCCATTTTTCAGCACGTCCTGAAAGGAAAAATGATGCCAGCTGACATGGTTGAACACCCCGTCCACAACAACCCGGATTCCCTTTTCATGGGCGGCCTGGACGAGTTCTTTGAAATCCGCATCCGTTCCAAAGCAGGGGTCAATGTGCAGATAGTCCATCACATCATATTTATGATAGGCCCCCGCCGCAAAAACCGGGTTCAGATACAGGCAGTTGAAGCCCATGTCCCGAATATAATCCAGGTTCTCCCGGATGCCGCGGAGGGTGCCGCCATGGGTGGACACGGACGGAAAACCCTGGTATGTTTCCTGTCTCCCCTTCTGACCGATTTGCCGTTTTCCATCCGCAAAGCTGTCCGGGAAGATGTTATAGACCACCGCTTCGTGTACCCAATCAGGGGTGACCGCCAAATCCGCTTTGTGGTTAAATGGATACTGAAAATACTCGCTGCGCTCAATGTGCGCGTCCATTTTTTCAAAGCATTCCCCGGCAAAGCGGCATTGCTCCTGCCCGTCGTCAAGCAGGAAATAATACGCAATGCGCTGCCAAGCTGTTTCCAAAGTGATTTCGTACCAATCGTACAGAAGATCCGTACGGATCAAGGGCATATCCAATGGGAAAAAGGTCAGCTCTGACGCCATATCCGCACGGTCGGCATAATAAAAGGTTACGCCTTTCAGATCGCCTTTCGCCGTGCGCAAGCGGAACACAAAATGCCCTTTGTCCAGCGGAAAAGCGTATTCGCTCATGGGGCGATGAAGAATGGCCGCGTATTGCATAATGATTATCCTTTCGTCGCGCCGCCGGTGACGCCGGCGACGTAATATTTTTGCAGCCGGATGAACAAAAGCACAATGGGAATGGCCACCACCACCGACCCGGCGCAGAACACGGTGTAATACTGGTAGATGTTGGCCCTGTCCACCATCGTATACAAGCCTTTTGCCACGGTATAGTTTTTATAGTTATCCTTCATGATCACCGATACGAAAATGAAATCCACCCAAGGTGCGATAAAGGCGTTAATCGCGGTGTTCACCACGATGGGTTTTGAATTTGGCAGGATGATCTTCCAGAAAACCGTGTGCTTGCTGGCTCCGTCCAGGGTGGCAGCCTCGTCCAGCGACTTGGGAATGGTGTCAAAAAAGCCCTTGGCGATGTAATAATTCAGCGCCGCGCCGCCGGAATAGACCAGAATCAGCGCCAGCAGCGTTTGGTCGAGCCCGATGGCCTTCATAAAGTGATAGATGGCGATCATGCTCATAAAGCCCGGGAACATGCCCAGAATCAGGCTGATATTCATGATGGCCCTGCGGCTTTTGAAGCGCAGCCGGGAATAGACGTATGCCACCATCAGGGTCAGGATGGTCGTGATCATACAGGAGCAAGCAGCCACAAACAGCGTGTTCATAAACCAGCGCGGGAAGTTGAACAGCCGGGTATCGGTAAACAGCCGGATGTAATTATCAAAGGTGAACGCCTTTGGCCACAGATAGGGCGTATAAGCCCCGGGCTCCTTGCGGAAGGAAGAAATCAGCAGCCAGAACACCGGCAGCATCCAAAGGATGGAAAGGACGGTCAGCAGCGTATGCAGGCCGATGGAGGCGCGGAGTTTCCGCCTGTTCACAGGGTGTTTCATTGGAACATATCCTCCTTTTTCACAGCGCCGGTGCGGTTATAGACAGCCAGGGAGCAAATGGACACGATCATGAAAATGAAGATGCCGATGGTGGAAGCCAGCGCGTAATCGTGCTGATCCACCGTCAGCTTATACAGCCAGGTGACCAGCAGATCGGTCTTGCCCGCCTGATAATAATCCAGGCTGGCCGGGCCGCCTGCCGTAAGCAGGTAGATCACGTTGAAATTATTGATATTGCCCACAAAAGTGGTGATGGTGGCAGGAGCTGTCACGAAGATCATATAGGGCAGGGTAATACTGATAAAGCGGCGTACCGGGCCCGCCCCGTCAATGGAGGCGCTTTCGTAGAGCTCCTCCGGCACGTTCATCAGCACGCCGGAGAAGGTCATCATGGTATATGGAATACCGATCCACATGTTGACCACGATCACCACGAGGCGGGAGAGCGTCACGTCCGTCAGGAAAGGCAGCGGCGTTTTAATCCAGCCCAGCTCCATCAGCGCCACGTTGACCGCGCCGGTGGGCTCCAGCGCACGGGAAACCAGCAGCAGCGATACGAACTGCGGGATGGCGATGGGGATCATGAACCAGGTGCGCCACATCTTCTTGGCCTTTACCAGCTTGCTGTTGATGATGATGGCCAGGATCATGCCGAAAATATAGTTGGTAAAGGTGGCAAAGACGGCCCAAACGATGGTCCAGCCCAGGATGCCGGTGAAGGTGCGGGTTTTGGTGGCGTTGCCCAGAAAAATATCCGTCACGTTCTGCATCCCCGTCCAGGTGAACAGGTTGCCCGGCGGCTGGTGGTTGGCGTCAAAGTTGGTAAAAGCGATCAGAATCATGAAGATAATGGGCAGCACCGTGAACAGCAGCAGCGTGGTCATGGGCGCTGCCAGCAGCGTCACATGGAAACGCTCATTGAGCAGCGCTTCCCCATCTTCCCGGAGGGACTGAATATGCTTATTTTCTTTTTCCAGCTGATACAGGCGGGAAGCAGTTATGATATTCATGGCCCACAGGCATATAAACAGCACCGTCACCGAGATGGTCAGCACGCTGAACAGCAGAATCAGCATGCTGTTGTCGCCTGGCACCCGCTGGTATATCTGCATTTCCTCGTTCCAAACCCTCAATTGGGCGTTTTCGCCCAACGTATGGAAATGGCTCAAATACTTCCAGCCAAAGCCAAAGAAAAACAGGAAATACAGGATTTCCGCAGCAAAGTACAGCAGCCCCTTGACAATTTGCCCGCGCTTCAGGCATCCCAAGCCCATCACCAGGCAGGAGCCCTTGACCCACAGATCTCCCTGGGCAAAATCCTTCCAAAATCGCTTCATACGCATGCCTCCAGGATGCGGGAAAAGGCTGCCGCAAGCTCCGGCAGCCTTTTCCCTTTGAGATGGTTATTGGCCAATGGTTTGAGCTACCCACTGATCCAGCAGGGGCTGCACATCCACGGTGGGATCCGCAATCAGCGCATTGCCGAAAGCGGAGGCAGGCGTCCAGAAGTCGCCGATGATCAGCTGGGTTACGGCATAGTCGCTCTGGGCAGCCAGCGCGGACAGGGCCGGGTCGGAAGCGATGGCTTCGCTCTTCGCCACGTTGATGTTGGAAGGCCCGTAGCCGCGCACTTCAAAGCGGCGCAGCTGGCTTTCTTCACTGGTCAGGAATTCCGCCAGGTTCATGGCTTCCACGGGATAAGCGCTCTGGGTATTCACGCCCAGGATCTTGCAGCCGCCGAAGGAGCCCATTTGCACCTGCTCCCCATTCACAGTGAAGGTGGGCAGCTTGGCCGCGGCGTAGTTGTCCCCCAGCCGTTCCTTGATGGCGTCCGCCACCCAGGTTCCGCACACGCCGGCGCACACGCTGTCGCCGATGGTGCCGGTGAGGATGTTCTGATCGCCGGGCAGGAAAGAGGGATGCGCGCACAGGGCGGCCACGGCCTTGGCGGCCTCAACGCCCTTTTCGCTGTTGAAATCGCACACCTGCTTGCCGTTCTCATCCAGGGTGATGATGCAGCCGTTGCCCAGGAAGAAAGAGGCCAGATACCAGCCGTTTGCTACGTCGAAATTGAACTGCTTGCCGGCTTTTTCCGCCGCGGCCAGGATGCCGTCCAGGGTCTGCACGTCTTCTTCGGTGAGCACGGACTTATCATAGAACAGGAAGTAGCCGTTATCCGCCGTCATGGGATAGCCCAGCAGCGTGCCCTGGTAGGTGGCGGCATTTACGGAACCAATGCTGTTGGCCGCAACAATGGCATCGTGATTGCGGGTTACTTCATACAGGGCGTCCGCCTGGGCCAGCCGGATCAACTGGTCATCGGGATACACGAACACATCCGCGGCGGCAGCCGGGTCTTCCAGATACCGGGCGCTGGCGTCAGCGGTGCCCACCACGCCATACTGGAATGTATAGTTGTTTTCAGGATGCGCGGCCGCATAGGCCTCGCACAGTTCCTTGAGCAGCTCCTGGTCGTCCTGCCCTTCCCAGACTTTCAGGGTGATGTCCTCGGCAAAAGCTGCCAAGGCAGTGCAGCAAAGCACCAGCGCGAGGAACATAGCAACAAACTTCTTCATGTGCTTTCAGCCTCCTTATTTGTGGCACACAGCTTCTTGAAACTGTGTTTTCTGGCCTCATTATGGCCTGAACACGCAGAAAGGTCAATGAAAATAAATGGAAGCGCTTACGAAATGTGGTTTTATTTTTCAGGGGCTATTGACAAAGCCGGAAGCAAAGCATATAATGAATCGTGCAAACGGTTGCATAACATAAATGCGGAGGCGGATGAAGGATGGCGGTTACAATCCACGACGTGGCCAAGCTGGCCGGCGTCAATTCATCCACCGTTTCCCGGGTCATCAACGGCAAAGCCACCATCACCCCCGATACCAAGGAGCGGGTCTATGCCGCCATGCGGGAATTGGACTATCATCCCAATTCTCTGGCGCGCAGCCTGGCCAGCGGCCTCAGCGGCGCGATCGGCGTGGTGGTCAATGCCCGGGACGCCGAAGCGTTCAGCAACGTGTTTTTCAGCCGCAGCCTGTTCGCCATTGAGCAGGCGGCGCAGGCCCGCGGATATCAGGTGATCATCGCCAACGGCGCGCAGAGCGGCGGCACCATCGAAGCACTGATGAAGGAGCATAAGGTGGACGGGCTGATTCTGCCCCCCACCACGGTGAAGCCCGCCCTGATGGAAACCATCGGCGATTTCCCCTATGTGGTGCTGGGAACGCCGGATACATTGCGCAGCGAAACCTGCTGGGTGGATAACAACAACGAGCAAGGCGCCGAAATGGCCGTTCGCCATCTGCAAAAGCAGGGATACCATCACATCGCCTACCTGGGCGGGCATCTGAAACGCGGCTTTACCAAGCGCCGCATCCGGGGATACCAAAACGCCAACAATGGGACGGAAACCATCCTGACCACCGACGGCACCGCGGAAAACGCCTATATGCTGGCTTTCGATGCCTTAAAAAAAGCCGAACGCCCCGATGCCTTTGTCTGCAACGACAATCTGGCAGCCTTTGGTTTGCTGAAAGCCTGCAAGGAACTGCATTTGTCTGTGCCGCAGGAAATCGGCATTGTGGCCTTTGATAACTATCCCCTGGCCGAGTATATGGACCCGCCGCTGACCATTGTGGATATCGATACCGCCATGCTGGGCGAACAATCCGTTCAGCTTTTGTTCCGGCGCATTGAAAACAAGGTGGGCAACCAGCAAATCATGCTGTCCGCCAATTTGATCGTTAGAGCATCATCAGAGAGGAAGGCGAAATAAATGAACACGTCCGCCGTGAGGCACCTTTCTTTTTACCCATTCGTGCAAGCGCTTGCACGGTCACGGGCCCGTTTTTGTTTGGAAGCGGCAGCTGATGATTTGGCTTCCTGTGCGTTGGTGTGGTGGAAGCGCAGCACGCCTGCGGAGAAGCATGCCGTGCCCATGCATGTCTTCATTGGCAATTCCCGCACGGAAAAATGGGGAGCAGAGGTGTCCTTTCAGGAGGAAGCGCACTATATCAAGTATGGATTCCGCCTGACCGGCCAAACGGGCGAAAGCGTCTGGTATAACGCCTGCGGTTTTCACGGGGAAGAAACGCCCGAGGGCAGCTTTGAAATCCTGCAAATCAACGAGACTGACGTGCTGCGCGTGCCCGCCTGGAGCCAGGGCTGCATCTATTATCAAATTTTCCCGGAGCGCTTTGCAAAATCCGGGAAGGTACAAGGCCCCTTTGACGCCTGGGACGCCGCGCCCACCCGGGAAAACTTTCTGGGCGGCAATCTGCGGGGCATCATCGACCGCCTGCCCTATCTGCATGATCTGGGAATCGAGTGCATTTATCTGAATCCCATCTTTCAGGGGGATTTCAACCACAAATACGCCACCACCGACTATTTCAAAATCGACCCCATGTTCGGCACGGAGCCCGATCTGATGGAACTGTCGGAAAAGGCCCATCGGCTTGGCATCCGTGTGATTCTGGACGGTGTATTCAACCATGTGGGCATCCATTTTGCGCCGTTTATGGACTTCATGGAAAAGGGAGATAGAAGCGCGTATCGGGATTGGTTCTATCCCAAGCTGTACCCCATCCGCATTGACCCGGCCTGCTATGAATGCGTGGGCGATTACCCCTATATGCCGCGGCTCAACGGCGCAAATGCGGAAGTGAGAAGCTATGTTCAAAAGGTACTGCTGTACTGGCTGGAGCATGCGCACATCGATGGCTGGCGCTTTGATGTGGCGGATGAGCTGGACCGCCATGCGGTCACGATGTGGCGCGAAGCCGTAAAGCGCGATTATCCTGACGCGCTGATTCTGGCCGAAACCTGGGGCGACGCTTCCCGGCTGCTGGGGCCGGACGGCTTTGACAGCGCCATGAACTACCTGTTCCGGGATGCTGTGATCGATTTCTTTGCGCATGGCGCGATCACCACCACGCAGTTTCAGGATCGGCTGGACAGCATGCTGATGCGCTATCCGGAAGAAATCAATCTGTCCATGTATAACCTGCTGGGCAGCCATGATACAGCCCGTTTCCTGACAGAAGCCCAGGGCGAGGCCTGGCGGCTGCGGCTTGCCATGGCCTTCCAGATGCTGTTTCCTGGCGCGCCCGCCATCTACTACGGGGATGAGCTGGGCATGACTGGAGAGAACGACCCCGGCTGCCGGGGCGGCATGGCTTGGGATACTCCTGATGAAGCGCTGCATGCGTGGCAGAAGGATTTGATTGCCCTGCGGAAAAAGCACCAATGCCTGCGTACCGGCACGTACCGCGTGCTGGCAGCGAAAGATAACCTGTTTGCGTTTCAGCGGGCAGATCAGAAGGATTGTGTGATCGCCGTTTTCAACACCGGCGATACGCCCCAACAACTGGACTTGACGGATGCGGAGGAACCTGTGCACATTCCGCCGCGCTCCGTAAAGATCATAGAAAGACCATAAGGAGGAAAAATCATGCGTACCTTTGCAAAAATCCTGGCGGTCATGCTTGCCTGCATGATGCTGACGGCGGTTTGCCCGGCATTGGCCGATGAAACTGTAACCATCAACTTCTGGCATCATTACAGCGCCCAGTCCGCCGAAAACGAGACTCTGATGAACGTGCTGATTCCCGCCTTTGAAGCGGAAAACCCCGGCATCAAGGTGAACGCTGTGTCCCATGAGTGGGCGGAGCTTCACGACAAGGTGCTGGTCAGCGCCAACTCCAACGCCCTGCCCGACGTGGCCCGCTGCGATATTGCCTGGCTGCCCGAGTTCCAGAAGATGGGCATCCTGGTGGCGCTGGATGAGGAAATGGCCGACTTTGCCGACGTAAGCGGCCAGCTGCTGGACAGCGCCATGTCCACTGCCGTGATCGGCGGCCATTACTACGCTTTGGCCCTGAACACCAACAGCAAGATCGTATTCTACAACACCGCCATGCTGGAAGCGGCGGGCGTGGAAGTGCCCGCCACCATGGATGCCTGGGTGGACGCTGTGAAGAAGCTCTCCGGCGAAAACGCCAACGGCCAGCAGGTGTGGGGCTGGAACGAGCCCGCGCTGGCCGGCTGGAACATCTGCCCCTTCATCTGGAGCTTCGGCGGCAGCCTGACCAATGAAGATCAGACCGCGGCCACCGGCTACATCAACAGTCCCGCCACCGTGAAGGCCATCGAAACCTTTGCCGATCTGGTGAAGGCCGGCGGCATTACCGGCTTCAACGCCGGCGATATCCCCATGACCGATGGCTTTGGCACCGGCCGCTATGCCATGATGCTGGAAGGCCCCTGGAAGTCTGCTGAGCTGGCGGGCGCTTATCCCGACGTGGCCTATGGCACCGCGCCCATCCCCGCCGGGGAAGGCGGCAGCGTTTCCGTGCTGGGCGGCGAGGACATTGCCATATTCAACAGCGCCAACAAGGAAGCGGCCTGGAAATTCATGCAGTTCATGACCAGCGAATATGCCGAGACCGAAATGGCCAAGTGCGGCCAGATTCCCGTGAACAAGGCCGCGCTGGAAAGTGATACCGTGAAGGCTGCCGACTACGCCCCCTTCATTGAGGCGATTCAGACCGCGAAAGCCCGTCCCACCGTGGCAGCCTGGAGCGAAATGGACAACGATCTGCAGGTGGCCATGAACGCCGTTGTCACCGGCGAAAAAACTGCCCAGGAAGCCATGGATGAATTGGCTGCGTCCTGGGATGTCCTTCTGAAATAAAAGAAAAGGCAGCGGGGATGGGCCCATTCCCTCCCCGCTGTCTCCCCTTGGGAGGGTGAGCATATGATTACAAAATCTCGTATCAACCGGGCGCAGATCATGGGACTGTTGCTGCCGGGACTGCTCATTTTCGGCATGTTTACCGTCTATCCGATCATTCGCCTGTTCTGGATGAGCCTGTGCGATATGAGCTTTTCTTCCATGCTCATTCAGCCCTTCGCGGGAACCATGAATTACCGGGAGGTATTTCGTGATTCCACCTTCTGGACGGTTTTTGTCAACAGCATCGTCTATACGCTGGTCACCGTTCCCGGGCAGATGGCGCTGGGCCTGTTCATCGCCATTCTGCTGAACGGCATCAAGCGTTTCAGCGTCACCTTCCGGGTGATCAACTATCTGCCCGTGGTTACCTCCTGGGTGATCGCTTCCCTGGTTTTCCGCTATATCTTCAACACGGAAGGCCTGCTCAATTATTTCCTGTGGAAAATCCTCGGTTTTACCTCCGGCAATATCCGCTGGCTGGACACCCGCTGGAGCGGACTGTCCGTCGCCATGATTCTGGGTATCTGGAAAGGCATCGGCTGGAACATGGTGATTTTTCTGGCGGCTTTGCAGCAGGTGCCCCAGGATCTCTACGAAGCCGCGGAGATCGACGGCTGCGGCGCATGGAAAAAGTTTGTGAACGTGACCCTGCCCGCCATCCGGGGCACCATCCTGTTTGCCCTGATCGAGCTGACCATCGGCGGCTTCAACGTGTTTACCTCCATCAAGATGATCACCGGCGGCAAGCCCGCTCACCAAACCGATACGCTGCTCACCTGGATGTATTACAAGGCGTTCAGCACCGGCAAGTTCGGCTACGCGGCGGCACTCAGCTTTGTGATGGCCCTGTCCCTGGGGCTGCTGGCCATTGTGCAGTTCCGCATGATGCGGAACAGGGACGCGTAAGGAGGACGGCAAAATGAAAACCAAAAACGCCGCGAAGATTCGCGCCGCAGTCGTCCGCTATCTGCTGCTGGCCTTGGGCACTGTGATCTTCACCCTGCCCATGATCTATATGATTTCGACTTCTCTGCGGCCAAACGGCGCGCTGTACGAATATCCGCCGCGCTTCTTCCCCAAATGGGAAGCGCTGACGCTGGAAAACTACGATTATATCCTGCATCAAAGCAAGTTTTACCTGAACTTTCTCAATTCTGTGATTGTTTCCGTTTCCACCATCGCGCTGGCCGCCCTGGTGGGCTCCGCCATGGCCTTCGTGCTGGGAAAGTTCAAATCCAAGGGCACCAATCTGCTGTTCGCCTTCATCATCATTACCATGATCATCCCCGGCACCACCATGATCGTGCCACAGTTTGAATTGGCTACCAAGCTGGGCATGGTCAATAAGCTGTGGGGCTTGATTCCCTTCTATGTGGCCTGGGTAATCCCTTTTTCAACGTTCATGGTCAAGGGGTTCATGGAGAATATTCCCGGGGAAATCATGGAAGCCGCCTGGATCGACGGCGCGGACGTATGGACGGTATATACGAAAGTCGCCATGCCCCTGGCTTCCCCCGCCATCGCTTCCGTCAGCATTTTCAACTTTCTGACCGCCTGGGAGGAATACCCCTGGGCCAATACCGTCATCAACGACAACAGCAAGCGCACCCTGCCCATCGCCATTGCCGGTTTCTTTGGACAGCATCAATTCACCCAATGGGGCTACGTGTTTGCCATGTCGGTGCTGACGCTGATCCCCGTGGTGCTGATCTTTATCCTCTGCCAAAAATTCTTTGTGCAGGGATTGACGGCGGGCAGCGTGAAGGGATAGCTGTATACGGTATGGACGCTCACCAAACAAACTGAAATTGGATGGAGAAGGGGACGGACGGGAGCTCTTCTCTCTTTGGGTCAAAGAGAGAAGCAGAGAAACCCCGTTTGTCGCCGTAAAAAGCAGCAATCGCAAGCTGAAGTAGGAGTGCACCCACCGCTTCCGGGCAGGCAGCTTTGCTGCCTATCTGTGCGCAAAGCGCACAGGAAAAAGCCTAAAAATTGCCGAAAAACAAGCTTGCTTGTTTTGTCGGAAATTTTCAGGCTTTTCTTATGCCCGGAAGCTCGCATGGCGCCATGCAAGTGACAGGCGCAAATTGTTTGTTTTTGTATTCAAGCCGGTTCGCCAACTGGCTTCTTTGCAGCTTTCTTCCCCGGGAAGAAAGCGCGTATCCTCCCCTGCCAGTTTCTGTTTGCCGATTCACCCGTTCAGCGCCCGGTGGGCTTCCTCCACCAGCAGGGTGATCTCATCGTCTGTGGGCATCGGGCCGTCTCCGGGACGGATATCCGCCAGGAACTCAATATTCCCTTTCGGCCCTTTGATGGGCGAATAGGTGAAGCCGGCAACATGCCAGCCGATCTCCCGGGCATATTCGCGCACAAACATCAGCACGCTGCGATGCACCTTTTCATCGCGCACCACACCGTTTTTGCCAACTTGTCCGCGGCCCGCCTCAAACTGAGGCTTCACCAGTGTGAGGAACCGTCCTTTTTCCCCCATGATCGCTGCCGCCACCGGCAGAATAAGCCGAATGGAAATAAAAGAGACATCCATCACCGTAAGCTGCGGGCCCAGGGGAACCATCTCCGGCGTCAGGTGCCGGGCGTTGGTCCGCTCCATCACCGTGACCCGTTCATCCTGGCGCAGCTTCCAATCCAGCTGGCCATATCCCACGTCAATGGCATAGACATGGCTTGCGCCATGGCGCAGCAGCACATCGGTAAATCCCCCGGCCGCGGCGCCGATATCCATGGCCACCACGCCGGAAACATCCGCCCCGAACACCTCCAGGGCGCGTTCTATTTTGTGCCCGCCCCGGCTGGCCAGGGCATCCACCTCCCCGCGGATGGTCAGGATGTCCGCATCCTCCACCTGTTCCGAGGCCTTACACACCTTTTGTTCGCCGATATAGATCTGTCCGGCCATGATCAGCGCCTGAGCGCGCTCCCGGCTGGGCGCCATGCCGCGCTGTACCAGCGCCAAATCAACGCGCGTTTTCATTGCTTTCCCTCCAGGCTGTAATTCGGCGGGCAACGGACTCCCCATCCAGCCCGCAGGCAGCCAGCTGCTTTCTGCGATCTCCCTGGGTGGCGCATATTCCCTTCAGCCCGATCATCAGCGCGGGCGCGCGGAGCCCATGTTCCACCATAAAGGTGCCGACAAGGCTGCCAAAGCCGCCAGGGAGCATATTCTCCTCCACCGTGATCAGCGGCATCCGAACGGACTGCAGCAAGGCTTCATCCAGCGGGGAAATGCAGGACGCATGGTATACCGCGCAGCTGAACCCCTGGCCGGAAAGCAGCTCCGCGGCGCGAAGCGCCTCCTGCACAATTCCGCCCGGTGCCAGAATCGCCGCATCGGTTCCTTGCCGCAGGCACTGCCACTGTGGGATGTACTCCGCCTCATCCTCATCCGGCAGCCCGCTGAGATCCGCCTTGCCGTACCGGATGGCCACAGGGCCCGGCTGAGAAAGCGCATAGCGAATCATCCGCCGCAGCTCAGCGCGGGAAGACGCGCAAAGCACCGTCATGCCCGGCATCTGGCTGAGATAGGACAGGCCGAAAATACCGTGATGGGTCACGCCGTCCTCACTGAGCCCTGCCCGGTCCATCAGAAAGCAGACCGGCAGCCGCTGCAGGCAGACATCATGCAGCACCTGGTCGTAAGCACGCTGCAGAAAGGTATCATACACCGCCACAAAGGGCCGCTCTCCCGCCGCGGCAAGGCCGGCCGCCATGGTGACGGCATGGGCTTCGGCAATGCCCACATCATACGTCCTGTCGGAAAAAGCCCTGGCGAACGCGCTCAGGCCCGTGCCGGACGTCATGGCCGCGGTCACCACCCGGATGCGCGGATCGTTCCCGGCCAGCCTGATCAGCTCCTGACCGGCAGTTTCCCCCATTGGCGCCGCGCCGTTGGCAAGGGGCCTGCCGGTATCCACATCAAAGGGCGGCGTGCCGTGCAGCCGGGTGGGATGATCCTCCGCCTGCACATAGCCGCTGCCCTTCCGGGTAACCACATGAATCAGCACAGGCTCCGCCAGCTGCCTGGCGCTGCGGAACAGGCGCTCCAGCCCCGCCACATCGCTGCCGTCCACCGGGCCCAGATAATGGAAACCCAGGGAATCAAACAGCCTGTCCTGCACAAAGATATTGCGGATGGAATTCTTCACCCGATGGAAGCCGCGATACAGCGGCATACCGGCAACGGGAATGCGCTTGAGAAAGCCGCTGACCATGCGCTTGGCATCAAACCAGCCCTTTCCGGCGCGCAGATGGGTGAGATAGCTGGATATGGCGCCCACATTGGGCGAAATGCTCATGCCGTTATCGTTGAGCACAACAATCAGCGGCAGTTTGTTGCTGCCCGCGTCATTCAGCGCCTCATAGCACATACCGCCGGTGAGGGCGCCATCGCCCACAACAGCCACCACGTGCCTGTCTTTTCCGCTTTGGGCCCGGGCCATTCCCACCGCCGCGGAAATGGCGGTGGAGGCATGCCCGGTATCAAAGGCATCATATATGCTTTCCTCCCGCCGCGGGAAGCCCGCCATGCCGTCAAACTGGCGCAGGGTTTCAAAGGCCTTCTGCCTGCCGGTGAGCAGTTTATGGGCGTAGCACTGGTGCCCCACATCCCAGATAAGACGATCTTTGGAAAAATCAAAAACCCGATGCAGGGCAATGGTCAGCTCGACCACCCCCAGGTTGGACGCCAAATGGCCGCCGTTGCGGGAAACGGTTTGGATGATGCGCTCCCGCAGCTCCGACGCCAGCGCGTCCAGCTCCTCCCGGGTCATTGATTTTAAATCCGCAGGGCTTTGCAGATCGTCCAGATGCATGGCCTTCTCCTTCCGGTTTCAGTGGATTTTGATTATACCACAGCGGGTCCGGAAAGTAAATCCTTGGCACCTCCCGCAATGGGCACAGCCAAATGCAGGATTTTTGCTTTTTTTGCAGAATGATATATTGTTAGACTGTTCAAAGGAGGACATCACCGCATGAAATGTCCGCAATGCGGCCGCTGGAACCGCGCGACTTTGCCGCACTGCTTTTATTGCGGGGCTCCGCTTGTTCAAGCATCCGAAGCGGCGGAGGACGGGACGCCGGAGGGCAGCGTCATGCCCCAGCCGTCTTCTTCCGTGATTTACGATATATCCCCGGATGGCGAAAGCGCCACCCCGCGTCCTGATGGCAAGGACAGCCTGGCCGCGGAAATGCAAAGCTTCCACACCCGCCGCAAGCGCGGCGAAGAGCAGCAGCGGCGCATTCGCCAGACAGAAATCCAGGGTGGGGTTTCCGCCACCACCCGGAGCGTCCGCATTGAAACAGGCGATACCCATATCTACCGCGCCCCGGAAGGGGACAATACAGGAGAAGAAATTCCGGAGGGGCAGACCCGGCCGGGCGCTGTTCCCGCGCCCCATTTTCACAAAATTCTTCCCCAATACGACGATGTGGAGGAGGCGCCTGCCTATCAGCCCTTATGGAGTGATGATTACCGTCCCCGCCCCCGTGCGCGGGGCATGGCCAAGCGGAATATGCGCCATGTGCATGTGTTTGGCCTGCGGCGCTTTTTCCCCTACCTTGCGCTGGTGCTGATCATCGGGGCTGTGCTGGTATCCGGATATCTGTTTATCCTTCGGCCCTTGCTGAACCGTGACCCCGCCGAACCCCCGCCCCAGGTGGAGGTGATCAACAGCATGCTCAATGATATGACCGCCCACACCATCCGCATTCCCGCTGAGGAGGGGGCGCAGATTTATATCAAGGAGCTGCGCAAATCCTACATTGCCACGGGCGGATACGCGGAAATTACCGTGGCTGATTATGTATGGTATGAGCTGAACAGCACTGTGGAAGAAGAAACCATGGATGTGACGCTGACGCCCTACATCAAAACCAGCGCCGGGGAACAGAAACTGATGGACACCATCACCTATACCATCGATATTCCCCTTTCCCCGCTGACGCTGGTTACGCCGGATACCGACTATCTGGAGGTATCCACCTCCCCGTACAACATCCGGTTCCGCGTGGCGCAGAACAGCACGGTGTTCATTAACGGCGAGGACTATTCCAGCTATGTGAACACCCAGGACGGCTACATCAGCTATAACGCCCTGGTGGCCCCCATCGGCGCCAACGAAATTGAAATTGTGGTCAACTGCCAGTACTACCGGCAGAACAAAAAAACCATCACGCTGTACCGCGCGCCCCAGGATATTCCGCTGGAGTTGAGCGCCACCCTGGGCAATACCAGCGCCAATCAGCTGATGACCATCCGCGGCACCACCATTCCGGGCGCCACGCTGACCGTTCTGTCCGAATACGAGGAGCTGGATTTGTCTGATCTGACGGCCCATGGCACCTTCTCCTTCAAGGCCAAGTTCACCAAGATCGGCACCAACACCATTACCATCCGGGCGGAAAAAGACGGCATGAGCACAACGCTGACCAAGGATGTGTATTACGTGCCCTATTCCAGCACCTACACCCCCAAGGCCTGGCCCATGGACGCCGCCGGCTATATTGATTTCCTTAACAATACTAAAACTCGGGTTGAACGCACCCAGATCTATGTGTGCATCGGCCCCATCCGGGAAATCCTCTCCTCCAAGCCCCAGCTGGCCCTGATGGATACCGGCACTGAAGGCTCTGAACGCCTGGTGCTGCTGGAAAACATGTCCACGGACACCTGGGAAATCGGCGAAAGCTACCGCGTTTATGCCGACGCCTACGGCATCTACGACGGCAAGCCCCGTCTGGTGGTGCGTTACACCTATCCCGTCAAATAATACAGACTGACTATACGGAGGTACGATATGATTGAGTTTGGCACCGGCGGCTGGCGGGCCGTGATCGGCGATCAGTTTACCCGGGACAACATCCGCAGGCTGGGAGCCGCCCTGGCGCGGCGCATGGTGCGCGAGGGTTGCCATGCCTCCGGCATTTGTGTGGGGTACGACCGGCGTTTTCTCAGCCGGGAAGCCTGCATCTGGTTTTCGGAGGTCATGGCGGGCGAGGGCGTGCTGGTGCACTTTGTCAATCTGTCCTGCCCCACCCCGCAAATCATGTTCACGGTAAAAAACATGGGCCTGCAATACGGCGCCATGATCACCGCCAGCCACAACCCGGCCATCTACAACGGCATCAAGCTGTTTACCTACGGCGGCCGGGACGCCGCGGAGGATGTAACCCTTCCGCTTCAGGACGAGGCCAACGCCGTGCTGCCCGAAACCATTCGTGCCATTCCCTTTGAGCAGGCCCTGGAAATGAGGCGCATCCTTTTTATCGACCCCCGGGACGCTTACCTGGATTCCATTCTTTCCCAGATCAACACGGAGGCCATCCGCCGCAGGCGGCTGCGGGTGGCGCTGGACCCCATGTTCGGCGTCAGCCTGACCGGGCTGCAAACAATTTTGTATACCGCCCGCTGCGATGTGGATGTGATCAACGACAAGCATGACGCCTTCTTCGGCCGCCATCTGCCCGCCCCCACCCCCGAAACGCTGGTGGGCCTGCAGCTGACCGTTCGGGAGCACAATGCCGATGTGGGCATCGCCACGGATGGGGATGCTGACCGGCTGGGCATCATCGATGAAAAAGGCCGCTATGTATCCGCCAACGAGGTGCTGGTGCTGCTGTATTATTACCTGCTGGAATACAAGGGCTGGCGCGGCGCCGCTGTGCGCAACATCGCCACCACCCACCTGCTGGACCGGGTGGCCCATGCCTACGGCCAGGAATGCATTGAGGTGCCGGTGGGCTTTAAGCACATCTCCGCCGGTATGGAAGCGCATGACGCGCTGATCGGCGGCGAGTCCTCCGGCGGGCTTACGGTGCGCGGGCACATTTCCGGCAAGGACGGTTTATATGCCGCCAGCCTGCTGGTGGAGATGCTCTCCGTTACCGGGAAACCGCTCAGTGCGCTGGTGCAGCAAATCTATGACCGCTTTGGCGAAATGCACACCGCGGAATTCGACTGGGAGCTGACGGAGGAAAGCAAGGCGCGCATTCATCAGATGATTATGGTGGAAAAGCGCCTGCCTTCCTTTAACATGCCGGTGGAAAAAATCAGCTACCGGGACGGCTGCAAGGTATATTTTGACAACGGATGGATTATCCTGCGCTTTTCCGGCACAGAGCCCCGGGTGCGCATCTTCGCCGAGGCCGATACCATTCACCATGCCAAAAAGCTGGTGGGCACCATGGCGGACGCCGTGGGACTGCCCTTTGACGCGTAATATTTCTGCCTTGCCGGCAGCGTGAAAACGCATCGCCTGAAAGGTTGAATCAGCAGACAGAAATTGGACAGGGAGGATACGCGCTTTCTTCCCGGGGAAGAAAGCTGCAAAGAAGCCAGCTGGCGAACCGGCTTGGGCGCATAAACAAACAATTTGCGCCTGGAATTTGAGTATGGCCAAGAGAGCTTCCGGGCATAAGAAAAGCCAGGAAAATTCCGATAAAACAAGCGAGCTTGTTTTTCGGTATTTTTTCTGGCTTTTCCCTGTGCGCTTTGCGAACAGGTTGGGCGGCTTCGCAGCCCGGCCCGGAAGCGGGGAATGGCACTCCTGCTTCAATTTGATGTTGCTGCTTTTACGGCGACAAACGGGGTTTCTCTGCTTCTCTCTTTGACTCAAAGAGAGAAGACCCCTCGTTTCTCCCCTCCCCGTCTAGCTTCCGCTTGCCGGTTCAATCTTTTAAAGAATAAGATGTTTTTGCCTTTATTCAGGCAGCCGTACCTCCACCTGTTCTTCTTGATTCCGATCGTAAAGCAGCAGGGTAGCCACCTGCTCCGGTTCAATGATGCGGGAAAGGCCATACATGGCCCGGAAATCATTGCTTTCTGCATCCAGGTAACCTCCGCCTCCGCCATTGGCAATTGGAGTGTACACCGTTCCATCCTTCAAAATGACCCCCATGAAGTAGGGCGCGTTTGTATCATCCTCTTCCTCGGGCGCGGGGACACGGGGTACATTCATCAGCAGCTTCACATGAATGGGCGAAAGCCGCACGCCTGTGAGCATAGCGCCTGTTTGCCCGATGGGCAGGCTCAGACCGGTCAAATCTAGATGCCTGTCAGTGCCCTTCAAGGTCCACTCGAATTCCCAGGTGCCTTCCACGGCCACCTGCACACCACCCCTATTATCGTATGTGCCCAGGCCTTTCAGCACCGCATGCGCCTTCTTGCCCACATAGGAAAACGCGCCGTCATCCGAAGCGTTCATAGTGATAACGTACAGCAATTCCCCCTCCGCATTGGCATAGGGCAATTGGGCATAGTCCTCCGGGATACGGCCATCGGGATAAACTGCCGTTCCGTCCGGGCTGGTGATCATACCATCGAAGAAACCGGCGGACCATCCGGTCGACTGATCATGCGGTTCCCCCACTTCGATGCTGATTTGATCAAAAGCGGGCTGTTTTCCCAATTCCGGTTCGTATCCCTTTACCCGGAAAGCAATGTAGGCCGCGTTGGTATCCACAATGCACTGGTCCAGCGTTATGGTGACGTCATTCTGGATCACGCTCATTTGAGGTTCATCAAACAGTTCTGTTTCTTTGTAGACGTCCTTGATCTGTTCTGTCACCTGTAAACCATCCTCCAAGCCCCTTGTCCAAGGGAAGAGCCCCTCCGCAATGGCTGCGATCATGGTCAGAATCAGCAGTAAAGCGAAAACCAATACACCGGTTGAAAACTTCTTCATGTTTTTTCCCTCCTCTGCCGTCATACGGCGCAGTTGTTGGTCGCTGCGGCGGTGAAAGCCTTCCGGAGGTACAGGCCGGCTTTCCTTCAGCGCCTGCTTCAGTTCATTTTCCAGCATGGCCCATTTCCTCCTTCATTTCTTTTCGGAGCATATCCAGAGCCCGGGAAATGCGGGACGATACAGTACCCCGGGGAATGCCGAGCACGCGTGCGACCTCCTTTTCCGTCATATCCTCTCCGAATTTCAGCTGTAGCGGAATCCTGAATTTATCCGGCAAACCAGACACGGTATGCGCAATGTCCTGTTCCTCCGGTGCCTGTAACATAGCCTCGTAAGGCTCCAGAGGCACCGTAAAACGGCGCTTGCGCAGCTGTGATTTGGCGGCGTTGGCAGTACACTTGACCAGATAAGCAGGCAGCGCTTCGGGTGAACGCAGTCTGTGCCGCCATTTCCAGGTGGCTTCTACTGCGCTGGATACTGCATCCTCCGCATCCGCCTCATTCTTCAGCAGGGCATAGGCGATCCGCCACATCAGCTCTCGCTTCTCCCGCACCGTATCCACAAACTGTTGTTTCGTCTGCTCGTCCATGTCCTCACATCCTCTGTCTCTTGTATCCGGATACACTTAATAGACGTCTGAAAGCCGGTTTTTGCTCCGCAAAAAAGAAAAAACTGGAATCTGCCGAGGAAACCGTTGGGCGCTCCGTGCCCCCAAACCTGCGCAAAAGGGATTTCGGTCGCTCTTTCCTGGCAGTCCTCTCTTTTAAGCAAATTGCACAAACAGGAATTGGACGGGAAGGATACGCGCTTTCTTCCCGGGGAAGAAAGCTGCAAAGAAGCCAGCGGGCGAACTGGCTTGGACGTGATAACAAACAATTTGCGCCTGTCACTTGAGTGTGGCCAAGAGAGCTTCCGGGCATAAGAAAAGCCAGGAAAATTCCGATAAAACAAGCGAGCTTGTTTTTCGGTAATTTTTCTGGCTTTTCCCTGTGCGCTTTGCGCACAGCAGGGCCGGCTTCGCCGGCTTGCCCGGAAGCGGGGAACAGCGCTCCTGTTTCAGTTTGTGTTTGCTGCTTTTACGGCGGCAAACGGGGTTTTCTGCTTCTCTTTTGACTCAAAAGAGAAGCGTTTCCTTCGTGCTTTCACCAAAACGCCGCATCAGCCGTTGGCGGTATGGATGGCCTGCTCAATCACCTTCAGCAGGGCGTCCCGGCCATCCCCTGTTTCGCTGCTCCAGGGAATAAGCTCCCAGGGCTGCGTCTGCAGGGCACGGCAAATCGGGGCGGTATACTTCATCCGCGCCCCGCGGGAAATCTTATCCGATTTGGTGGCCACCACCTGAAAGGGAATGCCGGAGGCGCGCAGGAAGGACACCATATCGATGTCATCCCGCGTGGGCTCATGGCGGATATCCACCAATTGCAAAACGATTTTCAGCTCCCGGGTGTTTTCAAAATATCCCTGCATCATCTCCCCCCAGCGGAGCTTTTCGCCCTTATCCACTTTGGCAAAGCCGTATCCGGGCAAATCCACCAGGTGAAAGGCATCTCCTGTGCCGCCATTGATCTCAAAGATATTGAGCAGGCGGGTCTTCCCGGGCGTGCCGCTGGTTTTTGCCAGCTTGCCGTTGCGGCACAGGGCATTGATCAGGCTGGATTTGCCCACATTGCTCTTTCCGGCCACCGCAATCTGCGGCAGCCCGATGCCGGTAAAGCGCCCGTACTGCGCCATGCTGGTGACAAAACTTGCTTTCTTGATCTCCATGTATCCCTCAGCTTACGCCTTTTTCGGCAGCAGGGCCGTTTTAAGCACGTCCGTAATATTCTCCGCGAACAGGATGGTGAAGGTATCCAGCACATGGGCGGGGATTTCTTCCAAATCCTTTTCATTCTCCCGGGGCAGCAGAATGGTCCGGATGCCCGCCCGGTACGCTGCCAGCAGCTTCTCCTTGACACCGCCGATGGGCAGCACCCGGCCCCGGAGGGTAATCTCTCCCGTCATGGCCACATCCTGGCGCACAGGGCGGCTGGTGATGGCGGAGAGCAGCGCCGTGGCCATTGTCACGCCGGCCGACGGCCCGTCCTTGGGCACCGCGCCCTCCGGCACATGAATGTGAATATCGATATTCTTGTGGAAGTCCGGCTCCAGGTCATATTCCGCCGCATGGGCGCGAATCCAGGAAAGGGCGGCCATGGCGCTTTCCTTCATCACGTCGCCCAGCTGCCCGGTCAGCTTCAGGCTGCCGCTGCCCGGCATGACGGCGCATTCCACCGCCAGGGTTTCCCCGCCCACGGTGGTGTACGCAAGACCGTTGACCACGCCCACCTGGGGCTTCTTCTCCGGCATATCCCGCAGGAAGCGCACCGCCCCCAGATATTCATTCACCTTTTCCTTGGTTACGGTGATCTGCTGCACGTTTTCATCCAGCATTTCCACAGCGGCCTTCCGAACCACCCGGGCCAGGGTGCGGCTCAGGGTGCGCACGCCGGCCTCCCGGGTATAGCCTTCAATGACCGTTTTCATGGCGGCGTCGCCCATTTTGACGCTGCCCTTGGCCAGGCCATGCTCCGATACCTGCTTGGACAGCAAATGCCGTTTGGCAATTTGCAGCTTCTCTTCTTCGGTATAGCTGGGCACCTCAATGATTTCCATCCGGTCCTTCAGCGGGCCGGGAATGGTATCCATGCTGTTGGCCGTGGTGATGAACATCACCTGGGACAGATCAAAGGGCAGCTCCAGGTAATGATCCCGGAAGGCCATGTTCTGCTCGCTGTCCAGCACCTCCAGCATGGCGCTGGCCGGGTCTCCCCGGAAATCATTGCTCATTTTGTCAATCTCATCAAACAGGAACACGGGATTCATGGTGCCCGCCTGCTTGATGCCCGCAATGATACGCCCCGGGATGGCCCCGATATAGGTGCGCCGATGGCCGCGGATTTCCGCTTCATCCCGGACGCCGCCCAGGGACATCTGCACAAATTTGCGGCCTACCGCCCGGGCAATGCCCTTGACGATGGAGGTTTTGCCCACGCCGGGCGGGCCCACAAAGCACAGGATGGGGCCGCGCAGGCTGCCATCCTCCGTGCTCAGCTGCTTCATGCGGCGGACAGCCAGGTACTCGATCACCCGCTCCTTCACCTGCTTCATGGCGTAGTGATCTTCATCCAGGATGCGGCGCGCGCGCTTTAAATCCAGGTTGTCGGTGGTATACTTGCCCCAGGGCAAATCGCAAATCCACTCCAGATAGGTCTGGCTGACGCTGACCTCCGGCGTGCCCGGCGCCATCCGGGACAGCCTGTCCAGCTCCCGGTCGGCCTTTTCCCGGGCCTCGGCGCTCAAGGGGAGCTTATGCAGCTTGTCCCGCAAATCGTCGCTTTCCGCCGTCAGGCTTTCCCCCAGTTCCTCCTGGATGGCGCGGATTTGCTCCCGCAGATAATAATCTTTTTGGTTTTTGTCAATTTGCTTTTTCAGCCTGCCCTGCACCTGCTTTTCGATATCCGCCAGCTCCGTCTCCCGGGCCAGGATGCCGCACAGCGTTTCCAGCCGGGCAGCCACGCTGGTTTCCTCCAGAATGGCCTGGCGATCCTCCAGGCGCGTAAGCACGTTGGCGGCGATCACATCGGCCAGCTGATCGGGCTGATCCACATCGCTGACGGATTTGAGCGTCTCGGGCGAGATGCGCATGCTGGCCCGGGCAAACTCCTCAAAAAAGCCATGGGTGGTGCGCAGCAGCGCCTGCAGCGTGGTTTCATCCTCGTCCTGAACATCCGTCACCGGCTGCACATCGGCAATCCAGTAGGGATCCTCCTGCACGATGGTGTGCAGCACGGCCCGCTGCTGGCCCTCCACCAGCACGCGCAGGCTGTCCCCCGGCAGGTTAAGCACCTGCTTGATCAGGGCGATTGTACCCACCCGGCACATATCATCCGCGGAAGGGTTTTCAATTTCTCCGTCCTTTTGAGCCACCAGGAAAATGCGCTGCTTTTCCAGCATGGCCTCTTCCAGGGCCGCGATGCTGCGGGGACGGCCCACATCAAAATGCAGCACCATGTGCGGGAATATCATCAGCCCCCGCAGCGGCATCAGCGGGATGCGCTGCGTTTTGGGTTTGCGTTTCGTTGCCATACTTCCTCCATGGATAGAAAATTGCATATTATTTTACCAAATATTGGCATTGTTTGCAAGTTTTCCTTAGGGAAGCTCTGATTAAATGAGTTGGCCGAATGGCGAGCATATTTTGGCGAGATGCAAGCGTAAAAATCGAAGGTTTAGTGGCGCTAAATCGAGATTTTTACGCGCAGCAGATCGCACAAAAGATGCCGCCAGCCGTGCCAGCGAATTAATCAGAGATTCCTTCAGGATTCCATCCCCTTTGCCGCCACGGGCAGCAGCTCCCCCCGCACGGGCTCTCCCTCGCTTTCCTGCAGCTTGGCCGGAAGCAGCAGCGCTTCCAGCGCCTTTTCCAGGGTGTCCAGCGGACGGATATCCAGGCCGCTGTCCGCAAATTGCTCCAGCATATTCTCCCGGGGCACATAGACGCGAATCAAGCCGGCCCGGCAGGCGGCCTCAACCTTTTCCGGCACACCGCCCACCGGACGAATCTGCCCCTGCACCCCGATTTCTCCCGTGATGGCGCAGCTGCCGTCCACCGGCCTGCCCGTCAGGGCGCTCACAGCGGCCACCGCCATGGCTGCGCCCGCGCTGGGGCCATCCACCGGCGCGCCGCCCGGGAAATTGATATGCACATCCGTATCCTGTTTCAGATATCCCAGCAGGCGAAGCACTGTGCCCACGTTCTGCGCGGATACACTGGCCGTTGATCGGCGGCGCAGGGTATGCGCCGCGCTTCCCATTTCCTCTTCCTCCACGATGCCGGTTACGCACACGTGTCCCGCACCCGGCACGCAAACCGCTTCAATCTCCATTACCGCGCCCTGATGGAGGCCCGAAACGCCCAGCCCGTGCACTGCGCCCACCCGGTTTTCCTGGGGGGCCAGCTGCGCCGGACGCGCGGGATAATGCCCGGAATGGATGACAAATTCCATATCCTTGCGGCATATCCGGCGGCGATTTTCCATTTCCGCCAGCCCGGCAGCCATCTGCACCATATTGACCGCGTCCCGCCCGCAGGCGGCAAACTGTCCGCATAGGCGCGCTGTTGAGGCGTCCATCTCATATCCTGCCCGCTTCGCGGCCCCCGCCGCCACCGTGCTGATTTCCGACGCATCCAGCGGTCGGAAGAAAACCTCCATACAGCGGCTTCGCAGGGCAGGCGGCAGCTCTTCGGGATTGCGGGTGGTGGCGCCGATCAGGCGGAAATCCGCCGGCATGCCGTTTTTGAAAATATCATGGATATACCGCGGAACGGACTGATCATCCGGATTGTAGTAGGCGGAGTCAAAGCTGACCTTCCTGTCCTCCAGCACCTTCAGCAGCTTATTCATCTGCATGGGATGGAGCTCGCCAATCTCATCCAGGAACAGCACGCCGCCGTGGGCCTTTGTCACCGCGCCGGGCTTGGGCTGCGGAATCCCCTGCACCCCCAGGCTGCCCGCCCCCTGATAAATCGGGTCATGCACGCTGCCGAACAGCGGGTCCGCAATGGAGCGCTCGTCAAACCGGACGCAGGTGGCATCCATCTCGATGAAGGGCGCGTCGCTTCGAAAGGGCGTTCCCGGGCTTTTTTTCGCTGCCTCCAGCACCAGCCGCGCCGCGCAGGTTTTGCCGATGCCCGGCGGCCCGTAAATGATCACATGCTGCGGGTTTGCGCCGCACAGAATGGCCTGCAGGGAGCGGATTCCCGCCTCCTGCCCAATGATATCCTGAAAGGAAACGGGGCGCACATGCTCGCTGAGGGGCTCCGTCAGATGGATGCCCCGCATTCTGCGCAGGTTTTCCATTTCCCGGGCGGATTCCCGCTTCACTCCGGGCTGCGCCTGCTTTTCCCTGCGCAGCTGCTTATAAAAATAAAGACCCACCACCACGGTAACGGTCATCTGGATGAGGAACAGTAATATCGTCACGCAAAAACCCCCTTTTCACACCCTGGTTAGGATGTGAAAAGGGGGCGTGGTTCATGCGGGAAACTTCAGACAATCAGAAAATCAGTAGGTTTCCTGCAATTCGATGTTCTTGTAGCGCCGCAGGCCGGTACCGGCGGGAATCTGCTTGCCGATGATGACGTTTTCCTTCAGGCCCAGCAGCGGGTCCACCTTGCCCTTGATGGCGGCTTCGGTGAGCACGCGGGTGGTCTCCTGGAAGGAGGCGGCGGACAGGAAGCTTTCGGTGGCCAGGGAGGCCTTGGTGATGCCCAGCAGCACGCGGCTGGAATAGGCAGGACGGCCGCCGGCCATGATGGTCTTTTCGTTGGCTTCCTCGAAGCGGAAGATGTCCACAAAGCTGCCGGGCAGCAGATCGGTATCGCCGTTATCCACCACGCGCACTTTGCGCAGCATCTGGCGGACGATGATTTCGATATGCTTATCGCTGATGGAAACACCGCCCTGGCTGTGGTACACGCTAAGCACTTCCTTGAGCAGGTACTCCTGTACGGCTTTGACGCCCAGGATGCGCAGCAGATCGTGGGGATTGATGGAGCCTTCGGTCAGTTCGTCACCGGCCTTCACCACGTCGCCGTCATTCACCTTGATATGCACGCCGTAGTGAATCTGATAGACCTTCTTTTCGTTGGGGTCTTCTTCGTTGGTGATGATGACCTCGCGCTTTTTCTTGTTCTCCGTCAGCGTTACCTTGCCGCTGATCTCCGCCAGGGTGGCGTCATGCTTGGGCTTGCGGGCCTCAAACAGCTCCTCCACGCGGGGCAGACCCTGGGTGATATCCGCCGTGCTGGCGATACCGCCGGTATGGAAGGTACGCATGGTCAGCTGGGTGCCGGGCTCGCCGATGGCCTGCGCCGCGATGATGCCGACGGCCTCGCCGATGTCCACATCGCCGCCATGGGCCAGGTTCATGCCGTAACAGCGGGCGCAGACACCCTTCTGGCAGCGGCAGGTCAGCACGGAGCGCACCTGCACGCTGGTCAGGCCGGACTTGCCGATGGCATCCGCCTTCTTGTAGTCGATGGTTTCATTCAGGCTGCAAATCAGCTCGCCCGTCTTGGGATCGATGATATCCTCAGCCGCCACGCGGCCCAGCGCGCGCTCGGACAGGGGCTTTATCTCGCCGATGGCCTCAATCTTGATGCCGCGCACCTTTTCGCCGCGTTCCTCGAAGCAGTCCGTCTCCCGGATGATGACCTCCTGGGCCACATCCACCAGGCGGCGGGTGAGGTAACCAGAGTCGGCCGTACGCAGAGCGGTATCAGACAGGGCCTTGCGGGAGCCGTGGGAGGACATGAAGAACTCCAGCACGTTCAGGCCTTCCAGGAAGTTGGCGCGGATCGGGATTTCGATGGTTTTGCCGGAAGGCGAAGCCATGTTGCCGCGCATGCCGGCCAGCTGGGCAACCTGCGCGATAGAACCGCGGGCGCCGGAGTTGGTCATCATGTAAATGGGGTTCTTCTGGGGCAGCACCTTCAGCACGCGACTGCGCAGAGCAGCGGTGGTATCGTTCCAGGTGGTGATGACGCTGCGGTAGCGCTCTTCCTCGGTCATCAGGCCGCGGCGGTATTTCCGCTCGATATCGCGCACGCGGTCATCGGCAGCCTTCAGCATTTCCGGCTTTTCAGGCGGAATGATGATATCGCTGACGGCCACGGTGATGGCGCCGCGGGTGGAATACTTATAGCCCATGGCCTTGATGTTATCCAGCACCTGGGCGCAGACGTTGACGCCGTGCACGCGGAAGCAGCGCTCCACGATATTGCCCAGATCCTTCTTTACAACCACCTTGTCAATTTCCAGCTTGAACATATCGTCCATGGAATTGCGGGGCTGGAAGCCCAGATCCTGGGGAATGTTCTCGTTGAAGATCAGCTTGCCCAGGGTGGTTTCGATCAGGCGGCGTTCGGTGACGCCCTCAAAGGTACGGCTCAGGCGCACTTTGATGGGGCTTTGCAGGGTAATTTGATGGGCCTGATAGGCCATCAGGGCTTCATCCTGGTTGGCAAACACACGGCCGGCGCCGGGTGCCTCAGGATCGACGATGGTCAGGTAGTGGCAGCCGATAACCATGTCCTGGGTGGGGCTGATAACGGGCTTGCCGTCCTGGGGCTTCATCACGTTGTTGGCGCACAGCATCAGGAAGCGGGCTTCCGCCTGGGCCTCCATGGACAGGGGAACGTGCACAGCCATCTGGTCGCCGTCAAAGTCGGCGTTGTAGGCGGTGCAGGCCAGGGGATGCAGCTTCATGGCCTTGCCTTCCACCAGCACCGGCTCAAAGGCCTGAATGCCTAAACGGTGCAGGGTGGGCGCGCGGTTGAGCAGCACCGGATGATCCTTGATCACGCCTTCCAGGATATCCCACACCTCGGGCTTGACCTTTTCCACCATGCGCTTGGCGGCACGGATATTATGGGCAATTCCGTTTTTGACCAGCTTTTCCATGACGAAGGGCTTAAACAGCTCCAGCGCCATTTCCTTGGGCAGGCCGCACTGATGCAGCTTGAGCTCAGGACCGACCACGATAACGGAACGGCCGGAATAGTCCACGCGCTTGCCCAGCAGGTTCTGGCGGAAACGGCCCTGCTTGCCTCGCAGCAGGTCGGACAGGGATTTGAGGGCGCGGTTGCCGGGGCCCGTCACCGGGCGGCCGCGGCGGCCGTTATCAATCAGCGCGTCCACAGCTTCCTGCAGCATACGCTTTTCATTGCGCACAATGATATCCGGCGTACCCAACTCCAGCATGCGCTTGAGGCGGTTGTTGCGGTTGATGACGCGGCGGTAGAGATCGTTCAGATCGCTGGTGGCGAAGCGGCCGCCGTCCAGCTGCACCATGGGGCGCAGGTCGGGCGGAATGACGGGCACCACATCCAGCACCATCCACTCGGGCTTATTGCCGCTCTGGCGGAAAGCCTCCACCACTTCCAGGCGCTTGATGGCATGGGTGCGCTTCTGGCCTTCCCCTTCCCGATCCTTTTCCTTTTCGATCAGGGTGGCAATCTCCGCCTTCAGCTGCGCGCTGAGGGCTTCCAGATCCAGCTCGGCCAGCATTTCCCGCACGGCCTCGGCACCGATGCCGGCGCGGAAGGAGCCGCGCTCCTCCTCGGTCATGGCCATGATCTGGCGATAGCGGGCATCGGTGATCAGGCTGTGCTTCTCCGCCTTGATCACGGCCTCATTGCCGGGATCCAGCACGATGTAGCTGGCAAAATACAGCACCTTTTCCAGCGCGCGGGGGCTGACATCCAAAATCATGCCCATGCGGCTGGGAATGCCCTTGAAATACCAGATATGGCTGACAGGCGCGGCCAGCTGGATATGGCCCATGCGCTCACGGCGCACCTTGGCGCGGGTGATCTGCACGCCGCACTTGTCGCAAACCTTATCCTTATCCTTGTATTTGATACGCTTATATTTGCCGCAGTTGCACTCCCAGTCCTTGGTGGGTCCGAAAATGCGCTCGCAGAAAAGGCCGTCCCTTTCCGGTTTGAGCGTGCGGTAGTTGATGGTTTCCGGCTTGGATACCTCGCCGTAGGACCATTCAAGAATCTGCTCAGGCGACGCCATACCGATTTGGATTGCGTCAAGATTGGTCAATTCAAACATTCCGTTTCATACCCTCCTTCGCAGTTCACTGAATATCGTCGTCATCGAGATCGGACAGCGGATCGTCAAAATCAGCAAAATCCGCATCGTCAGAGAGGGAATCCAGCGTGCCCAGTTCATCGTCGATATCGGTAATATCGTCGATATCCTCATATTCGCCAGGCACTTCGATTTCCTCATCCACGCCCAGCAGATCGTCCCGCTCTTCCTCATGGGAGGCGCGCACCGGGGCTTCGCTGATATCGTCATCGTCGTCATCGCGGATTTCGATGACCTCGCGCTTCTCGTTCAGCACCTTGATATCCAGGCACAGGCTCTGCAGCTCCTTGATCAGCACCTTGAAGCTTTCCGGCACGCCGGGCGTGGGGATGTTCTGGCCTTTGATGATGGCTTCGTAGGTCTTGACGCGGCCCACGATGTCATCGGACTTCACGGTCAGGATTTCCTGCAGGGTGTTGGCAGCGCCGTACGCCTCCAGGGCCCACACTTCCATCTCGCCGAAGCGCTGGCCGCCGAACTGGGCCTTGCCGCCCAGGGGCTGCTGGGTCACCATGCTGTAGGGGCCGGTGGAACGGGCATGCATCTTGTCGTCCACCAGGTGATGGAGCTTCAGGTAATACATGATGCCCACGGTGACAGGGTTTTCAAAGGGCTCGCCGGTGCGGCCGTCGTACAGGATGGTTTTGCCATCCTCCCGCAGGCCGGCCTTCTTCAGGCATTCCACGATGTCTTCCTTGCTGGCGCCGTCGAACACGGGGGTGGCAACCTTCCAGCCCAGCTTCTTGGCGGCCATGCCCAGATGCACTTCCAGCACCTGGCCCAGGTTCATACGGGAAGGCACGCCCAGGGGATTCAGCACGATATCCAGCGGCGTTCCGTCGGGCATGAAGGGCATATCCTCTTCGCGCAGGATGCGGCTGACAACGCCCTTGTTGCCGTGACGGCCGGCCATCTTATCGCCCACGGAGATCTTTCTCTTCTGGGCGATGTAGACACGCACCATCTTGTTGACGCCGGGGCTGAGCTCATCCTTGTTTTCCCGGGTGAAGGTTTTGACATCCACGATGATGCCGCCCTCGCCGTGGGGCACTTTCAGGGAGGTATCGCGCACTTCGCGCGCTTTCTCGCCGAAGATGGCGCGCAGCAGGCGCTCTTCGGGGGTCAGCTCGGTTTCGCCCTTGGGCGTCACCTTGCCCACCAGGATATCGCCGCTGCGCACTTCGGCGCCGATGCGGATAACGCCGTCCTCGTCCAGATCCTTCACCGCGTCGTCGCCCACATTGGGGATATCACGGGTGATCTCTTCGGGGCCCAGCTTGGTTTCACGGGCTTCGGATTCGTACTCCTCAATGTGAATGGAGGTATACATGTCCTCCTTCACCAGGCGCTGGCTGAGCAGCACGGCGTCCTCATAGTTGTAGCCTTCCCAGGTCATGAAACCGATGAGGGCGTTGCGGCCCAGGCCGATCTCGCCGTTCTCGGTGGAGGGACCGTCCGCCAGCAGGTCGCCCACCTCCACGCGCTCGCCCAGGCTAACCCGGGGACGCTGGTTGATGCAGGTGCCCTGGTTGGAACGGGTGAACTTGGTCAGTTTATACTGATGCAGTTCGCCGTTATCATCCTTGATGGTCACTTCATCCGCCGCCACGCTGTGCACGGTGCCGGCATGCTTGCTCAGCAGCACCACGCCGCTGTCGTGGGCGGCCTTGTATTCCATGCCGGTACCCACGATGGGCGCTTCCGGCACCAGCAGCGGCACAGCCTGGCGCTGCATGTTGGAGCCCATCAGGGCGCGGTTGGCGTCGTCGTTTTCCAGGAAGGGAATCATGGCCGTGGCCACGGAAACCACCTGCTTGGGCGACACGTCGATATAATCCACGTTGGCCGCGGGCACTTCCATGATCTCATCGCGCCAGCGCACGGTCACGCGGTCATTGGCAAAGGTGTTATCCGGGTTCAGGGGTTCCTTGGCCTGGCCCACGTTGTAGTTATCCTCTTCATCCGCGGTCATGTAGACGATTTCGTCCGTGACCTTGCCGGTGGACTTATCCACCTTGCGGTAAGGCGCCTCGATGAAGCCGTACTCATTGATGCGGGCATAGGTGGCCAGCGAGCCGATCAGGCCGATGTTGGGGCCTTCAGGCGTTTCAATGGGGCAGATACGGGCATAGTGGGAATAGTGCACGTCGCGCACTTCCATGCCGGCGCGGTCGCGGTTGAGGCCGCCGGGGCCCAGCGCGGACAGACGGCGCTTGTGGGTCAGTTCCGCCAGGGGGTTGGGCTGATCCATGAACTGGGACAGCTGGGAGGAGCCGAAGAACTCCTTGATGGCGGCGCTGACGGGCCGGATATTGATCAGGTCGTTGGGTTTCACGTCATTGGCATCCTGGATCGCCATGCGCTCACGCACCACGCGCTCCAGACGGGTGAGGCCAATGCGCACCTGGTTTTGCAGCAATTCGCCCACGCTGCGCAGGCGGCGGTTGCCCAGATGGTCAATGTCATCCGTCACGCCGATGCCGTAGGGCATGCCCAGCAGGTAGCTGACGGAGGCGGTGATATCATCCACAATGATGTGCTTGGGCACGATATTGTGGATGTTCTCCCGCACGGCGCGCTTGATTTCGTCCACGTCAGTCAGACCCTCGATGGTAGCCATCAGGGTGGGCAGATGGGCAAACTCGTTGATGCAGGCTTCCTTGGGATCAAAGGGCAGGAAGCTCGCCGCGTTGACAAAGTTGTTGCCCAGCACGCGCACCACGTGATCCTCGCACTGCAGGTTGACCACGTTGATGCCGGCATTCTGAATTTCCATGGCCTGGGTGCGGGAAATGGTTTCGCCCTTTTTCACCAGCACTTCGCCGCTGCGGGGATCAACGACATCCTCCGCGGCGGTCTGGCCGCCGATGCGGGCAGCCACACCCAGCTTCTTATTGAACTTATAACGGCCCACGCGCATCAGATCATAGCGCTTGGGGTCGAAGAACAGATTGTTCAGCAGCGTGCGGGCGCCGTCCTCTGTGGGGGGCTCGCCGGGCTTCTGACGCTTGTAGATCTCGATCAGACCCTGGGACTGGGACTTGGTGCCATCGCTGTTGTTGATGGTGGCCAGCAGGCGCTCGTCCTCGCCCAGCAGGCCGATGATATCGGCATCGCTGCCATAGCCCAGCGCGCGCAGCAGCACAGTGATGGGCAGTTTGCGGGCGCGGTCAATGCGCACCCACAGGCCGTCGTTGGAGTCGGTTTCATACTCCAGCCACGCGCCGCGGTTGGGGATGATCTGGCTGGCAAACAGCTGCTTGCCCACTTTATCCACCGTCATGGAATAGTAGGCGCCCGGAGAACGGACCAGCTGGCTTACGATCACGCGCTCCGCGCCGTTGATCACAAACGTGCCGTGTTCGGTCATCAGCGGGAAATCACCCATGAAGACTTCCGTCTCCTTGATTTCCCCCGTTTCCTTATTCTTCAGCCGCACAAACACCTTCAGCGGCGCGGCGTAGGTGAGATCCCGCTCACGGCAGCGCTCGATGGTGTTTTTGGGCTGGGAGTCCAGCGAGTAATCCACAAATTCCAGGATCAGGTTGCCGCTGTAATCCACGATGGGGGAGACATCCGCCAGCACCTCCCGCAGGTCTTCCTGCAGGAATTTGCGGTAGGAATTCTTCTGCACCTCAATCAGGTTGGGCATGTCCAGGACTTCGTCGATGCGCGAGAAGCTCATGCGCTTGCAGTGCTTCCCCATTTGAACCTCGTGCACCATAAAAAGCAATCACCCCTTTTACTGTTGCAGCGTGTACCGGCCGTGCTTTTCCACCCTTTTGGATTGTTCTTTTTTTGTTCTTTTTTCAAAAAGAGAACTTCAAAAAGGTCAAAATTCCGTAGCTTACCAATACTGGTGCAATTATAGATAATAGCATATAAAAAAGTCAATGTCAAGGCCGGTTTTTTGAAAATTTCATCAGATTGGGCTGCTTCCTTCACGTTTGTATGCCGTTCATATTTTGTTCCCCTTTCGCATGAAAAAAACGCCTGCGCATTCACAGGCGTTTTATAAACGGCTGATCAGAGGCTGTCCGTTTGTTCCTCGGTAAATACGGGAACGCCCGCTTGCTTCAGCAGGGCAGCCAGGCAGCCGTCCCCGGCCAGCATTCCCCCGGAGAAGGTGCCGTCATGGATTTCCCCCGCCCCGCACATGGGGCTGCGGGATTTGAGCACGGCGCAATCACAGTCAAGCAGCGTATACAGGCGCGCCGCCTGCTCCGCGCCGCGGGCATATTCCGCCGTGCGGTCCTCTCCCTGGCCGGTCATCACCCGATCCCCCACCCGCTCGCAGGCGGGCCGCGGGGTGGGCAAACCGCCCAGCTGCTCCGGGCACACCGGAACCAGCTGATGTTGTTCCTTCAGGGACAGCACCGCCGGACAGGCCTTGCTTTCGCCATCATACCTGCAGCGCATTCCCAGCAGGCAGGCGCTGACCAGGATGCGCATATCAGGCAATCTCCAGGGCGATTTCCATCATCTGGGTGAAGGTGTTCTGGCGCGCGTCCGCATCCAGGCCTTCGCCGGTGAATGGATTATCCGAAATTGTCAGCAGCGCCAGGGCATTCTTTCCCGCCTTCGCGGCGTTGAGATACAGCGCGTAGGTTTCCATTTCCACGCACAGCACGCCCAGCTGCTGCAGCGCGCCCAAGGGCCTGCTTTCATCATAGAAGCAGTCGGAGGAGTACACCGGGCCCACAGGCATATTGACGCCCATCTGCTCCGCCTTGCCGCAGGCGGCCTTCAGCAGCTTCCAGCTGGCGCAGGGCGCCAGGTTGCCCTTGAAGCCAAACTGCGCGCCGAAATCGGAATTGGAATAGGCGCTCATGGCGGCCACCACGCTGCGCAGCTTCAAATCCTGATTCAGCATGCCGGCGGAGCCGATACGGATGATGTTTTCCACGCCATAGAAATTGAACAGCTCATAGGAATAAATGCCGATGGAGGGGATGCCCATGCCGCTGGCCATGACGGAAACGGGCTTTCCCTTGTATTCGCCGGTATAGCCCTGCACGCCGCGCACATTATTGACCAGCCGGGCGTTTTTCAGGAAGGTTTCGGCAATGAATTTTGCCCGCAGCGGATCGCCGGGCATCAGCACGGTGGGAGCAAAATCCCCCGGATTGCAGCCGATATGCGGAGTAGGCGTATTGCTCATATTGAAAGGCCTCCTTTTGTATCTGATATCCTGTATTCAGTATAAAGTAGAATCCCATGAAAGTCAACGCCGGCCGCCTTTTCGTTTGAAAACCCGCCGCACCTGTGATATACTGCTTCATATACAGAATATACGGGGGGACGACGATGCGGGATATTGTGATTGAAAACTGGGAGCAGCTGCAAAGCGCAGTGTTTGAGGACGTATGGGATCCCGCCATTTTGCGGTACCGGAACAACCGCGTGTACCGGGGCATGTCGGATTCCCAGTGGGCCCTTACCCCCTCCCTGAACCGGGCATGCCCCCATGACATCACCCTGGAAAAAATGATGCTGCGCTCCTTCCAGAAGTATGGCTATGCCGAGCTGCAGAACTGCACCTCCTTCTGGGAAGTGGTGGCCATGGGGCAGCAGTTTGGCCTGCCCACCCGGCTGCTGGACTGGACTTATTCCCCCCTGGTGGCCGCGCACTTCGCCACGGAGGATGTAACCGCATACGATCGGGACGGCATTATCTGGTGCGTGGACATTCCCGATGTGAACGCCCACCTGCCCGCCGTGCTGCGCAACAAGCTGAAGGAGCAGAAGGGGCTGATTTTTACCCGGGATATTCTGGATGGCCTGGCGCCGGATTTTGACGCCCTGCGGGCCTACGCCAAAAAGCCCTTTGCCCTCTTTTTTGAGCCCGCCTCCACGGTAAACCGCATCGCCAACCAGTATGCTCTGTTCTCGGTGGTGTCTGACCCCTCTGTCACGCTGCTGGATTTGCCGGAAAGCCAGCACTTTACCCGGCTGATCATCAGTCACCGGGCCAAGCTGGAAATCCGGGACAAGCTGGACTATATCAACATCTCCGAGCGCATGATCTATCCCGGGCTGGACGGCATCTGCAAATGGATTGCCCGGCGGTACGCGCCCCTGGGGCCTTTATACAACGCAAGCAAGGAGGAAACGCCATGACTTACCCGGCTGAAACCCTGCATCTGAAAAACGGCCTGACCTGCCGGATTCGTTCCGTCGAGCCGGAGGACGCGGCCGGCATGATCCGGTATATAAAGACCATGCTGGGCGAAACACCCTTTCTCCTGCGTACGCCGGAGGAATTTGATTACACAGAAGAACAGGAAACCGCCGTTCTGACCCGCCGCCGGGACGACAGCCGAGGGCTGATGCTGGTGGCGGAAGCGGACGGCGAGATCATCGCCTCCTGCGATGTGATCCCGCTGAGTTCAAGAAGCCGCCTGCTGCACCGGGCCGGCTTGGGCATGTCGGTGCGCAAAGACTATTGGCATTTGGGGCTGGGTTCCGCCCTGATGGAGCGCCTGATTGCGCATGCCAGGCAGGCCGGCTTTGAACAGCTTGAGCTGGAGGTCATCGCCGCCAACCGCCGGGCCGTCAGCCTGTACCTGAAATACGGATTCCAGGTATACGGCACCCGGCTTCACGGTATGAAATACAGCGACGGCACCTACGCGGATGACTACCTGATGTATAAAATGCTGGTATAAAGGAACATAACACATGCAAAAAACCTTTCAAAAGCTGGAAACGCTGCGAAAATGCCTGCTGGGCATTTTCCTTCTTGCCCTGATGCTGGAGCTGGGCGGCGCGCTGCTGCTGTTTGCACGCCATCATACCGCCGGACTGATCACGGCGTTTTCCGGGCTGCTGATCAATGTCCTTATTACCATGTTCGGCCGAAAGCGGTATGAAAACGCCTGCGCGCTGGCACGGGCTGAATTTGGCATGGGCATTCAGAAAATCGAGCCCATCCCACAAAAAGCCGCCGCCAGCCTGCCGCTGCCATTTAACCGCCTGGTGCCCGGAGCCCAGGCAGCGGACCGGCCGCTGTATCTGCACGCCCTGCGCGGCGAACTGAACGGCCTGCCCCTGCTGCTGACCGAGGCTACCATCCCCTATCATCCACAGGGCGTCAACAGACGGCAATACCTGGTGGGCACGCTGGCCTCTTTCGATATACCGGCCTGCGACCGGGATTTGCTGATCTTCTGCGGACAGCCCTTCGGCGGCAGCGTCCGGGCAGAAGACTACGCTGCCTATCGGCTGCTGGATACGCAAGGGCATTCTTTCCATGCGCTGTCCGGGAATGGAAGCGCGCTGACGGAAGGACAGTCCGCCGCGCTGGATGCGTTCTGTGCCGGGGAGGAAAAGGACGCGGTTTTTGCAGTGGAGCCCGGGCGGCTGACGGTTTTGTTTCCCTCCCGCTTTTTCAGCGGTTCCGGAAAGCTGAACAGTCCGCTCCCGGCCGCCGCCCTGCAGACAAGCCCTGTGCCCGGCTGGGAGCGGCTTCCCGCTTTGGCGCGGGCAATGAACAAATGAACACCCTGCAGGCCATCCATTTCGGGCGGCCTGTGTTATTTTCGGCGCAATATATTAGAATAGGGGTCTTCTCTCTTTGGTCAAAGAGAGAAGCAGAGAAACCCCGTTTGCCGCCGTAAAAGCAACAAACGCAAACTGAAATTTGACGGAGAGGGAAAAGCTTCTCTTTTGAGTCAATTGAGTCAAAAGAGAAGCAGAAAACCTCCTTTTAACGCCGTAAAAGCAGCAAGCGCAAACTGAAACAGGAGTGCTGTTCCCCGCTTTCGGGCAGGCCAGCAAAGCTGGCCCTGCTGTGCGCATGCGCACAGCGAAAAACCGCCGGACAGGCCGAAAAATAAACAAGTTTATTTTTCCGGCTGGCCTGCGGTTTTTCTTTTGCCCGGAAGCTCTCTTGGCGGCGTTCAAGTGGCAGGCGCAAATTGTGTGTTATTGTATCCAAGCCGGTTCGCCGACTGGCTTCTTTGCAGCTTTCTTCCCCGGGAAGAAAGCGCGTATCCCCCCGTCAAATTTCAGTTCGCCGATTCGATCCTCATATATATGCTGTTCAACACAGTGTACCGCGCTCAATTGTTCCTTGACAATCTGGGAGATTATCTCTATAATAATGACAAACACTTTCCGCCCTTTCGGGTGGCGGGCGTTAAATTCCATATTCCAATTCTATGTATGAGGAGGGTTTAATTATGGCAACGATTATTCCGCGTTGGGAATGGCGCACCTTTGGCGACAACTTCAACGGTGCTGATGAGAAGATCATGGCGCTGAACCCCTCTGAGAAGAAGAGCAGTGAAAAGTACATTCTGTCCCGCAACAGCAATGAAAACTGCAAAATCCGCGACGACCTGATGGACATTAAATCCCCGGTGAACGTGAATGAGGATAAGCTGGAGCAGTGGTATCCCACCATGAAGCTGTCCTTCCCGCTGAGCAAGGAACAGGTGACCGAGCTTTACACCAAATTCTGGAAAGTGGATGTGCCCGAGCTGGCGGATTCCTACGACTACGCCTCCTTTGTGGCGCTGTGCGAGCAGCAGAAGGACCTGTGCGTGGTCAACGTGGAAAAGGTGCGCCACATCACCAACATCGACGAAGCCATCGTGGAAGTGGCCGAAACGAAGTTCAACGGCGTGCCCAACCGCACCGTATGCGTGGAGCACATCGACCCCGCCCTGGTGATGAGCGTTGTGCGCAAGCTGGGCCTGGAAGGCCTGCCCAACATCAACTACATTAACGCCATGAAGCAGGCCGTGGGTCTGTAATCCTTGAGGAAAATCTTCTGACAGGAGGAATGCCTATGAAACGTGTAGCCATCATCGATATCGGCTCCAAATCCATCAAGTTCTTTGTGGGTGAGCGGAAGGCCGACGGCTCCATCGCCACCATTCTGGATACCAACAACATTGCTGCCCTGGGCGAAGGCCTGGCCCAAACCGGCCGCATCAGCGACGAAGCGCTGGAACGCAACGCCAAGGCAGTGAAGGAATTTGCCGACAAGGCCCGGGAGCTGGAAGCGGAAAAAATCATTTCCGTGGGCACCATGGCCCTGCGCAGCGCGGCCAACAGCGCGGACTTTGTGGCCCGGGTCAAGGAGCTGTGCGGCGTGGAAGTGCAGATCATCCCCGGCGAAGAGGAAGCCCGGCTGAGCTATCTGGCTGTGCTTTCCGGCCTGCCGCTGATGGACGGCGACCTGGTGATCTTTGATACCGGCGGCGGCAGCACAGAGTTCATCTTCGGCCATGGCACCGAGCTGAAAAACCGTTTCAGCGTCAACCTGGGCTCCAACCGCATCACCGAAACCTTTTTTGCCGATGACCCGGTGAAGGACGGCAGCGTGGAAGCGGCCCTGGCCCAGATCGACAAGGAGTTTGCCGAGGCGGGTGTCACCGGCAAGCCGGCCCAGCTGGTGGGCATGGGCGGCACGGTAACCAGCATGGGCGCTGTGCGTCACATGATGGACAAGTATAAACCCGACATCATCCAGGGCTCTGCCCTGACTAAGCTGGATATCGAAGAGCAGCTGGCCGCTTATGCCAAGCGCACCATCGAGGAGCGCCGCCACCTGCCCGGCCTGCAGCCCAAGCGCGCGGACGTGATTCTGAGCGGCGCCTGCATCCTGAAGGTAATTCTGGAACGGCTGGACGCTCCGCAGCTCACCATCAGCGACCGCGGCCTGCGCCACGGCCTGGCCTTCGATCTGCTGAACAAATAACGCCTCTGCGTTATGATCATCGTTCATTTTTAGGGAAGGAGAACAATTATGAAAAAGATCTCTCTGGCTCTTGTGCTTATGCTGGTCGTTTCCCTGTTCGCTGGCGGCGCGCTGGCTGAGTGGGAGCCCAAGCAGCCCATCACCATCATGAACCATGTGGCTGTTGGCGGCGCCATGGACCTGTATACCCGCAAATGGACGGATATTGCCGCCAAATACACCAATGCCACCTTCGTTGTAGACAATAACGATGGCGCTTCCGGCCTGACCGCCGGTGAATGGGTGCTGAACCAGGAGGCGGATGGCTACACGGTTTTCGCGCTGGCTCCCACATACATTGACGCCGTCATCCAGTCTGAGTTGGACTGCGCTGAATATGTGGATGGCTTCAAATACATCTACAACTTGATGGCCGACCCCTACTGCGTGCTGGTGCCCATCAATCCCGAAGCCGGCAACCCCACCTTTGATACTTTTGAAGAACTGGTTGACTGGGCCAAGGAGAACAAGCTGACCCTGTCCGAGCCCAACTATGGCGCCAAGTACATCGACGCCGTGCAGGTGTTCAATGAGGTGGGCGTGGACTTCCAGGCCATCTCCTACGGCGGCGCCAAGAAGAACTTCGCTGCGCTGCTGGGCGGCCAGGCCATTGCCTCCGTCGGCAATCCCGGCGATACCGCCAAGTATGAAGTGAAGGCGCTGGTGGTTGGCGCTCCCGAGCGTCTGCCCTCCCTGCCTGATGTTCCCACCTATGCCGAGCTGGGCTACAGTGAAGCCCTGGACGGTATCTGGATGTGGCGCGGCTATGCGGTGAAGGCCGATACGCCCGATGAGATGATTGCCTGGTTCCAGGATCTGTGCGACAAGATCTCTGCGGATCCCGAATGGATTGAGTACATGGAAGGCCAGCAGCTGGCCGTCCGCACGGACCGTACCGAGGACTTCACCCAGATTGTGGAGGACGAGGTGACCAGCACCATCGAAGTACTCAAGAGCGTGGAGCAGATTTCCGCGGATTACGAGCGTTAATCGCTGAAAGAAGCATAGAAAGCTGCCGGCGGGCGTTCAACCCGCCGGCGCACCTTATCCCCCAATGTGTAGAAAGGATGCTTTTATATGACAGCACTTTCGACTTGGCTGAGCAAGCTGAGCTATGGCTGGGTGCTTGGCGGAATAGCGGTGCTGATGATCGGGTTCTATTTTCTATTCAATGCCATTCCGCGCACAAAGCCTGTGAAAGCGCAGCTGCTTTGTGTGGTGGGCATGGATCTGATCACCCTGCTGTTCTATATCCTGACGTTTTCCCTGCGCGTCAGCAAAATGGCCGCCCAGTCCGGCGCAACGCCCCGCACCCTGCCCAGGCTGTGGGCCTTCCTGATGCTGCTGGCCTCCATCGGCGCCTATATTGCCATCCTCAAAAAGGACAACAAGCCCGACAAGGGCTTTGACCGCTGGGTTTTTGCCCTGCTGGTGGGCCTGGGCTCTATTGTGAGCGTGCTTCTGTTCCAGTGGATTGGTTATTATCTGAGCAGCGCCATCTTCATCGTGGTGGTGATGGTGGCCATGGGAGAAAAGAACAAGCTTCAGCTGATCCTCACCCCCATCATCTGGTGTGTGTTCACCTATTTTGTGTTCAACAAGTTTTTGTTTATCTCCCTGCCGATCGGATCCCTGTTCAAGGGCATCTTTTAAGAGGGAGGTGTTTGTATGGGTGAAATTTTCAAAAACCTGATGATGGGCTTCGGGCAGGTGCTGAACCTGCAGTCCATCCTGTGGATTCTGATTGGTGTCTGCGTGGGTATCCTGGGCGGCGCCATTCCCGGCATCTCTCCCTCCATGGCCGTGGCGCTGCTGCTGCCCATGACCTACGCCATGAGCCCCACCGTGGCGCTGATCATGCTGATGGGCATTTACATCGGCGCCAACTACGGCGGCTCCATTACCGCTGTGGCCATCAACACCCCCGGCACCCCTTCCGCCACGGTTACTGCCTTTGACGGCTATCCCCTGCTCAAAAAAGGTCGCGCCGGCGAAGCCATGGGCATCAGCCTGTGGGCCTCTGTATTTGGCGGCGTGCTGAGCATCTTCATTTTGATGTTCTTCTCCGTGCCGCTTTCCAAGGCCGCGCTGAAGTTCTGGCCCAGCGAGTACTTTGCCCTGTGCATCATGGGTCTGACCACCGTAGCCACCCTGGGCGGCAAAAACTGGCAAAAAGCCCTGGTGGCCTGTCTGTTCGGCCTGCTGCTCAACACCATGGGCCTGGATCCCACCTTCGGTATCAAGCGCTTCACCTTTGGTGTGACCAAGCTGTTTGACGGCTTTGAAATGGTGCCTGTGCTGATCGGCCTGTTTGCCCTGGGCGAGGTGCTGAACAACCTGGAACACTATGACCCCAAAAAGACTGCCAAGCGTGAGGAAGTCGATTACACAATGCCCGGCTTCAGCTATTACTGGAAATTGAAGTGGAGCATTGTCCGCGCGGGCCTGGTGGGCTGCCTGATCGGCATTTTCCCCGGCGCGGGCGGCACCATTGCTTCCTTCCTGGCATACGACGTGGAGAAGCGCTTCAGCAAGCATCCCGAGGAGTTTGGCCACGGCGCGCCCGCAGGCGTGGCAGCGGCGGAAGCCAGCAACAGCGGCTCTGTGGGCGGCGCCATGGTGCCCATGCTGACGCTGGGCATTCCCGGCTCCTCTACGGCGGCAGTGCTATTGTCTGCTCTGATGATTCACAATCTGAATCCCGGCCCCAAGCTGTTCACAGACGAGCCGGAGCTGGTCTATAGCCTGTTTGCTTCCATGTTTGTGGCCAATGTGCTGATGGGGCTGGTGGGCTTCTTCGGGGCCAAGGTTTGGGTTCGCGTAGGCTATATCAAGAAAACCATCCTGTACCCGCTGATCTTTGCCTTTGCCATCCTGGGCTCATTCTCCATCAAAAAGTCCATGTTTGACGTGGGCACTTGCCTGGCCTTTGGCATTATCGGTTGGATTTTCAAGAAATATGATTTTCCGACATCGCCCATTGTGCTGGGTTTGGTGCTGGGCAAGCTGATTGAAGAGAACTTTGTGCAGACCATGATGGTGACAGGCCCGTCCGGCTTTGTCACCCGGCCGCTGACCGTCATTCTGTTTGTAATCTCCATCGCCGCCATTGCCTACCCGATCATTTCTGAAAGAATCAAGCGGAAAAAAGCAAGCAAGCTATCCCCATAACACGCAACAAAAAGCAGGCATCCCAGTAAACGGGGTGCCTGTTTTTTATCTTGATTATGTTTGCTCTTCCCACTGGGAAATTGTCATATCCACCCGTCCATCCGGCAGAAATGCAACCCCTTCCGCTTCCAGGAGCATGCGCTGCGTTCCAATGGAAAACACGTCAAAGGCTTTCTTTGTATTCCCTTTCACGTCCACCACCCGATGGCAGGGAACCGTTCTGTCGCCGCAGGCGGACATGGCATACCCCACAATCCGAGCTCCCCGCGGCATGCCGGCCAAACGCGCAATCTGGCCGTATGAAGCCACCTGACCCTTGGGAATTTGTTTTACAATCCCGTATATTTGTTCAAACAGCGTGGACAATGATTTCTTCCTCCCGATGGGCTCAATTGACATCAAACGCCAGCCGGAGAACATCCTCACCGGCCTCCGGAAAGTCTGCCGCGATCTCCTGACGCCCAACCAGCCGGAAGCCCGCATACCGGAACGCAGGCGTGGTGGCGCAGGACAGGAATGTGTAGCTGTTTTTATCCAGGTTTTCCGCCGCGAAAACGGCCCCGGCCGGAATAAGCACCATGGCGGCTTGGCCGCAGCCGGCATCCATACCCAGGTGCAGCACCTTCTGCTTTCCATGATCAAGCACGGTAATCCGAAGCCCACAGCCCTCATGATAATACCAGATTTCATCACAGTCAATCTGATGGAAATGGGAGATCTCCTGCCCGTCCAGCAAAAAATAAATGCTTCCGGCCAATGCCCTGTCCCCTTGCTTGAACGGAGCCGTATACACCTCAGAAAACCATCCTCCCTCCGGGTGACGGCTTAAAGCATAAGCGGTTTTCAGCTGATCGGCACGATTCATCAATATGCACCCTTTCCAGACCATCTCAACCATACGTATCATTTTTGAAAAAAACAAACGCTCCGCCTCATGGCGGAGCACTTGTTTTTGGTGCGGTCGACGGGACTTGACTTCGCCTGTGGGCGAAGCCCGGTCGCGGCTCTGACAGCCCACTGGGCTGTCATTCACTTCCGCTCTGTTCAAGTCCCTTCTCTTTTCCAAAACAAACGCTCCGCCTCGTGGCGGAGCACTTGTTTTTGGTGCGGTCGACGGGACTTGAACCCGTACAGGTTTCCCTACACGCCCCTCAAACGTGCGCGTATGCCGATTCCGCCACGACCGCATGCAGCTGCAACAGCAAAGCTAATTATACCGTAAACAAAGGTAAATGTCAACGGGTAAAATTTGCTGTTTTCATGCTGTATTCCTGCCAGTCAAGGCAGGAAAAAACTGCCCGATGTCGAATGAATACTGTAGAAAGATAAAGAGACATGAAGCACATGCATTGCACAATGAAAGGAGAACCAACCGATGAAAACTACCATTACCGCGAAAAACATGGTCGTTAGCCAGGCGATCACGGACCGCATAATGAAAAAAACCGCCACCATGGAACGCTATCTCCGCCCCGACACCCAAATGTATGTACGCATGCGCAAAGAGCGCAACCAGCGCATTGTGGAAATCACCGTGCCCATTGACGGCGTAACCCTGCGTGCCGAGGCCGCCAGCGAAGATAACCTGTTCATGAGCATTGATAAAGCGCTGGCCAAGCTGGAACGCCAGATCCTTCGTCACCGCACCAAGCTGGAAAAGCGCCTGCGTGCCGATATTCCCGCCGAGGTACCCGAGTTTATCGAGGAAGCCCCTGCCCAGGGTGAACGCCAGGTGGTCCGTACCAAAACCTATACCACCCGTCCCATGCACGTGGAAGATGCTATTTTGCAGATGGAACTGCTGGGCCACAGCTTCTTCGTATTCATCAACATCGAAACCGAGCAGACCAATGTGCTGTATCTGCGCAAAGACGGCAACCTGGGCCTGCTGGAGCCTGAATTCTGATGGGATGCAAGCGCTATCCTGTTGTTTTATTTATTCGCCGCAGCGGGTTTCCCGCTGCGGCGAATTTAAAACCGCAAAGCAAATTTCCATAACACCATAAATCGTTGAAAAATGAAATCGGCAAGCGGAAATTGGCCGTGAAGGAAGAACGAACGAGGCTCTTCTCTCTTTGCATCAAAGAGAGAAGCAGAGAAACCCCGTTTACCGCATTAAAAGAGCAGCAAACACAAACTGAAATTTGACGAGGAAGGAAACGCTTCTCTTTTGAGTCAAAAGAGAAGCAGAAAACCCCGTTCGCCGCCGCAAAAGCAGCAAGCGCAAACTGAAGCAGAAGCGCACCCACCGCTTCCGGGCAGGCCAGCGAAGCTGGCCCGGCTGTGCGCAAAGCGCACAGGGAAAAACCGGCGACAGCCCGGAAAAATGAGCTCGCTCATTTTCTCCGGTCTGGTACCGGTTTTCTTATGCCCGGAAGCTCTCTTGGCGCCTTTCAAGTGACAGGCGCAAATTGTTTGTTATCGTGTCCAAGCCGGTTCGCCGACTGGCTTCTTTGCAGCTTTCTTCCCCGGGAAGAAAGCGCGTATCCTCTCCCTGCAGGTTTCTGTTTGTTCATGTAGTGAGTTTAGAATTGGAATAATATAAACTGCTTATTCCCGCAGCGTTTTTACACCCAGCAGAAAATACAAAAGGTGCGCTGCCCATACAACGGCCAGAAGGACGCAGGGAATCCAGATGCCCTTGCGGGCCATCATAAAAAAGCCAAATCCCATCAGCAAGGTGACCGTCAGAATGATTTGAACCTTAGTTTTCGCCGTCATACCATGCTTTTCCGCATAGGATTGCAGATGGTTTTTATACAGCTTTGTTTCCAGAAACCAATCATGCAGGCGCTGGGAGCTTTGAGAAAAGCAAAAGACCGTTGCCAGGTAAAAGGGTACCGTGGGCAGAATGGGCAGGAACACGCCCAGCGTTCCCAGCCCCAGGCAAATCAGGCCAAGCGCCAGAAAAACAGCGCGTTTGGGTGACATCAGCATTCCCCGTTTCTTTTTAAACTTCTATCCCGGTTTATTCGCAGTGCTTTCAGCGCACGCTTCCGTTTTCCACGGAATAGGCTTCATCCGCAATCCGCATGGTGGAAGCGCGATGGGATACCAGCACCACCGTTTTCCCTTCCGCTTCCTGGCGGAGCGAGCGCAGGATCACTGCCTCGTTGAGGCTGTCCAGATTGCTGGTGGGCTCATCCAGCAGAATCAGGGGCGCGTTATGCAGAAAGGCCCTGGCCAGGCCGATGCGCTGCCGCTCGCCGCCGGAAAGCGTTTCGCCCAGCTCGCCCACGGGCGTATCGTAGCCTTTGGGCAGCGTCATGATGAAGTCATGGATGGCCGCCTTCCTGCAGGCTTCCTGCACTGCCTCATCGGTGGCATCCAGCTTCGCGATTCGGATGTTATTGGCAATGGTGTCCTGGAAAAGGTGGGTTTCCTGGGTCATATAGCTTTCCATATCCCGCAGGCACGCGGTATTGATATTCTCCACATTTTCTCCGGAAACCAACACCCTGCCGGCATCCGCTTTCCAGAACCGCATCAGCAGCTTCAGCAAGGTGGATTTGCCGCTGCCGCTTTTGCCCACGATGCCGACCACGCGGTTTTCCGGAAAGGCCATGGAGAAATCCTGCAGCACAGCTTCCCCGCCATAGGAAAACGTAACCTGATCGCAGGCGGCGCCGGCAAAGGAAACGCTCTTGCCGTCGGTGATTTCCTCCGTTTCGGGCGCTTCCTCCAGAATATCCAGAATTCTCCCGCCGGAGGCCACCGTATTCTGCAGCGTGGTGCCCAATCCGGCCAACGCCGAAACGGGACCGAAGGAGGACATCAGCGCGATCAGCGGAACCAGAAAGCCGTCAAAGGACACGGCGCCTGTGCGGTACAGGTGCGCCCCCAGCAGGAACATCAGCACATCAAACACCAGGATGAAGGAATTGGCAATGGCCAGATTCAACCCCGTCAGCCGGTTGAGGCGGTTCTGCCCCGCCGAAAGCGCCGCCGTGCGCTCCTCCATGCCCGCCATTCTGCCCGGGCCGTTCTGATACTGAATGGTCTCGTCCAGGCCCCGGATGTTTTCCAGCACATAGGCAGCCAGGCCGGCGCTTTGGCCCCGCACCTGCTCCCCCACGTCCCCGCTGATACGGGAGATGATGGCCGGCACAAGCACACCCACCGCCAGGAAGGCAGCCAACGCCAGCAGCCCCAGGCGGAAATCAAAGCTGCCGATAAACAGGCACATGACGCCCTCCACCAGGAAGGCAATGCAAATGGGCGAAATGGTATGGGCGTAAAAAACCTCCAGCAGTTCCACGTCGGAGGTGATCAGCGAGATCAGATCGCCCTTGTCGCGTCCCTCCAGCTTGGCAGGGCAGAGGCGGCGAAGCGCCCGGAATACCCGGTCCCGAACAATGGCAAGCAGCGTAAAGGCAATGTAATGGTTGGTTCGCTGCTCCACATACCGCAGCACCGCCCGCAGCAGCGCAAAGGCAATCAGCAATATCCAGATGCTCTGAAGGGAAACAGGGGATTTCATTCCCAGTCCATGAAGAATAGCATATCCGCCCAGCACAGGAATGAACTGCACAGCCAGATAGGCCAGCATGCCCGCCGCAACGGCCAATATCATGTAGCCCGTCAGCGGCCGGACCAGGGACAGCATTTTCAGCAGGGTGGCAATCTTGGAACGCTTTTTCATTCAGACCGCCTCCTTTCCAAACTGCTCCAGCGCTTGCTGGGTTTTCCATAGCCTGGCATATACGCCATCCTGGCGAAGCAGCTCCTCATGTGTGCCGCAGCCTGCCAGCGCTCCCTGCTCCAGCGCATAAATGCAATCGGCGGATACGGCGTTGGCCAGGCGGTGGGAAATCATGATTACGGTTTTCTCCCGGGCAAGGCTGCGGATCTGCTCCAGAATGGCCTCCTCGCTTTCCACATCGATGTTGCTGGTGGCCTCGTCAAAGATATAAATGGGTGAATCGTGCAGCATAGCCCTGGCCAGCGCCAAACGCTGCCGCTGGCCGCCGGAGAGGTTGCCGGCGTTTTCCAGCAGCGGGGTGTCCAGACCCTGCTCCGCTTTCAGAAAATCGGAAAGCCTGCACTTGTCCAGCACCTGCCACAGGGCGGCATCCGTTGCCCCGGGCGCGGCCAGCAGCAGGTTTTCCCGCACGGTTCCTTTGAAAAAAGTGCTGTTATGGCCGATATAAGTGATGGCCGCCATCAGGCTGCGTTCATTGACCTGGCCGATCTCCCGCCCCGCGATGGTCACGCTGCCGCCGGACGCGGTGTTCCGGCCCATCAGCAGGGAAGCGATGGTGGATTTCCCGCTGCCGCTTTCCCCCACCACAGCCACAAAGCCGCGCTGGGGCACCCGCATGGAAATATGATGCAGGATTTCACGCGCTTGATCGTAGGAGAAGCAGACGTCCCGCAGGGCAATTTCTCCGCCCTCCGCCGGAAGAACCGCCGTTTTTTCGGCAGGCTCCTCGGAACCGAGGAAGCGGAAAATTTTATCGCTGGCGGCCATTCCGTTCATGGCCACATGGAAATAGCTGCCCAGACGGCGCATGGGAAGGAAGAACTCAGCAGACAGCAGAATCATGAAAATGCAGTTTGCCAGCGGCAGGCTGCCCCGCACAAAGGCGCGGGTGGCCAGCAGAATGCCCAGCGCGGCGCCGCCATAGGCAAACAAATCCATGATGATGATGGAGTTGAGCTGCATGGTGAGCACCTTCATGGTGACCACGCGGAAGTTTTCGGATTCCGCGTTCATATGCCTGTTTTTGAATTCGTCCGCCTGATAGGTTTTCAGCGTGGTCATTCCCTGCAGGTTTTCCAGAAAGGTGCTGCCCAGCTGGGTATACTGCCCCCAGTATTTGGCCAGCAGTTTCTTGGCAATTTTTTGCACCATCATGATGGCACCCGGAATCAGCGGCACGCAGATGAGCAGCACGGTGGCTGTGGACCAGCTGCCGCCCAGGCCAAACAGGAAAAACAGCGTGATTGGCGCAAGAAACGCATAGAAAAACTGCGGCACATACTGCCCAAAATAGCTTTCCAGCTGATCGACGCCTTCCACGGACTCCTGCACCAGCTCCGCCGTGGATACCTTTTCCCGGTAGGAGGCGCCCAGCTTGAGCAGCTTTTCATAAATCAGCCCGCGCATTTTCTGCTTCACCGTTCTGGAAGCCAGATAGCTCATGCGGGTGGCCTCCCGCGCTGTATAAAAACGCAAAAGCACGGTGGCGGCAATCACTGCCAGCGGCAGCGTCAAATTGCCCAGCGTCCATACGCCGGCATACAGATTGGCCACCGACCGGGCAATGAGCAGAATCATGCAGGTATTCAGCCAAAGCTCCAGCCACTGCAGCAGGATATTGCCCAGAATATACCGTTTGCTTTCCGGACACAGCGCCATCAAACGACGGTCAAACATGCGATTCTTCCCTTTCTCTTCACGGAGTTAAATGTATATAACAGGCCTTCATTATAGCATACTCCAGAAAAGAAGAAAACACTTTTTTACGGTGTGTCCATTCAGAATATCCATTAAAAATACAAAGGGATCAGTTTACTTTCACACTTTAGTGTGCTAATATAGAATTAGCTGGAAGAATCGCTGCTTTTTGCAGCGGGAGAGGAAGAAAACGGTATGAACAAAGGCGCAAAAAAAGAGCGCAGCATAGCATTGTACGAGGCTATTCTGAAACTGAAAAACCTGGATGAATGCTGCCGTTTTTTTGATGATCTGTGCACGCCGGGCGAGCTGCGCAGCATGGAGCAGCGATATGATGTGGCCACCTACCTGATGCAGGACCAGGTGTATCTTGAAATCCTGGAAAAAACAGGCGCCAGCAGCGCCACCATCAGCCGGGTTCGCCGGAATATCCTGGAAAACGAAGCGGGCGGCATGATGCGGGAGATGATTCTGCGCCAGGGATTGGCCAAAGAGGATACATGATTTCCAGCAGCAAGAAGCAGAATGGAGCAAACAGGAATGGAACGCTATTTTCAACCCGAAATCGAAACCGCCTCCCCCGAGCAAATCAGGGCCTGGCAGGATGAACGCCTGGTAAAGCAAATTCACCACGTATGGGAAAACGTGCCTTATTACCGCAAAAAAATGGAAGAGAAAGGGCTTACGCCCGAGGACATTCAGGGCGCAGAGGATTTGCACAAGCTCCCCTTCCTGAGCAAGGCCGATCTTCGGGAAGCCTATCCCTACGGCCTGCTTGCCGTGCCGCTGAAGGACTGCGTGCGCATACAATCCACCAGCGGCACCACCGGCAAACGCGTGGTAGCCTTTTATACCCAAGGGGATATTGATTTGTGGGAAGAATGCTGTGCCCGCGCCATTGTGGCGGCCGGCGGCACCCAGGAGGACGTGTGCCAGATATCCTACGGCTATGGGCTTTTTACCGGCGGGCCGGGGCTCAACGGCGGCAGCCATAAAGTGGGCTGCCTGACCATTCCCACGTCCAGCGGCAACACGGAGCGGCAAATCATGTTTATCCGCGACCTGAACGCCACCATTCTTTGCTGCACGCCCTCCTATGCCGCCTATATTGCCGAAACCATGAAAGAAATGGGCCTGACTCCGGAGCAGATTCCGCTGAAAGCCGGTATTTTCGGCGCGGAAGCCTGGAGCGAGGAAATGCGTCAAAATATCCAGGATACCCTGGGCATTCGCGCCTATGACATTTATGGCTTAACCGAGCTGAGCGGGCCTGGCGTCGGTTTTGAGTGCAGCGCCCAATCGGGCTTGCATGTCAACGAAGATCATTTCATTGCCGAGGTCATTGACCCTGAAACGGGAGAAGTGCTGCCGGATGGGCAGCAAGGCGAGCTGGTATTTACAGCTATCACCAAACAGGCCTTCCCCATGATTCGCTACCGCACCCGGGATATCTGCGTGCTGAGCCATGAAAAGTGCCCCTGCGGACGCACCCATGTAAAAATGAGCAAGCCCCGCGGACGCACGGACGATATGCTGATCATCCGCGGTGTCAACGTATTCCCCAGCCAGATCGAAACCGTACTGCTGAATCAGGGATACCCCGCCAATTACCAGATCATTGTGGACCGCGTGAAAAATACGGATACGCTGGATGTGCAGGTGGAAATGACCCCCGAAATGTTTACCGACAACATGGGCGAAATCGCCGAACGCCAGCGCAGCCTTGTGGAAGGCCTGCGCGCCATGCTTGGCCTATCCGCCAAAGTGACGCTGGTGGCCCCCAAATCCATTGTGCGCAGCGAAGGAAAGGCAGTTCGAGTGATCGACAAACGAAAAATCTGAAAGGGAGGGGACAACATGAGCGTAAAGCAGATTTCTATCTTTGTGGAAAACAGGCCCGGCGCGCTGCTGGCCATGACCACCGTATTGGCTGAAAACCGCATCGATATGCGGGCCTTTACCCTGGCTGAAACCAGCGATTTCGGCATTGCACGCATCATCGTGGACGACGTATATAAAACCTCCACCGTTCTGCGGGATATGGGGTTTGTATACAGCATCAGCAACGTATTGTGCGTTGTCATTCCCGATGTGCCCGGGGGATTGAACCAGGTACTGCAGATTCTGACGGAAGAGGACGTGAACGTGGAATACATGTACGCCTTCCAAGGCGGAAAGAACATCAGCGGCGCGTATATGATTTTCAAGGTCGCGGACGAAGTAAAGGCCTCCGCCGTGCTCACCGGACGCGGCATTAAACTGGTAGACCAGGATGCGTTGGAAGAAGCATAATGCCTTACCTCCCAAACCGGCTCTGTGCGCATTGGCACAGAGCCGGTTGTTATGCTGCTTGCGCCAGCAGAAATTGGGCGGAGAGAGACGACGGAGGATCTTCTCCCTTTGAGTCAAAGAGAGAAGCAGAGAAACCCCGTTTGTCGCCGTAAAAGCAGCAAACGCAAACTGAAGTTTAACGAAGGGAGAACGCTTCTCTCTTGAGTCAAAAGAGAAGCAGAAAACCTTCTTTTAACGCCGTAAAAGCGACAAATGCAAACTGAAGCAGGAGTGAGTCCACCGCTTCCGGGCAGGCCAGCGAAGCTGGCCCTGCTGTGCGCAAAGCGCACAGGGAAAAGCCTGAAAATTGCCGCAAAACAAGCTTGCTTGTTTTATCGGAAATTTTCAGGCTTTTCTTATGCCCGGAAGCTCGCGTGGCGTCATTCAAGTGACAGGCGCAAATTGTTTGTTATTGCGTTCCAGCCGGTTCGCCGGCTGGCTTCTTTGCAGCTTTCTTCCCCGGGAAGAAAGCGCGTATCCTCCCTGTCCAATTCCTGTTTGCAGATTTAATAGCTTAGACGATAAAATCCGAGCGCTGAATTCCGGCTGTGAAAATCAGCTCATTCCATATAGATACGCGGCACCCGCTTGCCAATCACAGCCGTGCATTCATTCCGGTTCAGATTTCCTATCCGGGCATATTCCGTCAGCGAAATGCCGCCGCCCAGCAGCACTGCCTCTTCCCCGGGCTGCACGCCGGGAGTGTCCGTAACGTCCACCATCATCTGATCCATGCAGATCAGCCCCAGGCACCGGGCGCGCTTTCCGCGGATTTCCACCGCTCCGATGCCGCTCATAGACCGGGGATAGCCATCCGCATACCCCGCCGTCAGGGTTGCCACCAGCGTATCCCGCTCCAGGGGATGATCGTCATCATAGCCAATATACTGTCCGGCCGGAACAAGGCAAACCCGAGCCACCCGAGCGCAGAAGCGCACCGTAGGGCGTACCTCCTCCGCCCGCTGGAATCCCCTGGGCGCGTTGCCCCACAAGAGGGCGCCCACGCGAACCGCCTGGTGCTGCCACGCCGGATACCGCACCAGCCCGATGGAATCCAGGACATGCGCCATGGGAACCGGAATCTCCCTGCGGCGCAAATCCGCAAGCACAGCCAAAAACGCAGCGTGCTGCGCCTCATCGCTTGCCTTGTTGTGCAAGGCAAGATGCGTATAAACGCCTTCCAGACAGATATTGGGCAGCAAGGCTATGCGCTCCCCCAGAGCAGTCGCTTCCTTCGGGGCCGCGCCGATGCGGTGCAGCCCGGTATCCACCTTCAGATGCACATAAGCTGTGCATCCCTGCTGCGCAGCCGCCCGGGAGACCCGAGCAGCGCTTTCCCAGCTGCCTACCGTCAGGCGAATGCCCGCTGCCATAGCCGGCTCCAGCGCGCCCTCCAGGGTTTCCCCCATGCAAAGGATCCACCCATCCGGCACCGCCTCCCGCAGGGCAAACGCCTCATCCAGGCAGGCCACGGCAAAATGATTCACCCCGTGCCGGCGCAGCATTCTGGCCATTGGCAGGCTGCCCAGGCCATACGCATCCGCCTTGAGCACGGCAATCAGCGTTGCGTCTGGGCGCAGCATGCTCTGCGCCAGGCGCAGGTTATGCGCCACAGCCGCCAAATCCACCTGCAGCCAGCACCGTGCCCGCGGCAAATCCCTTTGCATATTGCAGACCCCTTATACGTGATTCTTGGGATCGGCCGCGTCCGCAAACGCGTTGCCGATCATATAGAAGGAAATGGTGATAATGCTCAGAACAATGGTTGGGAATACCAGCTGATAGCTTTGCGAAGTGGAAATCAGCTTGCGCCCGGCATTGATCAGATTGCCCAGGGAGGGAATGCTCACCGGCAGGCCCAGGCCGATATACGTGATAAATACCTCGCTGCCAATGGCGCCGGGCACGGCCAGTGCCATGCGCAGCATAATCACGGAAACCAGATACGGCAGCAGATTGCGCAGGATGATGCGGGTGGTGTTGGTACCCAAACAGCGGGAAGCCAAATTGTAATCCCGATCGCGGATGATGATAATCTGGTTGCGGATGAAGCGCGCCATGCCCACCCAGCCAGTCAGGCACATGGCAAAAATCAGCGTGCGAACGCCAGGGCGCATAATATAGGCAATCAAAATCAGCACGATGGTGGTGGGAATGTTATCCACTACGTTGTATACCGCAGTCAGCAGCCGATCCAAAGAACGGATATAGCCCCAAAGCACGCCGATCACAATGCCGATCAGCGCTTCAATCACGGCCACGGTAAAACCGATGAACAGCGAGGTGCGCGTTCCCCGCCATACCAGCGCCCACAGATCCTGGCCCAGATTATTTGTTCCAAACAGGAAGGGCGCTTTGCCGGGCAGAATACGCAGGGCGCATTCCTGCGTTGTCACCGCACCATCCCCCTCCGCGCGAAGCGCATCCCGGGAAGCAAACAGCGGCGCCCCGTTGTTTGTGTAATCATCCGGCGCGGTATAAAGCTGAATGGGGAAATTGGAGCGGGAAGAATACGGAACCTCCGCCGGGTTCTCCGGCAGCTTCAGCTTGGTGGAAAAATCATTTTTCACATAGCCGGTTTGCCCGTCCAGCTCCACCCGGCAATAGGCATCGCCATATTCCACCACGGTAAACTCCGTCCGGGCCTTGATGGTGGTCAGCACATTGCTCACCGCCATCCACTGGTCATCCTCCCAGGGCGTCACAATCAGCCGGGTGCCGGCCGGAGCCACAGCCTTCACCGTTGTGGCAGCTGGCGGTATATTGCTCATCTGCACCCCGGTGGTGGGATGGTTGATGATCATATTGGCCGGATACTGATAGGGCAGCAGCGGCTGAATGATGGTGAATACCAGCAGAATCAGCAGCACCGCCAGCAGCATGACCGCCACCCGGTTCTGGAAAAAGGCCCGCAGGGTGCTGCCCCAATAGGAATAATCCGAATATCCGCCCATCTCCGCGCTGGCATGGTCGAACGCCGCAAATCCGAACGGATCGCTTTCCGCCGCCTTCCGGCGGGCTGCCAGCTCCTGCTGCATCCGGTCTTCCAGGGGCGCGGTTTTGATCTTTCTGAGCATACCCATCAGCGCATATCCTCCTTTTTGGCAAAGGTGATACGCGGGTCAATCACAGCCATCAGCAAATCGCCCAACAGCAGGCCGATAATGCCCACACAGCTGTAAATCATCACAATGGCCTGCACCATGGGATTATCCTGCCGATTGATCACATCCACCAGCAGACCGCCCATACCGGGCACCGAATACAGGGATTCAATGTAAATGGAGCCGCACACCGTAAACATGAGCGATGTGGGAATATACTGAATCATGGGCACAAAGGCGTTGCGGAACACATGGCCCATGGTGATTTTCACGTTGGAAAGGCCCTTGGCCCGGGCCAGCTTTACATAATCCTTGTTCATTTCGTCCACCATGTAGCGCCTCAGCCACATGGCGTAATAGGCGATATTGCCCAGGGACATGCTGACCACCGGCAATATCCAGGTGCGCCAGTCATCCCGGCTGAACAGCATGCTGGTTTTCAGCAGCGAGGAACCGTAGGACTGCAGATAGATGTAATATACCGCCGCCGGCACCGCGTTTACAAACACGATAAACGCCGTGCCGAATTTATCCCAGAATTTGGATTTTGCGCGCGCCATAGCCGCGCCCAGCGGGATGCCCAGCAGCATGGCCAGCGCCATGGACAGCACCCCCAGCTCAATGGACAAAGGGGCTTTTTGAACGATGATATCGCCAATGGGCGCCCCCACCCGGTAGCGGGCGGATGTGCCCAAGTCGCCCCGCAGCAGCTGCCTGAAGAAGCGGAGCAGCTGAACATGCATCGGATCGTTCAGCCCCATCTGGTTCAGTTTGGCCGTAATCATGGTTTCATCCAGCTTATCGAAGTTGTCAAAATAGCCCTCGATGGGCATCTGCCGCACGAGAACAAAAACAATCGTCAAAATTACGATCAATGTGACAACTGCGGAAAGCAGCCTTTTGAAAACATATCTGGCCAAATGGTTCTCCTTATGCTAAAACCTGATTTTTCGCATGAATTCCTTTTGCATAATGCACAGTGGCGGCAGGGAGCCGCAATGGCTCCCCGCCGCTGTTTGCAAAGCGTAACGGTATTATTGCTCAGACAGCTGCGCCCGGGTATCCATCCACTGATCCAGCGCGTCGTAATACTGATCGGTATTCATGGGCGCATCCAGCAGCACGTTGCCCTTGTAGCGATCCTTGGAAATGCCGGAAGGCGTATAAGGAACGGTGAAGGGGTCGATGCAGCTGGCGGAATAACCGCCGTAGGAGAATCCGAAGGGAACAACGATGGCGTGCTCCACCAGGTAGGCCTCCACCTCGGCAAAGGCCAGGTAACGGGCTTCCATATCGCCGGTAATGTCCTTGGCGGCTTCCACCAGGTCATAGTAGCCCTGCATCACTTCGTCCATATCGCTGTTGTTATAGGCAAACTGATAGCTGTTGCCGGGAACGAAGGGATCGGTGAAGGTCTGGGGGTCATCATAGTCCGGGCCCCAGTTGGTCTTGATCAGGGCGTAGTTGCCGCTGCGGCGGGTGGCGGTCAGGAATCCGCTGGACGGGCCGGCCTCCACGATGATATCGATGTAGTCCGCGCCGAACAGCTCTTCCAGCTGCTGCTCCACCACCTGGCATTCCTCGTCCCAGCTGGTTGTGCCGGGGTTATAGGGCATCAGCACCTTGATGGGGAAGGTTACGCCCGCCTCGGTCAGCTCGGCCACGGCCAGATCGCGGTATTCCAGCGCCTTGTCCGGCTGGAAGGTACCCGCGCCCAGGGCCGAAATCTCCTCCAGGGCGCCCATATTCACAAAGTCTTCGCCGTCAATGTTGACGAAATTGGCCGGGGTGATGCTGTTGAACAGCAGGGATTCGGCGTTGTCCCCATCCGCCACGGCGCGGGCCTTGATGCGGTCCAGGCCGTAGTAAATGGATTTGCGGAAGTTTTCATTCACAGCGGCCTTTTTCCAGTTTTCGGGCTCATAGGCGGCATCAAACTGGGGGTCGAAGTTGAAGGCGTAGAAGTAGCTGTAGAAGCTGGTGGGCCGGGAAGGACGGATAAAATCAGCCTTCTGGGGATCGGCCAGCCATTCGTTGGCTACAGCCTGGTCAATGGAGGCGGCGCTTACCTCTCCGCGCAGGAACATCTCCGGGGAAAGTGTGGCGGCTTCCTTGTTGCACTTGAATACCAGCTGATCAATCAGCACATTTTCCGCATCCCAGTTGGTGGCGTTTTTGGTGAGGACCCGGCGCTCCTGGGGCGCAAACTCGCTGAGCACATAGGCGCCGCAGTACAGGATGGTGTCGTTGCCGGTGGCCAGGCCGAACTGATCGCCCTGCTCGGCCAGGAAGGGGCCATACACGGGCATGAAGCACACGTAATCCACCATGGACAGGAAATAGGGCAGGGGCTTGGTCAGCGTATACTGCAGGGTGTACTCATCCAGCGCCCGGATACCCACGGTATCCCAATCCATCACGGGAGCTGCCTCCTGCCCTTCCGCAGGGGTGGCCGTTCCGTCATAGTAGGCCTTGGCGCCTTCAATGTTTTCATACAGAATGTTGGCAGAGCTGGACGCGTTCTGTGCGTTGAGGATATACTGCGCGGCAGAGACAAAGTCGTTGGCCGTCACACCGGCAACCACGTTCTGCGCGGCGTCCACCCACACGGCGTCCTTGCGGAGGCTGAACGTCCACACAAGGCCATCCTCGCTGGTGGACCAGCTTTCCGCCAGGGAGGGCTGCACGCGGCCGTAACGGTCATATTCCACCAGCGTATCAATCAGGTTGGCAGACAGGGCAAATTCATTGGTGGTGGTGGTCGTCAGATAGTTCAGGGTGGTAACTTCCCCGGAATACAGGGTGGTATACACCCCATTCTCGGCGGATGCGGGCACAAGCCCGATCATCAGGGCCAGTACGAGCAGGACAGAAAACATCTTCTTCACCGAAATGACCTCCTTTTCAGTCGTCTGGTTGGCAGGTGGAGGCAGGGTAGGAATAATTGATCATTTATTATACCATACTGCAGCCTCTTTTGCAACGTCCGGTCTCCTATTTCTATGCGGAGGGAACGGCTGTCATACACAAAAAATGACGGCAAGCCCTTCCTCCTTACACAAAATATTGTAATCGGGCCGGGCACTGCCGTCAATGCATATATGGTTTTTTGTGCAAACTACTTCCACATTTGCACAATATCCACATTCTTAAAGTAATAATGGATGATATTTCCCGCCTTTTCTCCTTTTTCCGCCATCCCGTAGGCGCCCCACTGGGACATGCCCACCCCGTGGCCATACCCCTTGCCGGATAGCTGCAGCACGCCGTTCTCCAAGCTGATCTCCGTGATCAGGGTGGATTTCATCTTTTCGCTTCCCAGGGCGATGCGGAATTCGTTGGCCGGCACCTTTTTCCCATTCAGCACAATGTATTTCAGCCGGCCGCTTTCCCCTTTTTCTCCGGCTGAGGCCGTTTTCAGTACGTTGCCCGGGTCAACGCCCGCCTTCCCCGCCGCCTCCAGCACGGCATCCGCCGGGAAATGCGCCTGCCACGTCTGAGCATCATCGGGCGCCTGATCGCTTTCTCGGCTATCCACTGCTTGGGTGTAATCCGCCGTTTTCTGATAGCTCAGCCCTTCCGCCGCCGTGGCCGTCCTGCCGCCTGCATGGGCATGAAACCAGGCATAAATCGGCTCCCCCCGGTAACAGACAATCTGCCCCCGGGTTGCCGCCACCGCCTGGCGGATGCGCTCATTGACCCCCTCCGCGTCGTATGCCTGGGCTTCCTCAATGTCCGTTGAGATATCCGCCCCGGCATACCGGCTCTGCTTTTCCGAGATGAAGCGGATCACAAACGTCCGCGCCAGAATCGCCTGGGCCTTCAGCGCCTCCTCCGGCCAGTCGTTTTTCATTTCTCCTGCCAGCACGCCGCAAAGGTAATCCTCCAAATCCATTTCCCGAATTTCCTTTTCGTCCGCAACATATACCTTCAGTTGCGGAATCCCCGCGGCATTGACGCGGATATCATCCGGCAGCGTAAAATTGCCGCCCTCTTCCCGGGGAGCTTCTGTGTTTTCCGGCGGCATCTCCTGCGGCCTGGCCGCGCAGGCCGTACAGGCCGCCGCCAGCAGCAGCGCCATCAGCGCCGTTATCCATCTTTTTTTCAGCATAAAAACCGCCTCCTGCATGCTCAGTATGTCCGCCGGGCATCCTTTGCATACAGAAAGCGGTATAAATTGCGCGCGGCTTTATGCGCGCCGCAGCCCAAGCTGGGCAATGGCCTGGGCCAGGGTGCGCACCGGCAGGATTTCCACTCCCTCCGGCGCTTTCAGCCGCTTTGCCGTGTCCGCAGGGCACATGATTTTGCGGAAGCCCAGGCGAACGCACTCATGCATGCGGCGCTCCATCTGGGTGATGGCCCGGATTTCCCCGGTGAGGCCCACCTCCCCCATCACTGCCAGATCATTGGGAATGGGCACATCCGCTAAGGAAGAGGCCACCGCCATGCACAGCGGAAGATCCACCGCGGGCTCGGACAGGGATAATCCGCCCGCCACGTTGACATACACATCCTGGTTATACAGCCGCATCCCCGCCCGTTTTTCCAGCACCGCCAGCAGCAGGGCCACCCGGCCCTGATCCGCGCCGTTCACCGTGCGCCGGGGCACGGCATAAAAGGACTGCGCCGCCAGGGCCTGCAAATCCACCAGCATGGGGCGGCTGCCCTCCATGCAGCAGAACACCACCGAGCCGCTGGCCCCCAGCGACCGCTGGGAAATGAGGGTTTCCGAGGCATTCTCCACCGGAATCATCCCCTCCCCCGTCATGGAGAACATGCCCAGCTCATTCACCGAGCCAAAGCGGTTCTTTACCGCCCGGAGCAGGCGGTATTCATGCTGATAATCCCCCTCAAAATAAAGCACCACATCCACCATGTGCTCCAGCACCCGGGGGCCGGCAATGGAACCATCCTTGGTTACATGCCCCACCAGGATGACGGCGCAGCCATTGGTTTTGGCATAGCGCATCAGCATAGCCGCGCTCTCCCGCACCTGGCTGACGCTGCCCGGCGCGCTGGCCATATCCGGCCGGTACATGGTCTGGATGGAGTCGATGATCACAAAGTCCGGCTGCACCGCGCCCAGCTTTTCCTCGATGGCATCCATCGCGTTTTCCGCCAGAACAAAAATTTCATCCTTCGACGCGCCCAATCTGTCCGCGCGCAGGCGAATCTGCCGCGCGCTTTCCTCGCCGGTCACATACATCACCCGTTTGCCCTGGCGGGCCACCTGGGCGCATACCTGCAGCAGCAGCGTGCTTTTGCCCACGCCCGGCTCGCCGCCCACCAGCATCAGGCTGCCATCCACAATGCCGCCGCCCAGCACCCGGTCAAACTCACCGATGCCTGTGGGCACATGGGGCTGCGCCAGCGCCTCAATTTCATAAATTCGCTGAATCTGCGCCCCTGTCCCTCCGCGCTGCTTCTGCGGCTTCAGGGCAACAGGCTCCGCCGCCTGGGCGATCGTTTCCTCCATGGTGTTCCACGCTTCACAGCCGGGACATTTGCCATACCAGCGGACGGATTCGTACCCGCAGGCGGAACAGACATAGCTTTTCTTGGCTTTGGGCATAGAAAAAAGCTCCTTTCAGGATTGCTGTCCTCTTTCGCCGCAGGGATTTCTTTTCCTGCTTTTTTACAAAATTTACCAGCCCTTCCTCCCTTGTTTTTATTTCCAGCTTTCGCTATAATGTTGACAGATCTGACAAGGAGAGTCGCCATGCGCCGCAGCCGTTCCGTTTTTGCCGAAAAAAAGCCCCGCCGTACGGGGTGGATTGCCTATGTCCTCATGTTTCTTTTTATCCTTGCCGCAGCGGTCGCGCTGAATTTTATCAACAACGGCCGCGTTGTGGTGGTACAGCAGGATGTTACCGTAACCTCGCTGCAGAAAGATCTGGAAAAATACCGCATCCTGCATATCAGCGACCTACACGGCAATGAATTCGGCCCCAATCAAAGCACCATTGCCACCATGCTGAAAACGGCCCGCTACAACGCCGTGTGCGTTACCGGGGACGTCTGCGCGCCGGACGGCAGCTACGACGCGTTTTTGAAGCTGATTGACCTGTTTGCCCCCGCAGTCCCCGTCTTTTTTATTGCCGGGGACGAGGATCCGGAGCCCATCCTCACAAGTGACCATGGGGAGGACGCCGTGAAGGCGGACTATGTGCTGGCCGCCGAGGCCCATGGGGCCGTTTACCTGGACAGCCCCCAGCGCCTGCAGGTGGGCAAATGCGCCCTTTGGTTTTCCCCGGAAAGCATATACGGGCTGGATATCGAATCCTCCCGGGCCGCCTATCTTGCCCGGCGGGAATCCCTGCTGGGCATCGGCAGCGCCATGACGCCGGATGAATCCGCCCAGCTGCGCGCCGTGGAATACCGACTGGGCGTGCTGCAGGCCATCGAGGACGCCCTGCAGGCCATGCAGCCGGAGGATATCCAGATTGCCCTGACACATCATCCGCTGACGGAGGATACCATCAAAACCCTGCAGCAGTGGGCGGGCGCCGAGCGCAACGATTTTCTTCGCGGCGTGGCGCTGGTGCTGGCAGGGCACTACAACGCAGGCCAGCTGCGGCTGCCCTTCGGCCGGGCCATCCGTGCCCTGGATTCCGCGGGCGGCGGCTGGTTCCCCGCCGACCGTCAGCTGGTGGGGCTTTCCACCGTCCAGGGGGTTACCCAGTACATCAGCCCCGGCCTGGGCGCCTCCGGCGCGTATCCCATCCGCTTCCGCCTGTTCAACACCCCGGCGGTTACTGTGCTCACCCTGACCAGCGCCCTCTCCTTCTGACCTTGACAAAATCCCGGGCCCTGCATATAATATCAGCAGGCAATGAACGGAAAAAACGTCCGCATTCCTTTGCGCAAGAGAGAGCGCGCCGCCGGCTGCAAGCGCGCTTCGCAAAAGCGGGCAGTGCCTCCGGGAGCCGCGCACCGAACCAAAGTAGGCTGCGCCGTATCCGCTGCGTTAAGGCGGCCCGAGTGGAAAGGAGATTTATCCTTTCAAGCGGAGTGGAACCGCGGCATTCAGCCGTCTCCCGCAAGGGGGACGGCTTATTCTTTTGTGGAAGAGGAGGAACTGCATGCCGTCACATCTTCGTGAGGACATTGCCACTGTGCTGGCCCGTGACCCCGCTGCAAAAAGCAGGCTGGAAGTATACCTGTGCTATCCGGGCTTCAAAGCGCTGCGCGCCCATCGGCGGGCCCACGCCCTGTACTGCCGGGGGCATTTTCTGCTGGCGCGGATGATCGCCTCCCGCAGCTACCGGAAAACGGGCATCGACATTCACCCCGGAGCGGTGATTGGCCGCCGCTTTTTCATCGACCATGGTTCCGGCGTGGTCATCGGCGAAACGGCCGAGATCGGCGATGATGTCACCCTGTATCAGGGCGTTACCCTGGGCGGCACCGGCAAGGATCACGGCAAGCGCCATCCCACCGTGGAGGACGGCGTGATCGTAGGGGCCGGGGCCAAGGTGCTGGGGCCCATCACCCTGGGAAAAAACGTGAAAGTAGGCGCGGGCGCCGTGGTGCTTAAGCCTGTGCCGGAGGGCTGTACGGTGGTGGGCAATCCGGGCCGCATCGTCCGCAGGAAGGACGGCAGCCGGCCCACCCTGGATCACAGCAACCTGCCCGACCCCATGCTGGAACGGCTGGAAACACTGCAATCCCGCCTGACCGCCCTGGAAAAACAGCTGTATCATTCCGGATATACCCAAGACACAACAGAGGAGGAATAAACCATGCAAATCTACAACAGCAAGAACCGCCGCAAGGAAGAATTTGTGCCCATCCATCCGGGCGAGGTGCGCATGTATGCCTGCGGCCCCACGGTGTATGATTATTTTCATATCGGCAACGCCCGCCCCTTCATCGTTTTTGACGTGCTGCGGCGCTATTTTGAGCACCGGGGGTACAAGGTAACCTTTGTGCAGAACTTCACCGATATCGACGATAAGATGATTCGCCGGGCCAACAAGGAAGGCATCACGGTGAAGGAGCTGGGCGACCGCTTCATCCAGGAATACTACAGGGATGCCCAGGCGCTGGGCGTGCGGCCTGCCACGGTGCATCCCCGGGCCACGGAGCATATTCCCCAGATCATTGCCTTGGTGCAGAAGCTGATTGACAAGGGCCTGGCGTATGAGGTAAACGGCGACGTTTACTTTGATACCGGCGCCTTCCCGGCTTACGGCGCGCTGAGCGGCCAGAACCTGGAAGATCTGGAGGCAGGCGCCCGGGTGGAAGTGGACAGCGTAAAAAAGAACCCCGCCGATTTTGCCGTATGGAAAGCCCAGAAGCCCGGCGAGCCCGCCTGGGAGAGCCCCTGGGGCATGGGGCGTCCCGGCTGGCACATTGAGTGCAGCGCCATGAGCATGACCTACCTGGGTGAAACCTTCGATATTCACGGCGGCGGCAAGGATCTGCTGTTCCCCCACCATGAAAACGAGGTGGCTCAAAGCGAGGGCGCCACGGGCAAGCCCTATGTGCATTACTGGATGCACAACGGCTTTATCAACGTGGACAACGAAAAGATGAGCAAATCCCTGGGCAATTTCTTTACGGTGCGCGACATCCTGAAGGAATACGACGCCGAGGATGTGCGCATGTTCATGCTCTCCGCCCAGTACCGCAGCCCCATCAACTTCAGCCGGGAAATGATCGCCCAGGCCCACAGCTCCCTGAGCCGCCTGTATACCGCCCGGGATCAGATGGGCTTCCTGCTGCAGCACGCGCCGGAGCGGGAACTGACCGCAGAAGAAGCCGATTTCGTGCAGCGCGTTGCGGGGCATGTGGCCAAGTTTGACACGGCGATGGACGATGATCTGAACACCGCCGACGCCATGGGCGCCATCTTTGAGCTGGTTCGGGACGCCAACCAGAACCTGAACGCCGAAAGCGCCTGGGCAGCCATTCAAAAAGCGCTGGACGCGCTGACGGAACTGTGCGACGTGCTGGGCCTGCTGATGAAAAAAGCCGGCGACCTGCCCGCGGATATCCAGGCGCTGGCCGATGCCCGCGCCCAGGCCCGCAAGGACAAGGACTGGAAAAAGAGCGATGAGCTGCGCGATCAGCTGAAAGCGCTGGGCTATACCGTGGAGGATACGAAGGAAGGGCAAAAGGTACGAAAGACCGTGTAATGCGCAGCCATGCATACAGCAGGGCCCGCGCGGCAGCCGTCTGGTCTGTCGGCCTGCTGCTGACGGGCTTGTTGCTGTATGCTGTTCTTTTGCACGCGCTTTCTTATCTTCCGCCGCCCGCTTACCAGGTGCCATTGCGCGAAACTGCGGCTGTCCCCGGGCGCGCTGTCCCCGCCGCAGAGCGGCTTGATCTGAACGCTGCCGCATACGCCGACCTGATTGCGCTGCCCGGCATCGGGCCCAAGCTGGCCGCGTCCATATTGGAAATGCGGGAAACGCTGGGCGGTTTTCACTACGTGGAGGAGCTGCTGCAGATATCCGGCTTTGGGCAGGGAAAGCTGCAGGCTATTTACGATCGGATTGAAGTACAGCAAAGGAGTGAGCCTGAATGATGGATTTACAGGAAGCCTTGCAAAAGCTGGATATGCTGCAGCGCAAGCTGCTGGCTTACAGCCACGCCATGGGGCTGATCGACTTTGACGGCGCCACCGGCGCGCCCAGCGCCACGGCGGCAAATCGGGGCGAAACCCTGGCCATCCTCTCTGAGGAAAGCTATAAGCTGTCCACCGGCGCGGAAACCGCCGCGCTGCTGGATTATCTGAACGAAAACAAGGATGCCCTTGATCTTCCCCACCGCCGCGCCGTCCAGAAGCTGTATGAGGAAATGGACGACATGCGCAAGGTGCCCATGGCGGAGTATGTGGAATACCAGCGAATCTCCACCGAGGCCCAGGATGTTTGGCACAAGGCCAAAGAGAATAATGACTTTGCGCTTTTCCTTCCCTGTCTGCAGCGCATGATCGACGCCACCCGGCGCATGATGGCCTATATGAAGCCCAGCCTGCCCGTATACGACGCGCTGCTGGACCGGTATGAAAAGGGGCTGACCCGGGAAAAGTGCGATGCCTTTTTTGACGTTGTCCGCCGGGAGCTTGTTCCCCTGATTCACGCTGTTTCCAAAGCCCGGCAGGTGGATGATGCTGTGCTGTTCGGACATTTTCCGCTGGACAGACAGCGTCAGCTCAGCGATTATCTGATGGATGTGATGAAGCTGGACCGCAGCCATGTGGGCATTGCGGAAACCGAGCATCCCTTCACCACGGCCTTCACCAAATACGATGTACGCATCACCACCCATTATCATGAGGATAACTTTGCCTCCTCCATGTACAGCGTTATCCACGAGGGCGGCCATGCGCTGTATGACGCCCATCCCGCTGACGCGCTGGCCTACACCATCCTGGGCGGCGGCGTTTCCATGAGCATCCACGAAAGCCAATCCCGCTTTTATGAAAACATCATCGGTCGCAGCCGCGGCTTTATCCGCCTGATCGCCCCCAAGCTGCGGGCGCTTTTTCCCCAGCTTTCCGGCGTGAGCGATGAAACGCTGTACCGCGCCATCAACAAGGCCCAGCCCTCGCTGATCCGCACGGAGGCAGATGAGCTGACCTACTGCCTGCACATCCTGATTCGCTACGAGCTGGAACAGCAGCTGTTTGACGGCACCCTGTCCCCTGAAGCGCTGCCGGCTGCCTGGAACAGGCTGTACCGTGAATATCTGGGCGTTGCGGTGCCGGATGACCGGTCGGGCGTATTGCAGGATATGCACTGGTCCGGCGGGCTGTTTGGCTATTTCCCCTCCTACGCTCTGGGCAGCGCATACGGCGCGCAAATGCTGTATGCCATGCGGCAGACCGTGGATGTGGATGCGGCCCTGGCCCAGGGCGACCTTGCCCCCATCAATGCCTGGCTGGAAAGCCATATCTGGCAGCACGGCGGCCTGTATGACCCGGACGAGCTGCTGGAAAAGGCTGTGGGCGCGCCGTTTAACCCGGCGTACTATGTGCGGTATCTCCGGGAAAAATATGGGGAGATTTATCAGCTGTAATTCACAGCCCAGCAGCACCATTCCCCATCGGCAGAAAGGACGGCATTGCAATGACCCTGCAGCAAATGATCGATTCATCCCGGCGCATTGTTTTCTTCGGCGGCGCAGGCGTCAGCACGGAGAGCGGCATCCCCGATTTTCGTTCCACAGATGGTCTGTATCATCAGCGCTATCGCTGGCCGCCGGAGCAGATTTTGAGCCATACTTTCTTTGAGCGCATGCCGGAGGAATTCTTCCGTTTTTATCGTGAGAAGATGCTTCCTTTAGATGCGAAGCCCAATCCCGCCCATCTGCAGCTGGCTGCGTTGGAGCAGGCCGGGCGGCTGCGTGCTGTGATCACACAGAACATCGATGGGCTGCACACCAAGGCTGGCAGCCGCACGGTGTATGAGCTGCACGGCAGCATTTGGCGCAATCACTGCACCCGGTGCGGAAAGTTTTACCCGCCGGAATATATTCGGGATTCTCAAGGGGTTCCCCGCTGTGACTGCGGCGGCTGCATCAAGCCGGATGTGGTGCTCTACGAGGAAGGCTTGGATGACGACGTGGTTTCCGCCGCCGTACATGCCATCCGCCAATCCGATCTTATGATTGTGGCCGGCACCAGCCTGACTGTATACCCCGCAGCGGGTCTGCTGAGCTACTTCCACGGCGATCATCTGGTGCTGATCAATCGGGATGTAACCCCCTTTGATTCAGAAGCTGATTTGGTCATCCGGGAAAAGGTGGGCGAAGTGCTGGGGGCGCTGCAGGTGCCAAAGCCATAAGCGTTTCTTGCGGGCATTCCCTCATAAAAAAAGATTTTCTGACAGAAACTGGACGGAGAGGAGACGCGCTTTCTTCCCGGAGAAGAAAGCTGCAAAGAAGCCAGTCGGCGAACCGGCTCGGATACAACAACAAACAATTTGCGCCTGTCACTTGAAAGGCGCAAAGAGAGCTTCCGGGCATAAGAAAAGCCAGGAAAATTCCGATAAAACAAGCAAGCTTGTTTTTCGGCAATTTTTCTGGCTTTTCCCTGTGCGCTTTGCGCACAGCAGGGCCAGCTTCGCTGGCTCGCCCGGAAGCGGGGAACGGCACTCCTGTTTCAACTTGCGCTTGCCGCTTTTACGGCGTTAAAAGGAGGTTTTCTGCTTCTCTCTTTGACTCAAAGGGAGAAGATCTCCCGTTCGTCCCCCTCGTCAAATTTCAGTTTCTTACATTGCTGTTATAGAAAAACGGAAGCCCAAAGGCTTCCGTTTTAGGTTGACTTGCTTATCGGCCCAGCAGCGCATGCACCTGAGCGATCTGCTCCGCAGTCAAATCCAGGTTGTCGCTGTTGGCACTGCCCGTGCTGCTGTCCTCAATGAGGGCAAGCTTTGTATCATGCTCGGTAACGGTGTTATGCCACAGGGTGCGGGGAATGTTATACACCTTCAGGGGTTCCATCTCCACCGCTTCGATTTTCAGGCCGTTTTCCGTTTCATTGGCAAACAGCAGGGTGCAGCGGCCCTTCAGCAGGATGAACAGCTCATCCGTTTCGTTGTGGCGCTCCAGGTTGTTGATATTGGCAATGTCATTCATGGGCTTCCAGTTTTTGATGCCCACCATCCACTTTTCATTTTCGAAAACGCGGGTCATGCCCTCGCCTTCAAAGCTGTACTTCAAAATTTCCATGTTTGGGCGGCTTCCTTTCTTATTTGCGGGCCAGCACGCGCTCGCTGGCCTCGATGATTTCCTTATCGGTCAGGCCATACGCCTCAAACAGCGCCTGGGGCTTGCCGCTCTGTCCGAAGCGATCCATAATGCCCACACGCTCAAAGGGCACGCACATATCATCCGCCAGCACCTCGGCCACAGCAGAGCCAAGGCCGCCGATAATGGAATGCTCTTCCGCCGTTACCACAGCGCCGCATTCCTTGGCAGCAGCCTTCACGGCGTCCACATCCAGGGGCTTGATGGTGTGCATATCGATCACACGGGCGCTGATGCCCTTCTCCGCCAGCTTATCAGCGGCGATGATCGCCTGGGGCACCATGATGCCGCAGGCAATGATGGCCACGTCTTTGCCATCGCGCAGCACATTGGCTTTGCCGATTTCAAAGGGCGTGCTTTCATCGGTGCAGATATCAGTGGGCAGACGGCCGGTGCGGATATACACGGGGCCCTGGAATTTGGCAGCCGCAAAAACGGCCTTTTCCATTTCAATCGCATCCGCGGGAACCAGCACGGTCATGTTGGGCAGGGTGCGCATCAGGCTGATATCCTCCACCGCCTGATGGCTGCCGCCATCCTCGCCGCAGCTGGGGCCGGCATGGGAACAGCCGATTTTCACATTGGCCTTGCTGTAGCAAACCGCGTTGCGGATCTGCTCAAAGGCGCGGCCGGCGCCAAACACCGCAAAGGTGCTGGCAAACACGGTATAGCCGCAGTGTGCCATGGCGGCGGACGCCGTCATCATGTTGCCTTCGGCAATGCCGAAATTGTAGAAGCGATCGGGATACTCCTCCGCAAAATACGCGGTCATGGTAGCATGGGCCAGGTCGGCATCGCAAACCAGCACCTTCTCATCCACTCCGCCCAGCTTCCGCAGCGCTTCACCGTAAGCGATACGCGTAGATTTCTTTTCTGCCATGGGTTACACCTCCAACTCGCGGCGGGCCGCTTCGTACTGCTCCTGGTTCATGGGCTTGCCATGCCAGCCAACCTGATTCTCCATGAAGGAGACGCCCTTGCCCTTCACGGTATTGCAGCAGATAAAGCGCGGTTTGCCGGCGGAAGGACGCTGCAGCGCCTCCGTGATGGCCGCCACGTCGTGGCCGTCCACTGTGATGACTTCCCAGCCAAAGGCGGCGTACTTGGCGCAGATATCCCCCAGACCCATGACCTGATCATTGGAGCCGTCAATCTGCAGACCATTATGGTCCAGCATCACGGTCAGGTTATCCAGCTTGTAATGGGCAGCCGCCATGGCGGATTCCCAAATCATGCCTTCCTGGCTTTCGCCGTCGCCCGTAATGCAGTACACCTTGAAGTGATGGCCGGGACGCTTGCCCGCCAGGGCATAGCCCAGCGCCCAGCTGGCGCCCTGACCCAGGGAACCGGTGCTGGCATCGATGCCGGGGCACTTGTTCATATCCGGATGGCCCTGCAGGAAGCTGCCGTACTGGCGCAGGTTTTTCAATTCCTCCTTGGGGAAGAAGCCCTTATCCGCCAGGATGGCATACAGCGTGGGGCAGGCGTGGCCCTTGCTGAGCACCACGCGGTCGCGCTCTTCCCACTTGGGATTCTTGGGGTCGTAACGCAGCACATTTTCATACAGCGCCTGCAGCATCTCCACGCAGGAAAGAGATCCGCCGGGATGGCCCGATTGGCACGCGTACAGCATATCCAGCACATCGGCCCGGATCTGACGCGCCTTCATTTCCAGATTCTGATCCATGTCTTTTCCTCTTTTCGTGTTCAATTCCGGAGTTATATTCAAAAACAGGGAAGCCTCAGCCTTTGACCGCGCCTGCGGTCAGACCAGCCACCAGCCGTTTCTGAGCGAAGAAGAACATAATGCACACGGGGATGACGGTGATGATGCCGCCCGCCGTGATCAAATCCCACTGCACGCCCAGCTGGCCCACCAGCATTTTCAGCGCCACGGGAATTGTGCGGCTGTTTTCGTTGGTGAACAGCACAGCAAAGGTGTACTCATTCCAGCTCTGCATGAAGATATACACGCCGGTGGCCAGCAGGCAGGGCAGCAGCACGGGCAGCACGATGCGCACAAACGCCTTGGCCCGGTCCGCGCCGTCGATCATGGCGGCCTCCTCCATGGACAGCGGCAGGTCGTTGAGGTATCCGCTGAGCAGCCATACGGAGAACGGAATGGTAAAGGTGGTGTAGCTGAGCACCAGGGATGCCGGCTTGTAAAGCAAGCCCAGCTTGCGCATGATGGTGAACAGCGGGATAAGCAGCAGCACCGTGGGGAACATGTTGTTGGTCAGGAACAGCACCATCAGCGGCTTCCGGCCCGCAAAGCGGAACCGGGAGAAAGCATAGGCGGCCAGGGTGGAAACGGTGAGCGAAACCACGGTGGTGATGGCAGCCACGATCAGGCTGTTCTTCATGGGATGCAGGAAGTTGAATTGGTTGAACAGGTGGGAATACGCCGCCAGGGTGGGATGCTGGGGCCAGTAAATCACCTTCAGGCTGTGCAGTTCATCCGCAGGCTTCAGGCTGGTAACCAGCGTCCAGTAGAATGGGAACAGCAGGAACACCAGGAAGATCACCAGGGGAATCCACAGCAGGAAAATGCGCTTGGTTTTGCTTTCGCCAATCAGGAGCTGATCTTGATTTTTCTTTTTCATCGTTTACGCCTCCTGATCCCGGAAAGTATTGCGCAGATACGGGATAGCCGCCAGAAGCAGCAGCAGCATGAGCATGATGGCCATGGCCGAAGCATAGCCCATATCCAGGGAGCTGGCCTTTTTGTATACGTACACGCTCAGCGTCTGGGTTGCATAGGCGGGGCCGCCCTCCGTCATGTTGAAAATAACGTCCACAGAGTTGGCCACCCAGATAATGCGCAGCATGGTCGTGACAAAAATGGTGTTTTTCAGGCTGGGGATGGTAACGTAAAACAGCTTCTTGGGGCCGGTGGCGCCGTCGATATCCGCCGCTTCGTACAGATCGCTGGGAATGCCCTGCAGGCCGGCCAGAATCATCAGCGCGAAGAAGGGAATGCCCTGCCACACAATGGTCACGATGACAGAGGGCAGCGCGCTGCCCGGTTTGGCCAGGAAGGCCACCTTATCGCTGATGATGTGCAATCGCATCAGCACATCGTTGATCACGCCGTAGTTGCCGTCGAACATCCAGCTCCACATCAGGGCAATCAGCACGCCCGGGGTTACCCAGGGAATCAGGCTGACCGCGCGAACCACGCCGCGCCCGCGGAAGGATTTGTTCAGCAGCAGAGCCAGCATGAAGCCGAACACAAACTGGCAGCCTACGCCAAAGAACACCCAGATCAGGGTGCGCACCAGGGACCGCCAGAAGATATTGTCGTTGAACAGCTTGACGTAGTTATCCAGTCCAATAAAGCCGATCTTCTTGGGGCGGGTCAGGTTATAGCTCTGAAAGCTCATGCTGACAGCGTTGATGATGGGTACGATGACCACGGACAGCATGATGATCAGTGCAGGCGCCAGCAGCAGATAAGGCCAGATACCGCTGCCTCTCCTTTTGCGTCGAATCTCCATGACCATTCTCCTCTCATGAATTGAATTCCGGTTTTTCCCTGAAAAAAGGGATGCCGTTTTCCATCCTTTTTTTCAAGAAAACCCGGAAGGCGGCGCGGGAAGGCGAACCCCTCCCGCGCCGTGAAAGCAATGCGGTTACTCAGCCCACAGGTTGGCCTGCAGGGTCTTCATGCATTCTTCGGCAGAGATCTGGCCCAGCAGCGCCTGCTGAATCACAGAAGGCCAGTTGCTGATCCATTCGGTGGTGGTATCCAGCACGGGCAGGATGCCGGCCACGGGAGAACCCTCGATGGAAACCTTCATGAAGGGGTTGGACTGGAACTGCTCCAGCTCCTGCACGCGGGCAGCCACGGGCACGTTGCCGGTGACGGTGCACCAGGTCTCCTGGCCCTTGCCGGTGGCCAGATAGGCCATCCACTCAAAGGCGGCTTCCTTGTTGGCGCAGCTGTTGAACATCACGGTTTCGGTATCGCCCATGGAGGTCCACTGACCCTCGCCGGCGGGGAACACGAAGGCGGCAACGTCATCGCCGAACAGATCCATCATCTGAGCGGAGGAACCGATGTGATGGATGGTCATGGCGGTGAGGCCGGACTTGAAGTTATCGATCACCTGCGCGAAGCCGTCGTTGGGAGCGGTCTCGGGCGCATAGCCGTTGGTGTAGAGGTCAATGTAATCCTGCATGCCCTTGATGGCGCCCTCGGAATCCAGATGCTCCCAGTCGCCGCCGCCGGCATAGATGAAGCAGCCCCAAGGCTCCTGGCCGCCGTTGCTGCCGCGCATGCCGAAGCCGTACACGTCGGTTTTGCCGTCGCCGTCGGTGTCACGGGTCAGCTTGGCGCAAGCATCCAGGAACTCCGCGTAGGTGGTGGGCACGGTGACGCCGGCCGCCTCGAACATGGAGGGACGATAGTACACATACAGCACCTGGGTGTTCCAGGGCATCACGTAGATGGCATCCTCGCCGCCGGCGGTGCGCATGGTGTTATACAGGCTCTCGTTGATCTGATCCTTGTCTTCCCAGTTGTTGATGAACTCATCCAGGGGAGCCAGCAGATCATTGGCCACGAAGGAAGGGGTAGCAGTCAGCTTGAAGGTAGCCACATCGGGGCCGCCGCCGCCGATGGCCGCAGTCAGCAGGTTGCCGCTGTAGCTGCCGCCGTCCCAGGGATACTGCTCGCCCACAACGGTAATGCCCTTGCCGTTGGTGGCATTGAAGTCTTCGATCATTTCCTGCATGGTCTTGGCATACTCGTCGTTATCCGCCCAGAACCAGAACTTGATGGTGGTTTCCTCGGCCAGAGCGGCGGCCATCATGGTCATGACCATCGCCAGCGCAAGAAGCAGCGCAAACAGTTTCTTCATTGTTCTTTTTCTCCTTCCACATTTCGGTTAATGTCTTTGATCGCCTGAAGAATGTGCTGCCGGGTGGATTCGGAAGCCTTCTGAACGTCGCCGCTTTCGATGGCGGCCAGGATTTCACGGTGATAGGCCAGCGCCACTTTGGAACTGCCATGCACATGGGCCGTGCGGTGGTAGCCTTGAACGATCGCATCGAAAATCACGGGATACATCCGGCGAAGCACGCTGTTATGCACGCTTTCCGCCATGGCTGTATGAAATCCGTAATCGAAGCGCTCGTAGTCCTCCCCCGCCTCCGCCGCAGCCGCCATATTCTGAATGGCGGCACGCATGGCATCGATATCCTCCGGGCTGCGGCGCAGCGAAGCCTCCCCCGCGATGCCGGGCTCAATCAGGAGGCGAACCTCCATCAGCTCCCGCAGCACCCGGGACTGCTCCTCAAAGCCAAGCCCCAGCGGATCCTTGGCGACACCGGTACGGTCGGCCACGAAGCTGCCCTTTCCATGCCGGATGACGACGATGTTTTCAGCCTGCAGCTGCTTCATCGCCTCGCGAATGGTGGAACGCCCCACTTCAAAGCGCGCCATCAGCTCGCTCTCGGTGGGCAGCTTCACCCCCGCTTCCATCCGTTCACGAAGGATCATGCCCCGCACTTCATCCGCAATCGTCTGCGCCAAACGCGGTTCCTTCACTGTATACCTGCTTCCTCTCTTTCTTCGAGCACAGTCATCAGACGTCTGACGACCTTGGCCCCATTATAACGGATATACGGAAGAAAGTCAACCAGAAAAAGCAAGCTTTTATATATTTGTAATAATTTTTTGTTATTGTGCTATGTGTTGTAACGGCCGAATACTGTTCATCAACATAAGAATTAAATCGACAAACAGAAATGAGCGGTGAGAGAGAAGCAGAGAAACCGCGTTTGACGCCGTAAAAGCTGCAGTCTGAACGCGAAGCAAGCGCGCTGTCCCCGCTTCCGGGCAGGCCAGCGAAGCTGGCCCTGCTGTGCGCGTGCTCACAGCGAAAACCGGCGGCAGGCCGGAGAAAATGAGCAAGCTCATTTTTCGGTCTGCCGCCGGTTTTTCATTTACCTGCACCCCAGGGAAACACCGCTCCCCTCTCTTCCTGCGTTATCAGCGCATGGGTGCAATCAGCTTTCAGACTGTGAAAAAAGGATGGTTTGGCTGGAAAAATCCCCGGTCAGCGTCACGGTCATTCCCTGGTACATCAGTTCCGCGCCTGAGAAAACCCGGCCGTCCTCTGCGTGGTACAGCGCATCGGGATTCAAATGATACATCCGGATGCGAATGGGCGCCGTGTTCGCTACGGACAAAATGCGGTAAACGCAGAGAAGCGCCTGACTCTTTTCCTCATCCGTGAATTGCCAGGCGGCATATTCATGCTTCTCCGGAGAAATCAGGCGGGTGAATTTTCCCGTTTGGGTCAGCCCCCGAAGCTGATTGACCCGGCGGACCATCCTTTTCGCCACATCCAAATCCTCCGCCGAAAGGGCGGTCAAATCCAGCTCAAATCCAAAGTTTCCCCCAATGGCCACGTCACAGCGCGTTTGCATTGCCGTGACGCGGCCACACTGATGATTGGGCACCGCGCTGACATGGGCGCCCATGGCACAGGCCGGATACACCATGGAGGTTCCGTATTGAATCTGCAGCCGGGCCATGGCATCCGTATTGTCGCTTGTCCAGGTTTGCGGCATATAAAACAGCATACCGCCGTCAAACCGCCCGCCGCCGCCGGAACAGGATTCAAACAGCACCCTCGGGAACGATGCGGTAATCGCTTCCAGCACCCGATACAGGCCCAGCATATAGCGGTGCTGGGTTTCCATCCGGCGCTCAGGCGGCAGTGCCGGCGAAAAATACTCCGTCATGTTGCGGTTCATATCCCACTTGATATAATCCGCGCCGCTTTCCCGAAGCACAGCGGAAATGGCCGTGATCACATACTCCTGCACTTCGGCGCGGGACATATCCAGCACCAGCTGATGGCGAGCCTCCGTGCGCTCCCTGCCCGCCACATGCAGGCACCAATCCGGATGCGCGCGGTACAGGTCGCTGTCCGGCGAAATCATCTCCGGCTCCACCCAAAGGCCAAAAAGCATCCCCATGGCGTGTATTTTCTCCGCCAGGCCGCTCAATCCTCCGGGCAGCTTCTTTCGGTTCACCGTCCAGTCGCCCAGGGAGGTGTGATCGTCATTCCGATCCCCAAACCAGCCGTCATCCAGCACAAACAGTTCAATTCCCAGCGCATGGGCTTGCCGGGCGATGGACAGAATTTTATCTTCCGTAAAATCGAAATAGGTTGCTTCCCAGTTGTTGATCAACACCGGCCGCTGCCGATCCCGCCACCAGCCCCGGGCCAGCCGCAGCCGGTACAGCCGATGATAGATTTGCGACATGCCGTTCAAGCCCTGATGGGAATAAACCAAAATGGCTTCAGGCGTCTGAAAAGCCTCCCCTGGCCTTAATTGCCAGGTAAACACCCGGGCATCCATCCCCATGCTCAGCCGGGCATTGCCCAGCACATCCGCCGCCGCGGATGCGTAAAAGCTGCCGCTGTAAATATAGCTGACCGCCCACACGCCGCCGGTATGCTCCGTGGCAGAGGGTTCGCACAGCGCCATGAATGGGTTTTCCTCATGGCCGGAAGCTCCCCGGCGGCTGAACACCGCGTATTCGCCCTGGCCCATCGGCGTGCGGATTACCGCTCTCTCCCGGCCCCATGCGCCCTTCAGGTGAATCACATCATAATCGCTTCCCCACAGCGGAACAGAAGCCGCGGCCGCGCTCATGATCTGCACGGTTTCCGACCCCGCATTGCAAACCCGCATGCTGCGGGCCACCGCGCCGGAATCGTTCAGTACGGTATATTGCAGCGTTACCTGCAAGCCAAGCAGGGAATCCTGCAGGTCGATTTCCAGGCTGTCCGCCTCCCGTTCCTGCTCCGCATATACAGCGGGAAGCCCTTCCAAGGGCTTTTTCCCCGCGTAGATTCGATGTCCGGCATAGCGCAGCTGCAGCACATGATCTCCTGCGGCATTGCGGATATCCAGGGCAGGCGTGCCATACCATCCCTGGCCCAGGGTCGGCAGCTCCCAGGGGAGGCAATTGGCCGCCAGATCAAAGGAGGCCTGGACAGGATAATCCTGCGCCAGATGGGGCGTTATTGCGCCGTCGGGCACCCTGCGCCCCCAATACAGGTGCATCAGCTGTCCCTCCGGCGTGATATGCAGCCCATAGCTGCATTCCCCGCCGGATAATGTGAATACACGTTTTTCAGCATGATAATCAATCGGCATATTCTTTCCTCGGTTTCTCTGATGGCAGCACGGCGGCTGTTCCTGGAAATGATACCGGATGACGGGCCCTTGTGTCAACCGTATCATACTGTCAAACAGCTGTTTCAGCAAGCAGAGGCTGGCCAACTCGTCTTAGAATATGCCGCGATTATACTTGAACTGACCATATATAATAATCGCCAGCCCAATAACAATTCCCGGCGCTACAACATAAGACATTGCATTTTCATTCCAAAGTGAAACAATAAATGACAAAACAAGAGAGATTCCCATGATTAAGGTTCCAGCACCGATGGTTTTTCCGTATTTGGGCTTATCTTCTTCTTTGACTTTTCGGCGATTGTAGAAATGAACAGTGTTGATGTTTCCCTTGATATTCATAATCCCGATTGCTGAAATAGCAAGTCCCAATAGCAGTAATACAATGTTTTCCATGTTTATCCTCCGATTTTTTAGAAATAGAATAATTCTTCAAACTTTTTATCTAATGCAATACATAGGATCAATGCCAGCTTCGCAGTCGGATTGAATTGTCCGGTTTCAATAGAACTGATTGTATTGCGAGATACGCCTACCATATCCGCTAACTGCTGCTGTGATAATCCCTTTTCACTTCGTGTTTCTTTAAGTTTGTTTTTTAGGATAAGGCCATTTTCCATTTTACATACCCATTTTATACATATAGATAGCGATCACAAAAGAAACAGCGAATACTACGGCTAACCCCGTGCATATTATGGCAGAAACCAATTTCTCTCGACTCTTCAAATGCTTATACAGGACGATATTGCTTGCACCTTGCATAGCCATATAAATCATCCAACTTGCCAAAGCGAGTTCCGGTCTATCTATTACCCATCTGCTAACGATAACAAGTATAATACAGATTGCTCCGCCAACATACATTCCCGTACGTGTAGCTTTGCCGAACGCTGCGACTTCGAATTCATCCGGCTTGCCTTTGTTCTCCTGTCTGCTTCTTTCTAAAATGTCTTCTTTATTCATATTGTAAAGCCTCCTAAGATATTGCCAAGTTTTCTTAGCATATCGTCATTATAGCCGCGCCAAGTTTTCTTGTCAAGATAGTTTATATTTTTTTTAGTCTTTTGAAATTAACTGTGCGGGAGAATCCGTCAATAAATTAAAAAAGCACTTGACAAAACGCTTCATGATGCGCGCGGCGATCTCCTTTTCGGCAAAGGCGCTCTTTCCCTGTTTTGCTTTCACCATCAGCGGGCAGTAGACTTCCCCGGGAAGAAAGCGCGTATTCCCCCATTGCGTTTGTTCACAAAACGATTTGGAGGTGGAATCATGTAAAAGGGCTGCGTTGGAAAACAGAAATGAAATGCTAATATCCTGCCGACCGAAGGCCGGCAGGATATTGTTGACTGAATTGTAAATCCCTGTTTTTTGTCAGGCAGCGTTTTCCGCCTGTATTTCCGCCAGGTTTTCCTCGCAGAACAGGGTGATCACATTTTTGATCATTTCCTCGTCTGCGTCCACCGGGAAGCCCGCGGCCAGCCAATAGGCATAGGGTCCGTCGTTGTACTTGGCCAGGTCGTCGGTGTTGCTGCCATAGCGAAACTCCAGGTGATAGGTGGTGTCGGGGGTATCGGGCATCATGCAGAAGTACTTGAACTCGCCCGCGTCCTCATCGGCGGTTTCGTAGAGGAAGCCCTCCATCATGCCGCCCAGAGACAGCTTGCCCGCATAGGTATAGGCATGGCTGAACACGGGCTCCCCGTTTTCGTCCGCACCGCTGATGACAGCCCCGTCAAAGGTGATGGTGGAAACGCCGCCAATAAACAGGCAGTCAAACTGCGCGCCCTGGGAACCATCGCCAAAGGCGTCGATTGCTTCCTGACCGTAGATGGTGCCATTGCACGCCGCCTTCAGCATTTCCGCCGCCATAGGGCCCATCTCCTCACCCAGAGCCTCCACACAGGGAGCCAGCCAGATCTCGTCATATTTCGCATCGGTAATCACGGGAAACAGCGGTTCATAGGTGCCCTTGACAGCGTTTAGCAGGGCCGCGGCCTCATCCTCCTTTTCATAGGGGAAAACCAGCTCGGGATAGCCAAAGGCCGCCACCGTGACGGTATACTGCTTGCCATCTTCAAACAGCGGGCTTTCATTGCCGTTGCGGGCTTTCACCACGCCCTCCGCGTTCAGCATGCCGTTATCATCCAGCGCAACGAACTTGCTCAGCGTGCCATGATGCCCCACAATTTCCTGCTCGGTGGCCTTTTCCGCGCCTTCCGCCAGGATTTGAACATGCTCAATGTTTTGCAGATAATCGGCGATTGAGCCGGAGGCCAGCACAATGCCCTGACCGTCAAAGGAAATATCCGCAGCGGTCAGGCCGCTGTCGATGATGAAATAGGGGGCCTGGGCCGCGGCGGGGCCGCCCTCAAAGGAGGGAGAGCGATACTTGCCGCTTCCATCCACCACATTCACATAATAGTAACCGGCCTTCACATTCGTCTTGTCCTGGAAGGTGATGACCACTTTGCCATCGGCTATTTCCACGGTATAGCTGTCCGCGGGAACGATCTCCTCATTGCGGACGCCCCAGCGAATGTCCAGCACCTGCAGATCAAAATCCTCCGGCAGGGCATTGTTCAGGGTGATCACATTCCCTTCGATGGATTCCACCGGCAGCGCGCAGCCTTCCACTTCCAGGAATGCCTTGCCTGCCTTGCCTTCAAAGGCATTGAGGATGGCTTCCTGGGCGGCAGCGCTCACCATGGTTGCGCCGGATACAGCGTCCGCACCGGCGGTCATATCCATAGCTTCCACTTCCTCTTTGGTCTTGCCGACAAATGCATCCAGCATGCCGCTGCTGATGGCGGCATCAAAATAAGGTTTATTCTTATTGGCCCAGAATTCCTCGTTGCCTTCCTGAACGGATCCGGCAGCGCCCGTGCCGTTGTCCTTTACGGCGGTGATCACGCCGTTGTCATCCACTTCAACTGTCAGCCTTACATTGTAAAACGGCGGATGAATAAAAGGCGCAGTGGAGGGATAATTTCGCTGATCCACATTGGCGTCCCCCTCCAGGGTTTGATCCGCCAGCGCGCAGCACATAGCCAGCGCCAGGCAGAGCGCCATCAGCAAAGCAACCATTGAACGCGTCATTTTCATATACATTCTCCTTTGAATATTTCTCCTGTTACGCAAGCGCCGCGCCAAGCTTTTTGCAGGCGTCGACGGCGGCATCGTCCGGGGCGTTGTTGGCCTTCACGCTCTCCGCGGCCAGGGAGATCCCCTTTTCGGCGCAGCGGGCCTCCCAGCTCTCCAGCCATTCGCCCACGCCCCAATCGTAGCTGCCAAACAGTGCCACCTTTTTGCCAGGCAGAGCGGGCTCGATGCCCTCCAGCATGGGCAAAAACTCACCGTCCTCCAGCTCTTCCGACCCCATGGCCGGGCATCCCAGGGCCACAGCGTCATAGCCGTCAACGCCCTTCACATCCGCGCAGGTCAGCAGATCAACCGCTGCGCCGGCGTTCTTCGCGCCTTCGGCAACGGCATTTGCCATGGCCTCCGTGTTGCCCGTTCCGCTCCAATAGATCACTGCCACTTTGCTCATTGTTGTTCCTTCCTTTCTTTTTTGGTCTATTCCAATCCCTTGCGGGACAATGAATAGCAAATTCATTCAGCTACTGCCAGCCGATCCAGAGAAAATCCCCGGGCATAGCAGCGCAGGTACACTTCCGTGCAGTGCCTGCATTTTTCAAACTGCCGGATGGCCCCATCCACATCGTCATAGACCTTCCAAAGTCCCCGATATTTGCAATGCTCCTTCCGGTGCATGAATCCATCCACGTCCTTTGGCGGATATCCCAGGAAAAGCCCAACCTCATGCGGAAATTCTTCTTCCTTCCGCAATCTGGCCATAAGCTTTGCAAGGCAGCAGTTGACGTTGCGGCTTTCATACCCGCATTCCCTAAGCAGGTTCCTTGCAAGGGGGGCTTTCAAATCCCGTTCCAAGCATTTGGGACGATACAGATAAAGCAGGGCTTTCCCCTCCCGCCACCGAAGCGGCAGGATGCGCAGCCCCTTTTGCCGCAGCTGCAGATTGAGCTGGCTCAGTTCGTTCCTCATTTGCTGCCGGCTTTCAAAACCGCAGCTGAACATATTGCCCGTTTTCAGCCGGGCCATGGTAGGCGCGCAGCAGCGGATCAATGTTTCATTGGACATGAGAGCCTCCTGAACGGAAGCCAATTAGTTAGATGTTGCTAACCACCGCTTTTAAAAAAACTCCGGTTCGGCATGGTAAGAAGCAGTATGTCACGGCAGAAGTTAGTCATATCTAATGACAATATATTATCATGTTCCCTTTCTTAAGTCAAGACCGTCAATATCTTATTTTATACCAATCAGCAGCGCTGAGCCGCTCAGCGCCATCCAGGCGGCTTCGGACTTTTTCATAAACTTCCCGTTGGTCGTGTCAATCAGCTCCACTTGTTTGTAGCCCATCGCTTTAAGCTTTTTCACAAAGGCCTGCATATCGCCGTACTTGGAGCGGGAAAAAATGTCATGCAGGGCGAAGGTGCCGCCCTTTTTGAGCGTGCGCAGGGTTTCCAGCAGGTATTGCTGCCGGTCGCCGGGGATGTTGTGGTACACGTAGTTGCTCACCACCGCGTCGAAGGATTCGTCCGGGAAGTCCAAATGAGTGGCGTCCCCCTGCCGGAAGGTGATCCGGGTAACGCCCTCGGCCCGGGCGTTGCCTTCGCACAGATTTTTGCTGAAGGAAGCGTAATCCTTGCCCCAGCGGTCGATGCCCACGATCTCCGCCTTGGGATTGCGCTTGCCCACGGCGATGCCCAGCGCGCCGCTGCCGCAGCCCACATCCAGGCATTTTCCGCCCTGGGGCAGTTTCACATAAGCCGCCGTGCCCTCAATAATCTGCCGGGCCATCTGCCGCTTTCCGCTGTAATCAAAGGCGCGGTACATGCAAACGGCCCAAATGGTCAAGCCGCAGAAAACCGCCGCGATCACCCCAAAGGCAATGGCCAGCACCATCTTCAGCGTGCCGTTCAGCAACAGGTAAAACACAGCCGCCGCAACGACGCAGCCCAGGAACGCAAACAGGAAGGAATACACCATGCCCTTTGGCATCCAGTTCTTATAATCAGGTTTCATATCGGCATCTCCTTTTCTCATATACTCCAGTCCGCGCTGGCGGCCTGCAATTGCGTCATGCGGCGGAACATCCCCTTGTCCTTTGCCATCAGCGCCGCGGGACTGCCCTCCTCAGCCACCTTGCCGTCGGCCAGCACCACGATCTTGTCCGCCGCTTCCACCGTGCGCATCCGGTGAGCAATCACCAGCACGGTTTTGCCCTGCAGCAGCCGGGACAGCGCGCCCTGCACCTTGGTTTCGTTTTCCACATCCAGGGAAGCGGTGGCTTCATCCAGCAGCACGATGGGCGCGTTTTTCAGGATGGCCCGGGCCAGGGCTACCCGCTGCTGCTCGCCGCCGGACAGATAGGTGCCCTCCGTACCGATCACGGTGTCGATGCCGTTGGGCAGCTTGGCGATGATGTCGTCACACTGGGCGGCAGACAGCGCTTTTTCCGCCTCTTGCCGGGTGGCATTGGGACGGGAGGAGCGCACGTTTTCCAGGATGCTGGCTTTGAACAGCCGGTTATTCTGGAACACGAAGGCCACCTGCTCCATGAGCACGTGGGGATCGGTGTCCCGCACGTCCACGCCGCCCACCTTCACGCTGCCGGAAGTGACATCCCAGAAACGGGGGATCAGGCTGGCCGCGGTGGTTTTTCCTCCGCCGGAGGGACCCACCAAGGCAACGGTCTCACCGGGCTTCACGGAGAAAGAAACATGCTCCAGGGCAGGCAATTCGGCCCCGTCATAGGTAAAGGAAACATCGTCAAATTCCACGCTGTTGTCCCTGGGGACTTTCGGGTGGTCGGTGATTTTCAGCGTTGGCGCGCTCAATACCTGATCGATGCGGCCCAGGGCGGTTTTAGCCAGCATCATGCCGCTGGCGGCGAACATGATTCGGGCCAGAGCGGTGGAGATGATAGCCGAGAACACGGCATAGAAGGCGAAATTCGTCACAAAGCCCGCGAAGGTTCCGGCGCTGAGGGCCGCGGGAGCCAGCAGCAAAGCCATTGGCACCAGAAACATGAAGGCCCCTTCCGTGGCGGTCAGGTTGACCGCCTGGGGCACCTTGCACACATCGGCCTGGTAATGCTCCGCTTTGGCGCTGTATTCCTCGATGGCCTGCTTGAAGGCCTTAAAAGAATACACCGTTTGCTGGAACACCTTCACCACCGGGATGCCCCTCACATATTCGGTACCTGCCTTGCTCATCACATCCTGGGATGCCTGGTATTCCGCCATAAGATGGGCGTTTTTGCCGCCCATCATGCTCGCCAGCGCGCCTACAGACACTGCCGCCGCCAGCAGGCAGGCCGCGCCCATTCGTCCATCGAATACGAACATCAGTACCAGCATGGCAACGAACATGGCGATGGTGCCCGCGATATCCGCCAGGTTATGGGCCAGCAGCGTTTCCGTTTCAGCAGCCGCGCCGTCCAGACGATTGCGCAAAAGGCCGGAGGCGTTGCTGTCAAAAAAGCCCAGAGGCGCTTTCATCAGGTGCGCCATACCCTGCTTGCGGATATTGGACGCCGTGCGGAAGGCCGCCAGGTGGGTGCACATCAGGGCGCAGAAGTACACCACGATGCCCGCCAGCGCAAAGGCGAAGGCCATCCAGCCGTACCGGGCGATACCCGCCGCCTCCGTCCAGTTGGGGGCCACGGCGATCAGATCACGGGCCACCAGCCAGATGCAGATATAGGGAAGCATCCCCAGCACCATGGCCACAGCCGACAGGCCCAGCCCCAGGAAGGTGAGCCCCTTGTGCCTGCCCGCGTAACCCAGCAGCACCTGCAAATCGTTGCGTTTCTTTTTCTTCATTTCGTGAGCCTCCTTTGCCAACCGCAAGCCAACAGCATGGTGTTAGTTTTAACTAACTATTAAACAGATGAATTGCCTATCCCCCTGTCAGGAATAGGCAGAAAGGAATCGTCAATCCGTCAGATGCCATCCGCTTTCCCAGCCATGCCGGAAAAGCGCTTCGGCGTTAGTCAGACACCGCAGGGCTTCTTCCGGGCTCCCGCCGCATGGCGTTCCCATACCGGGCTGCGTGACCGCCAGCCAGTTAGGAAGGAGCTTGACAGCCAGCTCCACCGCCTGTTTAAAACGACCCGCCTTATCCCGGCAATGCCTGTAAATGCCGGCAGCGGTCATGCCACAGCGTTCCCCTATCTGCCGCACGGAAGCGTTCTCGGAACCAAATACCAAGAAATTTCCCCGTGCCGCGGCCATGATTTTGATATGATTAGCCGCTTATCGCTTGGCATGCGAATCCTTTACAGCAGTTAGTTTTATCTAACAATATGTAATTTATCACAACAGCACTGCGATGTCAAGGAGAAAATCGCAAGTGGGCAATCGGCATCCTTGCTGATAAGACGCCCATGGATTCGAGACTTTAGATGGGATATGGTATTACTCCAAATAGCCTTCCCGGGCCTTGATATGGAAGCGCTTTTCCAGCTGGTGCATCTGCTCGTCGGTGATGGTATTGATGCGGGGCAGATGGGCGATTTTCATATAGATTTCGGCAGCCTTTTCGGCGGTTTCGATAAGTCCAAAGGTCTCGTCCAGATCCTTGCCCGCGCCGTAAATGCCGTGCTGGCTCCAGACCACCAGGCGGGCGGTGAGCATCTTTTCAGCGGTGGCTTCACCGATCTCGTTGGTGCCGCAAAGCATCCAAGGCAGCACGTTGACCCCCTCCGGGAACACTACGATGCACTCGGTGCACATCTGCCAAAGGGTGCGGGTAAATTCCCGCTCGTCCAGGGTGTGCACGTAGGTCATGGCCAGCAGGTTGGCAGGATGGCAGTGCATCACCACGCGGTTTTCAGGGTTCACCTTGAGCCGCGCCACGTGGCTCATCATATGGGCGGGAAATTCGCTGGTGAATTGGCCGCCGTCGGTGTACCCCCACAGCAGATCGGCCTGCTGGCCCTGCCCCTTCAGTCGGACGATGCCCAAGTTCACGTCGGGCGCATACTGCACGTTTTTGAAATACTTGCCAGTACCGGTAACAAGAAAGTATTTTCCGTCCAATTCGGGAGCTGTGAAGCCCGTGGGAATGGCGCGCAGGATGTTGTTTCCATCCAGGTATTCTTTGACTTCGTTTTCATCCAGCATCAGGCTGATGTTGCCGCCGTTGCGCTCGTCCCAGCCGTGATTATACATGTTTGTCGCGGTGCGGATCATTTCCACCATGAACGGGGCCGTCAAAATATCTTTCATCGTCGTATCTCCTTTATCGTGTGATGATATCCACGGGCACATTGAAGATTTTTGCTACTTTCAGGATGGTGTCGATATGCCGTCCCACGGCCGCCGCCATGTGATGGGTGGGGCCTGCTTCACTCCAGCGGTTGCAGAAATCCCGGGCGCCGCAGGTGAAGCGCATGCGCATGTTGGTATCCCCGAACATGAAGATGGGGCCTTCCTCGTTGACACCCTCGGCCACCACAAACTTGAAATGACCGTCCCTGTCCTGGGTGATGCCCAGGAACGTAATGGGGCTGTTTATCGGAGGATAAAACTGGGTGAGATACCCGCCGCCAGTCTTGCCATGGAACACGGGAACGATCTTCATGGTGGGCTTGCGGGCCTGGGAAATATCCGCATCGCCGCTGCCGCTGTGGCCGATGATACAGATGTCCTCGTTGAAGTCGATGGAGTACATTTCGGACAGCTGACCCGTGCCCGCGATGACCTTGAGAATGCCCATGCCCATGGCTACTTTGATATCGCCTTCCACAGCGCAGGCGGTGCCCTGCTTGATCAGCATGGAGAAGGCGGGAATCAGCATGCTGTCCAGCTTGCCGGCCACGCCCTGGGCGAAGCCGTCGTAATGGGAGGCCACAAAGCCCAGATGCTCGTCTTTGCACCACTGCTCAAAGGCCACCACGTATTTTGCCATGTCCCATACCCTTTCGATGGTTCCGCCGCCCTCGATGTCGAAGGTGTCCAGGATATCCTGGGCCTTGGCGCGGATGGCTTCTTCATCGGTGATATTGTCGGCGATGGCCCACATTTTTTCCCAGTCAAACTGCTTGGTGTACAGCCACATGCGGTGGTAGAGGTTGGTTTCGTCAATGTACAGGTCCATCATGCCGGGATAGGGCCGGCCGATCTGGGCGATGTTGGTATCCCGGAAGCGGCGGCGTACCTGGGCCGCCCTGCACCAATCTGCAATCTCCTTTTCCACCTCGGGATCTCCGCCCTCGACAACGCCGGTGACGACGGCATGACGCTTGCCCGCTCTTTCGAGGTCGGCCACCATTTCCCCCACCGCGCCGCAGGCGTACAGCTCGCCCAACCAGGTGGGGGTGTCAGTATTCGCGTAATCCGGGGCTTTTTTCTTTTGCACGTTCACCAGCACCACCGGTACATCCAGATCGCGCACCGCGGGCAGCATATTGTAGCTGGTGGCGTAGGTCAGCAGTTGCAGGATCACCAGATCCACGTCGGCGGCACGGAATTTGTCCCCCGCTTCCATGGCTTTTTCTTTTGTGGTGACGATGCCGCCATCAATGAGATCGACAGTATCAGGAATCAGCTTTTTAAATTCCCTGTACTGACCTTCAAATTCCGGCACCAGGCTGGGAAATTGGGGCAGGTACGCCCCCAGCGCGATGGCGAACACGCCGATACGGGCTTTGGTTTCAACCAGCATTTTCTTTTGCTCCCTCCATTTGTATTTTCAGATTGCCCATGGCCGTGGCCTCGATGGGCAGGGCGATAACCCGCTTGCCGGTGGCTTCCTCAGTCAAACGATTCAAAAAATGGTTTTTCGCGCCGCCGCCCACGATGTAGAGCTTTTGGTAGGTTTTTCCGGTGTTCTGCTCGATTTCCTCAATGGCCTGTTTGTATCCCTGGGCCAGGGAACGGTAGGCGCAGCGGAAATACCCGGCAATGCACTTGGGCGAATGGGGCAGCCGGGCGTCGAAGGCCGCCTTCATGCTTTCCGGGGCCAGAAAAATGGGGTCGTTCACGTCCACCAGGTGATCAAAATGCTTGCTTTCTGCTTCCGCCGTGATCTCGCTCCAGGGCGTGTCGGGGCACAGCTCGGCCCGCAAACGGTTCACCAGCCACATGCCCATCAGGTTCTTTTGATAGCGGTTATACCCCACGCCGCCCTCGTTGCTGTAATTGGCGGCGCGGCTGGCTTCATCGGTCAGGGGTTTCGGCGTTTTGACGCCCAGCAGGCTACAAGTGCCGGAGGAGATATACAGCTCGTTCCCTTCCATGGGGATGCCCTCCACGGCACTGCCGGTGTCGTGGGTGGCGCAGAGCATCACCTTGACCCCCTTATATTCCCCAATCACCGTGCCCGGCTGCTGCAAGGGCTGGAATAAATGCTTTGGCAGATCCAGCGCTTCCATGATCCCGGGATCATATTCCCCGGTTTCCGCATTCACCATGCCGCCGGTGGTGGCGTTGGTGTACTCATGGGATTTTATGCCGCACAGCCGGTACATCAGATATTCCGGCATCAGCAGGAAATCAGTGACGCCCTCCAGCCGCCCGTCCAGCTTGTCCGCATACAGCTGATAAATGGTATTGAAGGGCTGGAGCTGAATGCCCGTGCGGCGGTACAGCTCCGCGAAGGGCACCTTTTCATGGACTTTTTCAATCACCGCTTCGGTGCGGCTGTCCCGATAGGCATAGCAGGGCAGGATGGGCTGGTCATAATCCATCAGCACATAATCCACGCCCCATGTATCGATGGACAGGCTTTCAATATATGGGTACGCCCTCAATGCCGCATCGATGCCTGCCTTCACATGAGCTTCCAGGGCAGCGATGTCCCAGGTCAAATGACCGTCTTTTTCAACGGCGCCATTGGGAAAACGGTACACCTCCTGTGTCCGTATCTCCCCGTTTTCCTTCCAGCCCACGATATGCCGGCCGGAGGAAGCGCCGATATCGATGGCTAAACAGTATTTCATGGGTCCCTTCAGAAAAAGAAAGTGCCTCAGGGAAGGCACTGGATATCCGCCAGAATGCCGCTGCGCAGGAACCAGGCGGGCGTGCAGCTCCAGGCATGGCAAAAGCTGTTGACCACGGGCGAGCCATAGGGCGATTCGTTTGGATTCGCGGGGTTGAACAGCTCCCAATATGTATCCGCGCCCTGATTCACCATGGCGCCCCAGTAATCCCGGATCACCTGCCGGGCCTGGGCCATGCGGCCCACGCGGCACAGCGCCTCCACATAGTGGTGCATCATGTAGGGCGTCACCATGGGGACGGCGTCGGGGCAGGCAGCCGCGGCGTCCAGACAGGCGGCGGCGTCCTCGCCCTCCACGATGCCCGCCAGCACGGCCCATACCTGGGAAGCCCAGGAAACCTGACGATCCGCGCCACTGACAAAGACATGCCGTTCACGATCATACCAATGCTTCCGCGCGGCTTCCCTGCGAAGGACGATCTTTTCTTCCAGCGCAGGAACGGCTTTCATTTGCAGCGCGGCCTCAGCACAATAGATCCAGATGGCCTGAGCGCAGAACTGCTTGTTCAGCGGCAGCGCCCAATCCACAAAGCACCAGCCCAGCTTATCGCAATCCCGGATCAAATGCGTTTCGGGGTCAAACCGAGCATCCGTTAACGCTAACTGATGCAAAGCCAAAGGCAGCAAATCTTCCATTGTCGCCTGATCCCCCGTCGCCTGCACATACTGCAGGAGGGTTGGAATGAAAAACAAGGAATAGTCAAACATATAGGTATCATCCGCCTCTACCTTGGGCTCGGTGAACAGGCAGGCAGGGATCCGGCCTTCCCGGTCAGCGGTGGCGGCAAACAAATACAGGCAGCGCTTCACCAGATCGAAATTGCGATAGGTCACGCTGTTGGTCAGCGCCTGCAGCCGCAGATCGCCCAGCCAGAGGCGGCGATCCCGCTTGGGGCCGTCCTCAAAGAAATCCTGCATGCAGTTCCGCAGCGTCCGCAGCGCCACACGATCTATGGCGATATCCTTTGCATCGCCGGAAAGCGGCGCAAGCGCGGTGTCCTCCGCAGAGGTGGTCACCTCGGCAAAGGCATCCTCTATGACCAGCTGATATTTGGAGGAGAGTGCCAGCACGTCGATTTTCACATAGCGGAAGGCGTATCGCCGCGGCAGGGAAAGAACGGCGGGCAGCACATCCATATGTACCTGCTCCTGCTGCACCCAGCCCTTGCTGATCCAGCCGGTATAGCCATCCAGGGTTTCGTTCAATTCCCGGGCGTTTTCGCAGAATTTGACTGCAAGCCAAACAGGCGCGTCCGGATGGCTGCCCTGTGAGGACAGCCTCAGCGTCAGGTGGCCCACAAAATGGTTGCCAAAGTCCAGCACGATGCATTCATTCTCCGCAAGTGCATGATCCGGCATGCCGCAAACAGGCCGCACGGTTTCGCGGTGCAGCGTCGGCTTCAGTCTTTCTGCGATGCGCAGCCATTCCGCCTTTTTTTCTTCAAACATGCTTGCTCCTCAATAACGCAGGTATTCCTTCCCGCAGAAGGGGTCGGTGGGCGATGTGCCCCGGAAGGTGTCACGGCCCAGCAGCTTTTCCACCAGGGCATCCAGGGTTTCGTCATTGTTGGAATAACAGTTGATATACGTTTTGATCATGGGCACATCCACCAGGTGGTAGGGATTGGCTAGTGAGCAGAACACCGTGGGCACCTCGTGCACAAACCAGGGCACGTTGTTGCCATGTCCCCAGAAGGTGAACCAGTTGATGCGGTTGGTGGTTTTGTTGCTGGCGTTCTCGATGTTGCCCAGGTACAATACAGCGTCAAACTGATCGGTAAAGGGCTTGACGCCGAACTGGTAGGTGGCAAAGTCCTCCGGCTGATACAGGGTAACTTGAAAGCCCTCTTTCGTCAGCTTCTCCTGCATATGGGCGGCGATGCGCTGTTCCGAGGGGCAGCCGCCCAGCACCTCCAGCAGCAGTCGCCTGGTTTTCCGCGGGCTCAGGGGCAGGTTGTGTTCCGTATCCTTGACCAGCGTGATGGCTTCATCCGCCATTTCCCGGACCCAGGCGTGATGCTTATCGCAGCCGATGCAGGCCATGTCCGCTTCGTCAGGCATGCGTTTTTCATTGAGCCCCAAAGCGGCTTTCATGGCCAGGATGCGGGTGACCGCCTCGTCCACCCGCTGCCAGGTGAGCAGGCCCCGGCGGATGCCCTCCTTCATGTACTCAAAATCCTCCGGCAGGCTCTTGTTGAACAGGAACATATCCGCGCCCGCGGCAATGGAGGTGGGCACGGCGTCGGCGCGCTTCATGGCGCAGTTGTAGCCCACCATGGGAGTGGCGTCGGTGATGATCAGGCCGTTGAAGCCTAGATGCTCCCGCAAAAGGCCGGTCATCAGCTCGCGGGAGAGCGTGGCGGGCACGGTGCTCTCCGGCAGCTCAGGATTGATCTGATGCCGCCAGGCGGGATGATCGATATGGCCAATCATAAAGCTCATGGCCCCGTCCTCGATCATGCCGCGGTACACCCTGCCGTAGGTTTCCTCCCATTCATCGACGGGCATGGTGTTGACGGACACCAGCAGATGCTGGTCCACCTCGTCCACTCCGTCGCCCGGGAAGTGCTTGACGGACACGGCCACGCTGTTTTCGTCCGCGCCGCGCTTGTAGGCCCGGCACATAGCCAGCACCTTGTCCGGATCGCGGCCATAGGAGCGCACGTTGATGATGGGATTGCGCCAGTTCAGGTCCAGATCGCTCACCGGGGCGAAGGCGAAATTGCAGCCGGCAACCGCCGCTTCCCTGCAGGAGACATAGCCCATGCGGTAGGCATGCTCCGGATTGTTCGTCGCGCCGATGCCCAGCTGCTGACCGAACATGGTGCCGTCCTCCAGAAAACCGGTGGAGCCGAACTCCAGGTTGGCGGCGCACAAAAGGGGAATGCGGCTGTGATCCTGCATGAATTGCAGAGCGCGGCGCACCTCTTTGGAGGGGCTGGTTTTGAACAGCAGCCCGCCCACGTGATAGCGCAGCATTTCATACCGCAGATAGTTTTCATCCGAGGAGAAATCGATGGGCAAAAACAGCTGTCCGATCTTTTCATCCTCTGACATGGAGGCCAAAGTATCCTGAACCCACTTTATCTGCCCGGCGTTCAGGCAAAACGGCCTGGCTTTCAGATCAACGCTCATGCCTTGGCCTCCTGCTTCCTGCGGAATTTGGAAAGGATGGAAAATTCGTTGTTGAGATAGATCAGGAACAGCACCAGAAGCAGGGCCGATACAATGCTCTGTACAGAGGAGGCCGTGTCGAAGCGGGCGTAGGCCAGGGAAATCAGCGCCATGGAGACGGCGCCCAGCATGATGCCGATCCGCTTATTGATATATCGGCCGATCCAGCCGCCGATGAACATGGGCAGGAAAGCGGTGAACATGATGCCGATGGAGCCGAAATTGAGCGCCATCTGCTGGCTGCCGGTATTGGCCATGCCGATGAAGCCCACCACGCCCATCAGCGCGCCGCTGACGGCATAGCATCCCAGGGCGTTGCCCACCTCGTGGATGCCCGTTTCCACGGCGATTTTCTGCCCGCTGACCAGCGCCCGATAGTTGGCCCCGAATCGGGTATAATCAAACAGCAGCACGATCAGCGCCACGGCAGCAGCCGTCACCAGGATATAATTGCCAATTTGCGAGAACCCAATAATATCCGTGCGGGTCACCAGGGATACGCCCTTGCCGCCCGTGAAGGCGAAGGCGCAGCCCTCATAAAACAGGGCCATGCCCAGGGAGAAAATGATGGGCGGGATGCGGGTGAGCACATAGACGCCCCCGTGGATCAGCCCCAATCCGGCAGCCACAGACACGGCCGCAGCCAGGGTAAGCCAGGGGCCTATATTCCACTGCTGGCTCAGCGTGCCCGCGATGGCAGCGGACAGCATGGATACGGCCCCCAGGGAAAAGTCAAAGCGGCCTGAATCCAGATTGATGGACAGGGCGAAGGTGGTCAGCGTTACATTGGCCACCGCCCGGAAAAAGAGCTTCCAGCTGTCCGCATTCACAAACAGGCGTACGCCTTTCGCCACGGCGATGATTTCCAGCATCAGCAGCACAGCGCAGGGAATCAGCAAACTGAGCAGCAGGTTTTTGATCAGGGAGGGCTTTTTCATATCGGTCACTCCTTACAGAATGGTCTGGCGCTCCTTTTGCGGAGGCGTCGCGGGGATGCCCCCGCAAAAAGAGCGCCGGGGACGGAGCTTTCTTCTCCGCCCCGGCAGGAAGAATTACTTTTTCAGCGCCACGATTTCATCAAAGGAATACTGGGCCACGAAGGCGGCAAAGTCTTCATAGCTGACGCCGGCAGGCGCGTAGGCGTCCAGGATATCCTTGCTGTAGGCGGGATTCTCCTCAGAGGAATCCACCGCGTAATACTGGGCGAACTGCTCCGCGTTGGCTGCGACCCAGTATCCCTGGTCCAGGGCCAGGGCATACCCTTCCTCATTCCGGATGGGCTGGCCGTTTACCGCGTTCAGGGTGGCAACGAAGATGGGGCCGATGGAGGTGGCAAACTTGCCGGCCACGTAATCGATGATGCCGCTGTTCATGGCCTCGCCCATGGCGGAGGTAAAGCTGTCCACCGTCGCCAGTTTCACACTGGAGCCCGCCACGAAGCTGCCCAGCACGTCCACGCCGCTGCCCACGGTAAGGATGGCCTCGATGCCCTCGGTGCCGGCCATCTGGGCCAGCTTGCCGAACCAGGCGTCGTCAAAGTCATAGCCGCCCACATAGGCTGCCAGCTCCAGGTTGCCAATCTTGCCGGTTTCGATGCTGCCGGAGCCGTAGATCATGCCGATGACAGCGCCGGGATCGGTGACGCCCTGATAGGCAGCGCCCTCGCCGCCCTTATCGATCATGGCGGAGAGCATGCTGGCCGCGCGGTAGATGTGCATATCGGTGCGATAGGGCACTGCGCCGCCGAAGATGCCAAACTTGGTCATGCCCTGGTCAATATAGTAAGCAGCCATATCATAGCCCACCTGGAATTCGGTGTTCAGGCTGGGGCCGATGGCGCCCACATAGTATTCGTAATCCTTGAATTCCTCATATTCCTCATCGGTCAGCGTGCCGGTGGCCACGGCATAGTAGATGCCCGCGGCATCGCACTGCTCGATCTGGGCCGGACGATCCACGCTGGAGAAGGAGATGATGGCCTTGCAGTTATTGACGATGAAGTTGTCAATGGCGTTCTTTTCGCCGTCCGCCGTATTCAGCTCCTCGGAATAGATGAATTCCACATCATAGGCATTGGCGATGTACTTTTCATAGTACGCACGGAAAGCCAGGGCTTCCGCGCCGGTGGCGTCGGCCACCAGCACGCCGATTTTGGTGGAGCCGGCAGCCATAGCGGGCACGCAAGCCAGCGTCAGCATCAGGCAAAGGGCCAGGCACAGGATACGCTTCAGATTTTTCATGTTCGTTTCTCCTTTTTGATTATTGTAACGCGTACCGCGTTATCATCGGGTAAGCAGCTTGCCGCGCTGGCTGCCCAGGGCAATGAATACCACCAGCAAAAAGATGGCAGCCTTGATCATTTGTCCGTATCCGCTGCCCAAATTCAGCATGGACATGATCTGCGTCATAAAGCCCATGGAAAACGCGCCCACCACGGCGGACAGGATGCGGCTTCGCGGGCCGCCGGATACCGGCATGCCGCCAAACACGATGGCGATGATCACATCCATGCCGATGGAGGAGGCGGTATCCTTGGTGAGCGTCGGGGCGTAAATAATGGTCAGGAACGCGCCCAGGCCGATGCCCACAGCGGAAATCAGGGAGGCGATGATGCCCAGCTTCTTTTCGTTGATGCCGCTGAGCCTGGCGCATACCGGATTGCCGCCGATAAACTTTGCTTCCCGCCCTGTGGGCAGCAGGGTGAATACAAACCAGCACAGGGCGATATAAAGCACCAGGATAACCACTTTGAAGGGAATATTATCCAGCGGCCGCATATCCCGGCCCTTCACCTTGATGGTGTCCCCCGCACCGTTCCAGCCGATGAGGATCAGCATAAAAGCGCTGAGCACGCTCATCATGGCCACGGTAGTAACAAAAATGGGCAGGTTGAATATGGAAGCGAGGGAGGAATTGATGAAGCCCAGCGCCACCGCCACGCCCACACAGACCAGGAACATGACGGCAAGGCTTCCCGTTGCGTTATAGGCCATGGCGCCCAACAGCGCGCTGACGCCCGTTGCCGCGCCCAGGCTGATATCAAAGCTGCCCAGGGTATAGATGAACACCGCGCCTGTGGCCACCAGGGCCACCACCACGCTCTGATTGACGATGGCCTTGAGGCCATAGGCCACGTTGGCATCCCGAACCGCGCCCACGATGTAATAGGCGGCGATCAGCACCAGCAGCCCCAGGACGGAGGCAAATGCCGGGACGCGCTCTTTCCACGTTTGCTTTCCCATGATGCCGCCTCCTTATATCATGCAGCGGATAATATCCGCTTCGTTCATCTGCCCACGCAGGAATTCCTTCTGCAATGCGCCGTCCTTCATCACCAGCAGCCGGTCACACATGCCGATCAGCTCCGCCATCTCCTCCGAAATGATCAAAATGGCCTTGCCTTCGTTCTTCATCTTGGTGATCAGCTGATACATACTCTGCTTTACGCCGATGTCAACGCCGCGGGTGGGGCAATCCAGGATCAGCACCCGGCTTCCGGCCCCCAGCCACTTGCCAAAGACCACCTTCTGCTTGTTGCCGCCGCTCATGGCGCTGACGGGCTGCTCCATGTGACGGCATTTGATGCTCAGGGCATCCACCTGCTTTTGCACATAAGCCGTTTCCCGCCTTTTCAGGATCAGCTTTTTCTTTTGGATATGCCGCAAGCCGCCGATGGCAATATTATCCCGGATAGACGCCTGCTGGCACAAGGATTCCGTATCGCGTTCCTTGGATACATAGCCCACCCCCAGGCGGGTGGCCTGCCTGGGATCGCTGTACGCTTTCCCCTCTGTTTTCACCGTGCCGCCGGTCAGCATGGCGCCGCCGAACAGCGCCTTGCCCAGGGTATGCATGCCGCATTCGCTCAGGCCCCCGACCCCCAGGATCTCTCCGGCCCGGATTTTCAGGGAAACATCCTGAAGCCCGCTGCCGGTCAGGTGATCCGCCTGGAGCAGTACCTTTTCCTGCCAGGTGGGCTCTTTGTCCGCCCGGTAGTAATCACCCTGCATCTCCCGCCCGATCATACTGGTCTTGATGGCGTCGTCATCATAGTTTTCTTTGCTGAAATGGGTGATGATCCGGCCGTCCCGCAGCACGGTCAGGGTATCGCACACCTGCTTGATCTCATCCAGATCGTGGGAGATGAAAATGACGGCTTTCCCTTCCTTTTTCAGGCTGTCCATCAGCTGATACAGCAGCTCGCGGCCTTTCTGGGAAAGGGCGGTGGTGTTTTCGTCCACCACCAGGATCTCCGGCTTTTTCACCATTACCTTGGCCACTTCCACCAGCTTGCGCTCCTGCAGATCCAGCAGGGCGGTGGGAATGCCAGGCTGAATATGATCAGCGTGGATCACATCCAGCGCTTTCCGGGCCTCCTGCTCCATGGTCTTCCGGCTTATCAGCCCCAGCTTGTTACAAAAGCGGGTGGTTTCGTTTCGCCCAGAAACAGGTTTTCCGCCACGGTGATGCCGGGAATGGTGCCCGTTTCCTGCACGATCATGCCGACGCCATGTTCCAGCACGTCGATCATGGAGGCGGGCTGCCAGGGTTTGCCATGGAATTTCACCTCTCCGGCGTCCGCCTTCTGAATGCCCGCGATGATGGAGGTCAGCGTGGATTTTCCGCTGCCGTTTTCACCGATCAGCCCGCGGATCTCCCCGGGATACACGTCGATATCCACCTGATGAAGCGCAATGGTCGCTCCAAAGCGCTTATCCATGCCCCGTACGGTTAAAATCGGTTCCATGCGGTCACCTCATCTGCCAACGATTTGCTTTTACACACATTATAACGAAACAAAGAACAACGTGCATGATTAATTTTTTATCTATTATTCTGATATAATTTGACAATTTAACATTTTTCTGATGAAGCATCCGGAAATGTATCTCCCATTTTCAAGGCAATTGAACAAAATCCATTAGTGTTATTGACATTTTTTTGATTTGCGGATATGCTATGATGCATCCAGAAACAGAAGGGCTGTGTATTCCATGAATGAACAGCATGTGCTGTCCCGCTTGCGTCAGCTGAACGAAAGCGAACTTTTTTATCGCAATTATCGGTTAGCCAAGGCATCCGAGGCCGGCTTCGATGAATTCTTGGAGCAGATCGACAGGAAACGGGTATATCAAGAAAACTTGCTGGTTCCCGAATGGAAGGATACGATCCCGCCGGAATATCTGGAGGATTGGTATTTCCCCGCAGACCGGCGAGAGGGCATCCATGTGTTCAAGCACAACTGCTATACGCCTGCCATCCCCCATCATCATAACTTTTTTGAAATGTTTTTTGTGCTGGAGGGGCGCTGCATTCATCAGGTAGGCGAGAACACGGCTGTCCTGCACGCGGGAGACTTATGCCTGATCCAGCCCACGGCAACGCATTCCCTGGATGTGAATGACGAAAGCGTCATCATAGACGTGCTGATCCGCCGCTCCACCTTCCGGCAGTATTTTTACAGCATCCTGCAGGGCGACAACGTGCTTTCCAGCTTTTTTATGAGCACCTTATACAGCAAATCCGGCATCGACTATCTGCTGTTTCATACGCAGGATGACCCCGATCTGCATTATGCTTTTATCGATTTGTGCGGGGAATCCTTTGATCAGGAAGCCTATTATACCGTGCTGGTCAACGCCATCGTGACCCGGATTTTCGTATTGCTTCTCAGGCGGTATATGTCCTCCTGCGAACTGCCAAAGGACAAGCCGGCGGATTCCGACATCGCGTCGACCCTGGCCCGCTACCTTCAGGCCAATGCCGCCGATGTGACGCTTGCCAGGCTGGCGGAGGATTTTCACTATTCTCCGGAGTACGCTTCCCGCCTGATCAAGCGCTCCACCGGGCAAACCTTTATTCAGCTGCTCACCAGCATCCGCCTGGAAAACGCCAAGCAGCTTCTGCGGGATACAACGCTGAGCGTGATGGACATCGCCCTGCAGGTCGGATATGACAGCAGCGAGCATTTTATCCGTACGTTCCGAAAGCATACGGGAAACACGCCAAGCGAATACAGGCGTCAATAGGCACAGCGAATGGAAAGAAGCCCAAACCCATGACTTTTGTATTTTATATTTTACACTGCATATTGTATGGATGTCTTGCATTGAAGCGGCATATTCTGATATGATAAAAAGGGTATTTATTTTCTGAAGGAGACACTTTATGCGTTTTCGTTTTCTGGTGATGCTGGCAGTCTTTCTGGCCGTCGGCGCGCTGTCGGCGCGCGCGGAGGGATTAGCCTTCACCCACGTTCCCGATACACTGTATCCCGGCAAGGCGGAGCGGATTGAACTGCGCCTGCCTGCCGACGCGGCGCTGACGCTGGAGGTGCTGGCCGCGGACGGCAGCACCGCAGTGACGCTGCGCGACCACGTTTCTGCCAGCCAGGGGCCTTTCACCGCCATCTTCAACGGCAACGGCGCCGACGGAAGCCCGCTGGCTCCCGGAAGCTATACCCTGCGCGCGCTGGCAAACGAATCCACAGCGACGCATCCCCTCCAGATCGGTTTGCCTGCTCCGCGGATTGTTTCCGCCCAGGCAAAGGGCATGCTGACCAACAAAGAGATCACCCTGACCGCCGACTTCTCCCTCAGCGCTTCCGGCACCCTGTCCGGCCTGCTGATTGCCCCGGACGGCAGTGCGCAGCCTGTGCTTTTTGGCCCGGTATCCGCGGATGACCGCCAGGCCGTCCTGTCCGGCATTCAAATTGCCGTCAGCGGAACCTATACCCTTTCCCTGACGCTGACGGATGAGAATGGCATATCCGGCAACTCCTACCAGCTGTCGCTGGAGCTGACCGCCCCCGCCACCCCCAAGCCCCGGCCCACCATCCGTCCTTCCCAGACGGCCGCGGAAACCGTTCCCGGCGATTACTGGAGCATGGAGGTGGGCAACTATGACTGGGCCGCGATCTGGAAAGTCATGATTTCCCCCATGACCATCGTGCAGGGCAGCGGCAAGCAGGCGGAGCGGCAAACCTATAAGCTGCGCGCCGCGCCGGACACCAAAGCCCAGGCAATTGGCCTGATCACCTGCGAAACCCAGGGTGTCCATGTGCTGGAAACCCTGGACAGCGGATGGAGCCGGGTGGAGGTGTTCAATTCCAGCTACGGCGAAGCGTACGCCTCCTCCGGGAAGGGCAGCGGATACGGCATTACCGACGATCTGCTGCAGGGGTATGTGGAAACAGACCGGCTGGGCACCTTCACCCCGAGGACGGATTACGGCCTGCTGATTGACAAGAAAACCCAGGAGCTTTATATCCTGACGGAAAACGGCCTGCTGAGCACCCTGCTGGTTTCCACGGGCTTTGCCTCCGCCTCCCAGCCCTGGAACGAAACCCCCGCCGGCGAGTTCTACCTGAGCAGCAAGGTGGGCGATTTCCCCAGCGGCAATCTGATTTGCCAGTACGGCATGCGCTTCAACAACGGGGATATCCTGCATCAGGTTCCCTATATATACAACGAAAAATATGATTTAAAGGATTTTTCCACCTGCGAACGGTATCTGGGCGAAAAGGCCAGCCACGGCTGCGTGCGCGTACAGCGCAAGGCCAACGACGACGGCATCAATATGAAATGGATTTGGGAAAACGTGCCCATCCGGACAAAGCTGCTGATCTGGGATGACGACAACCGCCCAGACCCCTTCATGGACTATCCGCTGCCCGGGGACGCAATCCTGTACTACAACCCCAACGGCGGCCAATACTACCATGCCGACCAGAACTGTGCCAGCATCAAAAACCGTTTCCTGCCGCTGGAAGGCACGGTGACCTACGCGGATTTGGATTTGCCGGAATTTGCAAAGCTCACTCCCTGCAAGCACTGCAATCCCCCCGCCCTTCGCATGCGTGAAATCGACGCGCTGAACGCGGAGAACGGGTATTGACGCGCGGATTGCATGCGGGCTTGCGCAAATGCGCAGAATCCTGTATAATAAGTGTTGACCTTCGGGTCAGAACCAACATCAGGAGGTTCAAAGGCAATGGAATGTAAAATCAAAAATGATATCGGCACCATATACATCTCCGAAGATGTGATGCTCAAGGTGGTGGGCTACGCCGTGCTGGAATGCTACGGCATTGTGGCCATGAGCTCCAAGCGGGCCAAGGACGGCATTGTGGAATGGCTCGGCCGGGAAAACCTGAGCAAAGGCGTTCAGCTTCGCATGGTGGACGACATGCTGGATGTGGATCTTTACATCGTTGTGGAATACGGAATTTCTGTTTCCGTGGCATGCAACGCCATTGTTGAGGTTGTAAAATACAAGCTGGAAAGCATGACCGGCGTGAAAGTACGCAAGGTGAACATTAACGTAGAGGGAATTCGCGTACAATAAGGCTGTCCCCCCTGTTTGCTGAGCCCAGCTGCACATACGCCCGCCCAGGGCGCTGAATTCGGAGGTTAGCACTTTGATAGAAGTTCAATTGATTGATGGCCTGCTGCTGCGGGATATGATCGTTGCGGGCGCGGCCAACCTGGAAAAAAACCGCGAAATGGTGGACGCGCTGAACGTATTCCCCGTCCCGGACGGCGATACGGGCACCAACATGTCCCTGACGCTCACCAGCGCCACCAAAGAGGTAAACAGCAAGGAATGCGCCACCGCCAGCGAGGCGGCCACTGCCATCGCGAAGGGCGCGCTGCGCGGCGCCCGCGGCAACAGCGGCGTGATTACGTCGCAGCTGCTGCGCGGGTTCTCCCGCTCGGTGGACGGGCTGGAAAAGATCAATCCCCTGCAGTTTGCCCAGGCCCTGAAAGCCGGCGCCGATATGGCCTACAAGGCCGTGATGAAGCCCAAGGAGGGCACCATCCTGACCGTGGCCCGCGTCATTGCCGAGGAAGCCATCAAGCAGGCGGAATCCGCTCCGGAGGATTTTAACGCCCTGATGCGGGTGATTCTCACCAGCGGCGAGAACATTCTGGCGCGCACTCCCGAGATGCTGCCCGTGCTGAAGCAGGCAGGCGTGGTGGATGCCGGCGGCCGGGGGCTGATGTGCATCTATTACGGCTACGCCGCCGCGCTGGGCGGCGAGCACGTGGGCGTGGTTCCTGCGGAGGAGGCTGCGGCCAAGCCGGAAGTGTTTGTGGATGATCACGATGCCATCGACGAGCTGAAATACACCTACTGCACAAAGTACCAGGTAAAAAACCTGCGGATGGACGCCAAAACCACGGATATTGCTTCCTTCCGCCGCCATCTCAACCGCATCGGCGACCGCGTGCATGTGGCGGGCGATCTGACCGTGCTGGACGTGCATGTGCACACCAATGACCCCGGCCGGGCGCTGCAGTATGGCATGGGGCTGGGCGAGCTGATGGATGTGCAGATTGAAAACATGGCTGAGACCCGCCGCCAGAAACAGGCGGAAAAGGCCCAGTTGGAGCCTCCCAAGGAGTTCGGCATGGTTTCCGTGGCCCAGGGCGACGGTTTTGCTTCCATCCTGAAGGATCTGGGCGTGGATGTGATTGTGGAAGGCGGACAGACCATGAACCCCGCCATTGAGGATCTGGAAAAGGCCATTTCCGCCATCAATGCCAAGAATATCTTCATTCTGCCCAACAACGGCAACGTGGTGCTGGCTGCCCAGCAGGCGGCTGAGCTGTCCGAAAAGAATGTGCTGGTGATTCCCACCAAAAATGTGGCCATGGGCATTGCCGCCGTGGTGGCCTTCCAGCCCGATCTCTCCCCCGAGGAGAATGCGCAGGCCATGAACGAAGCCGCCCAGCATGTGCGCACCGGCATGATCACCTATGCCGTGCGGGACAGTGAATTTGAGGATATGCACATTTCCGAGGGCGACATCATCGGCCTGCACAACGGCGCGGTTTCCGTGCGCAGCAAGGATATCCACGAGGTTGCCATGGAATTGATCAAGGCCATTGTGGGCGAGGAGGACAGCCTGATCACCATCTATTACGGCGCGGATACAAAGAAAGAGGATGCCGAGGCCCTGTGCGCGGAGCTGCAGGACATGTATCCCGACTGCGATGTGGAAGTAATGTATGGCGGTCAGCCGCTGTACTACTATCTGCTCTCTGTGGAGTAAGAACCCTTTGATGGATGCGGGCTATCTGCGGATAGCCCTTTCTTTTATGGCGGAAAGGAGGACGGGATGGAGCTTAAGGATTTGCGCGGCGCGGGCCCGGCCAGGCTGGCACTGCTGCAGAAGGCAGGGATAGAAACCATCTATGACCTGCTGATGACGCTGCCCTCCGGCTACCGGGACACCACGGTGATCACGCCCATCCGGCAATTGGAAGCCGGGCAGTTCTGCTGCGTTCAGGGGTATCTGAAAAGCGCGCCGAAATCCGCCTATTTCCGTGGGCTTAACCGCGCCACGGCCACGCTGCAGGATGACAGCGGCACGCTGCCGCTGATTTGGTTCAATCAGCCCTGGGTGGCCAAGCAGCTTTCCCCCGAAACACTGCTGCTGCTTTCGGGCACGCCGGAGCGGGATCAGCGCGGCAGGCTGCGTCTGACCAATCCCCGGCGGGAAACCGCCCAGGCCCTGCTTCCCCTCTACAAAGCGCCTGCCGGCATTCCAAACGCTGTTTTCATCAAATGGATGGCGCAGGCCCTGGAAGAGCTGGACGCATGCTGTCCCGAAACCCTGCCCGCCCCCCTGCGGATGCGCTATTCCCTCTGCGAGCGGAATTACGCCCTGCGGCAGATTCACGCCCCGGAAAGCCGGGATGCCCTGCGCATCGCCCAGCGGCGGATGGCCTTTGAGCAGCTGCTGCTGTATCAGGCAGCCCTTTCCATCCTGCGCGGCGTTCCGGGCAATGCCCGGGCCATTCCCTTCCGCCAGGAGGCCGCCGACGCCTTCTGGCACAGCCTGCCCTTTGCGCCCACTGCGGCCCAGCAGCGCGTATTTGGCGAAATCTGCCGGGATATGGCCCGGCACACTGCCATGCGCCGCATGGTACAGGGTGATGTGGGCTGCGGCAAAACGGCCATTGCCTTTGCCGCCATGTATTGCTGTGCCCACGCGGGGCTTCAAAGCGCCCTGATGGCTCCCACAGAAATCTTGGCCAGGCAGCACCTGGAAAGCGCCCAGGCCATGCTGGCCCCCCTGGGCGTCCGCTGCGGCCTGCTGTTGGGCGGCATGAAAGCGCAGGAGCGGCGCGAGGCGCTGGAATCCATCCATTCCGGCGCATGGCAGGTGGTGATCGGCACCCATGCGCTGCTCTCCGAAGGCGTGGAATACCATGATTTATCCCTGGTGATCACCGATGAGCAGCATCGGTTTGGCGTGCAGCAGCGGCATAAGCTGTCGCAAAAAGCAAACGGCGGTCTGGAGCCGCACGTGCTGGTGATGTCCGCCACCCCCATTCCCCGTTCGCTGGCGCTGGTTCTGTACGGCGATCTGGATATCTCCGCGGTGGATGAGCTGCCGCCCGGCAGAACGCCTGTAAAAACCCATATTGTACCCGAAAGCAAGCGGGACGGGCTGTATGATTTCATTCGCAGGCAGGCGGCGGCAGGCTGGCAGACCTATATTGTCTGCCCGTTGGTGGAGGAGAGCGAGGCCATTGAGGCGCGGAGCGCTCAGGAAACCTACGCGGAGCTGTGCAACGGGCCGCTGTCCTCCCTGCGGCTGGGGCTGACCTACGGCGGGCAGGACAGCGCAGAAAAGGAGCGCACGCTGGCTGCTTTCGCTGCCGGGGAAATTGATGTGCTGGTGGCCACCACGGTGATTGAAGTGGGTGTCAATGTGCCCCGGGCCACCGTGATGGTGATTGAAAATGCCGACCGTTTTGGCCTGTCCCAGCTGCATCAGCTGCGCGGGCGGGTGGGCCGGGGCGCCCAGGAAAGCTGGTGCTTCCTGCTGGCGGAGCCCAATGAGCGGCTGCAGGCCTTGTGCGCCACCAATGACGGCTTTGAAATTGCCCGCAAGGATTTGGAGCTGCGCGGCCCCGGCGAATTTCTGGGCACCGCTCAGCACGGGCAGAGCGCCCTTGCCCTGCTGGCGGCGGATGGCCGGCTGATCGCGGAAACCCAGCAATGCCTGCATGCGCTGCAGCAGGAGCCCCGTCAGGCAGAGGCCTGGGCCATGGTGCAGCATTCCGCCCGGCAGCTTTTCCGGGAACAGCTGCGCAAAACTGCATTGAACTGACGCCAAGCAACTGTATGCACAAGCAGAAATTGGACGGGGAGGATACGCGCTTTCTTCCCGGGGAAGAAAGCTGCAAAGAAGCCAGTTGGCGAACCGACTTGGATTTAAAAACAAACAATTTGCGCCTGTTACTTGCATGTCGTCATGCAAGCTTCCGGGCACAAGAAAAACCGCAGGCCAGCCGAAAAACAAGCTCGCTTGTTTTATCGGTCTGTCCGGCGGTTTTTCACTGTGCGCTTGCGCACAGCAGGGCCGGCTTCGCCGGCCTGCCCGGAAGCGGGGGACCGCGCTCTTGTTTCAGCTTGTGTTTGCTGCTTTTATGGCGTTAAAAGAAGGTTTTCTGCTTCTCTTTTGACTCAAAAGAGAAGCGTTCCCCTCCCCGTCCAATTTCTGTTTGTCGATTTTTCCCTTCCGTATGAGTTGCACATTTTCCTGCCTCCCGCTTTGCTTCCCTCCTTGACAATCCCGCCTGGCAGTTTTATAATAAAAACCGTGTTTTTTCCGAAACAATCGACATCAGGAGGCGTTCTTATGCATTATACGATGACCATTGCCGGCGTGACCCGTGACTTGCCCCTTTGCCGCGTGAATGATGAGCTGTATATCGGCGCATTTGTGATCTTCGGCGATGTGGAACTGACTGTTGCCTGCGCCCGGGAACTGCTGAAAGTGGCTCCCGATCACGATATTTTGATCACTGCTGAGTCCAAGGGCATCCCCCTGGTGTATGAAATGGCGCGTCAGCATGGCGAAAACCGCTACCTGATTGCCAGGAAAGCGGCCAAGCTGTATATGCGCGATGTGTTCAGCACGGATGTAACCAGCATCACCACCGCCAACCGGCAGATGCTGTGCATCGACGGCGAAGATGCCAAGTTCATGAATGGCAAGCGCGTGCTGATCGTGGATGACGTAATTTCCACCGGCGGCTCTCTCGTTGCCGTGCAGAAGCTGGTGGAGCAGGCCGGCGGCACCGTGGTGGGCAAGATGGCCATCCTGGCCGAAGGCGACGCTCAGAAGCGGGATGATATCATCTATCTGGAAAAGCTGCCGCTGTTCAACGCCGACGGTTCCATCAAGGAATAAGTTTCCGGTCTTTTCCGCGCTCGCATGTTCGGCGGGCGCGGTTTCTTTCTGTTCAAGATGAATCAGCCTATGCTGCAAGGGAGGAAACGCCATGATTGATCTTCACGCCGTGCGCGATCAGGCTGCCGCCTATGCGCGGGAAGCCGGGGCGCGCATTGCCAGCGTCCACCATGCTGCCGTGCACGAAAAAGCAGGCCATTGCAATTATGTAACCGAAACGGACATGGCCATTCAGGAGTTCCTGCGGGAAAGGCTGCTGCAGCTTGTACCGGACAGCCGCTTCTTTGCCGAGGAGCAGGAAAACGAGCCGCTGACGGATGCGTACACCTGGGTGGTGGATCCCATTGACGGCACGACCAACTTCATCCTGAACCGGCAGGCCTCCTGCGTGTCCATCGCCCTGCTGCATCAGCGTCAGCCTGTGCTGGGAATCATTTACCAGCCCTATGCCGATGAATTGTTTTCCGCCATCCGGGGTGAAGGCGCCACGCGAAACGGCCGGCCCATCCACGTGAGCGCCCAGCCCTTTGAAAACGCGCTGACCGACCTTGGCACGGCGCCGTATTATGCCGAGCTGGCGGATGCTGTCACCAGCTGCTTCCGGGATTTTCTGACAAAGGGCGGGGACATCCGCCGGGTAGGCTCCGCCGCGCTGGACTGCTGTGATATCGCCTGCGGCCGCGCTGATGTCTTTTGCGAGCTTCGGCTTTCCCCCTGGGATTATGCGGCCGGCGCCCTGCTGATCACCGAAGCCGGCGGATGCTTTGATATGCCCTACGAACCGGCGGTGGACTTCAGCAAGTATACCTGCATCCTCGCCGCCAACCCGCTCTGTATAGACGCGGCCCGCGAAATCGTACTGAATGCAAAGGAGCAGATCCGCTTATGATTCTTTCCTCACCGCATGTGCATACTCAGTTCTGCGATGGAAAATCCACCGCGGAGGAAATGGTGCAGGCCGCCCTTGCCAACGGGTGCCAAAGCCTGGGTTTTTCCAGCCATGCCCGGCAGCACTTCTCCATCGGATTTCCCACAAGCGTGGAAAAGGAGCAGCAGTATATTGCCGAAATTCATCGGCTGCAGCGGGCTTATGCGGATCGCATCCGCATTTGGCTTGGGTGCGAACTGGATATGTTCGCCTGCAATGACACCTCTCCCTTTGATTATCTGATCGGTTCCGTGCATTTCCTGCCCTCCGAAAAGGGTTTTGTAGCTGTGGATGGAAAGCCCGAGCCGCTGCAGGATTTTCTGATAGAAGAATATCACGGGGACGGGCTGGCCCTGGCCCGGGATTATTACACCGCCTACGCTGCCCTGATGCGGTGCCGCCGTCCGGAGATTGGCGGGCATTTTGACATTGTGCGCAAAAGCAATCACCTGCTTCACATGTTTGATGAAACCGCAGCCCAGTATCGCAAGCATGTGCAGCGCGCGCTGGACGCGGCCATGGAAGTAGGCACGCTGCTGGAAGTAAATACCGGCGGAATGGCCCGGTACAACGCGCCCATGCCCTATCCGGACCGCTGGATTCTGGAGCGCTGGCGGGATATGGGCGGCCAGGTGATTCTCTCCTCCGACTGCCATTACGCGCCGCTGCTGCTGTCCCATTACAGCGAGGTCATCCGCCTGCTGCTGGATATCGGCTACAAAACAGTCAAGGCCCTGGGAACAGGTGAGGAAATGTTTGTGGATACCGAGCTGGAGCTCCTGCAGATCAGCCTTTAAATTGGGCAGAGAGGAAAACGCTTCTCTTTTGAGTCAAAAGAGAAGCAGAAAACCTCGTTTTAACGCCGTAAAAGCAGCAAACACAAGCTGAAACAGGAGCGCTGTCCCCCGCTTCCGGGCAGGCCGGCGAAGCCGGCCCTGCTGTGCGCAAAGCGCACAGGGAAAAACCGCCGGACAGACCGAAAAATAAACAAGTTTATTTTTCCGGCTGGCCTGCGGTTTTTCTATTGCCCGGAAGCTCGCGAGACGACGTTCAAGTTACAGGCGCAAATTGTTTGTTATTGTATCCAAGCCGGTTCGCCCGCTGGCTTCTTTGCAGCTTTCTTCCCCGGGAAGAAAGCGCGTATCTCCCCTCCCCGCCCGATTTCTTTTTTTGTATTCAAGCCGGTTTTGCGGTTATACATTGCGTATATTCTATCGCTGTATCCCCGGTCAGTCAATTTCGATTACGCCGGGATAATAGCTGATCACCTCTGTATCCAAATTGATAAGGGTTGCCTTTGCCGCCTCGGGCAGCGTATAAGGCTGGCCCTCCACGGTCAGGCGCACTTCCTTAACCCCGGGAAACTGGGAGGCGGTAAAAACGATGGCGCGAAGCATCTGGGTTTTGTCCACGTCCCCTTCTCCTGCAAATTCCTTGGTGAGATCGATCTGCACGACGCCGTCCTTCATCGTGATGCCCTTCAAGCCGCAGCCCTCCGGCACCGCCCGCTCAAGGCCGCTGTCCGCTTTGGGCCCCCGGCACAGCTCCACCATGGCCGTCACAGGGTCTGCGTCGGAGTAAACCACCCGAGTGACCGGCACCAGCAGGCGTCCCGTCTGGGAGGGGAAGTAAAGCTTCACCAGGGAAGCGCTCGACTGGCTGCTGTCAAAGGTTTCCACGGTTTCCATATTGATATCCTTTGCTGTGAACACGCCGGATACATCCGTTCCGTGGGTCAGCTTGGAGCGTGCCTGCCCGTCAAACAGGAAGGATACCTCCTTTACGGTGGAAAAGGCCGTCAGCGTCTGCGCTACGGCGCCCACCATCAGCGTTTCCGCCTCGGCGCTGCCGCAGGAAAGCGCCTCCTTGCCCAAATCCACCCGGGCGCGCCCGTCGGTGATATCCAGATCAAAGGTGGTGCCCTCCGGCACACAGGGCTTAAGCCCCATCCGGGCAGCCGACGCGTCATTTTCCGGGCTCTGCACCAGCAGGCTCAGCGCTGCCTTGGCAATGCCATCCGTTTTCTCCACCTGGGTTGTAACGGGAATCAGGTATCCTTCCCCATCCTGATAGAATACGGTAACGGGCTGCATATCCACCGCCGGTGCCACGGTGGGCGCCGTCACAGCGGCAGCGCCCCGGGCCAGCTGACTGTCCTCATAGCGGCTCATGGCCGTTTCATTTCCACGCAGCGCCAGCGCCACCACCAAAGCGGCGGATACCAGCACCAACATCCGCTCCACATCCACGCGGGTCACTTTCAGTTTCCACTTTTTCACCTGTTTCACCCCTTGCATATTGCTGTGAGACATTGTATGCGGCAAAATTTTGTGCTATGATTGCAGCAGGAGGGATGCTTGATGCCACTCGACGGATTGACCCTGGGGTTTTTGGCCCGGGAACTGCACACCAAGCTGGCAGGCGCGCGGATTGAGCGGGTCAGCCAGCCGGAAAAGGATATGCTGCTGCTGCTTTTGCGCAACGGTGGGCAGAATCACAGGCTGATTCTTTCCGCAAGCCCCAGCTTTGCCCGGGTGCATCTGACGGAAAGCCAGTTTGTCAATCCTTTGAACGCGCCCATGTTCTGTATGCTGATGCGCAAGCACCTGACCGGCGGCAAAATCGACGCCGTCCGCCAGCTGAACGGCGACCGCATTCTGCTGCTGGAGATCACCGCCCAGGATGAATTGGGCATCCCCCATCCCTATCAGCTCTATCTGGAGGCCATGGGCCGGCACAGCAACCTGACGCTGGTGCGGGACGGCCGCATCATTGACGCCATCCGGCATGTGACGGATGATATGAGCCGGGTGCGGCAGGCGCTGCCGGGGCTGCCCTATACCCTGCCGCCTTCCCAGGATAAAATGGCGCCGGAGGATGCCGCATCCGGCGGCTTGATGTCCCGGCTGAGCGGCGCTGCCGGCCGGCTGGACAAGGCGCTCTCCCTGCACATTTCCGGCCTTTCCGCCATTGCCGCCCGGGAATTGTGCCTGCGGGTGACAGGAGGAGAGCAAACGGAAATCGACGCCGCGCATTTGCCGGAAATCTGCGAGAAGCTGGCCGCTTTCCTGCAAAAGCTGCCGGAGATTGCTCAGCCCATGCTGGTGCGCAGTGAAGACGGTCTGCCATCGGATGTATTCCCGTATCTGTATCTTTCCTATCCTGCGGAGCAGCAGCGGGAAATGACCAGCCTGTCCCAGGCACTGGATGCTTTTTTTGACGGCCGCGATCGGCGCGACCGCATGCAGCAGCGCTCCGCCAGCCTGCGGAAATTGCTGAAAACCCACATTGAACGCAACGAGAAAAAGCTGACACTGCAGGAAGAAGAGCTGCAAAACGCGGCCCGCAGCGAGGAATACCGGGTGATGGGCGAATTGCTGAACGCGCATCTGTACCAGGTGCCCCGGGGCGCTGACACCGTCACCCTGGACAACTATTATGACGGCCAGCCCATGCGCATCCCGCTGGATGTGCGCTTCACCCCCGCGCAAAACGCCCAGCGTTATTTCAAGCGCTATCAGAAGGCCCGGGCGGCAGCCCGGCTGGCCGCTGAACAGAAGCAAAAAACACAGCGTGAGCTGATTATTCTGGAAGAAGCCCTCTGCGATCTGGACAGCTGCGAAAACGAAGAGGATTTGGCGGATATCCGCCGCGTGCTGCAGGCTGAAGGGCTGGTGAAAGCCCCGGCGTCCGATCGGAAAAAGCAGCCCAAGTCCCAGCGTGTTTCCGCGCCGCTGCGTTTTTCCGCGCCGGACGGCACAATGATCTCCGTTGGCAAGAACGCGCTGCAAAACGAACGGCTGACCCTGTCCGCCCGGGGGGAGGATGTATGGCTGCACGCCAAGGATATGCCCGGCAGCCACGTCATCGTGCACACGGAGGGAAAGCCGATCAGCGACGATGCCCTGTGCTGCGCCCTGCGGCTGGCCGCCTGGCACAGCAAAGGAAAGGGCGCGGCGGTGCCGGTGGATGTGACGCTGCGGCGATATGTCAAAAAGCCTGCCGGCACGCCTGTGGGGTTTGTCACCTTCACCCATCAGAAAAACCATGTAATCAGCACCACAGAGGCTGAAATACAGCAGATACCGCAACTCAAATAACCCTCAGAAAGGATGGTTGTGATGCAAACGGAAGAATTCCTGCGGGAGGCAACGGCCCTGCCCGGCCTGTCCGGCAACGAGCGCGCCGTGGCGGAGTATATCGCCAAAGCCTTTCGCCCCTGGTGCGATGAGGTGCGCATTGACGCGCTGAACAGCGTGATCGGTCACATGCAGGGACGCGGGCCCCGGGTGATGCTGTGCGCTCATTTGGATGAAATCGGTTTGATGGTATCCCGCATCGAAAAGGATGGGGCGCTGCGCATACGCAATGTGGGCGGCGTGGATCCCCGGATTCTGCCCGGCATGCGGGTGACCGTTTACGGCAAGGAAAAGCTGATGGGCGTCATCGGCGCAAAGGCCCCGCATCTGCTGACAGCGGAAGAGCGGAAAAAGAATTACAGCCGGGATGATTTGTTTATCGACCTGGGAATGTCGGCAGAGCGCGTCAACGCCCTGGTTCAGGTGGGCGACTGCGTGGCCCTGGAGGGCGGCTTTACCGCGTTGCTGAACAGCCGCTTTGCCAGCAAAACCGTAGATGACCGCAGCTGCGTGGCCATCCTGCTGCGCACCATGGAGCAGCTGAGCAAAATCGATATCCATGCCGATCTGTACTTTGTGGCCAGCTGCCAGGAAGAAGTGGGCGGTTACGGCGCCATGACGGCAGGATATGGCATGCATCCCGATTTTGGCATCGTTCTGGACGTTACCCATGCCAAAACGCCGGGCGCGCCCGAGCTGGAGGTGTACGATCTGGACAGTCCCGCCGCGGCCAAGGGGCCCTTCATCCATCCATACCTGCGGCAGAAGCTGGCGGAAATCGCCAAAGAAAACAACATCCGCCTGCAGGATGAGATCGTGCCCCGGTACACCTCCACCGACACGGATGACATCAACATCCTGCGCGGCGGTGTTCCCTCCATTCTGCTGGAGCTGCCGGTTAAGTACATGCACACATCCGTTGAGCTGTTTGATATGCATGCGCTCAAGGAATGCGCCCGGCTGCTGACCGCCTACTGCGCGGCCATTGACAACACATGGAGGGATGAATTATGGACTTGAAACAGCTTTGTGAAATCCATGCGCCCTCGGGCGATGAAAAGCGGCTGCGCCGGGCGCTGCTGCAGGAGGCCCGCACCCTGTGCGGCGAAGAAAACGTGCGGATTGACCGCTTTGGCAATGTGCTCTGTTTCCGGAAGGGGACGGAAACCGGCCTTCCCCATGTATGCGTTTCCGCGCACATGGATGAGGTGGGCTTTCTCATCATGGGCGCCACGGAGGACGGGCTGCTGAAGTTCCGTCCCGTGGGCGGCATCGATCCCCGGGTGGTAGTTTCCAAGCGGGTGCTGGTGGGTGAAAGCCTGCTGCCCGGCGTCATCGGCGCCATGGCTATTCACCTGCAAAGCGAGGCGGACAGCGAACGCGTGCTGGATTATGACGGCCTGTATATCGACATCGGCGCCAAGGACAAGGACGAGGCCCTGGCCAAGTGTCCCCCGGCCTCCTATGCGTATTTTGATACGCCCTACACCTCCTTTGGGGATGGCTTTGTGTGCGCGAAGGCGCTGGACGACCGGGTGGGCTGCTATAACCTGCTGGAGCTGATGCGGCAAAGCTATCCCGGCGATGTGACCTTTGCCTTTGTCTCCCAGGAAGAAGTGGGCCTGCGGGGCTCCGCCGGCGCCGCCTATACGGTGCGCCCGGATATTGCCATCAATCTGGAGGGCACGGCTGCCAATGACCTGGGCGATGTGGAAAGCCAGGATGAGGTCTGCTGCGCCGGGAAAGGCGTGACCGTCAGCTTTATGGACAACAGCAGCATTTATCAGCGCAAGCTGTTTAAGAAGCTGCTGGAGCTGGCTGATGCCAATGGCATCGCCCATCAGGCAAAGCGGGGCGTTACAGGCAGCAATGACGCGGCCAGCTATCAGCGCAGCCGCGGCGGCGCCCTCAGCTGCACGCTGTCCGTTCCCTGCCGGTATATCCACAGCGGCGCCTCCGTGTGCTGCCTGGCGGATGTTGACGCCCAATACGCGCTGACCCATGCCTTTTTGATGAATGTGTAAGGAGGAACATGCTATGCTTCGGGATACATTGAAAACCCTGCTTTCCGCCTATGGCCCTTCCGGCAACGAACAGGCGGTGGCTGAAACTGTGAAATCCCTCATCGCCGCCCACGTGGACAGCATGCGCGTGGATGCGCTGGGCAACCTGATCGTGGAAAAATACGGCACCGAGGAAAACGGCAAGCGCATCATGTTTTCCGCCCACATGGACCATATCGGCTTTGTGGTGACGGATGTGGATGAAGACGGCTTCCTCCGGGTGAATAACGTGGGCAGCATCAATCTTGGCGTTTCCGTCGCCCGCCATGTGGTCTTTGAAAACGGAACGGAGGGCGTGCTGTACTGCCAGCCCGTTAAAGGGGAAGAAAAAGGCATGAAGCACCTGTTCATCGATATCGGCGCGGAAAGCAGGGAAGAAGCCCTGCAAAGCGTTCAGCCCGGGGACATGGCTGTATACGCGCCGGATTATGTGGAACTGGGCGAAAGCCGGATCGCCTCCCCCGCCATGGACGACCGCTGCTGCTGCGCGCTGCTGTGCGAGCTGCTGATGTACCTGGATGAGCCCAGGAACACCGTGGTGGGCGTATTCTCCAGCCAGGAGGAAGTGGGCATCCGGGGCGCCAAGGTGGCCGCCTACAGCGTGAACCCGGACATCGGCGTGGGCCTGGACGTCACCGCCTGGGGCGACACCCCGGAGGTGAAGCTGCCCGCCGTCCGGCTGGGCAAGGGGGCTGCCGTCAAGTTTATCGACCGCAGCATGATTGCCTCCCCGGCGGTGCGGGACGCGCTGCTTCGGGCGGCCGAGCAGGCCGGCGTTCCCGCTCAGCGGGAGGTGCTTCCCTTTGGCGGGCAGGACGGCAGCGCCATTCAGCATACCCGGGCCGGCGTACCGGCAGGCTGCCTTTCCATCCCCTGCCGCTATGTGCATTCCCCCGTGGAGGTCATTGACATGCGGGATATGGAAGGCGCGCTGAAAATCCTGCTGAAATTTGTGGAGAACGTGTAAAACGCCTTGACTTTTGCGCGGTTTCTCATTATAATTTTGTTTCGTAATTGAATACTCAACCTTGAAGCAGCCAAGTATCCGCGCACCGCAGCGAGCCGGTGACAGTGCAAGTCCGGCGCCGCGCGGAGAAGCCCCTGCCGAGTTATCTGCCCGAACACAGTAAGTAAGGCAGATCGGCCCCGCCCGTTATCCGGCATTGAGGTGGGCGCGCAAGCGCCAATTGAAGTGGTACCGCGAATCTGTGTCTGTTCGTCTTCAAAGTGAGCAGGCACAGTTTTATTTTGAAAAGGAGAAACAACATGAAGCAACTGTCCGCCAACGAGCTGCGTTCCATGTGGCTCAGATTTTTCCAGGAGAAGGGACACAGCGTGATTCCCTCCGCCTCCGTCATTCCCGAAAACGACCCCACGGTGCTGTTCACCACCGCGGGCATGCATCCCCTGGTGCCTTACCTGCTGGGCCAGAAGCATCCCCAGGGCAACCGGCTGACCGATGTGCAAAAGTGCATCCGCACCGGCGATATTGACGAAGTGGGCGACATGAGCCACCTGACCTTCTTTGAGATGCTGGGCAACTGGAGCCTGGGCGATTACTTTAAAAAAGAAATGATTCCCTGGAGCTGGGAATTTTTGACCAGCCCGGACTGGCTGGGCATTGACAAGGACAAGCTGGCCTTCACCGTGTTTGAAGGCGACGCTGATTGTCCCCGGGATGAGGAAGCGGCCAACCTGTGGCGCAGCTGCGGCGTAAAGGACGATCACCTGTTCTATCTGCCCAAGGAGCACAACTGGTGGGGCCCCGCCGGCGTCACCGGCCCCTGCGGCCCGGATACCGAGATGTTTATCATCACCAAGGAGCCCTGCGGCCCCGATTGCTCCCCTGCCTGCCACTGCGGCGCGTATCTGGAGATCTGGAATGACGTGTTCATGCAGTACAACAAGCAGAAGGACGGCAGCTTCCTGCCCCTGGAGCAGAAGAACGTGGACACCGGCATGGGCCTGGAGCGCACCATCTGCGTGCTCAACGGCAAAAAGAGCGTATATGAAACGGACGTTTTCGCCCGTATTCTGGCCAAGATCGAGGAGCTGTGCGGCAAGCAGTACAATCCGGATGACGAAAACACAAAAGCCTTCCGCATTGTGGCTGATCACCTGCGCACCGCCACTTTCATCATCGGCGATCCCCGGGGCATCGGCCCCAGCAACGTGGGCCAGGGCTATATCCTGCGCCGCCTGATCCGCCGCGCCGTGCGCTACGGCATGGGGCTGGGCCTGGAGGAGGGCTTCACCGCCAAGGTGGCCCAGGTGATCATTGACCAGTACAAGGATGTGTATCCCGAGCTGGAGCAGAACGCCGGCTTTGTTATCGAGCAGCTGACCCTGGAGGAAGGCCGCTTCGCCCGTACCCTGAAGCAGGGTGAAAAGGAATTTGACAAGGTGATGTTCAACATCAACCGTACCCGCGCCGCCATGGACAAGATCATTGCGGATGATACCCTGGCTGCCGCTGAGGAAGCGGTAAAAACCCATGTGCTGCGCCCGCAGCCCGATATGGTGCCGGCCATTGAAGCGGTGAAGGCCGGCGATCTGGCCGCTGTGAAGCGGGAATGCGCTGCCATTCGCGACCGGCTGAACGTCATTGACGGCCGCAGCGCCTTCAAGCTGTATGATACCTACGGCTTCCCCATCGAGATCACCAAGGAGCTGGCCGCCGAGCACGGGCTGACCGTGGACGAAGCGGATTTTGCCAAGCGCTTTGAGCAGCATCAGGCCACCAGCCGCAGCGGCGCGGAACAGATCTTCAAGGGCGGTCTGGCTGACCACAGCGAACAGACCACCTGCCTGCACACCGCCACCCATCTGCTGCAGGCCGCTCTGCGCAAGGTGCTGGGCGACGAGGTGGGCCAGAAGGGCAGCAATATCACCGCGGAACGCCTGCGCTTTGACTTCACCTTCGGCCGCAAGGTCACCCCGGAAGAACTGGCCGAGGTGGAAAAGCTGGTGAACGAAGCCATTGAAGCCAACGTGCCCATCACCATGGAAGAAATGACTGTGCCCGAGGCCAAGGCCCAGGGCGCCATCGGCCTGTTTGAAAGCAAGTACGGCGAAATCGTGCGCGTATACACCATGGGCCCCTACAGCAAGGAAATCTGCGGCGGTCCCCATGCCAACCGCACAGGCGATCTGGTGTCCTTCAAAATTCTCAAGGAGGAAGCCTCTTCCGCCGGCGTGCGCCGCATCAAGGCCACCATTGGCCGGAAGGTGGAATAATTATAAGGCTTCGGCCTTGCCGGCGATTCACGCCGCTTTTACCACTGCGCATCAGGGAAGGATTTTCAAAATCCTTCCCTTTTTCTTGGGGCGCAGTATGGTCTAATGCTATGCGTGTGCTATAATGGACGAATTAAAATTTCCCGCATACTGTGCAACCGGCAGTCATTTGTGGCAGCTTATGGCATCCCCTTGCTTGTATGTTGTGGAACTTCCCTATGATGTGTTATACTTGCTTTGGATCCTCAAATCGGAATTTGTATGCGAGCAGGAGAAACAATGGACACTGCAAAACAGTTTGTGGCCAGATGGAAAACCGAGTATGATTTTAAGACATATATATCTGCGGCCGCCTCGCTTATGGTGACGCTGATTTTTGCGTTCTATAACGGATTTCTCGGTATACATCATAGCTCCCTGTGGTACGGCGCGATATGCGTTTACTATATCATGCTTACCCTCTTGCGCGGATTGATTATCACCGCCGCAAAAAGAATTTTTCAGCGTAAATCGCAGAAAAACGCAAGAAATAACGCTTCTCTCGTGATATCCTTTCTGCTTTTGATTCTGAATATCAGTCTGATCGTACCCATTTCCATCATGGTCAAACAGCAGAAGCCGGTCAGCCTGACGCTGATCCCAGCAATTGCAATGGGAGCTTATACGACATATAAAGTCATTATGGCGTCAGTCAATCTCAGAAGACGAAAGACAACTTCAGATAGCTTAGTCTGGCTGCTTCGGACGATTAGTTTTATAGATGCGCTCGTATCGATCCTTACGCTCCAAAACACCCTGATCATGGTCAATTCAAACGGAGAGGATCTTGGCATGCTGCCATTGACGGCAATTTCCAGCGCCTTTATTTGGGTCGCGGCATTGCTTCTGTCTTTGAACGCGATTATAAAAGAAATTAAGCGAGCCAAAAACGGATAAATCTGTTAAACGTCAGACAGGCCGGAGAAAATGAACAAGTTCATTTTCTCCGGCCTGCTGCCGGTTTTTCTTTTGCCCGGAAGCTCATCGAACGGCATGCAAGTTCCAGGCGCAATTCGTTTGTTTGGGCAAAGGCGGGTCGGAAGGCTCCGCATCGCAAAGACCTCCGCTGTCCTTCACCTGTAAGCTTCTGCTGACAGGCTTTGCTTCAGCAAACCATCAAATTACAAGCCTACGGCTTCTTTCAGCACTTCCAGGTTCATCTGCATTGTCTGCAGATAGGTAACGCCCGCTTTCACATCCTCACCTGTTATCTTTTGCATGGAATTCAGAACCAGCACAGGCGTATTGGGATTTTCGCTGGAAGCAATCACGGTTTCCGCAATTTTGCTGTTTCCGTCCTCAATGATCAGCACAGCGGGCAAATCCAGTTCGCTGAGTTTTTGCGCCAGGAATACGACGGTGGCAAAGCTTGCTTCGCTTTCTGCAGAGCATCCGGAAAATGCCGCATAATACCGCAGCCCATAGTCGTCTGTGAGATATCGGAACGGGAACCGGTCGCAGAACAGAAGGGTCTTTTTCTCCGCTGCGCTGACAACCTCCGCATACCGGCTGTCCAGTTCGGCCAGCTTTTCAATGTAAGCGGCAGCATTCGCCTGATATTTTTCAGCGTTGGCCGGATCCGCTTCACTGAGCGCATCGGCAATGACCTTGACCAGCCTCTGCGCATTGCGCAGGCTCAGCCAAACATGCTCGTCTGCTTCTTCCTCATGCTCATGTTCATGCTCGTGATCGTGGTGATCATGTGCGGAAAGTTCGCTCATCACACCGGCCGCACTCAGATCCGCAGGAACAAAGAAGGGGTTGGTTTCCGCATTCATCAGCGCCTCAAAGCTCTCACTGCCAAAGTAGATATGGAAATGCTCCACTTCGCCGGGCTCATGGCCATGGTCATTGAACTGCACATATTTGGGAGCGTCAGCGCTGTCTGTGGTAAACTGGTAGCGGACGCCGATGATGTCCCCATCCTCAGTTACCACAGGGGTATAACCCGCATAGGTGTATATAGCAGAGCACACAGTGCTGTCTTCGGCGGTGAAGGTAATCGTATCGCCTTCCACCTTGATGGCCGCGGCGTCGCAGGCCCATTTATTCACATATTCGGCCCGAACAGCCTCCATTGTGACGCCGTCTTCTTCCGCTTCATGCTGGAAGAGGGCATCGAGATCTCCGTTCAGCGCCATGGGAGCGAGGGATTTCCATTCTCCGCTGAACTCAGACAGGGTGCGGTCCTTGATGTCCTCCGGTTCGATCGCCTCATGCTCGTGCTCTTCTTCGCTATGGTCATGTCCCACAAAGGCTTCCAGCATTTCGTGCGAGTCAAATTCCGCAGGATAGAAGGTCGGCCACCTGTTTTCCGGATCCTCGATATCATCAAAGCTGGTATTGCTGAAGCGGAAATGAAAATGCTCCGCTTTGACAGGCTCGATGATGTGATCATTGAATTCAATGAAGATCGGTGCGCCGGCTTCCTTGTCCACCGCTTCAAAACGATACATGGCCGCGCGGGTACCGGTGGACCAGTCCTGAATGTAGTAGCCCAGATATTTATATTCACTCTTGCATGTGTTGCCGTTTATGTCAGTGTAGGTAATCGTGCTGGTATCCGCGTCAATGCTGATCGCGGCAATATCCGTTTCATAACCGGCAGCGTAATATGCCTTGTATTCCCCGGCTGTCATTTTTCCGGATTCAGCCTTGTGCTCAAACCCTTTGTCCAGACTGCCATCCAGGACAAAGGGGTAGGCGCTCTGCCAGTCCCCGGCCCAGTCGCTCAGGGAGCGATCCTGTACTTCATGATCTTCAAACGTGCTGACTTCTTTTTCATGAGCATCGCTTTCCCCGTGTGCATGCTCATGCTCGTGTTCCATGCCTTCCACGATCTCTTCCATTTTGATGTCTTCCCCCATGGCTTCCACCAGGTTGATGACCTTCATATCCTTGTTGACCGCTCCGGCGAGGGCAGCCTCCACCCATTTATCCGATTCGCCGCCCACATAGATAAACACATCGCTGGTTGATACCTTGACGATATCCGGCGCGGTGGGCTGATAGCTGTGCAAATCCACCCCGTTATCCAGCAGCATGGTCAGATCGATATCGGAAATGCTGTCGCCTGCTATTTCACGCACCCAATCATAAATGGGAAAGATTGTTGTGACGATACTGATTCTTTTCTCTGCCGCAGCGGGCAACACCGCAGAAACCAGCAGAACAAGGGAAATAAAGTACACAAATAGCTTTTTCATATTCTCCTCCGAAACTCTTTCAATTGACCTGATTTTGAGTACAAAAATACAAGGCGCTCCTTTCTCCTTTTCGCGGCGCGGCAGTTCAGGGCAATCCGCCTGACACACGAATGGAGGAAAAGAAGCAATCCCCGTTCAGTTGCGCATCAGTTCAATCGTCGAGCCGGACCTTCCAGCTTACCAGCGTACACTGAGAACACAGGCGCCGTCCAGCCATCACATGGAGGACATGACGGAAGGACAGGATTGCGCGCATCGAAAGCACAGCCCCGGCCAGCAGCGTGAAACCATACAGCATGGCCTTGACCGCCTCAACGCGGACGCAGACTTCGCAGTGCTCGCCTGCACAGGCGTGACCTGCCTCGTGTACAACGTAAGCGGAAGAGATGAACAATACAAGAATCATGCCGATGCATGTGATCAGTGCAGCGGCACGCTTTGCGTTGCGCATTGTCCATTCCTCCTTTCCCACCGGTTTGCACCGGCCTCCATTTATTGATCGGGCCTTCGGCCGATCCCGCATGATGGCTTTCGCATCAATCTGATTTTGAAAACCATATTCATTTTATCACATTTCTTTCGTTTGTCAATATGAAAATGAAAATTATTTTTATATTAATGCAGTTTCTCTTTTGATACCATTTGCAATCCAATGCTTTTTTATCATCTGTTAATCAAACCGGCAAACAGAAATTGGGCAGGGGGGAAGATACGCGCTTTCTTCCCGGGGAAGAAAGCTGCAAAGAAGCCAGTCGGCGAACCGGCTCGGACGCAATACCAAACAATTTGCGCCTGTGACTTGAGCGTCGCCAAGAGAGCTTCCGGGCAAAAGAAAAACCGCAGGCCAGCCGGAAAAATAAACTTGTTTATTTTTCGGTCTGTCCGGCGGTTTTTCCCTGTGCGCTTTGCGCTCAGCAGGGCCGGCTTCGCCGGCCTGCCCGGAAGCGGGGAACGACGCTCCTGTTTCAGTTTGCTTTTGTTGCTTTTACGGCATTATAACGAGGTTTTCTGCTTCTCTTTTGACTCAAAAGAGAAGCGTTTCCCTTCCTCGTCAAATTTCAGCTTGTGTTTGCTGCTTTTACGGCGACAGACTGTTCATGCAGTTATAGAAGCGAAATCGTATCAATTCAAAAACCCGCTCCGGAATACCGGAGCGGTCAAATTATTTTCAGTTTTCACGGCATTGATCACAGATTCCATAAAACACCGTTTTGCCAGCATTCCACGCAAATCCATGATGCTCCAGCAGATGTTCCCGGATATCCTGCAGTTCGTGACAATCCATGTGAATCAGCCGGCCGCATTGCTCGCATTTGCAATGAAAATGCGAGGCGCATTCCAACTTGGCGTCAACATATTCATAGCAGGCGCTGTCCCCTGTTTCCAGCAGGTATTTGCGCACCATTCCTTCTTCCACGAAGCGTTCCAGCTGGCGATAGATGGTGGCTGTACCAATGCTTTGGTGTTCCGCGTCAAAATGCTCCTTGATCTGCGCCGCTGTATGATGCTGTCCCCGGGAGGACTTGAGATAGTCCAGAATCTGCTCCTGATGTTTTGTTCGGTACGTTGTCCGCCCTGCCATACAATCACCCTCCAACTTGATATCCATTCTCATTATATCACGGACACAGGCATTGTCAAGGAATGATTGCGCGATATATCGGCTCGACAGAGCATGACGGACGGCGCCTTAGCGTTTATGCCGCTGCAGGAAATCCCCCATCTCTTCCATCGCCCGGGCCAGCTGATCGGCCTCGGGCAGCATAACGATGCGCACGCGGATATCCTCATTCCAGTCAAAGCCGCTGCCCGGAATCACCAGCACATGCTTTTCGTGCAGGAACTGCATGGCAAAATCGTGGCCGCTTTCAAAAGCATACATCTGGCCGTCAATGCGCGGGAAAAGATAGAAAGCGGCGCGGTTCATTTCAAAATCGATGCCCGGAATACGGGACAGCGCTTCCGTGGTGGCCCTCCGCTGCTCATACAGCCTGCCGCCGGGCACCAGCATGGCCCGGGTGCTTTCACTGTCCACCAGGGCGGCGGGAATGACCAGCTGGGTCAGGGCGTTGCCGCACAGGCGCATGGAGGCCAGCTGGGTCACCGCGTCCTTGACTTCCTTCAAGGCGTCCCTGGGGCCGCTGAACACCATCCAGCCGCAGCGGAAACCGCAGATGATGTGGGATTTGGACAGTCCATTGAAGGTGATGCAGGGCACGTCCGGCGCCAGCGCGGCCAGGGAATAATGGGCGATGCCATCCATGACCAGACGGTCATAGATTTCATCCGCCAGCAGCACCAGATGATGCTTCCGCGCCACATCCGCGATGGCCAGCAGGGTTTCCCGGCTGTAAACCGCGCCTGTGGGATTGTTGGGGTTGATCACCACAATGGCCTTTGTCCGGTCCGTCACCTTGCTGGCGATATCCTCGGGATCGGGATTCCAGTGATTGGCCGGGTCGCAGCGATAAAACACCGGTTTTCCGGCGCAAATATAGGCGTTATTGCTCCACAGCGAATAGCAGGGAGAGGGCATCAGGATTTCATCCCCGGTGCACACCAGCGCCGTCATGGCCATGGATGCCGCCTCGCTGACGCCGTTGCAGACAAAGATATCATCCGGCGTAATGCCTGAAATGCCGCGCCCGATATGGTAAGAGCAAATCACATTGCGCGCCGCGGGCATGCCCCGCATATCGCAGTAGGGCACTGCCTCATCGATATGACGGGACAGCGCATACCGCACGCTGTCCGGCAGGGTAAAGCCGAAACTGCCGGGATTGCCGGTATTGAGCTTCATCACCTTTTCGCCGTTGGCCTGCATGCGCAAAGCTTCTTCGTACAATGGGCCGCGAATATCAGAATGCACCTTTTCCATCCTGTCCGAGCGCGGAATCATAGCCTATCCCCTTTCTGTTCTGCCGTTTGCGGCTGTTTCTTTTGTGACTGTGCCTTCGTTCAAAATCAAAGCTCAAGCAGCTCTGCGCCCTCCACGCAGGCATTCACCAGACCCTCAATATCCAGACAGCCTTCCGCCTTTTCCACGTGCTCCATCCTGGGATGGGTGGAAGGGTGCCGCGGCGTGAACACCGTGCAGCAATCCTCATAGGGCAGGCAGCTGGTTTCGTAGGTGCCGATTTTCTCCGCGATGCGGATGATCTCAATTTTATCGTTGCCGATCAGCGGACGGAACACCGGCATGCCTGCCACCGCATCGGTGCAGCACAGGGCTTCAATGGTTTGGCTGGCCACCTGGCCGATGCTTTCCCCGGTAATCAGCGCCCGGGCGCCCTCCTTTTCCGCAATGCGGGCCGCAATGCGCATCATAAACCGCCGCATGATCAGCGTGCCGTATTCCTCCGGGCATTTTTCATGGATGGTCAGCTGGGGCTCGGTGAAGGGCACCACATACAGGCGGATGCCGCAGCAGTAGGCCGATAGCTGCTTTGCCAGGGTGATTACCTTCTCCTTGGCCCGCTCGCTGGTGTAGGGATAGCTGTGGAAGTGCACGGCGCTGATTTCCACCCCGCGCTTGCCGATCATATATCCCGCCACGGGGCTGTCAATGCCGCCGGACAGCAGCAGCGTAGCCTTGCCGCCGGTACCCACCGGCATGCCGCCCACCGCCTCGATCACCCGCACATACAGGTATGCGTGATCGCGGATTTCCACGTTCATCACATGCTGCGGGCGGTGAATATCCACGCTGAGTCCCTCGGTGTGGTGCAGGATATAGCCGCCCATTTCCATATTGATTTCCGGGGACGTCATGGGATAGCGTTTATCCGATCGGCGGGCATCCACCTTAAAGGTGCCGGTCATCCCCTGCATCATCTCCGCGGCCTTTTCGCAGATGGCATTGAAATCTTCCTTGTCCATCTCAATGGCCGGGCACAGGGAGTGCACGCCGAACACCTTGCTGACCGCCTCCATGCAGGCGTCCATATCCGTCATGTCGCTCACGAAAATGCGGGCGTCATGCAGCCATACCTTTCCCCCAAAGGGCCGTACCGCCTGCTTGATGCGCGCCACCAAAGCCCGCATGAAATAAGGGCGGTTGAGCCCTTTCAAATAGATCTCGCCGTAGCGGATTAAAATCAACTGACGCATGGCGTCTTACCTTCTTTCGTAGCGTTTAAGCGCTTCATAATGCCGGGCGATGCAGTCCGCCGCGTAATCGATCTGCCCGGCGGTGGTATCCGCCGAAAGGGAAAAACGCAGCGCGGATTCCGCCACCCGGCGGGGCACCTGCATGGCCGACAGGACGGTGCTGATCTTCTGCTTATGGCTGGAGCAGGCCGAGCCTGCCGCCACATACACCCGATCGGCCTCCAGAGCGTAAATCATGGTTTCCGACCGCACGGGCACCAGGGAGCAGTTAAGAATATGGGGCGCCGCCTGATCGCTTTCCGGCCGGGGGCCGTTGATATGGAAATTCTCCCCGGCAATGCCGCGCAGCCGTTCACACAGCCGCAGCTTGAGCGCCCGCATATCATGGCGTTCCGGATAGCAGGCAATGGCCTCCGCCAATCCGATGATGCCCGGCGTATTCTCCGTGCCGCTGCGCAGGTTTCTCTCCTGGCCGCCGCCCAGCATGCGGGGCGTCAGGCGCACCCGCGGCCCGGCCACCAGGGCGCCGATGCCCTTGGGGCCGTGGATTTTATGCCCTGAAAGGGCATAGCTGTCAATTTTCAGGGCCCGCATATCCAGCGGAACCCGCAGAAAGCCCTGAACGCCATCCACGTGCAGCAACGCCTGGGGGCATTTTCTGTCCCGCAGGGCGGAAATCTCCGCCAGGGGCATCACCGCGCCCGTTTCGTTATTCACCTGCATCACGCAGATCAGCCGGGTATCCTCCGTCAGCAGCTCCTCCAGCGCGTCCAGGCGAAGCATGCCCTGATGCTCATAGGGGATTTCCCGCACGTCAAACTGGTTTTTCAGCGCCTCGCAGGCAGCCCGCACCGCCGGGTGCTCCCCCGCGGTAAACAGCACCCGCCCGCCCCGCTTGTCGCTGAGCAGGCTCAGGATGGCCAGGTTATCCGCCTCCGTCCCGCCGGAGGTAAAAATCACGCCCTTGGGGTCGGCATGCAGCCGTTCCGCGATGGCCTGCCGGCAGGCAGTCAGCTGTTTTTCCACCGCCACGGCCGGCGCATACAAAGCGGACGGATTATAATATCCCTCCAGCATGCAGGCCGTCATGGCGCGCACCACGCTTTCCGCAGGTCGGGTGGTGGCACTGTTGTCAAGATAGCTTTCCATGCCGTCAGTTCACCTGATACGCGCCCTGGGCGGCATAGCGCTTGATCAAGCCCAGCATTTCCTCGCTGACCTCGATGATGATGATGCGCTTCACACTGTCCTTGCTGAAGTAGAAGTAGAACAGCTGGGCGTCCCGGTTGACAAACCAATTGCTGCGCTTGATGCCCGGCATGTTGATATAGCGGTTGAAGGAACCGGAATTGACCAGGCCCATGGCTTCTACGTTTTTGATGTTCATGGTGCCCAGATTCTTCCGCTTTTTGTTGTTGAACACCTGGGCAAAGTCCATCTGCCCGTTGGTGAAGGTATACTCGTACTCCGTGCGCACCTTATCGCGGTTGAGGAAAAGCAGCACCGCCAGGCCCGCCGTAATGGCCAGCATCACGATATGGTAAATGATCTCCGCCGCGCCGGCGCCGGCGCCGATCACGGCCATCAGGGTTTGCAGCTCCAAAAAAGCCCAAAGGCCGCACATCACCATCATAATGTTGGCAAACACATAGATTGCCGTTTCCGCGCCGCGGCTCTTTTTTGTTGCCACTTCCTCCAGAAAATTATCCATGGCCATTGAAAAATCCCTCCTGTGACAATCTTTTTTTATTGTACGCGCACAAGCATGCGTTGCGCAAGCATTTTCAGAAAATCCGCCCGATCCTGCCAGGGAACCAAGCTGTCCGTTGCCATGTGCGTATAACGGGCCGCGTCCTGCCGGGCCTGCTCCAGGCCGTATACGGATACCCAGGTGCATTTCTTTTCCTGCGCGTCTTTGCCGACGTGCTTTCCCAGCAGGGCCTCATTGCCCGTTACATCCAGAATATCATCGATGATCTGGAACGCCATGCCAAGGTGCTGCCCATAGCTTCGGCCCGCCGCCAGCAGCACGGGCTCCGCGCCTGCCAGCAGCAGCCCCATCACCACCGGCGCGGTGATCAGATCAGCCGTCTTATGCTGATGGATGTATTGCAGCAGCGGTTCGCTGCCGCCCTGCTCCTCCGCGGTCAGATCGGCACACTGCCCGGCCACCATGCCCCGGGTGCCGCAGCACAGGGCCAGCTCCCGCATGGCTTCCATTGCGCGGGGATGCCCGCTTTGCGCCATGGTCTCAAAGGCCAGGGACAGCAGCCCATCCCCCGCCAGCACGGCCATGCCCTCTCCATACACCTTATGGCAGGTGGGCTTTCCCCGGCGGAGGTCGTCATTATCCATGGCCGGCAGATCATCGTGAATCAGGGAGTAGGTATGCACCATCTCCAGCGCCGCGGCAAAAGGAAGGGCCGGGGTAATATCCTGATGCATCATGTGATAGGACGCCAGCAGCAGCACCGGGCGCAGGCGCTTTCCTCCTGCCAGCAGACTGTAGCGCATGGCGGACGCCAGGGGTTCCGGGACATCCGCCGGAACGGCGGCGCGCAGTGCTTCCTCTGCCGCCAGGCGAAAATAATCGTAGCGTTCCTGATAGGTCATGCGTCCTCCCCGCGCAGCACGGTCAGCCGTTCCTCCGCGGCTGCCAGCTCCTTTTTGAGGCTCTCCGCCAGCTTTTCCCCCTGCTCATACGCCTTCAGCGTTTCAGCCAGGGGCTGGCCGCCGGCTTCCATGTCCTTCACCAGCGCTTCCAGTGCCAGCAAGCGCTCCTCAAAGCTCTTTTCCTTCTTTGCGGCCAAAGGGATCTCCCTCCTTGCTATCCAATACGCGCACCCGCGCTTCTCCATCCTGAAACAGCAGCGAAAGCTCTCCTTCCGCCTGGCCAACGCCGGTCACTGGCAGGCCGCGCTTCAGGGCAATGACATATCCCCGGGCCAGCGCCTGCCGTGGGCCCACAGCATACAGCTTTCCGCACAGCGCGTCCGTTCGCTGGGCCAGCATCTGCAGCTGATTTCGGCCGGCTTCCCGCAGGCGCTGCTGCAAAAATGCCGCCTGCTGGGCCATCTGGCGCACATGATGCAGCGGCTGGCATGCCTGCAGGCGAAGCAGCAGATCCTGCAAAGCCTGGGCGCTGCGCATGGTTTCCGCCCGGGCCGCGCGCAATCCGCGCTGCTGCAATTCCTCAATGCCGGCCAGCAGCTTCTCCCGCTCCGGCACGGCCAATTCCGCCGCCGCAGAGGGCGTAGGCGCACGCATGTCCGCCGCGTAGTCGCACAGCGTGGTATCCGTTTCATGGCCCACGGCGGAGATCACCGGAACAGGGCAGGCAGCCACCGCCCGGGCCACAATTTCCTCATTGAAGGCCCAAAGATCCTCCATGGAGCCGCCGCCGCGGCCCACAATGATCACATCCACACCGGAAACAGCCGACACCTGGCGGATACCGTTTGCGATATCCCGGGCGGCGCCGTCGCCCTGCACCTGGGCCGGACGAAGCACCAGGGGAATGCCCGGAAAGCGGCGGCCCGCCACCGTGCGGATGTCATGCAGCACCGCGCCGGAGGCAGAGGTGACAATGCCGATTTTGCGGGGCAGCAGGGGCAGCGGACGCTTGCGCGCGGCATCGAACAGCCCTTCCCGGGTGAGCTTTTCCTTCAGCGCCAGAAAGCGCTGATACAGCTCGCCCATGCCATCCTGCTGCATGCCATCGGCATAAAACTGATACTTTCCGCCCTGCACATACAAGCCCGCGGAGCCGCTTACCAGCACCTTCATGCCGTCCTGGGGGCGGAAGCGCACCCCGTATGTATACTGCCGGAACAGGGCGCAGTCAATGTGGCTTTGCTCATCCTTCAGGGTGAAATACCAGTGGCCGGAGGAGTACATTTTAAAATTGCTGATCTCTCCCCGCAGGGTGATCTGCTGCAGAATGGGATCGCTGGCCAGGGAACGGCGCACATAGTCGTTCAGCTGTGTGACTGTCAGTGTTACACCCTGCATGCCGCCTCCAACGTGTTCTCCATCAGCATGGCCACCGTCATGGGGCCGACGCCGCCCGGAACCGGCGTAATGCACCCCGCCCGCTCCGCGACCGCTTCAAAATCCACATCCCCGCACAGTTTGCCATCCACCCGGTTGATGCCCACATCGATCACCGCCGCGCCGGGCTTGACCATATCCGCCGTGATCAAGCGGGGCCTGCCCACCGCCGCCACCAGGATATCCGCCCGCCGGGTGATTTCCGCCAGGCTGCGGGTATGGGAGTGGCACAGGGTCACGGTGCAGTTTTCCTGGGCGAGCAGCAGCGCCGTTGGCTTGCCCACGATGTTGCTGCGGCCCACCACAGCTGCGTTTGCCCCGTCCAGCGGCACCCCTGCCTGCTGAAGCATATACAGGATGCCTCGGGGGGTACAGGGCAGCACGGCCGGCCGCCCCTGCAGCAGCATTCCGCTGTTGACCACATGGAAGCCATCCACATCCTTGGCGGCATCCACCCGCATCAGGGCAGCATGCTCGTCCAGGGAGGGCGGCAAGGGCAGCTGAATCAGGATGCCGTGCACAGACGCATCGGCATTGAGGGCGTCAATCTGGGCGTGCAATTCAGCCTGTTCCGTCTCCGCGGGCAGGTGAATCAGCCGGGACAGGATGCCAATGCGCTCACACGCCCGCTGCTTATTGCGCACATACACCGCGCTGGCCGGATCTTCCCCCACCATGATCACCGCCAGAGCGGGACGAATACCGGCAAGGCGCAGGGCATCCGCCTTTTCCCGCTGCACCCTTTCCAGGGCGGCGGCCATTTCCTTTCCGTTCAGCAGCACTGCGCTCATGCCTTTTCCTCCATCAGTCGGTCATGGCCAATCAGCGCCACGCCGGCGGCGTTGTCCCCGGCGTACTGGCGCTGTCCAAAATACAGCTGCAAACCCAGGCGGCGCTTATCGCACAGCCGGGTGATCTCATCCCGGAACAGCTGGGAGGATGCCACGCCGCCCGTCAGCAGCGCCTGAGAAACGCCGGTCTGTTCCCTGGCCGCTGACAGCAGCCGGAGCACCGTGCGCTCCACCAGACTGAATACCTCCGCCGCGATATCGCAGGGCGGCAGCTCCTGATGCTGAATCCACTGCATGGCCCGGGCCTCCGCGCCGGAAAAATGGCAGCGCGCCCCCTCCATGCTCACCGGCAGCCGGGATGAGGCCCTTCCCTGGGCTGCCAACGCTTCCAGATGCGGGCCCGCCGGGAAGGGCAGCCCCAGGGCCACGCCCACCCGGTCAATCAGCTGCCCGGCGTGCAAGTCCATCGTCCCGCCAATCAGGGACAGGCGGCTGCCCTCCATCAGCAGCACCTCTGTGGTTCCGCCGGACAGGTGCAGCGCCAGATACCGGTCTGCCTGCAGGCCGCTGCCCTGCAAGGCGGCGCGCACATGGCCGCGCTGGTGGGTGGTTTGCATCACCGGCACCCCCAGGGAGGCCGCCGCCACCCGGGCGAAGGATAAACCGGCCATGAATACAGGCATATAGGAATCCGCGTCGTCCCGGGGCGCGGAGGACACGCACACGGCGTCAATCCGCCGTCCCGCCAGGGACTGCATCGCCTGCTCATACAAATCGGGAAGCTGTCTTATATGCGCAAAAACGGCCTCGCTTTGGCGAAGGCCGCGCGCACCCATCTGAACCGGCAGCAGCTTGCGATGAGAGCAGAGAATGCCCTGATCATCTGCCGCCGCCACCGATGTGGTATAGCAGCTTGTATCGATGCCCAGCACAATCATGGGGCTTCCACGGCTCCGCTTTCCTGTCCGGGCAACTGTTTTTCCCCGCGGGATACCGCCCCCAGTACGCCGTTGATAAACCGCGCGCTGCCGGGCTCACTGAAGCGCTTGGCCAGCTCCACAGCCTCATTGATCACCACGGATTCCGGGGTATCCTGCTCCTCCCGCATTTCATACAGCGCCACCCGCAGGATGCTTAAATCCACCCGCGCAATGCGTGCAATTTCCCTGGAAGGGCTGCAGGACGCAATGATATCGTCCAGCTCATCAGCATGGGCCGCAACGCCCGCCACAATCCGGTCGATATACGCCTGGTCATCCCCCTCCGGCTGGAAGGCAATCAGATCTGCCAGCGTGTTTTCCCCGCTGCCGCCCATCAGGCTTTCATACACCAGCTGCATGGCTGCCCCGCGGGCAGTTGAACGCGCCATAAGCCATATCCCCCGTCTGCTTTATTCCTGTGTATCGTCTTTTTCTTCCGCCGGCTCAGCGGCCTCGGGCTCCTTGCCGGGAACCTCCTTGAGCGGGACATCCCGGGCAGGGAAACGGCGGTTCACCGCGTCCCGCACCGCTTCTTTCTTATTGCCCACCGCGCCCATCAGCGCGCCGATAGCGCCAAAGGCCAGAATGAACAGCGTTTTCCACAGGCCGATGGTCAGCAGCAGCACGGCGATGACAACGCCGATGCACGCGTACACTGCGGAGCACAGCGGCGTCCCCGGTGTAAATACCTTTTTGATTTCCAATGAAAGCTTACTCATTTTCCGCCTCCAAATCCGCGGTTTCCGCTTCTGTTTCCGCGTTCACTTCTTCCTGAACAGCCTCCTGCGGCGCAGTCTCTTCGGCATCAGCCGTTTCCGCCGTATCCGCGCCGGGCACGGGAATCATCTCCGATTCGGCAAGCTGCTCCGCTTCCGATTTTTCAGGATCCCGGCCGAAGATGCGCTGATGCATGGGAATGCGCTCTTTCTCCTCCTCGTGGGATTCGGGCTCCGCCCATGCTTCCTGCGGCAGGGGCAGATCGTCCCCGGGGGCCTTATCCACTGACACGCTGATGTTGCGCACCTCAATGCCGGAGGACGCCGCCAGATAACGCTTGATCTGGGTTTGCAGCTGCTCCACGGCATGGGGAATGGAAACATTGCTGTTCATGGCAACGCGCATATCCACATCGATGGAGCCATGGCGGTTGGTGATGTTCATCTCCTGCACCTTGACTTCCTTGTGGGTTTCCACGCATTTGAGAATCAGGTTTTCAATGGCGGACACGGCAATGCGCAACTCGCCCAGTTCCGTGGGCTGGCTGATGAAGCTGCGGCGGCGCACTGCATAGCGGCGGGCCACCAGCACGTTCAGCGCGCTGATGATTACGGCCACTGCGCCCGCAATGATCAGCGCCAGGGGCAGCCACTGCATCACCACGCCTTCCCCCAGATCGTGGCCATAGAGCAATACGCCCGCAGCCACGGAAACGCCTCCTGCGATCAGCGTGAAGAACGCGCCGAAACGCAGAATCATCCGATCCAGCAATTTCATTTTCATGTTGCATGCTCCTTTCAGCGCACGGCAGCAGGCCGCGGCGCCGTGCAGGAATTACTCCTGCGTCTTGGACTCGTCCAGCTCCTTCAGCACGTCCTGCAGCGTATCGTCCGCTGTCTGGGGTTCCGCTTCCGGCTGCGCTTCTTCAGCCGGCGCATCAGCCGCCGGTTCCTCGGCAGATGGGGCTTCGGACGCCTGCTCGGCAGCCTCCTGCTCCGCAGGCTCCTCCTTGGCGGCATCCGCGTCCCGCAGCGCCTTGCGCGCCTGATCCTGAATGCGGGCGTTTTCCTCGCTGGTCAGATGGGCGGATTCCAGCCCGCTTTCCAGCGCTTTCTTCTCGCGCTCAAAGCTGACGCCCTGCACGTGCACATCCACAGTGACCACATGCAGGCCGGTCATGGTTTCGATGGCCTTGCGCACGTTCTCCTGCACCTCGGAGGCCACCTTCTGGATGGGCGAACCGTACTCCACCACGATATACAGCTCCACACTGGCTTCCTCGCCGCCCACTTCCACCTTCACGCCGCGGGTGATATTGCGGTTGCGGCCAATAATATCGGAGATACCGCCGCTGGTGCACATACCGGCGATGCCGTCGATTTCGCTGGCTGCCACACCGGCAATAATAGCAATAACCTCATTTGCATATTTAATGGTGCCGCCGTTCTCCAGATCGACATCCACATTGGTGGGCAGATTGTCTTTCTTGCTGGCCATGGAATGCACCTCCTTTACGATTTACGCTTTATTATAACAGATGCCTTGCGATTTGGCAACTGCTTCTGTATTGCGCGCCCTTTCCCGCCATTATCCCCCCGAAAAGACGCTTTTGCTTTATTTTTTAAAAATTTCGGATTTAACCCTTGCAAAGCAATTTGATTTGTGATATAGTATTTCTGCTCTTGAGCGCATGGGATTATAGCTCAGTTGGTTAGAGCGCCACGTTGACATCGTGGAGGTCGTAGATTCGAGTTCTACTAGTCCCACCAGGAAACTGCAGTCCTGATATAGGATTGCAGTTTCTTTTTTATCCCTGTTTTCAATTTGAACGGATGCCATACTATTACACTTTTAAGAAAATGAATCCACAAACAGAAATTAGACGGGGAGAATACGCGCTTTCTTCCCGGGGAAGAAAGCTGCAAAGAAGCCAGCCGGCGAACCGGCTTGGATGCAAAACCAAACAATTTGCGCCTGTAACTTGAAAGGCGCCAAGAGAGCTTCCGGGCATAAGAAAAGCCTGAAAATTGCCGAAAAACAAGCTTGCTTGTTTTATCGGAAATTTTCAGGCTTTTCCCTGTGCGCTTTGCGCACAGCAGGGCCAGCTTCGCTGGCCTGCCCGGAAGCGGTGGGCAACACTTCTGTTTCAGGTTTCGATTGCAGCTTTTACGGCGTTAAAAGAAGGTTTTCTGCTTCTCTTTTGACTCAAAAGAGAAGCGTTCCCCTCCCCGTCCAATTTCTGTTTGTCGGTTTAGTTTTTTAACGATAAACAGTACCATTATAAAACCGGCCCTTGCGGGCCGGAATTCATGTTGACTGTTTTGCTTGCTGGTACAGTTCTGCCAGCCGCCGCCCGATTACCAGAGATTGTTCCACGGCCAGATGTTTGAGATCTTTGGGCAGGTAACGGCCAAACTCCTGGATTTCGAAAGTCAGGTCGCCAGAATAGCCGCTTTCCGCAAGGCCGCGCATGGCATCCTCCCAATTGATGGTGCCGTAGAACGGCATCAGATGCTCATCCAGCTGGCCGTGATTATCCTGTACATGGATGGCCTGCAGCCGGCGGCCGATGGCATTGAGATTCTGCCGGTGGAAACCGCCGGTCAGGTTGGCATGGCCAAAATCATAGCATATTCCCACGTGCTGCGCATCCCCAAAGGCATCACAGAGCGCAATCAGCTCCTGAATGCCGGCGCAGTAAACCCGCCGCCTGGGCTGCCCCGGATAATACTCAAAATCGTTTTCCAGGGCAATGCCCACGCCGTATTCCCGGGCCGTTTGCACGTGGGGCCGGTAGTAATCCAGATTGGCCGCTTCCGACACGCGCGTATCCTCCCCCGCGGAAGCGACAGTGAAGGGATGGGTGACCGCCCAGCGCGCGCCCAGCATGGCAGTGCCGATGATGCTGCGGCGGATGAGCTCCTCCATGATTTCTGCCTGGGCTGTCCCCCGCTCCCGATCCACATCGTAATAGGGCAGATGAGACTGGTTAAACCGGATGCCAAAGCGCCCGGCCAGTTCCCCAATGGCGCGCACATAGGCTTCCCAGTCCGGGCCGCGCAGGGGAGAATCGGGATTCATGGCCATGCAGAAGTTGATATCCAGCACCTTGTAGCCTGCCTTGGCGCAGGTTTCAATGCTGAACTCCACCGGCAGGCGCTCCCGACCCCGCTGAAAAGCGCAGATATTGGTGGAAGTGGAAATCTCCATACCTGCCTCACGGGTTGGCGCGGACATACTGCTCCAGCATGCCGCCCAGATCGTCCTGCATCATTTCCACGGTTTCCTCCACGCTCAGGTCCTCCTCCAGCATATCGGAAATATCGTTCATGATGGCATAGTAGAAATCAGCGGAGGGGCCCACCGTGACGCTGCGCATGGCATCCGGCGTTTCCGCCAGCTGCTGCAGCCCCACCTGATACTGGGGATATTCCGCAATCAGCTGCGCCCATGCATCGCTTGTTTCCGCCAGGGCATTGGAGGGCAGATAACCGGTGCCCCGGGCGAAATCCGCCTGTACCTCCGCGCCGGTCAGATACTGCAAAAGTTCCCAGGCGGCGGCTTTCCGCTCCTCACCGTGATCAAACATCACCAGGCAGCTGCCGGATACCGTGGCCCCAGCGGAAGCCGCCGCGTTGACCTTGGGATACATCGTCACACCCAGCTCAAATGCGCCGCCGATGCGCTCCAGAAGCGCGGTCACAGTGGAGGAGGAGCTGGTCATGATCAGCTGCCGGCCGGCCACAAACTCATCCGTGGAGCCCGAGGCGTTTACCAGCGCGCCGGAAGCATACAGCGCTTTCCAGGCCTCCAGGAAAGCGGCCAGCGCGCCGTTATCGATGCAATCCAAGGCCGTGGCGGTGCCCTCGGTGCCGTTATGCTGGTTTACCAGATTGCTGCCCAGCTGCCCCAGCCAGTTGGCCAGTGTGGGCGTATTGGGCACAGCGGCGTATACAGTCATTCCCTCCTGTGCCAGCGGCGCCAGGGCAGCGATATCCTGCAGGGAAGCAGGCGCAGGCATTCCCGCCGCGTCCAGGGCGGTTTTGTTGTAGTACGTTACTGTGGTGGATGTGGCAAAGGGCAGTCCCAGCTGAACCCCGGCCAGCTGCCAGTTGGCCATGGCGGGAGCCAGCATCATGGACAGCTCAGCCTGGGGATAATCCGCCAGCGCAGCGTCGATGGTGTACGCGTTTTCCGCCGCAGCAAAGGAAACCTTGCCGGTGGCATCCAGCTGCATCACGTCCGGCAGGCTGTCCAGCTGGTTGTTCATCAGCATGCTGTTCATTTTTGTAACGGCCTCGGCATACGTGCCCTGGAAAACCGCCTCCACAGCAATGCCCTTTTCCTGTCCCAGGGTTTCATTGAACTGACGGATATACCCTTCCACCAGCGCGCCGGCTTCCTCAGACATGGAATGCCAGAATACAATTTTCTGTGTCTCCGCCCGTGCACAGGCTGTCATGCCAAAAAGCAGCACAAGCATCATTCCCGCGGCCAAAAGCTTTTTCAACATCTCTTTTTCCCTCCTTGAGCGATATATCACAGCGGCACGCGCCGTTGCAAACAGATGATCAGCCCGCCAGGGCGCCGTCATCCAGGCTGGCCGTCAGGCTGCGGCGCATGCCGATGAACAGCAGGGCCGCCGGAATCATGGCCACTGTTGCGCCGGCCAGCACGGTTTCATAGTTTGTGCCTTCAATGGTGGTCAGCATGGTGATGCCCACCTGCACAGTGCGCATCGCCGTGGTGTTGGTCACCAGCAGCGGCCAAAGGTAGGTGTTCCACTGGGCCACAAAGCTCTGCACAAACAGGATCAGCAGCAGCGGCAGACTCATGGGCAGCAGAATGGACACGATAAAGCGTATATCCCCGCAGCCGTCGATCTGTGCCGCCTCCCGCACAGATACCGGCGCCGCCTTGAAATGCTGCCGGAGCATGAACATTTGGGAGGCGCCCACAAAGGAAACGATGCAGATGCCCAGATAGGTATCCAGCAATCCAAGGTGGGAAACGGTCTGATAATTGGCAATCAGCAGCGTATCCGCCGGCAGCATCATCGTGCCCAGAATCAGAAAGAACAACACGCCCTGCCCGCGGAAGCTGAAGAAGGAGAAGGCATAGGCCGCCAGAGCCGCCACCGCCAGGCGCACCACCGAGGTGAGGGTTGCGGTGATCAGGGAATTCAGGAAATACCGCAGCATGGGCACCTGGGAAAACACCGTGGAAAAATTCTGCAGATTGCAGAAGCTTTGCGGCAGCACCGTGGGCGGGTCACTGATGAACTCCGCTGGGGTTTTGAAAGCGCCCAGGATGCCGTAAAATACCGGAAACATCACCAGGCAGCCCAGCAGGACGCCAACCACATCCAGCAGCGCCTGCAGCGCGCGGCGCATTGTTTTTTTTGTCATTGATAATGCACCCGCCTTTTTTCCAGCATGAACAGCAGCACGGTAAACGTCAGGGTCATACCGAAGGTGATGAGGCTGACCGCCGCCGCCAGGCTGTAATTGGACGAACGGTACCCAGCGGTATACATGAGATAAATCAAAGTCGTTGTGGACCGGGAGGGGCCGCCCTGGGTGAGAATCAGGATGGGGCCGCTGGTCATCATGGCCTGAATCATGTTGGTGCACAGCACATAGAGGATGGTGGGTGAAATCAGCGGCAGCTGCAGCTGAAACAGGATGCGCAGCGCGCCCGCGCCCTCCAGCCGGGCACTGCCGATCAAATCCTCCGGGATACCCCGGAAGGCGGATAAAAACAGCAGATAGTTGAAGCCAATGCCCATCCACACCGTCAGCATCAGGATGCCGGCCATGGCCGTGTGCCGGTCCGTATACCAGCCGACGTTCAGCCCCAGGGCATAGTTGACATAGCCCACCGTAGGGTTCAGCAGTACCTTGAAAATGAGGGTGATGGCCGCCATGGACACCGTCATGGGCAGGGAAAACATGGTTTCATACAGGAAGCTGAGGGGACGCCTGCGATGGCTGAACCAGGCCAGAAAAATGGTAACAAACAGGGTAACCGGCACGTTGATCAGCATCAGCTTGAGGGTATTTCGCACCGCAATGCCAAACTCCCGGCGGGAAAACAGATAGCGGAAATTCTCCAGCCCCGCAAAGCCTGTGACATCCCCCCGGAAATTCACGGTGGATACGCTTTGCAGCGCTGTTTTGAGGAACGGATAATAGACGAAGCCCGCTGCCAGCACCAGCATGGGCAATAAGAACAGATAGGGCTTCAGGGTTTCCCATATCCCCCGCCTGTGTCCGGAAACATGCGCCTGCCGCAAGAAAAAACCTCCTGAAAAGAGCTTTCAGGAGGCGGATGACAAATCATTGCAAAAAAAGTGATCTTCTTCCATCCAGACTATACTGTCGGCCCCGGACTTTCACCGGATCAGCCTTTCGGCTCGCGGGCTTTACCGCCGGTAGGGACTTGCACCCTGCCCTGAAGAACTCTTTGATATTTAATTCGTATTCATTATATGCAGGTGCGCATGCCCTGTCAAGCCCTTCAAAGCAATTTGCTTTGTATCTTCCCTGTTTGTTATTCTGCTCCTAAACAACTGTATGAGCAAACAGACATTGGGCGGGGAGGATACGCGCTTTCTTCCCAGGGAAGAAAGCTGCAAAGAAGCCATCCGGCGAACCGGCTTGGACACAATAACAAACAATTTGCACCTGTCACTTGGATGTCGCCAAGAGAGCTTCCGGGCAGAAGAAAACCGCAGGCCAGCCGAAAAACAAACTCGTTTGTTTTTCGGTCTGTCCGGCGGTTTTTCGCTGTGCACATGCGCACAGCAGGGCCAGCTTCGCCGGCCTGCCCTTCAGCGTTTGCCCGGGTCGTAGGGGATTCCCTCCGCCTTGGGAGCGCGGGAGCTCTTGGAGGTGAAGGAAAGCACCACCAGCGTGATGACATAGGGCAGCATACGGTAGATATTGGTGTTGATGTTCAGGTTTTTGAGCATGTATACCCCATCTCCGTTGATATCCAGTGTGGAGTAGGAAGCGGCAATGCACTTGAACAGGCCAAACAGCAGCGCCGCACCGCAGATATTGCCGGGCTTCCAGTTGCCGAAGATCATCACAGCCAGGGCCAGGAAGCCGAAGCCTGCCACATCGCCGTTGGAGGAGCAGTTGGCCGTGGTAAGCACATACACAAAGCCGCCCATGCCCGCCAGTGCGCCGGAGATCACAGTGCCTGCGTAGCGCATTTTGATTACATTGATGCCCAGAGACGCAGAGGCCTGGGGATTCTCGCCGCAGGAGCGCAGCCGCATGCCAAAGCGGGTTTTATACAGGATGACGGCCATGACGATGAACACCAGGATGCAGATGTAGGTAGCCACATACACCTTATCCACAAAGGTGGAGCCCAGGAAGCCCATCTGCTGGGTGCGCCCATAGCCGAACATGGCCTTTTTAAGCATGAACCAGCTGGCGGCGTCGCCCGTATACATATTGAGGGTATTCTGGTTGGCGATGATGCGGATGAAGAACAGCACCAGCGCAGGCGCCAGCAGGTTCAGCGCCGTGCCGCCAATGGTCTGGTCCGCCTTCAGGTTGATAGCCGCAAAGGCCAGCAGCAAGCTGAACACCGCCCCCAGCAGCGCGGCAAAGAGCATGGCCAGGGCGCAGAAGCCCTGCAGTGCCAGATAGTTCTTGGCATCGTATGCCGCCTGGAACCAGCCCCACTGCTGCACCATGTGCACAAACAGCACGCCCATGAACGCGCCGAAGATCATAATGCCCTCCAGGGCCAGGTTGATGATACCGCTGCGCTCCGCGAACACACCGGCCAGCGCCACAATCATCAGCGGCACCGCATACACCAGGGTTTGACGAATCAGAAACGGCATTACTTGTTCACCGCCTTTCCTTTGCGCAGCTTGCCAATCCAGGTTTTGATCACCAGCATGAACGCGGACAGGTACACGATCACGGCGATGATCACGTTGGTAATGTATTCGTTGAACGCCGTCAGCTCCGTCAGCTTCTGGCCGCAAATCTGCAGCATGGACATGAAGGTGGCGGAGAAGATGACGCCAATGGGATTGTTGATGGCAAGCAGGGCCACGGGAATGCCGTTGAAGCCCTCGGCAGGCAGGGACTGATACGTATTCCAGAAGAACTCCGTATTGCCCGACAGATAGTACAGCGCCGCGCCCGTAGCGGACAGCGCGCCCGCAATGGCCATGGTGAGCACGATGTTGCGCTTGTCCCGGATGCCGGCATAGCGGGCCGCATAGCGGTTGGCGCCGCAGGCCTTCAGCTGGTATCCCAGGGTGGTTTTGGACAAAAGGATATAGATCACAATGGCAATGACGATGGCCAGCAGAATGCCGCCGTTGACCTGGCTGCCGCTGAACAGCTTATCCAGGCCCAGCTTGCCCGTGGCAACTCCGCCGCGGGCGGCAATCACCTCGGCGCCATCCGGCACAACCGCCCCCACCGTGGAACGCGCCCCATCCATCAGGACGTCGTGCATCACCGTGGACGTTTTGTAAATATAGCCGGATTTGGTGCCCTCCAGCACATTTTTCAGGTTGCTGGCATCAAAAAACCAGGTGGTCAGGTTGGCGGCAATCCAGTTGGTCATAATGCAGGCCAGCACCTCATTGATATTGAGGAAGGCCTTGAGCATGCCGGGGACTGCCCCCCACACCGCGCCGCACAGCATGCCGCACAGCAGGGCCAGCAGCCATACCAGCCAGGCCGGAAGGGTGCTGGTGGGCAGCGACAGGGCCACATACAGGCTGCCCACCGTGCCCGCCAGATACTGGCCGGGCGCGCCGATATTGAACAGGCCCGCCTTGTTGCCCAGGGCAACGGAAAGGCCTGTCATAATCAGCGGCGCGGCGCGGAACAGCATGTTGCCAAAGGAAGTGGTGTTAAAGCCAAAGGTCAGGCTTCCGCCAGCATTGCGCCCTGTGGCAAACAGGCCGCCCACCACCAGGCGAATGCCCTCCCAGGCGCCCTTAAGGCCCAGGGACGGATTGGAAAGGCCCACAATCAGGATAACCAGGCCGCCGGTGAGCATACCGATGAGGATGGCCGCCAGGGACGCCAGTACAGAGCGGGTGCCGGCCTTATTCCAGAAGGAAGACTTTCTCATGCCTGCGCCTCCTTTCTCTGCTGCCGCTTAGCGCCTGCCATATACAGGCCCAGCTCCTCCACCGTGGTCTGCTTGGGATCCAGCTCGCCCACGATTTCCCCTTCATACATCACCAGGATGCGGTCGGACAGGTTCATCACCTCGTCCAGCTCCAGGGACACCAGCAGCACCGCCTTGCCCGCGTCCCGCTGGGCCACAATCTGCCTGTGGATGTTCTCAATGGCGCCCACATCCAGGCCGCGGGTGGGCTGAACGGCCAGCATCAGCGGCATATCCCGGTCAATCTCCCGGGCGACGATGGCCTTTTGCTGGTTGCCGCCGGACATGGAGCGGGCCAGCGTTACCGGCCCCTGGCCGGAGCGCACATCGTATTCCTCAATGAGCCGCTCGGCATATTTGCGCACCTCGCCGAACCGGATGAAGCCCATATGCTGAAAACGGGGCTCCTCAAAGGACTGCAGCACCAGGTTCTGCTCCAGGGTATAATCCAGCACCAGCCCGTGCTTATGCCGATCCTCCGGGATATGGCTCATCCCTGTTTCGCTGCGCCGGCGGATGGGAGCATGGGTGACATCCTCCCCCTCCAATTCGATTTTGCCGCCGGAGCATTTTTCCAGGCCGGAGAGGCCAAACACCAATTCCGTCTGGCCATTGCCGTCAATGCCGGCAATGCACACAATTTCTCCCTTGCGCACGCTGAAGCTGACGCCCTTCACCGCGTCATGCTTATACAGCCTGGAGGGCACGTGCAGATCGGTCACCTTCAGCACGGTTTTCCCGGGCTGGGCAGGCGCCTTATCCACCACCAGCTGCACATCATGGCCCACCATCATGCGGCTGAGCTCGGGCGCGGTGGTTTCCGCCGTATTGACGGTGCCGATATAACGGCCCTTGCGCAGCACGGTGACGCGGTCGGACACTTCCATGATTTCGTTGAGCTTATGGGAGATGAAGAGGATGGATTTCCCTTCCCTGGACAGCCCTTTCATAATGTGCATCAGCTCCACGATCTCCTGGGGCGTCAGCACTGCCGTGGGCTCGTCAAAAATCAGGATTTCGTTTTCACGGTACAGCATCTTGAGGATTTCCACGCGCTGCTGCATGCCCACGGTGATGTCCTCCACCTTGGCGTCCAGATCGACGGCCAGGCCGTAGCGCTTGGAAAGCTCCTCCACCTTCTGACGGGCTTGTTTGCGCTGCACAAAGCCCAGCTTGGTATCCTCCGCGCCCAGGATGATATTATCCAGCACGGTAAATACCTCAATCAGCTTGAAGTGCTGATGCACCATGCCGATATGCAGGGCGGTGGCGTCGTTGGGGTTGGTGATCCGCACGGGTTTTCCATCCTTGCGGATTTCGCCCTTTTCCGGCTGATAGAGGCCAAACAGCACGCTCATCAGCGTGGATTTGCCCGCGCCGTTTTCCCCCAGCAGCGCATGGATTTCCCCCCTGCGCAGCTGCAGCGTGATATCGTCATTGGCGATGATGCCGGGAAATTCCTTGGTGATATGCAGCATTTCGATCACGTAATCATTGCCGTGATCCATGTGTCATATCCCCCCCTTCTTGTTATTGCCTGCGCGGCGCAGGCGCGTTGATTGCGCTGTAGCCAGCATAAATGCAAGAAAAGCAGGAAGGGCCGAAGCCCTCCCTGCAAATTTGCGGGAAGATTACTCTACGTAGTCCACGGTCACGTTGCTCCAGGGGCCCTTCGCGTTGGGATCGCCCTCGGCAGCCTGATCGTCAATCTGCACTTCACCGGCCACCACAGCAGCCTTCAGGCCTTCATACTCTTCCACAGTGTAGTTTTCCAAAGACCAGGTTTCCACGGGCAGGCCCACGGCGTTCTCCACAGCGCCCAGGGACACAGCGCCGCCCTCCCAGGTGCCGTCATAAGCCTTGGCCAGCATCTGATAGGTACCCTCGGTGATGCCCTTCAGGGCGGAGGTGATCACGGTGTCGGATTCGTAGGACTGGTCCACGTCCACGCCGATGACGGCGCCGTCGTTGGCGGAAGCCGCAGCGGTGATGGAGGAGAAGATGGAGCCGCCGCAGGAGAAGACGACCTCGGTGCCGGTCTCATACCAGCCGGAGATCAGGGTCTGCAGCTCCGCAGAGGGGCTGAAGGACGCGCCATAGGCCCAGGTGAACTTGATTTCCACTTCGCGGCCCAGCACAGCGGCAGCCTGGTTGGCGCCCTGGATGAAGCCGTAGCCATAACGCATGCAGGCAGGGTTGGTGCCGCCGCCGCCGCCGGAGAAGCCCAGCTTGGTGTAGCCTTCCATCACGGCCGCGAAGCCGGCGAAGTAACCGCACTGCTCTTCCTTGAAGGCAACGCCGACCACGTTATCCAGGCCCAGGGCCCAGCCGTCAATGAAGATGAACTTCACATCGGGGAACTCCTTGGCGGCCTTTTCCAGCGCGGTGCCCTGCATGAAGCCGGCAGCCACGATAACCTTGGCGCCCGCTTCCGCGGCAGCCTTCATGGCGTCATAGCGGTCATCATCCGTCGCCTGATCGCCGTTGGCGGGCTGATAGTACTTATAGGTGAGGCCGTTTTCAGCGGCATACAGCTTGGCGCCGTTCCAGGTGCCTTCGTTGAAGGACTTATCTTTCAGCTGACCAACGTCGGTAACGAACGCCACGGCATAGGTGCCGTCGGCAGAGGTGATGGTGTCCTCGATATCGGCAGGATTCAGGGCTTCGGCGAAGGCGCTTACAGCACCCAGGCACAGAGCCAGCGCAAGGAAAAGAGCAAGGAACTTCTTCATACGAACGTGCCTCCTTTTTTTCTCTGGAGCAGAATACAACTCCATTTGTATTATAACAAGCCGAAAATCATTATTCAAGAGGACAATTCTGTCTTTTTTATTACAAATGCGAATATTTCGTCATGATTTCTGACAAAATATTCGCATATTCAGCGATGCACCAGCTGTTTCATTTTGGGCATGATATAGTTTTCAATGGCTTCCATTTCCTGCCGCTCGGGATAAAGGCTCATAAACCGGAACCCGCTGGGCCGGTACAGGTCGATGCGGCCCGCGTGCCGGCGGATTTCACACCGGCACACATCGGCCCACAGCAGGTGGGTTTCCCCGATGAGCATCCGGGCGTTGCCCTCCGGATCCGTGGCGATGTTGTAGGCCTCATAGGGAATGGAGCGGGCCAGACACTTGAGGCGGCTGGGCGGAATCCATGTTTGCAGATGCGCGCCCCGGGCATCCACCACAAAATGCATTTCTTCCCGGCCCTGCAGGCCCAGCACAAGGCAGATCGCCGCCGCCCCGCCGATCAGCAGGGTCAGCGCCCAGGGCAGGATGCCGCTGTACCCGAACATCCGCACCGCGTTTTCCTTATTGGGCGAAAAGATGATTTCCCCCAGGAACATCAGCGTTACCAGCACGGTCATGGTCACCACCATCACCCGCAGCGCGCCCAGCAGCGTGGGCGTATCCCCCAGGGGCGTGCGGATATAGCGCCACTTGAAGCGCTCGTTCTGATTGAGCGCCGTGATGGGCATGCCGCAATGATCGCAGACGGGCGTCATGCTGTCCGCCTTACATTTTTTGCAATAATACACATGCATGCCGCCGTCTCCTTTCCTGCGCATTTCAATTTGACAGCATTATACCACAGCCCCCGGGGAAAGATCAAATCCCGGCGGAGCGGTTTTTCAATATGCCAGCTTTTTCCGGCATATTTCCGGGCCGGCGGGCGCACACTTTCATCGGACAGCGGTTCGCCCGATTCGCAGCGCAGCCCGCAGCCGGCCCTCCCCGCGGGAGATTCCCCGGATGCCGCGCCCCGCACGCATCGCGCGTTCCGGCCCGGGCAGTCCTGCGCGCGGGGAACTGCCGCATTTCCCTTTTCCACATAATCCCATTTCTGAAAGGAAGGATATCCATGAGCCATCCAGAGACCGGTCATCAAAGCATTGAATGCAGCGTTGTTTCCTGTAAATTCCATGATAAGGAAGGCCGCTGCAGCCTGAACAGAATCCAGGTGGAGCCCACCCCCATGGCCTATACCGGCGAAGCGGCGGATGAAAGCATGTGCGGAAGCTATAAAAACCGCTGAAACACAGCCGAAGCTGTATTTCAGCGATGCGCTCCGCTCATGTTTTCCGCTTGTTTGAGCGCACGGCTTTGGCATACGCCAAAGCCTTTTTTATTTACTTGAGGTGCCAGATTTTATCGTTGTATTCCTGAATGGTGCGGTCTGAGGAGAAGATGCCGGACTTGGCGGTATTGATCACCGCCATGCGCAGCCACTTATCCCGGTTCTGGTAGTCCTCGTTCACCCGGCGCTGGGCCATGGAATAGCTGCCGAAATCCTTCAGCACGAAATACCGGTCATCAAACATCAGGTCATGGTACAGATCGCTGAGCGCGGTGGGGCTGTCGGGCATCAGGGTGCCGTCGATCATCTGGCCCAGGGCGCGGCGGATTTCGGCATTTTGCTCATAGACGCTCAGGGAGTTGTAGCCGCCCTCCCGCTCCAGGGACGCGGCGGTTTCCGCCCGCATGCCGAAAATATAAATATTGTCCATGCCCACCTGCTCGCTGATTTCCACGTTGGCGCCGTCCATGGTGCCGATGGTGACGGCGCCGTTCATCATGAACTTCATATTGCCGGTGCCGCTGGCTTCCTTGCCGGCGGTGGACAGCTGCTCGCTCAGCTCGGTGGCGGGTATGATGGCTTCCGCTGCAGAAACATCGTAATTTTCCACAAAGATGATGCGCAGCATTTTGCGGGCGCGCTCGGAACGGTCAATCAGCTTGGACAGCGCCAGGATATAGCGCATGATCAGCTTGGCCTTGTAATAGCCCGGGCTGGCCTTGGCGGCAAAGATAAACACCCGGGGCACCATGGTGTAATTGGGGTCATCCATGATGCGGTTATACAGCACGTGAATATGCAGGGCGTTGAGCAGCTGTCGCTTATATTCATGCAGACGCTTACACTGGGCGTCAAACATGAAATCCTCCTCCACCTGCATCTTCTGCCGCAGCTGGAGCATGTTGTTGAACTGATGCTTGTTGAACTGCTTGACCTGCTGGAACTTCTCCCGGAAGGCTTTATCGTCCGCAAAGGGCATCAGCTCCTCCAGGTACTGGGGCTCCCTGTACCATTTGTCGCCGATGGCTTCCGTGATCAGGTTCCGCAGATGGGTGTTGCAGGCCATCAGCCAGCGGCGATGGGTGATGCCGTTGGTGATGTAAGTGAACTTTTCGGGCATCAGGGTATAGTAATCGTGGAAAGTGCTGTTTTTCAGAATCTCCCCGTGCAGGCGGCTGACGCCGTTGACGGCATAGCTCATGGCCACGCACAGGTTGGCCATGTGCACCTGGTCATACGCCAGGATGGCCATGTGGGCAATACGGTCCCAATCCCCGGGGAAGGCGTTCCACAGCCGGCCGCACAGCCGGCGGTTCATCTCCTCCAGAATCATATAGATGCGGGGCAGCTGCTCGCGCACCATTTGCTCTGGCCATTTTTCCAGGGCTTCGCTCATTACCGTATGGTTGGTATAGGCGATGGTCCTGCTCACGATGGACTGCGCCTCGTCCCAGCCCAGGCCTTCCTCATCCATCAGGATGCGCATCAGCTCCGGAATGGCCAGGCCGGGATGGGTATCGTTGATCTGCACGGTGATCTTCTCCGGCAGCAGGTTGAACCGGGTGCCGAAACGGCGCTTGAAATCCTTGATGGCGTACTGCAAGGTAGCGCTGGTGAAGAAATAATGCTGGGTCAGGCGCAGGCGCTTGCCCTCCACATGGTTATCCTCGGGATAGAGCACCTTGCAGATGATGTTGGCCAGGTCCTTTTCCAGGGCCTTGTCGTAATTGCCGCTGGAAAACGCGCCGAAGTTCAAATCCTCCCGCGGGCTGCGGGCGCGCCACATCCGCAGGGTATTGACGGTGCTGCAATCGTAGCCGGCAATGGGCATATCATAGGGCACCGCCAGCACGGTATGGGCATCGCGCACCTCATAGCAGGTGCGGCCATCCGCCTCGTAGGAAGCCACATGGCCGCCGAAGCGCACCTCCATGGTGTCGTCCGGCGCAGGCACCTCCCATACGTTGCCGTTTTCCAGCCAGTTATCCGGCATTTCCACCTGCTGGCCATCCACGATGCGCTGACGGAACAGGCCGTATTCATAGCGGATGGTGCAGCCCATGGCGGGCATTTCCAGGGAGGCCAGGCTGTCCATAAAGCAGGCTGCCAGACGCCCCAGGCCGCCGTTGCCCAAACCGGGCTCCGGCTCCTCCCGGATGATATGGCGCCAGTTGATGCCCAGCTCCATCAGCGCCTCGCGCACGTTGCTCATGCTGCACAGGTTCACGGCGTTGCAGTGCAGGCTGCGGCCGGTGAGAAACTCCACAGAAAGATAATACAGGCGTTTTCCCATATAGGTTTTATCCTGCTCCCGGGCCGCCACCCACTTTTGCATAATCTGATCGCGGATGGTGGAAGCCACGGCCTGGTAAATTTGCTGATCGGTGGCATCCTCCAGCATACGGCCGCTGTAACGCTGGATTTTGCCCAAAATGGATTGTTTGATGGATTCTTTATCAAATGCGGTAGTTGGCATAAAAACCTCCGAAAGCATAGTTAAATGAGCCAAACAATTTATTATACCATATTTTTTCGGCAATTACAACCGCCGTCCCTGGGCGCTGCCCCGCCAAATGTTTACAAATCGTTTGGTTGCGGCAGCCCGCCGCAATATGCTATACTGAAAGCCGATCAATTTCCGGAGGCATGATGCATGCGAAAGCATTTTATTCTGTTGCTGCTTTTTCTGACGCTGCTTGCGCTGCCCCTGTGCGCCCAGGCCAAGGAGATCAGCCGCCTGTACGTATGGGACGGCCGGACGGCCCAGCCCCAGGACGGCCCCCTTCCCCCGGGCGCCATCCAGTGGTATAAGCGGGGCAGCGCGTACTATCTTTTTCTGCCCTCCGGGCTGGATGCCGGCAATCTCCGCGTGCACTTCACCGGCGGTGCGGACAGCTTCACCGTGGATGGCAGGCTGATCGGCAACGACACCGCAACCGACGTGTTTGTCCCCGGAACCTCCCTGACGCTGTCTACCGGCACCCATCAATATACTGTGCATGTGATGCAGTCTGCCGCCACGTCCAGCGTATACATCAAAACCGCCTCGGGCAGCATCGCCTATATTTCGGAAACCAAAAAGCACCGGGAGGAAGGCTCCCTGTATGTGCTGGATGAAAAGGGGCAGCCTGCCTACGGCAACGCCTTTGAGTATATCCGGGTGCGTGGCAATTATTCCTTCTACCCTTATAAAAAATCCTTTCACATCAAGCTGAATGAAAGTGCCCCCATGCTGGGCATGCCCAGCGCCAAAACCTGGCTGCTGATTGCCAGCTACTGCGACAACTCCATGCTGCGCAACGCCATGACCTTCGATCTGGCCTCCGCGGCGGGGATGGCCAACACCAGCGAATACCGCTTTGCCGAGGTGTACGTCAACACCGTTTACTACGGCACATACATCCTGTGCGAAAAGGTGCAGGTGCAAAAAAACCGCATCCCCATCACCGATCTGGAAAAGGCCACCCAGGCGGTGAACGACAAGGACCTGAGCGCATACCGCCGGCTGGGCTCCGCCGAGTACAAGCGCGGAACCGCCAAATACTACGATATCCCCAACGACCCCCAGGACATCACCGGCGGATACCTGATGCAGCTGGAATTGGATGAACGCTACAACGAAGCAGTCAGCGGGTTTGTGACCTCCCACGGCCAGCCCGTGCTGCTGAAAACCCCTAAATACGCCAGCAAGGCCCAGACGGCATACATCAGCGGCATCGTCCAGTCCTTTGAAAACGCCATCTGGGCGGAGGACGGCATCGACCCGGATACCGGCAGGCATTACAGCGAAATCGCTGATCTTTCCTCCCTGGTAGGCAAATACCTGATTGAGGAAATCAGCAAGAACATGGACGGCAACAAATCCAGCTATTATATCTATAAATATAATGACGCCGTCAGCAGCAAACTATATTTCGGCCCGGTATGGGATTATGACATCGCCTATGGCAATTACAGCGCCAGCTATTACAAAAACCGCTATCTGGCCAGCCCGGAGGGCATGTTCGCCGCCACGGATGATTACAAAAGGTATTACTGGTTTCCCAAGCTTTATGCCCATGCGGACTTCCGGCAGGATGTTCAGGAAGCTTACCTGCACCGTTTCCGTCCCTGCCTGGAAGTGCTGCTGGGGCTGGCAGCGCCCAGCGAGGACACCGGCAGCCTGCGTTCCCTGGCCGATTATGAAGCAATGCTGGAGAGCGCCGCGGCCATGAACTTCACCCGCTGGCGCACCTTTAACGCCAATGAGTTCCCGGTAAAAACAGGGGCGGATTTTCATGAGAACATCGAATACATCCGCAGCTTCCTGACCCAGCGCATGGCCTACCTGGACAGCGTATGGCTGGAATGATCTGCCCTTTCCCCCGGCGGGAATCGGCCTGGCCGCTTCCCGTCTTTTTTCTGTGTTTGGATTGACTTCCCCTAAAAACTTTCCTACAATATGGATAAGCAGAAAAAGATGGAGGTTCGCTTTATGGAACGCAGGGACGGACGCGCATGCGATATGCCGCGGGAGCACAGAATAACGGTTGATTTTGTTTCCACCGCAGCGGGCAGCTGCCTCATTGAAACGGGCGGCACCCGGGTGATCTGCACCGCTTCGGTGGAGGAGGGCGTGCCGCCCTTCCTGCGGGGCAAAAACTGCGGCTGGCTGACGGCGGAATACGCCATGCTGCCCGCCTCCACAGGCCGGCGCAAGCAGCGGGACGGCCTCAAAAAGGACGGCCGCGGCGTGGAGATCAGCCGGCTCATCGGCCGTGCCCTGCGTCAGGCCGTGGACCGGGAGCGGCTGGGCGAGCGCACCGTCACCATTGACTGCGATGTGCTGGAAGCGGACGGCGGCACCCGCACAGCGGCCATCACCGGCGGCTTTGTGGCGCTGTGCTGCGCCGTTGACCGGCTGATTCAGGAAGGAAAGCTGAAGGAATCCCCCATTGTGCACCAGATTGCCGCCGTCAGCGCGGGGGTGGTGCAGGGTGAGCCCTGCCTGGATTTATGCTACACAGAGGACAGCAGCGCGGACACCGATATGAACTTTGTGATGAACGAGCAGGGTGAATTTATCGAGCTGCAGGGCACCGGGGAGGGCGCGGCCTTTTCCCGGGAAAAGCTGAACCGGCTGATTGACCTGGGCGAAAGCGGCTGCCGCCAGCTGATGGAAGCCCAGCGGGCGGCCCTTGGCACGCGCGCGGCGTGGATAGGGCAAAAGCAGAAGCTGGTGCTGGCCAGCAACAACGCCCATAAGATTCAGGAACTGAAGGCCATGCTGGGCAGCAAATACGATGTGCTGTCCATGCGGGACGCCGGCTTTGAAGCGGAAATTGTCGAGGATGGAGAGACCTTTGAGGAAAACGCCGTCATTAAGGCGGAAACCGTGATGCGGGCCACCGGCTACCTCACCCTAGCGGATGACAGCGGCCTGGCCGTGGATGCCCTGGGGGGCGCGCCGGGCGTGCATTCCGCCCGCTACGCCGGCGACCAGCACAGCGACCTTGCAAACAACGCCCTGCTGATACAGAATATGGCCAATGTGCCCGCCACGCAGCGCACAGCGCAGTTTGTCAGCTGCATCGCCATCGCCTCCCCCTTCCGGCCCACCCGGGTTGTCCGCGGCGAGTGCCCCGGCATGATCACGTTTTCTCCCCGGGGAGAGGACGGCTTTGGCTACGACCCCTATTTTGAATATGAAAACGGCCTGACCTTTGCCGAAATGAGCGGCGCGGAAAAAAACCGCGTCAGCCATCGGGCGCGTGCCATGGAGCAGGCGCTGGCGCTGCTATGAAGCGCATTGGCGTGGTATCCGATTCCCACGGCGACCGGGGACACCTGGAATTTGCGCTGATGAAGCTTGAGGCGGAAGGCCGGCTGGACGCGCTGATTCACTGCGGGGACGGCGCCGGGGATGCGGACTATGTGGGCGGCAGCATCCTGCAGGTTGCCGCTGTGCGCGGCAACTGCGACGGCTGGATGGATGAGCATCAGGACGAGCTGCTGCTCACCATCGGGGGCGTTTCCATCTTTGTTACCCACGGCCACCGGTACGGCGTGAAAAGCGATACCCTGCTGCTTTCCTCCGCCGCCGCAGCCCGGGGCGCGCAGATCTGCTGCTTCGGCCACACCCACATCCCTCTGTGCGCGTATGAAAACGGCGTCCTGATGCTGAACCCGGGCGCTTGCCACAGCACCGGCAGCTGTGCGCTGATTCTGGCGGATGAGCGCGGCGGCTACACGGTGCGCATGATGTCGGCCTACGCCGACTGAAAGGATTTCTTGCTGTGCGTAAACTGATTTCCGCCCTGGGGCTGCTGCTGGTGATCGCCCTGTTTTTCCTCGGCATGGTACTGGGCGGCGGCGACCGGGAAGAGAGCCGGCGGGAGCCGCCTCAATCCCTGGCCCCTGCCGGCGCCGCCCGGGGAAACGATCTGCAGGTGCTGGAAAGCGCCTTTGGCTGCCCCGTGCCTTATGCTTCCCGCAGCGGCAGCGGGGCTGTTTCCGATGAAACCACCGGCTCGCTGCGGGCACGGATGTTTTCCTGGGAGGGCAGCGACGGGCTGATCATCACCGCCGTGCGGCCCGCCGAGGCTGCCCACCTGCTGCGCCGGGAGGGGCTGAAAACCAACGCCTCCCAGCTGTGGAGCCTGGATGGCAAAAGCGTGCTGACCGCATCGGGCGCCGCCGGCGCCTGCGCCTATTATGAGACAGAGGATGCCGCCTATTGCCTGTACCTGCCCGGCGGTGACGCCGACAGCCTGTTGAGCCGGTTAGCCACCGACGTTACCTTTCCTTCCCCCGACCAACAATAAACGGGAGCGCAGCCATGCAAAATAATCCGCGCCAAATGTCCACACGGGAGCTTCTCCGACGCTTTCTTCCTTATTTTTACAAGTATAAATGGCTGTTGCTGGCCGATCTGCTGGCTGCCAGCCTGACCACGGTATGCGAGCTGGTGCTGCCGCTGATTGTTCGGCGCATCACCAACGGGGCGCTGGGAACCGCCGGAGCGCTTTCCGTGGGACTGGTGCTGCGCCTGGGCGCCCTGTATATCCTGCTGCGCATTGTCGATGCCGCGGCCAACTATTTTATGCAGTCCGAAGGCCACATCATGGGCGCGAAAATCGAAACGGACATGCGGCACGACCTGTTTCACCACCTGCAGCAGCTGTCCTTCAGCTATTACAACAACACCAAAGTGGGCCAGGTCATGAGCCGCATCACCAGCGATCTGTTTGACATCACCGAGTTTGCCCATCACGCGCCGGAAAACTTCCTGATTTCCGGCATCAAAATGGTGATCGCCTTCATTATTCTGGCCGGGATGAACGCCTGGCTGACGCTGCTGATTTTTGCCGTGCTGCCCTTCATGGTGTATTTCACCCGCTTCTTCAACAGGAAGATGCGTCTTGTCTTTAAGCAAAGCCGGCACCAGCTGGGCGAAATCAACGCCCAGGTGGAGGACACGCTGCTGGGCATCCGGGTGGTGAAATCCTTTGCCAACGAGCCCCTGGAGGAGGAAAAATTTGACGCGGGCAACGCTGAGTTCCTGCGGCTGAAAAAGAAGCGCTACCATTACATGGCGGGCTTTGGCACCAGCACGCGCATTCACGACGGGCTGATGTATATCATCGTGGTAGTGGCGGGGGCTTTGTTCCTGATCCACGGAAAAATCAGCGTGGGCGATTACACCGCCTATCTGCTGTACGTCTCCACCCTGCTCACCTCCATCCGCACCATTGTGGACTCCACAGAGCAGTTTCAGAACGGTATGACGGGCATTGAACGCTTTTGCGAGATCATGGACGCCCCGGCGGAAATCAGGGATTCTCCCGGCGCGAAGCCGCTGGAGCATGTGCGGGGCGAAGTCTGCTTTGAGCATGTGGGCTTCCATTACAGCGATGACGAAAACCACGAGGTGCTCAGCCAGATTGACCTGCGGGTACAGCCCGGCGAAAATGTGGCCGTGGTGGGGCCCAGCGGCGGCGGGAAAACCACGCTGTGCAACCTGATTCCCCGTTTTTATGACGTCACGGAGGGCCGCATCACCATTGACGGCACCGACATCCGCGACGTTACCCTGAAATCCCTGCGCAACAGCATCGGCATGGTACAGCAGGAGGTATACATGTTCAGCGGCACGGTGGCGGAGAACATTGCCTACGGCAAGCCCGGCGCCACCCGGGAAGAGGTGATTGAGGCTGCCCGGCAGGCCGACGCCGACAGCTTTATCCGCCTGCTGCCCCGCGGCTATGACACCTACGTGGGCGAACGCGGCGTAAAGCTGTCCGGCGGGCAGAAGCAACGGCTTTCCATCGCGCGCCTGTTTTTGAAAAATCCCCCCATTCTGATCTTGGACGAGGCCACCAGCGCCCTGGACAACGAAAGCGAGCGGCTGGTGCAGCAATCCCTGGAAAAGCTGGCCCATGGCCGCACCACCTTCACCATCGCCCACCGGCTGACCACCATCCGCAATGCCTCTGTGATCTGGGTGCTTACGGAAGACGGCATCCAGGAGCAGGGCACCCACCAGGAGCTGATGGCCAAGGGCGGGCTGTACGCCCAGCTGTATGCCATGTATACGGAGAAGGAAGGCGTGGCATAAACGCATTCTATATCAGGTGCTCTGATGTCATCCGTCAGGCTCTGGGCATTGAAAGAATCTGAATGACAGGGAGAATACGCGCTTTCTTCCCGGGGAAGAAAGCTGCAAAGAAGCCAGCGGGCGAACCGGCTTGGACACGATAACAAACAATTTGCGCCTGTTCCTTGCATGCCGTCCTGCGAGCTTCCGGGCATAAGAAAAGCCTGAAAATTTCCGATAAAACAAGCAAGCTTGTTTTTCGGCAATTTTCAGGCTTTTCCCTGTGCGCTTTGCGCACAGGTTGGGCGGCTTCGCCGCCCGGCCCGGAAGCGGGGAACGGCGCTTCTGTTTCAGTTTGATATTGCTGCTTTTACGGCGACAAACGAGGTTTTCTGCTTCTCTTTTGACGCAAAAGAGAAGCGTCCCCCTCCCTATCCATTTTCTGTTTGCAGATTGATTCTTCAGATGATAAACAGTATAAACACCGTTTCTTTTTTTGATGCAAAATTGACGGTTTTGTGCGATAATGGAAAACGGATACTGTCAATGGAGGAAATTGTAGTTTGAAACAGCAAATTGCCCGAACGATTGTCCGCTCCCGAATGCTCTGGATGCTGCTATTGCTGCTGGCAGTGATGAGCGCTTTTACCGTTGGAAAAACCACTGTAAATTATGACCTGACTGCCTATCTGGCGGAGGACACCGATACCAAGCGCGGTCTGCGGCTGATGGACGGCGAATTTGAGCCGGTATCCTCCATGTCTGTGGTGCTTGTGGACGCATCCGCGTCAGACGTCGCTGCCCGGACGTCGGCCATTGCCGGCCTGCCCGGCGTCACCTCCGCCCTGCACGACCCCGATACAGATGTGCGGCAGCGGGACGGGCACAGCTATTCCCTCATCTCCGTCATCATGCCGGAACAGCAGGAAGAGGCTGTTCTGGACACGGTGGAGGAAATGCTGGCGGATACTCCCCATCTGATCAGCGGAAGCGCCAGCGATAACCGCACCCTGCGGGAAAGCATTGTACGGGAAATGCCGCTGGTGATGGTGGTATCCTGCGTTATCGTGTTTGCCATTTTGCTGCTGATGACCCGCTCCTTCCTGGAGCCCGTGCTGTTCTTCCTGATTATTGCCGTATCCATCCTGATCAACATGGGCACCAACTGGATTTTTCCTTCCATTTCTTTCATCACCTTTGCCGTCACCGCCATATTGCAGCTGGCCCTGGCCATGGATTATTCCATCATGCTGCTGAACGCCTTTGACCGCCATCGGCAAAGCGGCAGCCCCGCGCCGGAGGCCATGGAGCAGGCGCTGGCTTCTTCCTTTATGCCCATCGTCTCCAGCGCGCTGACCACGGTGGCCGGCATGCTGGCGCTGGTTTTCATGCGCTTCACCATCGGGTTTGACATCGGCATCGTATTGGCCAAGGGCATCCTGATCAGCATGCTGACGGTATTTCTGTTCATGCCCGGCGTGCTGGTGCTGTCCGCGCCGCTGCTGGACAAAACCGCCCACAGGCCTCTGGCGCTGTCCGGAAAAGGCCTGGTGGGGCTTTCGGCCCGCCTGCGCGGCGCGGTGCCCGTTCTTTTGATTTTGCTCATTTTGTTCGGCGCCGCGATGCAGGGCAGCAACGTATATACCTATACCATCCGGGATATGAGCGAGGATGCCCGGCAGGTCAGCAGCCTGTTTGGGCAATCCAACCAGGTGGCGCTGATTTTCCCCCGGGACGACACCGATGAGGGGCTGGATCGGCAGCGGCAGATGCTGGCCGATATGCGCGCCGTCACCGCCCACGGGCAGCCCGTGGTGCAGGATATCCTGTCCATGGTCACCACCGGGGAAGCCGCCATTGCCTACTACGACGCTGCCGGCGCCGCCGCCCTGCTGGGCCGGGATGAAGCCCAGGTACAGCGTCTGTTCGCCCTGCTGAACATTGAAACGCCTATCCGCGGAGACGCGCTGCTGGAAAAGCTGAGCCTCTCCCTGGGGAGCATTTCCTTCCTGCTGCCCGGAGGCGCCATGGATCAGCTGCGCCAGGCCCAGACGCTGCTGGATACGGCGGACGCCGCCTTTAACGGTCCCCACTATTCCCGGGCGCTGCTGTCTTTGGACATGACCTTTTCGGACCCGGAAGCCCACAGCGTGATCGTGGGAATCAAGGAGATCCTGAATCAATACCATGGCCAGGATGCCGCGCTGGCCGGCATGCTGGCGGCCATGGACGATATCGCCACCTCCTTCAGCGGGGATATGCGGCGGGTCAGCCTGATCACCATCGGCCTGGTTTTTCTGATCATCCTTCTTTCCTTCCGCTCCCTGGCCGTTCCCGCGCTGCTGGTCTGCGTGATTCAGGGCGCGATCTGGATCAATATGTGCTTTTCCAACTGGTATGACGGCAGCATCTTTTTTATGTGCTACCTGATCTGCATGGCGCTGCAGATGGGCGCAACCATCGATTACGGCATTCTGCTCACCAGCCATTACCGCGCCCTGCGCCTCCGCCTGGATAAAAAGGAAGCCGCCGTTCAGGCGGTGGGGCTTTCCCTGCAGACCATCCTGACCAGCGGTTCCGCGCTGATTGTTGCCGGCTTTTCCGTGGGCATCGTCAGTTCCGTTTTCTATATTTCCTCCATCGGCACCATGCTGGGCCGCGGTGCAATCGTGTCCGTTGTCCTGGTGCTGTTCCTGCTGCCGGCGCTGCTGCAGGCGCTGGACCGGTGGATTGTTCCAAAAAAATAACAGGCACGCTTCCGTCCCGTTCGAACAGGCAAACATTGGACGGGGAGGATACGCGCTTTCTTCCCGGGGAAGAAAGCTGCAAAGAAGCCATCTGGCGAACCGACTTGGACACGATGACAAACAATTTGCGCCTGTCACTCGGATGCCGCCAAGAGAGTTTCCGGGCATAAGAAAAGCCGCGGGCCAGCCAGAAAAAATGCCTTCTCCTAAAACTCAATTCCTCTCCGCGCGGAAATACCGCTGGTATAGGGATGCTTTTCACTGTCTACCCGCATCACATAATCTGCCGCTTCCTTCAGCTCCCTCGGCGCCCGGCGGCCGGTGAGCACAACCTCCAGCTGTTCCGGCTTGTTTTTCAGAAAGCCGAGCACAGCCGAAAGGGGCAGCATACCCGTTTCAATTGCGCCCAATGCCTCATCCAGCACCAGCAAATCCCGATCAGCTGCCAAAGCGCAGGCCATTTCGAACTGCTCACGGCACACTTCGGCGCACTCCGCCCGCTCCGCATCATTCATGCGGGCAGTAAACTTCACCTTCTCCGGCAGGCGAATCAGCTCCACCCCCGGCAGCTCCCGCAGAATAAACCGCTCGCCGCTGTTTTCCCCCTTCAGGAACTGTAAAAAGACCACCCGGCCGCCGCGCCCCAGCAGCCGCACGGCCAGCCCCACAGCGGCTGTGGTTTTCCCCTTGCCGCAGCCTGTATACAAATGAATCAAACCCAGGCCTTCCATTTACTCTCCTTTTTCAGCACAGCCCATGATCGCCTGATCGATGGCCGCCGCTGCCTTTTTCCCGGCCCCCATGGCCAGAATGACCGTGGCCGCGCCGGTTACGGCGTCTCCCCCCGCATAGACCATTTCCCGGGTTGTTTTTCCAGTATCCTCTTCCACCATGATGCCGCCCCAGCGCTGGGTTTCCAGCCCATCCGTCGTATCCCGGATCAGCGGGTTGGGCGAAGTGCCCAGGGCCATGATCACAGCGTCCATCTCCAGCTCATGCTCGCTGCCCGGAATCTCCACCGGCCGGCGGCGCCCGCTGGCATCCGGTTCTCCCAGCTCCATTTTAAGGCAGCGGATGCCCTGAACCCAGCCTTGGTCATTGCCCAGCACCGCAACGGGATTGGTGAGGAAGCGGAATGCAATCCCCTCCTCCATGGCATGCTCCACCTCTTCCAGGCGGGCAGGCAGCTCATCCCGGGTGCGCCGGTATACCACCGTCACTTCGGCCCCCAACCGGCGGGCACAGCGCGCCGCATCCATGGCCACATTGCCGCCGCCCACCACGGCCACACGGTGCCCGTGCTGTACCGGTGTATCGCTGTTTTCCTCCGCTGCGCGCATCAGATTAATACGGGTCAGAAATTCATTGGCGGAATACACGCCCTTCAGCGTTTCCCCGGGGATTCCCATAAATCGGGGCAGCCCCGCGCCGGAGCCGATAAACACGGCTTCATATCCATATTCGGTGAACAATTCGTCCACAGTGATGGTTCTTCCGATCACCACATTGGTGCGTATCTCCACCCCCATGGCTTCCAAGGCATCGATTTCCCTGCGCACTATAGCCTTGGGCAGGCGGAACTCCGGAATGCCGTATACCAGCACGCCGCCCGCCCGATGCAGCGCCTCAAAGATGGTAACCGCATATCCCTTCCGGGCCAGATCACCGGCGCAGGCAAGGCCAGAGGGCCCGCTGCCGACAATGGCAACCTTATGGCCGTTGGCCGCAGCCGGGGAAGAGGCCCCCTTCTCCGCGGCATTATGCACATCCGCCGCGTAGCGCTCCAGGCGGCCAATGGCCACGGGCTCGCCCCGGATGCCGCGCACGCAGTTCTTTTCGCACTGGTTCTCCTGAGGGCACACCCGCCCGCATACGGCAGGCAGGGCATTGGTTTGGGCAATGGTCTGATACGCCCCCTCCGGGTCGCCCGCCGCAAGCTGCCGGATAAAATCGGGAATATGCACCTGCACCGGGCAGCCGCTGACGCAGGGCTGATGCCTGCAGCCCAGGCAGCGCAGCGCCTCCTCCTGGGCTGTCTGCCGGGAATACCCCAGTGCGACCTCTTCAAAATTGGCAATTCTCTTTTCCGGCGGCTGCACCGGCATGGGATGCTTCTGCGGCTGCATATTGGGCATATCAGCGTACCTCCTTCAGCAGATTGCAGACCGTTTCCCGGGCCTGCCGCTCAAAATCCCGATAGCTGGAAGCGCGGGCGATGGCTTCATCAAAATCGATTTCATGTCCGTCGAAATCGGGCCCGTCCACGCAGGCAAAGCGCACCTTGCCCCCCACCGTCAGCCGGCAGCATCCGCACATGCCGGTGCCGTCGATCATAATGGGATTCATGCTGGCAACCGTTTTGATATGATACCCTTTTGTAAGCAAACAAACATATTTCATCATGGGCAGGGGGCCAATGGTAATCACCGCGTCATATTTCTCGCCGGCCTCCAGCAGCTCCCGCAGAGCGTCCGTCACCAGACCTTTGCGGCCGAAGGAGCCGTCATCGCTCATGCAGCAAAGCCAATCAGACACCGCGGCAAACGCCGCTTCCAAAATGACCAGTTCACGGGTGCGGAAGCCGATGATGCTGTGCACCTTGCAGCCCTGCTGGTGCAGCTTTTTTGCCACAGGATACGCGATGGCGCAGCCTACGCCGCCGCCCACCACGGCCACCTTCCGATAGCCTGCCGTTTCCGTGGGGCGCCCCAGCGGGCCCACAAAATCGCAGATTTCATCCCCGACGTTCAGCCGATTGAGTTTGGCTGTGGTTGCGCCCACAATCTGAAAAATAATGGTGACGGTGCCCGCCTGGCGGTCATAATCCGCCACCGTCAGGGGAATGCGCTCGCCGTTTTCATCCACGCGCAGGATGATAAACTGACCCGGCTCCGCCTTGCGCGCCACCAGCGGCGCATGCACCACCATCCGCGTCACGGTGAAATTCAGCACCGCTTTTTCCACAATCCGATTCATGGTGTCCCCTCCTCACTTCTCCGCATCCCAATGCATGCGGTGCTGCAGGCGCTGATAAAAGCAGGCGTCCTGGGTGCGAACCAGCGCCACGCGCTGCACCGGCCCGCCGATTTCCAGCGCGCCCTGTCCGGGCAGCAAATATTTTTCTATGCCGTCGGCTGTCAGATCCGGCTGCATTCCCTCGCCCTCCCGCTGATTCATCTGCCAGGAAACCCGCACTGTATCGTGCGCCGAAACCACCAAGGGAACAGCGGACAGCGCCTGGGGGCAAATGGGCGTGAGCACCAGCGCATCCATTTCGGGCAGCAGAACGGGCCCGCCGGCGGAAAGATTATAGGCCGTGGAGCCGGAGGGCGTGCAGACAATCAGCCCATCGCCCCGGTAGCGAAGGGCCAGATTTCCGTTAACGTGCACCTGAATCAGCAGCGTATGCACACACGCCCCGCGATGCAGCAAAAGCTCATTCAGCGCGCTGAGCGGCTGGCCATCCGACAGTGTTCCTCCGATGCGGATACGGTATTCCAGCCGAAACGCCCCTTGCAGGATGCTTTCCAGCACCCGCGGGGCCTTTTCTTTATCACAATCCGTCAGATACCCCAGGTGTCCGCAGTTGATCCCCCAGAAGGGCTTTCCCTCCGTGCCGGGAATGCGCACCGCCCGCAGCATGGTGCCATCGCCGCCCAGGATAACGATCATATCCGCCTCCTGCGGGGTTTCCGCCAGCTGTGCGGCCAGGATATGGGACAGCCTGTCCCCCAGCAGGCACGCTTCGGACGAAATGGGATTTGCGTACAGCCAGAATCTCATGGAATGTTTCCTTCCCTGTTTTTTCTTTAATAATATATGTATTTCCCGTTTTCGTCAATCGATGTCGCGTTTTGATGCAAAAACAAAACAGCCTCTGTGCGCGCAAAGCAACACGCCATCAAAAAAACAGGAGATTTTCTCAGAAATCTCCTGTTTTCTTTCGGAGCAAACCTGCTGACTTACAGCAGATGCGCGCAATCCTTATTGAAGGAGATGAAGGCGTCCTCCCCCACGCTGAAGACCTTGCGGTTGATGGGGCAGTTATCGGCAATCTTCACCAGGGTATCGCCCACGCGCACATGGTAGTTCTGATAGGAGCCCATGAAGCAGCTCAGCTCCACCTTGCAGGGAAGCATGCCCTCATCGCCGATCTGGATGGCTTCGGGGCGCAGCACGATCTCGCAGCTGTCCCCCGGCCGAACGTTTTTATCGCTGGTGACGGCGACCTTCCTGCCGTTCACATCCACCACCACCTCGCCGGGGCGCTGCTCGGCCGCCGTGCCCATGAGGAAATTGCACTCGCCGATGAAATCCGCCACGAACTCGCTGTTGGGATGGTAATAGATCTCATGGGGAGAACCCATCTGGGCGATGACGCCGCCCTTCATCAGGATGATGTTATCCGAAATGGACATGGCCTCGCTTTGATCGTGGGTCACGTAAATGGCGGTGATGCCCAGGGTTTGCTGGATGCGGCGGATTTCGGTGCGCATCTGCACGCGCAGCTTGGCGTCCAGGTTGGAAAGCGGCTCGTCAAACAGAAGCACGCCGGGCTCCACCACCAGGGCGCGGGCCAGGGCCACGCGCTGCTGCTGGCCGCCGGACAGCTGGTTGGTCATACGCTGCTCCATGCCCGAAAGCTCCACCAGGGACAGGATATTGGTCACCCGGGTTTTGATTTCGTCCTTTGGCACCTTGCGCAGGCGAAGGCCATAGGCCACGTTGTCAAACACGTTGTAGTGCGGGAACAGTGCATAGCTCTGGAACACCATGGCGGTATCGCGCTTGTTGGGCGTCAGGGCATTGATGGGCTCATCGCCCAGGTAAATCTCGCCCTCGTCCGGGCTTTCAAAGCCCGCGATCATGCGCAGGGTAGTGGTTTTGCCGCAGCCGGAGGGGCCCAGCAGCGTGACAAAGGAGCCGGGCGTGATATCCAGCGCCACATCGTGTACGGCATAGAAATCCTTGCCGGTTTTGGGATCCTTGTAGATTTTGGATATATGGTCCAGTCTGACGCCCTTGGGCTGTTTCACTTTCAGATCTGCCATGGTCAATCGTCCTCCTTCTGCTTTCTGCTGGTGCCGAAGAACTTGATAAACAGGTTCATCAGCAGCACTGCGCCATAGGTAATCAGGATCAGGATGCTGGCAAAGGCGCAGGCAATGCTGTACGCGCCCTTCTCCGCAAATTCATTGATCTGCACCGTGATGAGCAGATAGCTGGGCGTAACCAGCAGAATGATGGCGGAAATTGCCGTGATGGACCGGACAAACGCCGTTACCAGGCCGGAAAGGAAGGAATCCTTGATCAGCGGCAGCGTAACGGAGGTGAATACCTTCAGGCTGTCAGCGCCCATATCGTAGGCGCTTTCCTCAATGGATTTATCTATCTGCCGCAGGGCGGAAATGCCGCTGCGGGTGCCCGTGGGCAGGGAGCGCACCACAAACACGATAATCAGGATAAGCCCGGTGCCGTAAATGCCGCTGAGGATGCCGGTATGGAACAGGCCGTTGGCGAAGCCGCGGATGTATCCCACGCCCAGCACCGTGCCGGGCACGGCCATGGCCAGGATGGAAACCGCCTCAATGAAGCCCTTGGCCCTGAACTTGCGCTTGACCACCAAATAGGAGATGATCATGGAAAGCAGAGCCGTGATGGGCGCGGCGATCAGCGACAGCACGAAGGAGTCGCGGAAGGCCTGCAGGCCGCGGTAGCGGGTGAACACCTGCTGGAACCACTTGAAGGTGAGCGGCGTGAACTTGTACCCCCAGGTGGGGAACAGCGCGCCGATGGGCACGCAGATATACATGGTGATCACAAAGATCGCCGCCAGAGAGCACAGCACCGTCAGGGGGATCGTTACGGACTTATCCGAAATCAGCATACGGGCACGGCTGGCCTTGCCGGTCAGCGTGGCCGCCGTCTTGCGCTCCAGATAATACTTCTGTACGGCAAACATGCCCAGGGTGATGCACAGCAGCACCACAGCCATGGCCGCGGCGCCTTCCTTATCCATGGCGCCGGTGATCTGCAGATAAATGGTGGTGGCCAGGGTATCGTAGCTGCCGCCGATGATCATGGGGTTGGCAAAGTCCGCAATGGACTCGATGAACGTCACCAGGAAGGCATTGCCCAGGCCGGGCAGCAGCAGGGGCAGGGTCACCGTGGTAAACACCTTCCACCGGGAGGCGCCCATATCCCGGGAGGCCTCCTCCATGGAGGGGTCGATGTTCTTGAGCAGGCCCTTGAGCATCATATAGCACACCGGGAAGAAGGTCAGCGTCTGCACGATGACGATGCCCCAGTAGCCATAGATGTTATTGTCATAGATGCCCAGCAGGAAGCGGGTGATCAGGCCCGCCTTGCCAAACAGCATGATCATGGACAGGGAAAGCACAAAGGGCGGGGAGACAACCGGCAGCATGGAAACCACCTTGAACAGTCCGCCCACAAACCTCCGCATGCGCACGTACACTTCCACGTAGGCAAAAAGCAGGCCGGTGAGGGTAGACAGGATGCCCACCACAAAGCCTACCTTCAACGTGTTGGAAATGGCCCGCCGGAACGTATGCAGCTTGAAAATGCGCTGGAAGGTTTCCAGGGACAGGCCATTGGTGCCATACAGGCTGTCCACCAGCAGGATTGCCAGCGGATAGAGGATAAACAGGGTCAGGAAAGCAATCAGGAGCACGATGGTGGTCATCATGATGGGATCCGCCATCAGCTTTTTGCGATCCAGCGCTGCGCTTTGGCCACGCGCCATCGGCAACCGCTCCTCTCTCTCAGGTTTTTAAAAAAGTCCCCGCCCCGGACGGGGCGGGGAAAGTATGGGGTTGCGATCTGGAAATTACTCGGTCTTGAAACGTCCGTCGGCGGCATCGCCCAGGGCGTTCATAACCTCTTCCACGTACTTGGCGGTGTTGGCCGCGGCGTCCGCGAAATCATAGCCATCCCAAACCAGGCTGGGATCCAGGCCGAACTCGGCGGCTTCCTTGGGCTGCTCGGCGTTGTCGATCACCAGGAACTGATAGGAGCCGGTGCCGGCAGCCAGGTTGACGCAGTCAGGAGACAGGGCGAATTCCACAAACAGCTTGGCAGCCTCGGGATGCTTGGCGCCCTTGAAAATGGCCACGGGGCCGATTTCGCAGGAGGTGCCGTCCTCGGGGATGATCAGCTGGATGTTCTCATAGCCGTTATCCACGATCTGGGTGATGCCATCATGCAGGAAGCCGATGCCGATGACGCACTCGCCGATGCCCACGTTCTTGGAGGGGCCGGAGCCGGACTTGGTATACACCTGGATGTTCTTGTCCAGGTCCACCAGGTACTGGATGCCCTCGTCATGGCCCTTCATCTGCAGCATGGTGTTGACAACCAGCTTGGCCGTGCCGGCGGTGTTGTAGTTGGACAGCCAGATCAGATCCTTATATTCGGGCTTGAGCAGGTCGTCCCAGGTACGGGGAGCTTCCAGACCCTTGCGGGCCAGCTCATCGGTGTTGACCATGAAGCCCAGGATGCCGGTGTAGATGCCATACCAGTAACCATTGGGATCCTTATAGATATCCTTGGTCAGGTGGGCGGCATTCACAGGGGTGTAGCTGTTATCCAGCAGGCCCTTGGCAGCGGCGGTGTCATAGGGATTGTTGGTGCCGCCGAACCACACGTCAGCGGAGGGATTGCCGTTTTCTTCCTCGATCTTGGTGGGCACCTCACCGGTGCTCAGACGCTGGAACTGGGTCTTGATGCCATACAGCTTTTCAAACTGCTGGCAAGCGGCAGCCACATAGGGCTCCTCGCAGGAACCATACACAACCAGCTCGCCCTCGGCCTTGGCGGCTTCGATCAAAGCGGGGTCGATTTCGCCCTCGGCGCCGGCGAAGCTTACGCAGCCCAGCAGCATCAGGACGGCCAACACGAGCGAAAGGGTTTTCTTCATGGTAAATATGCCTCCTTTTATAATTCGTTGCCTTTCAGCTACCCCATATTATACCGTATTTTTTCCATTCGTCAATAGGAAAATGATACGATTTGTCTTTTAATATACCATTTTATACATCCATCCGGCCTTTCCGTTTGTCCGCCGTGGGTTTTTTCTTCTGGAATACTTTGGGTTTCGGCGCTTTCCCCGCCGGTTTTCGAAATTATTAACTTTTTTCTAAAAATCTTGCAAGACAGTGGATTTTGGAGACCGGTTCAGATATAATGTATGTATCGATTCATGTCACAATTTCTTTTATTTTGCAGGAGGCGGTGGATTCCATGATGTATGACCTGCAGAAGGCAAGCATGTGGAAACGCATCTCCGCTTTTTTATTTGACGCCATCCTGCTGGGCATTGTTGCCGTGCTGTTTGCCTGGGTGCTTTCCCTGGCGCTGGGCTATGACGGATACAGAGACCGCCTGGAGGAAAGCTATGACCGCTACAGTACGCTCTACAGCGTCAACCTGCACATGTCCCCGGCGGAATACGAGGCCCTCTCTCCCGAAGCGCTGGCCCAGTTTAATGAGGCATACGCCGCCCTTTCCGCAGATTCCGATGCGGTGCGCGCCTACAGCATGGTGATACAGCTGACCATCCTGATCACCTCCTTTGGCATCCTGCTGAGCTTTCTGGCGCTGGAATTTCTGGTTCCGCTGCGTCTGGGCAACGGCATGACCCTGGGCAAAAAGATATTCGGCCTGGCGCTGATGACAGCGGAGGGAATCCGCATCCGCGCCGTTACGCTGTTTATTCGTACCATTTTGGGCAAATACACCATTGAAACCATGATTCCCGTCATCATCCTGCTGATGATTTTCTGGGGCACCATCGGCATTGTGGGGCCCATTGTGCTGTTTTTGATTCTGGCGGTGCAGCTTGGCGTGCTGATCGGCACCCGCACCAACGCCCTGATTCACGATCTGCTGGCCGGCACGGTGGTGGTTGATTATGCCAGCCAGATGATTTTTGATACCCGCGAGGCCATGATTGCCTATAAGGAAAGAATGCACGCCGAGCAGGCCGCCCGGCAAATTGATTGAAGCACAAGCAGAAAGGGGTTTTTATCGCCATGAAAATCGTCCTGCAGAACCTGACAAAAATCTTCCCCAGCCGGAACAAAAAATCGGATGAGGAAGTGGTGGCCGTCAACAATTTCAACTTTGAAATTCCCGACGGCCAGCTGATCGGCCTGCTGGGCCCTTCCGGCTGCGGCAAAAGCACTACGCTGTATATGATCAGCGGACTGCAGAAGCCCTCCAGCGGCAGGATCTTTTTTGGAGAGGACGATGTGACCGAGCTTTCCACCGAAAACAGGGGAATCGGTCTGGTGTTCCAGAATTATGCCCTCTATCCCCACATGACGGTGAAGCAGAACATCCTTTTTCCCCTGCAGAACCTGAAGGGCAGCGACAAGCTGACCAAGGAGCAAATGCTGGAGCGCGCCTACCAGGCCGCCAAGCTGGTGCAGATTGAACAGCTGATGGACCGCAAGCCCAGCGAGCTGTCCGGCGGCCAGCAGCAGCGCGTGGCCATTGCCCGCGCCCTGGTGAAGATGCCCCGGGTGCTGCTGCTGGACGAGCCCCTGTCCAACCTGGATGCCCGATTGCGCCTGCAGACCCGGGAGGAGATCCGCCGCATCCAGAAGGAAACCAAGATTACCACCGTGTTCGTAACCCACGACCAGGAAGAAGCCATGAGCATCAGCGATATGATTGTGGTGATGAAGGCGGGCATTGTGCAGCAGATCGGCAAGCCCCAGGATGTATACGATGACCCGGCCAACCTGTTTGTGGCCAAATTCCTGGGTACGCCGCCCATCAACGTATTTGAGGGCCGGGTACAGGGCGGAACCCTGTATTTGGGCGAAGACGCTGTGCTGCCCGTCCCCGGCATTCCCGATCAGCCTGTCACGGTGGGCATCCGCCCTGAAGGCTTCATCCTGGACGCCAACGGCCCCCTGCAGTGCACGCCTGTTAACGTGGAAGTGATGGGCCGTGACGTCAGCGTGGTATCCACCCACAACGCCTCCGCCAACCCCTTTGTGCGCTCCATCATCGACGCGGACAACAGGGTGAATGTGGACAGCGGCGCCGTGCGCTATTCCGTGAAGCCCCATAAGCTTTTCATCTTCAACAAGGAAACCGAAGAACGGATCTATTTTGAGGTGAAATGATATGGTAGAAAGCAAACAACAGTGGAAAGCCTGGATTTATCTGGCGCCGGCCATCGTGCTGCTGCTGGTTTTCACCGTATGGCCCATCATCAACACCGTGCGCATGGCGCTGCTGAACAATTACAGCGGGCTGAAAGCTGCCGGCGGCGCCTCCTTTGAGTTTGGAATCAGCAATTTCCAGAAGGTAATCAGCTATCGCCGCTTTGTGCAGTGCCTCAAAAACACGGTGCTGCTGTGCGTGTTCACCGTGCCCATCTCCACCCTGCTGGCCCTGCTGATCGCCGTGGCGCTGCACTCCATCAGGCCCCTGCAAAAGGCGCTGCAGACCATCTTTTTCCTGCCCTACGTTACCAACAGCATCGCCATCGGCATGGTGTTCGCGGCCATGTTCAACATCGTGGGCAGCTTCTTCGGCACGGAAAATGAATTGATTGTCACCTCGGGCATCATCAATAACGTGATTGAGTTCTTCGGCGGGACGCGGATCAACTGGATCAACTACGGTTCCTCCTACACGGCCAACATGTTTGTGATGATCGTCTACATCGTATGGAATGCCCTGCCCTTCAAAATCCTGATTCTGCTGGGCGGGCTGACCAGCATCAACAAGCAGTATTATGAGGCGGCCAAGGTGGACTCCACCCCCCGCCGCCGCGTCTTCTGGCGCATCACCGTGCCCCTGCTTTCCCCCATGCTGGCCTACGTGATCATTACCGGCTTCATCGGCGGCTTCAAGGAATATACCAGCATCGTGGGTATCTTCGGCGAGCGCATGGGCCCGGTCAACGACGCCGGCCGCCTGAACACCATGGTGGGCTTCATCTATGACAGCCTGAGCAACAGCAACGAGGGCCGGGCCAGCGCGGCTGCGCTGATTCTGTTTGGCATCATTCTTGTGGTGACCCTGATCAACCTGCAGGTCAGCAAGAAGCGCGTGCATTATTGAGAGGTGATGCGATATGACACAGAAATCCATCGATATCATGCATGCCCGCAATCTGCACAAAACAGCAGCCAACCAGAAAATCGGCCGGGCGCTGGTGCTGGCAGGCATATACGCCTTCCTGATCCTGATGGCGCTGATTGTGCTGTTCCCCTTCTACTGGATGCTGATTTCCTCCGTCAAATCCCTGGCGGAGTATCGCTTCTCCGTGCCCACGCTGTGGCCCCGGATGATTCTGCTGAAAAACTATGCGGAAGCCTTTACTGCCGCCAACCTGGGCCGTCTGTTTCTGAACACCCTGTATGTGGGCCTGGTATCCACGCTGCTGAGCCTGTTCATCACCATCATTACGGCCTTCGCCTTTGCCCGGCTGGAATTCAAGGGTAAGGAGCTGCTGTTTGCCGCGCTGCTGGCCACCATGATGATTCCCGGCGAGCTGTTTACCATCACCAACTACCTGACGGTAAGCCGCTTTGGCTGGCTTAACAGCTACACCGTGCTGATCGTGCCTTTCCTGGTCAGCGTATTCTACATCTATCTGCTGCGGCAGAACTTCCTGCAGATTCCCAACGAGCTGTACCTGGCCGCCAAAGTGGACGGCACCAGCGACTGGAAATACCTGTGGAAGGTTATGGTTCCCCTGTCCCTGCCCACGTTGATTTCCATCACCATCCTGAAAATGATGGGCAGCTGGAACAGCTACATCTGGCCCCGCCTGGTGGCCAACGACGAAGCTCACCGCATGGTGACCAACGGCCTGCGCAACGCCTTTACGGATACCTCCGGCGATGTGAACTATCCCGTGCAGATGGCCGCCGTGGCGCTGGTCTCCGCCCCGCTGTTTCTGATCTTCGTGTTCCTGCGCAAGTACATCATGGCAGGCGTCAGCCGCAGCGGCATCAAGGGTTAATCGGCCCAAAGCCATTAACATAATAAATTCATAGAAAGGAAGAATACTATGAAGAAAATCCTCTCTCTGATCCTGGTTCTCATGATGCTGATTCCCAGCGTCGCCGCCCTGGCCGAAATGCCCGCGGAAGGCTATGACGGAAGCGCCGTCACCGTCAAGTTCTACCACATCATCAACCGCGATGATCAGCTGGAAGTGCTGAACAACGCCATCGTCGAATTCAACAAGCTGTATCCCAACATCACCATCGATGCCGAGAACGCCGGCAGCTACAACGACATCCTGAACCGCATCCCCGCGGAGATCAAGGGCCACAACGAGCCCAATGTGACCTTCTGCTATGCGGACCATGTGGCCACCTACAACGAGTCCAACGCCGTGCAGACCCTGGACGAGCTGATTGACCATCCCGCCGTGGGCCTGACCGCCGAGCAGAAGGCTGACTTCGTGGAAGGCTACTACAACGAAGGCAAGAGCTTCGGCGACGGCAAAATGTATACCCTGCCCTTCTACAAGAGCACCGAAGTCATGTACTACGACAAGACCTTCTTCGAGGCCAACGGCCTGACCGTGCCCACCACCTGGGACGAAGTGGAAGAAGTTTGCGCCAAGATCAAGGAAATCGACCCCAAGAGCATCCCCCTGGGCTATGACAGCGAGGGCAACTGGTTCATTACCATGACCGAGCAGTACGGCTCTGAATACACCAGCGCCACCGAGCCCCACTACCTGTTTGACAACGACACCAACAAGGCCTTTGTGAAGAAGTTCAACGAATGGTACCAGAAGGGCTACGTGACCACCGCCGGCCTGTACGGCGCCTACACCTCCGGCCTGTTCACCAGCACGGACGAGACCCGTTGCTACATGTGCATCGGCTCCTCTGCCGGCGCCCGGTATCAGCGTCCTGCCAAGGCCGAAGATGGCAGCTATCCCTTTGAAGTGGGCATCGCCACCATCCCCCAGGTGGATGTGAACAACCGCAAGGTCATCTCCCAGGGCCCCAGCGTGTGCATCTTCAAGAAGGATAATCCCCAGGAAGTGCTGGCCACCTGGCTGTTCGTCAAGTACCTGACCACCGACGCCACCTTCCAGGCCAACTTCGGCATGGCGTCCGGCTATATGCCCGCCATCAAGTCCGTTCTGGAAATTCCTGAGTTCCAGGAGTATCTGGAGAAGGCTGACGGCGGCGACAACATCGCCATGCTGAGCATGAAGGTTGGCATGGAGCAGACCGACGCCTACTACACCTCTCCCGTGTTCACCGGCAGCGCCACTGCCCGCAACCAGGTAGGCAACATCATGACCACCTGCCTGGGCCTGACCGAGAACGTGGACGCCGAAATCGACAAGGCGTTCCAGAACGCTGTTGACGAGTGCGAATACGCCAACTAATCTATCTTCACTACAAAAAGGGCCGCACCGGAAGGTGCGGTCCTTTTTCAATTTGAAGTCCCAGCCCCAAGGCGGGGTTTCCGCGTATCATCTAAAAGCTAAGAAATAGAGCGGAAGGAATACGAACGGGGGTCTTCTCTCTTTGCGTCAAAGAGAGAAGCAGAGAAACCCCGTTTGCCGCCGTAAAAGCAGCAAACGCAAACCGAAACAGAAGTGCTGTTCCCCGCTTCCGGGCAGGCCGGCGAAGTCGGCCCTGCTGTGCGCAAAGCGCACAGGGAAAAGCCTGAAAATTGCCGAAAAACAAGCAAGCTTGTTTTATCGGAAATTTTCAGGCTTTTCTTATGCCCGGAAGCTCTCTTGGCGACATGCAAGTTCCAGGCGCAAATTGTTTATTTTTGCATCCAAGCCGGTTCGCCGGCTGGCTTCTTTGCAGCTTTCTTCCCCGGGAAGAAAGCGCGGAATCCCTTCTTAAAAGCTTTCCCTGGGCGATTCAATCCTTCAGACGGCAAATCATATGAAATACCGGTAAATTCTCATTGCCGCATCCATACCATGGCGAGTCCGGAGGTAACCAGCCACAGCACGGCAAACAAGGCCGTCAGCCCTCCGCGCAGCCGCTCCAACCGGGTATCCGGGGCCGCAGGGGCATCCGCATACTGTTTTTTCAATAGCAGATGGGCCGCAAAGCAGGCCAGCACCAGCAGAAACCCATAGGTGGCGGCATGCTGGGACAGCACGCCGGACAGGTACAGGATGTTCAGCAGGGAGGCCGCGGCGCATACGGCCAGGATGGCCCATTGCATCACTCTTTTCACCCGCATGGCGTTTTGCCTCAGTAGGTGATATGGCCGTCCAGCTCGGCAGGGGTGACAACGCCTTCTTCCAGGGCCAGCTGCTTGAGCTCGTCATAAATGCCGGCATAGGTCAATCCCATGTAGGAGCCGGCAAAAAGCACATACACAATGCCAAAGGTGAGGGCGGAAAGCAGCTCCCAGCCGAGAAAGCTGAGCTCGGTAATAAACAAATCCATTTTATGCCCGCGCATCATCCGCTCGGAAATCCGGCTGGCCTCCATGGCGGGAATATTGGGATACTCGTTGAGAATGAACGGGGTCAGCGCGTAGCCCAGGGATTTGATGATGCCGGGAATGATAAACAGAAGGGACCACAGGAACACCTTCAGCTGCATCCACAGCATGCCGCCCAGCTTGCGCAGGAAGCCGTCATCAAACACGGCGGAAACGGCTTCGCCCACGGAGCAGGCATCTTCCCGCCATACACGCAGGTAGAAGCAACCCAGCGTAATGGCGATAATGCCGCTGAGCAGCACGGACAGGAACCCCGCCGATACGCCGGTCAGAATCAACTGCGCCACGGCGCCGGCCAGCGCCATACTGATGCAGGCGCTGCGGTTCTGGTAGAATTTGTTTTTTGCCTCGGCCTTGATGGCCACCCGGTCAAACGTCTGCATGGTTGATGCTCCTCTCTCCATCAGGCAAGGATGTTCCTGCCATTTATAAATACTGCCCGCACGGCGGTGCTCACTTCAAACGGGCACCCGTCCGTCAGCACCACGTCGGCATCCTTGCCCGCTTCCAGCGAGCCCACCCGGTCTTCAATGCCGGCATGCCGGGCCGGGTTGATGGTGATGGCCTGCAGGGCGTCAAAGGGATCCATGCCGCTTTTAACGGCCAGTCCCGCGCACAGGGGCAGGTACAGCTGGGGAATTACATCCGCATCGGTGATAATGCTCACCTGCAGGCCTGCCTTGGCCAGAATACCGGGGGTGGTCCAGCTTTTGTTGCGCAGCTCCCATTTGCTGGCGTCCGTCAGGCTGGGGCCCACGGCGCAGGGATAACCGGCGCGCGCCAGCTCCTCCACAATCAGATGTCCCTCGGTCACGTGCTCCAGCGTCAGCTTTACGCCAAACTCCTTGGCAATACGGATGGCGGTGAAGATATCCTCCGCGGCATGGGCATGGGCCTTTAAGGGCAGCTCGCCGCGGATTACGGGACGCAGGGCCTCCAGCTTCATGTCAAAGGGCAGCAGCTTGCTTTCATCCTCCCCGGCGGCCGCGATTTTCCGCTCGTATTCCCGGGCCTTAAACAGCATTTCCCGCAGCTTCGCCGCGGTGGTCATGCGGCTGCTGTCGCATTTGTCCCGGTAGCAGCGCTTGGGGTTCTCCCCAAAGGCGCACTTCATGGCAACGGGGTCTTTGACCACCATGTCGTCCACGCAGCGGCCCACGGTTTTGACCGCAAAGAAGGTGCCGCCCAGCACGTTGGCGCTGCCGGGGCCAACACACACGGTGGTTATGCCCGCCTTGGCCGCCTCCTCCAGGGAAGGCTGCATGGGCTTGAAGCCGTCAATGCCCCGCAGGTGGGGCGTAACGATATCGTTCATTTCATTGTAGTCCGTCCCCTCATAGCCAATGCCGTATCCGGCCAGGCCCAGGTGGGAGTGGGCATCCACGAAGCCTGCGTAAGCCTGCAAGCCGTCCGCGTCAAAAACATCAGCGTCCGCTTCGGTGATTCCCGGGGCAATGCGGAGGATTTTTCCGTCTTTGAGCAGCAAATCCGCTTTGTACGGCGTGGGGTGAATGCTGTCATGAACCATTGCGTTTTTGATCAGGGTTTTCATAGTTTCTCCTTTGTGCTGTTAAAGCTCCTTCAGCCAGCGGGCGGCCATATCAATCCACACGCGGCATTCGGGCCGCTGGCGGTATCCGTCCTCGGGATTTACCTCGGCATTGCTCAGGGAGATGCCGTGCACCCCCCGCTGCCAGATGTGCAGTTCGCAGGGGATGTGATGGGTGCGGAGCGCCGTGGCAAACAGCAGGCTGTTTTCCGCAGGCACCGCCTCGTCCTCCCAGGTATGCCACAAAAAGGCGGGCGGCGTTTGATCGGTGACAAAGCGCTCCAGGGAGACTTCCGGGCACAGGGCGTCATGCTGCTCCTCTCCAAGCAGCTGCAGGAAGGAGTTGCGGTGGGCGAACGGGCCGGAGGTGATGACGGGGTAGCACAAAATCATGGCGTCCGGCCGGCAGGCCGCGCCCTGGGGCATCTGATGCCATTTGACCCCGATATGCGCGGCGGCATGGCCGCCGGCGGAAAAGCCCATCACAGCGATTTTGCGCGGATCGCAAAGCCATTCCTCCGCGTGCGCCCGGGCATAGGCCACAGCCTCGGCCGCTTCCCGCAGCGCCTGGGGATAGCGGGCCGGCGCCACCGAATATTGCACGATAACAGCCTGAATGCCCAGGCCCAGCAGGCGCAGGGCCACGGGCTCCGCCTCCCGGTCGGAGCGGAAATGATAGCCGCCCCCGGGGAAGATCAGCGCCAGCGGACGGCGGCGCTCCGGCTCCACCGCCCGGTTATCGGTCAGATAGGTTTCCAGTACGACGCCGGTTTCCGGCAAGGTGATGCATTCGTGCCGCATGGGAATCATCTCCTGAAATCAGAATTTGCAATGATAATCATTTGCCGGCGGTGATTTTATCCAGGGTATCCTGCAAAATCTCCTGCCGCAGCTTTGTCAGCCAGTCGGAAAAGGAAACAGCATCAAAGGCATAGGTCTGGTTGAGCTGATACTCATGGGGTTCCCAGGTGGAAAGCGGGGATTCGTTGTGCTGTATCACGGCTTCCAGCTTATCCAGCGCCTTATACAGTTTGGCCTCCGGCGTTTGCTGGGCATTCATCTCCGCATACAGGGCGCGCATGCGCGCCGAAAGCGGCTCCGGCAGGGAGCCAGCAGGGCAGCCTCCCGGCTGCGGTCTGCATCGGTCTTGGCAAAGACGGGGATATCGCCGGTAAAGCATTCGCCCAGATCGTGAATCAGGCACATCCTGATCACTTTATCCATGTCCAGATCGGGAAATTCATCCCTTGCCAGCATGGCCATCAGCGAGATGCGCCAGCTGTGCTCCGCCACGCTTTCCACCCGGCCGTGGGATGTGGTGCAATGCCGGGGCGTATCCTTCAGCCGTTCAGCCACATGCAGTATTTCCAAATAATCCCTTGCGTCCATGCTGCGCTCCTTTAACGGGTCAGTCGATAAAGTCAAACTGCATATCTTCAATTTGCACGGTATCGCCCTCGCCGGCTCCCGCCTTGCGCAGGGCGTCGATCACGCCGGTGCGGCGCAGCGTCAGGTGGAACCACTTCATGCTGTCGGTATCCTCAAAGTTTACGCTGCTGATCAGCCGCTGCATGGCAGCGCCCTCCACCACATAAACGCCGCCGGTTTTCCTCACCGCATACCCGCTCAAATCGGGCAGGTCATCCAGGAATTCCTCCTGCTCAAAGGGCGCGGCGGGGGGAAGCTGGCGCAGCCTGTCCGCCACAGTGTTCATCAGCGCGTCAAAGCCCTGCCGGGTGGCGGCAGACACGGGAAAGACCGGGATATCGGGATACTTTTCCCGGAACGAGGCCAGGTATTCAGCGCCGTCCGGCAGATCCATTTTGTTGGCGGCGACAATCTGGGGCCGGTTTTTCAAATCCCCGTAGCGCTCCAGCTCCAGGTTGATGGCCTCAAAATCCTCCAGGGGGTCGCGGCCCTCGCTGCCGGCCATATCAATGACATGCACCAGCAGGCGGGTGCGCTCCACATGGCGCAGAAAATCATGCCCCAGCCCCGCGCCGTCCGCGGCGCCCTCCACCAGGCCCGGAATGTCCGCCATGACGAAATCCTGCCCGTGATGGCGCACAATGCCCAAATTGGGCGTCAGGGTGGTAAAATGATAATTGGCAATCTTGGGCTGGGCCCGGGTGACCACGCTGAGGATGGTGCTTTTGCCCACGTTGGGGAAGCCCACCAGGCCCACATCGGCAATGGTTTTCAGCTCCAGGGTGAAGCTGAACTGCTGGGTAACCACCCCGGGCTTGGCAAAGTTGGGCGCCTGGCGGGTGGGGGTGGCAAAGTGCGCGTTGCCCCAGCCGCCCCGGCCGCCGTGCAGCAGCACACGCCGCTGGCCGTCTTCATACATATCCGCTACAACCTGCCCGTTTTCGCCGCGCACCACCGTGCCCACCGGCACCTTGATGACCAGGTCCTCGCCGTTCCTGCCGCTGCAGCGGCCGCCCCGGCCGTCCTCGCCGTTGCGGGCCAGGTACTTGGCCTTCATGCGGAAGTCCAGCAGCGTATGCATATTGCCGTCCGCCAGCAGCACAATGCTGCCGCCCTGGCCGCCGTCGCCGCCATCCGGGCCGCCGTTGAGCACAAATTTTTCCCGATGGAAGGAAACGCAGCCGTTCCCGCCGTTGCCGGCCTTGGCCACAAAGGGAGCCTTATCCACAAACAATGCCATGTCTTACTCCTTTTCCCCCTCGGGCGACAGCCGGTCGCAGGCCCACAATACGATCACGCCCGCGATCATGGCCACAATGCCCAGCAGATCAATGTTTTTAAATCCGGGGAATATGCAGCCGATGCTGCCGATCACAAAGCCCAGGATGACCGCGTAGGTTACCGTGGGATACCGCTTGAGCAGGTATTTAATCAGCTTGCTGCAGAACACCAGCCCCAGCACCACGCCGATGCCGAAGGGCAGCAGCAGGATGACGGCGCTGCCGATCTGGCTGCTGGTGAGGGCGGCCACGGCGGCAATGATTTTGCCGTACACGCCCAGCAGCAGCATCACAAAGGAGCCGCTGATGCCGGGGATGATCATGGTGGCGCTGGCAATGACGCCAAATACCAGCATCAGCAAAACCTGGCCTGCGTTGATGCTGCCCAGCACGGCCCCGGCCTTGGCGGCGGCTTTGGCTTCGCCCGTATTGCCTGCGGCGATCATGGGAATCATGACGCCAAAGCCGATCAGGAATGCCAGCAGCGTTCCGGCGGTGATTTTTACCGGGCTGCCCTTCCTGCCCGGGATGAAAGCGCTGCGAAACAGCATGGGCAGGCTGCCCAGGATGACGCCGACGAAAAACATGGCGCTCTGGGCCGGGTAATGGGCCAGCAGCCAGTTCATTGCCTTGCCGAAGGCCAGAATGCCAATGACCAGCCCCAGACCGAAGGCGCACAGGAATTTCCATTCCTTCCGGATGTTCCGCAGCGGATCGGACAGAACGCCGATCAGCCGCTCATATACGCCGAATACCACGGCCATGGTGCCGCCGGATACGCCGGGAATCACATTGGCCAAGCCGAACAGAACGCCGGCCAGTACAAAAAACAGATGCTGCATCATGGAAAAGGAATTCTCCTTGTTTGAATAGTAGGTGTCCACAAAACACCATTTTAGATTATATCGTATAAAGGGCAAAAAGTACAGCGCAAATTGCCAGGTTGCTCTTTACAAACGCGGGAATATTGCATATAATATTGTTTGTTATTCGGCTATGAAGGAGAACGTCCTTTTTCGCCCGTTCAGAGAGCCGCGCGGCAGGTGGAAGCGCGGAAGGGAGAAGGAGGACTGCTCGCTCCGGAGCTGCGGCGCTGAAGTCATCAGGCGCCGCGGGGGCGCCCGTTACAGCGCAGTAAAGAGGCGGCAGCAATGCCGCAAACAAAGTGGTACCGCGAAACAGCCGTTTCGTCTTTGTAGGACGGGACGGCTGTATATTTTTGTAAGGAGGGTTCCCATGCGCGAGATTCCCATCTACGACCCGGCGAAGATTGAAAAGAAATGGCAGCGGGAGTGGGCCGATCATAAGGCCTTTGCCGCCACAAGCGATTACAGCAAGCCCAAATATTATACGCTGATCGAGTTCCCGTATCCCTCGGGTGCCGGCCTGCACGTGGGGCATCCCCGTCCGTACACGGCGCTGGATATCGTGGCCCGCAAAAAGCGCATGCAGGGCTATAATGTGCTGCATCCCATCGGCTGGGACGCCTTCGGCCTGCCCACGGAGAATTTTGCCATTAAGAATCATGTGCATCCCGCCGCCGTGACCCAGCAGAACATCAAGCATTTCCGGGAGCAGCTGCAGATGCTGGGCTTCAGCTTCGATTATGACCGGGAGGTGGATACCACCGATCCCAATTACTATAAGTGGACCCAGTGGATTTTCCTGCAGATGTTCAAGCGCGGCCTGGCCTATAAACGGGAAATGCCCGTCAACTGGTGCACCGGCTGCAAATGCGTGCTGGCCAACGAAGAAGTGGTGGAGGGCGTATGCGAGCGCTGCGGAAGCCCGGTGGTGCATAAGCAGCAGAGCCAGTGGATGCTGAAGATTACCGCCTACGCCCAGAAGCTGCTGGACGGCCTGGACGATGTGGATTTCATCGAGCGGGTTAAAACCAGCCAGCGCAACTGGATTGGCCGCAGCGAGGGCGCCGAGGTGGATTTTGCCCTGGAGGGCACGCAGGATAAGCTGCGCGTGTTCACCACCCGCATCGATACGCTGTTTGGCGCCACCTATATGGTGCTGAGCCCGGAGCATCCCTACATCGAAAAATACAAGGACCGCATTGCCAATTTTGACGCGCTGATGGCGTACCGCGCCGCGGCCCAGCGCAAGAGCGATTTTGAGCGCACGGAGATCAACAAGGACAAAACGGGCGTGGAAATTGCGGGCCTGCGCGCCATTAACCCCATGACGGGCAAGAGCATTCCCATCTGGGTCAGCGATTATGTGCTGATGACCTATGGCACCGGCGCCATCATGGCGGTGCCCGCCCATGACGAGCGCGACTGGGACTTTGCCAAGAAGTTTAATCTGCCCATCATTGAGGTGGTGTCCGGCGGCAAAAACGTGCAGGAGGAGTGCTACAGCGACGTGGCCACCGGCACCCTGGTCAACAGCGGCTTCCTGAACGGCATGAGCGTGGCGGAGGCTAAGCAGGCGGCGGTAGCCTATGCCCAGGAGCATGGCTTTGGCGAGCGCAAAATCAATTACAAGCTGCGGGACTGGGTGTTTGCCCGTCAGCGTTACTGGGGCGAGCCCATCCCGATTGTGCATTGCCCCGCCTGCGGCATGGTGCCTTTGGACGAAAAGGATCTGCCCCTGCTGCTGCCTGATGTGAAGAATTACGAGCCCACCGAAACGGGCGAATCCCCCCTGTCGAAGATCACCGACTGGGTCAACTGCAAGTGCCCCCGGTGCGGCGGCGACGCCAAGCGCGAAACGGATACCATGCCTCAGTGGGCGGGCAGCAGCTGGTACTTCCTGCGCTATTGCGACCCGAAGAACGACATGGCCTTGGCGGCGAAGGAAGCGCTGGAATACTGGATGCCTGTGGACTGGTACAACGGCGGCATGGAGCATACCACCCTGCATTTGCTTTACAGCCGGTTCTGGAACCTGTTCCTGCATGATATCGGCGTAAGCCCGGTGGCGGAGCCCTATAAAAAGCGCACCAGCCATGGTATGGTGCTGGCATATGCCTATGAGACGGAGCGGGATGAGAACGGCCAGGTGGCCCCCAAGAAGGATGAAAACGGCAACCCCATCCTGCAGCTGGATGAAAACGGAAAACCCATCATTGAAAAAATGTCCAAATCCAAGGGCAATGTGGTCAACCCGGATGATGTGGTACGGGAGATCGGCGCTGACGCCTTCCGCATGTACGAGATGTTCATGGGCGCCTTCGACCAGGCCATCCCGTGGAGCACCACCGGCGCGGTGGGCTGCCGCAAATTCATTGAGCGCGTATGGCGCCTGCAGGGCATCCTGACGGACGAAGAGGGCATGAGCGATGATATGAAGGCCAGCGTCCACGCCACCATCAAGAAGGTGAGCGAGGATTATGACAGCATGAAGTTCAACACCGCCATCGCCCAGATGATGACGCTGGTGAACGAGTTGGTGAAAAAGGGCAGCGTCACCCGGGGCGAGTATAAGGCCCTGCTGCTGCTGCTGGATCCCGTGGCGCCCCATGTGAGCGAAGAAATCTGGCAGCTTTGCGATTTTGGCGCCCCCATCTACACCCAGCCCTGGCCCGAATATGACGAGGCCGCCATGGTCAAGGATGAAATTGAAATCGCCATCCAGATCAACGGCAAAATCCGCGGCCGCATCATGGTGCCCGCCACGTTAACCCGGGAACAGGCAGATACCCTGCGCGACCATCCCGAGGTGATCAAAGCCGTGGGAAACAAGCAGATTGTCAAGTTCATCTTTGTGCCCGGACGCCTGCTGAATATCGTGGTAAAGTAACCATTTAATACCACTTTGCTTTTAAACAGCGGAGTGCGCGGACGAAAACTGGACGAGGAGGGGGACGCTTCTCTTTTGAGGCAAAAGAGAAGCAGAAAACCTCTCTTTAACACCGTAAAAGCAGCAAGCGCAACCTGAAGCAGACGTGCCGTTCCCCTCTTCCGGGCAGGCCAGCGAAGCTGGCCCTGCTGTGCGCAAAGGGCACAGGGAAAAGCCTGAAAATTGCCGAAAAACAAGCTTGCTTGTTTTATCGGAAATTTTCAGGCTTTTCTTATGCCCGGAAGCTCACTGGACGCCATGCAAGTTACAGGCGCAAATTGTTTGTTATTGCGTCCAAGCCGCATCGCCGGCTGGCTTCTTTGCAGCTTTCTTCCCCGGGAAGAAAGCGCGTATCCTCCCCATCCAACCTCCGTTTGCCAATTCAGCCCTTTGGGCGATAAACAGTATTGGAACAGGCAGCCCTGTCAATTGCCCCAGCCGGGCATACCCGGGCACAGCTTCCGCATCCGATACAGGATTCCGAACGGATGCGGGCCTTGAAATTCTCCTTGCGGATACACCGCTCCGGACACTGCGGGATGCAGCGACCGCAGCCGATACAGCGACGGCTGTCCACAGTATATTTACTGTTCGTTTCCTTTGTATTATCCATCATTTATTCTTCTTCCCCTGCCGGGCGTTTCAAAATCATTTCCACGTAGGGCAGCTCCTCCATGCCGCTCCGGGTGTACACGTGCAGCGCATGGGCATTCTGCCGCTCCGCCTCCAGGCGGAGCACAGCATCGGGATACCGTTCCCGCACAAAGCGAAGAAAGGCCGGGCCCACCCCCTGTCCCCGGAAGGCAGGCAGCACATATAAATCCTCAATCCAAATACAGGGACACCCAAATTCTGTGGAAAAGCTGTGCGCCAGCATGCCATACCCGGCTGCATTTCCATCCCGGTCAAAAATGAAACCCTCGGCAAACGGCGAATCGGACACGCAGGCGGCAATATCCCGCTGGAAGATCTCCTCCGATCCATTGCTGAGCACCGCAGGCGACGCATAAAACACGCGCATCATTTCCAGCACGGCCGGGGCATCCTCCGGCCGCATTTTTCTGAATTGTATCATTGCTGGCTCCTTCACGCCGTTACGGCCGGTGCTTTACAAAATCTGCTCCATGCCGATTTTCTGCACCTGCATGCCGCATTTTTCATAGAACCTCCGCGCCGGTTCATTCAGCGCCCAGACGTTCAATGTAACATTGTAGCAGCCGGCAGCGCGGGCAAAATCCAGCACGTGCCGGTACAGTGCCGTGCCCACCTGCCTGCCGCGGGCGGCCTCCTCCACGCACAGATCGTCGATATACAGGGTTTTAATGTCCGTCATCAGCAAACTGTCCGCATACTGCTGAAATATGCAGAAGGCATAGCCCAGCACCTGCCCGGCTTCCTCGTACACAAACACCGGCCGCTTGTCATCGGCAAAAATCTCCCGCAGCTCCGTGGCGTTATATTTGGTGGCCGGCCCCTTGAACAAATCCGGCCGTCCGGCATGATGCACCCCGTTCACCTGCGCCAGCAGGCGAAGCACATTCTGCGTATCCTTTTCTTCCGCTCTTCTGATTGTATACATGCTATCTCCCTGTCAGATCAATCGTTTCGCCGTCTTCCGGCACATGCACATGTCCGGAATAATACCTTTGGGCTTCTTCCGTATACAGCCGTCGGCGCATTCCGTAGGTTGTTTCATCCTCTGTATGCCACACCACCAGGTTTTCCGCATGAAACCGCTGTGCCGTTTCAGCCGCTTCCTTCACCGTGGCATGGTGCAGCTGCTCCGGACGGTATATCTCCCGATGGGCATGCAGGCAAAACGCTTCGCTCAGCAGCCAGCCGCACGGAGCAACCACATCGGCGCAGGCCTCCGAAAAGGGCTCATCTCCCAGGAAGACCAGGGCCGGGCTATCCATCCGGAACCCGAATTGTCTGGCCTTTGAGGAATGGATATCGAAAAAAGTAAACGCGCTGTCCAGAATGCTCACCGTTTGCCGGTCGCGCACTGGGATCAAAAGGATTCTGCTGCCGATCAGCGCGTATTGCTCCGGTTTGAGCAGCATATGGCAGATGGCGCTCAGTTTTTCCAGCGCCACATCATGGCTATACAGCGTAAAGCTTCCCGGATACGTGCCATAATACAGCATCAGCTCGGCGATATAGCGAATTACCCAAACCATTCCCAGCAGATGGTCGGTATGCTCATGGCTGAGAAAAGCGTGGTGCAGCCCGTTCCAATCGATGCCATGCATCGTGAAGGCGTTCAGCGTTTCATGCCCGCCGCCGCCATCCGCAAGGAAATGCCGCTGCCCATCCGTCAGCACAAAGCAGGTATTTCTGTACCGCGTGCAGACTGCGTGCCCGGTACCCAGCACAATCATTTTATTCAGCATCGTCCGTTATTCAATCATCAGGCCGCTGATGCTCATCTCAATCCGCGTTACAGCATCGTTTTCCAGCGAATAGAGCAGGGTGGTGGTGGCATCGTCCTCCCGCCAGTAGACATATTCCAGCCGGGCGGCGGTTTCACTGTCCTTCCAATATCTGCCGTAGCCGTAAGTCTCATTATAATACAGGCTGCGGTCGCCCTTGGCGTTGGCCGCCTGCCCGCGATCCCGGAACAGCTCGGTCACCTCCGCGGTTTTCATGCCCACTTTGCTGCCCCGGGGGCCGGTCATGGAAGGATTGTTGGTATTGACCGCATACAGCACCTGCCCCACATCCGTAAAGTGGGCCGTGCCCCATTCGTATGTCACCCGCAGGGCTTTGCCGGAGAGGGTTTTGGCCTCCACCATTTCCTCCCGGCCCGGGCCGTAGAGCTTTTTAAACTCATTATATGTGGTTTGGCCCACGGTGAAGGCCTTGAACTGGTGCTTGGTATCCATGAACACGCTGACCGGCGTGCCGTTGATCTTATACGTGCCCACATACTCATTGGAAACCTTGCCGTACTGATTCACCGCCACGGCGCGCAGGGTTGTGCTGCCCACAGGCAGCATAAAGCCTTCGCCGTCATAGGTGGGCGAATCGCTGTTGGGCGCCGTGCCGTCGATGGTGTAGTAAATGGTGATGATCTGCCCTTCGGTATCGCCGGTGATGGTTTCATCCTCCATATACAGATACACCCGCCTGGGCCTGTCGTATTCCCCCGTCAGCAAACGGGATTTGGGCGCGCTGGGCGTGGGGAACCACACGGTATACCGCAGGCTCACCTCATCGCTGATCAGTTCGGAGGATACGCTGACCGCGCGGATTTCGTGGGCGCCCTCGTCCAGCACGATGGGTTCGGTATACAGCGTGCCGTTCTCCGGCAGCTCGCTTTCGGCATCGTCCAGCAGATAGTATACATCATAGCCCTGGGAAGAGGTCAGCTCCACCCGGCACACCTTCATATAGCGGCCCGCCTTGGGCTCTGATGTGGGCGACAGCGGCACCCGCTGTTCCCGCTGGGATTTAAAGCTGAGCTCCCCGGTTTTGTCGTAGGCCAGCTGCATCAGGTCGGTAGCCTCAAACAGCCGGCCTTCATCCACAAGGATTTCAATGGCAAAGCGGTAAGCCAGGGGATTGTTCTCATCCACCTCGGTATACAGTTTCTGATACAGCGTCTCCGCGTCCTCCAGCCGTCCCACCGCCTCGTAGGCATCCGCCAGGCTGAGCAGGCGGTCATACAGGCCGTCTATTTCGGGATCCAGGGCATAGGCCTGGTTATAGGTTTCGATGCAGCGGGAAATATAGCCCTGATCGATCTGCTCCTGGCCGATCTTCCAAAGGGCTTGGGCCGCTTCCTTTTTTCCGATAACAGAGATGATCTTCTCCTGGCGCTCGGCGTCATCCGCCGCGGCACGCAGCAGGATCAGATGCCCCTGGGGCAGTTTAATGGCCAGCACAAACAATACCACCGCGGCCACCAGCAGGAAGCCGGCCAGCACGGTCAGCAGCAGCGCGCGGTTGACCCCGCGCCGGGCAACGCCGCGCGGAGCGGCGTCATGCTTGCGCACCCGCTTCTTTTCCCCCTCCGGCTCCTGGGCGGAAACGCCCCGCCGGTTCTCCGGACGGCCCGCGTCCTGGGCATACCGGGAAGTGCGGCCGGGACGGTCGCCATCCAGGCCGTATACGGGCGGCGGCTCGTGGGAGCGCCCCTGGCGCAGCCCCGCAACGCCGCCCGCGCCGGTATAGCTGTGCAGCGGCGCGCCGCAGCGGGGGCAGATTCTGGCCCCATTTTCCGATTGTGTACCGCAGCGTTCGCAGATCATTGCAGATAATCCCCACTGAGCGGAACATCCGGCGTGCCGGCATCCTCCGCCCCCTCCCCCTGCTTCTGCCAGGGCATCTGCAGGCGCGCCATGGCCTCGTATTCCGGGTCGCTCTCGTCAAAGGCGCGTTCCGGCGCGTCCCCGCCCAGCTGCTCAATGGCAGAGCGCAGCTCAATATAATTCAGGTACGTCAAATCCTCATCCAGGGCCAAATCAATCAGGGTTTCCAGCGCGCCTTCATCCCCCAAGCGGCCCAGATAGCCCGCCAGCACCGCCACGTTGGCGCCGGGCAGGCGAATCAGCCGCAGCAGCTCGGGCAGCACCTTTTCACTGGTCTGGGGATAATAGGACAGCACGGAGCAAAGGGCTTCCTTGCCCGCGTCGTTGGCATCCGCCATAAACGCCAGCATGGGATCAATGGCCTCCTCCCCCATCTGCACCAGGCTTTCGCAGGCCGCGTCGCACAGCTCGTCCTCCGGCTGGCGGTGCAGCTGCCAGCTGATATACAGCTGCATGGGCAGCGTGCTTTCCATCTCCCGCAGCAGGGACACCGCTGTCATGCGCGCTTCCTGGGGAGCGCGCTCCTTCTGCAGCAGGCTGAACAGCCTTTTCTCGGCCGCGTCACCCAGCTCGCCGATGCGGTTCAGCAGCATGTCCGGCACAGGCACCCGCTGTTTGAAGTAATCCTCCATCCAGTCAATCAGCACCTTGGCGTCCTCCCAGGCGCTGAAATACTCCCCGGGCTTGGCATGGGCCAGAAAATCCGCCGGCGTATCCAGAAAACGGGCATACACATCCGGCATGGCCGCTTCCATCTCGTCGTAGTTTTTATACTCCTTGGCGTGGTCGCGGAACCACTGCATGGCAAATTGGGAAAAAGCCTTATCAAAGTCGATGCATTTCATTGCGGGTATTTCTCCTTCTGATCAGCTGCATGTACGCCCGGGCCGTACGCCGGGCCTGGGGACAATGGTTTATAAAGCTTTCGGCGGCGCTGTCGTCCCCGTTCGCCGCCTGCAAATACGCCGAAAACGCGTTGGGCCACACGGCATCCCGGCTCTGGGCGCAATGCCTGCGGGCGCTTTCCGGCAGCTGCCGCCAGGCAGGCGGCACCCGCCGCACCACTTCCTCCAGGGAGACGCCCTCCGGCATTGCCCGCAGCAGCCGGCGAATCAGATCATGGAGGTCAGCATCATACGGCGGCCGGGGCGGGGCCGGAATCAGGCACAGCCTGCCCTCCACCCGGGCAAAGCAGGGCAGCGGCTCCCGCAGCTGCTCCAGCGCGTTGAGAATCACCGCGCACATCACCGGCGGCAGCTCGTTTTCCGTCAGGACCATGCGCAGCCCCAGGGCATCCCCGGTTTTGATCAGCAGCCGCACGGCCATCTCCACCATGCCGGGCATGGGCAGCCGCATCAGGCGAACCAGTTCCGCATGCATCCGCCCGTTTTCCGCTCCGTCCTCCTCCGCGGCATTCCCCACGCGCTGTATCTGCCGGATGCTTTGCAGCATCTGTGCCGCCGCATCGGTTTCGCTGCCGGCGGGCATTTCCAGCAGCATGCGCGGTACGGGGTTTTCCTCATCCAGCGCCGCGGCAGCCCGAAGCAGCTCCTCCGCCCGCTTCTCCTGCCCATCCTGGGCGCGAAGCGTCAGCGCCAGCAGCAGCATCAGATCCGCGCTGCCGGGCGCGGATTCCAGCTGCCGTTCCGCCAGCTCCGCCGCCAGGTCAGCCTGCTGCAGGCCAAGGGCGCATTGGCAAAACAGGGGCGCCTGCTCCATCCCCTTGCACAGGGGCATTGCCTGCTGCAGCGCCGACCGGCAGGCATGGGGCATCCCGCTCTGATACAAGGCAGAGGCCAGCAGCAGCCGGGCATTCATATCCTGGGGCGCAAGCCTGCAGGCTTCCATCCCATACCGCAGGGCGCGGCGCGGCTGGTTTTCCTGCAGCGCCAGGCGGCACAGCAGCTGTGCCGTATCTGAAGTTTTTCCCCGGGCCCAGGATTTTCGGGCCAGTTTGGCGCACACCGCCGTTTGTTCAAAATGATCGGAGGCCTGGTCAAAAAGCACCTCCGCCCGCCGCATGCGCCTGGGCCCCTTGGGGGGCCGGGGCATCTGCCACAGGATATCCCGGGCATGATCGGCCTGCTCGCCGCAGGGGGCCATGCGCAGGTACAAATCCAGCAGATCTGCCATGCTGCGCTCATCGCTCACCAGGGAGCGGTTGCGGGCCAAGCCGTATACGCTGTCGGCATCCTGGGCGTCCCGGGCCAGATTTTCCAAGTACAGCCGGTCGCTGGCGCCCATGCACCGCAGGTCGGCATACGCCTGGGCCAGATCGCGGCGGATTCCGTTGTCCTCACGCTTTCTGAGGGCGGCGCGGAACAGCCGCACCGCCTCCTGACGGCTGCCGTTTCGCTGGGCCTGCTGCGCTTTGCCGCGCCAGTAGGACGCCGGCATATCCAATGGGATGATATCTGGCATGAACGCCTCCTTGCTTGATCAGTGCATATCGCTGCCCAGCAGCGCCTTGATATCCGCCTCGGTAAAGGTGTGAGCGGCATGGCAGAAATGACAGGTCATTTCCGCCCCGTGATCCTGCTCCAGGATTTCCAGCAGCTGCTGCCTGCCCACGGATTTGAGCATCTGCCGGGCCTTTTCCCAGCTGCAGCCGCAGTGATAGCGGATGGGCTGACGGTCCAGCACCGTCATATCCAGATCGTGGAACCAGCGCCGCGCCAGCTCCTCCAGCGGATCCTCAAAAAGATCGCGGCTGATGCCCGAAAACAGCATGGCCCGCAAATCCAGCAGCTCCATGGTTTTGGCGCTGCATCCGGGCAGCGCCTGCACCAGCACGCCGCCCGCGGACAGCACCATGCCCTCATGGACGATGGCCCCCAGGGATACGATGGAGGGGGTTTGCTCACTGTTGGTATAGTATGCGGCAAAATCCTCCCCCAGTTCTCCGCTGATCAGTTCCGTTTTGCCGATGTAGGGCTCGCCCACGCCGTAATCGCGAATCACGGTCAGCGTGCCGTCCTTGCCCAGCAGCCCGGCCACATCCGGCGCGCCGTCCGCCCGGGGCGGCAGGCTGACCTGGGGATTGTGCATGCTGATTTTCAAATCGCCTCCATGGGCCACGCATGTCATGCGCCCGCCGGGGCCGCCGCCGTCCACGATGGCCGTAATGTTGGCGTCCTGCTCCTTCATCATCACGCCCAGCATGGCGGTGCCCGTCATCATGCGGCTCATGGCGGCGATGGCCACGTCCGACGCGTTATGCACATCTCCGGCGCGCTGGGCCGTTTTCGTGGTACGCAGCAAGGCCACCCGGGCCTCGCCGCCGCAAATGGTCATGCGCAGCAGCGCATCATTTTCTTCATAGGGTTGGTTGAGCATTGGTTTTCTTCTCCTTTGGGCGAATGGCCGTAATGTGCCACCGCTCCGCTTTCTGACCGGGGGCGCGCAGGGTACGGTTCCCATAAAAACGGATGTGGCCAAATCCCGCTTCCTCCATGTATTTTGTCAATTCCTCCCGGCTGTGGGCGCGCTGGGTCTGGGTTTCCTCCAGCCGGATATACCGGCCGTCCTGCTGCCGGACAAAAAAAGACAGGCGCATATCCACCGTGCGGGAATGGGCATGAAAGGCGTTTTGCCAGATATAGCTGATTTCCTCCTCCTGGCTGCCCAGCGTCCTGTCCCCCAGCGTATTTTGCAGCTTCCAGGGCGTGGATACATCAAAGATCAGCGCGCCGCCCGGCCGGAGGGCCGCAAAGGCCGCCCGGAAAAACAGCCGGGCCCGCTCCGGCGTAAGCAGGTAATTGACCCCATCGCAGGTGGCCAGCACGGCCGCCTGCCGGCGGTGCAGTGTCAGATGGCACATATCCTGGCGGACAAAGGGGATCTGCAATCCCCGCTCCCGGGCCTTGGTCAGCGCGATGGAAAGCATATCCTGGCTGATGTCCGTACCGGTGATCTGATATCCCTTTTCCCGCAGCCGCACGGTCAGGCTGCCTGTGCCGCAGGCACACTCGCACACCGGGCCCTTTTCTGCACCGCACCGCCGGAGCAGCGCGGCGTAATACGCCGCCCAGCCGTCATAATCCACGTCGCTCATCAGCCGGTCATACACCGACGCAAAGGCCGTATACATCCGTACTCAGGTTTCCTTTCTCTGCCGCCTGCGCATGGCGCCCACCAGGCCGCCGATGCGCCCCGTTTCCTGGGTGCTCAGCCCGGCCCAGCCCACAGCCAGCAGCTTTTCCGTAAGCCCCAGCTGCTCCGCCGCGCGGTATTTCATCTGAAGCTCTGTTTCCTGCGGTTTCATGCAGTTCACCTCCGCGTACAGTATGCGCGCAAAGGCCCCGGCTTATTTATGCCTGCACATCCTCCGGGTCTTCGTCCTCCTCGTCCTCTTCCCGGGCAAGGCCGCGATTGATCTCCACGCCCTCGATGCGGCTGTTGATAAAGCGGTCAAACACCCCGTTGGTGAAGGAGGCGTACACAAAGCGGGTAAAGGCAAAACCGATCACCACATAATACAGGCCCAGGCCCAGCAACGCATACAGCCAGGCCCCGGTAAACAGCATCACCGCCGCCGCAATCAGGGTGGGGATCAGCGTGCACAGGCGAACGCCCACCGTCATGGGCAGCCGCGCCACGGCCAGCAGCAGGCCATTTCTGATCAGCTGCCGGAAGGTCATGCGATAGCTGACCATCATGGGATACATGAACACCAGGGCCAGCCACCATACCATGCCCAGCCCCAGGGTGAGCATCTGCGGAATCATAAACAGCAGGCTGCTTTGCTGCATCTGCCCATAAAAACGGTAGCAGACGTACAGGATAAAGGGTAGCACCGCCGTGATGGCCGAAACGCCCAGGGCCTGCTTCCAGTTTTCCTTGACGGCATCCTTGAAATCCCCCCAGGGGAAGGCATGCTCATCCCGCGCCCAGTTGCGGGTAACGTACGCCAGGCCAGCCTGCACGGGGCCGGTGATCAGCAAACAGGGAATCAGCAGCAGGAAGATCATCTGCAGCAGGCCCTGCACCGGCGTGCTGCCGCCCCGGGCTATCACGTTGCCCGCTTCGTCCACCTGCTCCTCATATACCAGCGCGGTATACTCGGTTCCGGTGGCTTCATCCGTCAGCCTTTCCGTTCCGCTGCTGCTGACCAGCGCGTTGATCAGCAGCGCGACCACGATCATGGTGGGAATCCACACCGCAAAGGTGGTCAGGTTAATGCGGCACAGGGCGGAAAGGCGCACCCGCAGCATCTCCCAGAAAAGCTGCCAGCGGTTTTTGGGCAGATCCTCCTTGCGGTAGTCGCCCTTGCCGCTTTTGCCATAATAATAGCTGTTCATCAAACGGGAAAACATAATTGTTTGCTCCTTCCGGAGGACAAAAATCCTCACTGTGTGATTATAGCATAAAAACATGCAAAAGAAAACACTTCCGCCCGCCCGGACAGCGCTTTCTTTGCTTCCGCAGGTTGCAATTTACGCCTGCTTTGGGATATAATGAAACCGGAAACAGCAAAAGGGAGGAATGTAACATGTTTTGGTGGATCGTTAAAATCGCGCTGTGGGCGCTGGCCGGCCTGGCCGCTTCCCGCCTGATGAACAGCGAAAACAGTCTGGGATGGAATATCCTGCTGGGTCTGGCCGGCGGCGCCGTGGGCTCCCTGGTGGCCGGCTGGGTGGGCATCCGCAGCACCAACACCCTGGGCAGCATTATCATTTCCGTGGCCGGCGCCTGCCTGGTGATCTGGCTGGCCCGGATGATCCTGCCCAAGCTGAAGCTGTAATGCCAGATAGGGCCGCTGCCCTGCAGCGGCCCTTTTTGATGCTGAAACGGAGATTGCAACCATGCATCAGTTTTTTCTTGATCAGGCCCGGATGCATCCGTCCATGCAGCCCCAGGACGCGCTGAAAATGGCTTATCAGGCCGCCTTTGGCGCGGAGCATCTGGCAGGCGATCCGCTGCGCGTACGCTCCATGCTGCAGGACGAGCTGAGCCGCTGCCCCGCAGCATCTTCCCTGCCGCTGACGGAATCCATTGCCCCGGATATCTGCCGGGTCAATCTGGCCGCCTGGAAGCACGCCACCCTGCCCGCAGATTGGCTGGCCGCCCTGTTTCTTCAGTCCTGCGCTCCCCTGCCCGACGGCCCGGCGCGGATGGAAAAAGCCCTGGGCTGTCTGGATCGGCTGGCTGCATCCGGCAGCCTGCCTTTTTCGGCAGCGGACTGGCAGCGGGAAAAGCAGGCATACCTGGCCGGCGGTATCCGCCCCCTGCACCACTCCGACCGCTACCGGCAAGCCGAGGCGCCGGCCTACCGCGTGCTGACCGCGCGCTTTGCCCGGCCGATCTCTCTGATGGCGTGCCTGGACAGCGGCGTTCCCGTTCAGATCATCGCCCTGGACGGCCGGTGTGCCAGCGGAAAAACCACCCTGGCCGCGGATTTCGCGGAAGCGGCCGGCGCATCCGTCATCCATACGGATGACTTCTTTTTGCCCCGGGAAATGCGCACGCCGGAACGCCTGAATACGCCTGGCGGAAACGTACATTACGAGCGGCTACTCACCGATGTGCTGCCCTGTCTCCGGGAAGGCCGGGACTTTTCTTATTCCCGCTTTGACTGCTCCCGCATGGCTCTGGGCGAAATGCGGCAGGTGTCCGCTTCCCGGCTGTATATTGTGGAGGGGGCCTACAGCTGTCATCCGGCATTGGGCGATTATATGACGCTCCGCGTTTTCAGCGACGTCAGCCCCCTGGAGCAGCAGCGGCGCATCCTGCTGCGCAACGGCGAAGAAGGCTGGCAGCAGTTCCGCGCCCGCTGGATTCCCCTGGAAGAGACCTATTTCAACGCTTACGGCATCCGGGAAAAGGCGCAGGTGATTCTGTAATTTCATCCGGCGGGCATTCCCCCTGCGCAGGATAAAAGGGGATTTGCGAAAAAGCAGGCTTGGCCGCTTTTCCCGCAAATCCCCTGAAATATTGTCAGCCTGCGCCGGAAATGCTTCGTTCAGCATCCAATCCGTCTGCCCTGACACGCTCCTTATTTCGTTGCAGTTCATGATTTTTTAAGTCGCGTATTCAATTTTTTCTCCTGTTGTGATATGATGGTAGCGCCTTCATGGGCCGCACTCAATGCAGCATATTCTGGTATTTCTGCTTGGCCGTCTGGATATCCTGGGGCTGGGCAGGCTTCAGCTGATACCAGCCGCGGCTGTTCATCACCTGGAAAATCTGCAGCTGATCCTGGCCCATCTGCATGAACATGTCGTTCATCACATCCCGCAGGCCGGGCTGGCTGCCCTCCACCACCTCGGAGGAGATATTGGCCATCAGCGCCTTCTCGTGATAGAGCAGGTCAAAGGCCAGTTCCTGGTCGGTAAGGGGCTGCTGATTGCTATTCTGGGCATTCTGCTGCATTCCGAAACCGTTCTGCATTTTTCTTTTCCTCCTTTTACTGGCATCCGTTCAGGAAGGCGAACAGGGCGTCATACTGCTGGCGATGGTGCTGCGCCACCGTGGAGGCCAGCCCGCGCAGCTGCGCATCCTGGAAGCGGGATGCATAGCCCTGCGCCACCCGGCAGGCCGTGGCCAGATGGGTTAGCTGATCCTCGATGACGGAAAGATCTTTGGTGCTGAGATTGCACTGAGAAGGCATATTGTTTCCCTCCTTGATATTTGTTACGCCAACAGTATTTCCCCGGACTGACGGAATTATGAGGTGTTTTGTGAAAAAGTGGAAAGCTGCCGTCTATCGCGCGGCACTGGAAATGATTCCCTGCCGGGAGCATGCGCTTCGCAGCAGCGGAACGGTGCCTGACGGAATATCCCGGATATTGCATTATCACCATGCGGTGGGAGCCGCCGCCGCATTTTTTGATGCAGGAAAGGTCACCGGTCTGTGCCTGTACGGCAACGCCGCGCCCGGGCAGCCCGTCCAGGCGAATACCGTGTTCCGCGCCGCCTCCGTCAGCAAGCACATCACCGCCATGGCCGCATGGCGGCTGCATGAGGCGGGGCAGATCGACCTGGACGCGGATGCGGACGCCTTCCTGCCCTGTTCCCTGCGGCACCCCCAGGCGCCGGATGTGCCCATTACCCTGCGGCGGCTGCTGAGCCATACCGCCGGCATACACGATGGTGCCGCTTACGCGGCGGCCTGCGCGGGCAGCGTTCCCCTGTCCCGGCTGATGCAGGGAGATGTGCACACTGCCGCCTTCGGCGGGTTTGAGTATTCCAATCTGGGCGCGGGCATTGCCGCCTGCGTTATGGAGGGCATGCTGGGCCTTTCCTTTGAGCGGATTATGCAGCAATCGCTGTTTGCTCCGCTGAAGGTTCAGGCCTCCTTTTATCCTCAGCGTATTCAGGCGCCGCTGGCCAATGCCTATCGCGTGCTGCCCCCCAGGAAGTCCCCGGCGCTGGATGTTCAGGCCCGAAAAGCCCGGCCGCTTCCCGCGGACATCCCCAACCCGGAAGGGCATTATTTGCTGTCCCAGGGCAATCTGTATATCGACGCGCCCAACCTGGCCCGCTTGGGCATGGAGCTGATGCATCCGCGCTATGCGCCAATGCGCAAACAGACAGCCGCTTTCGGCGCCCGGGATTCCCGGCTGGGCATGGGGCTGGGCACCTTTATTGTGCACGGTGTAACGCCCGGCCTGCTGTATGGGCATCAGGGGCTGGCCTACGGCGCCATGCACGGCTTGTTTTATGACCCGGCTGCTCAAAAGGGCTTCGCCCTGCTCACCAGCGGGGCCTCCGAAGCCCGGGCAGGCGTTTTGTCCGATCTGAACATTGCAATGATAAGGCAGGTATTCCATGGATAAAATCATTGAAATCAAAAAAAGCAGGGGCTGCGCTTCCCTGCGTTTTGAAAGCGGCGAACTGCTGCGGGTGCCCGCTTCCCTGTTGCGGGAGCGGCCTGTGCGGGTGGGCGAAACCATTGAACCGCTGCTGTATGCCGAATTCATTGCCCGCCGGGGGTATCCCCATGCCCTGGACAGCGCGGTCAAGCTGCTGGCGCTGTGCGACCGCACCGAGGGCGAGCTGCGGGAAAAGCTGGGCGCGGCAGGATATCCGGATTCCTGCATCGATCAGGTGATCGCAAAGCTGTACGCGGAGGAGCTGATCGATGACGAGGCCTTTGCCCGCAGCTGGGTGCAGAGCCGGGCGCACAAGCACGGGCGCAGCCGCATCCGCCATGAGCTGGCCCGAAAGGGCATAGATAAAGAAACCGCTCAGGCAGCGGTGGAGCAGCTGAGCGACGAGGATCAGCTGGCAGACGCCGTACGGCTGACGGGCAAATACCTGGCCCGCACCCACGGGGATATGGACCGCAAACTGTACCAGCGCACCCTGGCCATGCTGGCCCGCCATGGCTATGACGCCGACATCGCCCGCCGGGCACTGGAAACCATTGCCAACGGGCAGGATGAAGCGGATTGGGAGGAAGCGGACGTAAAAGATCTGTTTGCCTGGAAGCCCGAAAAATAAAAGCCGCGGTGTGAAATGCATTTTCATACTGTTATGAAATCGGCAAACAGGAATTGGGCGGGAAGAATACGCGCTTTCTTCCCGGGGAAGAAAGCTGCAAAGAAGCCAGCCGGCGAACCGGCTTGGACACAATAACAAACAATTTGCGCCTGTCACTTGAAAGGCGCCAAGAGAGCTTCCGGGCAAAAGAAAAACCGCAGGTCAGCCGGAAAAACAAACTCGTTTGTTTTTCGGTCTGTCCGGCGGTTTTTCGCTGTGCGCTTTGCGCACAGCAGGGCCGGCTTCGCCGGCCTGCCCGGAAGCGGGGAACGGCACGCCTGCTTCAGGTTGCGTCTGCCGCTTTTACGGCGTTAAAAGAAGGTTTTCTGCTTCTCTTTTGACTCAAAAGAGAAGCGTTTCCTTCCTTGTCAAATCTCAGCTTGCGTTTGCTGCTTTTCCTGCGACAAACGGGGTTTCTCTGCTTCCCTCTTTGACCCAAAGAGAGAAGGTCCCTCGTTCGTCCGCCATGTCCGGAAAATGCGGCTGCGCGGGCATCCTCCGCGAGAGGGATTCAGCGTCCTCTTGCGCAGGCTCCCGTTATCCAAACAAATCCTGACCTTGCCGCTGATTACGCCCGGTCGGATGCATTAAAGGGGTCGCCGCACTGGGGGCAGAACTTGGGCGGATGGGCAGGATCCGAGGGCTCCCAGCCGCACTTATCGCAGCGATACCGCATGGCTGGCTTTTGGGTTCCGCAGTTGGGGCAGAAATTGCCGGTATTCTGCTGGCCGCACTGGGGGCAGTACCATCCGTCGGCAGGCTGCTCCGCCGCCGGGGCGGTTTGCGTGGCACCGGACACGGCAGCCAGTCCCTGCTCCAGCGCCTGCTTCAGTTTTTCCTCCAGCTCGGTCTTTTTCACCATCTCGGGATCCAGCGCGCGGCGGATTTCGTCTGCCTGCCGCTCATACGCACGATAGTCATCGGAATAGGGGCTGTCCGGACGGTGGGTGGTCAGCTCAAACTCGATTTCGCTGAACCAGGGAGAATTCACCAGAATGGTCACCATGAACCGGTAATCGTATTCATAGCGGGGCGGATCATAGCTGATCCGCTTGCCCTGATCATCCTTCTGGTACAGTTCGGTTTTGTTTTCCTTCACATCCACCCGGCAGGAGGTTACCTGGCCAAGGTCAATGATATCGGGGTTCCGGTCGCGCCAGTTTTCATACCGCGTGACAAAGAACTGCCTTTTCCCCTCATCGATGTAGATGCGGGTGTTGTTGCCCAGCACGCGGGTGGGGTTCATTTCCGGCACCCGGCGGGCGTTCTCTTCCCGGTATGCCAGGTGCTGCTTGATTTCCTCCACTGTGGATTGGCGTCTGTCCGTCATCCAGGGCGACAGCAGGGCGGCGCAATCCTTGCAGCAGTTTCCATCCTCCAGCTTGCGATTTCCCAGCAGGCCGATTTTCTGGCCGCAAATATCGCAGTATTTCTTTTCAAACAGTCCCATCTTCTGTACCTCCCGGTCAAATTAAATGTTTACACCTTATCATCCTCGGTGAAGGGATCGCCGCATTCCGGGCAGAACTTGGGCGGATGGGCAGGATCCGAGGGCTCCCAGCCGCACTTATCGCACCGGTACAGCGGCGCGTCCGCAGGCTTTTTCGCCCCGCATTCCATGCAGAACTTGCCCTTGTTTACGGTGCCGCAGGCAGGGCAGGCCCAGCCGTTTTCCACGGGCTTGGCCGCGCCGCACTCCGGGCAGAACTTGCCGGTGGCAGCGGCGCCGCACTTGGGGCATACCCAGCCGCCGGCGGGAGCCGCCTGCTTGGGCTGATTGGCCGACATCTCAAACAGGCTGGCCGCGTTCATGCCGCCCGCCTGCTGGGCCATGCCCATGCCCATGAAGCCCATCATGGCGCCGTTTTCGTTTTTGGCGGCATCCCGCATGGCCTGGGCCTGGGCGCCGGCCAGCTGAGCAGCCGCCATGGAGGGATCCCGCAGCGCGGCCGCGCTCTGCAGGTTCTTGATCATGGCCTCGTCCTCCTCGGAGGCCGTGACGGAGCTAACGCCGAAGGACACGATCTCCACGCCGCGGAGATTGAGCCATTTCTCGCTGAGGATGTCATTGAGGGCATCGGCAATTTCCGCCGTATGTCCGGGCAGCGCGCTGTACCGGATGCCCTTTGCGGAAATCCGGGCAAAGGCGGGCTGCAGGGCCGTCAGCAGCTCGGTCTTGAGCTGGCTGTCGATCTGGCTGCGCAGATAATCCCCTTCCACATTGCCGCAGACGTTGGTATAGAACAGCATGGGATTGGCAATCCGGTAGCTGTATTCGCCAAAGCAGCGGATGGCAATATCCACGTCCAGCCCGATGTTCCTGTCCACCACGCGGAAGGGAACAGGGTTGGGCGTGCCGTACTTATTGCCCACCAGCTCCTTGATATTGAAATAATACACCCGCTGATCCTTGCCCGCCTGGCCGCCGAAGGAAAGGCGCTCGAAGGTGATTTTCAGCAGCTCGCTGAGCTTATCGCCGTTCAGATCGCCGGCAAAGATCGTGGGCTCGGCGTTCTTATCAAAGATATACTCACCGGGCTGGGCGCAGAATTCCACGATTTTGCCCTGATCCACCACCATCATGCACTGACCGTCCGCCACGGCGATCACAGACCCCTCGGTGATCACATTATCATCCTCGGAGCGGCTGCCTCCGAAACGGTTTTTCATCCTTTTGCGCGCCTTGGTCACCAGCACGTTATCCGGAAGGCTGTCCACATAAAAGTATTCCTTCCACTGGCTGGCCAGCGTTCCGCCCAGCGCGTTCAATCCTGCCTGAATCAGTCCCATTGTTCATCTTCCTTTCTGCATTGGTCCTCTGTTTGCGTTTTGATTTTGTGGAATTCGCCGCCGCTGCTCGGTGGTATACAGGTAATGATCCTGCCGCACCTGCAGGGTAAGCGAATTGCTGCGCATGTAATTGGCCGCGTTTCCCTGATGGCGGGCTGTTTTCAGCTTCGCCTTCATGCTGTTCACCACCGCAAGGGCAATGAGCAGCGCAATCAGCGCGACGATGATCAGCCCAATCGTCTCGGGCCGGATTTCGGCGGAGGAGGATTGCGTCCACCCGGAGGCTCCGTCATAGCCATACTGCAGAGCAGGAAAAAGCATGCTCCGGTTCATCCCAGCACCCCTCCCCGCATCAGCAGGCGAAGCAGCAGATACCCTGCGCCGAAGGCGGCGGCAAAAATGCCCAGGAACCACAGCCGCGCCTTGCCCTTATCGTATGGCACATCACAGGTGAGGGCGCCCGTCTGGCCGTTGATGGCAAAGGTGAATATCCGCTTCTGCCCCGCCAGCGTTTTTTCCGTGGTGATCATCCATACGGGCATCAGGACCGGGGTGGCCTTTCCCCGCTGGGCGCGGATATCCCGGCGGCGCGGGGATACGCTGCTGTATCCGCTGACCGTTCGGCGAAATGCCTCCTCCGTGCTGACGGCCACCCGCTCGGCAGCCCGCCCGCGGCATTCCTCCGCGTCCACATCGGCACAGTCCGCCATGGCCCCGGCCAGCACAGCCGGACGGAAGGGAACGGCATCCTCCACCGCATAAGGCTCCAGGGATTCGCTGATCCTGTTATCCATTTTCCGGCTTCCGTCCACAGGAATATGCTCAAACATCAGCGTTCCGGCCCTACGCACTGCGTAGTGCTCTGTGCGCACAACCTCCCATTCCCCCTGTCTGAACACATGGCGGCGGGTGGCGTCATAGGTGATATCCGCAACCGCTTCACAGTCAAACAGCCAATATGGCACATACAGCTGACGGATTTCCGCAATACGGTTTGCCGTATTCAGAAAAACCTTGGGCAGCAGGCGCTTGCCTGTGAAATAGGCCTGGAACATGCTCTCCGCCTGCTCCTTGGAAATGCGGAAGGGGATAACCATTTCCGGCTTGATGCCGCTGTTGATCTGCCCGGTCAGCACCGCCGGGCTGCCGCAGTACGGGCATACCGTGGCAGCGGTGGTGGCCTCCGTCATCAGCTCCGCCCCGCAGTGCTGGCAGGTATAGCCTGACATGGCTGCCAGCTCCTCCGGGGAAAAAGCGCCGCCGGACAGGTCAAAATCGATATCCGTCTGGCTGCCGGTTTCCTGAAAGGCCTGCACCGCCTCCAAATCAAAGGAGTTGCCGCAGGCATCGCATTGCAGCTGATTTTTGCCGCCCGCATACCGAAGCGGCGCGCCGCAGCATGGGCAGGAATATGTAACCACGCTCATACACGGCCTTCCCTTTCTGCGTAAATCGCTTTATTTCTGCGCCGGCAGCACGCTGTCGCAATAGCTGCACCGCCCAGGGCGTCCCTTGACCAGCTGGTTTGCGGCGCCGCAGTGCGGGCACTCCACCTGAATCATTTCCAGCTGCCGCACCGGCGCGCCGACCGCCGTGAGCACCAGCGCGTTCCGCTGTTTATCCACGTACGCGTTTTGCAGATACTGGCGGTCAATCAGCCGCACGGCCCATTTTGCCGCGCCCCGCATGGATACGCGGCTCTGCAGCTGGTCCAGCGGGAGAAACGCCTCTGCCGAAAACTGGAGCACATGGGCCAGGGCCCTCGCCTTCCGGCCGCACAGCCAGTGAAAAACCATCCGGCAGACCGGCCACAGGAAGCCTGCCAGCAGCAGGGCCCCCGCCGCAGCCGTTCCCCAATCCCGCTGCTTTATAAAATCCACGATGACGGAAACAGTTGCCGCAGCAAGCATTCCCAGCACACCGATCACCGGAAAATACCAGCGCGGCGCGCGCGCCGCTTTGGTGGTCAGATACGGATTCATTTACTGCACCTCAAAAATCAGCTGCATGCCGTAATAATCCAGCCGCATGCGGCCATCCTCCAGCACGCCGACATACAGATTGCCCATATAGTCCAACTGAACGGTGGTTTCATCCACGTTTTTCCAGGTGGTGCCTGCCATCCGAACGCCGCCGGCCAGCAGATCACAGCTGCCATCCGTATGCAGGGTAACGGAATACTCCCCGCCCAGCAAGGAGGCGTCCATGGAAACGCCGCCGTATTCGCAGGTGACTGCCAGGTACTTCTTTTCCGTTTCAAAGGCATTGCCGCCTGCGTAAGCCTCGGCCACGGCCGGCACGGCAGTCGTCTGGGTTTCAGGCGCCGCTGTCTCCTGCGCAGGCAGCGCCTCCTCTGCCCGTTCAAACAGCAGCGTCATGGTATCGTCCGCCAGGTACAGCCGGCCTTTCTCATCCAGCCCTGCCGGCTGGAAATCCCCCTTCTGGCCGATATACAGCACACCCGCGTCCTGATGCCATGTCAGCGCAGACGCTTCCTCCTCCATGGTCAGCGCTGCTGTGCCGTCCGCGTTCAGCTGCAGCGTCATGGAAACGCCCAGCATTGCCACATCCAGTTCGTTTTCCCCGTCGCCCATGGCCCTCAGCTGCCATACGCCCAGCGCGCTGTGGATGTCCGCAATGGGGTCGGGCAGGGGGGCGGGCTCGGGCGTCGCCGCAACGGGGACGGGACGCGCTGAAATCTCCTCTATCAGGGCGGCGGTATCCGGCAGCGCCGGTATTTCGGCGGAGACGTCCGCCAGGGTGATCTCGTTGCCGTTGCCCAGGTGGCCGCCATTCCATATGTTGAGCTTCCGGTTGAGCGCCTTCAGCTGCTCCTCTGTGGTATCCGCGGGAAAGACAGTCGTTACGCCCGTCCCGGGCAGCCCCGCCGTGGGCGCCCCCTCCCCAAAGCGCTCCACTTCGGAGAACTGCACAGCAAGATAGGTCAGATCCGCGCACTGATAGAAGGCGCCGTTATGAACCTGCTGCACGCGATCGGTCAGAACGGTTCGTTCCAGCTTGCTGGCCCAGAAGGCCTGTTCATCCACGGTTTTCGCGTCAATGACCAGCTGCCGGATGCCCGCGCTCACAAACGCGCTGACCCCGATACGCTTCAGGTGATCTCCCCAGTATACGCTTTCCAGGCTTTCACAATGGCTGAAGCAGTAATTGTCAATTTCCTCCACGCCGTTGACAAAAACGGCGTTTTTCAGGCTGCGGCACGTTTCGAAGGTTCCCCGCCCGGTGGAGTGCAGCGGCGCGTAGCACACAAACAGCTCCAGCTGCTGGCAGTAGGAAAACGCGCTGTCCTCGATGGTTTCCACCGTTTCCGGAATCACCAGACTGCGCAAATGCAGCCAATCCTTCTGGTTGGTGATGATCTCCGTATCGGTATAATCCCGGGCACAGTCAAAGGCGTTGTAATCAATGATCTTTACCGGAACCCCGCCGATGGCGCGGGGAATGACCACATCCACCGCCGTGCCGTAATAGGCGGTGATGGCGCCCGTTTCCGCGTCGAATTCAAAATCGCTCTCCGGGCTGGCGGCAAAGGGCATCTCCGCGACCGGCGTTTCGGCCGCAGACGCCGCAGCATAGCCTGTACCCTCAAAAGCGTCCTCCGGCAGGATGGCCGGGTCACAGAGCACCGTTACGTTCTGCAGGTTTATACAGCCGCTGAAGGCGCCCGCCCCCACGGATTTCAGGCTGGCAGGCAGTGTGATTTCCGTCAGATTCACGCAGTCGCGGAAAGCGCCTGCGCCGATGGTTTCCGTGGTATAATACAAATCCACCGTTTCCAGCGAGGAATCGGCAAAGGCCTCCGCGCCGATGGCTGTAAACTGATCGCTGTGGGTAACGCGGTACTTTTTAATGGTTTTGTTGCCCCGGAACACCCCGTCCCCCAGGCCGGTGATTTGCACGCCATCCATGGTATGCCACATCACCAGGTTTTCCTGGCTGCCGGTATAGGCGCTCAGATACAGGGTGCCGTCCGGATAGGCTTCAAAGCTGGCCGTTCCGGCGGCGGGGCATTCGCAGTCCGGCGGATTGTTGATCCACACCTTGCAGCCCGGCGCCTGGCTGTCCGCCAGCGCCTGCCAGGCCTGCTGGTTTTCCCGGGCACAGTCCCAGGGCAGGTCGATATCCTCCAGGCGGGTGCCCGCGAAGGCGTTCTCCCCCACCTCGATCATATCATACGCATCCAGCTCCAGATAGTTCAGGTTGGTGCCCTCAAAGGCGCGGGCGCCGATGGAGCGGATGCCGCTGCCGATATGCACATCCCGCAGCGAGGCGCGGCGGAAGGCCTCCTCCCCGATCGCCCGCAGGCTGTCGGGCAAAGTAAGCTCCGCGCCGAATTTGACATACTGAAACGCGTTATCGCCAATTTCCTCTAGGCCGCTGCCCCAGGCAATATCATATCCCTGTACTCTTTCAAAGGCATAGCTGCCGATTTTCTTCAGGCTGTCCGGCATACGGATAACGGACAGATCAGCACATCCCGCAAAGGCCATGCTTTCAATTTCCGCAACGCCCTCAGGAATGGCAACATATACAACGCGGCTGTTTTCAAAGGCATACTGCCCGATCGCCTTCACATCCGCTCCATCCATCTGCGCGGGAATATCCACCCGCAGCGAATCGCCGGTGTAGCCGGTCACGGTGCCGGAAGCCGCGTCAAAGGACAGCTCCCCGGGTGCCGGCGCATAGTCATAAACCACCGCCTGCTTCCCGCTGGGCTGAATCTGCTCCGGTTTCACATTGGTGATTGCCGCCCGATAGGCTTCCAGCTGGTCATCCGGCACAAGGATCACCAGATCTTCCGGCAGCACGCTGAAGCAGAAATCGGGGTTGGTAAACACTGGGCAGGCGCCCAGGAAGGTAACGCTCCGCAGGTTTTCACACCAGTTGACCGAATAATCCATCACCGTTACCGAGGCGGGAATGGTCAGCTCCGTCAGTTTGGGCAAAGCCATGAAATTGTTGTATTCAATGGATTGCAGCCCCTCCGGCAGGGTGACCCGCTCCAGATTGGCGCAGCCGTTCAGGCAGCTGCTGCCAATGCTGCGCACTGACTCGGGCAGCGTCAGCCCGGTCAGGGCGGTATTGTTCAGGAACACGCCGTCCCCCAGCGTGAGAACGGTTTTATCTTCCAGCATCCCGGGAACGGTTACCTCCCCGCCCAGGCCGTTATAAATCCCAATCCCGCCCTGATTGGGGCTGTATACCCACTCCGGCTCCGCCGCGTGAGCGCCAAAGGCAAAAAGCAGCATTGTAATGAGCAGAAAGAATGATACTTTTTTCATCTATGTACCTCCTTTTTTCCCATACAAATCCAGAATTATCATACTATATTTTATTCTGTTTTGCAACTCATACTGTTTACTGTCTAACAGATTCAATCAGCAGGCAGAAATCGGCATGGGGAGATCGTTCGGAACCTCCGCGGTCTCAAGCTCCACTCCAGGAGATTTCATTTTCTGGAGTCTCACCGGTCGAAGGGATATGAGAACAAATGCAGCGTTTTCTGCTTTTCGTTTCAGCTTGAACAAAAAAACGTTTCCGCTTTTTGCAGAAACGTTTTTTATATTTGTCCTGATCTGTCGATAAAGATCAGTTATTCTGATAAGTCTGGCAAAGCATTTCAATGAATCTGGTTTCGATTTTACTGAGGGTATACCCTTTTCTGTACAGCACACCAATTTCCATGGGTTCTAAAATCTGCTCAATACATAGATATGTCAGCTGCTCCTGGAGTTCCAGAGTTTTCAGCGGCAGCGAGGGCAGCAGCGCCACACCCGCTCCGAAAGCCACGGCATGAATCAGATTGCCCGTTTGCGGCATGGTCAGGGCAACCGGCGGATTGATGCCGTTTTCCATAAAGAATCTCTGGGCAAACCGGGTGCTGTAAGCATCCGGCCTGGAAAGGACAAACGGGGTTTGTTCCAGGTTTTCAGCGGAGATGACAGGATATCTTCGCCCCTCCACAGCACGTGCTTTTCTTTCCAACGGATGTCCCTTTGGCACCACCAGCACGTATTCTTCATTTCCAACCTTTTCACAGTTCAGTATCTGCTGGTATTTGGTCGTGATGATGCCCACTCCCAAAGCAAATCTGTTATTCAGCAGATCCACGGCAAGTTTGTTCTGCGGCGTATAGATGAAATGAACAAGCATCCCGGGAAATTCCTTGGAAAGCCGGAGAAAAACGTCTCTCGTCATCATCTCAGATCTCAGCACAGGAAAACCCACGTCAATGAGGGGCTGCAGGCCGGTCACATTCTTGATTTCCTGATCCATCTGCTCATTCAGTTCTATCATCCGCCGAGCACATTGGATATAGGTTTCCCCTACAGATGTGGGCACCATGCCGGTGCTCTGCCGCTCAAACAGAGGCATACCGATTTCCTCTTCCAGTTTGGAAAGCATCTTGCTGAGTGTGGGCTGTGAAACGTATAAAAGCTGCGCTGCCTTCCCCATGTTTCCTTCCTGAGCGATTGCTAGGATATATTCACATTCCCGAAGATTCAAGGCCTGTTCCTCCCTTCCATTGATGGTTTCAATTCGTTTCAAACCGAACCTTCGTGTCCTACAATCCAACTCATTACAGCCCACTGTATCAGCACGAAAAATGAATAGTACGGTTAAACTGCTTCCGATCCATTCGTCATTTTTTGTGTGAAGCAACAGCTTTCTTTTTTTCTCTTTTCCATAAATGCAATGAAATAAAACTATATAGAGCAAAGTGATAATAGCACTGATCATCCATAAAAATACTTGAAAAGAACTGCAGGCGTTCAATCAATCCAGGCAGCAAAGCTCAGCTCCGAAACAACGTTCATCCCAGGCATTCCACCGGTTTTGTGTCTCATCCGAATTGATTGTTCACCAGGCAGTTTTGGTCAAGTATTATTGGAAACCATTCCTTCTTTTTTGTCTGAGAGCCCTTCCAAACACTTGTCAACAGAATCATCGAAGGTCATTCCCTATCGCGGGGTTTGGTAAACCGGGCGACTAAAATTCCCGTTTCGTAAAGCAGACACAGAGGAATCCCCAAAGCCACCTGACTTACAATATCTGGCGGTGTCAGAACGGCGGCCAGCACAAAAATACCCAAAATCACATATTTGCGTTTTGATGCGAGTGTCTGATGGCTGGTCCATCCCATCCGGGTGGTAAGATATAAGAAAACCGGCAGTTGAAAGGCAACGCCAAAGGGAACGATAAACCCAAACAGAAATCCGACATACTTGTCGATGGACAGCATGGGCGTTGCCAAGCCGTCACCCTGCACCAGAAAGAAATCCACCGCAAGCTTATACACGGCAAAATAGCAAAAGGTAACGCCCAGCAGGAAAAGCGCCAGAGCAACGATAAAAACAACGCGGAAATGTCGTTTTTCTCTCGGATACAGCGCAGGTTTGATAAATCCCCACACTTGCCAGATCACGACCGGACTGGACGCAACAGCAGCTGCAATAAGCGCTACCTTGAACTTGGTCACCAGCGCCTCGGACATGGCAGTGTAGATGATTTCTATACCCCGGGCCCGGATAGGATTGACAATCCAGCCCATCAGCTGCTCTATCAGAAAATAGAAAACCAAAAAGAAGGCGATCACTGCCGCCGCAGCGGAAATCATGAACACCTTACGCAGCGCCAGCAAATGAGACAGAAGAGAAGCCCGCTGCTCCTGGGAAGACGGTTTTTTTCCATCGGTTTCAGGGATAGATGGTTCGCTTGCCATACTCAGCCCTTCTGTTCGCTGTCTGTTTGATTTTCCTTGTCCTGATCCTGACCGTTGCGGTCATCCTTTACTTCGGCCTTGAAATCCTTGATACTCTTCCCCAAAGCCTTCCCTACGCCTGCCAGCTTGCCGCCGCCAAACAGCAGCAAAACCAACACAATAATCAGGATAATTTCCGTAGTTCCCAGACGCATAATCATCTCTCCCTTTTACTTTTTTTCTTCGGCTTCCTTTACAGCCCGCATGGTCTCTTTTCCCACGTCTGCCATCTCATCGCGAAGCTGCTCACCGGTTTCTTTTAGTTCATGCCGGACATCCGCTTCCTTTAGAGTACTTTTCAGCTCCTGACGAACGCTGTCGGTTTCCCGTGTAAATTCATCCCATCCTACTTCCTGCTTCAGTTCACTGATCATGCTGCGGGCGGCTTTCACCTGTTTTCCCAGCCATCTGGCCACTTTAGGCAGATCTCTGGGGCCCACTACCAGAAAAGCTATCAGCAGGATCAGCATGATCTCTGCAAAACCCAGGTTGAACATATCGGTCTCCTTGATGATGCGCTTTTTTCCCATCTGGCGCAAGCAGACATAACCCTACGATTATTATTGTATCTGACGGTCACTAACATGTCAAATCAGGAAAAAACAGTATTTTTAGAACAAAATACCGACGTTTTTTCTGTATATATATGATAGAAGTGGCTCTATTTTCAGTTTTTTCATTGAATCCATGAATTAAAGTTATTCTTATTCTGTTTCCCGTCCTCATATCATTGAATTATTGGATGCCAAAGCCATTTGTATCAGAAGATCATCCGCAATCCCATCGTTTCGCAGAAAAGCTATTGCCTCCATTACTTTTGTGTATTTGTATGTATAAAGCAACCTGTTTTATAATCAAATTAATAAAAAACTGTCATCAGACGGTTAAAAGGAGGAAAAATAATGAAAGAGATGAATCGCCGTGAATTCCTGAAGGTTTCTGGTACCGGTATGCTGGCCGTCGCTGCCGCCACTGCCGGCATGGGCTTGGCCAAGTCCGCCAAAGCTGAGGAAGTAGACCCGAATGAAGGCGAGAAGGTAGAAATCAAAAATAATTTTGAGCCTTCCGTGCCCGGTGTTGCCGGCGTTATGGACCGCAAGAACCTGCCTACCAAGGATTGGGATGATCCTGACATCAAGCTCAAAGTTCGCTGGAGCGGCGTGAACTTTTACGAGTTCGTACTGCCTAACGGCAACACAATCATCATGGATCCCTACTGGGATGATCCTAATGGCACCCATAACGAGTATAAGTATACCCCCACTGACCTGCCTGGCGGCAAATGGGTACACGGCGGTGAATACTGCGTACTGACCCACGGCCATGGTGACCATACCGGCGAATTGCACTCCGTTCTGGAAGAATATCCTGAGTGCCAGGTCATCTGTCCTCAGGGCACCCTGCCCTCTGTGGTGTGGCGTGAAAAGATCAACTATGCCGCCCACTATTTCAGTGAGGCTGGTGCCCATGACAAATTCCAGCTTCATGGCTGCACCCTGGAGACCATTCGTTCCAACCATAATTGTTCCAAGCGTCCCGTGTCCGATACGTTGGATGTATCGAAGTACAGCAATGAAGACGGAAGCCCCAACTTCTATAAGCTCTATGCCTGGATTTATGAGCGCGAGATCATGAACATGAAGATCACCACGGATGACGGCTTCACCGTTCTGCTCTGGAACAGCGAAATGCAGGCAGATGGATTTGGTTTTGAGACCCGCCCCTATTTTTATCAGAACTGCAATCCTGACCTGTTCATGTATCAGGTGGCTGGCGCTTCCTTCGATTATGACCGCCGCAATCCCAACTGCAAGCACATGGGTGAATGGATCGCCTCTGTGAAAGCAAAAACCGCTCTGCCCGAGCATCAGCAGCACTTCTCCTATTCCGAACTGGATGCCATGGGCGACAAGTTTGCCGATATCTGCAACCAGAAGGGCGTTGGCACCAGCTTCCTGACCCCCGAAACCGGCATCTGGTATGGTTATACCAAGGACAAAGACGGCAACGTGGGTGTGTATCTGCTGGGCAAGCATGACTGATCAATCAATATCTGTAATACTGTAAAAAACAGCCACGGCCGGAGCTTTTCAACTCCGGCCGTTGGCTATTCTTCTGTTTTCAGATGGAAGGGGGACAGTAGAGAATCGCTCCCCTTCCCTGCCAACTTCTGTTTTTGTATTCAGCTGTTAAAAGCCTGCTTCCAGGTCCGGGCGTTTTACTCTCCAAGATGTTCAAACAGATCGCCCGCGCCGGTGTCCTCCCCCACCTGGCTGTAATACAGGCCGTACAGGCTGCCGTCGCACACGCCTTCGCCCATGGTTTTTCCCTTCACCGTCTTGCGCTGGTAGTCCTGCAGGGCGTAGGCCTGCTCCGCCATATCCCGGGCCGTTTCCCCGCCGAAGAAATCCAGGGGCACATCGTAGTCCAGGGCGGTGGGCTGATCTCCGTACAGATGCAGGTACAGCTTTTTCACCTTATAATTGCCCCACAGCTTGTAGCCGTAACCCACGTCGTACTTGTCATCCATGGCCTTCACCAGGCTTTGAATGGCCGCGTCCGCGCATACCCGATGGCCGCCGTCGATGTTTTCACCGTTCTTGGCATGGGTTACCAGCACCTCCGGCTGATACATGCGCACAATGCGGGACACGTGCCGGACAAACTGCACCTCGCTCCACAGGTCATACTGTCCCCGCAGCGTGGCGGACATATTGGGCCGGAAATAGGCCATGTAGGGATAATTGGTCAGGCCGCACAGCCAGGCGCCGTCCAGCAGCTGGCTTTTATAGGCCGCAATGGTATTGACGCATTCACAGAGCATTACTTCTTTTCCCTGGGCCACGTACATGGGAATCAGGCCCCCGAAAAACAGGTATTCATCCCCCGGGTCGGTTACCAGCAGCACCAGATCGGCCTTCCCCTCAAAGTTCTTCCACTGCTGCACCCAGCCGGGCACCGCTCCGCTGCCCAGCACCTTCAGCTCGGAAACGGCCATTTCATGTCCGTCCGTGGTGCGATTGATCAGCCGCACGGCGGAGTATCCCTCCGTCAGGGGAATATACTGGTTATAGAATTCATCCTCGGTGGCGTACACCGGCTGCCAGGCATCGCTTTGCACGTCATAGGCCAGGATTTCCCATTTTGTGATATACTTTCCCCAGCTGACGTACAGCCCATACAGCGGCTGCTCTCCAGGAGCCTCCACCTGAATATAGCCGCCTTTGTTGCAGGTCCAGCAGGTATAATAATCCCCGTCCGTAACCGCCCCCAGGTCCTTTTTGTTTCCAGAGGCGGTCAGAACACATTGACCGGTGATATCCTGGGCATCCTCCGCAAAGGCAGGCAGGCAGAACACGAGCAGCAGCGCAAGGCAAACCAGCAGCTTTTTCATCATCGCACCTCTTCAGGCCATTTTTCAAAAAAGTGATTATCTGCAAAACCCGGCCTGCCGCAAACGGGCAGGCCGGGTCAGGCGACGGGAAAGATTACTCCTCGTCCTCCGCATCCATGGCTTCCATAAACTTGTCGAAAACAGCCTGGGAAACATCGTCATCTTCCACGCTGACGTAGATATCCTCGCCGTTCTCATCCTGCTCAATCTGCAGGATGACCACTTCGCCCTCGTCGTCCTCGGGCTCGGCGTCACCCTCGCCCAGCACCAGCAGCACCACATACTCCTCCCCTTCATGGGAAATGGTGGTCAGGTACTCAAACCGGGTAACGACGCCGTCCTCGTCGGTGAGTTCCACGATGTTGTCCTCTTCCTCCGGCAGGTTGTTGATCATTTCATCCGTCATGGTAAAATCCTCCTGTTATTCAACGATATGGGATGCATCAATATTGCGCAGCGTATCCAGATACTGCTGCAGAATCACGGCCGCGGCCACCTTATCCACCGTTCCCCGGCGCTCCTCCCGGTGCATGCCGCCTTCAATCAGCGCGCGCTCGGCCGTCACCGTGGTCAGCCGCTCATCCTGATAGATCACATGCAGGCCGGCCGCCTCCAGCTGCTCCGCCAGCGCCAGCACCTTCCGGGCCTGGAAGCCGACGGAGCCGTCCATGTTGCGGGGCAGGCCGCACAGCACGCTGCGGGTGCCCATTGTGTCGCACAGCGCCTTGATGTGCCTTACATCCGGCCCGAAGCCCACCCGCTTGTATACGCTGTGGGGACTGGCGATGAGGCGCATTTCATCGCACACCGCTATGCCGATGCGCACATCGCCCACATCCAGCGCCACAATTCTTCCCTGGGTCATTTGTCAAAATGCTCCGTCAGGTAAAAGTATACCAGCTCTTCCAGAATTTCATCCCGCTCCAGGCGGCAGATCATGCTGCGCGCGTTGTTGAAACTGGTGATATAGGTGGGATCGCCTGTCAGAATAAAGCCGGTGATCTGGGTAATCGGATCATAGCCTTTGGCCTGCAGTGCACGGTAAACATGTTCCAAAATGCCCTTGGCAGTGCTCCTGCTGTCCCGAATCGGATGCAGCTTGGTGGTATCCGTCAGATTGGACACAACAATCCCTCCTCTCTTTATAACGATTTATTATATCCTGTTTCCGCAAAAATGGCAATAGGGCAATTGTTCTGTTTTATGGGATCTCCTCCTGCCGCGCGCACTGGAGGGCGCGTGCCGCTCCGCGCATGCACACAAACAGCGGCAGGGACAGCAGCATGCCGCTCAGTCCGGCGGCCAGCCCGCCGGCTGTGAGCAGCAGCAGCACGTAGGCCGGATGCAGTCCTGTCACGCCGCTCATCAGCCGGGGTGACAGAAAAATGCTTTCCGCCTGCTGCACGGCAATCACCGCCAGCAATGCCCACAGGACGGTATACAGCCCCTGGGGCAGGGAAAACAGCAGCACCGGCACCGCGCCAATATACGGGCCCGCGTAGGGGATCAAATCGCATATTCCCATCACCAGCCCCAGCAGCAGCCAGGCGGGCACGCCGGTGACCAGCAGCGCCAGGGCCGTCAGTGCTCCCACCGACAGGCTTACCAACAGCTGCCCCCGCAGATATGCCCCCATCTCCCGGCGCATCTCCCGCAGGGCGGTGAGCAGCCTTTTTCGTATTTTCAAGGGAATCAGCAGCGACAGCTGAAAGCAAAACATCTCCCTGTCCCGCAAAAAATAAAAGGCCAGCACCGGGGCCAGAATGGCGCGGGCCAGCTTGCCTGTCAGCCCGGAAATGCGCTGAATGGACGCCGGCACAGCATTGAGCGCCGCCGTGCCGACCCTTTGCAGCAAATCGCCGGAAGGAATGGCCGGGATCTGCAGCCGGGCAAGCAGCGGGGATTCCTCCAGCCTGCTGAACAGCGTTTCCACCAGGTCAATCAGCTGCGGCACCGCCCCCACTGCCAGGGAAAGCTGCGCCAGCAGCTGCGGCACAAAAACCCATAGCAGGCCCAGAAAGGCCAGCAGAAAGCTCATCAGGGCCAGCAGCGCAGAAAGCCCTGGGGCAAAGCGCTTCTCCAGCCGCAGGCAAAGGGGATGCGCCGCCCAGGCAAGCATCAGCGCCAGCACCAGCTGAAACAGAATCTGTCCGACCGCTCTGCGAAACAGGAGCAGCAGCATCAGCGCGGCTGCCGCAGCCGAAATCAGGCGAATGCGGCGCGGCAGCGCGTGCAAGCGAGCCTCGGATACCATATTACAGCCCCAGCCTTCTGGCAACCGTGCGCTTCATTTGCTTCATGGCGCGCATGGCATACCTGCGCACCTTCTCCGCTTTGCAGCCCACGGCATAGCCCATCACAGCGCCGGACAGCATATACTTGTAAAGCTTCATGGCAACCCCTCCTTTCCGCTTGCCCCGCAGGGAATGGTTACATGGCCGGTATTGCCAAAGGGCTTCACATCGAAGGCGGCGGCATACCAGCGGCCATCCAGCAGATCATCCACAGGCCCGGCTGAAATCTCCAGCGCATGCACCCGCAAGGAATTCTCATCCACCAGCACATCCGTCACCAGCCCGATGCGCGCGCCGTTGGCGTCCGTTACCCGAAACAGCTTGTAGGCCGCCTCCTTTGGCATACGCCCCGGCTTTTCATTGGCCAGGATGGACAGCCTGCCCAGCATACGGATGCTGCCCGCGGGCAGAAAGCGGGAAGCGCGCAGCCCGCTGTGCACCACCACGCCCAGCAGCGCTTTTCCATCCCGCTGCACAACGCCCCGGGCCACGGTGCCGATCTGCCGTCCGTCCAGTATCACCGGCAGCCCGATCAGCCGCTTGATTCCGGTCATTTCGATCACCCTTGCTATTTTTGACCCCACCGCGGCCTTGCATAAGTGGAAAAAACAGAGAATGCCCCGTTGCTTTTTTAATACTTATCTTAAAAAACTAAATCGACAAACTGAAATTTGACGGGGAGGGGGAACGCTTCTCTTTTGAGTCAAAAGAGAAGCAGAAAACCTTCTTTTAACGCCGTAAAAGCAGCAAACACAAACTGAAGCAGAAGTGCACCCACCGCTTCCGGGCAGGCCAGCAAAGCTGGCCCTGCTGTGCGCAAAGCGCACAGGGAAAAGCCTGAAAATTGCCGAAAAACAAGCTTGCTTGTTTTATCAATTTTCAGGCTTTTCTTATGCCCGGAAGCTCTCTTGGCGACATCCAAGTTACAGGCGCAAATTGTTTGGCTTTGCGTCCAAGCCGCATCGCCGTCTGGCTTCTTTGCAGCTTTCTTCCCCGGGAAGAAAGCGCGTATCCTTCCCGTCCAATTCCTGTTTGCCAATTTCATTTTTCAGATGACAAACAGTATGGCTCCCGGATGAAGGGAGATTTGCGTCTGCTTACTGCTTCACCATCAGCGCATACTTGGGCTTTTCCGGCAAATATTTGATCCGAAGCCGGGCGCCCTCGGCGAGGAAGCGGGGCGGATTGCCCAGCTTGGCTTCCACGGTTTGCCCCGCCTGGTTCTTGTACTTCACATAGTATTCATAATCGTAATCCCGGTGGCCGTCGGAATCCTCTTTTTCGATCTCCTTGACGCGGCTTACAACAGCATCGGTTTCGATGCCGTTTTCCTTGATCTTCTTGCTGCGCTTATAGGAATAGATGAACCCGATGACGACAACGGCGGCGAAAACAGCGACAGCGGCATAATACATAATAAAATCCTCCTGTTTATTAAATGATTAAAGCTTTTTCATGGTATTCAGCAGCGTCTTTCGATTGCCGCCGCGATCGTCGCTGGCTCCGCTGCGTGCAAAGGCCAGGAGGGTCACAAACAGCAGGCTCAGATCGGTTTCGGTGGTGCGGACGCGATAGAAGCCCTGCAGTGGAACCAGACTGGAAAGCTTCGGCTTTTCGGCCTCGTCCTCCTCGTGGACGTTTTGGCTGCTGCTTACCGCTGTGGCGATCTCCTGGCCGTTCCGGCGGATGATGTACTCGGTGCGCGCGGCGCCGGTCAGGCTGGATTCCACGGTGATGCCGTTGCGCTTCAGATGCTTCCAGATGTCCTCTCCATCGAAGGTGAAGGTATAATGGTTGTCCAGCAGCAGACTGTTGCCCCAGTCGGTGGATTCCTCATGGCCGATCAGGTGGGGCGTGGTTTTGCCGTGTTTGTGGTCGATAAAGTCAAAGCCAAAGGGGGCCGTCAGGGTAAATTTGGTCATTTTGGCTTCATAGAGCACGTTGCGGTTGGCGTCCTCGATGCGATGCCCCGCCTTCGCGGTGCCCAGGTCCGTTAAGAAATACAGGCGGCTTTCCGGGCCGGGGACGGACGCCGGATAGGCGGCGCCCCCATTTTCCGCCTGACGCGCCCTGACGTCGCTCAGCGATTTTCTCTTTCTGATTTCCGTCACGATGATCACAGCCAGGATGATCGCGCCCGCGGCCATGAAATAAATGCCGATGAAGCCGTCGCCGTGCACGATGGAGGGATCGTTCGGATCATAGCGCACGGTAATCACTTTCCCCACCGCGTAAGAACCGCTGGATTCATCCAGCTCCTCTGTGTAGGTCACGCCGTCCACGGTGTATTCCACCGTGGGCACATAGGACGTGCCCTCGCTGGTGGAGGTGTCCCGTATATCCACGATGGCAGCCTGGGTTTTCACAAAACCCGCAGAGTGAAAGAACGTAAGATAAACGCCTGCGACAAGGGCAATCAGCGCCAGGGCGGCCGCAAGGATTTTGACTGGAATCCCCTTGAATGAAAACATGTAGTACTTCTCCTCTTCAAATAGGTTGTAAGGCGCCGGGAACGTGCCGCGTTTTCAGCCCGTTTCCGCGGCGGGGCAGCCTGAATCACTTATGAATCCACCCAACTGCTCCCCGCAGGCTGACGACAAGCCACTCTCCCTCCTCTTTCAAAATGGGCAGGGTGGTATCTTTGCTCAGCAGAGCAACTTTGGGGGCCGCCGTATCATCCCAGGCGTATACCGGCGTATTTTTCTCCGTGCGGTACCGGGCAGGATCAATGGCAAGATAGTCCGCGTTCACCCAGCCCGCAGGGGAGTCTTCGGAATCGCCAAGGACGCAGTACGCCCAGCCGTCGGATTGCTTGACCACGATGATAAAATCTCCGTATTGCAGGGTTTTCACTGCTTTTGATGAAAGGCTGGGCTTCTCGCGCATCGTCAGCTCTGCGCACAGGATTTCCGCCTGAAAACCGATTTGCCCCTCGCCATAGGGAGGAAGGATTTCCGCCTGTGCCGCTTCCATGCTTCCAAGAATCAGGATCAGTGCCGTCAGAACCGTCAGGCAAGTACACTTTTTCATACGCATCACCTCGTTTGTTATGTGTTGCGAAGCCCATGCTTTAGTGTATCAAAGGCTGTCCAATAAATGTCCAGCAAAAACAAAAGAAAATTAAAGGGCAAAAACAGAATCTGCTGCTTTTTTGTTGGACATTTATTGGACAAGCGGTGTTATTCTGTGTGTATCACAGTCCAAAGGAGGAAATCAATCTATGAAAAGCATGATGAAACGGCTTGCCCTTTTGACCCTGGCGCTGGCCCTGGTACTGACCCAGGCGGCCTTTGCCGAATCTTCTGATATGCTGCAGGCGGTCTATGACGCGCTGGTGGCCGATGGCTCTGACTTCAACCAGGCCAAGGATATGTACGCCCTGTATTACGAGGGCGTCAGCCTGGACGCGGCGCTGGAGAATAACAGCATTATCATTACCCTGGACAGCACCAATGAGTATGTGGAATCCGGCTCCTGGGTTTTCACGCAGGAGGGAGACGATTTGACTGCCACCTTGGCACAGGAAGATGATTCCGGTCCCAGCATGGTCATGACCGTATTCCAGGCCGTTGCCGCCAGCCATGGTGTGAATTCCAGCCTGCTGAACGGCTATATGTTCGCGCAGGGCGCTGAGAATCCCTATCTCAGCAGAGAAACCGACGAAACTGCGGGCACCTCCAAATACAGCATCCCGCTGAACGCCGCCTATGACTTTGCGGGCCTGGATCAGATGATCATGACGGAGGATACGGTGTACTTCTTTGACGCGCTGGATGAGGATTACACCAACCGAGGCGGAAACTACGGAAAGGTCATCCTGGTGATGAACGGCAATGTTCACAACCTCACCATGCTGGTGTGCGAATACGGGGAACTGGATGAGGTGGCCTATCAGGACATCATCAACGCCGTTTCCGCGGCCAAGCCGGACGGCTGGGAAACCTTTGTGGCCGAATATACCGAGCTTAAGGACGCGAAAGCGGACGGCTACAGCGTGGCGCTGAACCCGGACGATGCGCTGGTGGGCGAAATCATTGAAGAACGGTATGAAGGCTATACCTACGCCATCGTGCACATCGGCCAGGGCGAGTAACGCAATCTCATACTGTTTGCCGTCTAAAAGGTTTAAAGGCAAGCAGAAATTGGACGGGGAAAGGATACGCGCTTTCTTCCCGGGGAAGAAAGCTGCAAAGAAGCCCGCCGGCGAACCGGCTTGGGCATAATAGCAAACAATTTGCGCCTGGAACTTGAGAGGCACCAAGAGAGCTTCCGGCCATAAGAAAAGCCTGAAAACTTCCGATAAAACAAGCTTGCTTGTTTTTCGGCAATTTTCAGGCTTTTCCCTGTACGCTTCGCGCACAGCAGGGCCAGCTTTGCTGGCCTGCCCGGAAGCGGAGAACGGCACGCCTGTTTCAGTTTGTGGTTGCCGCTTTTACGGCGTTAAAAGAAGGTTTTCTGCTTCTCTTTTGGCTCAAAAGAGAAGAACCATCGTCCGTATCCCTTTCATCTTTCCGTCTGTCCGGAAGCGGAGAACGGCGCTCTTGTTTCAGTTTGTGTTTGCCGTCATGGAAGCAGCAAGAGCAAGCCGAAGCAGGCGTGTTGTCCACCGCTTCCGGGCAGGCCGTTTCTTCTATTGCCCTGAAGTTTGTATAGTGACAGCTAAGTTACAGGCGCAGATTTTCTGCCCTTTTTCGCTCTGGCGCTGCATCCTTCCGGTCAATGCAGCACTGTTATTCTTCCCTTCACACGGATTATCCATTCTTGCAAAGAAGCCGAGATTAACCGGTTATTTGTATATTCCAATACACTTTGCGTTTTCATCAAAATCGAATTCAACAATCCACGGCATCACATTCTTTATCTTTTCAAATTCATAAAATCCAAACGAGCTGTCATAATAGTTTATAATGGTGCATAAGGAGGTTCCATGGCTGCCAATTACGATATTTTTGCCTGAATATCGCTTCAATACATCCTTTAATGCCGCTATATTTCTGTCTTGAACTTCTTGCAGACACTCGCCATCTGGTAATTGATAGGTGAAATCGAACCATTGCTTTTTAGTAAATTCATTAAAGTTTTCGATCCAGCAGCCTACGTTTCGCTCTCGAAAGGCATCGATTATTTCGATGGTAAATCCATGCCTCTCCGCAAAGTCCGCAACTGTGTCAACAGCCCTTTTGAACGGGCTTGATAATACAGCGTCTATTCGCTTGTCTGATAAAAACCTTGTAACGAGTTTTCTATCTTCCATCCCTTTGGGCGATAACGCGCGAAGAGCATCGTTATGATTGCTATAATCAGGCTCTGCATGTCGAATAAAAAAGACTTTTGTCATGGCAGCAACTCCACAAATTCCAGTTTGATCATCAAAAATAAATATACCATGCATAACCGGTTTTTACAATAAATACTATTGAGCATCTAAAAGATTGAAGGGAAAAACTCAGGCCCCTGCCGGTATTTGCCATGCATAAAAATTCTTTGACAAAATCATTGACAAAAAGGCCGGAATATGCTATATTATATTTCGCCGTCAGAAATGGCATGGTCGCATGGCTCAGTTGGTAGTACCTACTGGTACCTTCGTAGGAAGTCGCATGGTTAGTTAAGGTCGCATGGCTCAGTTGGTAGAGCACATCGTTCACATCGATGGGGTCACAGGTTCGAGTCCTGTTGCGACCACCACAAGAACCCTTGTAAATCAAGGGTTCTTTCATTTTGTCCGCACCCAAATACCCAAACCTGACCCAAACGATACCCAATCATCCCGGTTCCGTGGTCAGATTGCTGATGAAGGCCTGCATCCTGTTGGCGCTCTCGCGGCGCATGGTCGGCGTCACGTGTCCGTAGCGGTCCAGGGTGAACGCCGCGGAATAGTGCCCCATGTTTTCCTGCAGGGTTTTGATGTCATCCCCCGCCATGATGCTGTTCACGGCGAAGGTATGGCGCAGGTCATGCATCCGGTGGTGCGGCAGTCCGGCCTTCACCAGATAGCTCTGGAAGGTCCGGCAGACAAACCACTGGTTCAGGTGGCTGCCGTCCGCATGGGTGAACACCAGATTGGGGAATTTGCCTTCGTTCCAGAGATCACCGGCGCGCTTCTTCTGCTTTTCCTGATCGGCACGGTGCCGCTTCAGCACTTCCATCACGTAGGGAGCTGGTTCGATGATCCGGGTCTTCCCGTTTTTCAGCGTCCCGAAGTAGAACTTGCTTCCCTTTCTCCGCGCCTGGCAGAGCTGCTTTTCCACATGGATCACGCCGTGCTCGAAGTCCACGCAGTCCCATGTCAGGCCGATCAGCTCGCCGCAGCGCATCCCCGTGAAGACGTCCGTCAGGAACAGCGCCTCGAACTCTTCTCCACGAAGCACCTCGAAGAGCTTTTTCTGATCCGGTGCGTCCAGCGGCTCCACCTTCTTCTCCACCACCCTGGGAATGACGCAGGCACAGGTGGGATTGCGCAGCAGGTATTCCAGCCGAACCGCCATGTCCAGCGACCGGTGGAGCACGCCGTGGATGTTCTTGATGTACTTGGGGCTCAGGCCCTTTTCCTTGAGCTGATTGTACATCTTCTGAATCATTGGCGCTTTCAGGCTGTTGAGCGGAACCTCTCCGAACGCCGGTTTCAGATAGAGCTGACATACGGATTGGTAGGAATCCTGAGTGCCCGGCTTCACGTCCGCCAGGTACTCCGCCAGCCAAATGTCCAGCCATTCGCCGACCGTCATTTCCTTTTCAGCCTCGAGCTCGGCGGCAGCGTTTTCAACGAACGCTGCCGTCTTGCTGCTCCGGCCTTCCAGTTTATCCTGCAGGGCTTTGAGCTTCTGCCGGCAGTCTTTCTGTGTCCGGCCGTAGACGCTCTTGCTGATCAGCTTGCCCGTTATGGGATCGGTGCCCACCGTGATCCGTGCTTCCCAGGTGCCGTTGCTTCTTTTTCTCAATGATCCTTCGCCATTAGCACGCTTCAGAGCCATAGTTGTCTCCTTTCTTCAGCCAGTCCATCAGGGATTGCCGCGAGATCAGGATTTTCTTGCCGGCCTTGACGGAGCGCACCTTGCCGGCGCGCACCATCTCATACATCTTGGGCCTGCAGATCCCGATCAGTTCGGCAGCCTCCGGGACTGTCAGTGTGATTTTCGTGTGTTCAGGCGAAGAATTCTGCGGTATATCGTTGTCAAGGTGCTCCGGCTCCGCAGAGGGAGCCGCGGTTACATTCAGGGCGCTGAGAGCTGTCTCGAAGGCCTGAAGAACCTCATCTTTAGTATAAAGCCGGTTTCTCAGCATTGCAATATCCTTTCATACTTTAAAGTGATAAATCGAAGATTTTACAGGATAGTCTTTCATGGGAATTTGGCGTACGTGCGTACTGCGTACGCCGGTACGCACGTACGCCGGGATTCGTGGAAAAGGTGACTTAATGCCTCTCCCCAAAGGGATTGTCCCGGGGCCAGACCTGAGTGAAGCCCTTCAGATCCTCTCCGGACGGATGAATCAGTGCCTGAATACCGCGGAAGCCCCGCACCCGGCGGCGGGCGTAGTTCAGGTGGTTGTTGCTGTACTCGATGCTGTACTTTGACTGATTGGCAATCAGGAAGTCGCTGACGCTTCGCTGCTTCAGCGGCGTGAGACCGTTCTCCTTGCACCAGACGCAGTAGATCTTGTAGAGCTCCTCTGAACTGATTGACACCTCCGGATCGAAGCGGATGTAATCCTTGGATTCCAGGAAAGCAATCAGGTTATTGGCGTCCTGACGGACAGACTGGCGATTCTCTTTTGCCCGATCGCTCTCCGTGAAGCAGAAGTGATTGGCTGCCAGCCGCTGCAGTCCGGCGAAGGCCCATAGAAAGATCCCTTCCAGTTCAGTGCACAGCTTGTCCGCCAGATGCGGGTCATCCGTTCGCCCCGGGCTTTTCTCCTGGGTGGTCAGGATCAGCTGACGGCGGAAGAATCCGTCGCTGCGGTCGTACAGCGACTGCAGATCGCCGTTGGAGAAGGCCAGCAGCCGGGCATAAAGGTACCCCTGATAGCTCTGCTTCCCCTTCCTCTCCAGATCCATCTTTCCCTGGGCCGTGACCAATGATTTGATGTAGTTGGTCTGCTTCAGCGCTTCCATCCGCATGTCATCGTCGATCATCAGCAGCACGTGCTCAAGGTCTGCCCGGGCAAACCGGTTCTCCGATACCTTTCCGATGCTGCCGTCCTTGGCATTGCAGCCGAACAGTTTGCTTAGCGTAGCGCCGATCTGGCTTTTTCCTTCACCGCCGTTTCCTTTGATGACCATCATCTTCTGGGCCGCCGTGCTGGGAATCAGGCAGTAGCCGATATATTCCTGCAGTGTAGGAATGTCCTCCGGATACAACAGCTGGTCCAGAAAGTGAAGCCATTTTTCCGGTGCTCCGGCATTTGGGTTGTAGCGGATCGGGAAGCGGCTGCGTACGATTTCTGTCATAGATTCCGAGAAGCTTCCGTCCAGCATCAGGGTGCCGTTGGCCAGGTGAATCCGGTCCGTCTGCGGCAGCAGCCTGTCGGTTTGTGCGGAAATCTTCATTAGCCCGATGATGTTGCTGATCTTCTTCGTCACGCTGGTGGAAGCAAAGGGCTCCAGCTCACGATAGACATCTGCCTTCAGCGGCGCTTCATCCGTCAGCTTTCCCTCCGGGGTGAAGAAGGCGTTATCGGTGAAGAGCAGCTTATGCTTCGACAGATATTCCTGACAGAAGATCGCTTCGTTGATGGTTCCGGCACGAAACCAAGCCGGACAGTTTAATGGCCGTTTTTGCTTTCTTTCGCTCATATGTTCCTCCTCAAATAGGTTTGTTACCGGTTGGAATGCCGCTTTCGAGGGAGACGATCCATTCATCGTTCTGCTTTTGAAGCAGTCATAAAACTCTCGAAAGCACAAGGCTTTCCGATGACCTAACCGGTAACAATCAGGTGTTTTTCATCAGCTTGCGCTGATAGTAGCTGCGCTGTTTGTTCCGGTTGCGGATCTGCTCATGGAGCGGTTTGCAGCTGGGACAGTATTGCTGCCGGCTGCTGCCAGGAACAAATGTGCCTCCGCACCAAACGCAGATCTTCTCATCCGGACAGGTCATGCCTTCTTCCCGAAGCAGTTCCGACCAGACGATCCGGTTCAAATCCCGGTCGAGAGGCAGGACGCATTCCAGAAAGTAATCGCAGTCAACAGCGCCGTCGTGAATCGACGGATACCGGGGATTGATGACCGTGCAGTTGGGTTGAAAGATGCATTTCCCGTCGATACAATTGCAGCATTCTCTGCGTGCCAGGGTCTTTATCTTCCGAATCAGCGTGTTATCCATTCGTATGATCTCTCCTTGTTATTTCATCTTTTTGTTGTAATCTGTGCTCCGGCTGAGTGTCCGATCACCCAGCCGGGAGAGACTTCCCGCCGCTCTGCGTTCGGATCATGCTTCGCGACGGCATGACGCAGGACGACTATATGTGAACGTGCAGGATAGCTTTTTCTGCGCGGGAAATCGTGGGGGATAAAGCCTGATGTTCAGGCTTTCACTGACACCATATCACATGGCGTTCAAAAACGTTTTCACGTTTTGAAAACTTCGGAAAGCGTTGCGGCGCAAGGCTTTACTGGCATTTTTACGGCTGCCTGGTTTTCTGAAATGACGATTTTACTTGGTTTCCGGGGCCTAAAGTTTTCACGAAATGAAATTATTTTTTTCAGGAAAACAGTTCCATGCTCTCCTGAAAACGGCCTCGGAGCATAGTAGCAAGCAGGGCAAAGGTAGCACCTTTTGCACTTTGCTTGTTGGATGGCACGGCCCCCAAGCCCCTTTTACCAGCGCAGGCGCTGTGGTTGTTTTGCGAATCAGCGGGATTCGTCATCATGGTTAGCACCGTGTTCATCGTAGTGGTGATCTTTTGGTATGACATGTTGGTTACTGTTTGGTGCGCTGTCTCTTTCCAGTACATCGAAGTTATATCGAATGTGCTTCAGATTTGTGAGCTTCGGCTTCAGTTCATCGAGCGCTGCCTGATCGTTTTCTTTCTGCTCCTTCAGCTCATCGTATTCCGCCGTCAGTTCTTTCAGCGTTGGCAGCTTTCCATCAAGAGATGAATAAACCGTTTGGGCGTTCCGGTGTTCTTCGATCTCCTGCCGATGGTCCTGATAGAATTTCACCGACCAGCCAGATTCCCGATACTGGGTGTAAACCTCTTTCGTCCGGCTGTAATCCCGGATCACTTGCCGCTGCCGGTTGATCTCTTTCATCCGGTTTTGCCTTTCCCGGATAGAAGCTTTCAGCGCGTTTTGCTGATCCGTCAATTCCTGAATCTGCTCGTTCAACTCTTCCAGCGAACCGATATGATGCTCTTTCAGGAAAATGATCATCTGCGCTTTCGCGTCGATGTTGTTCCGCTCAGCCCAGACTTGATAACCTTTTCCCTTGCCGGCGCGAAGTTTTTCCTCAATATCAACCAGTCGCTTGATCTGACTTTCAGTGAAATCACTCCGCGGGGTTTTCGGAATGTGCACATGATCGCCTGTCAGCGACCGGCGCAAAGATGCTTCTTTGTATTCCGGGCCGAGAGTATCGAGGCGGATATACCGTTTACCCTCCGGTGGCTTGATGCTGATTTGCGCGCCGCGCTTGATGCGACAACCGGCATCTTCCAGCAGCTGCATCAGCGCATCGAAGCCATCAGGCTGCATCCGCAGCGCCGTATCAATGATCATTCGCAGCTCGTCCCGATGGGTGAAGCGCCGCTGATTGCCCTGCCATTTATCGTAAGTGATGGTTTTATCCTGCGGATTCTGAATCACCGACAGGCCGTGTTCCCGGCAGAGCGAATCGCTGATCTGCGCCAGATCCTTGGCCGATTGCTTCACGTCCCGGTATTTATGCTGCCCATCCAGGTCGGTGGAACAAATTATGATGTGATTGTGGATGTGATGCTTGTCGATGTGCGTCGCAACGACGTAGGCAAATTGATCGTCGGTCATACGGGCCGCCAGCTCTTTTCCGATCTCGTTTGCTACCTCCGGCGTGATCTCTTCGGGTTTGAAAGCCTGCCGAACGTGATAGCCGATCACTTCGTTATCCTGCGTTCGTCCGGTATTCTGTTGGTACTCCTGACGGAAAAGCATGAACTCATCCGCCGCCGTTTCGGGCGAGCAGGCGTAAGTCGAAACCAGAATTCCTCCGTCCGTCTTTTTCGGGTTCATGATGTAATCCAGCCGTTCACCAATACACTGCCGGGCGGTTTTTCCTTTGTTAATGTGGATGGACATGATTCTTGTAGCTGCCATGGGTGCTCCTTTCAATGTTGAATTTGATCCAGCCTGCGAAGAATGCTGCTCAGTATCGTTCGCAGTTCTTCCTGCCGATCTTTTATGTCATCGATTTCCGTTTCAAAGATGGAACCGTGTTCATTTAATCGCCTGGCAATTTGATTGACATTGTTGCTGAGGCTGCCCATGAGGCGAACCGCATCATGCAGCTCCGGCAGATCCAGCTTCAGCACATATCCGTTCAATGCCATGGCGCGGATAAATGCCGATTGGTTTTTGATCCCGAAGGCTTTCATCTTTTTCTGAATGATGGCGTCCTCTTCCGGTGTCGCTTTGAAGCTGTAGTGAATCGTGCGATTTTTCTTTTTTGTCATCATGCTCTCCTATCTTTTGCCCTTCATGGCGGCATTCATCATCAGGACATTTCCCGAATAAATTTTATCGCAGTTCCAGCATGTTTGCTGGCATTATTACCGCCATTTGACAGCGTATTTGGCGGCATTTTGGCGGTATTTCCGCCTTGACTTTTCATGCAGTTTGTGCATTGGAGCAAGACGTGATTTTGCGGTTTGGTTCAGGCTTATTTTTCATTGCTGCCTCTGGCAAGAAACCTTGTTTGGCTCACTGCCGGTCCTTTCGGCGCTCCCTTCCGAAGAGGAAGATCTTCGCGGTTTGGACAGAACTGGAAACATAGCCCTGATTGTCAAGGTGCGCTTCGCTGGCGATGCCAGCGACTAATGATTGAAACGGCTCATCTCTTCAAGCCTGGTTAGAGTCTCACCACGATTCCCATTTCTCTTCATTATTTGAAGTATCAGGAATCTTGGTTTCAGACACATACGCTCGCCAAGGCTCTCGCTCCAGCCACTTCACAATGCCGGGAACATACTGACCATTCGCAGTCATCCAATCCAAAGTTGTCTTCTCTGCCTCCAGAGCGGCGAGGATGCTATCCACCGTTGCGCCGTCATTCAGCGCCTTCTCCACCAGGGCTGCCGCAGCCTCACGGTTTGTTCGCCTGTTTTGCGGATAGGCAAGCCATATCTCCGAAAAACGATCTGGTTCATTCCTCGTCCCATACCCTAAAAAAGAAGTATATATATTCTTTTTATATGGGTTAGGTCTTGCCAGCGTACCGGTTTGGTCGGAACCGGTCTGATTCTGAGGATCAGTTGGTATCATAGCGATACCGATATCCTGGTAACTGGTACCATCCTGATACCATGCCTGCCGGCCAGCCAACGGGGAACCGGTACAATCCTGAGCATCCCATGCCTCTGTGCTGGCTCCATCATGGAGCCAGACTGGTCCATTTTCTCCCTCGGCAGTTTCAGGCCAGTTCACCACATGCAGCATCGTTCCCACGCTAGGGGTCGACTGGATCGTTACCATGTCCTGCGCTTCCAGCATCCGCATACGGCGGCGAAGCTTGTCCCTGGACCAGCAGAGCGCTTTTGCCGTTTTCCTCTCTGACAGGGGCATATCGCCCGGCTGAAGCTGCAGCCCGCGCCAACAATATTGATTGTGGCTCGCCATGGCCAGGCAGTAGAGATACAGCTTCACTGCTCCACCGTCAGCCCATACCGGGCTTCTCATGAGCTGCCGGATTGTGTCTGCGTTTCGTCTCGTGTTCATCATCGTTCACATCCTTTCTTCTCTCTGGCGTTATCCCCGCCACCCCTATATGGGGAATAAGGAGCAAAATGACACCTGTTTCAAAAAGTTTTGTTTCGGAATTTCGTGCGACCGCCTCTCTTCCGGCCTGCTGGTTAATCCCTTCACCTATCAATGTAAAAAATCGGGCAAAGTGACACCGGTAATTTGAAATCTTTTTGCTTTGGGCCTCCATGAGACTTCCTCCTTTCCAGCGTGTTAATGATTCCTCCCAACCTTCTATGTAAAAATCCGGGCAAAGCGGCACCACCTCTGGGAAATTTTTTGCACGCGGATCATCATCATCATTGTTTTCTCCTCCCACTGTTCAATGTCCAGAATCGAGCCTTTTGGAAACCTCTGGCGGAAATTTTTTTGAAATACCTTCTCACGAGTGTCAATAGCCTTCGATCACCCCCGCGAAACATGCCAGCGTCACCTCCTGTCAGCGGCTCCATATTGCCCGCTGCCCCTCTATGTAAAAATCGGGGCAAAGTGGAAACACTTTCAGAAAATTTCTTGACAGGCTGTTTTTCATCGTGGGCCATGTTGTTGCGAGGGCGTAGTCATCGGGGAACATCCCATCTGTTTCTTCCTTCACCCCTAAATGGCAAAAATCGTCGATTTTGGAAACACCTACGGAAGATTTTTGAAAATTTTCTTGTTCAGCTTACAGTTGGAGGATTGAAATCTGTCTTATTTCGCAAAAAGAAAACCCTGGCTGTATTGCCAAGGCGCATGATTGGACAAAACATGCAAATACACGAAAGATACTATTGATTCGTGTAGCAAAATCGGTTATAATAAAATTGAGATTTTATAAAAAGCGGAGGGAATGCCATGCCGCGCGCAAAAAAAGACCATTCATGCCTGAACATCAAGATTGACGCAGCGCTCTACCGCAAACTGATGGAAGTCAGCGAGGAAGCCGGCCAGACGAAAACGATGGTTGTAGAACGGGCGCTTCAGGGGTATTTTACTGATTATGACGTGAAACAGCGCATTCTACGCCAGGCAGAGGCCGGGCAGCTTGTTCCTGTGAGAGAGGTGGACAGAAATGACGCTTGAAGAACTGAAAAAGGGCGAGCATGAAACAGTTGAATATAAGCAGGACATCCCAACGGAAAAGGAAAAGTATCTGAAAACTGCGGTTGCCTTTGCCAATGCTGCCGGCGGTCAGATTATCTTTGGCATTCAGAACCAGACGTGGGATGTGACCGGCTTTTCCGATGATGAGGTATTCCAAAAGATGGATGCCATCACCAACAGTATTTTTGATGCCTGTGAACCCGCTGTGGTGCCACTTATGTCCATCGAAGAAATAGATGGCAGGAAGATCATTGTGGCGTCCATCCGCCCGGGCATGGCAAAGCCATATTATCTACGGAAATACGGGATAATGGACGGAACCTGGATTCGCATTGCAGGCGTGACCCGAAAAGCCGAACCGTATATGATCAAAGAGCTTCAACTGGAAGGGACCGGAGCCAACTTCGATACCCTGCAGGTGATGGGCGAAGTGTCCCAGGAAGACATCGATGCACTGTGTGACCGGATGTACCAGCATGCCCTTGCACGTTGTCTGACAGACGAGCAGCGCGCCGCGCAAAAGAAGGTTACCGCAAGCCAGCTGGTTTCATGGAAGATTCTCAGCTTCTTCAACGGCAAGTATCTGCCTACAAATGCCTGGAGACTGCTCACTGACCCGGAAGAACTTTTCCCGGATGCTATCATCCAAATGGCTGTGTTCAAAGGCAACACCCGTGCCATCTTCCTGGACAGGAAGGAAGCTACCGGCCCCATCGACGAGCAGATTGAGGAAGCGATGCTGTTTGTGAAGCGCAATATCCGGCTGGGGTCACGAATTGCGGGTGTCTATCGGGAGGATTTCTATGAGCTCCCCATCGACAGCATCCGGGAAATGATCTCCAATGCTGTATGCCATCGCTCCTACGTATCACCAGGTTCCATTCAGGTGGCCATCTATGATGACCGTCTGGAAGTGACTTCTCCCGGGCGGATCAGTCCCGATCTGACGATGGAGCAGCTGAAAGCCGGCAATTCCCGGGTACGCAACGTTGCCATCGGCGCGGCCTTCCAGTATATGCATATCATCGAAAAATGGGGCACTGGTATTCCGCGAATCCTGAAAGAAGCAGCTGAGTATGGGCTGAGAGAGCCGGAATTGAAGGATTTCGGCACGTCGTTCAGAATTAACATTTTCAGGAAACCATTTGAGACGGATCTGTTTGGGGTGGTGAATCCGGCAGCCGAAAAGATTGAAGGCCAGAAGGAGTCTTTGGGGGACAATGTCCCTCAAAATGTCCCCCAAAATGACTCTCAAAATGTCCCCCAAAGAATAGACAGGCTTGCCGATGCGATCATCGCCGCCATCAATAAGAATCCTCATGTCACACGGGCTGAAATGGCAAGTCAGGCCGGTGTCACGATAAAGACAATATCCAGAAAGCTGAAGGATATGCCTAATGTCCGGCATATCGGGAGCAGTAAAACAGGAAGGTGGGAGATTGTTTCGCAGTAGTCCACTGCGTTAGAAGTATATTCGCCATGAGATTATATCAAAAATACGATTCGTCTTTATTATGATTAGGTTATAAAGATGATTTTGAAAATGTCGAACTGATGTATCTTCGTAGTTGATTTCTTTCGATGCTGATGAATGCTTAAGCAGAGGAAGTAACAAAAGAAAGAAGGTCGAATGAAAGTGTACCTGACAATAAAGCAACACGATGCATTTAGAAACTTGCTTATGGGCTTCGAGATTCCGTTTAGAGCCTATATTGCCGATATTATAACAAAAGCATTTACCGTTGACACCGACTTTGAAGTTGCTATGACAACAAAAAATCAACAAATAACGGCATCAAGCCCTACGTTTTTGCGAGAAACTCTAGGAAAAGCAGTTAGACATAATACTCTGCGTCAAACTTATCAAAAATTTGTGACAGCGAAAACATCAGTTGGCGAGATTGTTACATCTGATATTGATATTCCTATGATAGGAGCACTCAACCTAGTTACATTTGCATTGGTCGAGTGCTTTCAGGATTTGTATTCCGTTTCTGGTTCATATATGAAATATTGTGATTGTGCAGAGATATATAGATATTGCAGGAATAAACTTGATCATCCTGGGTGCAGAACGCTTGAAGATGCCCATCTTGTACCTGTACTCTCGTTTGTAAAGGATATATGTACTTTTATTGATGATAAGTATTTCTTGCAAAAAACAAGAGAGCAATTATTGGCAGAAATAGTCGCATTGCAACAACGTAAAACAATTATGCCTATTGCAAAGAATAATTTTTCTGATATGCCGTATAATGAATCAAAAGTCGTCTGCAGAGAGGATGAAATACAAAAGATTAAAGACTTCGTTTATGGAACACCTGGTAATCTTCGAAAGCAACATTCGTATTGCATTTATGGTTATGGCGGAGTTGGAAAAACTGCACTTGTTTTAGAATCTCTAAAGCAAATCGTTAGAGATATCTTGGATGGCACAACTATAGATGAATATTCTCCAAAATATGTTTTCTTCTTCTCAGCTAAAAGGCGTAAGCTCACACTAACACAAGAATCTGGCATATTTATAGAACAGCAGATTAGGTGGCATTTTGAAACTGCTGATGAACTAATTGATCTCATCCACACTTCTTTGCAACGTGAAAACTTAAGAGGCTTTCATGACGATGGTTTGATTGTTGTCGATAATTTGGAAAGCCTTTCTTTAGATGATCGTATTAGAATTAAAACATTCATAGATACCCAAACACCTTCTGAGATGCAGTTTATTCTAACTTCAAGAAATAGTGAAGAGTATGAAACAAATGTAAAATTGGCCGGGTTTGAATATGATAATGGAAAAACATTTATTCAATTGTATAATGAAGAAAACAATCTAGAAATTGAATTGACAGACGAAGAAATGATTGAGTTGGTAACTCTGTCAAAAGGGAACACACTTGTTCTTGTACTAAGCTTAAGACGATTGAGTCAACATTTATTAAGCTTAGGCACATTGAAAGCAGAGTTTTCTAGCCGCAATGCATGGAAGTCGTTAAGAACAAATCTTCAGAATACACCTTCTAATGCATATGAAGTAATAGCTGACTTCATGTTTAAAGATACTTTTGAGCACATTGAGAATACTTTCGCAGAAAACATCGATCTGTTCTATAGAATATTGAAAGTATTTGCAATCATTCAAAACGGAAGTACTGATATCAATACAATCTGCCTGCTTACAAAGGAAGCTTATCCAAATGTTGAAAGTGTAATCGATACTTTATGTAACTATCTGATTCTTGAAAAGAAGGATACACAATACTCACTAAATAGTTTTGCAGAAAAATATATTGTTGGAAAATTTATGCCTGATGCAGAAACATACAATCAACTCTCAGAGGAGATTGCCAGCCGACAGAGAGAAGTGCGGAGTGCTTTGGAAAGATTGGAGCATGATATTGAATCTCGTTCATCTCTTGCAAATATATTAAAAGATTGGCAAATTAACAGCGATATTGACAGAATCACAGCAGCAAAAATGTACCGCCTTTATGGGGATGTAAACAATGCTTGCCGAAATTCCGCCAGACTACAAGTTGAATGGGCTCTTGAAAGCTTTGTTACAGAGTGTTATGAAGCAGAGAGTGTTACGGCACATCCTTTTGTCAAATACCAAGAAGCAAGAATTCTACAAATAGTTGATAGATCAGGTATTTTAGCAGAAAAACATGAAGCTGCTATAAAAAAAGCTTTTTCTGACTGTATTTTTTCCATTAAAACAATAGAACAATATGCTGGCATTCAGCAAACAAAGTCATACGCTTCTTTGCTTTGGCTCTATGGTCAGTATCTTATTGATATTAAAGAATTTTCAACAGCAATGAGATATTTAGAAGAAAGCAAAGTGTCTTTTGAAGAACAAAGGATAACCGATGTGGAGTATTATCAATGTCTCGCTAGATTAGGGGAAGCATATCTTGTGTATTATCAAGAAGACCAGCAAAACAGGATAACATACTTAAGAAAAGCACGCACAATCTGCCGCCAAATTCTTTCTACGAATGACTATATTGGCAATGCATATTCACAGGCAAAGAGATTGCAATCACAGCTTCAAAGATTTGGGCAGTATTAGTAATGGTTGGTGGTATTATGAATCCATTATATGATCAATTATTCAATCCCCAATATGCCAATCAGGACTATCTCCAGCATCTTCATTGGCATCAACACGATGCTGAACAGCGTCAGGAAATCGTGAACGCCGTGAAAGCAATCCATGATTATTTTGATGCTGCCCGAAAAATCACTCCGGATTACCAGCAGATGGCCTTTAACGCTTGCATTGCGGCTGTTGTGGCGGAAATGAACAAAGGAAACAGATAACTCTGCTGCTCAATAATACTCTGAATCGAAAACGAGTTTTTTAACAAAAGAAGGGATCCTATATGCTCAAACCCGCCCTCTATGAACAGATCATCAGCCAATCCTTATCCCGGGAGCTTGCGTCTGTTTCGGATGCCTGCAAGCATGTGGAGAAGCTGGACGCGGCGGAAGCGCCGCGGTACTGTCAAGATTTTTGCACAAATTCCCTTATCCTTATCCGAACCTGCAAAGACCATAATAACCACCTACTCAGGTAAGCGCGACGGAGCAGGAAATTTTCTGGCGCGGGGTTTGCGTTGGGCAGTCGGCGTGGTAGCCTCGCCGTAGGCGCCAGCCTCCAAGGACGCCCATACGGATGGGGTACTGTCAAGATTTTTGCGCAAAAATCTTGACAGTACCTTCGGGCTGCTGGCATTTACAATCGCAAACGGTGATCCTGTATGGGGCGTTGTTGTGCTGGTGCTGGCGTTCTTTATCATGGGAGGGCTTCACTTATACGCAAGGGACAAGCAAACATAAAGCGGCTTTCTCATGGACAATTAGACGCGAAAAAAGCGGCATATAGCAAAGGTTTTCAGCGCCTAAAAACGCTTTCCCGTATCATTCCCTTGCCATACGCAAGAACAGCGTTTGAACTGTCCACAAGGCAAAAAAGAAAATACGGGACGCGGTAGCCGAAGATGGCCACCGCGCCCCGTATTTTCGTGTACAACAATTTCCATACCGATTTAGATCGGTATTTGTATAGTCACCCTTGCTCCACCATTTTCTGTGACATTTTCCAATATGATTTTTCCGCCGTGCTTTTGGACGATAGAAGCCGTCATGTATAATCCGATGCCATAATGAGATTTGGAGCTGCGGCTTGAGTCGTCCATAAAGAACTGATCTGTCGCATGTTTTAACGCTTGAGCCGTGAAGCCGCGTCCTTCATCTGTAATGACAAACGATATAAGATTATCTGATTCTATGGTATCTATGAAAACATTGCCGCCTTTTGGAGAGTGCTCAATAGCATTGGAAATCACATTGACAAGCGCACGGGAAAGCAAGCTGCAATCTGCACAAATTGTTATATCCTCAGCCTTTCTCCAATGCAGGGCGATTTGATGGATAACAGCCATCCCCTCGATTTGATTACCAATATCTTCAAACAAAGAAGAAAGTGGAAAAGGCTGCTTAGACAGCGGTTGATTTTCCCATGATTTTGTAACGTCGATGAGCATCTGCATATAACGCTGCATTTGCTTACAACTATTTGAGATATACCCCGCATAGCGTTTTTGATCGGCGTTCAATTCCGTTTCTTCCAGAAGATCGGCGTTTCCGCATACCACCGTTAAGGGTGTTTTTATATCGTGGGCTAAAGCGGCAATCTGCTCCTTTTGCGCCTGTGCGGATCGCCACTCATGATCCAGCGACGTCTTCAAGCTTTCCTTCATATCGGCGAAAGCCGCAAGCACGTCCTCTATTTCTTTGATATTTGAATGTCCCGTATCAAAATCAAGATTCTTCTCCGATATGTTTGCAGTAGCTTCTGCAAGCGGAGAAATTTGCATACGCATGGTTTTGGCAAAATGCGAAGTCAGAAACACGATTACCAGCAGTGCGTTGATTCCAATGAGAACAAGTGTGATGACATCAGCGGATGGAAAACCATCCGGCAACCACGACACCATAAAACGCGAGCCAATGTAATACCGTAAAACGCATATTTCATTTTCTCGCGGAACTACAACGAACTGCCTCGTGTTGCCCAAACGGACAAGTTCGCCCTTCGCATATCGGATAGCCGCCTCTTTTTCTTCACCACTCATATTTCCGTATAGTTCTTGAAACTTGCGATCCATAATCAAATAGCCGCATCCCGCTGGGAATGTCACCTTTGTCAGATCGGGAGCCACGGTCAGCGTCGGGATCATTTCCTTCACTTGCAGTTCGCTGTGATTGGCTGTGTTGGCGATGCCAGTGTTTGTGGCTATAGAAAACAACAGATATGGCACGGCAACGGAGACCACCAGCAAAAAGACCAGAGCCACGGTGAACCGCCGGAAAAGCCCCTTTAATGTTGTTGTTCTATTCATTCCCATTTATAACCAATCCCCCATACCGTACTGATTGGACATATACCGAAGGTCTCAAACTTGGATCGGATATTCATGATATGGGTTGCGATAGTAGAATTGTCGCTTGTCCCGTCAAGTCCAAACACCGCTTCATATATTTGTTCCTTTGTAAAAACCTGCCCGCTATGCCGCGCAAGATATTCGCAAATCGCATATTCTCCCTTTGTAAGGGGAATCGGCTGATTGGATATATATAACCTCATAGCGGAGAGATCAAGCCAAACCTCGTTACCGCAGTGCAGCGCACTGTGCTTTTCCCTCTTTTCTCTGCGTAGATGCGCGGTAACACGGGCTCTAAGCTCCTTCACCGAAAACGGTTTTGTTATATAATCGTCCGCACCGATATTCAGCCCGAACAGAATATCGTTCTCCATCGCTTTTGCCGTCAAAAACAAGATGGGACAATCCACCATACCGCGAATCTGTTTACAGAACGAAAGCCCGTCTACGTCAGGCATCATAATATCCAAAAGGATCAGTTCATAGCGGTGAATGGTTTTCATATCCACATCCGTCGGACTTTGACATGCAGTCATCGAATGCCCATCTTTCGACAGGCTTTCTTTAATCAGTTCCAAAATGCCAGGATCGTCATCTATGATAAGAATGTGTGCCACAAGACCACCTCCCTGTATGACGTATAATAACATAAATGATCAGATTGATCGACTTGAATTTTGGCTGAAGCGACGTGAATTATGGCTCTGTGTGAGAAAGCCGAAACAAATAATCTCATATATCGACGAAAAATCTTGGCAGACGCGCGCATATACATATCTGTCGATTAAGAATACATGAATTCTAATCTTTTGAATCTGCTTTTTGCTGTTGTTTGACTGCTATATAGAATTTTCCATTTATACCGACAGCCAGATCATCCGTGTTTTTTACCCAATAAACATTACCATAATTCAGCAATCTGCGATTTTGCTGAAGGCTTCCATCCCAATCGATAGCAAGAGCCTCTTCTTTCGATATTATTCTGCCTGTTTCGGCATCACAAGTAAGGCTGCGAGCTATACTACAAACAAAGCTACCCAAATCACTTCTCTCAATGCGGCTTTCAGTCACTGCGTAAGTATCCCCATTGAAAATCAGTCGCAATGCATTATTGGCATCAAGGCTTACTGTTTGTATGCCTGCTTGATATGACGAATATGCATGCAATTCATACGGGCACATCCCCTCAACAAGTTTATCCACAGCAATTGCGCGAAAAAAAGCATCATTGATTGAAATATCTATCATATCGGCATTTTTCTTGTCGGTATAGACAGAAGAAAACATAACGCCCGACATGTTTTTGTTGATAACACCCACCCATGTGCCTATTTCTGCTGCATCCACCCTTTCGTTGATGATATAATAGTCATGTTCGTTATATGACACGGTAATCCAGTCATCTATTGATATTTCGCACTGTTTTTTTTGCATAAAATACCTTTCAATAGAGCAGCCACACATCAATAGCATTGCAATAATAAGTGACGAAGCTAAAAAGCAAACCTTCTTATTCATTGTTTTTCCTCTCTATATTTAGTTGAATATAAGTTAGTCTGCGCTTTTTGCACCGTCCCAGCGTCGGAACCACAGCAGGCAGGCGGTCAGCAAACAGACGGACGAACAGGCACAAACTACCATGCCGACTACAAACTCACCATGTGCCAGCAAATAGAGTTGCGGATCATACCACGATAACACCGCAACGTCCATTGCCCTGATGCCCCAAGCCCAGGGAACGGCCTTCCAGATACCATCTCCAAGACCTGTACGCATAAGCGCGGCTAAAAGGCTTCCCGCAATTCCCAACCCTATCGTTGCACCCTTTCCGAATCTCAGTCCAACAAAAAGGTGCATAACATATAGCGGAAAAGCAGTAAATGATAACAAGCTCAAAGGTTTTGCAAATAACCTAAGAGGAAGGACTGGGTATAATACCGCGAATATCCACAACTCAAAAGCAGTTGCGCAAAAGAAGCAGGAAAGCATAAAGATAAGCTTTCCAAGAAAAGATGCGTTTCTTGAGGAGATCGTTCCAAGCATGAGCTGATAGCTCCCGGCCGTATGTTCAATCTGTAACGCCTGTCCGGTGATGATACCGATCAAAAACGGGATAGATGAGGCCAGCACCTCCAGATAAGCGCTTATCTTTGTTGAAATATCCCAGCCGGAAACACGATAATATCCGGCAAAAACAACTGCACACAGAACAGGCAAAATGATGTGGATATAATATACCGCGCTGCGTCTGTGTTTTATAAATTCTGCCCTAAAGCAGCGAATAAACGCGCGCATCATTTTGCCTCCTGTATTGCAAACTGCTTTCCTGTTATCAAGGACAGGAATATAAACGCGAGAAGCGATAGAGCCAACGCTAAACAGATTAATACAGGCGGCGTGTCCAAAACCTGCTCCTGTGCAAGCGTACCGTTGGGCATGATGTTAAGGATCGGAACCATCAAACGTGGCGCCCAGCCATATGGACAATAAATCCAGTAGGAGGTTTGTGCTGCAAGAACGCCCAAAACGCTCCCGACCCCTGCATTTAGGATCAAAGCGACAAATAGCCCTGTTTTCTTTGCCAGCCACAGGCAAAAGGGAATCTCCCACAGGCTTGCCAAAAAGATGCAGACAGTTCCAAGTATTGCTGAGGAAATGCCAATCGTCATGGGGAATCCCGAAAGGCGAGATATGATAAAGCCTCCCAGCACATTCAGCACAAGAAAAATAAGATTTCCGATCAGGACGTAAAGCCCTGTCGTTTCGATTTTTGCACGCCATATTTTTGAAAGCGATACCGGAAGTGGAAAGACCGTCTGATATTTTTTCTTTCCGCTATCCCTATGCTCTATAAAAACACATAGAAGGGTAAGAAAACCGGGGTAGAGAAATACATACCACCAATTAAAGGCATTCACCTGAAACCACATGGGAGCAAGGAATGTCATCAGCACTGTAACTATAGGCGCTAAAAGAATTAACGTGCGCGTAAAACTGCGCTTATGTTTCAGGTTTTCAGATTTCAGATAGCGCATGACTCACACCTCCTTGCCGTATTTGCGGATCACATCCATAAACAGCGCTTCCAGATTGTCTTCCGATTGGATGCTGCCCTCAAAGCCCAACGTTCCGTTTACGATAATTCCCACATGATCGGCAATCTGCTGGACTTCCGACAGAATATGGCTGGAAAGGATCACGGTAATACCTTTTTGTGGAAAAGAGCGGATCAGTTCCCGCAGTTCACCGATACCCAACGGATCAAGCCCGTTGGTAGGCTCATCGAGGATGAGAAGCTGCGGCGTATTCACAAGAGCTATCGCAATGCCAAGCCGCTGCTTCATACCAAGTGAGAACTGCCCGGCCTTTTTCCTTCCTGTATTTGTAAGATTGACTCTTTCAAGTACTTCGTGGATGCGTGAATCAGGCAGCCCCAGCAAGGTGGTTCTGACTTTCAGGTTTTCATAGGCCGTCAGATTTTCGTAGAGCGGCGGCATTTCAATCAACGCACCGATATTCCTTAAATCGTTTCGCTGCCACGGATGACCGTCAAATGTGATGCTGCCGCTGCTGGGGTGAAGAATACCCGTCAGCATTTTTAAGAGTGTCGATTTTCCTGCTCCATTAGGACCTAAAAGCCCATAGACGGAGTTGCGTTGTACCCCGATAGATACATGATTAACCGCCATCTGTCCCTTGAAGTTTTTGCACAAGTCTGTTGTACTCAGCATGAAATCCATATCATTTCTCCTTTACCTTTGCTTTTGCAAGGAAAGCGTAACAAACAGTTTTCAAGAAATCATAAAGATATTGAAACGACCGTCGACACTTTTATTAAAACGCAATAAGCGCGGGACGCGGCAGCCGAAGATGGCCACCGCGCCCCGCGTTTGTGTTTTCCCTTACTCGTCGGAAAGGGTCATGTGAAAGGCTGCGTCCTCAAAAGCCGTATCGCTCATCCTGTGGAGCTTTTCAAGGACCTGTTCTGAAAGTGTCTGCATATCGCTGTCCATATAGGGCAGCGCATCGGCAATCGCCGTCATCGTTCTTCTGCGGTCTGCGTTGTGGTAAATGCAAATCAGGTTTTCTTCCTCAACGGTAAATTGAATGTTGCTCATGCTGATACCTCCCATTCGTTATTCCATTTCCAACGACTGCCGGATGCTCCGTTTGGCAGCCTGTTCCTGCTGCTTTGGCCGGGCGGCCGCCCGTGCCTTATCTGCCTTTAGCTGGGCGCGGATAGACGGCTTTTTGCCCTCCGGCTCCCGTTGGGGCTTTCTGCTGTCCTCGGCTTTGACTGCTGCGGCAAGGGCGGTCAGGGAGATTACCTCGCCGCGCTTTGCCTTTTCTTCCAGCTCGTCCACGGTGGGGGTGTTGTTGATCTGCCCGTCAATCATGTTGTAATTCTGTTCGGTAGTCATTTCCGCGTTTTTCAAATAGTTCTCCGGCGGCATAGCGGCAACAGCAAATGCCCGTGTTCCATTGCCCATAATGAGCTTTATTGAGCTGAATGGTCTTCGCAAGCTTTGCAAAAATGAACGGTATTCGATCCGGGATTTCTGTGACGTGATTGATCTGTTCAAATTCGGCATTCGGGAAAACCCTTGGAAGAAGCTGGGAGAGGATGGCTTTACCGACGGGAAAGCCCGAATGGAAAAGCGGGTAAAAGGACAGGACGCCGCCATCGAAAAAGCCATGGATGTGTTGACACGCGCAATGACTGGTCTCAATGGCTTGCAGCATTCCTCCGGCATGAAACCTAAGGGTGTTATGTTTTTTGCCGGCCCAACAGGTACAGGTAAAATAGAACTGGCTAAAACCATGGCTGAGTGTGTGTTTGGCGATGAATCTGCCTGTATTCGTTTTGATATGAGTGAATTTAGCCAAAGCCACAGCGATCAGCGCTTGCTTGGTGCACCTCCTGGATATGTTGGATACGAAGCTGGTGGCCAACTGACCAATGCAGTCAGGAATCGTCCTTTCTCTATTTTGCTCTTTGATGAAATAGAAAAAGCGCATCCTTCCATTCTTGATAAATTTCTTCAGATTCTGGAAGATGGACGAATGACGGACGGTCAGGGAAACACGGTTTATTTCAGCGAATGTGTGATCATCTTCACCAGCAATCTGGGCATATATACGTTGGATGCTCAAGGAAATCGGGTGGCGAATGTATCGCCAGATGTGCCTTACAGTGAAGTCAGCAGGCAGGTTCGCTGTGCCGTCGAGCGTTATTTTAAGCTGGATTTGGGACGGCCTGAAATCTTGAACCGCATCGGCGAAAACATTGTGGTGTTTGACTTCATTCGGCCTGATATTGCGGTGGCTATATTGAATGCTCAATTGAATAAGATTTCTATCAATCTCAAAACCGAGCACAAACTCAACCTGTCCTATTCCGATGAAGCCTATCGATTTTTGCTGGAAAAGGCATTGGGAAATCTGGAGAATGGCGGCCGTGGAATCGGGAACGTCGTTGAAAGCTGCCTGATTAATCCACTTGCAAGATATCTGTTTGAACATTTGGAAATGCATAGTATTCATATCAAAGGAATTGAAGAAATGGATCAGCAATATCAATTGATAGTGGAATAGTACAAAAACCAGAGAGACGGGTATCGAGCTTTATGGAAATTGCGGCATTATCGACTTGACCACTTGACTTGACCACTTGGCCACCTGGCTTGCCAACTTGCGCACTTGCTACGGCAGAAGTGCCCGAACCGACCTTAGTCATGGAGCCGAAGGAGAGATGTATGATAATTTTGAACACATTGCCTTCGATGAACTCTGGCTCAGCGCCACTGTACATCATGGTGTATTTATAAAAAAAGCGCCTCCGGAGAGGCGGCTCTGTAGACGATGTTTATGTGTAGATCAGTTCGTTGAGGATTATTTCTTCCGCCCGCTGCCGAATGTTGTTCATCCGTCCGACCCAGGCAAGTTGATTTCGTGCTTTCAGCTTTTCGTTAATGCCCTCTGCATCTACCGTTTGGCGAATTATTCGATTCATTCTGTCGGAACAGCAGGCGTCGATTTCTGCCAAATGCTCATACAGCTTCCCGGACAAAAGAAGCCGTTCATAGAATCCGGGACGATGTTCCTCCAGATACGCTTTACGCATCCTGCCGTAGTGGCCAATGCTTCGACAGGGAGTTTCCTGGAGCTTCAGATCAGGGAAGTAGTAGTCCCCATGCAACGCATAATGGATACCGTTTTCTGTGATTTCTTTCGGGAAACAAGTCATCTTCATGCCCTCCTTTTTCACTTTAACTTCATCTGTTTTCACCTTCACAAGCCTATTTCCAGTTTGGGTAAATGGCATGAAATACCGCAAAATCTTCACCAGCTCCGTACCCAAACCGTCCTTGCACAGCGTTCTATTTGGGTGCGCCACACCACAAGATATTGATTTTTCTTTTTCATCACAGCACATTATGTTGTGTTAGTGATCGAAATTTCATGAAGATTTGGAATTCGAGTCCTGTTGCGACCACCAACCCGAAAAAGTCTTGAGAAATCAAGGCTTTTTCTTTTTTGCTTTCTCCCCCGGGGAGGGTGCATTTTCCCGTGCCGACAGGGTGCAATTCTCGATGTGAACAGATACCTTGCTCGATGTGAACGGTTTGCCGGGAAGACACACTTCCTATAAGAATAGAAATCAGTGTGGCTTAAGAGCCAGAAATGATGTATAGCAATGGGATGGCATCAAAAAAGCCATGCAATTTCTCGTGCATGGCCGTCAATGACAGACTGATGTTTGTACGATTATCTTCCGAGTTTTCTTGCCATCGGATATCCCGACAAGCTGGTATTTATAGTGCTTTTATCGAATATAAGCGGTAATGCTGTTCTGGCCTTCCATCCTTGTAAACCCAGCAGCAGTATACAATTCTATTTCCGCTTCATCATCTGCATCGACCACTACCATCATTTGATTTGGCCTGTTCAATTCTATCGCCTTTACCAGCAATGCAAGTTCATAGCCTTTGTGAGATGCTTCAGGCTTTATAAACAGGGCATAGATTTCATTGATATCATAACAGCATTGCACATCCAAATAGCCTTGGATCTGGCCATCCTTTATGGCAAGCAGGACTCTGAATTTATCTTGAGATGAAAGAATGCGCTCGGCAGTCCAATACGTATCAATGCTATGGAGATCACGATACTGCTTCGTCCACTTTTCAGAAAGCTGCTCAATCTGGCTGGTCGATACATTGGGCGTCGGCCCAGTTATAATCATTTTCTGCTGTTCCGGATCAAATATTGCCCCTTTCATCTTTAGCGGGCGGGAAATCGCAGCGTTTAACGGATTAAAAACAAAATCCATCCTGAATCCACAATAGTTCTGCTCCATGTAGGAAAGCATCTCCGCAAAGGCTTCCTCCTTTTTTGTAAAGCCGATGATCATTTCGATATATCGATCATCCGGAAGGACAAGCCAAACAAAAAGTCCCTCGGTGCTTCCGTTTTCCAAAACGGCAAAAGCATATTCGTCCCTGCTCTTTAAGGAGCGATAGAGATTCTCTTTGCTGTATGTGAAATGAGGGTCGGAATATAAGGGATGCCCGGCCAGTTCACTGATAAATCCTTCATATTTATCAAATGAATGTATTTCCCGAATCATTGTTTCAGCTCCATAAATCCCGATTGTCGATCGTAAAAATCAAAAGTTAAGTTGCTTCTGTCAAATCCCGAACGACCATGTTTTATGGCACAATCAATGTACCGCAAAGCATGGTCTTCTGAAAGTGATTATTCGTTATATATCCTGATAATCCTGCAAATAAAGATTCCCTATCAGGATTACTCCTGACCGAGGAACTGCCTCAGTGAAATTTTGAACTTGATGTGCAGCTTGTATCCGGTTCGGACATCCAGTCACTCGATCAGCCGGGAGACGATCAGGCGCTTGGTGCCGATGTCAGCCTTGTCAAAGCACTCTGCCCAGGAAAGCAACTCATCCACCTGCGCCTTGATGGCTTTGGCGTTCTCCCTCTCCTCCTGCATCCGGGTCTGCGCTTCTTCCATTGCTTTCTGGGAGGCTTCCAGTTTGGCCCGGTGCTTCAGGAGCATCTGGTTGACGAGGCTCAAGTCCAGCTGGCTTTCCTCAGTCAGTGCCTTGACGGCTTCCTCCTCCAGGGCGGTGACCTGCTTCTGCGTGTTTTCAAAATCCTTCTGCGCCTGCTTGTAAACCACCTTGTAGGTTTCTTCGTTTCTGGCGCTGGCAAGCTCCACAAGCCGTTCCTTGGGAACCGCCTCCAGCTTGGAAAGGAACAGCCTGACCTGATTTTCGACAGCTTCATTCAGCGCGGTCGCCTCATAGGTGCTCTGCCCATCACATGTTCTCGATGAGGAGATTTCCGGTAACAGCGATGCCGTTTGCGTCGAAAAAAGCCGCGGACAAAACCCATGGCTCCTTTTGAACGCAAAAACTCCCACAAGGTTTCCCCCTTGTGGGAGTTCGTGTTCTTGGCGGCAGCGCTTGCAGATCAGGTTAGATCATTCATTTTTTTATTCAGCGCAGCGATGTTCTTCTTCATTTTAACGTATTGACTGACCCACATAATCAGATATATCAGCAAGAAGATTCCAAAGTATCTGAGTGCGCCCCCGACAGTATGTTCCATCCATCTCATGAGATAGGCGATTGGGAATGTAGCTGCCGAACAAATCAGAAAATGAACAACTGTCATTTTCGTCAGGCTCCAGTCCGAATCCCAAAGGACTGAGGCGCCCGCGAAGGCCGCTCCGTACAGCATGGAACAGAGCGCCTGAATCAGCACCGCATTGATCTCTGTGCCAAGGTCTGCAGCCAATTCGGGGACGACTGCAAGGTATTCCCCTTTTCCGATGGCAAATGATATAATAATCGTGATTGCCGTACTGATTGCAATCCCAACAGGAGCGCCTACCAGGGCGCGTAATCCGGCATTTTTCCAAAGCTGTTTATTCATATCCCCAATACTCCTTTCAATTTTGCCACGTACCTTCTCGACGCGTATGTTTTACTGCCATCGGATAAAATTACGCAAATGGTTCCTGCAAAACTCAGATCAAAGCTTTTGACCTGTTTCAAATTGATGATTTCCGAATTGGATATCCGGACAAAGTGTTGCTGTTTCAGCCGCTCCTCAGCTTCATACAGCCGAAGCCTCAGCGTGTATTCTCCCGAGGGCAGCACGGCAAATACTTTGCCATTCGCTGCGTATATCCTCAGGATATCCTTTTCATCCAGCACTGCCGCAATGTCCTCGCGAAAACCCGTGATGAGTTTCGGCTCCGTTTCCGACAGCATCTGGATGACAGCGTTCACCTCGTCAGTCATCCGGTTGGTCAGAATGATTATTTTCGGTTCGGCCATCTCCGCATCCAGTTTTACTTCAACCTGCACTTCCTTCACTTCCTTTCTCCCGGGTGATTGCATTATAACGGATGGCATTTTTAAATTCCACTGGTTTTCGATAAGTGGTCGTTTCAGAGCGGCAGGTGGCTTATACCAGAAAAATTTTCTTTGAATGTTGCGTTTTCCGGAACATCCTGTGTCTAACAGGTGAAAGGTGGTGAGGCTTCCGTGAATGCTGTCAGGGGCCCAGACAGTAAAGAAGAAAGAATTGAGCACATGGTAACCCTGTACCAGCTTCCTCTGCTTCGAATGTGCGTCATGTATCTTCATGATGAAGAATTGGCAAAGGACGCGGTACAGGAGACTTTCATCAATGCGTATCGGAGCCTGGATCAATTTCGCGCCGAATCATCCGAGAAAACGTGGCTGACGCGCATTGCGATCAATTGCTGCAAAAACGTGTATCGGACAGGCTGGTTCAGGCACGTAGACCGTTCCGTTACGCTGGATATGCTGCCAGAGCGTCCTGCTCCGGTTGATCGGGAAGACGATGAGATTACAGCAGAAATCATGAATCTTCCCATTAAGCTGAGAGAGGTTGCGCTGCTCTGCTGGCTGCAGGGAATGACATATGATGAGGCTGCAGGAGCCCTGGGCATATCCCGGCAGGCAGTCGGCAGCCGATTGAACCGTGCAAGAAGAAAACTGCGCTTTGCTTTGGAAGGAAGTGATGATCGTGACCCTGCATGAGGAACAGAAAAGAGTGCAAAAGGCTGTCAACAGTTCTCTTTCGCATGTGCAGGAGGATCCATGGCTCACGCAGCGGATTCTTGCAAACGCGAAAGGAGAAAAACCTGTGAAAAGAAAAGTATCGCTCGCCCTGGTATTAAGCATCGTTTTGGGCCTCGCCGTCATGGGCACCGCTTATGCTCTGTTCTCTTCCCAAGTGGCTGAATTTTTCGGCCAGCACTGGGGGCACGATTACGGCAACTGGCTTCAGGGCGGAAAAATTGCGCAGATTGGCGAAACCGTCACCCTGGGCGGTGTTGATTTTACGCTGGATGAAGTGGTTTATCGTGACCGGGGAATCTATGCCGTTGGCACCGCCCGCGTGACCAATGCCAAGGATGTTCTGGTTCCTATGGATGTGGTGGACGGATGGGAGCTGGAAGAAGTCATGCAGGGGGATGAAGCGCAGTCTCTGATCCGCCGAGCCAAGGAAGCAGGCGGGCGGATGCTGTCCATTGACTGCGCGCCTGAAAGAATTGGCGTGGACAACGGCTCCATGGTGAATGCCGGGGATGTTGGAATGTATAATCTTCGGAATGAAGATGGTAGCATTACCTTCTCCTTTGAGGCAGGCGGTTATGCGCTGGAGGATGGCACAACGTATCAGCTGGAGATGTCCATTGATGTGGATGAATGGACAGAAACCGGAAGGGCTGAGAAGGATCCGGTGGAATCCCAGGCCTGGACGGTCAGCTTCCAGCCGGTCATCATGGCAAAAACCGCTGAGCCGGAAACGCCAACCCAGATTTCTCCGGAAACGATGCAGCAGTCTGGGTATGAGATCCTTGTTCCGGCATCCTATCAGGAAAGTGGCACCATGCCCGTTTATCAGGCCATTGAAAACGATTTTACCGCAGCAGTACAGCCGGAATGGTTCAACCACAGCGGCATCGCAAAGGAAGAAAGGGCAAAGAAAAGCGTCAGCCTGATCTTCAATGACCATGCGGAGCTCTCCTTGGGCGCCGAAGCGATCTTCTACTCTGAATACACAGACGAAATGTTCGATTACAATTGGAGAGAACGGGAAGACGAGAATCCTGATATCGAACCGATGATGCTGCCCAAACTGGCGCTTTCCCAGAGCATTGCGCTGATGGCAAGCCAGGTTCACTCTGGGCATGAGGATTTTACAAAGGGCGTTGCGTTTGAACATGATCAGCTGACCCACCTTTCTCTGAAGGATGCGCAGCAAACTGCGGAAGCTCTCTTTGAAAAGCTGGGGCTTCAGGGCTATGAACCGGCCTGGAAGCTGGATATGAGCCTTGAACGGATTCGCACCCTGGGAGAAGCCTATAACCATTTCTGGTTTGAAGGCGAAGGCTACAGCAATATGCCGCGCCAGGATTACGCCACCGCAGCGGCAGAGGACGAAGGGTACTTCCTGGTGTATACGCCTCTGGGAGTAGACAGGATCAGCGATGGACGGCATCAAATCAAACTGTTCGTCTCGGGACGCGGCATTGTGTTTGCGAGCATTGACAGCGCATATAACCGCGGGGAAGAAACGTATACCCCTGAAAAGCTGATTTCTCCCGAGGAAGCTGTAACCCGTCTCTACACGGAGGCTGCCAAATCCCGGGACAGCATCAAGGTGAACTCCATCGAGCGGGTGGCACTGACCTACGTGGCAGTCCGCGCTGAAAACAAACAGGATGGTATGGTGTTTGCCCCTGTCTGGCAGGTTCTGTTCAAGGAAGAAGGAGAAGGGGAAGAATACACCAGCTGGGCTGAATTCAACGCAATCAGCGGGACGCTGATCGATGCAATTTTCCGGTAAATGAATCTGACGCAAACAGCTCCCACGAGGTTCATCACCTCGTGGGAGCTCGTGTTTTTCGGCCCCTATGCCCCAGTCCTCATGCCATTTGTTTAAATAGCTGCATAAACAAACAAAAATTGGGCCAGGAGGAGAACGAACGGAAAGTTCTTCTCTCTTTGCGTCAAAGAGAGAAGCAGAGAAACCCCGTTTGCCGCCGTAAAAGCAGCAAACACAAGCTGAATTTGACAAGGAAGGAAACGCTTCTCTTTTGAGTCAAAAGAGAAGCAGAAAACCTCTTTTTAACGCCGTAAAAGCAGCAAACGCAAGCTGAAACAGGAGCGCCGTTCCCCGCTTCCGGGCAGGCCAGCAAAGCTGGCCCTGTTGTGCGCAAAGCGCACAAGGAAAAGCCTGAAAATTTCCGATAAAACAAGCAAGCTTGTTTTTCGGCAATTTTCAGGCTTTTCTTATGCCCGGAAGCTCGCATGGCGCTATGCAAGTTCCAGGCGCAAATTGTTTGTTATCGTATCCAAGCCGGTTCGCCAGCTGGCTTCTTTGCAGCTTTCTTCCCCGGGAAGAAAGCGCGTACCCTCTCCCCCTCCAACTTCTGTTTCTCCGTGCCGTTATTTGGAAGTGGAATAGATCATGAACGATGAAGGCCGGCTGCGCTTACAGGATTGGCAGACACTGCGCAGCTTCCCTTCCGGGTTGGCCGCTTATTCCTCTCTGTAAATCCTGGCCAAAAGCTGTTCGCCCCAGGAATACTCGGATAAAAACTCCCCTTCAAAGCGGTCTTTGGGCCCCATGTTCTTATCCTGCCAGGAATAGTAATCGCAGTCAAATAAAGCCGTATTCACCAACTGCCCCCTTCGCGTGGATATCAGCAATTCAGAAAGCCCTTCTTCCCTCAATGTGGCTTTCAGCCTTCGCAGGGCATTGTAATAAACCGTCATTTCAACATTGCTGTACGGCCTTCCCTCCCACAGCGTGGTATATATTTCCTCATTGCTTATTTCTTTTCCACGCCTTGTAACAACCAGGGCCAAAATTTCCTTTGCCTTTCCGGAAAGCGGCAAGGGCTTCCCCTTGTTCAGCACCAAGAAAATGCCGAATGTTTGAATGTATATATCCTTCTGCTGCCTGAGGATGAGCAGGCGTATCCTTGCCATGGCCATTTCAAGAACTTCTTTGGTATATGGCTTAATAATGTAATAATCGCTCCCGATCTGATTGGAATCCCAAACATATTCGTCATAGACAGAGACAAACACAAGGACGATGTCGGGGCGCAGCTGCCGAAGCTCCTTTGCAAGCCCGATGCCGTTGGTAATCGGCATGACCACATCCAGAAAAGCAACCTCAACAGGATGATCCTTCACATAATCCAAGGCCTGGCTCGCTGATTCAAAGTAGTTTACAACATTCAGGTCAGGAATTCCCTCGCTCAGCCGAATAAAGCGCCTGATCATCAGGGGTTCGTCGTCAACAATGATCGCTCTCATGTGTTTCTCCATTCTTTATTCTTTGGCACCTCAATGGTTACTGTTGTTCCAATCCCGGGGCGGCTTTCGATTTTCATAGACGCGCCCATGACTTTATCCAGACGGAAATTGATGTTCTTAATTCCGGTGGAATCCTGTTTTCCTGAGGCGATGCCGTTGAAATACGCCTCCACATCAAAACCTACGCCATCGTCCTGCACCTCGATGATCCAGGCGTGCTCCTTCTCCTCTGTTTTCAGGCGCACCGTTCCGCCCTGTATCCCGCGCTCGTAAATACCATGGCGGATTGCGTTTTCGACGATGGGCTGAACGGTCAGCGGCAGGATCACAAAATTTCGCGCCTGTATATCAAAATAGACGTGAAGCTTATCCCCAAAGCGCATTTTTTCGATATTCACGTATGCCTTGACGTTTTCAAGCTCCTGGTCAAAGGAAATGGGCGTATCATTGGCCATGGCCCGGATGCAGCTGCGCAAATGAACCGTAAAGTCTCCAATCAGCTCTGAGGCGTATTCGGGATTCTCCAAAACAACCTCCTGAATGGAGCCCAACGCGTTATAGAGGAAGTGCGGCTGCATCTGGCTGGTGAAATTCCGAATCCTGCTCATCTGCAGTTCCCGTTCCAAATCCCTGAGCTCCTTTTCCTTGCGCTGCTGCTCGGTCAAATCGTAGATCACGCAGAAAGCGAGTACATCGCCGCTAGCTTCGTCCTGATACAGATAAAAAACCTTTTTGCACGGCTGTATTTTTCCCGAGGCAATTTTCATGGAAAAGGATACAGACGCCCGGGGCTCTCCCCGTTCAAAGCACCGAATCAGATAGTTCCGATCGCTGATTTCAATATATTTTTTCTTGTTTTCCGCAATGACGCTTTCGATCCGCCATTTTTCAAAATCGCTGTAGGAAAGCGGATTTTCGCTGTTTGGCGCGCACAGGCGTTCTGTGAATTCCGCCGGGATTGCGCCGTTTGACAGCTCAAGAACGATGTCCTTGGACAGATTGACTTCCATATATTCTTCCGCGCTTGCCAAAATCGCTTCCAGGTGATTCACTTCTTTCCGTTGCATGGCGGAAAGCTGTTTCACGTGCATTTGATCCAGCCGGAACGCCTTGTCAACATTCCGGATGCCGATCAGCACATGCGGGCGATGATTCACAATCTCCCGCGTCGCGCGAAGCTTATGGTACAAGGGGACGCCGTCAATGACAAGGCGATAGATAAAGGAATAGTATTTTTCCTTTTCCAAACCGGCCAGCAAGACGCTGCGCGCCAGCATGCTGCGAACATACGCCTGGTCATCCGGATAGATCACCTTCAGCAGATTGCGCTCCAAATCCTTGAAAAAATCTTCCCCTTGGCTTTCAAGGCCCAGAGAGCTGAAAGAATTGCTTTCATAAAAGCACCGATAGACGGAGGTTTCTATATCCACGGAATAAAGGCTCTCGTATCGCTCAAAAAGGGCTTTGACAATCGCCTCCTGGGAAAGGGCGTTCTGCAGTTCCGTATCATAATTGCTCACTGTGTTTCCCTCTTTTTCCATATTATATAAGATTTGGAACCCTGTCCCCCGCATACGCCATCGGCGCAACGGAGGAGAAAACCAGCAACGACGGCAACCGGCCTGCCACAGCCGCGGAAAACCCGCGCATTTCTCATGGGATTTCAGCATCGACCCCTTGCGGCTGTTTTCCGCACCGTCCCGGTGCAGCATGGATGCGCTGAAGCTTGGTCATGCCGGCATTTTTCGCCGCGGCCAATTGGAGACATTTCCGGACGCCTTCCACGATCTCACAGCTTCATTCTATCAAATGCTGCGCAATTGTCAATGACGTGAACAAGCGCAGAGAAAATTACTGTTTTATTATGGCAGAACCCAACTAATCAACAACTAATTAACAAGCGGTTTGTTTCCTGAATATGCCCTTCAAAAATGTTTTTTGTCCGTATAAAATCCGAAAAAAGCGTCAAAACCGCAAGAAAAAAGCAGTCTTTTCCGAGGGCAGCCGATAAAAACACCCGCCTGAATGCCTCCGGGGACGGGCTTCCGTGCCGGAGGGTGCAAAATAATCGGAATTTTTTCAAAAAAATGTTTTACAAATCCGGAAAAACAGGGGATTTTTGATGTGAATAATTAGTAATATATTTGTTCCAATGTGTTAGAGTGGCATGTATTAAAAGGTTAGGTTCACGCTTTTGTGGGAAAGTCGCTGATTTTAATGCGGGAGGAGGAGTGATTTTGTTGATCACCCTCCTTATTTTCATTTAAAAATCCCATAGGGCGCGTAACAAAAAAGCGAATCAGTCAATAGTGAAAGGCAGGAATTCAAATGGACAAAAAGACACGTTATCTCCTTTGTTGGGTAACAATCCTGTGTCTTCTGATTGTGTCCCCGCTTCTTGGCGTCGGGGGCAGCGCCCTTGGTGAAGGAGCAGCCGGCACCGCCGCGGAGGGAGCGGAACAGCCGCGGGAGGCGGGTGAAAGCCCGTGGAGCATTGGCCTGGTGTTTTACGATTCCTCGGTCAATAACGGCGCGACGCCGCTGACGGAGATCGACTGGGACGCTTCCAATGGAGGATACGCCACGGGCGGCGCCCGCGTCATCACCATGCAGATTAACTACCGCAACACCAATGCGGAGCAGGACTATGCCCCCGGCGATCTTTCCATCAGCGTTCCGAACCTGGTTTACAACACCAGCGGCAGCGGCGAGGATAAGCCCAACTGGACCATCAGCCGGATTACCGTAGGCGCAAACGACAGCACCCACACGGGATACAACTGGGATTTTGCCACCGGCACTTCTCCTACGGGCAGCCAGGCAAGCTACCGTTTTACAAATGCGGAGGCCCTGGGGGCGGGCGCCAACTTTGAAGGCAGCATCCAGATTGTCTACGTGCTTCAGCCGAGCGCGGAGTACTCTTCCTCTATCGAAAAATATGAGGATACCTGCACCCATGACTACAGCTATACCGGCCAGGCGGAATTAAGCATAGGCGAAGAGCAGGAGACAACCGTCTCCAACGAGGTCAGCTTCGATTACACCCGCACCTATGTGCATCCGTGGAAGCGCGCTGAATTTGACTTTACAAAAAACGCGGATGAGGTAAAGAACCCTGGCGAGCTGATGCCGGAAGGGGCGGATGGCTACTACTGGGTTAAATATACCTTTGTTTATGATGAGCCCTATGGCGTATCCAGTTATCCCTGGATATTCGCGAAGGACTATTCGGTTTCGGACAGCTTCCCGGAGGGCTGCGTTGTGCTGGGGCAATCCGGAGACCCCATCGCCCCGGATGAAAACGGCCAATACTGGATCACCGAGACGAATTTTCCCGGAACCCAGAGCACAATTTCCAAATGGAATGTATCCGGCTACCGCGGCAGGACAAAGGTATGCTACGTTGGCTATCCGAAGACGGAATACAGCCAGGAAAACGAGAACCTGGACCTGCGCAATGAGGCCGCCCTCTGGGGGCAGTACGCCAACGGGGAGCAGCCGGAAGCGCTTGCCGAAGACGATGTAATGCTGAACCTGAACGATTATGATTTCAACTATCCTCCCGGGCACTACGGGCTGGACAAGGTGAGAACCAGCCCGAGCAACCAAACGCTGTATTATCAAAATATCGCCGCGGCGCAAAGCATGCTGAGCCACAACTATACCACATGGGGAATCAGGCCGATCGCCCAGTACACCGGCAAAAAGATGGATGTGGAATTCGGCGACGATATTCTCTTTTACCTCAACGACGAAAATCAATATGTGAGAATGCGGGATGACGACTACTGCTTCCGCTGGATCTCGATTTCCACCTATGCTCAATATGGCGGTTCTTCCTACTGGGTCAACGAAAGCGGCGCGGAGATCCCGACAGGGAAATACGATGTGGAGCTCTACCTCCGCCGTGCCGGGGAAACGGATTATACGCTGTATACCACCTTCAAAAACCGCGAAAGAGGCTCCTGGCTTTTTTCCAAGGAAGATCAGGTGGTGGGCTATTACTTCGTGATCAAGGATATGACCGAAGGCCTGTATCCAAGCAGTGCCAGCTTTGGCTCCGCCCGGACGGAATACTACATGCAGGACATTCCGGAAACCGGGACGCTGTTTAACTTTGCTTACCTCAAGGCGTATCTGGATGACGGGGCCGGGGGAAAATACTTTGCCAACCAGCCGGGGCTTGACTCCTATGCCACCTATGCCACGCAGGTGGATATTGCGGGCTTTGACCAGGATACCTACGGGGAATACCGCATGCGGGCGCAGAAAAGCGACCAATGGACCTATCTTGATCCCCGGATTGAAAATCGGCAGCATACGCAAAAAAGGGTAAGCGCCCTGACGCAAAATGAGAGCGAGGAGAAATTTACCGGAGAGTATACGATTTCCCATATTTTTTATAATCGGACGCAATATGACGCGTTTAATCAAGAGTTCTACCATCCCGAGGACAGGATAAGCTATTTGGGCATGTATGATCTGCTGCCCCAGGGCGTAGAGCTTGAAGCCACCCAGGAGGAGCTGCTCTCTTCCCTGGCGATTGGGTTTAATACGAATTATGGCGTGCTTTATGACAGCAATTGGCAGCCGATCAGCCGCGAGGAGCTTACCTCCATGCTGAAGGAACGCATGGTGGTTACCGTTACGCCCAACTGGCGCGGGACGGGACGCACCCACGTGGCCGCCCGCTGCAGTTTTGAGGACGCGCCGTTTTACTACCTTGGCACAAATGCCAACTCGTCAAGTTTCAGTTTTAGCCTGAATCTTCCCTTCTCCATCAGCTATGACAGCTATCTGGAATACGGCAAGAATTATACCAACTATGTATATACGGACGCGCTGTACGCAGACGGAAGGCGAATCAGCGCTTACAGCATCAACTATTCGGACACCGGAAACGGAGACAAGGCGGACGCAGATATCAATGAAAATGGAATAATTGAAGGCTCCTTTTCCCGCAACTACGCAAGCGTGACAATCAATTCCATCATATCCACGCATCAATCGCTGGAAAAGGCTGTGATGACGCCAAACACCGCCGGCAAATACGTTCCCAGCCAGGCCAACGCGGAGATCGGGCAGGAATACACCTACCGTCTGCGCATACGCACGGGCAGCGCGGATGTAACCAACCTGGTGGTGTATGACAGCATTGAACGCTATGTGCGCACGGACAGCGGCTTTTCGCCCGCCTCTGGCGAAGCGGATGTATGGCGGGGCGCGCTGCTGGGGGTGGATACCTCCCATCCCGAAAGCAAGGGATACACGGTTCGCGTTTGGTGGTCGGATTCCGACCAGCCGGGCAAGCTGGGAGAGGACAGCTCCTGGCAGCTTTATACCGACGGGCAGGATAACAGTGCCGTCCGCACGCTGGCGTTTGAATACCTGGATGATAAGGGCAGCCCGGCGATTGTGCCGGCCAACTCGGCTTCCTACCTGTATGTTAAAATGATGGCGCCTGCGGTGGGCTATGAGACAACCCTTGCGTACAACGGCTCATACGCTGACTGGACGGGGCTGGACGATTATGGCGTCCCGGTGGATTTCATCACGGGAATCCACAGCAACATCGTGCGCGTTTCGCTTCTGGCTTCAACGAGCATCCCGGTTGAAAAGATCTGGCTGGGCATTGCGGAAGAACAGCGCCCGGAGCGCATCCTGGTGCAGCTGCTGCGCAACGGCTCACCCAGCGGCGAGCCCGTGGCTTTAAGCGCGCAAAATGCGTGGAAGCACACCTTTGCGGAGCTGTCCCAATACGACGACGAAGGAAAAGAAATCACATATTCTATACAGGAAATCCCCGTGGCGGGCTACGCTGCCTACCTTTCGCAGGACGGCGAACAGGTAAAGCTGACCAACGTGCCGACAACCGCCGTTGCGGTGAAAAAGATCTGGGTGGACAACAGCAACCACAGCGGCATCCGGCCGGAGAGCATAACCCTGCAGCTTTGCAGCACTGTCAACGGCGCAACATCCGAAGTAGAAGGAAAGACGGTTACCCTGGGCGGGGAAGGAAATGAATGGAGCGGGCGCATTGAAGGCCTCCCCACGCTGACCGAATCCGGAGAAGCGATTCAGTATTCCTTCGCTGAAAAGGACGTCCCCGCGGGATATGCCGTAAGCATCTCTGACAACGGACTTGTTGTGACCAACACCATCACCGGCAAGGTATCCATCCCGGTCACCAAAACGTGGATTGGCCCGGCGGCGGAGCGCGTGACGGTGAGCCTGCTGGCGGACGGCGTGAAAAAGGATGAAGCCGTGCTGAGTGCGGACAACAGCTGGCAGCATACCTTCGCCGACCTGGACAAATACAGGGACGGCGTGGAGATCGTATACCAGATTGAGGAACCCGATGTGCCGGGTTACAGCACGCAGGTGATTCCCAGCGAAGACGGCTCCTACACCATTCAGAATACGAATACCGCAACCATCGACATCCCCGTGACGAAGCAGTGGGTGGGCGAACCCGCAGCCGCCGTGACGGTGTCCCTGACCGGCGACGGGGTGGTCATCGACTCGGCCCAGCTGACCGCGGACGGAAACTGGCATCACACCTTCTCTGGCCTGCCCAAGTACGACAGCACGGACGGGCATGAGATTGTATACGACGTGACGGAAGAAGCGCTGACGGGCTATACCCCGGGCCGCAGCGGCACCGTGGAAACGGGCTTCACCTTCACCAACACCATCACCGGCAAGGTGTCCATCCCCGTCACCAAGGTGTGGATTGGCCCGGCGGCGGAGAGCGTAACCGTGCGCCTGCTGGCGGACGGGGTGGAGGTTTCCAGCGCCGTGCTGACCGCGGATACGAACTGGATGCACACCTTCACGGATTGGCCGGCGTATGACGATCAGGACGGCCACGAGATCGTATACAGTGTCACGGAGGATGCGGTGGCCGGCTATACCACCAGCGTATCCGGCCCCGACGGGACAGCAAAGGGCTTCCTTATCACCAACGTGAATACCGAAACCATGGATATTACCGGCACCAAAACCTGGGACGACGGTGGCCTGCCCCACGACAATGCCCTTGAAATCAACCTTACCGTCACCCGCGTCAGCGCGAAGGCCGGGGCAACGGAGGAAACGGTTTCCGCGGCGGTATTCTGGCAGGGCGATCAGTATACAATCACCGACTTGCCCAAGTATGACGCGGAAGGATATGCCTATACCTATACCGTCACGGAGCAGCAGGTGGCAGGCTATGATGTGCCGGAGCAGACGGGATACGATTTTATCAATCGATTGACGCCCACTGCGACGCCGCTGATCACCGCAACGCCGATACAGATTCCGACGGAAACGCCGGAGCCTTCCGAGACGCCGGTGCCCACCGAGACGCCGGTACTCTCTGAGACACCGGAGCCGTCCGAGTCGCCGGAACCCTCCGAGACGCCGGAACCTTCCGAGTCTCCGGTACCCTCCGAGACCCCGGAGCCTTCCGAGACACCGATACCTTCCGAGACGCCGGAGCCTTCCGAGTCGTCGGTACCCTCTGAGTCGCCGGTACCCTCCGAGTCCCCCCTGCCGACGCCGTCCCCTACCATTGCGCCGACGCCGTATACCCCAGGCTATGATTTCAAGTTTTCCTTTACAAAGATTTGGTCTGGGGACAGCGAGCCCGGGATTGACTGGGTTTTGTACTATCCCGACGGCACCGTAGCCCACAAGCTGTTTAACAAGCGCATTGTCAGCGATACCGAATGGCGCTACGAGGCCTGGTTTGCCGCCGGGGAGGATTACTACCTGATGGAAACCGTGCCGGAGGGCTACCGGGTGCGCTATGAAAACGTGGGCGTGCACGCGGACGTAACAGACCGCTGCTACAACGGCGGCACCATCATCAACTACAAAATCCCCAGGACAGGAGATGACGGCCATCTCGCGCTGTGGGCCGCGCTGTCCGCGCTGGGCGTCATTGGCTTGGGCATTGTGGTTATATCCATTGTCCGGGGCAAAAAGAAGCAGAAATAACAACACGCTTCCCGCACAGGGAAAACAACCAGCCACCGGCACAGCCGATGGCTTTTCCTTTTCGGGTAAAGCCCTTAAGCCATGAATCGGCAAACGGAAATTGACAAGGGGAGGATACGCGCTTTCTTCCCGGGGAAGAAAGCTGCAAAGAAGCCAGCCGGCGAATCAGCTTGGGCGCAAAAACAAACAATTTGCGCCTGAAACTTGAACGTCGCCAAGAGAGCTTCCGGGCAAAAGAAAAACCGCCGGACAGGCCGAAAAATAAACAAGTTTATTTTTCCGGCTGGCCTGCGGTTTTTCGCTGTGCGCATGCGCACAGCAGGGCCAGCTTCGCTGGCCTGCCCGGAAGTGGGGAACGGCACTCCTGTTTCAGCTTGCGCTTGTTGCTTTTACGGCGTTAAAAGGAGGTTTTCTGCTTCTCTTTTGACGCAAAAGAGAAGCGTTCCCCCTTCGTCAAATTTCTGTTTGTTCATGCAGTTATTGAAAAGCGGAGCAGTATCAAAAACACCTCTGTCCGTTTGCTTTTTTAATCGGATTTTCATTACTAACACGTCTCTGTTGCGTGGCATTTGAAAAAATTTTTTCAAGAATGGAAAGAAAGGCCGTCAAGGCACGGATGGTTAGTATTGAATTTGTCCCGTTATGTTATTGTAACATGTAATCATTTGCAAAGACTGAATTTGTGCGTTTTTATGGGAAAATCTTGGATTCCAGTGCGGAAGGAGGAGTGATTTGAATGGTCATCCTCCTTATTTTCATATAGAGAATTCACGAAGTGCGCAACGAAAAAAACAAATCAATTTGTATTGAAAGGAAGGAATCCCTATGGCCAAAAAGACCAGTTATATCCTTTGTTGGATAACAATCCTGTGCCTTCTGCTTGCGTCCCCTCTTCTTTGGGGAGCGGGCAGCGCCCTCGGCGAAGGAATCACCAGCACAAATCTTGCAGATTTTCTGGTATCCGTCAGCATTGACGCCCCTGTGGATGAGGAGGGCCATTACATCATCAATCCAAACAGCACCTATGAGATGACGCTCAATTTCAGTGAAACCGAAAACTTTCAGTTTGATGATGAGGCTGTTCTGACCTATAACTTCCCGGACGGCATAATCATCAGCGATATCGGCCCTACGGCGTTTTCGCTGACTGTTGTCGACGAGAACGGAACAGCTGTCGTCTACGATAACATCTTTGAGGTTGCAGACGGCCAGCTTCGGGTACGTTTCAATCAGGATGACCCAAACTTTGAGCGTTTGAAGGCGATGCCAAACGTCAACTTCAGCATCACAATCGCCTCCTCCTTCGATCAGACTGTCGGGGAGATCGTTTTCAACGAGAACATCGTAAAGGACTTCGTATACGAAGAAACCTCAGACCTGGCAATCAAAAAGACCGTTGTCTATGATATGGACAGCGATACGGCGTATTACGAATTGCAAATCACTTCCGACGGATTAAACGAAAACACCGTGATCGAGGACAGGCTTACAGGCACCGCCTTGATATTTAATCAGGACGTTGTGGTGGAATCCAGCATAAACGGCACCCTTTCCGTGGCGCCTGATTACGCCGCTGTTGAAAACGGTTTTCGTGTCACAATCCCGCAAATGACCCATGGCGAGGTTCTGACGCTTCGTTACAGCGCTGCCGTTGACAACACAAAGATCAGCTCCAACGGGACTGTTGAGCAAACGAACAATACCGCCCGCGTCACCAGCGACCAGGTGCCCAACGGCAAGGAGGCCAGCGCCAACTTTGCGGGACAGGCAAAATTCCAGCGCGTCGCAAAGCGGCCGGTGGGCGAACCGGTGCAGGTTGGCGAAAACCTCTATGAGCAGGTATGGCGGATCCGGGTCAATGAAGATCATAAACTGCCGATGGGCGGCACCTATATCTACGACTGGATTACAACAAACAGCCGCCCGTTCATGCAGTTTAACGGAGAGGGGCTGACCGTCAATGTAACCTTCGAAAACGGCGAAACAGAAACACGGGTTGTCCCCTGGAGCGACCTGAACCTGTGGCAAAGCGCCAGCGGTATCTGGGGCTGGGGCTATCTGCCCCCCGACTCTGACGGAAAAGCTTCCTATGAGATTATCTGTACCACGCTGATCGATACCTCCGGCGCGCTGGGCGACCTTTCCGTGGCAAACGGCGCGCAGGTGTATGGCTCCTACGATGAAGGAAAGGTTAACATTGGAATCATCGGAGAAAGCGATTTTGGCATCCGGAAGGAAGCGGTGGGCACCACTTCAACGGAATCGGAATGGAAGATCATATTAACGGTTCCGGGCAGCGGCCTGCCCGATTTCCGCGTTGTGGATGACATGCCCAAGCTGGAGTACGACGGACAAACCTATATTGATTCCTATGTGCCGGACTCCATGCAGGTGGAAGGCCTGCTTGACGGGGAATCCTGGCAGCTGTATATCGGGAGCTCGCAAAGATCCTTCACGGTGACATTCTATCAATCCGAAACGCAGAATGACGCAAACAAAGGCATCCTTCCCACGCCGGATGGACAGCCCAGAGAAATCGTAATCCGCTACAAAACCGCCGTCAATCAGGATTGGCTTACCCTTGCGTCTGAAAACGGCTATGCCTCCTCTCAGCTTTACCGCCACCGGAATTTTGCGTGTTCATGGTCCGGCTCGTACAGGACGGATACGGTGGAGGCCTCCGTTGTCCCCATCAGGCCCGAACTGGTCAAAAACTTTATCGAGCGTTCCGATGTGGAGATCGGCGGCGTAACCTACCCCGTATTCCGCTACTCCCTCTCCCTGTATGGCCCGGTTGCGGACGGAATTGTGATTCAGGATACCTTCAACACGGAATACCTGAAGTTTTACGAGGCTGCGGGCGTCCAGATCCGCGGCTGGAGCAATTCCACCCCGGCAAATGAAAACGGAACCGTATCGGCTGCCGATACCTCAAGCGGGATGGACATAACCATCAGCAGCTTCCCGAAGCAAAACGACGGCAGCTTTTACTCGTTCTATCTTGTTTCCTACTCCCTGATCGTCAAAGATCAGGATGCCCTGAGCGCGCTCAACGCCGCTGCCGCGGCTTCCCAGAGTGGAATCGATTTGCCGAACACGGCCAGATGGGATACCCTTGAATCCAGCAAAACGGTTAACTACACCTATTTCCCGTATGTGGACAAGGAGCTGATCACGCGTCCGACAGCCGAAAACGGATATGTTGCGGATTTTGAGGTCATCATCAACAAATACGCGGAGGATCTTGACCCTGCCTCCGATGTGCTGGCCATTCAGGATGTGCTGTCCCCCAACCTGCGCTTTATTCCGGACTCGCTGACCATCACGCCCGCCATCGGCTCAATCGTTGTTCAGCACGATGACGAAACAAATACCCTGACGTTTACAGAAGTCCCCGATGAAACAACCTTTGCAATCCGGTATCAGGCCAGGGTGCTGGGCAGCGGAAACGTTACGTATTCCAATACCGTCAAGTTTGGAAACTTTGAAAACACCGTGGAGGAAACGGTGGTTGTGGAATCCTCCGGCGGCGGAACGGGCAGCAATCCCAGCATCACGCTTGTTAAAAGGGATGCGGAGATGCTCTCCGCCACACTGGCCGGGGCGACATTCCAGCTCTTCTATATCGATAACGGGAGCCAGGTGCCGGTAAAGGACAGCAGCGGGCAGGATGTCCTCTTTACAACGGCTGCTGACGGCAGGGTTCTGATTGTGGGCCACCTGCAGAATCTCGGCTGGACGCTTTGGGCGGACAGAACCTACTGCCTGATCGAAATCGCAGCGCCTGCCGGATATGAAATCAATACGGAGCCGGTCTACTTTGTCCTTACGGTGCATCCTTCAAGCTCCATCGAGTTTGACATCACCGGCGATCAGCTGAGCGTGCAAAACACCGCCATGAAGGTTTCCGTGCCTGTAACCAAGGCCTGGATTGGCCCGGTTGGGGCAGACAGGGTTGTGGTACGCCTGCTGGCCGATGGGACGGACACAGGAAAAACCATCACGCTGACCGCGGACGGAAATTGGGCTGGCTCGTTTGATAACCTGCGAAAATATGACGACGCGGGAAGCGAGATTCAGTATTCGGTTGAAGAGGAACCGGGCGTGCCGGGCTACAGCGCTCAGATCCTCCCCAACGGCGACGGCTCCTACACCATCATCAACACCAACACGGAAACCATCGACATCCCGGTGGTGAAGCAGTGGGTGGGCGAGGCGGCAGCCGCCGTGACGGTGTCCCTGACCGGCGACGGAACGGCCATTGATACAGCCCAGCTGACCGCGGACGGAAACTGGCATCACACCTTCTCTGGCCTGCCCAAGTACGACAGCACGGACGGGCATGAGATTGTATACGACGTGACGGAAGAAGCGCTGACGGGCTATACCCCGGGCCGCAGCGGCACCGTGGAAACGGGCTTCACCTTCACCAACACCATCACCGGCAAGGTGTCCATCCCCGTCACCAAGGTTTGGATTGGCCCGGCGGCGGAGAGCGTAACCGTGCGCCTGCTGGCGGACGGGGTGGAGGTTTCCAGCGCCGTGCTGACCGCGGAGACGAACTGGATGCACACCTTCACGGATTGGCCGGCGTATGACGATCAGGACGGCCACGAGATCGTATACAGTGTCACGGAGGATGCGGTGGCCGGCTACACCACCAGCGTATCCGGCCCCGACGGGACGGCAAGCCAGGGCTTCCTTATCACCAACGTGAATACCGAAACCGTGGATATTACCGGCACAAAAACCTGGGACGACGGCGGCCTGCCCCACGACAACGCCCTTGAAATCACCCTTACCGTCACCCGCGTCAGCGCGAAGGCCGGGGCAACGGAGGAAACGGTTTCCGCGGCGGTATTCTGGCAGGGAGATCAGTATACAATCACCGATTTGCCCAAGTATGACGCGGAAGGGTATGCCTATACCTATACCGTCACGGAGCAGCAGGTGGCAGGCTATGATGTGCCGGAGCAAATGGGGTACGATTTTATCAATCGATTAACGCCCACTGTGACGCCGCTGATCACCGCAACGCCGATACAGATTCCGACGGAAACGCCGGAGCCTTCCGAGACGCCGGTGCCCTCTGAGACACCGACACCCTCCGAGACGCCGGAACCCTCCGAGACGCCGGAACCCTTCGAGTCGCCGGTTCCCTCCGAGTCGCCGGTGCCCTCTGAGACACCGATACCTTCCGAGTCTCCGGTACCCTCCGAGACCCCGGAGCCTTCCGAAACCCCGATACCTTCCGAGTCGCCGGTTCCCTCCGAGTCGCCGGAACCCTCCGAGTCCCCCTTGCCGACGCCGTCCCCCACCATTGTGCCGACGCCGTATGCCCCAGGCTATGATTTCAAGTTTTCCTTTACAAAGATTTGGTCTGGGGACAGCGAGCCCGGGATTGACTGGGTTTTGTACTATCCCGACGGCACCGTAGCCCACAAGCTGTTTAACAAGCGCATTGT